>RKMI01000014.1_pt1 | contig 725593 bp, 650 predicted proteins | sample 2174191 | NCBI WGS metagenome assembly RKMI01 (sample SAMN10236717, study PRJNA505201) | synthetic metagenome | isolation source: mock community containing 12 organisms: Thioclava sp. ES.032, Psychrobacter... | place: USA: Walnut Creek | collected 2015-10-01
CACTCCTCGCGCTCACCACACCGCCCTCGTTCCCGACTGCGGGGCTCGCAAGCTCACTCCTCGCGCTCACCACACCGCCCTCGTTCCCGACTGCGGGGCTCGCAAGCTCACTCCTCGCGCTCACCACCATGGTGCCGAATCCTTCGGAGGTGAAGACCTCCAGCAGCGTGGAGTGGGCGACCCGGCCGTCGACGACGTGCGCGGCCGGAACCCCCTGTTGCACCGCCCGCAGGCACGCCTCCATCTTGGGGACCATGCCGCTGGACAGGGACGGCAGCAGCGCCGCCAGTTCGTCCACGGTGATCTCGCTGACCAGGCTGTCGGTGTCGGGCCAGTCGGCGTAGAGGCCGGGCACGTCGGTGAGGACGACCAGCTTGCGGGCGTCGAGGGCGACGGCGAGGGCGGCGGCGGCCGTGTCGGCGTTCAGGTTGTGCAGCACCCCGTCGGCGTCGGGCGCCACCGTGGAGATCACCGGGATGCGGCCGGCCGCGATCAGGTCGGTGACCGCCGAGGCGTCGACCGACTCCACGTCGCCGACCTGCCCCACGTCGACCGCCTCCCCATCGACGTACGCGGGCCGCCGCACGGCGGTGAACAGGCCGGCGTCCTCGCCGGAGAGGCCCACCGCGAACGGCCCGTGGGCGTTGATCAGCCCGACGAGCTCCCGGCCGACCTGGCCGACGAGGACCATCCGGACCACGTCCATCGCCTCCGGGGTGGTGACCCGCAGGCCGCCCCGGAACTCGCTGGCGATGCCCAGCCGACCGAGCATGGCGGAGATCTGCGGGCCGCCGCCGTGCACCACGACCGGCCGGAGGCCGGCGTAGCGCAGGAAGACCATGTCGGCGGCGAAGGCCCGCTGGAGCTCGGGGTCGATCATGGCGTTGCCGCCGTACTTGACCACGACGGTCGAGCCGGAGAAGCGGGCCAGCCAGGGCAGCGCCTCGATCAGCGTGGCCGCCTTGACCTGGGCGCGGGCGAGATCGGTGGAGAGGCTCATGTCGAGTAGGCCGAGTTCTCGTGCACGTACGCGTGGGACAGGTCGTTGGTCCAGATCGTCGCCTCGGCGGCGCCGGCGTGCAGGTCGATGCGGATGGTGACGTCCCGTCCGCTCAGGTCGACCTTCGACCGGTCCTCGGCGGCGGCGCCGGAGCGGCACACCCACACGCCGTTGACCGCGACGTCGACCCCGTCGGGCTCGAACGCGGCGGCGGTGGTGCCGACGGCGGCGAGGATCCGCCCCCAGTTCGGGTCGTTGCCGAACAGCGCGGTCTTGACCAGGTTGTTGCGCGCCACCGACCGCCCCACCTCGACGGCGTCGTCCTCGCTGGCCGCCCCGACCACGTCGATGGCGATCTGCTTGGTGGCGCCCTCGGCGTCGGCGATGAGCTGCTGGGCCAGGTCGTGGGCGGCGGCGGTGACGGCGGCCGCCAGCTCGGCGGGGGTCGGCGCGATGCCGCTCGCGCCGCTGGCCAGCAGCAGCACCGTGTCGTTGGTCGACATGCAGCCGTCGGAGTCGATCCGGTCGAAGGTGACCCGGCACGCCTCGCGCAGGGCGGCGTCGAGGGCCTCCGGCCCGGCCACCGCGTCGGTGGTCAGCACGCAGAGCATGGTGGCCATCGCCGGGGCGAGCATGCCGGCGCCCTTGGCCATGCCGCCGACGGTCCAGCCGCTGCCCCGGGCGACCGTGGTCTTGGGCCGGGTGTCCGTGGTCATGATGGCCTCGGCGGCCGCCGCGCCGCCGTCGCGCGACAGCCGGCGGATCGCCGAGCGTACGCCGGGGAGCAGCTTCTGCATGGGCAGCCGCTCGCCGATCAGGCCGGTCGAGCAGACCGCCACGTCGGCGGCGCCGAGCATCAGCCGGGAGCTGGCCGAGGTGAGCGCGGCGGCGGTGTGCTCGGCGGTGGCGTGGGTGTCCTGGAAGCCGGCCGGCCCCGTGCAGGCGTTGGCGCCGCCGGAGTTGAGCACCACGGCCCGGGCGACCCCGCCGCGCACCACCTGCTGCGTCCAGAGCACCGGCGCGGCCTTGACCCGGTTGGCGGTGAACACGCCGGCGACGCCGGCGTCCGGGCCGTCGTTGACGACCAGCGCGACGTCGCTCGCGCCGCTTGTCTTGAGCCCGGCGGCCACCCCGGCCGCCCGGAACCCCCGCGGAGTCGTGACGCTCACCGCGCTCCCCCTTCGTCCGCGACCGCCCGGCCGCGCCGCGCCGCGCTCACAGCTACTGCTCCCTCGTTCACGACCGCCCGGATCCGCCGCGTCGCGTTCCTCGCGCCCGCAGGTACCGCTCCCTCGCTCGCGTACGCCGGGCTGCGCCGCGTCGTGCTCCGCGCGCTCACGGTGCGACGCCCCAGACGGACAGGCCCGTGGTCTCCGGCAGGCCGCACATGAGGTTGGCGTTCTGCACCGCCTGGCCGGCGGCGCCCTTGCCGAGGTTGTCCAGCGTGCTCAGCACGATCATCCGCCGGGAGTCGACGTCGACGGTGGCCTGGAGGTGGCAGGAGTTGGAGCCGAGGGTGGCGGCGGTGTGCGGCCAGGCCCCCTCCGGCAGGACGTGCACGAAGGGCGCGTCCGCGTACGCCTCGGCGAGCACCGCCCGCGGGTCGACCCCCCGGGCCGGCACGGCCGTCACCGTGGCGAGGATGCCCCGGGGCATCGGCGCGAGCACCGGCGTCAGCGACAGGCCGGTCGCGCCGGTGGCCTGCTTGATCTCCGGTACGTGCTGGTGGGTGCCCACGCGGTAGGGCGACAGGTCGCCCATCACCTCGCTGCCGAGCAGGTGCGGCTTGGCCGCCTTGCCCGCGCCGGAGGTGCCCGAGGCGGCGACGACCACCACGTCGGCCGGGGCGGCGGCGCCGGCGGCGACCAGCGGGGCGAGGGCCAGGATGATCGCGGCGGCGTAGCAGCCCGTGTTGGCGACCCGGGTGGCACCGGCGATCAGCTCCCGCTGGCCGGGCAGCTCGGGCAGGCCGTAGGTCCACGGGCCGGCGTGGGTGCCGCCGTAGTAGTTGGCCCAGGCGTAGGGGTCGGCGAGCCGGTGGTCGGCGCCCAGGTCGACGACGCGCACCTCGGGCGGGAGCTGGGCCGCCAGGGCCGCCGACTGCCCGTGCGGCAGGGCCAGGAAGACCAGGTCCGCGTCGGCCAGCGTCGCCGCGTCCGTCTCGCCGAGGATCAGGTCCAGGCCGGCGAGCTGCGGATGTACGACGTCGAGCCGGTGCCCCGCCTGGCTGTGCGCGGTGGCGGCGACCAGCTCGAACTCCGGGTGCCCGGCGACCAGGCGGATCAGCTCGCCCCCGGCGTAGCCGCTCGCCCCGGCAATCGCAACCCGGATACCCATTCCCACCTCCGCATGACTATGCAGGAAGCCTAGCAATGACGGACCGCCCTCTGCAAGTTCATGCAATTGACCGTATGGCAATGAGAGACGTGACCCCCGTCATGGCGGAGGCCCGCGCCGCGGTGCGCGGACACGGGCCTCGAACCGGCGGGGGACCGTTCAGAGGCGGCCCTCCTCGACCGCACGGGTCACCCACGGGATCACCTCGTCGAGCATCTCGTCCAACGAGGTGCTCGCCGTGAAGCCCAGCACCTCACGGGACTTGGTCACGTCCGGCACCCGCTTCTGCACGTCGTACCGGTAGGGCTCGTCGGAGACGTACTGGAAGGGAACGTGCTCGCCCTTGATCTTGCGCCAGATCAGCTCGGCCAGCTCCAGGACCGTGGTCGACTCGGCCGTGGAGAGGTTGAAGTCCTCGTTGCGCGCCGCCGGGTGCTCGATCGCCGTGGCGATGCCCCGGGCCAGGTCACCGCCGTAGGTGTAGTGCCGGACCTGGTTGCCCTCGCCGAGGATGTGCAGCGGGTCCTGCCCCTTCACGATCTTCTGCACCAGATCGGGCACGACGTGCGACATGGCCAGCTTGACGTTGCCGGAGAGCACCTCGGCCTGCCCCAGCGCCCGCCCCTCCCCCACGCCGACGCAGTTGAACGGCCGCACGATCGTGTACGGCAGCTGGTACTGCTCCCAGGCCGCCCGGGCGTAGTACTCCACGGCCAGCTTCTGGAAGCCGTACGACGACAGCGGCGGCGGGATGCGGCGCTCGTCGCCCTCCCGGCTGGGCCAGTGCCCGGTGGACTCGAAGACCATCGAGGAGGAGAGGTAGGTGACCTTCGCCAGGCGGCCGTCGCGGTGGGCGCGGATCGCCGCGTCGCAGGTGGCCGCCATGATCCGCTCGTTCGTGGCGAGCAGGTCGTAGGCGTACGCGTGGAAGTAGGAGATGCCGCCGATCATCGCCGCACCGGCGACCAGGTGGTCGCAGCCGTCCAGCAGCTCGGTGAGCAGGTCCGCGTCCCGGGCGTCGCCCTCGACGAACCGGAACCGGGGGTGCTGGTCGTAGCTGTGGGTGACCGGGCCGTACTTGGAGAAGTCGTCCACACCGACGACCTCGTGGCCCCGGTCCAACAACTCGGAGACGAGATAGCCGCCGATGAAGCCGGCCGAACCAGTTACCAGGACCTTCGCCACGTGCGCTCCTATGCGGTCGTCTCGAACTCGGTGCTGTCCTGCGGGTCGCGCTGGGCCGGCACGGCCCCGCTCGGGGCGGCGCGGCCGGCCAGTCTCTCCCGGCTCAGCCGTCGACCGTAGGCGAAGAAGTACCAGCGCAGGTAGCCGGGGAGGAAGCGACCGAGGTCGAAGTGGGACTCCCCCAGCGGCCGGTCGAGCCAGATGGTCGGGATCTCGGCCACGGGCAGCCGCAGCCGGGTCGCCTTCGCGGTCAGCTCCAGCCCGATCTCGAAGCCGGTCCGCGACTCGATCCCCACCTCCCGCACGAACGCGGTGTCGTACGCCTTGAAGCTGTTCGTGGCGTCGCGGGTGCCGACGCGGGCGAGGGTGTAGAGGCTGCGTCCCGCCCAGCGCGACATGATCCGCTTCAGCCGGGGCCCGCCGACCTGCTGGCCCCCGGGCATGTAGCGGGAGGCGGCCGCGACCACCACCCCCCGGTCGACCAGCCGGGCCAGCTCGTCGATCTGGCGGGGATCGTCACAGCCGTCGGCCATGGTCACGACCACCACCGGGGCGAGCGCCGCGTCGATGCCGAACCGGATCGCGTTGGCCGGACCGCGACCGTAGGTGTTGAGCACCGCCCGCACCCGCGGGTCCGTGCGGGCGACCTGCTCGACGTACGGCACGGTGGTGTCCTCGGGCATGTCGTGTACGACCAGCACCTCGGCGGGCAGCAGCATCTCGCGCAGCATCCGCTCGAGGCAGCGCAGGATCGCCTCGCCCTCGTTGTAGACCGGCACGATCACCGAGACCCGGGGCTTCACACCCGCACCCCCTGCCCGGTCAGGCCCCACATGTCGATGATCGGCTTGTCGGTCTCCAGGCGGGCGTACTGCTCGTGCGGGGCGGCGATCACCAACAGGTCGGCCCGGCGCAGCACCTCGTCCAGGTCGACGAACCGCTCGTCGACCACGTGGGGGTCCGTGCAGAGCGTCTCGCGGGTCTTCAGCGCCAGGATCTTGCGCAGCTTGTACGCCAGGCTCTCCCGGGGATCGTCGCTTCCGCCCTTGAAGGCCATCCCGAGGATGCCCACGGTCAGCTCGGACAGGTCGAAGCGGTCCTCCAGGCGGGACACCAGGTAGAGCGGCAGTCCCTCGTTGATCAACATGGCGGAGTGGCCGAGCACGAAGTTGTTCCGGTTGAACGCGGCCAGCTGCATGGTGTCCTTGAACAGGCACGGCCCGGCCGCGAACCCGGGCATCGGCAGGTCCGCCGCGCGCGGGTAGTCGTGCGCCACGGCGTGCCGGATCCGGGCGAAGTCCAGACCGAAGTCGTTGGCCATCATCCAGAACTGGTTGGCGGTGGCGAACTTGATGTAGCGCCACGTGTTGGTGAACAGCTTCGCCAGCTCGGCCTCCTCGGGCTCGAGCGGCACGATCTGGCTGGTGAGGTGCCGGAACAACTTCTCGGCGCGGGCGAGCGCCCCCGGCGTACGGGCGGCGACGATCTGCGGCAGCGTGAACAGCTCCGTCATCGCCCGCCCCTCGGCGATGCGCTCCGGACAGAACGCCACGTCGGCGCGGATGCCCTTGCCGGCGAGCAGCTTCTCGGTCAGCGCGGTGACCCCGGGGTAGACGGTGCTGCGCAGCACGACGAGCTGCCCGTCGCGCAGGTGCTCGGCGCAGCGCTCCAGGGCCCGGGGCACGGCGCCCAGGTCCGGGTTGAGGTGCTCGTCGACCGGGGTGCCGACCACCACGACGAGGTGCTCGGAGGCGCCGACGCTGGCCGGGTCGGTGCTGGCGCGCAGCCGGCCGGCGGCCACCGCCTCCGCGAGCGCCTCGGCCGCGCCGGGCTCCGCGAAGGGCAGCCTGGCCGCGTTGACGGTGTCGACCGCGTCGGCGTTGATGTCGTACAGCACGACGGAGAGGCCGCGCGAGGCGAAGGCGATGCCCAGCGGCAGCCCCACCCGCCCGCAGCCGCCCACGATGCAGACATCGACGGTGGTGATCGGCGGATCCTCGGACATGACTCGACTCCCGTGGGGGCGGCGGGGGTGTGACTCCGGCTACACCTGGAATCAAAGCAGGTTAACCGCTCGGATGTGACTGGCGGGTAGCCAAAAATTTCGAGGCCCCTGACCTTTCAGCCGATACGTCGGAGGTGATCTTGGACAGCAGCGCGGGCTGGCGGGCGGCCACACGAGTCCGGCCAGGCACGTACCGTGACACCCGGTCAGGCTCGCTCCTCGAGGAGCAGGATCTCCGGGTGCATGACGAATGCCCCTCCCGCGTCGGCGGAAGGGGCATTCGCCGTCACTCAGGCGCCGCGCAGGGTGGCGCCGAAGCGCTCCGCGGCGCGGGCGACCGCCGCGTCCCGGGCGGCCACCGCCTCCTCCACGGTCAACGTCCGGTCCGGCGCCCGGAAGGTGAGCTTGTACGCCAGCGACCTGCGGTCCGCCCCGAGCTGCTCCGAGGCGTACACGTCGAACAGGCGCACGCCCTCCAGCAGGCCGCCGGCACCCTCGACGAGGGCCTGCTGCACCTGCGCCGCCGGCACCGAGGAGTCGACGACCAGCGCCACGTCGATCAGCGCCGGGGGGAAGCCCGACACGACCGGCGCGGACGCCACCGGGGCGGCCGGCAGCGCGTCCAGGTCGAGCTCCATGGCGCTGGTGCGCCGGGGCAGCTCCAGCGCCGCCAGGACCGCCGGGTGCAGTTCGCCGGCGTACCCGACCACGGTGCCGTCGACCAGCAGCTCGGCGCACCGGCCGGGGTGCCAGGGGGCGTGCTCGGCGGCCTGGACCTCGATCCGCTCAGCGGGGACCTCGGCGGCGTCCAGTACGTCCCGGCCGGCCTGCACGGCGTCGGCCCAGCCGGCCGGGCGGCCCGCGCCCCACCAGCCCGCCGGCTCCACGTCGCCGGTCAGGACGACGGCGACGTGCCGGGGCTGCTCGGGCACCACCGCGTCGGCGGCGGCGAACTCCTCGTCGGTGGGGCGCCGGTCCACGCCCATCGCCGGCGGGCTGCCAGCGCCGGTACGCGGGTGGAACACCGCGCCGATCTCGTAGAGGGCGAGGTCGCGCTGGCCCCGGCCGAGGTTGCGCTTGACGATGCCGAGCAGCGGGCCCAGCAGCGTGGTGCGCAGCAGCGGCTCCTCCTCCGACAGCGGGTTGGCCAGCCGCACCGCGCGCCGACGCGGGTCGTCGGCCGGCAGGCCGAGCTGGTCGGCCAGCCCGGGGGCGACGAACGGGTGCGCGAGCACCTCGACGTACCCCCGCTCGGCCAGCGCCCGGGCCACGGCCCGGCGGCGCCGCTGCTGCCAGGTCAGGCCGCGTCCGGGCGGCGCGGTCGGCAGCACCGACGGCACCCGGTCGTACCCGTCGAGGCGGACCACCTCCTCGACCAGGTCGGCCGGGTCGGTCAGGTCGGGCCGCCAGGTCGGCGGGGTGACGCTGAGCGCGTCGTCGGCACCGGCGGTCACGCCGACCTCGCCCGGGTCCTCGGTCAGCCGGTCTGCGCCCCGCGCGACGGTGCAGCCGACCTGCTCCAGCAGGGCGACCACCCGCGCCGGCGGGTAGTGCACGCCGACCCGCTGGCTCGGCAGGTCGACCGGCAGCACGACGGGGGTACGCGGACGCACGTGGTCGATGTCGAGGATCTCGTCCCCGGCCGCGCCACCGGCGTGCTCGGTGAGCAGCCCGACCGCCCGCGCGATGGCGACCAGCGGCAGGGCCGGGTCGACGCCCCGCTCCCACCGCTTCGCCGCCTCGCTGAACAGCTTGTGCCGGCGGGCGGTGCGCCCGACCATCACCGGGTCCCAGTGGGCGGCCTCGAAGAGCACGTTCGTCGTCTGGGCGACGACCTCGCTGGTCTCGCCACCCATCACGGCGGCCAGCGAGATCGGGCCGGTGTCGTCGCAGATCACCATGTCCTCGGGCGCGAGGGCGCGGGTGACCCCGTCCAGGGTCGTCAGCTTCTCCCCCGCCTCGGATCGCCGGACCACCAGCGGCCCGGCGATCCGGTCGGCGTCGAAGGCGTGCATCGGCTGGCCCAGTTCGAGCATCACGTAGTTGGTGATGTCGACCGGCAGCGAGATGCAGCGGATGCCGGCGGCGGTGAGCCGCCGCTGCATCCAGCCGGGGGTGGGCGCCGCCGGGTCGACGCCGCGCACGAGGCGGGCGGCGAACCGGTCGCAGCCGACGGTGTCGCGCACCTCGACCGGGTACGCGGGCGTGTCGGTGCCGCCGGGCGCGGGCGCCAGGCCCGGGTCGCGGAACGGCACGCCGAGGGCGTGCGACAGCTCCCGGGCCAGGCCGCGCACGCTCATCGCGTACCCCCGGTCGGGGGTGATCTCCAACTCGACCACGACGTCGTCGAGCCCGACGACGGGCCGCGCGTCGTCGCCCGGCTTGGCCGGTACGTCCCCGGGCAGCACGATGATGCCGTCGTGGTCGTCGCCCAGGCCCAGCTCCCGCGCGGAGCAGATCATGCCGTTGGAGTTGCGCCCGTACGTCTTGCGCGCGCCGATGGCGAAGCCGCCGGGCAGCACGCCACCGGGCAGGATCACCACGACCCGGTCGCCGGGGGCGAAGTTGCGCGCCCCGCAGACGATCTCCTGCGGCTCGCCGGTGCCGTTGGCGTCGCCGACGTCGACCCGGCAGAACCGGATCGGCTTCTTGAAGCCGGTCAGCTCCTCGATCTCGCGGACCTCACCGACGACCAGCGCACCGGTGACGGTCTCCCGCAGGTCCACCACGGACTCGACCTCGACGCCGAGGTCGACCAGGGCCTGCTCCAGGTCGGCCGTGGGCAGGTCGGCGGGGAGGTCGACGTACTCCCGCAGCCAACTGACAGAAACTCGCATGACTCAGACCACCGTCTCCGTGACTCGTACCCGCATCGCCTACGCCCCGACCCCGAACGCGCGGGTGAACCGCACGTCGCCCTCGGCCATGTCCCGCATGTCGCTGACCCCGTGCCGGAACATCACCGTCCGGTCGATGCCCATGCCGAACGCGAATCCGGAGTAGACCTCGGGGTCGATGCCGCAGGCGCGCAGCACCCGCGGGTTGACCATGCCGCAGCCGCCCCACTCGACCCAGCGCGGGCCGTCGCGGTGCTCGGGGAACCAGACGTCGAACTCGGCGGACGGCTCGGTGAACGGGAAGTAGTGCGGCCGGAAGCGGGTCTTCGCGCCCGCGCCGAACATCGCCCGGGCGAAGTGGTCCAGGGTGCCGCGCAGGTGCGCCATGGTGATGCCCCGGTCGACCACGAGGCCCTCCACCTGGTGGAAGACCGGCGCGTGGGTGGCGTCCAGCTCGTCGGTGCGGTAGACCCGGCCCGGCACGATCACGTAGATCGGCGGCTTGCGGGTCAGCATGGTGCGCGCCTGCACCGGCGAGGTGTGCGTACGCAGCACCAGGCCGGAGCCCTCCGTGCCCTCCGGCGGCGCGACGTGGAAGGTGTCCATCAGGCCGCGCGCCGGGTGGTCGGCGGGGATGTTGAGGGCGTCGAAGTTGGTCCACTCCAACTCGACCTCGGGCCCCTCGGCCACCTCGTAGCCCATGCCGACGAACAGGTCGCTGACCTGCTCCATCAGCGTGCTGATCGGGTGCCGGGCACCGCGGGGCCGCCGGTCGTTCGGCAGCGTCACGTCGACGCGCTCCTCCACCAGCACCCGCTGCGCCTGCTCCCGGTCCAGCACCTCCTGGCGGGCGGCGTACGCGGCCTCGACGGCGCGGCGGGCCTCGTTGACCCGCTTGCCGGCGTCGGACTTCGCGGCCGGCGGCAGCGCGCCGATCTCGCGGCGGGCCAGCGAGATCGGCGACCGGTCGCCGAGGTGCGCCGGGCGCAGCGCGGTCAGCGCGTCGGGGTCGGCGGCCTCGGCGAACGCCTTCTCGGCGGCGGCGACGGCCTCGGCCAGGGCGGCCGGGTCGAGCAGGGCGACCTGCTTCGGATCGTACGGATCGTTGCGGTAGCTCATGACGTACGGGCACTCCCTCACGGCGGCGCCAGCCCTCACTCAGGCGGCGAAGCGAGTCTACGGACGCGCGGCTGTGCCGCAGCCCGCCGGTGGGAGTTGTGCGGGGAGCAGGTCAGGCCCGCCGCCCGCCGACACCGGCGGGCTGGCTAAACGAACGCCGTGGCGCGTTCATGGGCGGACGCTCTCCTCTGCTGGACGGCTCGCGGGACCGGCGACCGGTCACCGCTGCGCTCTCGCTGAAGCGTACAGGCAGACCGCGGCGGCCGCAGCCAGGTTCAGGCTCTCGGCGCGCCCGTGCAGGGGTACCCGGACCCGGGCGTCGGCGGCGGCGGTGAGCGCCTCGGGCAGGCCGTGCGCCTCGGAGCCGAAGAGCCACGCGGTGGGGGCGGCCAGCCGCCCCTCGTCGGCCAGGTCGTCGAGGTCGTCCTCGCCGTAGCCGGTGGTGGCGAGGACGGTGAGCCCGGCGGCGCGCAGCGCCGCGACGACCTCCACCGGGTCGGGGGCGCGGACCACGTCGACGTGGAAGAGGCTGCCGGCCGAGGCCCGCACGCACTTGCCGTTGTACGGGTCGACGGCCTCACCGGCGAAGACGACCGCGCTGGCGCCCGCGGCGTCGGCGGTGCGCAGCACGGTGCCGGCATTGCCCGGGTCACGGATCCCGGCGAGCACCGCCACCAGGCGGGGCCCGTCGGCCAGGGCCCGCTCCAGGGGCACGTCGAGGTGCCGGCAGACGGCGACGAGGCCCTGCGGGGCCACGGTCTCGGCCAGCGCGGCGAGCGCCTCGTCGGTCGCCTCGGAGACGGGCACGTCGGCGCGGGCCGCGACGGCGGCCAGGTCGGCGTGGCGGTCCAGGGCGGCGGGCGTACCGAAGAGTTCGGTGACCACCCCCGGGCGGGCCAGGGCCTCGCGGACCGCCTGCGGCCCCTCGGCCAGGAAGCGGCCGGCGGCCTCGCGGTCCCGGCGGCGCTGCAACCGTCGGGCGGCGACCACCCGCGGCGTACGCGGGGTGAAGGGGCCGGAGACAGCGTCGAGGCGTCTCCCGCGCGATGGTGACTGCATGGGAGACGCCTCGATCTGCTGGTGCGCGGGGATCAGGCGGCCTGGGCCGCCGCGCCGCCGGTGCCCTCGGCCGCGACCGCGGCCCGGGCCAGCTCGACGATCGCCGCGAAGGCGGCAGCGTCGTTGACGGCCAGGTCGGCCAGGATCTTGCGGTCGACCTCGATGCCGGCCAGGCGCAGGCCCTGGATCAGGCGGTTGTAGGTCATCCCGTTGGCGCGGGCGCCCGCGTTGATCCGCTGGATCCACAGCTGCCGGAAGTCGCCCTTGCGGTCGCGACGGTCCCGGTAGGCGTACTGCATCGAGTGCAGCACCTGCTCCTTGGCCTTGCGGTAGAGGCGGGAGCGCTGACCGCGGTAGCCGCTCGCGGTCTCCAGCAGGGTACGGCGCTTCTTCTGGGCGTTCACAGCCCGCTTGACGCGTGCCATCTCAACTCCTAGTTACGTAAGGTGGCGCGCGTCAGCGGCCGAGCAGCTTCTTGATGCGCTTGACGTCGGCCTTGGCCAGCACCACGGTGCCGGTCAGCCGACGGGTCTGGGTGGAGGGCTTCTTCTCCAGGTTGTGCCGGAGGCCGGCCTGCTGGGCAACGATCTTGCCCTTGCCGGTCACCTTGACCCGCTTGCCCATCCCCGTGTGGCTCTTCATCTTCGGCATGTGGAACGTCTCTCCCCTGTTACTCGCCGCTGTTGTCGGCGACTGTGCCGGTGTCACCGGCCGCTGCGGGCTCGCCGGCCGGGGCGCCCTCGGCGTCCCGCTCCCTCGGCCCGCCTCGGGTGGCCGTGGCGGCGACCGCTGCGGCCTTGGTGGCGCGGTGCGGCGCGAGCACCATGATCATGTTTCGACCGTCCTGCTTGGGAGCGGCCTCGACGTACCCCAGCTCCGAGATCTCCGACTCGAGCCGGCGCAGGAGCCGGTAACCCAGCTCCGGGCGGCTCTGCTCGCGACCGCGGAACATGATCGTCACCTTGACCTTGTCGCCGGCCTTCAGGAACCGCACCACGTGACCCTTCTTGGTCTCGTAGTCGTGCGGGTCGATCTTCGGCCGGAGCTTCATCTCCTTGATGACGGTCTGCTGCTGGTTACGCCGCGCTTCGCGCGCCTTGAGTGCGCTCTCGTACTTGAACTTGCCGAAGTCCATGAGCTTGCACACCGGCGGGCGCGCCATCGGCGCAACCTCGACCAGGTCCAGGTCGACGTCCGCGGCCAGCTGAAGGGCGCGCTCCAGCGGGACGATGCCCACCTGCTCACCCTCGGGGCCGACCAGTCGGACCTCACGTGCCCGGATCTGCTCGTTCACGCGTGGTTCGACGCTGATGGGGCCTCCTCGAGTCAAAATCTCTGCGTGGCCGACCCCGCGGCTCCCGGGTGGGAGCCGACCTGGAAAGCAGAAGGCCCCGGCGCATGCCAGGGCCCGCTCGACCGGTCGGCACGATCACATGATCGCGCATCCGGTGCCGGGACGTGCCCGGAACCGGTGACCGGACCCGGCCACCGTGGTGGCGACTCGGGTGGGAGCAGGCGCTCCTCTTTCAAGGCTGTCGTGCATGGCGCGACTGCGCACACGCGGGACAGCCTGGTCGACTTGCCCACACTACACCCTCACCGGGGCGAGCACCCACCCGGCACCCGGTCAGCGGCCGGTGGCGCCCTCGGCGAGCCGGGCCTGGTGCGCCTGGTGCAGCCGGCGCAGGGCGCGGACCCCTTCCACGGCCCGCTCCTTGTCGGCGGCCTGGAGTGCGACAATCGGCAGCAGGTCGTCGTCGTGCAGCTCCAGGCTGGCCCACGGCGCGCCCCGGTCGAAGCGGACGCCCCGGACGACCTCCCACGGCAGCTCGTACGAGCCGACGAGATTGCGGACACGCACGCCCCGCGCGGTCGCGTCGACCCGGGGGCGGGTGAAGATCAGGAGGGCGAGCGCGCCCAGGATGCCGAGCCCGACCATCGCGATCTGGTCGCCGCGCTGGAAGCTGCCGTAGCCGTTGCCGGTCGCGCCGCTCAGCGTCGTCGCCAACAGGCTGAACACCACGAACAGCACGGCTGCGGAGACCCAGCAGACCAGCCGGACGCGGTGCGGACGGAGGTGGACGGACTCGGTTTCGCTCACCCCACCAGTCTGCCACCCGCACCCGGCCGCTCCCGCGCCGCCACACGTTCCACAGGCGGGGCGGCCTTCCCGGGACCCCGCCGACCGCGCCCCCGGCCGGCGACCAGGGCCGCCGTCAGGGTGAGCAGCGCCCCGGCGAGCACCGGCAGCCGCAGGCCGGGGCCGCCCGGCAGCAGCGCGTCCAGCAGCAGGGCGCCGCCCAGCTGGCCGGCGACCAGGGCGAGCCCGGTCCGCAGCACGCCGACCACCGGGACCCCGACCAGCAGGGCCGCCACGATGACGACGCCGAGCAGGCCGCCGGTGTAGAGGTACCAGTCGCCCGGCCAGGTCGGGCGCGGCCCGGTGAGGGCCCCGGCCAGCGCCGCGACCAGCAGTACGACGGGCGTGGCCGTAGCGAAGTTGACCACCATCCCGGCGGCGGCAGAGCTGGCGGCGGAGACGCGTGCGTTCAGCGCGGACTGGAGCGCGACGCCCAGCCCGCCGGCCACGGCGAGCAGGACCAGACCGAGGGCGAGGTCGCCGACGGGCTGGCCGAGCTGGGCCAGCGTCACGGCCGCCACGCCGAGCAGCGCCCCGGCCACCCGTGCCCGGGTGAGCGCCAGCCGTCCCACGGGTGCCAGCCCGGCCCGGTCGACGGCCAGCCCGCCGAGGCTGCCGCCGGCGACCTGGGCGATGGTGAAGACCGCCACCCCGAGCACCGGCACGATGTACGCGCCGGCCAGCACGATCGCCGCCCCGCCGAGCCCGCCCAGGTACGTCCACCAGGGCAGCCGGGCCCGGCGTAGCGCGGCGAGGCCGGTGCGGGCCGACGGCAACGCCAGCACCCCGAGGCCCACCAGCAGGGCCCCGCCGAGGTTGTTGACCACCGCGCCGAGGGTCGCGTTGCCGGCCCGCTCGCCCAGCTCGGCGTTGGCCGCGCCCTGGGCCGCCGAGGCGACGCCGGCGAGGGTGACCAGGGTCAGCGCCGCCCACGGCGGCAGGGCGCGCGACACCGCCGACGGCGCCGCGGCGCCCGCCGCCGTGGGCGGGTGGCTCACAGCCGGCAGGCGTGGATGTTGGTGACCAGGATCGCGCGGGCGCCGAGCTCGTACAGCTCGTCCATGATCCGGTGCACGTCGTCGCGGAGCACCATCGCCTGCACCGCCACCCAGCCCTCGCGGTGCAGCGGCGAGACGGTCGGCGACTCGATGCCCGGGGTCAGCGAGCTGGCCCGGTCGAGCAGGCCGGCGGGCACGTCGTAGGCGAGCATCACGTAGCGGCGGGCGACCAGCACCCCGTGCAGCCGGCGCAGCAGCTGCGCGGACTGCGGGTGGCTCTCGGCGGCGGCGCGGCGCACCAGCACCGCCGACGAGCGCAGCAGCGGCTCGCCGAAGACCACCAGGCCGGCCTGGCGCAGCGTGGCGCCCGTCTCCACCACGTCCGCGACCACGTCGGCGACGCCGAGGCGTACGGCGTTCTCCACCGCGCCGTCGAGGCGGATCACCTCGGCCTCGAGCCCCAGCTCCGTGAGGTGCCGCTCGACCAGCCCCGGGTACGCGGTGGCGATGCGGTGCCCGCCCAGCTCCCGCACCGAGGCGATGTCGTCGGGGCGGGCGGCGAAGCGGAAGGTGGCCCGGCCGAAGGCGAGGTCGACGACCTCCTCGGCGGGGGCGCCGGAGTCGATCAGCAGGTCCCGGCCGGTGATGCCCAGGTCCAGGTCGCCGGAGCCGACGTAGGTAGCGATGTCCTTCGGGCGCAGGTAGAAGAACTCGACGTCGTTCGCCTCGTCGCGGCAGACGAGGTCCTTCGGGTCGGTGCGCTGACGGTAGCCCGCCTCGCGCAGCATCTGGGCGGCCGGCTCGGCCAGGGTGCCCTTGTTGGGGATGGCGACACGCAGCATGACGGAGTGCTCCTTCGATCGAAACTGATCAACGACGGGGCGCACTCACAGATGTCGGTAGACGTCCTTCAGGTCGAGACCGCTGGCCAGCATCAGCACCTGGACCTGGTAGAGCAGCTGGGAGATCTCCTCCGCCGTACGCTCCGGTCCCTCGTGCTCGGCGGCCATCCACGACTCGGCCGCCTCCTCGACGACCTTCTTGCCGATGAAGTGCACGCCCTTCTCGAGCGCGGCGACCGTGCCCGAGCCGGGGGTGCCCGCAGCGGCCTTGGCCTGCAGCTCGGCGAACAACTCCTCGAACGTCTTCACGCCGCGATTCTTCCAGCCGCCCCGACGACCCCGGTGCGCCGGGTAGGGGCCCCGTTCACCGACCGGGAACGCCGCACGGCGGTGCGTCCCCGGTCGGGCGCGGGATCAGCCGCCGAAGCCGACCCGGTGGCCGTTGCCGGCGAGGTCGCGGATCGTCAGCGCGGCGTCCAGGGCGGCGACGGTGGCCGACCAGCCCTTGTCCTCCGCCGAGCCGGGCAGCCCGGCGCGGTCCCGGGCCTGCGCGAGGGTGTCGACGGTCAGCACGCCGTGCGCGACCGGCTTGCCCTCGTCCAGCGCCACCCGGGTCAGCCCGTCCGTCACGGACCGGCAGACGTAGTCGAAGTGGGCCGTGGCGCCCCGCACCACCACACCGAGGGCGACCACGACGTCGCAGCGCCGCGCGAGGGCCTGGGCCACCACCGGCAGCTCGACCGAGCCGGCCACCCGTGCGGTGACCGCCCGGGCCCCGCACGCCTCGGCGGCGGCGACCGCCCGGTCGAGCATGTGGTCGGTCAGCTCGCCGTGCCAGCGGGCCGCGACCACGCCGACGGTCATCCCGGCGGCGTCGACCGCCGTCACTCCCGGTTCACCGAAACCCGCCACGCCTACGCTCCGATCTCGTCGCCGAGGACGGGGCGGCCCATGGGTGCCTCGGTCACCTCGTCCAGCTCGTCCAGCAGGTGTCCCATCCGGTCCCGCTTGGTGCGCAGGTAGCGCACGTTCTCCGGGTGCGGGCGCACCGGCAGCCCCTCGCGGCCGGTGACGGTCAGCCCGTAGCCCTCCAGCCCGGCGCGCTTGGCCGGGTTGTTGGTGAGCAACCGCATCGAGCGCACCCCGATGTCGTAGAGGATCTGCGCGCCGGTGCCGTAGTCGCGGGCGTCGGCCGGCAGGCCCAGGTCGAGGTTGGCGTCGACCGTGTCGCGGCCCTGGTCCTGGAGCTGGTACGCCTGGAGCTTGTGCAGCAGGCCGATGCCGCGCCCCTCGTGGCCGCGTACGTAGAGCACCACGCCCCGCCCTTCCCGGGCGACCCGGTCCAGGGCGGCGTCGAGCTGCGGGCCGCAGTCGCAGCGCACCGAGCCGAACACGTCGCCGGTGAGGCACTCGGAGTGCACCCGCACCAGCACGTCGCGCCCGTCGCCGATCTCACCCGCGACCAGGGCGACGTGCTCGGCCGAGTCGTGCTCGCTGCGGTAACCCAGGGCCCGGAACACGCCGTGGCGGGTGGGCATCCGGGCGTCGGCGACCAGCTCGACCTGCTTCTCGGTGCGCCGCCGGTACGCGACGAGGTCGGCGATCGTGATCAGGGTCAGCGAGTGCTCGGCGCAGAACTTCTCCAGGTCCGGCACCCGCATCATGGTGCCGTCGTCGTTGACCAGCTCGCAGAGCACGCCGGCGGGGCGCAGCCCGGCCAGCCGGGTCAGGTCGACGGCGGCCTCGGTGTGCCCGGGCCGGCGCAGCACGCCGCCCTCGCGGGCCCGCAGCGGCACCACGTGCCCGGGGCGGGCCAGGTCGGCCGGGCCGGTGCCGGGGTCGGCGAGCAGCCGGATGGTGTGCGCCCGGTCGGCGGCGGAGATGCCGGTGCTGACGCCCTCGCGGGCGTCGACGGTCACCGTGTAGGCGGTGCCGCGCCGGTCCTGGTTGGTGTGGTGCTGCGGCGGCAGGTCCAGCCGGTCGCACTCGCTCTCGGTCAGCGGCGCGCAGATGTAGCCCGACGTGTGGCGCACCATGAACGCGAGCAGCTCCGTCGTCGCCAGCTCGGCGGCGAAGATCAGGTCGCCCTCGTTCTCCCGGTCGGCGTCGTCGACCACGACGACGGGCCGGCCGGCGGCGATGTCGGCCACCGCCTGCTCGATGCTCGCGAAGATGGTCATGCCGGCACTCCGCTCCGCCGCGTGCCGCCGTGAGGCAGCACCGCCCCGTGCCCGATGATTCGCTCGCTCATGCCACGGCCTCCGAGTAGGTCGACGGGATCGGGGCGGGCGCCGGGCGGGCGACCCGAGAGGTGCGCCACCAGGCCACCAGGCCCCAGGCGCAGAAGGCGCCGTAGACGAGGTACATGGCCGCCGAGGGGTAGAAGCCGCCGCGCAGCAGCAGCGGCACGCCGACCGCGTCGACGGCGATCCAGATGAGCCAGAAGTCCACCCAGCCGCGCGCCATCCCGTACGTGGCGAGCAGGCTGCCGGTGAGGATCCAGGCGTCCGGCAGCGGCCCCCAGGAGCCGAGGGCGGCGAGCACCGGGTACGCCGCGGCGGTGCCGATCACGGCCGCGAGCAGCAGGCCCAGCCGTTCCCGGCCGGTGGCCCAGCGGGGCGCCACCGCGCTCCGGTCGCCGTCGACGCCCCGGCGGCGGTGCTGCGACCAACGCCACCAGCCGTAGACGCTGACCGAGAAGAAGAAGACCTGCCGGCCGGCCTGCCCGTAGAGGTCGTGCGCCTGCGGGGTGGCGAAGACGCCGCCCAGGAAGACGGTGAACAGCAACGCGTTGCCGATCATGCCGACGGGCCAGGCCCAGACCAGCCGGCGCAGGCCGAACACCGCCGAAGCCAGCCCGAAGCCGTTGCCGACGATCTCGCGGACCAGCACCGGCGAGCCGGCGACGTCGACCTGCGCGTCGAGCAGCCAGCCGAGCGGGCCCATCAGGCCGCTCCGCCCGGCAGCCCGGCGACCGGCAGCCCGCCGGGCGGGTCGGCGTCGGGGACGGCGGGCCCGGCCAGCCGGGCGCCCAGCAGTCGCTCGACGTACTTGGCGAGCACGTCCACCTCGAGGTTGACCGGGTCGCCGACACGGCGGGCGCCGAGGGTGGTCAGCTTCAGCGTGGTGGGGATCAGCCCGACCGCGAACCAGTCCTCCCCGACCCCGGCGACGGTCAGCGAGACGCCGTCGACCGTGATCGAGCCCTTCTCCACCACGTACCGGGACAGGGCGGCAGGCAGCCGGAACCGGACGGTCTCCCACTGCGCGGCCGGCTCGCGGGCGACGACCTCGCCGACGCCGTCGACGTGCCCCTGCACGAGGTGCCCGCCGAGGCGGCTGCCCAGCGCGGCGGCCCGCTCCAGGTTGACCGGGTCGCCGGCGCGCAGCGCGCCCAGCGCGCTGCGGCGCAGGGTCTCCCCCATCACGTCCGCGGTGAAGGTCCCGTTCTCGACGTCGACCACGGTCAGGCAGACGCCGTTGACCGCGATCGAATCGCCGTGCCGGGCGTCCGAGGTGACCAGCGGGCCGCGGACGGCGACCAGCGCCGAGTCCCCCGCCGTCTCGGTGACGCGGACGACCTCACCCAACTCCTCGACGATGCCGGTGAACATGTCAGCCCTCCCTCTTCCGGGGCAGCGCGGTGATCCGCAGGTCGGGTCCGACCTGCGTGACGTCGACGTACTCCAGGTCGATGGCCTCGGCGATGGTGGTCACGCCGGCGTCGACGAGGGCGGTCGGGCCGGCGCCGAGCAGCCGGGGCGCCACGTAGCCGACGATCTTGTCGACGAGGCCTGCGGCCAGGAAGGCGCCGGCCAGCTTCGGACCGCCCTCCAGCAGCGCGGCGCGGACCCCGCGCCCGTGCAGCGCGGCGAGCAGCGCCGGCAGGTCGACGCGGCCGTCGGGGCCGGCGCCGACCTCCGCGGCGGTGGCGATCCAGGTGCGGGCCGCGCCGTCGCGGACCCGGGCGTCGGCCGGCGTACGCCCCTCGGTGTCCACCACCACCCGCAGCGGCTGCCGGATGGCGAGCGTGCCGTCGCGCAGGTTGCGGGCGGTGAGCCGGGGGTCGTCGGCGAGGACCGTGCCCACCCCGGCGAGGACCGCGTCGACGGTGCCGCGCAGCGCGTGCACGTCCATCCGGGCGGCCTCGGAGGTGATCCACATGCTGGTGCCGTCGGCCGCCGCCGACCTGCCGTCCAGCGTCGCGGCGAACTTCCAGATGACGTACGGCCAGCCGCGGCGCATCGAGGTGAGCCAGGCGATGTTGCCGGCCTCCGCCTCGCAGGCGCGTACCCCCGTGTCGACCTGGACCCCGGCGGCGCGCAGCGTGGCGGCGCCCCCGGTGGCCAGCGGGTTGGGGTCGGGCACGGCGATGACGACGCGGGCCACGCCGGCCCGCACGAGCGCGGTGCTGCAGGGGCCGGTGCGGCCGGTGTGGTCGCAGGGTTCCAGGGTGACCACGGCGGTGCCGCCGCGGGCCCGCTCCCCGGCCTGGGCGAGCGCGACGATCTCGGCGTGCGGCCCGCCGGCGTAGGCGTGGAACCCCTCGCCGACCACCTGCCCGTCCGCGTCGAGCAGCACGCAGCCGACCACCGGGTTGGGGCTGGTCGTGCCGAGACCGCGCGCGGCGAGTTCCACCGCGCGACGCATCGCCTCGTCGACGGAGACGCCGGCCATGCCCTGCCCTCTCACTCGCCGGTCGACGCGCGGGCGGTGACGGGAGGCAACGGCATGGGGCCGCGAGCGTGCGGCGGCGGAGATCCGGGTACGGCGGAGCCGCCCCGGGGGGCGCGCACGGCACGCTGAACTCAGCGGCCGGGCAGGCCCGTCCGTCCCGCGCGCTGTCTCCCATCCGGACTGTCTGGGGGCGGGGGTTGCCCGCTCCCAACCGTCGGCCCCGGATTCTCACCAGGTCCACCGGGCGGCACGAGGCCGACCGGGTCGCGGGCTTACCACGGTCACGCCGTGGATCACCGCCGGTTCGGAATTACACCGAGTCCCGCCAGCGCGTGGTGGGTACACGGGAAGTGTTACACGCCGCACGGGGGGTCGCGCCACCCGGGCGGTGCACTTCACAGCAACAGCGCACGAATCAGGTAACGCCGCGCCGCCGGTCCACCGCCACGTACGAGCCGGGCTGGCTCTTGGCCACGGTCTTCATCTCGGAGGCGACGGCGATCGCCTCCAGCGGGTTGGTGAAGCGCTTGCCGGAGTCGGAGAGGCAGACGCCGATCGAGAGGGTGACCAGGGCGGCCCGCCGGATGTTGCCCCGGCGGTCCTTCAGCTCCACGTAGCCGCGCGCGGCGTCCACGGGGTCGTAGAGCGAGTCGGCGGCCTTCTCGAAGTCGGTGGAGACCCGGGAGGTGAGCGGCCGGACCTGCTCCGGCGCGCAGACGATGACGAAGTCGTCCCCGCCGACGTGCCCGAGGAAGGCCGGCGGCAGCCCCACCGAGACCACCGCCCGGTGCAGGCTGCGGGCCAGGGCGGAGATGAAGTCGTCGCCCCGGACGAAGCCGTAGCGGTCGTTGACGCTCTTGAACCGGTCGATGTCGATGTAGCCGACGGCGTAGTCGACCCCGCTGCGGACCCGGTCGGAGATCTCCCGGCGGATCCGGCTGTTTCCGGGCAGCCCGGTCAGCGGCGAGACCTCGCGGAACTCCTTGTTGCGGCGCAGCGTGGAGCTGACCCGGGCGACCAGCTCGGCGGTGTCGAAGGGCTTGACCAGGTAGTCGTCGGCGCCGGCGCTGAGCCCGTGCACCTTGTCCACCGTCATGCCCTTGGCGGTCAGCATGATCACCGGCAGTGCCGAGGTCATCGGGTCGGCCCGCAGCCGCCGGGTCAGCTCCAACCCGTCGATGCGCGGCATCATCAGGTCGACCACCGCCAGGTCGGGGCGCTGGCGCTCGATGACCTCGAGCGCCTCCTGCCCGTCGCTGGCGTGGATCACCTCGAAGCCGTGCAGGCGGAGGTTGAACTCGACGAAGCGCGCGATGTCCTCGTCGTCGTCGACGACGAGGATCACGTCCTGGCGGTCGTCGGCGGGTTCCACCTCAGGCCCCGGAGGCGGCGCGTTCCGCGAGCGCCCGCAGCTTCCGCACGGCCTCGGCCGGGTCGTCGGCGCCGTAGACCGCGGTGCCGGCGACGAAGGCGTCGGCCCCCGCCTCGGACGCCTGGGCGATGGTGTCGGCGGCGATGCCGCCGTCGACCTCGATGCGCAGTTCGAGGTGGCCGGCGTCGACGTGCCGGCGGGCCGTACGCACCTTGTCGAGCAGTTGCGGGATGAACCGCTGCCCGCCGAAGCCGGCCTTGATCGTCATGATCAGCAGCGTGTCGAAGCTCGGCAGCAGCTCCAGGTAGGGCTCGATCGGGGTGTCCCGGTCGATCGCCAGCCCGGCCTTGGCACCGGCCGAGCGCAGGTCCTTGGCCAGGGCCACCGGGTCGTCGCACGCCTCGGCGTGGAACGTCACGTTGTACGCCCCGGCGTCGGCGTACCCGGGCGCCCACCGGCGCGGATCCTCGATCATCAGGTGCACGTCGAAGGGCAGCTCGGTGGCGGCCCGCAGGCTCTGCACCACGGGCAGCCCGATGGTCAGGTTGGGCACGAAGTGGTTGTCCATGACATCCACGTGCAGCCAGTCCGCGGCGTTCTCGACGGCGCGGACCTCTTCGGCGAGACGGGCGAAATCGGCGGCGAGGATGCTGGGCGCGACGATCGGCGGCGGTACGGTCACCGGGCCAGTGTACGAACGCGGCCGACGGCCGCCCGCAGCGCGCCACCACCCGGGACACCCGGTGACCCGACGGTGACCAGTGGTGCAGAATTGGCCCTCCCGGTGCGGCGAAACCGGACGAAGGGCCATCCGTGACTGGCCGAACGACGGAAACGCGGCAAGACTCCATCAGGGACGGTGACGTGAGCCGCACGCCCGCGCGGTGCCCCGGCGGCGGTCGACGCGTCAGCTCCCGGAAAGGGCGGACGATGCGACGGTGGCTCGCGGCGCTGGCGCTGGCCGGCACCCTGACGGTCCTGCTGTCCGGGTGCGTACGACCGGGCGGCTCCGACGGCGACCTCACCGACGACTGGCCGGCGCTGCGGGCGCCGCAGCTGTTCGTGCCGGCCACGGACGCCTGCCTGCCCCGGATCACCGCCGTCGTGCAGGCGCGCACCTACGAGGCGGTGGACTGCTCCCGCAGCCACCTGGCCGAGACCGTGCACGTCGGCAGGTTCGCCGGGCCGACCGCCGACGGCGACCGGCCCGAACCGGGATCCGCCGCCCTGCGTCCCGCCCGCGCCGAGTGCGACCAGCGCGCCCGCGAGGTGCTCGGCGGCGACTGGCACGCCGCCCGCATCACCCTGACGGTCGCGCTGCCCGCCACCTCGGCCTGGCGCGGGGGCGCCCGCTGGTTCCGGTGCGACCTGAGCGAGACCGGCAGCATCGACAACACCCGGCCGGTGAACCGCACGGGCAGCCTGCGGGGCGCGATGATCGGCGACTCCCCGCTGCTGCACCGCTGCTTCGACCCCAAGCTGATCGGCGACAACCTGAACTACATGGCCCCGGTGCTGTGCACCGAGCCGCACCGCGCCGAGTTCGTCGGCGTCTACGTGGAGCGGGACATGAGCTGGGCCGAGTTCGGCCGGTCCCACCAGCGGGCGCACACCCGCTGCATGGCGCTCATCGCCGCCTTCGCCGAGGTGCCCAACAACAGCGACCTGCCGTACCGGGCCGGTTCGATCTTCTATCCGCCCTCGCGGCGGGAGTGGCAGGAGGGCGACCGCGGGGTGCGGTGCTTCCTGTGGAGCGACGACCGGAAGCTGACCCGCTCCATGCGGGGCGCGGGTCCGCAAGGGTTGCCCGCGAGCTGAGCGGGGGTGCCGTATGCTGCCGCACCGTGGCGTGTCCGGCCGCCCGCGCGCCGGTGGGACCGCCGCGACGGCCGCCGCCGGGTGCGGCCCACGGACGGCGGGAGGTCGGGATGCGACGGTGGTGGACGGCGGCCACGGTCGGCGCGGTGGCGGCCCTGGCGCTCACGGCCTGCGCCACCCCGGCCGGCACCGACCGTGACCTGACCGACGACTGGCCGGCGCCGGCCGCGCCGCAGGCGTTCGTCCCCGCCGCCGGGGTCTGCCACTCCGGTGTGCAGGACGTCGGCTACCTCTCCGCCTACCGCCCCGTCGACTGCGCGCTGCCGCACCGCACGGAGACCGTGCACGTCGGCACGCTGACCGGCGCGGGAGCCGAGCGCGCCACGCCCCCGCCGGCCGGCTCGGCCGGCGTGCGGGCCGCCCGCGCCGAGTGCGACACGAAGGTCAGGGCGGTGCTCGGCGGCGACTGGCGCTCCGGGCGGCTCGGGCTCACCGTGGTGCTGCCGTCGCCGCAGGCGTGGGGTGGCGGCGCCCGCTGGTTCCGCTGCGACCTGAGCGAACAGACCAGCCTCGACGAGGCCGGCGCGAAGGACCGGACGGGCAGCCTGAAGGGCGCGCTGACCGGCGCCGCCCCCCTCGCCCACCGCTGCTTCAACCCGAAGACGCGCGGCGACGAGGTCCGCGAGATGGTGCCGGTGGCCTGCACCAGCAGGCACCGTGCCGAGTTCGTCGGCGTCTGGCAGGCCCCCGACACCAGCTACGACGCCTTCAGCCGCGACACCCGCAAGGTGCACCGGGCGTGCCGGACGCTGATCGCGAAGTACGCCAGGGTGCCGGACAACGGCGACCTCCAGTACCGGGCCGGCTCGATCTACTACCACCCCTTCGAACGGGAGTGGCGCAACGGCAACCGGGGCGTGCAGTGCTTCCTGTGGGTCAGCGACCGCCACCTCACCAGGTCGGTCAAGGGCGCCGGCACGAAGGGCCTGCCGGTCACCTGAGCGGGGCGGTCAGCGTCGCCGACCGCCCCGACCCCTGTGGTGGTCAGCTCGCCTGGAGCGTCACGTCGTCGATGACGAAGCTGGTCTGCAACGAGGCGTCCTCGGTGCCGGTGAACTTCAGCGTCACCGTCTGCCCCGCGTACCCCGCCACGTTGAACGACCGCTGGGTGTAACCCGCCGCCGCGTTCAGGTTCGAGTACGTCGCCAGGGTGGCCGTGCCCACCTGCACCACCAACCGGTCGTACGCGGTGCTCGTGGTCGTCTCCGCCGTGTCGACGTGCAGCCAGAAGGACAGCGTGTAGCTCGCGCAGCCCGCCGGGATCGTCACCGACTGCGACAACGTGTCGGTGCGCGTCGAGCCGTACCCCACCAGCCACGCCTTGTACGAGCCGGTCCGCGCCGGCTGGTCGGCGTCGTTGGTGATGACGCCCGACGACGCCGTCCACGGCGACGACCCGCTCTCGAACCCGCCGTTGCCGATGAGCTGCCCACCGGCGCACCCGCCGCCGCCACCGACGGTCAGGGTGTAGCTGGCCGAACGCGAGACGCCGCCGGAGCCTGCGCCCCTGACCGTGACGGAGTAGGTGCCCACCGCGGCCGAGGCCGACGCGCTCAGCGTCATGGTGGCGGAGCCGCCGGAGGTGACCGAGGACGGGCTGAACGACGCGGTGACGCCCGCCGGAAGGCCGGTCGCCGACAGGCCGACCGTCTGGGCCGTGCCGGCGGTGGTGGCCGTGGAGACCGTCGCCGTGGTCGACGCGCCGCGCTGCACCGAGCCCGACGCCGGGCTCACCGCGACGGAGAAGTCGTTGGTCGCCGAGCCCACGGCGGTCTGCCAGATGGCGTACGCGATCCCGTCGGCGCTGCGGTTGAGCACCGTGGCGCTGACGTTCGAGGTGGTGTCGCAGGAGCGGTGGTAGCACGGGTCGTACGCCGAGCCGGAGGTGCCACCCCACTTGGCGGCCTGCGCCGAGGTCTTGCGGGCGCTGGCGCCCGCGGCGTACCCGGAGGTCTGGATGCCGGCCTGCGCGAACGGGTAGTCGTCGGAACGGCCCTGGCCCTCGACGTTCTCCTCCGGCTGGATGTTCAGCGAGTCCCAGTACGCCTTCAGCGGAGCGGCCGTGGCGGAGGTGATCCGGTTGATGAAGTAACCGCCGTTGACGGAGCCGATCATGTCGAAGTTGTAGTAGCCCTTGATGTAGCCCCGCTGGGTGGCGCTCAGCGAGCGGACGTAGAAGTCCGAACCGTTGAGGCCCTGCTCCTCGTCGGTCCACCAGGCGAACCGGACCCGCTTGGTCATCGTCGGGTTCTGCTGGGCCAGCACCAGCGCGTTCTCCAGCAGCGCCGACGAGCCGGTGGCGTTGTCGTTGATGCCCGGGCCGGCGGAGACGCCGTCGAGGTGCGAGCCGAACATGACGACCTGGTCGGCGGGCCCGCCCGGCCACTCGGCGATCAGGTTGTTCGACCGGTAGGTGCAGTCGGTGCAGACCTGCTCCGTCACCGTGTAGCCGGCGGCCTGGAGCCTCGTCTTGACGTACGCCACGGAGGCCGTGTAGCCGGCGCTGCCGGCACGCCGGTTGCCGCCGTTCTGGGTGGCGATGGTCTGGAACTGCGCAAGGTGGGCCTGAACGTTGGCCACCGCGATGTCCGGCGCGGCCAGGGCCTGCGCGGCGGGCGCGAGCACGCCGGCGGCCGGGGCCGCCGACGCCGGCGCGACAGCCGTCGCCACGCCGCCGGTGAGGACGGCGAGCGCTAGCCCAGCGGTCAGGATTCTTCGCTTCATGGACACTCCTCGATAAGTGGTGGCCTGATCATGCCATCGAGGAGTGCGAATGGGCGATAGGCCCGGGCGGGCAGATCCGAGTCCACCCGCCCGGGCGCCACCCGCGAAGGGCCGGCCCTGAGCCGCCCGCTCAGGTGCGACGCAGCATCGCCAGGAACATCGCGTCGGTGCCGTGCCGGTGCGGCCACAACTGCACCGTCGGCCCGTCGCCGAGACCGGGCATCCCCGCCGGCAGCAGCGGCCGGGCGTCGACGAAGTCGACGGGCACCCCGGAGCGGCGGGCCGCCTCGGTCACCGTCACGTGCGTCTCCACCGTGTGCGGGGAGCACGTCACGTAGGCGACCAGCCCGCCCGGACGGGCCGCGCGCAGCGCCGCGGCCAGCAGCTCGCGCTGCAACCGGGTCAGCGGCGGCAGGTCCGAGGGCTGGCGCCGCCACCGGGACTCCGGCCGGCGGCGCAGCGACCCCAGCCCCGTGCAGGGCGCGTCGACGAGCACCCGGTCGAAGTGTCCCTCCGGCAGCTTCGGGTCCGCGCCGACGGTGCGGCCGTCGGTGTGCAGCACGGTCACCGGCAGGCCCCGGGTGGCCTGCTCGACCAGCCGGGCCCGGTGCTCGGAGACCTCGACCGCGGTCAGTCGCGCGTCGCGCTGGGCGGCGAGGGCGCCGAGCAGGCCGGACTTGCCGCCCGGGCCGGCGCACAGGTCCAGCCAGCGCCCGTCCGGGCCGTCGAGCGGAGCCACCGCGAGGGCGTTGGCCACCAGTTGGGAGCCCTCGTCCTGCACGTGGGCACGGCCCTGCGCGAGCGCCGGCACGTCGCCGGGCGCCCCGCCGGAGAGATAGACGGCGTACGGCGAGAAGGCCCCCGGTGCGCCGCCGACCTCGTCGGCCAGCTCCGCCGGGTCGGCCAGCCCGGGCCGCGCGCACAGGTGCACGGGCGGACGCTCGTTGTCCTCGATCAGCAGCCGGGTCGTCTCGCCGAGGTCGCCACCGAGCGCCTCGGCGAAGGCCCGCACGATCCACTGCGGATGGCTGTACGTCAGGGCGAGGTGCCCGATCGGATCGCTCTCGGCCGACGGGGCCAGCTTGGCCACCCAGGCGTCGGCGTCCCGGCCGGCGACCTCGCGCAGCACCGCGTTGGCGAAGCCCGTCGCGCCGGCACCCACCGACTTGACCAGGTCGACGGTCGAGGAGACCGCGGCGTGCGCCGGCACCCGCGTGTGCAGGAGCTGGTAGGCACCCAGCCGCAGCGCGTCGCGTACCGGCGGGTCGATGCGCTGCACGTCGCGCCCGGCGGCGTCGCCGAGGATGGCGTCGAGGGTGCCGAGGCGGCGCAGCGTGCCGTAGGTCAGCTCGGTGGCGAAGGCGGCGTCGCGGCCGACCAGTCCCGCGTCGCGCAGCAGCGACGGGAGCACCAGGTTGGCGTACGCGTCGTCGCGGTGCACCGCCGCGACCGCCTCGTAGGCCACCTGGCGCGGCAGGTCCACCGTCGGCCGGGCCATGGGGCGCCGGCCGCCGTCACGGCGGTCACCGCCGGACCGGGCGCCCCACGGGCCGCCCCGCGCCGGCCGCTCGCCACGCTGGCCGCCCGAGGGACGCTGGTCGCGCCCGCCGGACCGCTCGTCGCGTCGTCCACCGTCGAAGCGCTCGTCGCGTCGCTCGGCGGCGAAGCGGTCACCCGAGGGCCGTTCCGATGGGCCGGTCACGCGAGCTCCTCCCCCGCGGCGACCCGGACGCCCCGCGCCCAGTCGGTCGCCGGCATCGCCCGCTTGCCCGCCGCCCGGACCTCGCCGAGCCGCACCGGGGTGGTCGCCGTGCCGGCCAGCACCCGCGACTTCTCCACCAGCAGCTCACCCGGCTTCAGCTCCGGGCCGTCGGGCACCGGGGTGACCGGGCCCAGCTTGACGCGCTCGCCCCGGAACGTCGTCCACGGGCCGGGCGCCGGGGTGCAGGCCCGCACCCGCCGGTCGACCGCGAAGGCGGGGTCGGACCAGCGCACCCGGGCATCCTCCACGGTCAGCTTCGGCGCCAGCGACACCCCGTCGGCGGGCTGCGGCTCGGCCCGGGCGGTGCCGTCGTCGATCGCGTCGAGGACAGCCACCAGCAGGCCGGCGCCGGAGTGCGCCAGCCGCTCCAGCAGGTCGCCGGACGTGTCGGCGGGACGGATCTCGTCCGTCAGCGTGCCGTAGACCGGGCCGGTGTCCAGCCCCTCCTCCAGTTGGAACACGCTCGCCCCGGTCAGCTCGTCGCCGTGCAGCACGGCGTGCTGCACGGGCGCGGCACCGCGCCAGGCGGGCAGCAGCGAGAAGTGCAGGTTGATCCACCCGTGGCGGGGGATCTCCAGGGCCGCCGGCGGCACCAGCGCACCGTAGGCGACCACGGGGACGCAGTCGGGGGCCAGCTCGCGCAGCCGGTCCTGGAACTCCGGCTCGCGCGGCCGGGCGGGGGTCAGCACCTCGACCCCGTGCTCGTCGGCCCACGCCCCCACCGGGGAACGGGCCAGCCCGCGACCGCGCCCCGCGGGGGCGTCCGGCCGGGTGACCACGGCGACGAGTTCGTGCCGGGAGGCCGCCACGGCGGCCAGGGCGGGGACGGCGACGGCCGGCGTGCCGGCGAAGATCACGCGCACGGGCTCACCGACCCAGGCCGAAGGGGCTGCCGGAGGCGTGCGGGTTGAGCTTGACCGTCGGCGGGGCGCCCGGGTCGTACCACTCCGCCTGGCGGATCGCCTTCATCGCCTCCTTGCGTCCGGCCGGGTCCAGCCGGTCCACGAAGAGCACCCCGTCGAGGTGGTCGGTCTCGTGCTGCACGCAGCGCGCCATCAGGCCGGTGCCGACGATCTGCATCGGGTCGCCGTAGCCGTTGAAGCCCTTGGCGACCACGTTCTGCCGGCGCTTGGTGTCGAAGTAGAGCCCGGGGATGGACAGGCAGCCCTCGGGGCCGTCCTGCTCCTCGGCGTCGGGAAACTCCAGCACCGGGTTGACCAGGTGGCCGACCACGTCGTCGACGTCGAAGGTGAACACCCGCAGGCCCACACCGAGCTGCGGCGCGGCGAGGCCGGCGCCGTTCTGCTCACGCATCGTGTCGGTCAGGTCGGCGATGAGCTTGCGCAGCTCGACGTCGAAGTCGACCACCGGGTCGGCCGGCGTGCGCAGCACCGGATCTCCGAACAGACGGATGGGCTGGACGGTCACTCGGCATTGCTCCTTCGGCGGGCGGACTGCTGCCGTACCAGTCTACGGAGTGCCGCCGGCCGCCCCGGCCGGCGTACCGTCACGCGGCGCGGGCGGCGGGGTGTCGATGGTCACCGGCAGGCTCTCGTAGCCGCGCAGGACCAGCCTGGACCGGTGCCGCGGCGGGGCGACGAGGGCCAGCCCGGGCAGCCGGCGCAGCAGCTGTGGGAAGGCGACCTGCGCCTCCAGCCGGGCGAGGCCGGCGCCGAGGCAGAAGTGCGGGCCGGCGCCGAAGGACAGCGGGTGGCTCTGGGCCCGCCACGGGTCGAAGCGCTCCGGCTCGGGGTAGCGCCGGGGGTCCCGGTTGGCGGCGGCGAGCAGCAGCAGCACCCAGCCGTCGGTGGGCACCTCGACGCCGCCCACGGTGACCGGCGCGCTGGCCAGCCGGGTGGTGAGCTGCACCGGCGGGTCGTAGCGGAGCAGCTCCTCGACGTACGCCGGGGCGAGCTGCGGGTGCCCGCGCAACGCGTCGGCCGCGCGCGGGTGCGCCAGCAGCACCGCCAGGCCGTTGCCGAGCAGGTTGGTGGTCGTCTCGAAGCCGGCGACCAGCAGCACCACCAGGTTGGCCAGCAGCTCGTCGCCGGAGAGCCGCTCGCCGTCGGTGTCGTGCACCCGCACCAGCGCGGTGGTCAGGTCGTCGGCCGGGGCGCGCCGACGGGCCGCGACCAGCTCGGCGAAGTAGTCGCGCAGCTCGACCGCGCCCCGGTCGGCCACGGCCAGCTCCTCCGGCGTGATCACCGGCTCCAGCACCCCGGTCAGGTCGGCCGCCCAGCGCCGGAACAGCGGCCGGTCTGCCGCCGGTACGCCGAGCAGCGCGCAGATCACCCCGACCGGCAGCGGGTAGGCGAACTCGGCCAGGAAGTCGACGGGCTCGCCGCCGTCGCCCCGCCGCAGCATGGCGTCGATCAGCTCGTCGGCCTGGGCCGCCACCACGTCGCGCATCGCGGCGATCCGGCGCGGGGTGAAGGCGCCCGCCGCGAGCCGGCGCATCCGGCTGTGGTCGGGCGGGTTGGTGCGCAGCATCGACCGGGAGATCGACGCGATGGCGGGGCTGTCCCGCCAGCCAGGCAGGAACCGGTCGCGCAGCGCGTCGTCGAGCACCCCGAGCCGGGGATCGCGGAGCAACTCGTCGGCCTCGGCGTAACCGGTCACCGCGAACATGGCCGGGCCGGCCTGGACCACCGGCCCGAAGGCGCGCAGCCGCTCGTACGCCGGGTAGGGGTCGATCCGGCCCTGCGGCGACATGAGCAGCGCGACGGTGTCGGCGGCGTCCATGGTCGGCCTCCCGTCCGTAGCCGAGAGACCCATCATGCCCCCGACGGCCGCATCCGGCTGTCCTGTGCGGCGCGGGCGGGGCACGGGCGCCGGCACCCACCTCCCCACCCGGGGCGGCGCGGGGTGGCGCGGGGTGGCGCGGGGGCTCAGACGCCGGTGCCCGGCTCCCCGGCCAGGACCGCGTCGCCGCCGAGCAGGGCGTGCTCGGGCAGCGGCAGCTCGATGGAGTGGGCGGCCTCCCAGTCGTGGATCAGGCCGGGGCGCGCCTGGGCGGCGAAGTAGTCCACCGCGCTCATCCCGCCGACCACCGGCTCGTCCACCTCGGCGACGAGCAGCGCCGGCACCAGGTGGAAGCCGCTCTGCAGGGCGGCGCTGAGGCGGCGGTGCCCGTCGACGACGAAGAAGTACTCGCCGGTGTAGCCGATCCGCAGGGGATCCAGCGCCTCGTCGCCGGCGGCGGCCACCTCGCCGACGAACTCCGAGTCCCACAGGTCGCGCAGGTGGGCGATGTCCTCGGTCGGGTAGACGCGGGCCGGGTCGAGCAGCAGCAGCGGCGGCGCGTCGCGCAGCACGTCCGCGCACAGCCGGCCCTCGTACGCGTCGATGATGTGCTCGATGACCTCGGCGGCCGAGGCACGGGTGGTGTCGCAGACCAGGTCGTAGTTGCGCAGCCGGGCCTTGTCCACGCCGTAGCGGACGATGAACCGGCCCCGCTCGCTCTCGCTGCGCTCGCGCAGCTTGGCCTTGGCCTCCTCCATCGAGGCGTAGCTCTCGGCCGGGCCGGAGGGGCGGTCCAGCACCCGGCGGGCCGCCTCGCCCGGCTCGGTGATCATGTGCACCTTGAGCGCGTCGGTGAAGAAGTGCCAGGCCAGCCGGGAGTCCATGACCAGCCGCTCGCCCGAGGCCGCGATGTCGCGCTGGAGCTGGTCGACGTAGCCGTCGACGGCCTGGTCCAGCTCCGCGTGCAGGTTGAGCTGGAGGGCGGTCATCTGCCGCTCCTGCGCCATCTGCCGGTAGAGGTCGCCGACGCTGACCCGGCGCAGGCCGAGCCGCTCGGCGATCTTCACGGAGACGGTGCTCTTGCCGCTGCCGAGGTCACCATTGAAGACGATCGACTGACGAACGGTCACGACTGGTCCACCCCTGCTCACCGGCTGTTTGGCATCATCGACATCGCGCCGGACCGACGCGCTCCCGCCATCGTCGCGCGAGCCCGCGACGGCCCCGGCTCGGCACCTGCGGCGCCGCGCCGCGACCTGGAGCCGTCGTACGCCCGGGCATGACGGGCGATGCTATCACCCGCGCGGCGACGCCCCGCCGGACACGGCGTGCGACGACGGGCCAGGTCGGGCGGTCGGGCACCGCGTCCACCGGTCAGAAGAGGGCCAGCGGATCGACCTGGAGACGGACCGGGTCGACGGCCTTGCGGGCGGCCCGCACCCCGGCCGCCGAGTGCAGCGCGTCGGCCAGCGCGGCGGCCCAGGCCCGGGGCACCCGCACCAGCATCCGCTCCCGTTCCCCGTCGGCCGGCACCGGCCCGAGCAGCTCCGCCTCCGCCGGCAGCCGGGCCTCGGCCAGCAGGTCGGCCACCGCGGCGGGCGCGCCGGTCACGCTCGCCATCCGCACCGCCGGCGGGAAGCCCAGCTCGCGCCGTTCGGCCAGCTCCCGGGCGGCGAACCAGCCCGCGTCCCAGCGCAGCAGCGCCTGCACGGGGGCCAGCGCCCCGTCGGCGACCACCACGACCCGGCCGCCGGCGGCGGCGGGGCGGGCCAGCGCGGCGGCCGCCAGCCAGCGGCGCAGCGCCTCCTCACCCGCCCGCAGGTCGGCCCTGGTGAGCAGGGCCCACGAGTCGAGCAGCAGCACCGCCCCGAAGCCGCCCTCGGCGACCGGTTCGGCGCCGGGGGTGGCGATGACCAGGCCGGCGCCGCCCGGGACCGTGGCCAGCACCTCCTCCCGCCCGGAGGTGCGCACCGGCACGCCGGGAAAGGCCCGGCCCAGTTCCTCGGCCGTGCGCCGGGCGCCGGTGACGGAGGCGCGCAGCCGCCGCCCGCCGCACTCCGGGCAGGCGTACGCGGCGGCGACCCGCCCGCACCAGCGGCAGGCGGGGGTGCCCTCGGCCGACGGCAGCGCGAGCGGCCCGGCGCAGTGCGGGCACCGCGCCGGGGTGCGGCACTCGGCGCAGGCCACCGAGGGCAGGTAGCCGCGGCGGGGCACCTGGACCAGCACCGGCAGGTCGGCCCGCAGCGCCTCCCGGGCGGTGGTCCAGGCCAGGCTGGGCAGCCGGGCGGTGGCCGCCCCGGGGTCCCGGGCCAGTTGCGGGTCGTCGCCGGTGGGTGCGATCGCCGGCATCCGGGCCCGTACGGTCGCCCGGTCGGCCACCACCTCGCGGGCCCAGCCGGTCTCCACCAGCAGCTGCGCCTCGGCGGTGCGGGTGTACCCGCCGACGATGGCGGCGGCGTCGGCGAGCTGGGCGCGGGTGAGCAGCACCTCCCGGGCGTGCGGGTACGGGGCCCGGGGCTCGGCGTGCAGGTCGTCGCCGTCGTCCCAGATCGCCACCAGCCCGAGGCGGGCGACCGGGGCGAACATCGCGGCCCTGGTGCCGACGACCACCGCCACGTCGCCGCGCCGGGCGGCCAGGAAGGCCCGGTAGCGCCGGGCGGGACCGAGCGCGGCGGAGAGGCTGACGTGCCGCCCGGGGCCCAGGGCGTCGTGCAGGGCGGCGTCGAGGCGGTCCAGGTCGCGGTTGTCGGCGACGACCAGCACCGCGCCCCGGCCGCCGGCCACGGTGGCGGCGACGGCCTCGGCGTACCGGGCGGGCCAGTCCTCCCCGGGCAGCGCCGACCAGACCGCCCGGGGTGCCCGCCCGTCGGCGAGCGCCCGGAGCAGGGCCGGCCCGGCGGGATAGTCCGGCCACCCGTCGGCACCGGGCCCGTCCGGCGCGTCGGGACCGGGGCCGTCTGCGGCGGCGCGGGCGCGCACGTCCTTCTCCACCCGGGCGTGCCGGGGCGGGACGGCGAGGCGGAGCACGTCGGCGAGGCTGCCGGCGTAGCGGTCCGCAACCGTCCGGGCCAGCCGGGCGACCTCCGGCGCGAGGACCGGCTCGGGCGAGACGACCTTCTCCAGGTACGCCAGCCGGCCGGTGTGCCCCGAGTCGTCGGCCCGCTCCAGCAGCCAGCCGTCGACGAGCTGACCGGCGAAGCGGACCTTCACGCGCACGCCGGGGACGGCGTCGGCGTCCAGCTCGGCCGGCACGAGGTAGTCGAAGGGGCGGTCCAGGTGGGCCAGGGGGACGTCGACGCAGACACGAGCGACCGGCGACCCGTCCGCGGGTCGCCGGTCGCTGCGCCTGGTGCCGGTCAGGCTCCCGCGGCCGACTTGAGGTCGGCGGCCCGGTCGGTGCTCTCCCAGGTCAGCTCCGGCAGCTCCCGGCCGAAGTGGCCGTAGGCGGCGGTCTGCTGGTAGATCGGGCGGAGCAGGTTGAGGTCCCGGATGATGGCGGCCGGGCGCAGGTCGAAGACCTCGGAGACGGCCTTCTCGATCGAGGCGACCGGCACGGTCTCGGTGCCGAACGTCTCGACGAAGAGGCTGACCGGGTGGGCCTTGCCGATCGCGTACGCGACCTGCACCTCGCACCGCTCGGCCAGGCCGGCGGCGACCACGTTCTTGGCCACCCAGCGCGTCGCGTACGCCGCCGAGCGGTCCACCTTCGACGGGTCCTTGCCGGAGAACGCGCCGCCGCCGTGCCGGGCGTAGCCGCCGTAGGTGTCAACGATGATCTTGCGGCCGGTCAGGCCGGCGTCGCCCATCGGCCCGCCGATCTCGAACCGGCCGGTCGGGTTGACCAGCAGCCGGTAGCCCTCGGTGTCGAGCCCGAGGCCCTCCAGCTCGGGGCCGATGACGTGCTCGCGCACGTCGGGGGTGAGCAGCGAGTCCAGCGAGATGTCGGCGGCGTGCTGGCTGGAGACGACCACCGTGTTGAGCCGGACGGGGCGCAGTCCCTCGTACTCGATCGTGACCTGGGTCTTGCCGTCGGGGCGCAGGTACGGGATCGTGCCGTCCTTGCGGACCTGGGACAGCCGCCGGGCCAGCCGGTGCGCGAGGGCGATCGGCAGCGGCATCAGCTCCGGCGTCTCGGAGCAGGCGAAGCCGAACATCATGCCCTGGTCGCCGGCGCCCTGCGCGTCCAGCGCGCTCTCGGACGCACCGGTACGCAGCTCGAAGGCGTTGTCGACGCCCTGCGCGATGTCCTCCGACTGGGCGCCGATGGAGACGCTGACGCCGCACGAGGCGCCGTCGAAGCCCTTCTTCGACGAGTCGTAGCCGATGTCGAGGATGGTCCGCCGGACGATGGTCGGGATGTCGGCGTACGCCTTGGTGGTCACCTCGCCCGCGATGTGCACCTGACCGGTGGTGATCAGGGTCTCCACGGCGACGCGGCTGCGCGGATCCTCGGCGAGCAGGGCATCGAGGATGCCGTCGCTGATCTGGTCAGCGATCTTGTCCGGGTGGCCTTCCGTGACCGATTCGGAAGTGAAGAGGCGGCGTGTCACGGCACTCCTAAATTGTGGAAGTCGTTCCGCGGCAGTGTAGTCATCCGCGGCAGAGCCTGGCCCCCTCGGTCACGTCCGGTTCCAGCCGTCAGGAACGGCCGGGCAACCGGGCGACCACGAGGTCCCAGACACCGTCGGCGAGGTCCTCCTTGGACCGCTCGGGCATCCGGCTGACCGAACCGTCCGCGCCGATGACCGTCGCCGCGTTGGTCTCGGCGCCGAAGACCTTGTCGGACCCGACCTCGTTGATCACGACGAGGTCCGCCCGCTTGCGGGCGAGCTTGGCCCGGCCGTTGGCCTCGGCGTCGCCGGTCTCTGCGGCGAACACCACCAGCACCTGTTCCGGGCGCCGGCGTCGGCCCAGCTCGGCCGCGATGTCCGGGTTGGTGACGAGCTCGATGGTGGGCGCGCTGCCGTCGTCCGACTTCTTGATTTTGCCAGTCGCGTACGTCGCGGGACGGAAATCGGCCGGAGCCGCCGCCATCACCACCGCGTCGGCCTCGGCCGCCGCCGCCAGCGTCGCGTCGCGCAGCTCGCCGGTGGTGCCGACCCGGACCAGGTCGACGCCGGCGGGATCGGGCAGCGAGACGTTGGCCGAGATCAGGGTGACCCGGGCGCCCCGGGCCACCGCGCAGCGGGCGAACGCGTAGCCCTGCTTGCCCGAGGAGCGGTTACCCAGGAAGCGGACCGGGTCGAGGGGCTCGCGGGTGCCGCCGGCGGTCACCACCACGTGCCGTCCGGCCAGGTCGGCGGGGGCTCCGACGCCCCTGGCGAGGGCCCGGCGGGCGACCGCGAAGATCTCCGCCGGGTCGGGCAGCCGGCCCTTGCCGGTGTCGGCCCCGGTGAGCCGGCCGACGGCGGGCTCGACGACGCGTATGCCCCGGGCGCGCAGGGTCGCGACGTTGGCGACGGTGGCCGGGTGCTCCCACATCTCGGTGTGCATGGCCGGGGCCAGCACGACCGGGCAGCGGGCCGTCAGCAGCGTGTTGGTGAGCAGGTCGTCGGCGAGGCCGTGGGCGGCCTTGGCCAGCAGGTCGGCGGTGGCCGGCGCGACCACCACCAGGTCGGCCTGCTGACCGAGCCGGACGTGCGGCACCTCGTGCACGTCCGACCAGACGTCGTCGGCGACGGGCTGGCCGGAGAGCGCCGCCCAGGTCGGGGCGCCGACGAAGCGCAACGCCGAGGCGGTCGGCACGACCCGGACCTGGTGGCCCGACTCGGTGAAGAGTCGCAGCAGCTCACACGCCTTGTAGGCCGCGATGCCACCGCCGACCCCGAGGACGATCCGGGGGGACATCGACGCGCGGCGGGTTACGGCTGGTCGGTCGGCTCGGCGGTGAGCAGGCCCGCGTTGATCTCACGCATGGCGATGGAGAGGGGCTTCTCCTGCGGCGTGGTCTCGACCAGGGGGCCGACGTATTCCAGCAGGCCCTCGCCGAGCTGGCTGTAGTAGGCGTTGACCTGGCGCGCACGCTTGGCGGCGAAGATCACCAGCGCGTACTTCGAGGTCGTCTTCTCGAGAAGCTCGTCGATCGGCGGGTTGGTGATGCCTTCGGGGTTTGCGATGGATCCCACGAATTAACCTCTGCGTCTATCGCACCGCGCGCGGCGGTGCTGGCGGTCCACCCCGTACGGGCGGTGGCGCCGGAGCCAGGAAAGAAGAACCGGACAAGCCTACCAGCTCGTCGACGACCCGCCCGGTGAGGTCGTGCGCGAGGGTGTGTTCGAAGGCGGCCGGCGTGGCCTGCGCGGGGATGTTCCCCGGCGGGTGCAGCAGCACCAGCCGGGCGTCGGGCAGTACCGCCCGGACCAGCAGCGCGCCGGGGAGGTCGAGGCCGATCAGCACCGGTTGCCCGGCGGCGAGCCGCGACCGCAGCGGCGCGAGGGGGGTGCCACGCCGGTGGGGCCCGGCCCGGCTCCACTCCAGCAGCTCCCCGGCGGCGACCATCCGGTCGAACTCGGCGGGGGTCAGGAAGAGCCGGTCGACGCCGTCCAGCTCGCGCTCCCGGCGCGGGCGCGTGGTGGCCGGCACCGGGACCCAGACGGATGGAGAACGCGCCCGGACGCGCTCGACGACACTCTCCGTGCCGGAGCCCGAAGGCCCCGTCAGGACAGTGAGCCGAGCCGCCGGGCGCGCCTCGTCATCCGTGCTCACTGCTTGTTTCTACACGCAGCCAGCCTCAGTTGGCGGCGAACTCCCCAAGCAGTGCCTTGCGCTGCTGCTCGCCGAGGCCACGCAGGCGACGGCTGTCGGCGATCTTGAGCTTCTCCATGATCTGGGTGGCCCGGATCTTGCCGATACCCGGCATCGCCTGCAGTACGGCGGAGACCTTGAGCTTGCCGACGACGTCGTCGGACTCGGCACGCTCGAGGACGGCTCCGAGGGTGGTCTTGCCCTGCTTGAGCTGCTCCTTCAGCTCAGCACGGGCCTTGCGGATCTCCGCGGCCTTCTCCAGCGCGGCAGCACGCTGTTCGGGGGTCAGTGACGGGAGCGGCACCAGTTCTCCTCAGGTCCCTATAGCGACGGGCGGGACGCACCGCCGCATCTGTGAAACGTGGTGTCGCTGTGAACCAAGGGGTCCGTGGTTCCCAGCGCGGGGAAAACTAGCGTTCGTCGGCGCATTCGGCAACGTGGACGCGCGATGATCTTTACAAAGGTGACCGAGCCGTCAGTCAGTCACCAGTGGCGAGGGCGGCCCGACAGTCGGTCAGCGCCCGGTCGGCGGCGGCGCGCAGCGCGTCCGGATCCGGGCCCGCGCCCAGCACCTCGCGCGAGTACGAGGGCAGCACCGCGGGCAGGGCGGAGCCGAAGACGACGCGCAGATCCGCCGCGGTCGCGCCCTGCGCCCCGAGGCCCGGGGCGAGCAGTGGACCGTTCACTGCGGAGAGGTCGTGACCGGTGTCACCGATGGTCGCGCCGACCACCAATCCGACGCTGCCGAGCGGCTGCGCACCCGCGTTGAGCTGGGAAATCTCGTCGATGACGGTCTGCGCGACGGTGCGCCCGTCGGCGGTGCGGGCGCGCTGCACGGCGGCGCCCTCGGGGTTGGAGGTGAGCGCCAGCACGAAGACCCCGCCGCCGTGCTCGGCAGCCAGTTCGAACATCGGCGCGAGCGCGCCGACACCGAGGTACGGGCTCGCGGTCACCGCGTCCACATGGACCGGGCTGGATGGATCGAGGTACGCGGAGGCGTACGCGGCGACCGTCGAGCCGATGTCACCGCGCTTGACGTCAAGCAGAACGAGCGAGCCGGCCTCGCGTAACTGTCGGATAGTTGACTCAAGAATCTCCATGCCCTTCGAGCCGAACCGCTCGAAAAAGGCCGACTGGGGCTTGACCACCGCGACCCGGTCACCAAGGGCTTCCGTGACCGTCCGGGCGAACCGGTCAAGGCCCCGGACGTCGTCATCGAGCCCCCAACGGGCCAGCAGCCCTGGGTGCGGGTCGATGCCGACGCAGAGCGGTCCCCGCTCGGTGACGGCCCGGTGCAGGCGGGCGCCGAAGCTCTCCATCCGGTTCTCTCCCTCTCCTCGGCGCCCCGGGGCGTCCGCCGCCGGGGCACGCTCCTGTCGCGGGCGGCGCGCGCCGTCCGCGTACGGCCGCCGGACCGTGACCGGCGGCTCAGCCGGCGCGCACCGCGGCGGCGACCCCGGCGGCGATCCGGGCCAGGTCGGCGTCGTCGGTGACGTACGGCGGCATGGTGTAGACCAGGTCGCGGAACGGCCGCAGCCAGACCCCCCGGGCGACCGCGGCGGCGGTGGCGGCGGGCAGGTCCACCTCGTGGTCGAGCTGGACGACGCCGATCGCGCCGAGCACCCGGACGTCGGCCACCCCCGGCGCGCCGCGCAACGGCTCCAGGCCGGCCCGCAGGCCCGCCCCCACCCTCGCCACCTGCCCCGCCCAGTCCCCGGCCCGCAGCAGGCCGAGGGAGGCGTTGGCGACCGCGCACGCCAGCGGGTTGCCCATGAACGTCGGGCCGTGCGCCAGCACGCCGTCGGCGGAGATGCCCCGGGCGACCTCCGCCGTGCAGAGCGCGGCGGCCAGCGTCAGGTACCCGCCGGTGAGCGCCTTGCCGACGCACATCACGTCGGGCACGACCCCGGCGTGCTCCGCGGCGAACATGGTGCCCGTGCGGCCGAAGCCGGTGGCGATCTCGTCGAAGATCAGCAGCACCCCGTGCGCCCGGGTCACCTCGCGCAGCACCCGCAGGTAGTGCGGGTGGTGGAAGCGCATGCCACCGGCGCCCTGGACCACCGGCTCCACGATCACGGCGGCCAGCTCGTGGGCGTGCCGCTCGACCGCCTCGACCAGGGCGGCCTCGTAGGCCGCGTCGGGCGGGGTGTCGAAACCGCCGGGCGGCACGGGGGCGAAGACCTGCCGGGGCAGCACGTCGCCCCAGAGGTGGTGCATGCCGCCCTCGGGGTCGCAGACGCTCATCGGGTGGAACGTGTCGCCGTGGTAGCCGCCCCGCCAGGTGCCCAGCCGGCGCCGCTGCGGCCGGCCGGTGGCGCGCTGGTACTGCAGGCACATCTTGACCGCCACCTCGACGGCGACCGAGCCGGAGTCGGCCAGGAAGACGTGCTCCAGCCCCTCCGGGGCCAGCTCGACCAGGGTGCTCGCCAGGCGGACCGCGGGGGCGTGGGTGAGCCCGCCGAACATCACGTGGCTCATCCGGCCGAGCTGGTCGGTCACCGCCGCATCGAGCACCGGGTGCCGGTAGCCGTGGATCGCCGCCCACCACGACGACATCCCGTCGACCAGCTCCCGGCCGTCGGCCAGCCGCAGCCGCACGCCCCGGGCGCCCTCGACCACGTAGGGCGCGCTGGCCGGCGGCAGGGCCGCGTACGGGTGCCAGACGTGCGCCCGGTCGGCGGCCAGGATCTCCTCGGGTGTCACCCGTTCGACCCCGCGGCGCGGGCGGCGGCGCGGACCAGGGCCGGGCCGCGGTAGATGAAGCCGGTGTAGAGCTGCACCAGGGCGGCGCCGGCGTCGAACATCCGGGCCGCCGCGTCCGGGTCCACGATGCCCCCGACGCCGATCACCGGCAGCCGGCCGCCGGCCTCGCGATGCACGAAGGCGACCACCTGGCGGGCACGGTCGGCGAGCGGGCGACCGGACAGCCCGCCGGTCTCCGCGCCGCGCGCCCGGTCCGCCGGGGCGAGACCGTCGCGGGCCAGCGTGGTGTTGGTGGCGATCACCCCGGCGGCGCCCCGGGCCAGGCAGACCTCCAGCAGCTCGGCGATCGCCGGCTCGGTGAGGTCCGGGGCGATCTTCACCAGCACCGGCTTCTCCCCCACCAGCGCCGCCAGGATGGCGTCCAGGTGCGCCCGGTCCTGCAACGAGCGCAGGCCCGGGGTGTTCGGCGAGGAGACGTTGACCGCGAAGTAGTCGCCGTGCGCGCGCAGCGCCCGGTACGAGGCGAGGTAGTCCTGCACCGCCTCGTCCAGCGGGGTCACCTTTGACTTGCCCAGCGAGATGCCCAGCGGCACCCCGAGCGGGCGGGGCAGCGCCGCCAGCCGCGCCGCCAGGGCCTGCGCGCCGGCGTTGTTGAAGCCCATCCGGTTCACCACGGCCTCGCTGTCGCGCAGCCGGAACAGCCGGGGTCGGGGGTTGCCCGGCTGCGGGTGCGCGGTGACCGTGCCGACCTCGACGAAGCCGAAGCCCAGCGCCGGCCAGGCCGGCAGGGCCGCGCCGTCCTTGTCCATCCCGGCGGCGAGCCCGACCGGATTGGGGAACTCGACGCCGAACACGGTGCGCGGCGCCCGGACGGCGTAGCGGGCCCGCAGCACCGCCAGCGCCGCCGGCCGGCGGGACAGCCCCGCCAGCCGACGCAGCGTCCACTCGTGCGCGGCCTCGGCGTCGCCGCCTGCGATCCGGAACAGCCCCGGCCGCACGGCACGCTCGAACATCACGACCGACCACCCCCGTCGATCATGAAGTCGTCGCCGCGACCCGCCGTGCCGGCCGACAACAACCTCATGATCGACGCGTACGGGCGGGGGCGGCCGGTCACTGCGCGGCCCGCAGGGCGGCGTGCAGTTCCTGGAGCGGACGCACCTGCATGTCGCCCCGCATCCGCGCCTCGATGCCCATCACCGCCGCCGCCGCGCCCGGCACCGTGGTGATGCACGGGATGTCCGCCGTGACGGCGGCGCTGCGGATCTCGTAGCCGTCGGAGCGGGCGCTCGCCCCCGAGCCCTGCGGGGTGTTGATCACCAGCGCCACGTCGCCGCCCAGGATCAGCGACACCGCGTCCTCGCCCCCGCCGGACTCGTAGTGCTTGCGGATCTGCTCGCAGGCGATGCCGTGCCTGCGCAGCACCTCCGCCGTGCCGGTGGTCGCCACGATCTCGAAGCCGAGGTCGGCCAGGCGCATGATCGGGAAGATCATGCCGCGCTTGTCGCGGTTGGCGACCGAGACGAAGATCTTCCCGCTGGTCGGCAGCGAGCCGTACGCGGCCGACTGCGACTTGGCGAAGGCGTGCCCGAAGGCGGTGTCGATGCCCATCACCTCGCCGGTGGACTTCATCTCCGGGCCGAGCAGCGAGTCCACGCCCTTGCCGGTGGGCGTGCGGAAGCGCTTGAACGGCAGCACCGCCTCCTTGACCGCGATCGGGACGCCGGCCGGCAGCGAACCGCCGTCCCCGCTCGCCGGGAGCAGCCCCTCGGCGCGCAGCTCGGCGATGGTGGCGCCCAGCGCGATGCGGGCCGCCGCCTTCGCCAGCGGCACCGCCGTGGCCTTGGAGACGAAGGGCACCGTGCGGGACGCGCGGGGGTTCGCCTCCAGCACGTAGAGCATGTCGTCCTTCAGGGCGTACTGCACGTTGAGCAGGCCGCGCACCCCGACGCCCCGGGCGATGGCCTCCGTGTAGCGGCGCACCTGGGCCACGTGCGAGCCCGCCAGGGTGATCGGCGGCAGCGCGCAGGACGAGTCGCCGGAGTGGATGCCGGCCTCCTCGATGTGCTCCATCACCCCGCCGAGGTAGACCTCGCCGTCGGCGTCGCAGAGCGCGTCCACGTCGATCTCGATGGCGTCGTCGAGGAAGCGGTCGACCAGCACCGGGTGGTCCGGGGAGATCTCGGTGGCCCGCCCGATGTAGTCGCGCAGCGTGGCGTCGTCGTAGACGATCTCCATGCCCCGCCCGCCGAGCACGTACGACGGACGCACCAGCACCGGGTAGCCGATCTCGTCGGCGATGGCCTTCGCCTCGTCGTACGAGGTCGCCATGCCGTGCGCCGGGGCGCGCAGCCCGGCCCGGGCCAGCACCGCGCCGAACGCGCCCCGCTCCTCGGCCAGGTGGATCGACTCCGGGGAGGTGCCGACGACCGGCACGCCCGCGTCCTTCAGCCGCTGCGCCAGGCCCAGCGGCGTCTGCCCGCCGAGCTGCACGATCACCCCGACCACGCCCGGCCCGCCGGCCGCCCGGCCGGAGGAGTCCTCGGCGTGCCAGACCTCCAGCACGTCCTCGAAGGTGAGCGGCTCGAAGTAGAGCCGGTCGGCGGTGTCGTAGTCGGTGGAGACGGTCTCCGGGTTGCAGTTGACCATCACCGTCTCGTAGCCGGCCCCGCCCGCCCCACCGAGCGGCGCGCTTCGCAGCGCCTGTACCGCGTGCACGCAGGAGTAGTCGAACTCGATGCCCTGGCCGATCCGGTTCGGCCCCGAGCCCAGGATGATCACCTTCGGCCGGGCCGACGGCACGACCTCCGTCTCCTGGTCGTACGTCGAGTAGTGGTAGGGCGTGGTCGCCTCGAACTCGGCGGCACAGGTGTCCACCGTCTTGTAGACCGGGCGGACGTCGAGGCGGTGCCGCAGCGTCCGTACGCCGTCCTCGGCGGCCAGCTCCGGGCGCAGCGCGGCCAGCTGCCGGTCCGACACGCCGGCCCGCTTGGCCCGGCGCAGCAGCTCGGCGTCGAGCACCGGGGCGTCCACGATCTCGGCGCGCAGCTCGACGAGGGCGGCGATCTGGTCCAGGAACCAGGGGTCGATCCCGCCCGACGCGGCGGTCACCTCGGCGATCGAGGCGCCGAGACGCAGCGCCCGCTCGACGGTGTAGAGCCGTCCGTCGTGCGGCATCCGCAGCGCGTCGAGGGTATTCTCCTTCGTCGCGCCGGCCGGGTCGGGCAGCGTCCAGAACCCGCCCGCCTTCGTCTCCAGCGAGCGCATCGCCTTGTTCAGCGCCTCGCTGAAGTTGCGGCCCAGGCTCATCGCCTCGCCGACGGACTTCATCGTGGTGGTCAGCTCCGGGTCGGCGCCCGGGAACTTCTCGAACGCGAACCGGGGGATCTTCACCACCACGTAGTCCAGGGTCGGCTCGAACGCCGCCGGGGTCTTCAGGGTGATGTCGTTGGGGATCTCGTCGAGGGTGTAGCCGATAGCCAGCTTCGCGGCGATCTTCGCGATCGGGAAGCCGGTGGCCTTCGAGGCCAACGCCGACGACCGGGACACCCGGGGGTTCATCTCGATCACCACGATCCGGCCGTCTGCCGGGTTGACGGCGAACTGGATGTTGCAGCCGCCGGTGTCCACCCCGACCTCGCGCAGCACCGCGATGCCCAGGTCGCGCAGCCGCTGGTACTCGCGGTCGGTCAGCGTCATCGCCGGGGCGACGGTGACGCTGTCGCCGGTGTGCACGCCCATCGGGTCGACGTTCTCGATCGAGCAGACCACCACGACGTTGTCGTGCCGGTCGCGCATCAGCTCGAGCTCGTACTCCTTCCAGCCGAGCACGCTCTCCTCGATGAGCACCTCGTGCACGGGGCTGGCGGCCAGCCCGTCGCCGGCGATGCGGGCCAGGTCCTCCGGGGTGTGCGCCATGCCGGAGCCGAGGCCGCCCATGGTGAACGACGGCCGGATCACCACCGGCAGGCCCAGCTCGGCGACCGTCGCCTCGACCTCCGCCATCGAGTGGCAGACCCGGGAGCGGGGCACCAGGCCCGCCGGGTCGTCGAGCCCCAGGCGTACGCCGGCCTTGGCGACGATGTCCTTGAACAGCTGCCGGTCCTCGCCGCGGTTGATCGCCTCGATGTTGGCGCCGATCAGCTCCACGCCGTACTTCTCCAGCACGCCCGCCTCGTGCAGGGCGACGGCGGTGTTCAGCGCGGTCTGCCCGCCGAGGGTGGGCAGGATCGCGTCGGGGCGCTCCTTGGCGATCACCAGCTCGACGAACTCCGGGGTGATCGGCTCGACGTACGTGGCGTCGGCGAACTCCGGGTCCGTCATGATCGTCGCCGGGTTCGAGTTGACCAGGCTGACCCGGATCCCCTCGCTGCGCAGCACCCGGCAGGCCTGGGTGCCGGAGTAGTCGAACTCGCAGGCCTGCCCGATCACGATCGGCCCGGAGCCGATGACCAGGATGTGCTTCAGATCGGTCCGCTTAGGCATGTGTGCGCCCCTCGCTGTGGGTCCGGCCCTCGATGAGCTCCGCGAAGCGGTCGAAGAGGTAGTCCGCGTCGTGCGGACCGGCCGCCGCCTCCGGGTGGTACTGGACGGTGAAGGCGGGCACGTCCTTCGCCCGCAGCCCCTCGACCACGTTGTCATTGAGGCAGACGTGACTGACCTGGACGCCGCCGAACTCGGTCTCGATCACCGCATCGGGTACGACCGCGCCGTGGCGCGCGCCGGGGACCTCGACCGCGAAGCCGTGGTTGTGGCTGGTCACCTCGACCTTGCCGGTGACCCGGTCGAGCACCGGCTGGTTGATCCCCCGGTGGCCGTAGCCGAGCTTGTAGGTGCCGAAGCCCAGCGCCCGGCCGAGGATCTGGCTGCCGAAGCAGATGCCGAACAGCGGCACCTCGCGGCGCAGCACCTCCCGCGCCAGGGCCACCGGCCCGTCGGCGGTGGCCGGGTCACCCGGCCCGGGCGAGAGGAAGACCGCGTCCGCGCCGGTGGCGAGCAGGTCGTCGATGGTGGAGCCGGCCGGGAGCACGTGGGTGGTGACCCCACGGGCGGCGAGCCGGCGCGGCACGTTGCGCTTGATGCCCAGGTCCAGCGCGGCGACCGTGAAGCGGTGCTCGCCCTCGGCCGCCACCACGTACGGCTGCGCCGTGGTGACCTCGGCGGACAGGTCCGCGCCGACCATCTCGGGGGCCTGCCGCACCCGGGCCAGCAACGCCCGGGGGTCGGTCTCGACGCTGGAGATGCCGACCCGCATCGCGCCGCGCTCGCGCAGGTGCCGGGTCAGCGCCCGGGTGTCCACGCCGCTGATGCCGACGACGCCCTCGGCGGACAGCCGCTCCTCCAGCCCGCCCGTGGCCCGCCAGTTCGAGCCGATGCGGGCCGGGTCGCGGACCACGTAGCCGGCGACCCAGATCCGGCCCGACTCGTCGTCCTCGTCGTTGACGCCGGTGTTGCCGATGTGCGGGGCGGTCTGCACCACCACCTGACGGTGGTAGGACGGGTCGGTCAGCGTCTCCTGGTAGCCGGTCATGCCGGTGTTGAAGACCGCCTCGCCGAAGGTCTCCCCGACACTGCCGTACGCCTCGCCGTGGAACGTCCGCCCGTCCTCCAGGACGAGGATCGCGGAATGTCTGCGGGTCATGCTGTGTCTCCTTCGATCCGGACTGCGGGGCTCCGCTCCGCTGCACTCCTCGCTCGGATCACTTGAGGGCCTTTCCGTCCAGGACCGTCGGCTCGCCGCGCAGGAAGGTCGCCACGATGCGACCCGGCAGCGTCATGCGGGCGTACGGGGTGTTGCGGCTACGGCTGGCCAGCTCCGCCGGCTCGATGGTGCGGCGGGCGGCCGGGTCGACCAGGGTGAGGTTCGCCGGCACGCCGGGCGCCGGGTCGAGGCCGTGCTCCTCCAGCCCGGCGATGCGGGCCGGGGCGCGCGACATCCGCTCGGCGATCAGGTCCCACTGCGGGCCGAGCACGTCGAGGGCGATCGACAGCGCCGTCTCCAGGCCGAGCATGCCCGGCCGGGCGTACGCCCACTCGCACTCCTTGTCCTCCACGGCGTGCGGGGCGTGGTCGGTGGCGACGACGTCGATCACGCCGTCGACCAGGGCCGCCCGCAGCGCGGCGATGTCGGTCGCGGTGCGCAGCGGCGGGTTGACCTTGTAGACCGGGTCGTAGGTCTCGGCACGCTCGTCGGTCAGCAGCAGGTGGTGCGGAGTCACCTCCGCGGTGACCCGGATGCCGCGCGCCTTGGCCTGGCGCAGCACCTCGACGCTGCCGGCGGTGGAGACGTGGCACACGTGCAGGCGGCTGCCGACGTGCTCGGCGAGCAGCACGTCCCGGGCGATGATCGCCTCCTCGGCGACCGCCGGCCAGCCGGTCAGGCCGAGGCGGGTCGAGACCTCGCCCTCGTGCATCTGCGCGCCCTCGGTGAGCCGGGGCTCCTCGGCGTGCTGGGCGATGATCCCGTCGAACGCCTTCACGTACTCCAGCGCCCGGCGCATCAGCCTCGGGTCGGCCACGCAGTGCCCGTCGTCGGAGAAGATCCGCACCCGGGCCGCCGAGTCCGCCATCGCGCCCAGCTCGGCGAGGTGCTCGCCGGCCAGGCCGACGGTGACCGCGCCGATCGGCTGCACGTCCACCAGCCCGGCCTCCCGGCCGAGCCGCCAGACCTGCTCGACCACGCCGGCGGTGTCGGCCACCGGCGAGGTGTTGGCCATCGCGCAGACCGCCGTGTAGCCGCCGAGCGCCGCCGCCCGGGAGCCCGACTCGACAGTCTCGGCGTCCTCCCGGCCGGGCTCGCGCAGGTGGGTGTGCAGGTCGACCAGGCCGGGCAGGGCGACCAGCCCGGTGCCGTCGACGACGGTCGCCTCCGGGGCGGTCAGCCCGGCGCCGACGGCCGCGACGACGCCGTCGCGGATCAGCACGTCGGTCGGCGCGGCGCCGACGACGCTGACGTTGGAGATCAGGTACGAGCTCACCGGTTGTTCCCCCCGAGCAGCAGGTAGAGGACGGCCATCCGCACGGAGACCCCGTTGGCGACCTGTTCGACGATGGTGGAGCGGGGCGAGTCGGCCACCTCGGGCGTGATCTCCATCCCCCGGTTCATCGGGCCGGGATGCATGACGATCGCGTGCTCGGGCAGCCGGCGCATCCGCGGGCCGTCCAGGCCGTAGCGGCGGGCGTACTCGCGGGCGGACGGGAAGTAGGAGTCGTTCATCCGCTCGCGCTGCACCCGCAGCATCATCACCACGTCCGACTGCGGCAGCACCGCGTCGAGGTCGTAGGAGACGTCGGTGCCGGGCGCGAGGGCCTGCGCGATGTGCACGGGGATCAGCGTCGGCGGCCCGACCAGGGTCACCTTCGCGCCGAGCGTGGACAACAGCAGGACGTTGGAGCGGGCCACCCGGCTGTGCAGGACGTCCCCGACCACCGCGACCGACAGGCCGGCCAGCCGCCCCAGCCGGGAGCGCATCGTGTACGCGTCGAGCAGCGCCTGGGTGGGGTGCTCGTGGGTGCCGTCGCCGGCGTTGACCACCGAGCCGTCGACCCAGTCCGCCAGCCGGTGCGGGGCGCCCGAGGCGGGGTGCCGGACGACCACCGCGTCGGCCCCCATCGCCTGAAGTGTCAGCGCGGTGTCCTTCAGGCTCTCGCCCTTGGTCACGCTGGACCCCTTGGCCGAAAAGTTGATCACGTCGGCGCTGAGCCGCTTCGCCGCCGCCTCGAACGAGATCCGGGTCCGGGTGGAGTCCTCGTAGAAGAGGTTGACCACGGTGCGTCCGCGCAGCGCGGGGAGCTTCTTGACCTCCCGGCCGGCGACGGTGGCCATCTCGGCGGCCGTGTCGAGGATCTCGGTGGCGGTGGTGGCGTCCAAATCGGCGCCGGAGAGCAGGTGCCGGATCACGAGCGCTGCCGCCTTTCGTTCGCGACTGCGGGGCTCCGCTGCGCTGCACTCCTCGCGCTCACCGGTGTCCCCCGTACAACTTGACCTCGTCGGTGCCGTCGGTCTCCGCGAGGGTGACCTTCACGCTCTCCGCGAGGGACGTCGGGATGTTCTTGCCGACGTAGTCGGCGCGGATCGGCAGCTCGCGGTGGCCGCGGTCGACCAGGACCGCGAGCTGGACCGACGCCGGGCGCCCGACGTCGTTGAGCGCGTCGAGCGCGGCCCGCACCGTGCGGCCGGAGAAGAGCACGTCGTCGACGAGGACGACCCGCTTGCCGTCGATGCCACCGGGTGGCACCTGGGTCGGGCCGACCGCGCGGGTGGCGTGCCGGCGCAGGTCGTCGCGGTAGAGGGTGATGTCGAGCACGCCCACCGGGACGGTCACGTCCTCGAAGGTGCTGATCCGGGCGGCGAGCCGCCTCGCGAGGGGGGCGCCCCGGGTGGGGATGCCCAGCAGCACCGTGTTCTCGGCGCCCTGGGTCTTCTCCAGGATCTGGTGGGCGATGCGGTCGACCACGCGCTGGACGTCGGCGCTGGCGAGGATCACCTTCACCGAGGGTTGTCGCGGCGGCGGCAACTGGGCAGCCGGTGGGTAGGCCACGGCGGACCTCCTTCCCCGCCTCACGGGACGGGTCGTTAAAGGACGTCGGATGCCGGTACCGGGACGCGAGCGGCCCGGACCGGGGCTTCACGCCACGTTACCAGTGGTCACCGCGCTGAGCGCCGCCGGCCACTGACCCCCTGGTCAGCCCGGCGAAATGGGGACAACTCCCCCGGTGATCCCAACGGTAAGGTCACGACCACTTGACCAGTTGTGCCAATCCCCGTACCGTCACGCTCCGTAGCGATCGCTGGGAGAACCCCGAGCAGCACTGGGAGTGTTTAATGCCCTCTGAATACGCCAAGTCTCTGGGCGCCCGCCTGCGCTCCATCCGCCAGCAGCAGGGCCTCTCCCTGCAGGGTGTGGAGGAGAAGTCGAACGGGCGGTGGAAGGCGGTGGTGGTCGGCTCCTACGAGCGCGGCGACCGCGCCGTCACGGTGTCGCGCCTGGCGGAGCTGGCCGACTTCTACCGTGTCCCCGTCTCGGAGCTGCTGCCCGACGGCAGCGGGGTTCGCCACGAGCCCACCAGCAAGATCGTCCTCGACCTGGAGCGGCTCTACGACGAGGCCTCCGAGGACCTGGCCTACGTCGCCCGGTACGCGCGGGCCATCCAGCAGCAGCGCGGCGACTACAACGGCCGCGTGCTCTCCATCCGCGCCGACGACCTGCGCGCGCTCGCGATCGTCTACGACGCCTCGCCGTCCGGGCTGATCGAGCGGCTCACCGAGCACGGTGTGCTGGTCGCCGACCCGCGGGCGTTCTTCGCCAGCTGACCGCGACCACGCGAAAGGGCCCGTGCCGTCCGGCACGGGCCCTTTCTGTCGTACGTGTCGCGTTCCCCGTCCGCACCCGCGCCGCCGTCACCCGCAGGGTGTGACGCACGTCGGCGTGTGACGTGCGCCGCGTCAGCGCGTGGCGTACTCGGCGATACGGCCGAGGATGCCGTTGAGGAAGCGCGGCGAGTCGTCGGTCGACATCTGCCGGGCCAGCTCGACGGCCTCACTGATGGCCACCGCGTCGTCGATCTCGTCGACGTAGAGCAACTCGTAGACCGCGATCCGGGCGAGGTTACGGTCGACCGCCGGCATGCGGTCCAGCGTCCACCCCTCGGCGTAGCTCGCGATCACCTCGTCGATCCGGTCGAGGTGGGCGGCGACGCCCTCGACCAGGCTCACCGCGTATCCCAGGTGCTCGGGTCGGGGCTTCTCGATCCGCTCGATGTAGCCGGCGAGCACCTCGACCGGCGGGCGGTCCCGCAGGTCGGCCTCGAAGAGCACGTCCAGCGCCCGCTTGCGCGCCTTGCGGCGCGCTGGCATCTGCTGCTTGGGACCCTCGGCCATCAGGCGCGGCCGAGGTAACGGCCGTCGCGGGTGTCGACCTTGATCTTCTCGCCGGTGGTGACGAAGAGCGGCACCTGCACGGTCGCGCCGGTCTCGACGGTGGCCGGCTTGTTGCCGCCGGTCGACCGGTCGCCCTGCAGGCCCGGCTCGGTGTAGGTGACCTCCAGCACGACGCTGGTGGGCAGCTCGATGTAGAGCGGCACACCTTCGTGGGTGGCCACGGTCGCCTCGGCCTCGGGCAGCAGGTAGTTCGCCGCGTCGCCGACCGTGGCGTTCGGCACGGTGATCTGGTCGAACGTCTCCAGATCCATGAAGACGTAGTCCTCGCCGTCGGCGTAGAGGTACTGCATGGTGCGCTTGTCCACGGTCGCGGTCTCGACCTTGGTGCCCGCGTTGAAGGTCTTGTCGACCACCTTGCCGGACAGCACGTTCTTCAGCGTGGTACGCACGAACGCACCACCCTTACCGGGCTTGACGTGCTGGAACTCGACGACGGCCCAAAGCTCTCCGTCGAGGTTGAGTACCAGGCCGTTCTTCAGGTCGTTGGTGGTGGCCATTTCCTGCCTTGATCATCAATTGGCGGACAGACCTGGCAAGTCTACTAGTTGCGCCGAACGCCGCTGCCCGGCGCTGCCCGCGCCCCGCTCGATGCCGCCCGACACCGCCCCCGCTCCCCCGCCGGACGCGGCGCTCCCACCTGCACACTGCGCGCCGCCACCCGCCCGCGAGGCGTCGCGCCGCTGCCCCGGCGCTCCCCGGTGGGCCGGCAACGCGGTTCCCGCGGCGACAGCACACGCCGGGGCGTCACCCTCCGCATCCGCCCACCCCCTTGAGGGGATGACCACTCCCGCCCTTTGCTCTGCAGCCACCGACGCACCACTAACCGTCGGTGACATTCCGAGCTGGCGACGATTTCCCTGACGACAGGAAAACCGCAGGTCAATCCGATGGTGCGAATTCGTATGCAGAGCAAAGCGTCTGAAGGGCAGGATGGGTGAGGCGTCCGGACAACTACAGTGGGTAGCGCAGAGGGGTGTGACTCAGTGTCATTGGCAGCCGCGCGGCGCAGTCGCCCTGGCGGCAGACAGGCCCAGGTGACGGCGGCGGCACCCACGGCCGCCGTCCCGCGACCGCCGTCTCAAGGGGGAGCGCCACCCTGAGCCACCGTTCCGCGGCAGCCGATCTGGACGCCGTTGCACGGCCGGTGCCCTGGGTCGCCGTTGCACAGTCGCCGCAGTTACCGAATCGCCGCTCCCGCAGGGCCCGCGGCTCGCGCGCAGCACTCGCCTTCGCACGCGGTGGACAGGCGGCGGGGCGGGGCGTCAGGCGCTGCGGGCGGCCAGGTGGTGCAGGGCCAGGCGGTAGCCGTCCACCCCGAGTCCGCAGATCACCCCGGTGGCCACGGCCGACACCACCGAGTGGTGCCGGAAATCCTCGCGGGCGTGGATGTTGGAGATGTGCACCTCGACCAGCGGCCCGCGCAGCATGGCGCAGGCGTCCCGGACCGCGTACGAGTAGTGCGACCAGGCGGCGGGATTGAGCACCACGGCGGCGCCCTCGTCGGCGGCGGCGTGCAGCCAGCCCAGCAGCTCGTGCTCGGCGTCGGTCTGCCGGACCGTCACGTCCAGGCCGAGTTCCCGCCCGGTCGATTCGCAGAGCGTCACCAGGTCCGCGTAGCTGGTCGCCCCGTAGACGTCCGGCTGCCGGATGCCGAGCCGGCCGAGGTTGGGGCCGTTGAGCACGTAGACCTTCACGCGGCCACCTGGCGGTAGGCCGCCTCCAGCAGCTCGTCGTCCGGCCCCTCCAGGATCGCGGGCCGGGCCAGCCCCTCCAGCACCACGAAGCGCAGCTGGTTGCCCCGGGTCTTCTTGTCCACCCGCATCGTGGCCAGCAACCCCGGCCAGGCCCCCGCCGGATAGCCGGTGGGCAGGCCGAGCGCCGCCACGACCCGCCGGTGCCGCTCGGCGGTGGGGGCGTCCAGCCGGCCGGCCAGCCGGGCCAGCTCACCGGCGTAGACGAGGCCGACCGACACCGCGTGGCCGTGCCGCCAGCGGTAGCCCTCCGCCTTCTCGATGGCGTGGGCCAGGGTGTGGCCGTAGTTGAGCACCTCCCGTACGCCCGACTCGCGCAGGTCGCCCGAGACCACGTCGGACTTCACCCGGATCGCACGTTCGATCAGCTCACGGGTCACCGGGCCCGCCGGGTCGGTGGCCGCCGCCCGGTCCCGTTCCACCAGGTCGAGAATCACCGGGTCGGCGATGAAGCCGCACTTGACCACCTCGGCCAGGCCCGCGGTCAGGTCGGCCGGCGGGAGGCTGTCCAGCGTCGCCAGGTCGGCGAGGACGCCGACCGGCGGGTGGAACGCCCCCACCAGGTTCTTGCCGGCGGCGGTGTTGATCCCGGTCTTGCCGCCCACCGCCGCGTCGACCATGCCCAGCAGCGACGTCGCCACCGGCACCCAGCGCACCCCCCGCAGCCAGCAGGCCGCGACGAAGCCGGCCAGGTCGGTCACCGCGCCGCCGCCGACGCCCACCACCGCGTCGGTACGGGTGAACCCGGCCTCTCCCAGCCGGTCCCAGCAGGTCGCCGCGACGTCGATGCGCTTGCCCGCCTCGGCGTCCGGCACCTCGATCAGCAGCGGCGTGACGCCGGTCGCGCGCAGCCGCCCACCGATCGCGTCGGCCAGTTCCTTCAGCGGGTGCGCGTGCAGCACCGCCACCCGCGTCGCGTCCGGCAGCAGCCCGGGCAGCGCGTCGAGCAGGTCGCGTCCCACCAGCACGTCGTACGGGCGCTCGCCGCCGACCGGGATCCGGGTCACCTCGTCCATCGCCGGCAGCCTAGTGCAGCCGCCCGATCGCCGGCGGGAACTGTCCACTTCGTGGCCACCCGATCGCGTGCCCGGGCAGGGCCGCGCGGGCCGCCCTCCGGGCGGAATCACCCGGGCACGCGGGCCGCCCAGGCGGCCAGACTCCGGGCGTGCGCGGCGACCTCGGCGCGCAGCGCCTCGGGGCCTACGACGGTGAACGGCCAGCCCAGCCCCGCGAGCATCTGGGCCATCCCGGCCAGGTTCTCCGCGCGGGCGCGCAGCAGCACGCCGCCGTCGGTCGCGCTCAGTTCGGCCACGGTGGGCGGTAGGCGGCGTCGGGCGGCGGCCAGGTCGGCCTCCAGCAGCACCTCGACGTCGTGGGCGTACGGGACGCGGGCCAGCGATCGGGTCACCTGGGCGACCGGGTCGAAGCCGCCGGGGACGGTGAAGGTCTCCTCCCCCGGCAGCACCTCCCCCATCCGGTCCAGCCGGAACGTGCGCACCTCCCCGCGCAGGTGGTCGTGGCCCGTGACGTACCAGCGGCCGGAGTGGAAGACCAGCCCGTACGGGTCGAGCTCCCGGCGGGTGACCGCGCCGGAGGAGGAACGGTGCTCCAGCCGTACCCGGCTCCGGTGCCGGGCGGCGGCGCCGAGGGTGAGCAGCGTCCCGGTCGCCGGCCGGGCCTGCGGCGCCGATCGCCGCAGGGTGAAGCCGAGGTGCTCCTGCACCGCCGCGAGGCGGTCACCCAGCGTGGGCGGGAGCACCCTGCGGATCTTGGCCAGCGCGGTCGCGGTCGCCGGCTCCTCGGTGCCCAGCCCGAGCCGCTCGGCGGCGACCAGACCGAGCAGCACGGCGACGGCCTCGTCGTCGGTGAGCATCAGCGGCGGCAGCTTGTAGCCGGGACTCAGCCGGTAGCCGCCGTGGCGGCCCCGCTCGGCGGCGACCGGGATGCCCAGCTCGGCCAGGGTCGCGGCGTAGCGGCGCACCGTGCGCCCGTCCACCCCCAGCCGGCGGGCCAGCTCCGCCCCGGTGAGCCGGTGGTGGCTCTGGAGCAGTTCGAGCATGCCGAGCACCCGGGCGGCGGGATGCGACACGGACCACTCCTTCGAAAGCGGGCGGAAAGCGTCCGGATTCGATCGTACGGTGGTCGCGGACGACGAGAGAGGGAGGCCGTGATGGCGACGTTCGTACTGGTGCCGGGGTTCTGGCTGGGCGGTTGGGCGTGGCGCGACGTGACCGCGGCGCTGCGCGGGCAGGGCCACGAGGTCCACCCGGTGACGCTGACCGGGGTGGCCGAGCGTGCCCACCTCGCCGGCCCGGAGGTCGGCCTGGAGACACACACGACCGACATCGTCCGGCTGATCGAGGTGGAGGACCTGCACGACGTCGTGCTGGTGGGCCACTCCGGCGGCGGGCTGCCGGTGACCCAGGCGGCGGACCGCGTCGGAGAGCGGATCGCCCGGGTGGTCTACGTGGAGAGCGGGCCGATGCCCGACGGCATGTCGCAGTTCGACAGCAACCCGCCCGAGGAGCAGGAGCGGCTGCGCGTCGAGATCGGCGACGGGCACCTGCTGCCGCCGCCCGCGTTCGACCCGGCCCAGGACCCGCAGAACCTGGCCGGGCTGGACCCCGCCGCGCTCGCGCTGCTGCGGCGGCGGGCCACCGCCCACCCACTGCGCGCCGCCACCGACCCGGTCCGCCGCACGGGTGGGCGCGCGGTGCCGACGGCCCTGGTGGCGAGCACCTTCCCGCTCGAGGTGGTCGAGGACATGATCGCGCAGGGCCACCCGTTCTTCGCCGGGCTGGCCGGCGGCCGGCTGTACGCGCTGCCCACCGGCCACTGGCCGATGCTCAGCGAGCCGAAGGGCCTGGCCGACGTGCTCGACCGGATCGCCCGCGACTGACGGCCGCCGTCAGCGATTGAGCAGCGCGGCGATCTCGGCGGCGATCTCCGCCGGTTCCCGCCCGTCGGTGACGACCGTGGCGGTGGCCACCTCGGCGTAGAGCGGGCGGCGCTGATCCAGCAGGTACTTCAGCGTCGCCCGCGGGTTGATCGCCAGCAGTGGGCGGCCCGCGCCGAGCCCGACCCGCTTCACCGCGTCCGACAGCTCGACGGAGAGGTACACCACGGGGTGCCCGACCAGGGCGGCGCGGTTCTCCTCGGCGAGGACCGCGCCGCCGCCGAGGGCGAGCACGCCCTCGCACGAGGCCAGGCCCGCCGCCACCGCCGCCCGTTCGAGGGTACGGAAGTGCTCCTCGCCCTCGTCGATGAAGATCTCGGGGATCGGCTTGCCGGCCAGCCGCACGATGTCGAGGTCGGTGTCGCGGAACTCCACGCCGAGCAGCTCCGCCACCAGCAGCCCGACGGTGGTCTTGCCGGAGCCGGGCGCCCCGACCAGTACGCAGACCGGCGCCATCAGCGGCACCGCCGGCCGACCGTGCGCCCCGCCCGCCGTCGCGCGCTCACCGGATCACCAGCGCGTCGAGGTAGCCGGCCAGGTTGCGGCGGATCTCGGCGACCGAGTCGCCGCCGAACTTCTCGGTGGCGGCCTCGGCCAGCACCAGCGCCACCATCGCCTCGGCGACGACGGCGGCGGCGGGCACGGCGCAGACGTCCGAGCGCTGGTTGATCGCCGTGGCCGGCTCGCCCGTGGTGACGTCCACGGTGGCCAGGGCCCGGTTCAGCGACGAGATCGGCTTCATGGCGGCCTTCACCCGCAGCGGCTCGCCGGTGGTGATGCCGCCCTCCAGCCCGCCGGCCCGGTCGGTGACCCGACGCACGCCGGTGGCGGTGGGGATGATCTCGTCGTGCGCCTCGGAGCCCCGGGAGCGCGCCTGCTGCCAGCCGTCCCCGATCTCCACGCCCTTGATGGCCTGAATGGACATCAGTGCGGTGGCGAGCCGGGCGTCGAGCTTGCGGTCCCACTGCACGTGGCTGCCCAGGCCCGGCGGCACCCCGTACGCCAGCACCTCGACCACGCCGCCCAGGGTGTCGGCGGCCTTCTTCGCGGCGTCGACCTCGGCGACCATCCGGGCGCTGGCCTCCGGGTCGAGGCAGCGCAAGGGGTCGGCGTCGATGCGCTCGGCGTCGGCGGGCGCCGGGCGGAGGCCGGGCTTCGCGGCGACCGGGCCCAGCTCCACGACGTGCGAGACGATCTCGACGCCGAGGGCCTGCCGAAGCAGCGCCTTGGCGACCGTGCCGACGGCGACGCGGGCGGCGGTCTCCCGCGCGCTGGCCCGTTCCAGGATCGGCCGGGCGTCGGTGTGGCCGTACTTCTGCATGCCGGCCAGGTCGGCGTGGCCCGGACGGGGGCGGGTCAGCGGCGCGTTGCGGGCCTGGCTGGCGAGCTCCTCCGCGTCGACGGGGTCGGCCGCCATGACCGTGCGCCACTTGGGCCACTCGGAGTTGCCGACGCGGATCGCGACGGGGCTGCCGAGGGTCACCCCGTGCCGGAGCCCGCCGATGACCTCGACCTCGTCCTGCTCGAACGACATCCGGGCACCCCGGCCGTAGCCGAGCCGGCGCCGGGCCAGCTCACCGGCGATCTCCCCGGTGGTCACCTCGACGCCGGCGGGTACGCCCTCCAGCATCGCGACGAGGGCGGGTCCGTGCGATTCCCCTGCAGTCAACCAGCGCAACACAGCGGTCAGTCTGTCACGCCCGGTGGCCGCCGCCGTGCGGTGCCCGCCGTGTCCCGCCCTGCGGACGCCACGGTCGGCGGGAAACCGTACGATCAGCGCGGTGCGCCGGGAAGTCTGGTCGGCAGTGACTTCGTCGACCCCGATTCCTGGGAGCCCCGGTGCTGCTCTTCGCGTTCGCCGCCGCCCTGCTGCTGGCGGTCCTGCTCTCGAGCCTGGCCCACCGCACGATCCTGTCCACCGCCGTGCTCTTCCTGGTCGTGGGTTTCCTGTTGGGTCCGGAGACCACCGGCGTGCTGGACATCACCGCCGACTCGCCGATCGTGGCGACGCTGGCCGAACTGGCCCTGTTCACCGTGCTGTTCACCGACGGCATGCGGGTGGGCTGGGCGGACCTGCGCTCGGCGTGGCGGCTGCCCGGTCGGGCGCTGGGGTGGGGCCTGCCGCTGACGCTGCTGATCACCGCGCTGCTGGCGCACTACGTGGTCGGGCTGGGCTGGCCGGAGTCGCTGCTGCTCGGGGCGGTCCTCGCGCCCACGGATCCGGTGTTCGCCTCGGCGCTGGTCGGCAACGACCGGGTGCCTGGCAGGCTGCGGCACCTGCTCAACGTCGAGTCCGGGATCAACGACGGCCTGGCGCTGCCCTTCGTCATCCTGTTCCTGGCCGTCGCGGCCGGCTCGGACGACCTGCACCTGGACGAGCTGGGCCTGGAACTGCTGCTGGGGGTGGTCATCGGGGTCGGGGTGCCGTGGTTGGCGCTGCGTCTGGAGAAGACCCGCTTCTTCTCGGCCTCCACCCAGTACGAGCCGCTGAACGGCGTGGCGATCGGCCTGCTGGTGCTGGCCCTGGGCCAGGTCACCCACGCCAACCTCTTCCTCGCGGCGTTCGCCGCCGGCATCACCGTGGCCACCTTCGGCGAGCGGCAGCGGGAGAGCTTCGAGCACTTCGGCGAGCTGATCGCCGAGGTGTTCAAGCTCGCCGCGTTGCTGGTCTTCGGCGCGCTCATCTCGATCGAGTTCCTCGGCGAGATCTCCTGGCCCGGTTGGGTGTTCGCGGTACTCGCCATCGTGGTGGCCCGTCCGGTGGCGCTGGCCGTCTCGTTCCTCGGCTCCCGGCTGAGCCGCACCGAGCAGTTCGCCGCGATGTGGTTCGGGCCGAAGGGCTTCGCCTCGGTGGTCTACGGCCTGCTGGTGCTCCAGGCAGGCATCCCGGCCGGTGACGAGATCTTCCACCTGGTGGCGTTGACCATCGTGCTGTCGATCCTGGCGCACTCCTCCACCGACATCGTGATCGCCCGGATCTTCGATCCGGACACGACTCCGGCCTGGTACGAGAAGCTGCGACAGGCTTCGGCCGATCGCCGGGGGCGGCGCGAACGCCGGGTGACCGGCCGCCCCGACACGACCCGCCGTTAGGGTTCCCGCGCCCGAGGCCTGGCCGGTCCACGCCGGCCAGTGCCCCGGGCGGCGCCGGCTCAGATGCCCCGGCCGCGCTTGTGCAGGGTGCGCAGCACCGCGTCGGCGCGGACCATCCGCCCGGCGACGGCGAGGGCCAGGTACGCCCGCGGCTCGCGCGGGTTGCGTCGGATGGTGTGCCGGGCCCAGCGCATCGCGCCCCGCCGGTCACCGGACGCGGCGCGGGCGAAGGCGATCTGCCCGGTGACCCGCGCCTCGCCGGCCGGCTGCGTGCCGAACTCGGGGTAGCGCTCCAGCAGCCACTGCAACGCCTCGGAGATGGTGTCCCAGCGCTGCGCGAAGTAGGACCGCTTGTGCCAGCGCACCAGCACGTACGGCGTGCGCAGGTTGACCAGCGGCGCGCTGCGGGCGGCCCGCAGCAGGAACTCGTAGTCCTCCGCGTAGCTGCCCGGGATCTCCTCGTCGACCAGCCCGAACCCGTCACGCAGCGCGGCGGCGCGGATCAGGAAGGTCGACGGGTGCAGCTCCGTCATCCGGTCGCGCAGCAGGTCGGCCAGGGTGACCGAGTCCTTCGGCAGCGCCCGGTCGACGGTGTGCCCGTCGTAGCTGACCCGGATGCCGCAGCTGACGAACTCCGCGTCGGGGTGGGCGGCGAGCGCCTCGACCTGGGCGCGCAGCTTGCCGGGCAGCCACTCGTCGTCGTCGTCGCAGAACGCGACGAGCTCACCGGTGGCAGCCAGGACGCCGCTGTTGCGGGCGCCGGCCAGACCGGGGGCGCGCTCGTTGCGGATCACCCGGACCAGCCGGCCCGGGCGGGACAGCTCGGCCAGTGCGGCGTCCGGCTCGGACTGGTCGTAGACCACCACCACCTCGACCGGGCCGGGGTGGTCCTGGTCGAGGATGGCGCGCACGGCGGCCCGGAGCAGCTCCGGACGGTCCCGGGTGGGGACCACCGCGCTCACGCTCGGGTGTTCGGTCATCGCCGCTCTCCGTTCCGGCCCGACCGCGCCCACGGCCGCCACCTCGTCCCCTGCCGTCGTCCGGTCGACGCGGCCACCAGGTCCTCCACGATCCGCCCCACCCGCTCGACCGCCGCGCGGCGCGCCTCGGACGCGTCCGGGTCGGCCGCGACGGCGTACCGGGACGGGTCGGCGAGGCCGGCGGTGAGCGCCTCGAACAGCGCCTCCCGGGTCTCGGCGAGCGCCACCATGCCGGCCGCGCCCAGGCGGCGGGCGAACAGCTGCTGGTGGTCGTCGACGTGCTCGCCCCGGGTCGGGTCCCGGGGCACGACGATCGGCAGGTGGCCGTGGCGGCGGGCCTCCAGGATGGTGGCCGGGCCGCCGTGGCAGACCACGAGGTCGGCCTCGGCCATCGCGGCCTGCAGCTCTTCGTGGCCGAGGAAGGGCACCGCCCCGGGCACCCCGGGGGCCCGGGTGTGTCCGTGCTGGACGGTCAGCTCGACGTTCTCGCCGACCGTGGGGTGCCACTCCGCCAGCCAGCCGACCAGCCGGTCGAACGGGTGCTTGTCGGTGCCGACGGCGACCAGCAGCCGGGACCGGGCGAGGTCGCCGGGGTCGCGGGGCCGGGGCACCCGGTTGGCGGGCGCCGGCCGGGGGCGACCGGGGGCGACCCGGTGCGCGGGGGCGGTTCCGGTGCTCTCGACGTTCACAGCAGGGTCCCCACGACGGTGGCCTCCGGGTACTGCCGGCGCTGCTCGTCCCACTGCACGAGCATCGCGGAGAGGAACGGCCGGCAGAGCCGGGCGGTCAGGGTCGGGGTGTCGATGCGGTCGTACACCTCGATGTAGACGGTCGGCACGCGCCGGAGCCGGGCGAGCACCACGAACGGGACGGCCACCCCGGCGCCGGTGGTCACCACGGCGGCGACCCGCCGCGAGCGCAGCACCCGCCAGGCCAGGACGGCGTTGCGCAGCAGGTTCGGCACGTTGCGGGTGGTCGGGTGGTGCGCCGGGACGAGTTCCTCGCCGTCGAGCAGCGACAGCGCCTCGGGTGTGTCGAAGGTGACCCAGCACCGTCGCCAGCGTTCGTACCACGGGCGCAGGGCGAGCAGCTGGGCCAGGTGACCGCCGCTGGAGCCCACCAGGAGCAGGACTCCGGGCTCGCCGGCATCCTCGGTTGTCGTTTCCACGCGACTCCCCACACGTTCGCTTGGATGTTCGGTGGTCGCCACGCGACAGCAGATCACAGGTCCCCCGGCTGGTGAAATAGGGTGACCGGGCGACAAGTCGATCTCCGCGGGTGGCGGATCTGGTGCGCCGTACCGATCGCCGACATCGACGATCGTGACGACCTGGAGTTTCTCCGTCACCGTCCGGAGTCGGCGGCGCGCCGCTGGCTCCGGCGATTTCGGCGGATCAGCCGCTATGTCGTTTCTCGATGACGTCCAGCAGGGCGGGATGCAGCGCCGCGTTCCAGCCGGCGCCGGCGTCGGCCAGCCGCCAGGTGCGCAACCACATCTCCAGCAGGTAGGCGTCGGCCACCAGCCGCCCGGTCGCCGACCCGAGCCCCAGCCCGGCGCCGTGCCGGTCGAGCTGGGCGTCGACGGCCCGCGCCGCCACGGCGGCCGGCTCGCCCCGCAGCACCAGGGCCCGCTGGAACGCGTCGTGCGCCAGGTCGAAGCCGAGCGGCACGTCCGGCCCGCTGTGCTCCCAGTCCCAGGCGACGAGGCGGCCGGCGTGCACGCCGAGGTTCCAGGGCACCCAGTCGCCGTGCCAGTGCCCGAACTCGACGGCGGTGCCGCCGTGCCGGTCGGCCAGGGCGGCGACCGCGGCGACCGCCCGGGCCCCGTCCGGCGTGCCGACGGCGGCGCGCCCGGCCTCGGCGGTGAGCCGGGCCAGGAACGCCGACGCCGCCAGCGGGCGCGGCGGCGCTGGCGGGTCACCCCGGCGGGCCACGGCCAGCAGGGCCGCGATCCGCGGCGGGTCGTCGACCGGCACCCCCCGCACGTCCGGCGGCAGCGGCTCGACCAGCGCGACGACCTGCCCGGCGGCCGTGGTCTCGGCCAGCAGGCGGGGCGCCGCCGGATGGTCGGGCGTGCCGGTCACCGCCGGCAGCTCGCGCAGGGCCGCCGCCTCGGTGGTCACCAGCGCCCGGGTGGCGCCGTTCCAGCCGATCTTCGCGTAGCCGAGGGCCCGGCCGTCCGGGGCGAACAGTTGCAGGGTGGGCTTGTGGTTCGGGTCCGGCGGGCGGACCCCGCAGGCCGCGAGCACCGACGGCGCGCCGAGTGCGGCACCCAGCCGCCCGGCCAACAGCGCCTCGTCGACCGCGACCGGATCGGGCAGCGACACCGTCAGCCGGGGGAACGGGGCCAGGTCGACGGCGCCGACCCGCGCCAGCACGCCGAGCGCGGCCCGCACCGCCCGCACCTTCGGCGGACGCAGCGCGTTGTACGCCAGCAGCGAGGCGGCCGTGGCGCGGGGCGCGCCGAGCGGCAGCAGGAACCGGGCCCGGGCGAGCGACGGGACGACCGCGTACCGGGCGACCTCACGGTGCCCGGGCGGCGGCGGGGCGCCCACGGTCAGGGCGATCCGCTCGTCGCCGAACACGGCCCGGGTGACCCAGCCCAGCCCGTCGGTACGGGAGCGGGGGTCGGCGGCGTCGGTCGTACGCGCCGTCACGCGGCCCGGTCCGGCCAGTCGAGTTCCAGCCCCAGCCGCTGCCGCAACGCGTCGTTGTACGGGCGGTAGTACTCGGTCAGCTCGGCGCGTACGGCCGGCTCCAGCGGCGCCGAGCGGCGGTCGTTGTAGACCTTGAAGTCGGGCAGGTCGTGCGGCGGCAGGCCGAGGAAGTCCAGCGTCCGGCGGTAGGTGGACCGGGCGTCGCGGTAGAGGTCCTCACTGGGCAGGAAGAGGATCTGCTCCCGGTCGAAGCGCTCCAGCCAGGGTTCCAGGTGCTCCAGGTAGCGCCCCCGGGCCCGGTAGGTGTACCAGTCGTACGGCTCGCTGAAGTACTCCGGCTCGGCGATCAGCCGTTCCCGCTCCCCCGCCGTACGCTCGCCCTCGGCGGCCAGCGCGGCGGCGAAGTCGAGCGGCTCGATGCCGTGCGTGCGCCGCTCCTTCCAGTGCGAGTACGCCCGCTCCACCGGGTCGCGCAGCAGGACGATGAGCCGCACCGACGGCATCAGCGCGGCGACCCGCTGCGCCGCGAGGGGATGGAACATGTAGAGCGGCGCCGCCTCGCCGACGCGTACCGGCCCGCCGTGCCGCTTCTCCAGCGCCTCCCGGTGACGCTGGGTGGGAAAGTGCGAGCGGTACCAGGCCTCGCCGCGACGCCAGTGCTCCTCGAAGTAGTGCGAGGACTTGGTGTTCCAGGCCGGGAAGAGCCGGGGCACCAGCGGGTGCTGGATGAGGTAGTTCCACAGCGAGGTGGTGCCGCCCCGCTTGGTGCCGATGATGAGGAAGTCCGGCAGCGGTCGCCGGTCGCTGGTCCGCACCCCGTAGTCGACGAGTGACTCGCGCACCCGCTCCGTCACCTGGGTCGGTACGAGCTGCTTCACCCGGTCTCGGATGGACGGCACGACGACCTCACCTGCCCTTCGTATCCTCCGGGGCGGGCCCGGTGGCGGCCGGGGCCGCCTCCTGCCGCCCACGGACCTGCACCATGGTCACCCGGATGCGGTGCCGCACCCGGGGCAACGTCAACAAGCCGACGCAGCCGGCGGCCAGCACGCCCAGGGCCACGGCCAGGCCGCCGATCCCCCGGCCGCCGGCCAGCACCCCGATCCCCGCCGCGGCCCCGACCCCGGCGACGGTGGCCGCCCCGGCGCGCAGCATCGCCGCGTCGACCAGGGGCTGGCCGATGACGGCCCGGGCGCAGGCCACGGCGGTGAGGTTCTCGGTGGCGATGCCGAGCGCCCAGGCCAGCGCCGCCCCCGTCGCGCCGTGCGCCGGGATCAGCCACAGGCCGAGCGAGACGGTGACCAGCAGCCCGGCCAGCGTGGCGGCCAGGTGCAGCCCGCTGCGCCCGCCCATCAGCAGCAGGCTCTGCACGTTGCCGACCCCGGTGTTGACCAGCATGGCCAGCGCGAGCACGGTCATCGCGGTGGCGCCGGCGGTGAACTCGGGCCCGAAGAGCTGAAGGAAGGCCAGCCCGAAGACGGCCAGCAGCAGGTAGACCGGCCAGGACAGCACCAGCCCCCAGGTGGTCAACTGCCGGTGCACGGCCGCCGCCGCGGCCCGGTCGCCCCGCCCGAGCAGCCGGGACAGCTGCGGCGACACCGCCACCCGCAGCCCCTGCATGGCCAGCTGGCCGGCGAGGATGTAGCGCCCGACCGCGCCGAAGACGCCGGCATCGGCCGGCCCGGCGAGCACCGACGTGAGCAGCACGCCCACCCACATGTTGCCGGCGTCGATGGCTGCCGACGCGGCCCGGGGCAGCGCGAAGCGCCAGAACGCCGACCAGTCGCCCGGCGCGGGTCGCAGCGCCGCGCCCCGGCCGACGCCGAGCGGGCCGGCCACCAGCGTCAGGCACGCCAGCAGGGCGAGCGCCGCCGGCACCAGCCAGCCGGTCATGCCGGCCAGCAGACCCCCGCCGGCCAGGGCCGCCGCGCCGACCAGCACCGGCCGGGCCACCGGCAGCAGGAAGAACTGCACCCCGACGTACGCCCGGATCGGGCGTACGCAGCGCAGCGCGGCGAGCAGCAGCGTCATGGCCACCACCACCGGCACCGCGGCGAAGCTGACCGTCAGCAGGGCCGTACCGTCGACGCCGGAGCCGCCGAGCAGGCGCGGGGCGAGCGCGTCGGCGGCGAGCACCCCGCCCACGGCGACGACCACCGCCACCAGCAGCGGCGGGACCAGCGCCACCGGGAGCACCCGGGCGGCGTCGCCCCGGGCACCGAGGCGCCGGCGCGGCAGCGCCCACATCAGCCCGGTCTCCGCGCCGAGGGTGCACACGGCGGTGGCGACGGTGACCACCCCGATCGCGGCGAAGAACGCCCCGGAGCCGACCGTGCCGTAGCCGCGCGTGATGACGACCGCGAGCAGGAAGCCGAAGAGCCCGCTGGTGGCCGCGCCGACCAGCCCGGCGACGCCGCTGCGGACGCTGCGCCGGGTCTCCGTGTCGTCGGCGGGCGGCGCTGCGCCCGGGCCCGACGCGGCGGGTGCGGAGACCGGGTGGGGGCCGGACGGCCCTCGGGTGGTGGCGGTCATGCGGGCACCGCTTCCGGGCGCAGGGGTCGGGGGCGGTGGAGCCGGGCCGAGGTCTCGCGTTCGGTGAGCGCCATCGCGAAGGCGACCGCGAAGAAGGCGACCGCGAGGTTCTGGTTGGCCATGCCGTAGAAGGGGATCTGCACCAGGCAGACGACCGGCACCACGGCCAGCCACTGCCCGGCGGCGGACGTGGCGCGGGCGCAGATCAGCGCGGCGACCACGAACCAGGCCAGGAAGCACAGCAGCGCGGGGACGCCGTGGCTGAACAGCACCATCCACAGCTGCCCCTGGGTGCCGATCGGCGCCTGGGCGCTGACGGTGTCGACGTTCACCGGCGCGCCGTAGCCGAGCCAGGGCGACTCCCGTACCCGCCTGATCACCTCGACGTAGAGGGAGAGCCGGTCGGTGTTGGTGTCGCTGGACTCCACCCGGTTGCCGATCAGCTCGGTGACCGGGATGAACAGGGTGGTGAGGCCCCCGATGACCACCACCCCCACGATCGACGCGGCCACCCGGACGTTGCCGCGCAGGGCGGCCCGGACGCCGAGCACCGCCAGCCCGGTGCCGAGGCTGAGGAACATCGCCCGGTTGAGCGTGAGGAAGGCCGGCGCCAGCGACAGCGGCAGCGACGCCAGCAGCGCCCAGCGCAGCACGCCGCGCCGCCGCAGCATGGTGAAGGCCACCACGCAGGGCAGGGTCATCGCGTACGCGCTGCCGTAGTTGTTGGTGTACGCGAACGGCGCGGCCGGCCGGTAGATCGGGTTCAGCGACCGGGCGCTGTATTCAGCGGTGGTCAGATGGACCATGTCCTGGATGAACGGGGTGTTGGCCACCCCGCCGGGCAGCAGCACCTCCACCGGGGTGGTCAGCGCGAAGCGGGGCGCCAGCACGCCCAGCCAGCCCAGCGCGACCAGCGCGAACCAGAAGGCGCAGAGCGGTACGAGGACCGCCGCCTGGTCGGGGCGCTCGCGGGCGACCGCGTAGACGTAGACGCCGACCACGAGCGCGGTGAGGTAGAAGGCGAGCCGCAGCGCGAACGTCAGCACCGAGGCCGGCGTCTGCAACTGGGTGGCGCTGACCACCACGACGGCCAGGAACAGCAGCCAGATCCCGGCGGCCGGGGGCAGCGGCACGCGGCCCCGGATGACCAGCAGCGCGAACAGCAGCGCCCCGAGCAGCGGCCACCCCAGGTAGAACGCGCCGGCCAGCCACCACACCGGCACCATGCCGAACATCAACGCCAGCGGCCAGACCGGCAGCCGCGGCGGGGGTGGCGGCAGGGGCAGCGACGCGGCGCCGCCCGGGCCACCGGCGGGCTCGGTCGTCGCCGGGGCGCGGGTGACCGGCACGGTTCAGCCTCGGCCGCTACGGGTCAACACGAAGCCGAGCGGGGTGACCCCAGCGGCGCGCAGCCGCTCCACGAGCCGGCGCAGGTCGCCCTGCCGGGTGCGGTCCTGCTCGACCACCACGACCGCCGTGCCCTGCCGGGCGACGGCGACGCCGCGCTCGTCGGACTCGGCGGGCGGCGCGTTGAACAGCACCAGGGTGTGGTCGGCGCCCTGCCGCCACGTGCCGAACCGGACACTGCCCGCGCCCACGGACACCGGGTCGGTGCTGGTCACCTTGCCGTTTACGGCGCTCGCCGACGAGGTGACGCGGGGCAGGGTCAGCGTGGCGTCCGGGTCGGTGGACGGCCGGGCGCCGATCGGGTGCGGCGACGGGCGGCGGGCCGCTGCCGGCTCCGGCGTGCCGTCGCTCTTGCCCTCCGTCGTCGAGCCGGCGGGGCGGGGCTTCGGGACGAGCGGGCGGGACGGGTCGGCCGCGGCGGGCAGCCGCTCCCGGTCACCGAGCACGGTGGTCCGCAGCCGCTCGGCGCGCCCGCTGTCGTCGGCGACGAAGACCTCCCGGCCGACGGCGGCCAGCGCCACCGCCAGGCCGGCGGTGATGGCCGTGGGGTCCTCTTCCCGGGCGGTCAGAAGCGACACCCGGGCGGGCTGGCGCACCCGCTCGGCGATGGCCATCGCCACGTACCGGATGTCGGCGTCGACCGCCTCCTTGCCGCCGCGCCACCGGCGGCTGCGGACCGTGCCGAGCAGCGGCAGCCCGGTGGCGTCCCGGCCGTCGTCGACCGACCGGATCCGCCGGTCCATCGACTCCCAGGCGTACGCGAGCACAACCCCGAGCAGCGTCCCGCCGAGCAGGCCGGCGAGCAGGTAGAGCGGGCCGTTGCCGGCGGTGGAGGCCAGGGCCCGCTCGGCGCTCTGGGTGACCCAGCCGGGGTTGACGTCGACGGCGGCGATCTCGGTGCGGGCGGCGTTGAGCTGGGTGAGCTGGTTGTTGATGCCGGTCAGCTCGGTCACCGCGGCGTCGACGGTGCCCTCGCGGGCGTTGTTGACCCGCTTCTGGAGGGCGGCCTGTTGGGCGGCGACCTTGGCGATGCTCTCGTCGTACGAGCGCAGCATCTCCTCGCGCTGCTTCTCGTACATCGTCCGGCGCACGTCCAGGTAGGCCTGGGCGGCGAGGTTGACGCCCTCGACGGCCTGCTCGGCGGTGGGCGCCTGGTAGACGAAGCGCAGGATCTGCCCGCCGGTGGGCACCTCGACCTCGAGGGCGTCGCGCACCTCGCGCGGGTCCATGTCGCCCGAGTCGGCCAGCCGCTGCACCACGTCGGTGCCCGTGGCGATGCCGCTCTCCACGTTCATGTTCACCGCCCGGTCGGCGGCGGCCCCGCTGGGCGTGAACGCGTCGGTGACGACGGGACGCACCGCCACGACCGCGCTGGCGGTGACGGCGGCGGGGACGAGCACCACGTAGCCGATCGCGGCGAGCAGGCCGACCGCGGCGACGGCCCCGACGAGTCGGATGCGGTGCAGCGGTACGCGCAGCAGGTCGGTCAGCGTGACGGTGCGGCCCGGTGTGCCGCCACCGGCGGGGACGTCCGAGGGCCAGGAACCGGGGGATGCGTCAGTCATGGAACTTCTTCACCGTCTGTTGTGGATTTCCGGCGACCACGACCCGCGGCGGCACGTCCGTACGGACGACCGTGGCGGCGCCCACGACACTGTCCCGGCCGATCCGCACGCCCTTCATCACGAGGGCGTGCGCCCCGACCCACACGTTGTCCTCGATCGTGATCGGGGCGCGGGTGGCCGGGACGGGCGGGTCGTGCCGCTGCTCGGGTGGCAGGTTGTGGAAGTCGTTGTCCAGCAGCTCGCAGTCCGAGAGCAGGCACCGGTCGCCGATCGTGACCGACGTCCAGGTGCCGATCCAGGTGGCGTTCAACAGGCAGTCGGCGCCGACCCGCACCTCGCCGGGCCCGGCGAAGCGGACCAGCTTGTTGATCCGCGTGCGGTCGCCGATGCTCACCCGTACGCCCCGGCGCAACCGGATCCGGCCGCGGATCTCCACGCCCCGACCCAGCGTCAGCCGGGGATAGCGCAGCGTGTACCAGCCGCGCTTGACCGCGAAGACGGCCCGCACCGCGAGCCCTCTGCGGTTGCCACCCGCGCCGACCAACGACCCTCCCCACGTCGTGCGGGCCGGCGACGGCTGATCCGTCGCCGGCCCAACGTGAACAATCTACCGATGTTCCGTTACGAACAGTCGACCGTCACTGCACGGAGAAGAAGGTCGACGGCGTTGACCACGTCACGCCGGCGGCCGCCGGGACCACCGTCGCCGTCGTTCCGTCGACCGCCGGGGCGGCCGTCGGGTCGAACGGCACGCTGCGCAGCGTTCCGTCGGTGGCACCGTACACGATCCGGCCGGCGACCCAGGCCATGCCCCGCACGGTCGACCAGGTCACCCCGGTGGTGGGCAGCGTGAACTCGGTGGCGCCGAGGTAGTTGCCGTCGATCTCGAAGTAGCGGTAGTAGAGGCCGCTGGCGCCCGAGCGGGTGTAGTAGAGGCGCCCGTCGAGGTAGAACGCGCCGGTCATCAGCGCCGGGTTGAACCAGTCGTTGTAGCCGGAGGCCTCCCACGGCGCGCCGATCGCGCCGCCGTTGAACAGCGAGATGTCGATCCGGCTGCCCGTGGGGGTGCCGGCGACGGTGTGCGACCAGTAGATCCGGTCGGCCACCCGCCAGGTCGCGCCGGCCGCCGTGTAGTTGGGCTGGCTGACCGTGGTCGGGGTGCCCAGGCTGGCCCCGTCGAACGGCACCTTGGCCAGCTCGCCCGCGCCGGTGCCGACGTAGAGGTTGCCGGTGGCCGAGGTCGGCGCGTTCTTCGGGGTGATGGTGCGCCCGCCGGTCAGCGGGAACATCCCGAGCCGGCCGTGGTACTCGTTGCCCATGCCGTCGGAGTTGTGGCCGAAGTAGAGCCCGTCGCTGCCGCGCCAGAGCACCGGCACGGAGGAGCCCCAGTTGCTGGTGCCGGCCGGCATCGACGCGCTGCCGCTGCGGCGGGGGTTCCAGTTGACCGGCATGCCGGTGGCCGGGGTGACCGCCGCGATGCCGAGCCGGTCGATCGCGCCCTTGCCGGCGGTGTCGCTGGCGTTCGGGTTGTTCAGCCAGCGGAAGTGCCCGCCGAGGTAGATGACGTTGTCGGCGACCTCGACGGAGGTGATGGTGTCGTTGCCGGTGTAGTCGACCCAGGTGCCGAGCTGCCCGGCGCCCCGGGCGGCGGTCTCGAAGCGCACCAGCGCGTCGCAGTAGGCGGCCGGCCAGCCCGAGCCGCCGTTGGTGCCGACGACGAACCAGCTGCCGTCGCCGCCGAACTTGACGTCCTGCACGTAGTGCACGAAGGTCGCCGGCGACGCGCACGGCGGCACGAACTTCTCCGTGCTCCAGTCCAGCACCGTCGGGGTGCCGGTGACGTCGACCAACGCCATCTGGTTGCGCGGCAGGTCGTTGACGAGCGTGAAGTTGCCGCCGACGGCCAGGGTGCCGCCGTCCGGGGAGACGTCGATGGTCCACACGTACGAGGTGGTCTGGTGACGCCCGACGGTGGCGTTGACGTTGAAGGTCGGGTCGATCGCGCCGGTCGTGGCGTTGAGCCGGCCGAGCCCGGCGTGCGCGGTGCCGTTGAGCCAGTTGAACGCCCCGGCCACGTAGAGCCAGTTGCCGTGCAGCGCCAGGTCGCGCACGGTGCCGCCGTCGGAGCGGCCGACCCAGCTGTCGACGATCTCGCCGGTGGCGGGGTCGAGCGCCACCAGGTTCTTGCGGGAGACGCCGTTGACGTTCTTGAAGGTGCCGCCGACGATCAGCGTGCCGCCGGGCCCGGCGACCAGCGTGTTGACCGCGCCGTCCAGCACCGGCAGGAAGCTGGTGGAGATGGTGCCGGTGGCCCGGTCGTACGCGAAGAGGTAGCGCTGGGTGGTCCACGCCGCGCTGGCGGTCTGCCGGATCTGGGTGAAGCTGCCGCCGACGAACACCGTGGAGCCGACCTGCGCGAAGGCGCGGGTCTCGCCGTCCCTGGCGTGCGGTGTGGCGTCGGCCGGGTTGGCCGAGACCAGGGTCGCCGGTTCGGGCGCCGGCACCAGGGCGGCGGACGTCCCGGTCGGGACGGCCAGCACGGCGGCGGCGGTCACGAGGGCGATCACCGCCGTCCGGGTGCGGAATCCGGCGGATCGCCGAGAGAGCGGGATGTCGGGCACGCTACGCCTCCATGTCGGGAGAGAACCCGCGTAGCGTGCCTGGTCGACCCTGTCTGGCGATATCCGCCGATTGGGCGGTCACTGCATCGGCAACATGACACCGCACACAGCAGGTCGGATGTCCGACTCGCCCGTATCACTCCCGGTCAGATTGTGAACGCGTGACGTCAGCGGGCGCCCCCGGTGGGCTGCCTCAGGTAGCTGTCGCGCCCGGCGCGGGCGAAGCCCGCCACCGACGAGGCGTCGTGGTTCATGGTCATGTCGCAGGTGCTCGACCGGCGGGTCATCCCCGGGGAGTTGAAGTAGATCGCCGCCTTGATCTTCGGGTGCGCCTTGAGCGCCGCCGGGAACTCCTCGAACCAGCGCCGCTTCGCGTCCGGGTCGGCCGCGTCGAAGTTGGTGCCGAACTCCGCGAGCATCCGCGGCTTGCCGACCCCGAGACGGTTCTCGTCCAGCCAGCGGTAGAAGCCGCCGATCGTGGTGGCCGGGCTCTTCCAGACCTTGCTGCCGTTGCAGACGTGGAAGTTGTACGGGTCGTAGCCGACCCAGTCGACGTACCGGTCACCCGGGTAGAGGCCGGTGTAGCGGTCGTAGTGGCCCGACCAGCCCATCATCGTCCACACCCAGACCGCGTTGTCGGCGCCCGCCGCGGCGAACCGGTCGTGCACGTGCCGCCAGGCGCGGACGAAGTCGGCGTCGCTGCCCTTGGCCGGCTCGTCCTCCGGCTCGTGGTCGAAGCCCATGAACACCGGCACGCCGGTGTCGCGGATCCGCCCGGCGACCGCGTCGATGGTGGCGTCGTAGCGGCCACTGTAGACGTCCTGCCAGGTCAGCACCGTGCCGGAGGAGAAGATCCGCGACTCCCAGGCGAAGAACATCAGCCGACCCTCGCGCATCTGCTGCCGCTGGTAGGCGTCGGGGAAGGCGCCGTTGCTGCCGGCGTTGGAGAAGTCGTGGTAGCGGTGCACGATGTCGAACTTCCGCCCGACCTGCGCCTCCACCTCGGCGACCGCCGCGCCGTGGTCCCACCCGTCGCCGGCGCTCGACGGGGAGTACATCCCCCACCAGGCGCCGCAGGAGGGCACCAGCCTGCTCGACACCGCGCCGCACCGATCCGTCCCGCCCGACGGGCTCGCCGACGGGCTCGGGGTGGCGCGGGTGGGGCTCGTGCTGGGCGTCGGCCTCGGCGTGGGGCTGGGCGCGACCGTCCGGCTCGGCGACGGAGCGGCGCTGGTCACCACCGGGGTGGGTCGGGTGCCGACGTCGTAGCTGATCTCCAGGCGCGGCCGCAGGTCGGGGTTGCGGTTCTCCGTCGACGCCCAGTAGATCCTCGTCTCGAGGCCGGTCTGCGCCAGCGACACCGTCCAGGTGCCGTTGCCCTTCACCAGGGCCGAGACGTCCCACTCGTTGAAGCCCTTCGCCACCTTCGAGACGGTGTCCAGGGCCGCCCCCGGCAGCGCCGGTGTCGGCCGGGCCGCGCGGGCGTCCACCACGCTGGAGTGCGCGCTCACGGTCGCCGCGAACTCCTGCCACGCGTGCACCCGCAGCGTGGCCCGCACGTTGACCGCCGTCGCCGGCAGGGTGGTCACGGCGAACTGGACGACCGCCTCCCGGCCGCCCCGGGGGTTGCCGTCGCAGCGGGTCGCGCAGGTCGCCAGCGTCGTCTTCGCCCCGTTGTCGCCGTCCTGCGTCACCATGGTCGCCGTGGTGTCGGCGGTCGCCCGGATCGACAGGTCGTCGGCGGCCAGCAGCGGCATGGTGGTGGCCGCGATGCCGACCACCACCGTGGCCCCGGCCACGCCGAGGACGACGGCCTTGCGTCGCGGGCCGGGGTGCCGGGTGAGGCGGTGCAGTCCGTGCCGAGCCAAGGTGAACTCCCTGTGTGTCGGGCGGTGACGGTCAGCAGCGTAACCACGGCCGCAGCGTGACGTGGGGACGACAGCCGGACCTAAGCGCGTCTTAACCGTCGCCTAAGGATGCACCGGATGGCCACAGGGGACACATCCGTCCCGTCTGAGCGCTCAGATCGCGCGGGCGGCGGCGAGCGCCGCGGCCATCGCCGCCCGGGGCGCCGCGACGCCCGTGAAGTGCTCGAACTGGCCCACCGCCTGGGCCAGCAGCAGGTCGAGGCCGGAGACGATCCGGCAGCCGGCCGCCTCGGCCGACGCGGCCAGCGGCGTCGGCCACGGGTCGTAGAGCGCGTCGAAGAGCACCGTCTCCGGCCGCCAGGCCACCGTGTCGGCGAGCGGATCCGCCACACCCTTCGGCACCGTGGAGACCACCAGGTCGGCGCGGCAGCGGTCGGCCGCGTCGGTCCAGGGCGCGCCGGTCATCGGCACACCGACCGCGCGGGCCACCGGGCGCAGTTCGTCGACCGCCGCCGGGCGGCGGGCCACCACGGTCACCGCGTCGGCGTCGAGCCGCCCCGCCGCGGCAACCGCCGCGCGGGCCGTGCCGCCCGCGCCCAGCACCGTCACCGTCGCCCCCGGGCGCACCCCGGCGTCGGTGAGCACCTCGACCATGCCGACCACGTCGGTGTTGTCGGCGTACCAGGAGCCGTCCGGTCGGCGTACCAGCGTGTTGGCGGCGCCGACGGCGGCGGCGAGCGGCGAGACCTCGGCGGCCACCGCGAGCGCCGCTTCCTTGCCGGGCATGGTCACCGACAGCCCGGCCCACTCCGGGCCGAGGCCGGCGACCACGTCCGGCAGCTCCGCCGCCGCGCACTCGATCCGGGTGTACGACCACCCGGTCAGCCCCGCCGCCGCGTAGCCGGCGTTGTGGATCACCGGGGAGAGGGAGTGCGCGATCGGCGTGCCGAGCACTCCCGCCCGCCGTGCGGTCGTCATCAGATGATCCCGGCCTCCTTGGCCTTGACCTTGTTCCGCTCGTGCTCCTCGATAGTCTCGGCGAAGGCGGAGTGTCCCTCCTTGTCGATCGCCACGAAGAAGAGCCACTTGCCGGCCGGCGGGTCCATCGCGCCCTCCATGGCCTCCTTCCCCGGGTTGTTGATCGGGGTGGGCACCAGGCCGCGCAGCTTGCGGCTGTACGGGTTCTTGGTGTCGAGCAGCTCCTCCTCGGTCATCTGCCCGGACGTCTTGGTCTTCTGTCCGGTCAGCTCCAGGTAGTAGTTGACCGTGACGTCCATCTCCAGGCAGTTGCACGGGAACTCGCCGAAGACCCGGTTGTACGCCACCCGGGCGACCTTGCCCAGGTCGTCCTTGTTCCCCGCCTCGGCCTGTGCCAGCGACGCGACGATCAGCGCCTCGTACGGGCTGATCTTGCGCTCCTTCTGCACCCGGTCGGCGAACTGCATCTCGCTGGTCACGCTGAGGAAGTTCTCGACCATCTGCTCGATGATCGTCTCGGCGGTCGCCTTCGGCGGGATCTCGTAGGTGTCCGGGTAGAGGAAGCCCTCGATCGACGGCTTGACCTTCTTGTTGTCGGTGCGCTTGAACCACCAGTCCGGTACGCCCCGCGCGATCGGGTCCTTCGCCGCCGCCTCGAAGTCCTTCACCGGGATCTTGGTTTCCTTGGAGAGCAGCTGGTAGACGTTCTTCGCGGTCCGGCCCTCCGGGATCGTGACCCCGTTGACGATCCGGTTCTTCAGGTCGAGCATCGCGGTGACCGCGCTCTCGCCGCTCATCTGCTTGCGCAGCTTGTAGGTGCCCGGCTGGATGTTCTTGCTGCGGGCGTTCGCCTCGGCGGCCTCGATGAACGCCTTGGCGCTCTTCACCACGTCGGCGGCGACCAGCGCGTTGGCCATGTCGGCGATCAGCGCGCCCTGCTTGATCTCGACCGTCACCTCGCCGGTGCCCGCACCGTCGTAGTCGGGCGTCACGAAGTAGCTCTGGACGCGGTCGAAGCCGTAGAAGGCGCCGCCGCCGATCGTGCCCAGCAGGACGAAGGCGAGCAGCAGGGCCAGGGCGGTCTTGCCCCGGCCGCCACCACCGCCGGAGCCGCCCTTGCGCTTGCGCACCGCGCCGCGCCGGTGCTTGCCCTTCTCCCCCCGGTCCTGCTCGTCGAACCCGAGGTCAAGATCGTCCATCATCGCGTCCGCCTCCGCTGCGCGTCCAGCCAGCTCTGCAGAATCTCCACCGCGGCAGCCTGGTCGACCACCGCACGTTGCCGTTTCCCTCGGACACCACGCTCGGCAAGCCTACGAGACGCCACGACCGTGGACATCCTCTCGTCGGTGAGCGCCACCGGAACGGGCGCTATTACATCGGCCAGTCGGTCAGCGTACGCCTTCACGTGTACGGCGGCCGGACCGTGCTTGCCGACGAGATTGACCGGTAGGCCGACGACGACCTCGACCGCCTCGTGCTCGGCCACCAGCGCGCCGAGCGCGGCGATGTCGGCCGGCACCGCGTCCGGGGCGGCCGTGAGGTCGCGGGTGAGCGTCACCAGCGGGGTGGCCAGCACGCCGTGCGGGTCCGAGCGGGACACCCCCACCCGGACCTGCCCGACGTCCACCCCGAGCCGGACGCCTCGGGACAATTCGCTCACGGTCGGTGACTCCCCCTGAAACGGCGAACCAGGGCGGACCACGCGGGTCCGCCCTGGCCGCTGCGAGCACGTATCACGCGTCGGCGATCGCCTTCTCGACCGTGCGGAGCAGGTTCGGCGCCTCGGCGGCCGGCAGGCCGCCACCCTGGGCGAGGTCGGGGCTGCCGCCACCGCGACCGGAGAAGGCCGCCTTGACCAGGTCGGACGCGGCCAGGCCCCGGCTACGCGCGGCCGAATTCACCGCGACGACCAGCGACGCCTTGCCTCCCGCCCGCGCCGCCACCGCGACGACCGCCGGCCGCGCCGGGTCGATCTTGCCGCGGACCTCCTGGGCGAGGGTCCGCACGTCGTTGCCGGCCGCGCCCTCCGGCGCCTCGGTGCCCACGTACGCGACACCGCGCACGTCCTTCGCCTGCGCCGCGAGCGCCGCCGCGCCACCGAGCACCAGCTGGGCCCGCAGCTTCTCCAGCTCCTTCTCGGCGTCGCGCAGCTGCGTCACGGTCTGCTCGACCCGATCGGCGACCTGGTCGTTGGGCACCCGGTACAGCTCGGCGAGGCGGGACACCAGCAGGTGCTCCCGGGCCAGGAAGTTGAAGGCGTCCATGCCGACCAGGGCCTCGACCCGGCGCACCCCGGAGCCGATCGACGACTCGTTGAGGATCTTCACCAGGCCGAGCTGGCCGGAGCGGGAGACGTGGGTGCCGCCGCACAGCTCGCGGGCGTAGTCGCCGACCTCGACGACCCGCACCTCCTCGCCGTACTTCTCGCCGAACAGCGCCATCGCCCCGATGCGCCGCGCCTCCTCCAGCGAGGTGATGAAGGCGTGCACCTCCAGGTCGGCGAGGAGCACCTCGTTGACCTGCTGCTCGACGTCGCGCAGCACGCTCGGCGCCACCCCCGTCGGGGTGTTGAAGTCGAACCGCAGCCGCCCCGGGGCGTTCAGCGAACCCGCCTGGGTGGCGGACTCGCCGAGGAAGTTGCGCATCGTCTGGTGCACCAGGTGCGTCGCGGTGTGCGACCGGGAGATCGCCCGCCGGCGGGTGGTGTCGATCTCGGCGTAGCCGGTCTCCCCCGCCCGCACCTCGCCCCGCAGCACCCGGGCGCGGTGCACGATCAGGCCGGGCACCGGCTGCTGCACGTCGAGCACCTCGACCTGGCCGCCGCCGACGGTGATCATGCCCAGGTCGGGCTGCTGCCCGCCGCCCTCGGCGTAGAACGGGGTGGCGTCGAGGACCAGCTCGATCGTGTCGCCCTCGACCGCCGCCTGGCGGGGGCCGTCGACGCCGAGCACGGCCCGCACCGTCGACTCCCGGGACACCTCGCTGTAGCCGGTGAACGTCACCGGGCCGCCCGAGTCGAGCACCGACCGGTACGCCGACAGGTCCGTGTGCCCGGTCTTGCGCGCCTGGGCGTCGGCCTTGGCGCGGGCCCGCTGGTCGGCCATCAGCCGGCGGAAACCCTCCGCGTCGACCGCCAGGCCCTGCTCGGCCGCGATCTCCAGCGTCAGGTCGATCGGGAAGCCGTACGTGTCGTGCAGCTGGAACGCCTTCTCGCCCGACAGCGCCGGCTTGCCGGCGGTGCGGGTCTCGGCGATCGCCGTGTCCAGGATCGTGGTGCCGGCCCGCAGGGTGGACAGGAAGGCGTCCTCCTCCGCGTACGCGTAGTCGGCGATCCGGTCGAAGTCGGCGGCCAGCTCCGGGTACGACGGGGACATGCAGTCGCGGGCCACCGGCAGCAGCTCGGGCAGCGCCCGCTCCTGCCAGCCCAGCAGCCGCACCGACCGGATCGCCCGGCGCATGATGCGACGCAGCACGTAGCCGCGCCCCTCGTTGCTCGGGGTGACGCCGTCGCCGATCAGCATCAGCGCCGTACGCACGTGGTCGGCGATCACCCGCAGCCGCACGTCGTCCGGGTGCGACTCGCTGGCGACCTGGCCGGACCGGGCGCCGTAGCGCTTGTCGGTCAGCTCGGCGGCCCGGTCGAGGATCGGCCGGACCTCGTCGATCTCGTAGAGGTTGTCGACGCCCTGGAGGATGGACGCCATCCGCTCCAGGCCCATGCCGGTGTCGATGTTCTTCGCCGGCAGGTCACCGAGGATCGGGTAGTCCTGCTTGCCGGTGCCCGGGCCGCGCTCGAACTGCATGAAGACGAGGTTCCAGAACTCCATGTAGCGGTCCTCGTCGACCGCCGGGCCGCCCTCGCGGCCATACTCCGGGCCACGGTCGTAGAACAGCTCGGAGCACGGGCCGCACGGGCCGGGGATGCCCATCGACCAGAAGTTGTCCGCCTTGCCCCGGCGCACGATCCGCTCGGTCGGCACGCCGACCGCGCGCCAGATCTCGAACGCCTCGTCGTCGTCGAGGTAGACCGTCGGCCAGATCCGCTCCGGGTCGAGGCCGAACCCGCCCTGCTCCTGGGACTTGGTGACCAGGTCCCAGGCGAGCGGGATCGCCCCGTCCTTGAAGTAGTCACCGAAGGAGAAGTTGCCGTTCATCTGGAAGAACGTGCCGTGCCGGCTGGTCTTGCCGACCTCGTCGATGTCGGGCGTACGGATGCACTTCTGCACGCTGACCGCCCGCCGGTACGGCGGGGTCTGCTGCCCCAGGAAGTAGGGCACGAACTGCACCATGCCGGCGTTGACGAACAGCAGGTTCGGGTCGCTGATGGCGGGCAGCGGAGCGGACGGCACCACGGTGTGGCCGTTCGCCTCGAAGTGGGCGAGGTACCGCCGCTTGATCTCCGCCGTCTTCATCGCTGGTGGTCCTCCGGAAAGATCTCTCGGTCGCCGATGCGCGGGTCCTCCCGCAGCTCGGCAAACTGGTCGTCGAACGCCTCGCCATGGGCGAACGCCTCGTGGATCTCCTGCTCGCGCTCGGCCATCGCGATCCGGACGTCCTCCACGAAGCTACGCAGCGACTCCGCCAGCCCGCCAGCGGATTCGGTCACCGTGCTGGCGATGCCGGCCGGGGTGTACGCCTGTGCGGTGCGGGTGGCCTTGCGGACCACCACCACGCCGACGGCCAGCCCGATGCCGAGCCAGAACAACCGCCTCATCTCCGAGCTCCTCCTGGTCGTGCCGGATCAGCGGTTGCCGCGCTTGGCGGCCCGCCGCTGCTGCTTGATGGTGTCGCGCACCTCACGCTCGGTCTCGGCGTGCCGCCGCGCGGAGGCGGCCTTGCGGACGCCGTAGCCGAAGGCGGCCACCTTGACCAACGGGTTGGCGGCGGCGGCGGAGACGACGGTCGCCAGGTTCGCGACGTTGGCGGTGACGTTCTGCGCGTGGCTGGTCATGGTGTCGACCTTGGCGAGCTGGAGGTTGACCCCGTCCAGGGAGGTCTGCACCTGCTCCAGGGCGGTGTTGACGTTCTTCACCGTGGTGTTCACGTCGCCGAGCAGCGGCGCGGTCCGGTCGTTGAGGTCGTTGATCATCCGGGTGGTGGCGTCCACGGTGTGCCGCAGCCGCAGGATGGGCAGCGTCAGGATCAACACCAGCATCGCGAACGCGATCGCCGCGATCAGCGCCGCGACCTCGAAAAAGCCCACGCCTGTCCTCCTCAAGCAGAGTTCCGGGAACCCGACGTCCCCGCAACGCGCGACCGTCCTACCCACACCGCCGCTCGGCGACCCGGAGGGGTCGGACGGGGGCTGGCGGTCCGCCAGCCCCAGACCCTACCGTCCGTGATGGAAACCGGCTCAGGACGGTGAGGGTGTCGGTGTCGCGAGCGGATCCTCGGTGAGCGTCGGGAAGGGGTCCTCCCCGGTGAGTGACGGGTCGGTGGTGGGCTGGGGCCGGGTCCGCTCGTCGTCGATCGCGTTACGGACCTTCACCGACACCAACGAGCCGGAGCACTCCTGCGCAGCGGTCGCCGGGTCGGGCGACGGCACAACGGCCGGCTCCCCGTCCACCGGCGGCGGCACGCAGGCGGGCTCGCGTACCCACAGGTCGAGGGTGAGCTCGTCCCGGCGCCAGCACGTGTAGCTGCCCTTGGCCGGCTGCTCCGGGCAGCGACTCACCTTCCACGGCCGCCAGCCGTCGTCGGTCAGCGCCCGCTCGTAGACCTGGGCCGTCTCCGCGGGCGACCGCTCGGACGTGGCCGTACGTTCGCGCAGTCGGCAGTCGAGCAGGCACCACCGGCTGCCACTGACGTCGTCGACGGGCTGGACCGCCGCCCAGCCCGGCACGTCCAGCTCGTCGAGGGTGTCGAAGACCGGATCGCGGCTGAGCGTACGGATGCCGAAGTAGAGCGGGATGGCGCCGAGCAGCACGACGCTGACCAGGGCGAGGATGCCCATCCGCAGCCGGCGCCGCTCGCGCATCTGGCGGCGCAGTTCGGATCGGGCGCCGCGCAGCCCGCCGGGGCCGGCCGCGTCGTCGTCCGGCGACTCCGGCTCCGCGGGCCGGCGCAGCGCCGGTCCGTCGGTCGGCTCGGCAGGCGGTACGACCGCCGCGGCGGCCCGCGCCACCACGGGTTCGCCCGCCGGCGGCGGTACGGGCGCGACACCCGACGGCTCCAGCCGCCCGGGCTCACGATGCGGCGGGAGGGCCCGCCCGGCGGCGCGGTCCTCGGGCCCGGGGCGGGGCGCCGGGGCGGCTGCCCGGGCCACCCCGGGCGGACCAACGGGGCGGGGGCCCGCGCCGGACGTCGGCTCGGGTCGGTCCCGCCCGGCGACGGGGGGTCGGACGGCGCCGGGGACCGCACCAGGGCCGGCCGGAGCCGGCGCGGTGGCGGCGGGGCGGACCGGGCCGGTCTGGTCGGTCCGGCCCGGTCCGGGCGCGTTCCTTCCCGGACCGGGGGGTCCCGACGGGGCCTCGGGGCCGTGCGGGTCGGCCGGGCCGGGGCGGCGCGGACCGGGCGGCGCGCCCGGTCCGGCGGCGGGCGGCGGCACGGCGGCGGTGCCGGGCCGCGGCGCGACGGCCCGCGCGGCACCGGACGGACCGGCGTCGGGACGCGCGGCACCCCGGGCAGGACCCGCCGGACCGGCGTCGGGACGCGCGGCACCCCGGGCAGGACCCGCCGGACCGGCGTCCGGGCGCGCGGCACCCCGGGCAGGGCCCGCCGGGGCCGCGTCGGGACGCGCGGGGTCGACCGGGGCCGCGCCGGGGCGGGCCCGACCGGCCGGGGTCGGGGCGCCAGCCGGCGGCGGTGGGCCGGCCGGCGCGGGGCGCGCGGCACCCCGGGCGGGCGGGCCGGGATGAAGCTCGGCGCCGGGTCGGCCCCGGTCTGCCGGGGGCCCGGCCTCGACGGCGTCGTCGGGTCGCGGCGGCTGCGCGCCGGGCCGCGCCCGGCCCGCGGGGACCGCGCCGGTCTCGACGCCGCGCTGCGCCGGGCCGGGCGGCACCGCCGCCGGAGCACCCGGAACAGGCGGTACCGGCCGCTTGACCGTCGGCAGGGCCGGATCGGTGTGGTGGGCACGGCCCGCCTGCCGCAGCCAGTCGGCCGGGCGCTCCGGTCGACCGGCGCGGGACTCACCGGGCTGACGCCGGCGCCCCGACTCCCCGTCGACGGGACGCGGCCCGTGCGCGGGCTCCTCCGCCACGCCCGGTTCCGCCGGGCGGGGCGTCCCGTCGGGCGTACGGTGCGCGGGCGGCGGACCGCCCACCGTGGCGCGTCCGGCCCGGCCGGAGGTCTCGTCGTCGCCGGCCGCCCGCCGGCCCCGGCCCGCGATCTCGCCGTCGGGCACGGCACGCCGGCCCGCGATCTCGCCGTCGGGCACGGCACGCCGGCCTCGGGCGGCGGGGCCGGCGGGCGGGGTGGCCCCGGCGCCGGGCGGTGCGGCGGGCACACCGGGCGCGGGTGGTGCGATGCCGGGAGGCGGCAGCGGCGGGGCGTTGCCCGAAGCCGGTACGGGCGGCGCGTTGCCCGAGAGCGGCACCGGCGGCGCGTTGCCGGAGCGGGGCACCGCAGGGGCCGCTTCCTCGGTGGCACGGCGCCGACCGGTCGGCGGCGCGGGGCGTCGCTCCCGGTCGGCCCCCGCACCGCCCGGCACGGCGCCGGGCACCGGCGGGGTGACCATCGGCAGGGATCCGGTGCCGTCGGCCGGCGCGGGTGCGCCGCTGTCGGCCGGACCTCGCCGCATCCGGCCGGAGCGGGGGTCACGGCCCTCGGCCGACGCCCCGCGCAGCTCGCCGGTCGGCGGACCGGCCGGCGGTTGGGCAGCGCCGGGAGGCGGGACGCCGACCCGGGCGGCGCCCACGGCACCGCCCGGCCGCGCGGCGGCCGGCGGCGGCGTGCCGTCCGGCACCGCCGCCCGCCCGTCGGGACGTCGGCCCGGGGGCGCCCCGGCGGGGTGCGGCGCGTCCGGCGTCTCCGGGTACGGGGGCACCGCCGCACCGGGGCGGGGTCCGCCCGGCACACCGGCGTGGGGGTGCGGGGGCGTGCCGGGCTGCGATCCGACGGCCGGTCCGGGCTGCGGCCGAGTCCGGGGGTCGGCCTGTGGGTACGCCGGGAAGCCACGCGGATCCGGCGCGACTCCCTGCGGACCGGCCGGGGCGACCGGCTGCGGGCCCGTCGGGGCGCCGGCCGGCGGGGGCGACGAGGCTGCGGCCTGCGGCCCCGTCGGGGCGCCGGGGGTGGGGCGCGGCCGCCGGTCCGGGCCGTCCGGACCGGGTTGGGGGCGGCCGGCGGCCGGGGGCCGAGGGCCGGGCTGGTGCGTCGGGACCGGCCCGGCGGCTGCGGGGCCGGCCGGCCGGGGCGGTTCCGGCGCGCCCGGCCAGGGCCCGTCCACCGGGCGGGGGCGCGGCGGCTCGACCTCGCCGCGGCGTACCGGGGGCGTGGCGGTCGGGCCGGGGCCACGGTGGGGTGCGGGCCCGGCCGGGCCCGCCGTCGTCGGCTCACCCGGGCGGGGGCCGGGAGGCGAGGCGGGCTCCACCCCGTCGGGGCCCAGCTCGGTGCGCTGCTGCTTGGCCGAGCGCAGGTCGTCGATCCAGCCGAACTCCTCGCCGCTGATCGGCTCCTCGGGCTCGGCCTCGGCCTTGCCCCGCCCCCAGCGGCGCCCCTTGGCGCGGGAGTCGCGCCGCTCGTCCGGGCCGTCCTCCGGTCGCTCCGAACCACGCGATCTCACTGGTGACCCTCCCCGGCGGCGTCGCTGCCGCCCTCTCGCGTCGCGTCGGCGCCGCCCGTTTCCGTCTGTCGGCGGCCGTTGCCGGCCGATCCGCCTCCGACCGCCACCGGTGTCTCCGGGGGCGCGGCCGGTGCGGGCAGCCCCCGGACGATACGGCGCAGCAGCGGCAGCCGGGTGGCGACCGCGCGCTCCGCGCCGTGCTGGCTGGGCCGGTAGTAGTCGGTGCCGGCGAGGTCGTCGGGGGCGTACTGCTGGGTGACCACGCCGCGCTGGTCGTCGTGGGGGTAGCGGTAGCCGGTCCCGTGCCCCAGCCCCTTGGCGCCCGAGTAGTGCGCGTCGCGCAGCCCGCGCGGAACCGGCCCGCCCCGGCCGGCGCGTACGTCGGCGATGGCCGCGCCGATGGCGGTGGTCGCCGAGTTGGACTTCGGGGCGGTCGCCAGGTGGATCACGGCCTGGGCGAGGTTGAGCTGCACCTCGGGCAGCCCGACGTACTCCACGGCGTGGGCGGCGGCGGTGGCCACGCTCAGCGCCGTCGGGTCGGCCATGCCGACGTCCTCGCTGGCGAAGATGACCAGGCGACGGGCGATGAACCGGGCGTCCTCGCCGGCGACCAGCATCCGGGCCAGCCAGTGCAGCGCGGCGTCCACGTCGGAGCCGCGCATGCTCTTGATGAAGGCGCTGGTGACGTCGTAGTGGGCGTCGCCGGCCCGGTCGTAGCGCACGGCCGCCACGTCGACCGCCTGCTCGGCGGTGGCGAGGTCGATCCGCCCGGCGCCGAGGGCCGTGGCGGAGGCCGCCGCCGCCTCCAGTGCCGTCAGCGCCTTGCGCACGTCACCGGCCGCGAGGCGTACGAGATGGTCCTCGGCCTCGGTCTCCAGGGTGAGCGCGCCGCCGAGCCCGCGCTCGTCGGTGACCGCGCGGCGCAGCAGGTCGCGCACCGCCGCGTCGTCCAGCGGCTGGAGGGTGAGCAGCACGCACCGCGACAGCAGGGGCGAGATGACCGAGAAGTACGGGTTTTCGGTGGTGGCCGCGAGCAGCGTGACCGTGCGGTCCTCGACGGCGGCGAGCAGCGAATCCTGTTGGGTCTTGCTGAACCGGTGCACCTCGTCGATGAAGAGCACCGTCTGCGGGCCGCCGGAGCGGCGCTGACGGCGGGCGGTGTCGATCACCGCGCGCACGTCCTTGACCCCGGCGGTCAGGGCCGACATCGCCACGAACCGGCGGTCCGTGGAACGGGCCACCAGGTGCGCGATGGTCGTCTTGCCGCTGCCGGGCGGGCCCCAGAGGATGACCGACATCGGCGCGGTGGCCGAGACCAGTTGACGCAGCGGGGCGCCGGGCGCGAGCAGGTGGTCCTGCCCGACCAGCTCGTCGATGCTGCGCGGGCGCATCCGGACGGGCAGCGGCGAATCCTCCCCCACCGCCGTGAACCCGTCCACGCCGACGGAACCCGCGGGCGCGGGGGGCGCCGCGGCGGGCTCACCGAGGGAGAAGAGGGCGTCGGACTCCATCACGGGAACAGTACCGGGCCCGGCCGACGGCGCGGGAAGCGCGCCGTCGGGCCGGGCCCGTGATGATCGGTTGCGGTCAGCCGCGACCGGGGCGCCGGCCCCGGTACCACCGGCCGCCGCCCCCGCCGCCCCCGCCGCGCGGGCCCCGGCCGACCCCGGCCAGGTACAGGGAGAGCAGCAGCAGGCCGATGAGCACGAGGGTGTTCCAGTTGAACAGGTCCGGGGCACCGAAGTTGGTGTCCAGCAGGTCGATGAGCAGGGCGAAGCCGAAAACGACCGCCGCGAGAATGGCGAGCATGACGTTCCTCCGGTGGGGGTTACCAGTGGGTCGGCGCGGGATGTACCCAATCGGTCCGCTCGTCAATCTCCAGGGTGGAGCGACCCGCTCTCCGGGCGGCCCTGCCGACGGCCGGGGGCCGGGGTACGCCCGCCGCCTGCCCCCGGCGCCTCCTAGGCTGGAGGCATGATCATCGCCGACCAGGCCCTGGAGGGGCGCGACGCCATCCTGACGGCCGCCGGCCACCACCCGTACGCCCGGCACGCGCTCACCCGCGGCGAGGTGCCACGCGGCTGGCGGCGCGGCGAGGCGGTGGGCTGGCTGCTGCCGGCGGAGCACGGCCCGCGCGGCGGCGCGCTCGGCGCCCCCGGGCCGGCGGTCGAGCTCTTCGCCAACCTGCTCGCGCGCGGCGCCCTGCGGCCGGGTCAGTGGCTGCACCTGCCGCGGCTCGACCCGGCGGCGCTGCCCGGCCGGCTGGCCGTGGCCCGCCACGACGAGTGGGACTTCCTCTGGACCACCCAGGCGTCGCCGCGCCAGCCCGACGAGGAGCGGGTGGTCCGGCTCACCGAGGCCGACCATCCGGCGCTGACCGCCCTGATCGACGAGGCGTTCCCCACCACCACCTCCCGCCCGGGCGACCCGAGGATCGTCGACTGGTACGGCATCCGCGACGGCGACCGGATCGTCGCCTGCGGCGCCGACCGCAGCCGGGGCGACATCGGCTTCCTCGCGGGCCTGGCCGTCGCCCCCGACCGGCGGGGCCGAGGTCTGGGCGCGGCGCTGACCGCCGCGATGACCCGGGCCCTGCTCGCCCGCCACGACACCGTGGCGCTCGGCGTCTACAGCGTCAACGTCGGGGCGATCCGGCTCTACCGGCGGCTCGGCTTCGCCGCGAGCCTGGCCCGCAGCTCGGTGCAGCTGGCCTGAGCGCCCGGCACGGTCAGCCGCCGCGCGGCGCGGCGGCGGACGCCGGGTCGGAGACGGGGCCCGATCCGGTACGGGCACCCGGAGCCGCACCGGCCGCCGAGACCGCATCGGCTGCCGGGGCGCGGTGGCGGGCCCGCCAGGCCGGCAGGTAGAGCGGCGCGGCGAGGGCCAGCACCACGGCGCCGACCAGCATCGCGACGCTGACACTGACCGTGTCGGCGAGCGCCGTCAGCACGATGGCGCCGACCGCGAAACCCGGCTGGCCCATCATCGAGTTCAAAGAGATCACACTGGTCCGGTAGGGGCCGTCGACCTGCCGGTGCAGCAGCCCCATGTGCAGCGGGTTGGACGCCCCGTGCACCGTGTAGCAGGCGAGGTAGGCGACCAGCACCCCGACCGGGCCGGCCAGCAGGCCCATCCCGACGATCGTCGCGCCCTGCACGATCCGCAGCAGGGCGGCGCTCGGCGCGGCACCCAGCCAACGCAGCAGCAGCGGGGTGAGCGCCGCGCCGGCCCCACCGGCGAGCCAGGCCGCCGAGCTGGCGGGCCCCAGCAGCGCCGCCGCCCGGTCCGGACCGCCGACCACCTCGGCCAGCCGGACCGGCAGCAGCGACTCGAAGGTGACCATCCCGAAGCCCCAGAACAACTCCACGCAGACAAGGGCGAGCAGCACCCGGGAGCGGCGCAGCAGCCCGAACGCCTGCCGGACCATCCGGGGCGCCTCGGCGACCGACGCCCGCAGCGCGCCGGCGCCCCGGGCCGGGCCGACCTCCCGCAGCAGCACCAGCAGGGCAACCAGGGCCACCGTCTGGAGGGCGATCGCGACCAGCACCGGCACGGCCAACGCGCTGACCGGCCCGATCGGACCCAGCGCGACCAGGCCGCCACCGAGCAGGGCGCCGGCGGCCATGGCGACGCCGATGACGGTGCCGGCGTGGCCGAGGCCCGGCTCGTAGGAGGCGTCCGGGTCAGCGGCGAGGGTGGCGTCGACGTACCAGGCTTCCATCGGGCCGCTGTCGAGCGCCCGGAAGACGCCCTGCAAAGCCCAGACCAGGAAGAACAGCGCGAACGAGTCGGCCACGGCGAAGAGCGCGAGCGAGACGAGGTTGACCAGCCAGGCCACCACCAGGACGGGACGGCGCCCGAGGGCGTCGGCGAGGCCGCCGGTGGGCAGTTCCAGGGCCAGCACGACCAGGCCCTGGGCGACCGTCACAAAGCCGATCTGCGACAACGTCAGGCCGCGCTCCTGCATGAGCAGGATCATCACGGGGACCATCAGGCCGGTGGGCAGCCAGCGCAGGCCGTGCAGCAGCAGGAACCGGCGCCGGACCTGGCGTACGGACAACGTGCTCACCGTTTTCCCTCCACCCGGGGGAAGGCGGCCAGGAAGACGAGCACCGACTCCGCCTCGGGCTCGTCTGGCACCTGCTCGTCGCGGTAGCGCTCGAGCAACTGCCACAGCTCGTCGTTGAGTGCCCGCAGGCGCGCCGGGCCGAGCGTCAGCAGGACGTCGCTCATGCCGGCGGCGTCGCGCCACTGCCGGGAGTAGCCGTGCTCGGCGGCCATCCAGCGCTCGGCCAGCTCGGCCAGCAGCCGCACCTGGTCGGCCTGGATCCACTGCACGGCGGCCCGGGCGTCCGGGTCGTCGTCGAAGTCGGTCGGCTCGAAGTTGCTGATGTCGTGCGCCGCCCGCCACCACCGCTGCCGGCCGGTGCCCCGGTCGAGGTCCTCCGTCACCAGGCCCACCTCGGCGAGCTGGCGCAGGTGGTAGCTGGTCGCCCCGGTGTTGGTGTCCAACTTGTCGGCCAGCGTGGTCGCGGTTGCGGGACCGTCCGCACGCAACGTGCCGAGCAGCCGCATCCGCAGCGGATGGGCGAGGGTGCGCACCTGCCGGGCGTCCAGGTGGACCGTGCGCGGGGCAGCCGGTCGTTCATTCTGCATGGGTGCACAATAGCTCTGCACACTTCCTATGCACAATAGCCGTGCATAGGAAGTGTGCGTCGACCGAGCCAGCCCCCGGGCGGATCAGCGGGTGAGCAGTTCGCGCACCCCGCGCAGGCGGGTGCGGAGCAGCCCGGCGGCGCGGGTCGAGTCGAGGCGCACCTCCGCGGGGCGGAGCACGCCGGTGGCGACGCCGGTGGTGGTCTTCATGCCGGCCGGGTCGATGCCGGAGTGCGCGGCGACCAGCAGGCCCAGTTCCGCGCGGCTGACCGCGTCCGGACCGGCCACGTTGAGCGGGCCGGCGTAGTCGGTGCCGAGCAGTTCCAGCACGGCGGCGGCCAGGTCGGTGACGTCGATCGGACAGCGCAGTTCGTCGGTGAACAGGCTCGCCCGGCCGGCGAGCGCGTCGTGGCAGAGCTGGATCTGCTTGCTCCCCTCCCCGACGATCAGGGAGGTACGCACCAGCGCCGCGCCCGGGTCGAGCACGCGCACCGCGGTCTCGGCGGCCGCCTTGGCCGCCCCGTACGGGAACACCGGGCTGGGTGGCTCGTCGTCGGCGTACGGCTCGGGGCGGCCGGCGTGCAGCGCGTCGCTGGAGATGTGCACCAGCCGGGCTCCCGCCTCGGCGGCGGCGCATGCGACGTGCGCCGCGCCGTCCGCGGTGACCGCCCAGTCGCCGTACCGGTAGGGGGTGCCGACGACCGCGTCCGGGCGCACCTCGGCGACCAGCGCGCGGACCGCGGCGCCGTCGGTCACGTCCAGTCGGCGCGCCGCCACCCCCGGCGTCGCGATCGCCCCCGAGTGGTACGTCCCCACCACGGCCCACCCGGCACCCACCGCCTGCCGGCACACCTGGGCGCCCAGAAACCCACTACCCCCCACCACGAGCAGCCTCATCCCGCCCCACCTCCAGAGTTGACCATGAAGTTGTTGTCGCGACACGCCGGGGAGCAACGCAACAACTTCATGATCAACCCAAGGAGGTCGGCGGTGGGCCGGATCAGGTGGGGTCGGCGACCGGGGCGGCCGGGCCGGCCGTGCCGGTGTGCGGCGCCGCGGCCGGCTTCGGCTTGGCGTCGATGCCGGCCTCGGTGCGCTGCTGGGCGGTGATCGGCGTCGGCGCGCCGGTCAGCGGGTCGAAGCCGCCCCGGGTCTTCGGGAAGGCGATGACCTCGCGGATCGAGTCGGCGCCGGCGAGCAGCATGCAGACCCGGTCCCAGCCGAACGCGATGCCGCCGTGCGGCGGGGCGCCGTACTTGAACGCCTCCAGCAGGAAGCCGAACTTGTCCTGCGCCTCCTCGGGGGTGATGCCGAGCAGGTCGAAGACCCGCTTCTGCACGTCGCCCCGGTGGATACGGATGGAGCCGCCGCCGATCTCGTTGCCGTTGCAGACGATGTCGTAGGCGTAGGCCAGCGCCCGGTCCGGCGCCTCCTCGAACCGGTCGACCCACTCGGCGTTCGGCGAGGTGAACGGGTGGTGCACGGCCGTCCAGCCGCCCTCGTCGGTCTTCTCGAACATCGGCGCGTCGACCACCCAGCAGAACGCCCAGGCGCTCTCGTCGACCAGCCCGGCCCGCTTGGCGATCTCGATGCGGGCCGCGCCCAGCAATTCCTGCGCCTCACGGGCGTTGGCGCTGGCGGCGAAGAAGACCGCGTCGCCCGGCTTGGCGCCGACCGCGTCGGCGAGCCCGCCCAGGTGCTCGGCGGAGAGGTTCTTCGCCACCGGCCCGCGCGCCTCGCCGGTCTCGGCGTCGAGCACCACGTACGCCAGGCCGCGCGCGCCGCGCGCCTTCGCCCAGTCCTGCCAGCCGTCGAGCTCCTTGCGGCTCTGCGCCGCGCCACCCGGCATGACGACCGCGCCGACGTAGCCGCCCGCGTCGATCGCACCGGCGAAGACCCGGAACGCGGTGCCGCGCAGGTAGTCGGTCAGCTCGGTCAGCTCGACGCCGTAGCGCAGGTCGGGCTTGTCGGAGCCGTAGCGGGCCATCGCGTCGTGCCAGGTGATGCGCGGGATCGGCCGGGAGATCTCGTGGCCGGCCAGGTCCTTCCAGAGCGCCGAGACGATCGCCTCACCGAGGTCGATGACGTCGTCCTCGGTGACGAAGGACATCTCGATGTCGAGCTGCGTGAACTCCGGCTGCCGGTCGGCGCGGAAGTCCTCGTCGCGGTAGCAGCGGGCGATCTGGTAGTACCGCTCCATGCCGCCGACCATCAGCAGCTGCTTGAACAGCTGCGGCGACTGCGGCAGCGCGTACCAGCTGCCGGGCTGCAGGCGCACCGGCACCAGGAAATCACGGGCGCCCTCCGGGGTGGACCGCGTCAGCGTCGGGGTCTCGATCTCCAGGAAGTCCCGCTCGTGCAGCACCGTGCGGGCGAGCTGGTTGGCCCGCGAACGCAGCCGCATCGCCTTCGCCGGCCCGCTGCGGCGCAGGTCGAGGTAGCGGTAGCGCAGCCGGATGTCGTCGCCGGCCTCGACCTGGTCGTCCACCGGCAGGGGCAGCGGCGCGGCCTCCGAGAGCACCTCCAGCTCGGCGGCGGTCACCTCGATCTCGCCGGTCGGCAGCTCCGGGTTCTCGTTGCCCTCGGGGCGGCGGGTCACCTCGCCGGTCACCCGGACGCAGAACTCGTTGCGCAGCGCGTGCGCGTCCTCCTCGCGGAACACCACCTGGACCACGCCGGAGGCGTCGCGCAGGTCGACGAAGATCACGCCGCCGTGGTCGCGCCGGCGGGCCACCCACCCGGCGAGCGTCACCGTGGTGCCGGCGTCCGTCGCGCGCAGGCTGCCGGCGTCATGGGTACGGATCACGACTAGCGTCTCCTCATCTGCGGTACACCGTTACCCCTGGCATTCTGTCAGCCCTGCCGTGCGTGGGTCCGCGCCACCCGTCGAGGGTCATGCTCCGCGTCGAGTGGCCCGTCGGCTCCGCCGACGACGGCGGTGCGCCCGCAGCCTCAGTCCTCCGGGATGTTCCATGCGGTGGCCCGGAGGACGACCGAGCGCTCGTTGCTGATCGAGACGACCTCGATCAGCACCATCCGCCAGTCGTCGCGCCGCTCCCGGGCCTTGGCGTAGCTGGTGCTGACGCAGAGCCAACTGCCCTTGCGCAGCGGCACCTCCGCGTTCTCGGCGATCGGCGCGGCGCGGATCGCGTCCGCGCACTCCTGCGGCCGCATGCCGGCGCGCGCCATCTCGCTGCCGTCCACGCCCGCGCCCAACTGCACGTACGGCGCCCCCGCCTGGCAGTCCGGACTGAACGTCAGATCGGAGCTGCCGAGGCCGACGTTCGCCCGCGGCTCGTCGAGGTCGACGTACATCTCGGCGAAGCACTTCGCCGGGTTGAGCGTCAGACTCTGCGCCTCGTACTTCTCCTGGTAGACGGTCCGCTCGTTGAGCACCGGAGGCTGCCCCGGCGAGCGCGGCGCCTCCGCCGGCCCGGTTCCGCCGTCAGGTGTGACTGCCGGATCACTCGGCGACGGAAGGGAAGACGACTCGGAACCGGCGGGTGTGGCGGTGGGCACGACGATCGGCGAGCGGGCCGACGCGATGTCCCGCGCCGTGCGTGCCTGGTCGAGCGCCCGCCAGGAGACGACGGCGGAACCGAACGACGCCAGCAGGGCCAGCACCGCGATGCCGAGCACCACCGCGCCGAACCGGTTGCGCCGGGAACCGCCCGGCGAGGGCGCGGACGGGGGACGCGTCGCGCTCGACGCCCACGGCTGCGGGACCTCGGTGCCGCCGACAGGCGGGGAGGGAGGCGTCGTGCCGGGCTGGTGCGGCGTCGCCGGAGAATTCGCGGATGACTCCTGCGGGGGGTCGGACTGGTTCACACCTACCACCTCCTGCAATGGCAGAGGTCGATTCGACATCGCCGGGCCGCCAGTGCTCACCGGCTTGAGCCCGCACGTTATCAGGAATGCGTGACACCTCGGGCGGAGTAATCTTCGACAGCGCGAAGGTGACAATACTCCGACAGACATCTGCGTTGGACCGACACGGCCACGGCCATGGCGAAGGGACGATGCGAGGCATGGAAGACTCGGGCCAGCGCCGGGCGGCGAGCCCCTTCGTGCGGGTGACCCTGATATTCACCGCGCTGGGCGTGCTGTTCACCGCGCTCACTCTCGCGCGGGACGTCTCCGGCTGGGACCTCGGGTGGGGAAAGGCAGACCGCTCCGCCGCACCGACACGTACGCCGGAGGCCGGCCCGGTGAACCCGCCCGGCTCCGGGCCCGCCAAGGTCGCGCCGGCCGGATCGCCGACCGCGGTCCGACTGGACACGCTGCCGGTCGAGGCCGGTGCGGCCAATCTCGTGAAACTGCCACGGCAACTGGTCGGCCGCCCGGAATACGATCGGTCGATCGTCATCAATTGCCCGAGAAACACCGGATCGGACAAGCAGCGGGAAGTCACGTACCGGTTGCAGCGACGCTTTCTCGACCTGACCGCGACCGTCCGGCCGTATTTCCCGTCACCGGACGACCGCGACGGCGCGGTGCTCGTCTACGCGCAGGTGACGATCCACGAGAAGGACGACACCGTCACCCGCGTCGTACGGGGGCAGCAGTTCGAGGCACGGATGGACGCCCCCCGCGACCTCGTCGCGGACGTGGAGGGCGCCGACGAACTCGTACTGCGGATCCAGTGTGAGTTCCCGGATGGTGCGGTCGTGTTCACCGGCGCGAGCGTCACCGCCGGCTGACGCGGGGTCAGTCGCGTGGGTCGGCCGGCAGGAGGTGGTTCACCACCATCTCCCCGACGGTCGGCCCCCGGGCCCGCTCCTCGACCCCCCGGTCGGCACCGGTGAGCCGGCCGCCGTGCTGGCGCAGGTGCTCCGCCCAGGATGGCACCTGGTAGACTTCGACGTAGCCGTCCGCCCGTTCCCCCGTGCGGAACAGGTCCCAGCGCATCGCCCCCGTACGCCGTCGGGACCTGCCCACCAGGCACATCGCCGCGACGAACTCCGCCTGCCGCTCCGGCGGCACCGTGCAGGAGACGGTCACCAGCACCCGGCCCGGTTTGCGGGTCCGCCGGCAGCGTCAGGCACGGCTCGGGCCACCAGACCGCCGGGTCCCGGTCGAGGCCCCGGGTCTCCCGCAGCGGCCAGAGCGGCACGCTCGCCACGCCGACGGCCTGCATCCAGGTGCCCACGTTGCTGGCCAGCACCGCCAGCCAGAAACTGCGGAACGCGGCGAGCCGCAGCGGGGCCCAGGCGGGCGGGGGCGTCGGCGGCGGGCGGCGTCGCGGAGGCGCTCACCGGCCGGAACCTGCGGGGTCCAGTCCGGCGAACCGCTCCGGGCACGCGGACGGGCCGCCGGGATCACCCGACGGCCCGCTGCGGTGCGTTCGATCAGAAGATGCTGACGCCGTAGCGGCTCAGCGCCTCGCCGACCGGCTGGAAGTAGGTCGTGCCGCCGGTGCGGCAGTTGCCGCTGCCACCGGAGGTCAGGCCCAGGGCGGTCGAGCCGCTGAACAGCGAGCCGCCGCTGTCGCCCGGCTCGGCGCAGACGTTGGTGCGGATCAGGCCGGAGACCGAGCCCTCGGCGTAGTTCACCGTGGCGTTGAGCGCGGTCACCCGACCGCTGCGCAGGCCGGTGGTGCTGCCGGAGCGCTGCACCGACTGGTTGACGTAGGCGTTGCCGGCCGCGGTGATGTCGCGGTAGCTGCCGTTGTAGAGGTAGACGTTGCCGGCGGCGTTGGCGGAGTTGTTGTGCCGCACGATGCCGTAGTCGTTGCCCGGGAAGCTGCTGCCGGCGCGGCTGCCCAGCAGGTTGGTCTGGGCGGAGTTGCTGTACCAGCTCGACGAGATGTTGGTGCAGTGCCCGGCGGTCAGGAAGTAGTAGGTGCTGCCGCTGCGGACGTTGAAGCCGAGGGAGCAGCGACCGCCGCCACCGGCGTAGATGGCCTGGCCGCCGGAGATCCGGGTGCTGAGCACGCCGGCCTCGGACTCGATGCGGATCGCGCCGTTCATCCGCTCGGCGGCGGCCTTGACGCGCTCCAGCTTGGCGCCGGTGACGGTGCTGTCGACGGAGACGACGACCTGGTTGGTGGCCGGGTCGGTCCACCACGCGGTGCCGGGGATCTTGGCGGAGCGGTCCAGCTCCGAGGTGGCCCGGGCCAGCTCGCTGGCGCCCCGCTTGACCAGCTTCGGGGTGGCGCCGGCGGCGCTGACCTGGCGGGCGGCGAGCGCGTCGGTCACGGTGACGACCATCTTGCCGCTGGCGTCGGCGTACGTGCCGGCGGAGCGGTCGCCGAGGCGCTCGGCCAGGCCGGCGGCGGCGTCGGGGGAGGCGAACGAGGGTGCGGCCTGGGCGGGCGCGCCGATCAGCGAGCCGGCGACCATGGCACCGGCCGCGGCGACGACGGCGGCACGACGGAGCGAGGACCTCGTGGGTCGCATGTAACAAACCTCCAGGGAGGGGTCTCGGGCCCTCGTCGGGGCGACAAGGGCCTGGATCAGCCCGTCCGGCCTGGGGGAACCAGGCGGGCTGAGTGAAGTATTCACATACTTGAGTGAGTAGGCAAGACCCGGCTTTGTCCTTTTCGCCCCGGCTACGGCGGCCACTGGCCCGAAACATTGTGGACACTGACGTGTGTCTATACGCTCGACCCACCGTCCCACCATCCGGTACGCGCGATCCGGAGGCCACCATGAAGTCCGCCCGACGACTCCTCGCTCCCCTCGCCGCCCTCACCGCCCTCGTCCTGCTGGCCGCCAGCCCGGCCGCCGCCGACCCCGGCCCGCCCCCGAACTCGATGGCCAGCCTCGGTGACTCGATCACCCGCGGGTTCAACGCCTGCGGCTGGTTCGCCGACTGCACCTCCCGGTCCTTCAGCACCGGCGGCGACTCCACGGTGAACAGCCAGTACCTGCGCATCCGCGCGACCAACCCCGCCATCGACGGGCGCAACCACAACGACGCGCGCAGCGGCGCGAAGTCCGCCGACATGTACGGTCAGGCCGGCACCGCCGTCAGCCAGGGCGTCGACTACGTCACCATGCTGATCGGCGCCAACGACGCCTGCACCAGCACGGAGGCGGCGATGACGCCGGTGGCCACCTACCGCGCCAACATCGACGCCGCGCTCGGTCGCCTCAAGGCCGGGCTGCCCACGGCCCGGGTCCAGCTGATCAGCGTGCCGGACATCCACCGGCTCTGGGCCGTCGGCAAGGACAGCGGCAGCGCCCGCACCGCCTGGTCGCTGTTCGGCATCTGCCAGTCGATGCTGGCCAACCCGACCTCCACGGCGCAGGCGGACGTGGACCGGCGCAGCCGCGTACGCCAGCGGGTCGTCGACTACAACGCCCAGCTCGCCCAGGCCTGCGCCGCGTACGGGCCGAACTGCGACTTCGACGACAACGCCGTGTTCGGCTACCCGTTCACCCTCGGCCAGCTCTCCAGCTGGGACTACTTCCACCCGAACGCCTCGGGGCAGCGGGTGCTGGCGAGCGTCTCGTACGCCGCCGGGTTCGGCTGGTAGCGGGCCCGACCGACGCGCGGGCGGCGACCGCCGTCCGCGCGTCGCGGCACGGGCCCGCCGGCGGTTCAGCCGGCGCGGCGGCGCGCCCCGGGCCCCGGTCGCGGCACCACGTCGCGCGGCCGGGCGATCTCGTGCCCGCGCTCGCAGCGCAGCTCGACGCGGACCTCGGCGCCGCAGTCGCGGTGCGCGACCGTCAACGGCGACCCCTCCGGGTCGGCCAGGTAGCGGTCCCCCCAGCCGAGGACGGCGACCAGCACCGGCCACAGGTCGAGCCCCATCTCGGTCAGCCGGTACTCGTGGCGCTCGCGGCTGCCGGGCTCCCGGTAGGGCTCGCGCCGCAGGACGCCGCGTTCCACCAGCATCGCCAGCCGGTTGGCCAGCACCTGCCGGGGTACGCCGGTGCGCACCCGCATGTCGTCGAAGCGGCGGACGCCGTTGAAGACCTCGCGCAGGACCACGAGGGTCCACCGCTCGCCGAGGATCTCCATCGCGCGGGCGATGGTGCAGTTCTCCACCGACCAGTCCAGTGCCGCGGGTCTCATGCGCCCCAGGCTAGGTCTGATTGACAGACTCAGCAACGCGCTGCCAGGCTGAATCCATGACACAGACGCAGGATCCGGCGCGCAGCCGTACCTTCTCGTGGTCCGACCCGGGCATCAACGCCGCGCACGTCGGCCGGCGCGGCGGCCTGGAACTGCTCCGCGCGATGATCGCCGGCGAGCTGGCGGCGCCGCCCATCATGCACCTGGTCGACATGTCCCGCATGGAGGCCGACGAGGGGTGGGTGGCCGTCGAACTCGTCCCGCAGGAGTTCCACTACAACCCGCTCGGCACCGTGCACGGCGGGGTCATCTCCACCCTGCTGGACACCGCCGCGGCGTGCGCGGTGCACACCACCCTGCCGGCCGGGGTCGGCTACACCTCGCTGGACCTGAACGTGAAGTTCCTCCGCCCGGTCACCGTCGCGAGCGGCACCCTGCGCTGCGAGGGCACCGTCCTGCAGAGCGGCCGCCGCACGGCCCTGGCCGAGGCGAAGCTGCTCGACGCGAAGTCGCGCCTGGTCGCCCACGCCACCTCGACCTGCCTCCTCTTCCCCCTCGACCCCCCGCCCACCGAGTAGTCGATCACGCAGTTGTGGTGCCGGGATCCTGGTGGCTCAGGCGTTCCGTCCCCCGCCACGACTGCATGCTCGTCGGCTCTGGCGCCGGGCCGGGGTCAGCGGGAGGCGAGGCGGGCGGCGCGGGCGTCGCGCTTCTCCTCGAAGCGGGACGCGGCGCGCTCCAGGTCGTCCAGGTGCGCCGCGATCTGGTCGCGGGCGGCCTCGCCGTCGGCGTCGAGGCCGGTCACGTCGAAGACGTCCCACTGGCGCAGCACCGGGGCCACCACGTCGTCGCGGTGCTGGCGCAGGTCGTAGATGCCGGCGAGGGCGATCGCCACGGACTTGCGGGCGAAGCCGTCGATGCCGTTGCCGGGCATCTGGAAGTCGGCCACCACGTCGGCGACCGCGCGCATCGCCTGGCTCGGCGCCAGCTCGAAGGCCGCCGCCAGCAGGTTGCGGTAAAAGACCATGTGCAGGTTCTCGTCGGCCGCGACCCGGGCCAGCAGCGCCTCGCACGCCGGATCCCCGGTGACCCGACCGGTGTTGCGGTGCGAGATGCGGGTGGCCAACTCCTGGAACGAGACGTACGCCAGGGAGTGCAGGACCTCGTCGTCGTGCACGTTGGCGTAGCCGGCGGACATGTGCGTCATCCGGGCCCGCTCCAGCGCCACCGGGTCCACCGCCCGGGTGACGGTCAGGTAGTCGCGGATGGCGGTGCCGTGGCGCCCCTCCTCGGCGGTCCACCGGTGCACCCACGTGCCCCAGGCGCCGTCGCGGCCGAACAGGGTGGCGATCTCGTGGTGGTACGAGGGCAGGTTGTCCTCGGTCAGCAGGTTGACGATCAGCGCGGTACGGGCCACGTCGGGGATCGTCGAGTCGGACTCCGACCACGCCTCGCCGCCCAGCGGCCCGTCGAAGGTGCGCCCCTCGCTCCACGGCACGTACTCGTGCGGGAACCACTCCTTGGCGACGGCCAGGTGCCGGTCGAGGTTCTTCTCGACGACGGGTTCCAGCTCCCGGAGAAGGGCGGTCTGGCTGAGTGCGGTCACGACGATCTCCTTACGGTGGCGTAACTTACGCCACCGTAGGTCCGATCGCGCGTACGCGCCAGTAATGTCTCAGCTGACCAGCGGCCGCAGGTCCGCCCGGGGCGGCGTCCACTCCCCCGCCGCCGCGGCGACCTGCTCGCCGGAACGGATGTCCTTCACCTCGTCGGCCGCGCCGTCCGCCCCCGGGAACCACACGTACGGGATGCCCCGCCGCTCGGCGTAGCGGATCTGCTTGCCGAACTTCGCCGCGCTCGGCGACACCTCGGTCGATACGCCCCGCGAGCGCAGCGCCTCGGCCACCCGGTTGCTGGCGGCACGCCGCTCCTCGCTGGTCACCGCGACGAGGACGCAGGTCGGCACGTCGCGCGACACCGACAGCGCCCCGGCGCCGAAGAGCAGCCCGAGCAGCCGGGTCACCCCGATCGAGATGCCCACCCCCGGGAAGCGGGTGGCGCCGGCGCTGGCCAGGTTGTCGTACCGGCCGCCGGAGCAGATCGAGCCGAAGCGCTCGTAGCCGACCAGCTGCGTCTCGTAGACGGTGCCGGTGTAGTAGTCCAGGCCACGGGCGATGCGCAGGTCGGCCACGCACAGCCCCGGCGAGTGCGCGGCGGCCGTCTCGACGACCCGGACCAGCTCCTCGACGCCCTCGTCGAGCAGCGGGTCACTGACGCCCAGGGCGCGTACGGCGTCGGCGAAGGAGGCGTCCGGCGCGGAGATCTCCGCCAGCGCCAGACACGCCTTCGCCTGCGCCTCGCTCGCCCCGGCGGTCTGCGCCAGCAGCTCGGCCACCTTCGCCGGGCCGATCTTGTCGAGCTTGTCCACCGCGCGCAGGGCCGCCTCGGGGTCGGTCAGCCCGATGCCCCGGTAGAAGCCCTCGCAGATCTTGCGGTTGTTGACCTGGATCCGCACCGGCGGGATCGGCAGCGAACGCAGCGCGTCGCCGATCACCAGCGGCATCTCGGCCTCGTGGTGCGCCGCGAGGGTGTCCCGGTCGACGATGTCGATGTCGGCCTGGAGGAACTCGCGGTAGCGCCCCTCCTGCGGCCGCTCGCCCCGCCACACCTTCTGGATCTGGTAGCGGCGGAACGGGAACTGGAGCTTGCCGGCGTTCTCCAGCACGTAGCGGGCGAACGGCACGGTCAGGTCGAAGTGCAGGCCGAGCGCGTCGTCGCCGGCCGGGCCGTCGGTGTCGGCCTGAAGGCGCCGGATCAGGTAGACCTCCTTGGAGGTCTCCCCCTTGCGCAGCAACTGGTCCAGCGGCTCCACCGCGCGGGTCTCCAGCGGGGCGAAGCCGTACAGCTCGAAGGTGTCGCGGATCCTGTCGAGGACGTACTGCTCGATCATCCGCTGCGCGGGCGTCCACTCCGGGAAGCCGGAGATGGGCGTGGGCTTGCTCATGATGCTCCGTTCGCGGTCCCGCGCGGTCGGCGCGGGCGAAGAGTCGGCGCGGCCGGCCACGGCCGCGGGAGTCGGTGCGGCCGGTCAGAGGCCGCGGGCGGGGGCCGCCGGTCGCGCGCCGCCGCCCGCCACCTCGACGAGGTACGGGTTGGTCGCGCGCTCGCGGCCGATGGTGGTCGCGGGGCCGTGGCCGGGCAGCACGACGGTGTCGTCGGCCAGCGGGAGGATCTTGTCCCGGAGGCTGGTGACCATCCTCGTCATGCTGCCGCCCGGCAGGTCGGTGCGGCCGATGGAGCCGGCGAACAGGACGTCGCCGGAGAGGCAGAGCTGATCCGCCTCCCACGACGAGCCGGCGGCCGGCAGTCGGAAGAGCACCGACCCGCCGGTATGGCCCGGGGCGTGGTCGACGGTGATCTCCAGCCCGGCGAGGGCGAGCGTGGCGCCGTCGGTCAGCTCGGCCACGTCCTCCGGCTCGGTGTACGGCAGCCGCCCGCCGAAGAGCGCCCTGAGGTCCGCCGACAGCCCCTTGGCCGGGTCGGCGAGCATCTCCCGGTCGCCGGGGTGCACGTACGCGGTGATGCCGCGCGCGCCGCAGACCGGCGCCACCGAGAACGTGTGGTCGAGGTGGCCGTGGGTGAGCAGGACGGCGGCCGGGTGCAGCCGATGCTCGGCCAGCAGGGCGTCGAGCCGGTCGAGCACCCCGATGCCGGGGTCGACCACCACGCACTGCTCCCCCGGCGCGGCGGCCACCACGTAGCAGTTGGTGCCGAAGGCGTCCGCGGGAAAGCCGGCCACGAGCACGTCCGCTCCCCTTCCGTCGAATCCGTTGCCTGTCAGCAGCCTATCGGGCGGGGCGACCGGGTTCTGCGCGTGCGTCCGGGGCGTCCCGAGTGGCACCGGTCGCGTGCGTCCCGTGGGCCCGACCGGGCGCAGTGACGCGTTCCGATAAACCCGGCCCGGACCTCGTACACCACTTTCCCAGCCGGTAGCCGTACACTCTGGCGGGCGTGTGGCGTGGCGCACCCGCCGTCGAACGGGCGCAGGACGCCCGACCACCGGTGACGACCAGGGTAGAGGAAGGGGAGCACGGGTGGCTTCCAGCAGGGACCGGCAGCGCAAACTGGCGCGGGCCAAGCTCGACCGGCAACTCGCCCGCCGGGCCGCCGCAGTCAGACGCCGCCGGCAGATCCAGGCCGGTGTCGGCGTCGCCGTCGTACTCGTGCTCATCGTGGCCGGCTCGGCGTGGGCGCTGGGCGCCTTCGACGACGAGCCGAAGGAGAACACGGCCACCGAGGACGTCTGCCTGTGGACCCCGCAGGACGCCACCGCGAACACCAACCTCAAGGACGTCGGCACCCCGGCCACCCAGGGGCTGCCCACCGACGGCGTACGCCCGATGACCGTCACCACCAACCAGGGCGCGCCCATCACCGTCGAGCTGGACCTGGCCGGCGCCCCCTGCGCGGCGGCGAGCATCGCCCACCTGGCCAGCCGGTCGTTCTACGACAACACCAAGTGCCACGAGATCACCGCCGAGGGCGCGGTGCGCTGCGGCGACCCCAGCGGCACCGGGCTCGGCGGCCCCACCTACTCGTTCTACGACGAGAACGTCCCCACCGCGCCGTCGGCGAGCCCCGCGGCCGGCCAGCCCGCGACCTACCCGAAGGGCACGGTCGCGATGGTCGCCAACCCGCCGGGCGCCAACGGCAGCCAGTTCCTGATGTTCTTCAAGGACTTCACGACCGCCGACCCGAAGTACCCGATCATCGGCCGGGTCACCGGCGGGATCGACGTGGTGGCGAAGATCGGTGCCAAGCCGACCGTGGACAATGGGACCGGGGCCAAGGTCAAGCCCAAGGACGACGACGTGGTCGTGCAGAGCCTGACCATCGGTGAGCCCGTGGCGCAGGCGACCTCGGCGCCGACGCCGCCCGCCTCGGGCGCTCCGGCGGCCAGCCCGAGCGCCGGCTGACCCGGCCGCCCCACCAACCTCAGCGGCACCGACCGCGCCACAGACAGCCCAGGAGGATCCAGGCGTGACGTCCACCAGAGAGCGGCAGCGCGCGGCGGCGCGCGCCCGGCTCGAGAAGGAGATGGCCGAGCGCGCGGCCAGGGCCCGCAAGCGCCGGCAGACCCAGGCGATCGTGGGGGCCGCCTCGGTCCTGGTCCTCGTCGTCGCCGGCACGGTCTGGCTCGTCACCGCCCTCGGTGACGACGACAAGACCGACACCGCCGGCCCGGCGGCCGGCAACGTGCAGTGCGCCTGGACCGAGGTCCCCAAAGACCAGCGGTCCCCGCAGATCAAGGACGTCGGGCTGCCGCCCGTGCAGCAGTCGGCCACGGGCACCCAGACGATGACGATCGACACCGACCTGGGCCCGATCACCGCTACGATCGACCGGACGGCGGTGCCCTGCACCGCGGGCAGCTTCACCCACCTGGCGGAGAAGAACTTCTTCGACAACAGCAAGTGCCACCGGCTGGTGACCGAGGGCATCAAGGTGCTCCAGTGCGGTGACCCGAGCGCGACCGGCAAGGGCTGGCGCCAGACCGACGGCACCGGCGGCCCGAGCTACCGGCTCGCCGAGGAGAACCTGCCCACCGACAAGCGGCCCCCGTACCCGGAGGGCGTGATCGCGATGGCCAACTCCGGCCAGCCGGGCAGCACGGGCAGCCAGTTCTTCATCGTCTACGGCGACTCGCCGCTGGAGCCGAAGTACACCGTCCTGGGCACCATCACGGGCGGCATGGACCTCGTCAAGCAGATCGCGGCGGCGGGCGACGACAAGGCGTTCGCGAAGCAGGCCGGTGGCGGCCACCCGAAGAAGGAAGTCACCATCAAGAAGCTCACCATGAGCGCCCCCCAGGGCTGAGCCACAATCCTGACGTACGACGAGCGCCCGCCGGCAGTGCCGGCGGGCGCTTTCATCCGTCCTGGCCGGGCCGGCCGACGACCCCAGTCAGTGGGGCCGGTGGAGGCCGACCTCCGCCCGCTCCACGGCGGCGAAGGGGCTGACGTCGAGCCACTGCGGCAACGCGCGGCAGGCTGCGGTGTCGCCGGCGACGGTCAGAAGGCCGTCCCGCAGGGCTGCGGCCCAACTCATGTCCCCCATCCAGACCCGGGTGAGGGTGGGCACGTCGGTCTCCACCCACACGCTGACCGCAAAACCGGGGTCGGTGTCGCAGGCGTCAAGGCCACCGGAGCGGGACAACACCAGCCACCACCGCTGCTGACCGCTCCGCGCGTCCCGGAAGTAGAGCTGAACGGCGGTCGCCGTCTCCGGTAGGCGGCTGGACCGGGCCTCCCGTTTCATGTCGATCAGCAACATCGCCGGATCGAAGTCGTCCGACCGCAGGTCGTGGATCCAGCGCACGCCCCACGCGCCCATCTGCTCCAGCACCGGCCGCAACTCCAGCCCCGCCTGCGTGAGCCGGTAGCGGGGCTCGTCGTCATCCATGTCACGCCGGAGAAGGCCCGCCCGTTGCAGCTCGCGCAACCGGGTCGCGAGCAGCGACGGCGACATCCGGGGCACCCCGCGGGCGATGCCGTTGAACCGCTCCTCGCCCCAGAGCAACTCACGAAGGACGAGCAGCGTCCACCGTTCGGCGAGGATCTCCGCGGCCCGGGCCACCGGGCAGTACTGGTCGTAGTGCTTCGCCAACTCGCACCTCCGCCGGACCGAGCGCTACAGAAAACGTAGCGGGCGCACGGTCTGCGGTCACTCATCCTGGCGGACGACTAGCAATTTCGACGAGGAGGAGCGAGATGTCCGGACGAGCGGTTGTCAGCCTTACCACCGGCCTGGAGGACCCCGAGAAAGTCACCGTGGCGTTCCTGGTGGCCGTCGGCGCGGCCGAGCAGGGCCGGCCCACGCTGATGTTCCTGACCAAGGAGGCGGTCCGGCTCGCGACCGGCAGCGTCGCCACCGGGGTCGCCTGCTTCGGCTGCCCACCCCTGCCCGATCTGGTCCGGCGGTACCAGGACGCGGGCGGGACGTTCCTGGTCTGCTCGGTGTGCTTCACCGCCAAGGGCCTGGACGAGTCCCAGCTGATCAGCGCCGCCGAGATCGGCGGCACCGTCCAGTTGTGGCAGTGGATCGGCGACGGGGCGACAACGTTCAGCTACTGACGTCCGACCGGCGGCTCCCGGGTCGTCGACGCCGCCGGTACGGGCGGGCCGACGACCCGGAGTTGCCTCAGGCGCCGGAGGTGACGCGGTAGGCGTCGAAGACGCCGTCGACCTTGCGGACCGCGGCCAGCAGGTGGCCCAGGTGCTTCGGGTCGGCCATCTCGAAGCTGAACCGGCTCACCGCCACCCGGTCGCGCGTGGTGGTGACCGTGGCGGAGAGGATGTTCACCCGCTCCTCGGAGAGCACCCGGGTCACGTCGGCCAGCAGCTTGTGCCGGTCCAGCGCCTCGACCTGGATGGCGACCAGGAAGGTCGACGCCGAGGTGAGCTTCCAGCTGACCTCGACCACCCGCTCGGCCTGCGCCCGCAGGTCCTCGGCGTTGGCGCAGTCGTCGCGGTGCACGCTGACCCCGCCGGAGCGGGTGACGAAGCCGAAGACCGAGTCCGGCGGCACCGGCGTGCAGCAGCGCGCCAGCTTGATCCAGACGTCGCTGACCCCGCGCACCACCACGCCCGGATCGGCGCTGCTCTGCCGGCTGCGCGGCGGCCGGGTGGCGACGGCGGTCTCGGCGATGTCCTCCGCCGCGCCCTCCTCACCGCCGTACGCGGCCATCAGCTTCTGCACCACCGACTGGGCGGAGACCTGGCTGTCGCCGACGGCGGCGTAGAGCGAGGCGACGTCGGCGAGGTGCAGGTCGCGGGCGATCGCCATCAGCGCGTCGGAGGTGAGCATCCGCTGCAACGGCATGCCCTGCTTGCGCATCGCCTTGACGATCGCGTCCTTGCCGGCCTCGATCGCCTCCTCGCGCCGTTCCTTGTTGAAGTACTGCCGGATCTTCGTACGGGCGCGCGGGCTCTTGACGAAGCCCAGCCAGTCCTGCGTCGGGCCGGCCGTGTCGGACTTCGAGGTGAAGATCTCGATCACGTCGCCGTTGGACAGCGTCGACTCCAGCGGCACCAACTTGCCGTTGACCCGCGCCCCGATGCACTTGTGCCCGACCTCGGTGTGCACCGCGTACGCGAAGTCCACCGGCGTCGAACCCGTCGGCAGCGGGATGACGTCGCCCTTCGGGGTGAAGACGTACACCTCCTGGCTGGACAGGTCGAAGCGCAGCGCGTCGAGGAACTCGCTCGGGTCGGCCGCCTCCCGCTGCCAGTCCAGCAGCTGGCGCAGCCACGTCATCTCGTCGATGTGCGCCGGCGGGCCGACGATCTGGGTGCCCTTGTGCTCCTTGTACTTCCAGTGCGCGGCGATGCCGAACTCGGCGGTGCGGTGCATCGCGTACGTGCGGATCTGCATCTCGACCGGCTTGCCGGTGGGCCCGATGACCGTCGTGTGCAACGACTGGTACATGTTGAACTTGGGCATCGCGATGTAGTCCTTGAACCGGCCCGGCACCGGCTGCCAGTTGGCGTGGATCACGCCCAGCGCCGCGTAGCAGTCGCGCACCGTGTCGACCAGGATCCGCACCCCGACCAGGTCGTAGATGTCGTTGAAGTCGCGACCCCGCACGATCATCTTCTGGTAGATCGAGTAGAGGTGCTTCGGCCGCCCGGTCGTCTCCGCCTTGATCTTGGCGGCCTTCAGGTCCGTCTGCACCTTCTGGGTGACCTGGCGCAGCAGCGCCTCGCGCTGCGGCTGGTGCTCCCCGATGAGGCGGTTGATCTCCTCGTAGCGCTTCGGGAAGAGCGTGCCGAACGCGAGATCCTCCAGCTCCCACTTGATCGTGTTCATGCCCAGCCGGTGGGCCAGCGGAGCCAGGATCTCCAGCGTCTCCTTCGCCTTCTGCTCCTGCTTCGGGCGGGGCAGGAAGGTGAGGGTACGCATGTTGTGCAGCCGGTCGGCCAGCTTGATCACCAGCACCCGCGGGTCCTTGGCCATCGCGACGACCATCTTGCGGATGGTCTCGGCCTTGGCCGCGTCGCCCAGCTTGACCTTGTCGAGCTTGGTCACCCCGTCGACCAGCAGCGCCACCTCGCCGCCGAAGTCGGCGCGCATCTGGTCGAGGGTGTATTCCGTGTCCTCGATCGTGTCGTGCAGCAGCGCGGCGACCAGGGTGGTGGTGTCCATGCCCAGGTTGGCCAGGATCGTGGCGACCGCGAGCGGGTGGGTGATGTAGGGGTCGCCGGACTTGCGGTACTGCCCGGAGTGCCAGCGGGCCGCCGTGTCGAAGGCGCGCTGGAGCAGCCGCGCGTCCGCCTTGGGGTGGGCATCGCGGTGGGTCGAGATCAGCGGCTCCAGCACCTCGCTGACCTGCGAGGACTGCCAGGGCGCGTTGAACCGCGCCAGCCGCGCCCGGACCCGGCGGCCGGTGGGCGCGGTGGAGAGCGCGAAGCCGGCGCTCGGGATGTGGTCGCCGATGACGTCGGCGGGGAACGGGAGCACGACCCCCTCGGTCGCCGCGCCCGCGTCGCCGCCCGCCGCGAGCGGCGTGTCCGGGCGTACGGGATCGACCGCGCCGGTCGCACCGGACGTCTTCTCCGGGGCCTGCGCGTCACCGTTCCGTGCGGTCACCGAGCCGTCCGCGTCGCCTGTCGGGTGCACCGTGCCCTCCACCGGAGGGGCGACATCGTGGGACACCGGCCTCCTCACCGCTCGCCGGGAAGTCACCGACCGTGAGCCGGCCGGCCTGGTCTCGCGCCGCCCGGACGGGTCCCGCCCGGTCAGCAAAGGGCAATGCTACCCGCACGCACGGTGCCCCGCCGCTCCGCCGGACGGTCCGCGCCGGGTCGGCCCGACGGTCGGCCGCGTCAAACGGTCAGCAGGGCATGCACCGGACGCGGCGCCAGCCGCTCCCGGCCGCCGAGGAAGGCGAGTTCCAGCAGTACGGTGAAGCCGGACACGGTCCCGCCGGCCCGCTCCACCAGATCCAGCGTCGCCTCGGCCGTACCGCCCGTGGCCAGCACGTCGTCGACCACCAGCACCCGGTGCCCGGCCGTGAAGGCGTCCTCGTGCACCTCCAGCGTGGCCTCGCCGTACTCCAGGGCGTAGGAGGCCGAGTAGGCCGGACGGGGGAGCTTGCCGGCCTTGCGCACGGGCACGACGCCGACCCCGGTCGCGTACGCGATGGCCGCCGCGACCACGAACCCGCGCGCCTCGATGCCGACGACGACGTCGAACGAGTCCCGCCCGTGGTACGCCACGATCCCGTCGATCACCTCGCGGAACACGTCGCCGTCGGCGAACAGCGGCATCAGGTCCTTGAACATGACGCCGGGCTTCGGGAAGTCGGGCACGTCGAGCACCCGGCTGGCGACCAGCGCGGCAGTGCCCGGGCCGCTGTCTCCGCGTACCCCGGTGCTGTGGGTCTCCGTCACGGCAGTTCCGCTTCCCTTCACGACGACGGCGTCCTTCATGCTGTGCGCACAGCATGAAGGACGCCGTCGGATCGGTTCCTACCGGGTCTGCCCGGCCCGGCTCAGCGCCGCTTGCCGCCACCAGGGCGGTTGCCACCGCCGCCGGCCGGCCGGCCGCCCCGGGCGCCGGTCGGGCGCTTCCCGGCGGGTCGGGCGCCCACTCGCGGCGCGGCGCCGGCCAGCGCGGCCGACTCCGGGTCGACCGACTCGTCGTCGGAATCGTCGGTACGGGGAGCGGCACCCTTCGGGGTGACCTCGCCACGGGCGACGGCGCCCCGGCGGGCCAGCACCCGCTTGTTGTGCGCCTGGATGCGCGGCTCGTAGTTCTTGAGCAGCACCAGCAGCGGCGTGGCCAGCAGGATCGAGGTCAGGAACGCCACCGCCATACCGACGAAGAGCACCAGGCCGAGGTCCTTCAGGGTGCCCGCGCCGAGCAGGCCGGCACCGATGAAGAGCAGACCGCCCACCGGCAGCAGCGCGACCACCGAGGTGTTCAGCGACCGCATGAGGCTCTGGTTGATGGCCAGGTTGGCCGCCTCGCCGTACGTCTGGTTGTTGTTGGCGGTGATGCCGCGCGTGTTCTCCTGCACCTTGTCGAAGACCACCACCACGTCGTAGAGCGCGAAGCCCAGGATCGTGAGGAAGCCGATGACCGTCGACGGGGTGACCTCGAAGCCGACCAGCGAGTAGATGCCGGCGGTGAGGATCAGGTTCATGATCAGCGAGGTGACGGCGGCGACCGCCATCCGCCACTCGAAGCGCAGGATCAGATAGATCATCACCACCGCGATGAAGATGACCAGACCGAGCAGCGCCCGGGAGGTGACCTGGCTGCCCCACGCCTCGCTGACCTGGTTGCCGCTGATGGTGGTGGCGTCGATGCCGAACTCGTCGGCGATCTCGGTCTTGACGGCGTTGGCCTGCTCGGTGTCGAGCTGGGTGGTCCGCACCTCGTAGAACTCGCCGCCGGTGCCGCCGACCTTCTGCGTGGTGACGACCTTGGCGTCGTCGCCGGCCGCGGCCAGGGCCTCCTGGACCTTCACCTCGGTCTGCTCCAGCGTGCCAACGCTGGCCGGGATCTGGAACGAGTTGCCGCCGGCGAACTCGATGCCGAGGCTGAAACCGCGCAGCCCGAAGCTGAGTAGCGCCAGCAGGACCAGGGCGAGCGCCGCGCCGAACCAGACCTTGCGCCGGCCGATGATGTCGAGGCCGGCCTCGCCGCGGTAGAGGCGGCTCGCGAGACCATTCTTTGCCATCTCAGGCCTCCTTCACACGCTGGTTGCGCGGCTTGGCCGGCTCGGCCGTCCGCGGCGGGAGCGCCCGACCGAGGCCGCTGACCCGTGGGGACAGGAACGCGGAGGTGCGGGCGAACATCGTCATGATCGGGTGCCGGAAGAGGAAGACCACGACCAGGTCCAGCACCGTGGCCAGGCCGAGGGCGAAGGCGAAGCCCTTCACCGCGCCGACCGAGACCACGTAGAGCACCACCGCCGACATCAGCGTGATCGCGTTGGCCGAGATGATCGTGCGGCGGGCCCGGATCCAGGCGCGCGGCACCGCGCTGCGCGGGCTGCGGCCCTCCCGGATCTCGTCCTTGAGCCGCTCGAAGTAGATGACGAACGAGTCCGCCGCCACACCTAGCGAGACGATCATGCCGGCGATGCCGGCGAGGGTGAGGGTGAAGCCGATCTGCCGGCCGAGCACCACCAGCGCGCCGAAGACCAGCAGCGCCGAGAGGATCAGGCTCAGGAAGATGACCGAGCCGAGCAGGCGGTAGTAGAAGAACGAGTAGATGATGACCAGCGCCATGCCGATGCCCGCCGCGAGCAGGCCGGCCCGCAGGTGGCTGGCGCCCAGGGTGGCGGTGACGTTCTGCTGCTCCTGCGGCTCGAAGGTCACCGGCAGCGCGCCGTAGCGCAGCTGGCCGGCCAGGGCGCTGGCGTCCTTCTGGGTGAAGTTGCCGGTGATCTGCGAGTTGCCCGTCAGCACGCCCTGGATCTCGGGCGAGGAGACGATCTCGTTGTCGAGCACGACGGCGACGCGGCACTTGCCGTCCTGGCCGAGGGCGGTGGCGTCGCAGGCCTGGCCCGTGTTGTTGAACGCCTCGCGGGTCAGGTTGGTCCACTTGTCCTGGCCGGGACCGGAGAAGTCGAGGCTGACGACCCACTGGCTGGTCTGGTCCAGCACCGCGCTGGCGTCCTCGACGTCGGTGCCGAGCACCTTCGCCTGGTCGAGCAGGTACTTCGCGGCGCCGTCCTCGCAGGCCACCACCTGCTGGTCGGGGGCGGAGATGGAGGCCGGCGGGCGCTTGTCGAGCTGGGCGCAGCCGATCTGCGGCACGTTGAACTGCATCGCCGCCGGCAGCACCGCGACCTCACGCGCGTCGAGGCCCGCGAACGGCTTGAGCTTCTCCGCCAGCGACGGGTCGGCGGACAGGTCGGCCGGGGCCTGGAGACCGCTCGCGGCGGCCCAGGCGGCGGCGCCGACCTTCTGCTCGACGGCCTTGCGCTGCTCCTCGACGCTCTGCGGCACCGGCTCGGCGCTGGCGCTCGGCGTCGGGGTGGCGGCCGACGGGGTGGCGCTCGGCGCGGCCGACGCGCTGGCGCTCGGGGCCGGGGCCATGCCGCCCTGGCCGCCGCTCGGCGACGCGGTCGCCTTCGGCGCGGCGCTGCCCGACGGGGCGGCGCTGCCGGAGGGCTTCGCGCTGCCCGACGGGGCCGGGGTCGCGCTGCCGGAGGGGGCCGGGGTGGCGGCGGGCGGCGGGGCGGTGGCCGCGCCGCTGCCGTCGGCGGCCTTGAGGACCTTGCGGAAGCGCAGCTCGGCGGCGCTGCCCACCTCGGTCAAGTCGCGGTTCTCACCGGGCAGGGAGATCACGATGTTGCGGTTGCCCTCGGTGACCACCTCGGCCTCGGCGACGCCGAAGGCGTTGACGCGGCTCTCGATGATCTGGCGGGCCTCTTCGAGGTTCTCCGCCGTGGGGGGCCGGCCGTCGACGCTGTTGGTCGCCTCCAGCGTCAGCCGGGTGCCGCCGACGAGGTCCAGGCCGAGCTTGGGCTCGAGCCGGTCCTTCAAGCCGCCGCTGGCGCCGCCCGCGAAGAACACCAAAAGATAGAGGACGACGAAGATGAGCCCGAGCACGGCCAGTTGCCGTCCGGGGCGCATCTGTCCCTGAGGTGGTGCCACGGCTGTCCTGTCTCCCTGTACGGTCGCGCCGCTGGTGCGGCGGGTGTCGGCCGGTCCGGCCGGCGGGTCCGACGGGCCGGCGTCGGAGGCCGGCATCCGGCTCCGGGGCTCGGCGCGGGGGCGCCGGGCGGAACGGGACGAGCCGGCTTCCGGCGTCGGGCCCACTATCCAGTTTTCTCGTCGCCTCCGCTGCCCCGTCGGGGGAAGTCGTCACCGGAGTGCGGCGACCACCACCCCGTGCGGGCGGGAGCGACCGTCACTCCTTGACGACGTCCGCGTCCTCGGTGACCGGCTCGTCAGCCGGGCGCTCCGCCTGGCTGACCACCCGGGCGATGGCCGGACGGGCGTAGCGGGTCTGCACACCGGGCGCGACCTCGAGCAGGACGGTGTCGTCGTCCACGCCGGTGACCGTGCCGTAGAGCCCACCGATCGTGACCACCTCGTCGCCGGGGGCGAGGGCGGACTGCATGGACTCCGCCTCACGGCGGCGCTTCTGCTGGGGGCGGATCATCATGAAGTACATGACGCCGAAGAGCAGAGCGATCATGAGGATCGGCGTCAGGCTGCCGGCACCCCCGCCGCCCTCTGCTGCGTAAAGCACGGTGAAAGACCTTCCCATTGGCCGCCGTCCCGGCGCGGGCGCGCCGGAGCGGAGGCGGATTCTCACGTCCTGTACAGACCGGCGCGAGTCTAATCCCTGCACCTGGGAACGCCGAATGCGGCACAGATCACGTTCACATCACGGCTGATCGGCGTCCACCGAGAACAGATCGGGCACGGGAGGGGCATCCGTGCCGAATGTACCATTCGGGGGCGTACGGCCCAGGTGCCGCCAGGCGGCCTCGGTGGCGACCCGGCCCCGGGGCGTACGGGCCAGCAGGCCGGCCCGGACCAGGAACGGCTCGCAGACCTCCTCCACCGTGTCGGGCTGCTCGCCCACCGCCACCGCCAGGGTGGACAGGCCGACCGGCCCGCCCCGGAACGAGTCGACCAGCGCGGTCAGCACCGCCCGGTCCAGCCGGTCCAGCCCCAGCGCGTCGACGTCGTACACCGTGAGGGCGGCCCGGGCGGTCTCCAGGGTGACCACGCCGTCGGCCCGGACCTCGGCGAAGTCGCGGACCCGCCGCAGCAGCCGGTTGGCGATGCGGGGCGTGCCCCGGGAGCGGCCGGCCACCTCGGCGGCGCCGTCGTCGGTGATCGGCACGCCGAGGATCCGGGCCGAGCGGCGCAGCAGCACCTCCAGGTCGGCCGGCGAATAGAAGTCGAGGTGCGCGACGAAGCCGAACCGGTCGCGCATCGGGCCGGTGAGCAGGCCGGAGCGGGTGGTCGCGCCGACCAGCGTGAACGGCTCGACGTCCAGCGGGATCGCCGTCGCGCCCGGACCCTTGCCGACGATCACGTCGACCCGGAAGTCCTCCATCGCGCTGTAGAGCAGTTCCTCGGCCGGCTTGGCGATGCGGTGGATCTCGTCGATGAAGAGGACGTCGCCCTCCGCGAGACTGGTCAGGATCGCCGCCAGGTCGCCCGAGCGCTCGATCGCCGGGCCGCTGGTCACCCGGATGCCCGAGCCCAGCTCGGCGGCGACGATGTTGGCCAGGGTCGTGTTGTGGACGACGAGGTCGTTCACGGTGAAGGTGTGGTCGCCGTCGACCGTGAGGCATCGGCATTCGTGCAGGCCCGCGGGCTCTACGGAAGCGACGCGATCGGCGGCGAGCCGCTCCTCGAAGCGATCGCGTCGAGGGGCCCACTCCGCAAGCCTCAGGCCTCGCTCGCCGATCACCGTGACGCGCTGCACGAACCTGGCGACGTCGTCCTGGCTCGTGATGCTCAGCCGCCACGACTCGTGCGGTCTGCCCTGGTAGCGGCCCCGCTTGAGTTTCAGACGTGACTGGACGCCGATGCGCAGCAGGAGGTGCTGGACATCCGCGAGCAGGTCCCGCGAGACGCTGTAATATTCGACGACCAGGTCGTAGCGGTCGCGGCCGCGTCGGCTGACCGTTCCGTCGCAGGCGAAGTAGGCACCGAGAAACGCCGCCACCTGCCACGTGTCACCGCGGTAGACGAACTCGGGCACGCGCTTCTGCCAGGCGTTCTTGTCCAGCAGACCGTGCTCGGCCAACCAGGGCCGCAGGCCCGAGACGCGGACGAGCGAGCTCCGGGCGCTGTTGGGCCTGGTGTGGTGGACCAGGCCCAACCGATCACAGGTCGAGCGGAAGTCGGCGAGGACGTCCTCGTCGCCGCCGGTGAAGGTGACCTGGTTGGTCGTGCAGCCGTCCCCGACGAGGTAGCCCGCGAGCTTGTGCTCGCTGGTGTCCTCGGTACCGTCGGCGACCAGGTCGGGACGGAGCACGTTGGCGAGGAAGTCGTTCCCGGTGAGGTCCCCGGCCTTCGTCCACCCTTCGGTGGTCCAGAAGGGGTGGTCCGGAGCGGCGACGACCTCCCGGCCGCTGGTCGTCCGGATCCGGACCGAGTCCAACTCGCCCTGCTCGTGGACGGCGGTCACCGTCGCCCCCTCGCCGGTGCGGGTGATGACCCGGTCACCGACGACGATGTCGCCCAGGCGGCGTCGAGAGCCATCCTCCAGCAGCACCAGGGCGTCGACGGACACCGGCTTACCCAAGCCGGGCGGCCCCGACAGGAGGATGTGGTCGGGCGGGGAGCCGCGCCGCATCGCGCCCTGGAGCAGCAGGTCGAGCTGGTCGCGCACGCGGTGCTGGGCGATGAACTCCTCCAGCCGCTTCGGCCGTACGGTGGCCTCCGCGTCCAGGTCGGCGTCGTGCACGTAGGCGGAGACCAGCCCGCCGTCGGGGCCCGTCACCGGGTGCGACCCAGCAGCCGGATGGCCTGCTTGAGCAGGACCGGCACCGGCGGGACGTCACCGTCGACGGTCTCCGCCACCGCGGCCACCGCCTGGTCGGCCTGCCCGGCCGTCCAGCCGAGCCCGACCAGCGCCTGCCGGACCTGCTCGGGCCAGGCCCCACCGGTGACCCCGGCCGCGCCGTCGGCGCCGACCGGCACCGGGCCGACACGGTCACGCAGCTCCAGCACCAGGCGCTCCGCGCCCTTCTTGCCGATGCCGGGCACCCGGGTCAGCGCGGCGGTGTCGGCGTTGGCGATCGCCTTGCGCACCGCGTCCGGGGTGTGCACGGCGAGCACCGCCTGGGCCAGCCGGGGGCCGACGCCGCTGGCGGTCTGGAGCAGCTCGAACAGCTGCTTGGCGTCGTCGTCGGCGAAGCCGTAGAGGGTCAGCGAGTCCTCCCGCACGACCAGGCTGGTGGCCAGCCGGGCGGGCTGGCCGATCCGCAGGTCGGCGAGGGTGCCGGGGGCGCACTGCACCGCCAGGCCCACCCCGCCGACCTCCACCACGGCGTGGTCCGGACCGGTCGCGGTCACCACCCCGCGCACGCTGGCGATCATCTGGCTCCTCCTCGTCGTACCCGGTCGGCCGCGGCGGCCAGCTTGGAGCGCGTCCCGCCGCGCCACACGTGACAGATGGCCAGGGCGAGGGCGTCGGCGGCGTCGGCCGGCTTCGGCGGCTCGGCCAGCCGCAGCAGCCGGGTCACCATGGCGGTCATCTGCGCCTTGTCGGCCTGACCGGAACCGGTCACGGCCGCCTTCACCTCGCTGGGCGTGTAGGTCTGCACGGGCAGCCCGGCGCGGGCGCCGGCGAGCACGGCGATCCCGCTGGCCTGGGCGGTGCCCATCACCGTACGGACGTTGTGCTGGCTGAAGACCCGCTCCACCGCGACGCTGTCGGGCCGGTGCTCGGCGACCAGGTCGGTGAGCGAGCGGTCCAGGTGCAGCAGGCGCAGCGGCAGCTCGTCGGCCGGGTCGGTGTAGACGACGTAGTAGGCGACCAGCGTGCAGGGCCGCCCCGGCACTCCCTCGACCACGCCGACCCCGCACCGGGTCAGCCCCGGGTCGACGCCCAGCACCCGCACGCCGCCTCCTCCCCCAGCCGTCAGCAGTACGTGTGTTCGACACCCTACCGAGCCGGGCGACACCCCGCCGCCGGGGACACGCCGGGCGTGCCGACACGCCGCCCGGGGAGCGCGGCAGCCACACACTCCGGCCGCCGAGTATGTGTCGTCGGCCCATGTGCGCCCGCATACACAGCTCGTAACTTCATGCGCCATGACGGCAGAACCCGTGGCGGTCCCCCACGTCGTACACGTCGACCTCGCTGGTCGTACCGCCCTGGTGACCGGGGGCGGCAGCGGCATCGGCCGGGCGTGCGCCCTGCGGCTGGCCGCCGCCGGCGCCGACGTCCTGGTGGTGGACCGCAACATCGAGGCGGCCAAGGCGGTGGCGGCGGAGGCCGGCGGGCGGGCCGAGGGCGTGGACCTGGCCGACCCGGACGCGGTGGACCGGCTCGACGCCGACGTGGACATCGTGGTGAACAACGCGGGCCTGCAACACGTGGCGCCGGTGCAGGAGTTCCCGGCGGAGCGCTTCGCCCACCTGCACCGGGTGATGGTGGAGGCGCCGTTCCTGATCATCCGCCGGGCCCTGCCGCACATGTACGCCCAGGGCTGGGGCCGGATCGTGAACATCTCCTCTGTGCACGGGCTGCGCGCCTCGCCGTACAAGTCGGCGTACGTCTCCGCCAAGCACGCGCTGGAAGGGCTGTCGAAGGTGGTCGCGCTGGAGGGCGCCCCGCACGGTGTCACCGCCAACTGCGTCAATCCGGCGTACGTGCGCACGGCGCTGGTGGAGAGCCAGATCGCCGACCAGGCCGCCAGCCACGGCATCCCCGAGGCCGAGGTGGTCGAGAAGATCATGCTGGCGCGGGCGGCGATCAAGCGGCTGATCGAGCCGGAGGAGGTGTCCGAGCTGGTGGCGTACCTCTGCTCCCCGCCGGCGGCGTTCATCACGGGCGCGTCCATCGCGCTCGACGGGGGCTGGACGGCCAACTAGTGGCAAGCCGCACAATGTCGGTCATGTCGTCACCGGTGGAATTCCTGGAGCTGCTCGCCCGCGAGGCCGCCGCGGTGGAGTTCGAGGGGCCGCTCATCGCCGCGCGCGCCGCCGGCGTGCCGCCGGAGCGGCTCGCCGAGCTGGAGCAGGCCAAGACGGTGGCGCTGCGGGTCCGCGCGCTGCTGGAGCGTCGCCGCCGCCGGGAGGTCGAGCTCTCCGGGCTGTACGACACGGTCAGCGACCTGGCCGGGCTGCGCGACCTGGACGACGTGCTGCGCGCGATCGTGCACCGGGCGCGCAACCTGCTCGGCGCGGACGTGGCCTACATGACCCTCGACGACGACGAACGCGGCGACACCTACATGCGGGTCACCGACGGCTCGGTCTCCGCCCGCTTCCAGCAGCTGCGGCTGCCGATGGGCGCCGGCCTCGGCGGCCTGGTGGCCCAGTCCGGCGCCCCGTACGTCACCGCGAACTACCCGGAGGACGACCGCTTCCACCACACCGGCGAGATCGACGCCGGGGTGGGCGAGGAGGGCCTGGTGGCCATCCTCGGGGTGCCGCTGCGGCTCGGCTCGACCTCGATCGGGGTGCTCTACGCGGCCAACCGCTCCGCCCGGCCGTTCGTCCGGGAGGAGGTGGCGCTGCTGGTGTCCCTCGCCGCGCACGCGGCGGTGGCGATCGACACCGCGCGGCTGCTCGCGGAGACGCGGGCGGCGCTGGAGGAGCTGTCGGCGGCGAACACCACGATCCGCGCGCACAGCAGCTCGGTGGAGCGGGCCGCGGCGGCGCACGACCGGATGACCGCGCTGGTGCTGCGCGGCGGCGGCGTGGAGGACGTCGCCTCAGCGGTCACCGACGTGCTCGGCGGGGCGCTGCTGGCGCTCGACGCGGAGGGCCGGCTGCTGGCCCGGGTCGGCGAGATCGAGGAGCCGGACCGGGCGGACATGGTGGAGGCGGTGGCCGCGTCGCGTACGGAGGGCCGCAGCGTGCGCCGGGGCCGGCTCTGGTACGCGGCCGTGGTGGCCGGTGCGGAGAACCTGGGCGCGCTGGTGCTGCGCCCCGACGACGAGCTGGTCGACGCCGACCAGCGGATCCTGGAGCGGGCGTCGCTGGTGACGGCGCTGCTGCTGCTGTTCCGGCGTACCGTCGCCGAGGCGGAGGGGCGGGTCCGGGGCGAGCTGCTCGACGACCTGATCGCCCGGCCGCTGCGGGACACGGACGCGCTGCGCAGCCGGGCCCGCCGCCTCGGGGTGGACCTGGACGCCCCGCACGTGCTGGTGGCGGTCGGCGACGACGCGATCGCCGCGACCGGCTCGGCCCGGCAGCGGGTGCTCTCCTGGGCCACCACGTACGCCTCGACGCGCGGCGGGCTGGCGGCGGCCCGCGACGGGCGGGTGGTGCTGATGCTGCCCGGGCGGGACGCGGGCGGCAGCGCGCGGGCGGTGGCCCGGGACCTGTCGCGGGTGACCGGGCGGCCGGTGACCGCCGGGGCGAGCGGCCCGTCGACGGGTCCGGCGTCGCTGGCCGCGACGTTCGCCGAGGCGGAGCGGTGCCTGACCGCCCTCGGTGCGCTGGGCCGCTCGGGGCAGGGGGCGAGCACGGCCGAGCTGGGCTTCGTCGGGCTGCTGCTGGGCGCGGTCGGTGACGGGGGCGACAAGGACGTGAACCGGTTCCTGACCGCCACCGTCGGGCCGGTCGTCGACTACGACGCCCGGCGGGGCACCGCGTTGGTGAAGACGCTGGAGGCGTACTTCGGGGTGGGCGGCAGCCTGGCGCGCGCCGCCGAGCTGCTGCACGTGCACGTCAACACCGTCACCCAGCGGCTGGAGCGGGTCGGGCAGCTGCTCGGCGCGGACTGGCAGAAGCCGGAGCGGGCGCTGGAGGTGCAGCTGGCCCTGCGCCTGCACCGCCTGCGTACGCCCGCCGCCTGAACACCCGCCGACGGCACCTGGCCGCCGGCCGGGCCGTGTCCCCGGGCGACCGCCGGGCCGCCGCGCCGCGCGGCGGCCCGTCAGTGGGCGCGGATGCCGTCCAGTACGCCGTCGACGATGCGCTGCGGCAGGGTCGGCTCGTCGAGGTCGGGGTGCCACCGCATGACGCGCTGCACCAGCATCGGGCCGGTCAGCATCGCCATGACCACCTCGACGTCGAGATCGGCGCGCAGCTCGCCGCGGCGCACGCCGCGCCGCAGCACCTCGCGCATCATCTCGCGCCGGGGCTCGATGATGTTCTGGTAGAGCTGGTACTGCTCGGGGCTGCGGTTGACCTCCGGCACCAGGCAGGGCATGATCCGCGCCGCCCGTGGGTCGATGTGGTGCCCGACCGCCCCGACCAGCAGGATCAGGTCGTCGCGCACCGAGTGGCCGGCAGGCTCCGGCGGGGTGCCCTTGAGCCTCCGCAGGGCGTCGCGCAGCAGCGCTTCCTTGCCGGGCCAGCGGCGGTAGATGGTGGCCTTGCCGACCCCGGCGCGGGCGGCGATCGCCTCGATCGAGATCGCCTCGATCGTGCTGCCGTCGGCGAGCAGGTCGAGGGTGGCCTCGACGATCGCCTCGTCCGCGCGGACGCTCCTCGGCCGCCCGGGGGGCCGGGGAGCGTCGGCGGGGGAAGTCATGTCGGACATTGTGGCGAGGCTAGGCGGTGCCGGCCAACTCGGCCTCCCCCACCGGCGCCGGCTCCCCCGGTCGCGCGGCGGGACGGCCGGGCATCCAGCGCAGCACCACCACGATGCCGAGGGCGGCGGTCGCGGCGGCGAGGCCCGCCGCCCAGTGCATCGCGGCCAGGAAGGCGTCGTCGGCGACCGCGATCAGCTGCGGGCCCGCCGGCCCGAGCTGACCCGCGGCGGCGTACGCGCCGGAGATGGACTCGCCGGCCGCCTCGCCCGCACCGGCGGGCAGGTCCCGCAGGGCGGAGTCGACGTCGGCCCGGTAGACCGCGGAGAGCACCGACCCGAGCACCGCCACGCCGAGCGCGCCGGCCACCTGCCGGATCGTGTTGCTGACCGCCGAACCGACGCCGGCCTTCTCCCGGGGCAGCGCGGACATGATCGATTCCGTGGCCGGGGGCATGATGTTGGCCATCCCGGTGCCCTGGAGGAAGAAGACGACCAGCACCACCCAGATCGGAGTGGTCGCGTCGACGAAGGCGAACACGCCGAGCGCGGTCACGGTCAGCGCCAGCCCCACCGTCGCGACCGCCCGGCCGCCGTAGCGGCGGACCATCGCCGCGCTGCTCGGGGCGAAGATGAGCTGGGCCGCGGCGAAGGGCAGGTAGAGCAGGCCGGTCTCCAGAGGGCTGAACCCGCGCACCAGTTGCAGGTAGAACGAGCTGAAGAACATGACGCCCGTCGCGGCGAAGAAGATCAGCCCGACGATGGCCACCGGAGCGGCGAAGCGGGGCACCCGGAACAGCCGTACGTCCAACGACGGGTGGTCGCTGCGCCGCTCGTACGCCACGAACCAGGCCAGCACCGCCAGCCCGCCGACGATCGCGGCCCAGACCACCGGGCGGCCGAAGCCGTGCTCGCCGCCGTCGATGATGCCGTACGTCAACGCCACGAGCCCGACCACCGACAGCAGTACGCCGACGACGTCGACGCGGCCCGGATCCGGGTCCCGCGACTCCGGCACGAGCAGCGCCACCAGCACCACGCCGAGCACCACCACCGGCGCGTTGATCAGGAACACCGAGCCCCACCAGTAGTGCTCCAGCAGGGCGCCGCCGAGGATCGGGCCGATGGCCACGGCCAGGCCGACCGCGCCGGCCCAGACGCCGATCGCCCGGCCCCGCTCGCGGGGGTCGAACACGTTGGAGATGATCGAGAGCGTGACCGGCATGATGGCCGCACCGCCGACACCCATCAGCGCGCGGGCCGCGATCAGTTGCGCGGGGCTCTGCGCGTACGCCGACAGCACCGACGCCAGCCCGAAGAGCACCAGGCCGATCAGCAGGAAGCGCTTGCGCCCGGCGCGGTCGCCGAGGACGCCGAAGGTGAACAGCAGGCCGGCGAAGACCAGCGTGTAGGAGTTGATCGACCACTCCAACTCGCCCTGGCTCGCGCCGAGGCCGTGCACCGGGTCGGCGAGCGTACGCAGCGCGACGTTGAGGATCGTGTTGTCCAGGACGACCACGAGCAGGCTGATCACCAGCACCCCGAGGATCGCCCACCTCCTCGGGTGTCCCGTGTGCTCGTGCGGCGGCATCAGCGTTCTCCCCCCGGCCCCGTTTCGATACGGGCCAGACTCGTAATCCGGGTGTGAGCGTAGGCGGGCGATTATCGATACGGAACCGGTTCGTATCTTATGTGACCGCGGTCACCCCTGTCCTCTTCACGGTTGCGCTACGCCGCTCGGCTGGGTTGCGCGGGCGCGCGTCGAGAGGTGCGCCTACGCCCGTGTCGGCGAGTGTGGCGTCGGACCGCTGCGCCGGGTCCGGGTCGGGGTCGGGGCCGGGGTCGGGGTCGGGGTCGGGGTCGGGGAGATCTTGGTAAGAACGTGCCCCTCCAGGGGCCGGTATCTACCAAGATCTGCTGCCGAGGCGTCGCCGCATCCGACTGCGTGGGGTGTCCGGTGTCGTGGCGGGTGTCCGGATGGCTTGGTCGGGTCTGCGGCGGCAGGTTTCGGATCGTGGGCGGTGTCCGGTTTGGGGGTGTGGTCGGGGGCACCGCCCGCCCCGACGGGGTGGCGAGCCGGCCCCGACGGGCAAGCGCCAAGGCGATGCCGCCCCGCCGGGATGGCGGGACCGCCCCGACGGGGTGGCGGGACCGGGGTCCCGGAATGTTGGCGGGCCGGTGGTCGTTACACATGGTCCGGCCGACGTGAGGGCAACCCCCGCCCCCGCGAAACAGTCCGGGTCCTTCCGACCCGCACAGGTCGGACATCCGGCCGACACGGCCGATCTGATCTTTCCTCCAGCGCGACGCGGGAGACCTTTCCTCCGGTACGACGCCGGAGAAATCTCCCCCGGTTCGACTGGAGATCCCCTGAGTTCCTTGGGCGCCGGACGGTGCTTGCACCCGCGTGAAGCCGATCCCCCTCGGCATTGTGGGTGCCGACCCCCGAATGGAGCATCTGCGATGAACACGATCATTCGTAACAGCGTTCTCGGTATCGCCGGTCTCGCGTTCGCCGGTGGTGTGGCCGCCGGTCCGATGACCGACACCGCCCACACCAGCGCCCCGAGCGTGGACACGACGGCTGTCGCCGTCGCCGCGGTGCAGGCCGACAAGCCCGACATGGGCAAGCTGGTGCCGCATGGTTTGCAGGGCGCCCAGTCGCGTATCGACCTGTCCGATGAGCAGGTCGGCAACGTGAAGGCGATCATCGCGGCGACGAAGAAGGCCGGCATGGACGAGCGGGCCGCGGTGGTGTCGATCGCGACGGCGTTGCAGGAGTCGAAGTTGGAGAACCTGGGTCACCTGGGTGACCGCAACGACCATGATTCGCAGGGCCTGTTCCAGCAGCGTCCGTCCAGTGGTTGGGGCACGGTGGAGCAGATCACCGACCCGGAGTACTCGACGACGGCGTTCCTGAAGGGTCTGAAGCAGGTCGACGGGTGGCAGGACATGCCCCTGACGAAGGCCGCGCAGACGGTGCAGGTGTCGGCGTACCCGGACCACTACGCCCAGTGGGAGCAGCAGGCCGCCGACCTGGTCGCCGAGCACTGGAACAGCTGACACACACGCACACAGACTTTCCACCACAAGGGGGATCGCTGGCCGGCACCCGAACCCGGGGTGCCGGCCAGCGGCACATCCATCCCCCGATCTCCGGAGTCCAGGCTGCCGATCGACTCCGCCGCCTGTTCAGCGGCCGTCCGGCCGTACCCGTGGAATAGGACCGGGGCAGCGACGGCGCGCAGCGGTCAGGGCAGAAGCGGCGCGGAGCAGGCGGCGACGGCGGCGGGCAGCGCCGACAGTCGGGTCGCCGGGTCGCCGAGCGGCTCGATCCAGCCCGGGCCGGCGCCGTACACCTGGATCGCCGGGAAGTCGCGGGCGAAGCGCACCAGGCGGTACGCGCGCCCGGTGACCGGCGTCTGCGCCCAGAGCACGACGATGCGCGGCCGGACGCGGCGGGCGGCGCTGGCGAGCGCCGTCCACGGCAGGGCCGGTCCGAGCAGCAGGCTGCCCCGCGTGCGCTCGCGCAGCGCGGCGGCGAGGGCGTGCAGGCCGAGGCAGTGCGTCTCCTGCTCGGCTCCGGCCAGCAGCACGCCGCCGGTGGGCAGGGGGCGGCCCGGTACGCGCCGGAACACGTCCAGGCCGACGCGCACGCCCTCGGCAAGGGCGTGCTCGACGGCGACCTCGATGGCGGTGTGCCCGGGCAACGCGGCCAGCATCGGCACGCAGACCTGCTCCCACAGCGCCGCCGCGCCCCACTCGTCGGCCGCCTCGACGACGAGCGCGGCGATCCGGTTGGCGTCGAGGTCCTCGGCGGCCAGGGAGAGATGCTTGCGCGCGGTCTCGACGGCTTCGACCGGCATGGGATCTGTCAGCACCAGACGTACCCCCGGGTAGACCTTCACTACCAGGGGGTTCGTCGGGAGGGTCGCGAATGGATGCGCCCGGGTGCGACTAACGGCGGCGGGACGCCGACCAGCGCGTCGCGAGGGCCGCGGCGCTGCCCCAGATGCCGCGCCGGAACACGAGTACGACGAGGACGAAGATGCCGCCGGTGACCAGGCCGATCGCCTCGAACCCGGAGAACGACAGCCAGTCCTCCAGGCGGACCAGGATGCCCGCGCCGAGCACCCCGCCCCAGAGGGTGCCGATGCCACCGAGCACCACCACGATGACCGCCTTGCCCGAGGTGGTCCAGTGCAGCACGTCGAGGGAGACGAAGCGGTGGCCGACGGCGAACAGCCCGCCGCCGAGCCCGGCGATGAAGCCCGACAGCACGAACGCGGTCAGCTTGTAGCGGTGCACCGGGTAGCCGAGCGCGCGGGCGCGGGCCGGGTTGTCGCGGATGCCGACCAGCACCCGGCCGAACGGCGAGTGCACGATCCGCCAGGCGGCGGCCAGTCCGAGCAGCACGATCGGCAGGATCGCGTAGTAGAAGTAGTAGTCGTCGGTCAGGTCCAGCCCGAACAGCTCGCGCGGCACGCCCTGGAGGCCGTTCTCGCCGCGGGTGACGGAGCGCCACTCGTTGGCCACGTAGTAGACCAGCTGCGCGAACGCCAGGGTGACCATGGCGAAGTAGATGCCCGTCCGCTTCACCGCCAGGTAGCCGATCGGCACCGCGAGCAGGGCGGCGGCGAGCGCCCCGGCCAGCACGGCCGCCGGGAACGGCAGGCCGAGGTGGATGGCCGTCAGCCCGGTGACGTACGCGGAGGCGCCCCAGAACGCCGCGTGCCCGAAGGACATCAGCCCGGTGAAGCCGAGCAGCAGGTCCACGGCGACGGCGAACAGCGCCCAGCAGAGGATGTCCACCGCCACCGCCGGGTAGAGCCCGTTGGGCAGCCAGAACGCCACCAGCAGCCCGACGGCGAGCAGCGCGTACCGGAGCCAGGCGGGGGCCCGGGTCACGGCGACCAGCCCGGACCTCGGCGCCGGTCGGCCGGCGTCGGTCGCGGTGTCGACGGTGCTCGTCATGCCGGTGCCTCCTCACGGCCGAACAGCCCGGCCGGGCGCCAGAGCAGCACGACGGCCATCACGATGAAGACGATCGTCTGCGACACGATCGGGACGTCGGACAGGTACGCCTCGCCCCACGCCTGTACGAGGCCGATGCCGAAGCCGGCGGCGACGGACCCGAAGATCGAGCCCAGCCCGCCGATCACCACCACCGCGAAGACCACGATGATCAGGTCGGCGCCCATCAGCGGGTTCACGGCCCGCATCGGCGCGGCCAGCACCCCGGCGAGACCGGCGAGGCCGATGCCGAAGCCGAAGACCGGGGTGACCCAGCGCCCGACGTCGATGCCGAAGGCCCGGGTCAGTTCGGGCCGCTCGGTCGACGCCCGGACCACCATGCCGATCCGGGTGCGGGTGAGCACCCACCAGACGCCGACGCAGACGGCGACCGCGAAGCCGAGGATGAAGACCCGGTAGGTGGGGAAGTCGAAGAGCCCGAAGTCGACCGACCCGGCGAGCGCGGACGGGGTCTCGTACGGGCTGGACTGCACACCGTAGCGGAGCTTAACCAGGTCCTGGAGGATGAGCGTCAGGCCGAAGGTGAGCAGGAAGTTGTAGAGCGGGTCGAGCCGGGTGAGCCGGTGGATGAGGGCCCGCTCCAGGGCCATGCCGACCAGGGCCAGCCCCACCGGCATGATCACCAACGCCGCCCAGAACGGCACGCCCGCCTCGGTGAGCAGCACGTACGCGCCGAAGGCACCCAGCATGTAGAACGCCCCGTGGGCGAAGTTGACGACTCTCAGCATGCCGAAGATGACGGCGAGCCCGAGGGCGAGCAGGGCGTAGAACGCCCCGCTCACCAGCCCGTTGAACGTGTTCTGCAGGAAGCCGGTCATGCCCTGGTCACATCTTGCAGTCCGCCGACGGGGCGCGGAACGCCTCGGCGGCGGGGATGGTCTTGAGGACCTTGACGTAGTCCCACGGCTCACTCACCTCGGACTGCGGCTTCACCTGGGCGAGGTAGGCGTCGTGGACGACCCGGTGGTCCTCGGCGCGGAACTTGCCGTTGCGCAGGAAGACGTCGTCGACCTCCTTGCCCTCCAGCTCCTTGACGATCGCGTCGGCGTCGTCGGTGCCGGCGGTCTGCGCGGCCTCCAGGTACTGCGTCGCGGCGGAGTAGTTGGCCGCGTGCGCGAAGGACGGCCGGGTACCGGTCTCGGACTGGAACCGGTCGGCGAACTCGCGGTTCTTCGCGTCGAAGTTCCAGTACCAGGCGTCGGTGTAGGTGGTACCGGCGAGCGCGGCCGGGGTGAGCGAGTGGATGTCGGTGATGAACATCAGGCCGACGGCCAGCCCGACGCCCTTGTCCCGCAGCTTGAACTCGTTGTACTGCTTGACCACGTTGACCAGCTCGGCGCCCGCCTGCATGGTGCCGAGCACCTGCGGCTTCGGATTGAGCGTCGGCGCCTTGAGCAGGAAGGTGGAGAAGTCGCCGCTGGTGTTCGGGAACGGCGCCCCGTCCTTGCCGACGACCTGCCCGCCGGCGGCGGTGATGGCGGTGGAGAAGCTCTTCTCCATGTCCTGGCCGAAGGCGTAGTTCGGGTAGAGGATGTACCAGTTCCTGCCGACCTGCTCGGTGGTGACCTTGCCCGTTCCGTTGGCCAGCATGTAGGTGTCGTACGCGTAGTGGAACGTGTACCTGTTGCAGCTCTTGCCGGTCAGGTCGGTGGTCGCGGCGCCGATGTTGAAGTAGAGCTTCTTCTTCTCCTTCGCCACGTCGGCCACCCGCAGCGCCGCCGACGAGGTGGGCACGTCGAGGATCAGGTCGACGCCCTGGCGGTCGTACATCTCCTGGGCCTTGCTGTTGGCGATGTCGGGCTTGTTCTGGTGGTCGGCGGTCTCCACGGTGATGTCGCCGGTCACCGCCTTGTCGCCGTGCCTGGCCTTGAAGTCGGCGATGGCCATCTGCACGGCCTTGACCGAGTTCTTGCCGGACAGCTCGGAGTACGCGCCGGACTGGTCGTTGAGCACGCCCAGCACGATCCTGCCGCCGGTCAGCTTCTGGTCGCCGCCCGACCGGGGACCACCGCCGCCGCAGCCCGCGACCAGCACCACCGCCGCCGAAGCGGCGGCCACACCCACCGTCCTACGCATGCCCATCCCTCCACCCCGCGCGCCGCGCGGGTCGTCGAATCGGAATTCAGATGCCGAGGTACGACAGCAGCTCCCGCTCCCGGGAGCGCACCTCGGAGTTGTCCATCGCCTCCACGACGCGTCCCTCGGCCAGCAGGTAGTGCCGGTCGGCGACGCCGGTCGCGAAGTGCAGGTTCTGCTCGACCAGCAGCACGGTCACCCCGTGCCGCTTGGCCTCGCGCAGCAGGTCACCGACCTGCCGCACGAGCAGCGGGGAGAGCCCTTCGGTCGGTTCGTCGCAGAGCAGCAGCCGGGCGCCCATCCGCAGGACCCGGGCCAGCGCGAGCATCTGCTGCTCGCCGCCGGAGAGCATGGTGGCCGCCGAGTCGCGCCGCTGGTGCAGGGCGGGGAACGCCTCGTACACGCGCTCCAGCGACCACGGGTCGGGGCCGACCCTCGGCGGCAGGGTGAGGTTCTCCGTCACGCTCAGCGTGGCGTAGCTGCCCCGGTCGTCGGGGACCCAGCCGAGCCCCAGCCGCGCCCGCCGGTACGCGGGCAGCCTCCCGACGTCGCGCCCGTCCAGCTCCACCGTGCCGCGCTGGCCGGCGTGCAGGCCCATCACGCAACGCAGCAGGGTGGACTTGCCGGCGCCGTTGCGCCCGACGAGGGTGACCACCTCGCCTGCGGCGACGTCGAGGCTGACCTCCCGCAGCACCTGCGCCTCGCCGTACCAGGCGGACAGGTTCTCAATGCGCAGCATCGGCGGCTCCCAGGTAGGCGGTGATGACGCGCTCGTCGGCGCGCACCTGCTCGTACGGGCCCTCGACGAGGACCTTGCCGGCCTGTAGGACGGTGACGGTGTCGGCGAGCCGCCCGACGACGCTCATGTTGTGCTCGACCAGCACCACCGTCCGGCCCCGCCGCACCCGCGCGACCAGCTCGACGGTGCGGTCGACGTCCTCCAGGCCCATCCCGGCGGTCGGCTCGTCGAGCAGCAGCACCTTCGGGTCCAGGGCGAGGGCGATGGCCAGCTCCAGCGCCCGCTTGCGCCCGTACGCCAACGCCTCGGCGGGGGCCTCGGACAGCTCGGCCAGGCCGACCATGTCGAGCAGCTCGCCGGCCCGGTCCGTGTAGCGGCGCATGAGCTTCGCCGAGCGCCAGAACCGCCAGCCCAGCCCGCTGCGGCTCTGCAACGCCAGCTCGACGTGCTCCCGGGCGCAGAGCTGCGGGAAGAGGCTGGTGATCTGGAACGACCGGGCCACGCCCAGCCGGGCGACCCGCTCCGGGGGCAGCCCGGTGATGTCGCGGCCGTCCAGCTCGATCCGTCCGCCGCTGGGCCGCAGGAAGCCGGTGAGCAGATTGAAGAGGGTGGTCTTCCCGGCGCCGTTCGGGCCGACGAGCGCGTGGACGCTCTCCGCCGCGATGTCGAGGTCGACCCCGTCCACCGCCCGGAAGCCCCGGAAGTCACGGGTCAGCCCGCGGGCCGACAGGAGCGCTCGCCCGGCCATCGCCTACTCCTTCGTAGGTCCGGCGACGACCGGAACGGTGACCGCGGTCACATGGCCGTCGCGTGCTGGAAACCTACGGCGGCGCCGGGATGTCGAACTATGTCGATGGCAGCCACATTCCGGTGCGTCGGGCCGTGCGGAACCTCCACGCCGCATCCCAGCTGCGCTTCACCTTGACCGGTGCCCCTAGGGTGATGGGCCCCCTCCCGCGAAAGGTGCCGAGCGAATGCCCTTCGGCTTCACTGTTGCGATCATCTTCACCGTCGGTCTGGCGATCTCCGGCCTGCTCGCCCTCGCCGCCCCGAGCAGGCCCACCAAGCGCACCGCCACCCTGGCGGCACTCGGCTGCCTCGTCGGCGCGGTCGTGTTCATCGTCGGCTCCAGCGCCCACTCCGTGCCGATCCGCTCGGTCGGCATCGTCACCAGCTTCAACAAGCCGACGGGCAAGGTCACCGGCTCGGGCCTGAAGTGGGTCGCCCCCTGGCACAAGGTCGGCGAGTGGGACGCGGGCCGGCAGAAGTACGACCACATCGGCGGCGAGGACTGCGTCCGGGTCCGCACCGGCACGCTCGCCGACGCCTGCGTCGAGGTGCTCGTGGAGTGGCAGGTCAAGCCGGAGAACGCGCCGAAGCAGTTCATGGACTACAAGGGCGACTTCGACAGCTTCCGGGGCCAGCGGGTGGGCGTGCAGCTCGACAGCGCCGTCAACGACGCCTTCGCGACGTACAACCCGCTGGAGAAGATCGACGCGAACACCGGCAACCTGAACGTGGACCTGAAGCCCTTCGCCGAGAGCATCAAGTCCAGCGCGGAGACGCGGCTCTCCAGCGACGTCGACATCCTGTCGGTCACGATCACCCGGGTCAACCACGACGACAAGACCGAGGGCAACATCAAGGCGTTCCAGGACAAGCTCGCCCAGACCCGCAACCTGGAGCAGGACCGCAAGAACGCCGCCATCCAGAAGCAGATCACCGAGACGAACGCGAAGGTCGACAAGGTGTCGCGGTGCCTGGAGATCGCCGAGCGCAACGGCAGCAACCCCGGCCTCTGCATCAACCCGGGGATCGTCACCGGCGCCAAGTGACCACCGGCCGGCGTCGACCCGCCCCGGAGGAGCCCCGGTTCAGCCGGTGAGCGCGTCCAGGGCGAGGTCGACGTCGTCCTCGGTGGAGTAGACGTGGAAGGACGCCCGCACCCGGCCGGCGCGCACGGCCGCCCGCACGCCCGCCCGCTCCAGCCGCTGCGCCGCGTCGGGCACCTCGACCGCGACGATGGCGCTCTCCCCCGGCGGCCGGCCCAGCCCGGCGAGGAACCGGTTGGCCAGCGCCACGTCGTGCGCGTGCACGGCCGGCACGCCGATCTCGGCGACCAACTCCAGGGCGGGCGCCGTGCCGACCCAGCTGAACCAGGCCGGCGAGATGTCGAACCGGCGGGCGTCGGCGGCCAGGCGCAGCGGCGGGCCGTAGTAGGAGGCGTGCGGGTCCTCCCCCGCGTACCAGCCGGCGGCGTCGGGGCGCAGCCGCTCCCGCAGCGCGGGCGCCAGGTAGGCGAACGCGGAGCCGCGCGGGGACATCAGCCACTTGTAGGCCCCGACCGCGACCACGTCGGCCAGGCCCGCGTCGAACGGCAGCCAGCCGCACGCCTGGGTGGCGTCGACCGCGACGAGGGCGCCGTGCGCCCGGGCCGCCGCGACGATCTCGGCGTACGCGGCGACCGCGCCGTCGGCCGACTGCACCAGACTGAACGCGACCAGGTCCGTGTCGGCGTCGATCGCGTCGACGAGCCCGGCCAGCGGCACGGTACGCACCCGCACGCCCCGCTCTGCCTGCACCAGCCACGGGAAGAGGTTGGAGGTGAACTCGACCTCCGGCACCACGACGGTCGCGCCGGCGGGCAGGGCGGCGGCGACCGGGGCCAGCAACTGCGAGACCGTGCTGCCGACCGTGACGTCGGCGGCCGGCACCCCGACCAGCCCGGCGAAGGCGGTTCGCGACCGCTCGGTGGCCCGGCCCCAGCCCTCCCACGACGTACGCCCGGCCCGCCAGTCGACCATCGCCTCCTGCACTGCGTCCCACGCCGGTTCGGGCGGGAGCCCGTAGCTGGCGGTGTTCAGCCAACCCGGCTGCGGCTGCCACAACTTCTGCGCCTGTGCGATCTCCACGCCGTCGACGCTAGCCACCCGCGCCGCGGACCGGGACGGCCAATCCGGCGCTCGCGGCTCCGGGTGCTGCCTTCCCGCCTCCCGCCCGTGCAGCCGCTCCAGGACACCTTCGAGATCGCCCACCCCGAGCAGGCCCAAGGACGGCAGGGGCGGGCGCAGGTGCGCGCCCGACCCGTCCGCGTCCTCGGGCCCGCCGGCGTCAGCTGACGTTGGCGGGGCCGAGGACGCTCTTCAGGTCGCCCATCAGCGCGGTGGTGGCCGCCACCCGGAACGGCCCCAGCCGCAGAGTGGTGGTCCGCCCGCCGTTGAGCAGCTTGACGTGCACCTCGGTGTCGCCCGGGTGCAGCACCAGGGTCTCCTTGAGCCGTTCCACCAGCGGCGGGGTGCACCGGTGCACCGGGATGGTCAGGGTGATCGGCTTGCTCCCCGGGGTGCTGCTGACGTCCGGCATGGACATGTCCATCGCCATGATCCGGGGCGTGTCGTCGCGCCGGTCGACCCGCCCCTTGACCACCACGATGGCGTCCTCGGCGATGTACTGCCCGATCACCTCGTAGGTGTTGGGGAAGAAGAGGGCCTCCACGCCGCCGGCGAGGTCCTCCAGGGTGGCCGAGGCCCAGGCCCGGCCCTGCTTGGTGACCCGCCGCTGCACTCCGGAGAGGATGCCGGCGAGGGTGACCACGGCCCCGTCCGGGACGGTGCCCTCCTCCGACAGGGCGGCGATGGTGCAGTCCGCCGCCGCGCCGAGGACGTGCTCCAGGCCGAACAGCGGATGGTCGGAGACGTAGAGGCCGAGCATCTCGCGCTCGAAGGCGAGCTTGTCGCGCTTGTCCCACTCCCCGTCGCCGATCACGGGCATCACCGTGGTGCTGTTGGTCTCCGCGTCGCCGAAGCCGGCGCCGAAGAGGTCGTACTGGCCGACGGCCTCCTTGCGCTTGACGTCGGCGTACGCGTCGATCGCCTCCGCGTGCACCGTGAGCAGCGCCTTGCGGGAGTGCTTGAGCGAGTCGAACGCCCCGGCCTTGATCAGCGATTCGATGGTCTTCTTGTTGCAGACCACCGCGTCGACCTTCGACAGGAAGTCGTAGAAGTCGGCGTACTCGCCCTTCTCGTCGCGGCAGCGCATGATCGCGGCGACGACGTTGGCGCCGACGTTGCGTACCGCGCCGAGGCCGAAGCGGATCTCCTTGCCGACCGGGGTGAACGGCCCGGCGGAGGTGTTCACGTCCGGGGGCAGCACCTGGATGCGCATCCGCCGGCACTCCGACAGGTAGAGCGCCATCTTGTCCTTGTCGTCGCCGACGGAGGTGAGCAGCGCCGCCATGTACTCGGCCGGGTAGTGGGCCTTCAGGTACGCCGTCCAGTACGACACGAGCCCGTACGCCGCCGAGTGCGCCTTGTTGAAGGCGTAGCCGGCGAACGGGACCAGCACGTCCCAGACCTTCTGGATCGCCTCGTCGGAGTAGCCCCGCTCGCGGCAGCCGTCGCGGAACGGGATGAACTCCTTGTCGAGGATCTCCTTCTTCTTCTTACCCATCGCGCGGCGCAGCAGGTCGGCCTGGCCGAGGGTGTAGCCGGCGAGGATCTGCGCGGCGCGCTGCACCTGCTCCTGGTAGACGATCAGGCCGTAGGTGGGCGCGAGGATCTCCCGCAGCGGCTCCTCCAGCTCCGGGTGGATCGGGGTGATCTCCTGGAGGCCGTTCTTGCGCAGCGCGTAGTTGGTGTGCGAGTCGACGCCCATCGGGCCGGGCCGGTAGAGCGCGAGGACGGCGGAGATGTCCTCGAAGTTGTCGGGCTTCATCATCCGCAGCAGCGAGCGCATCGGCCCGCCGTCGAGCTGGAAGACGCCGAGGGTGTCGCCCCGGGCCAGCAGCTCGTACGCGGGCTTGTCGTCCAGCGGCAGGGCCAGCAGGTCCAGCTCCTTGCCGTGGTTGAGCTGGATGTTCTTCACCGCGTCGTCGATGATCGTCAGGTTGCGCAGGCCGAGGAAGTCCATCTTCAACAGCCCGAGCGACTCGCACGTCGGGTAGTCGAACTGGGTGATGATGACCCCATCGGAGTCCCGGCGCATCAGCGGGATGTGGTCGACGATCGGCTCGGCGGACATGATGACGCCGGCGGCGTGCACGCCGGTCTGCCGGATCAGCCCCTCGATGCCCCGGGCCGTGTCGATGACCTTCTTGACGTCCGACTCGGCCTCGTACATGCCCCGCAGCTCGCCGGCCTCGGCGTAGCGGGGGTGCTTGGGGTCGAAGATCCCCTCCAGCGGGATGTCCTTGCCCATCACCGCCGGGGGCATCGCCTTGGTGATCCGGTCGCCGACCGCGTACGGGTAGCCGAGCACCCGGGCCGAGTCCTTGATCGCGGCCTTCGCCTTGATCGTGCCGAAGGTGGCGATCTGGGCGACCTTGTCCTCGCCCCACTTGTCGGTGACGTACTTGATGACCTCGCCGCGGCGGCGCTCGTCGAAGTCGATGTCGACGTCCGGCATCGAGACGCGCTCGGGGTTGAGGAAGCGCTCGAAGATCAGCCCGTGCTGGATCGGGTCGAGGTCGGTGATGCCCAGCGCGTACGCCACGAGCGAGCCGGCGGCCGAGCCACGGCCGGGGCCCACCGCGATGCCCTGGTTCTTGGCCCACTGGATGAAGTCGGCGACCACGAGGAAGTACGACGGGAAGCCCATCTGGGTGATGACGCCCAGCTCGTACTCGGCCTGCCTGACGTGCTCCTCCGGGATGCCGCCGGGGTAGCGCCGGTTCAGCCCGGCGAAGGTCTCCTTGCGGAACCAGGAATCCTCGGTCTCCCCCTCGGGAACGGGGAAGCGGGGCATCAGGTTGTGGAACTCGAACATCCCGGCGGGGTCGACCTTCTCGGCCACCAGCAGGGTGTTGCGGCAGCCCTCCAGCCAGAGGTCGGAGTTGTCGACGGCGCGCATCTCGTCGGCGGACTTGATGTAGTAGCCGCTGCCGTCGAACCGGAACCGGTTGGGGTCGGCGACGTTCGCCGCCGTCTGCACGCAGAGCAGCACGTCGTGTGCCTCGGCCTGGGCCTCGTGCGTGTAGTGCGAGTCGTTGGTCACCACCGGCGGGATGTCCAGCTTGCGCGAGATGTCGTGCAGCTCCTGGCGGACCCGGCGCTCGATGCTGATGCCGTGGTCCATGACCTCCAGGAAGTAGTTCTCCTTGCCGAAGATCTCCTGGTATCTCGCGGCGGCCTTGAGCGCCTCGTCGTACTGGCCCAGGCGCAGCCGGGTCTGCACCTCTCCGGAGGGACAGCCCGTCGTGGCCATCAACCCCTCGGAGTTGTCGGCCAGCAGCTCCGCGTCCATCCGCGGCCACTTGACGAAGAACCCCTCGGTGTACGACCGGCTGGTGAGCTTGAAGAGGTTGTGCAGCCCGGTCTTGTTCTTCGCCCAGATCGTCATGTGCGTGTAGCCGCCGCTGCCGGAGACGTCGTCGCTCTTCTGCTCCGGGCGACCCCAGCGCACCCGCTGCTTGTGGAAACGCGACTCGGGCGCCACGTACGCCTCGATGCCGAGGATCGGGGTGACGCCGGCGGCCATCGCCTGCTTGTAGAAGTCGTTCGCGCCGTGCATGTTGCCGTGGTCGGTCATCGCCACCGCCGGCATGCCCTGCCGCTTGACCTCGGCGAAGAGGTCCTTCAACCGGGCCGCCCCGTCGAGCATCGAGTACTCAGTGTGCACGTGCAGATGCGCGAACGAATCGCCCATGCGTGGCGCCCCCCGGGTCGGATCATGGGTTGGTCGAGCTCGGACGGCCTACCCTATCGCCGCCGCCGAACGCGGCTCCAGACGCCGCGCGGACCGGCCCCGGCCGGGGTGGCGCGGGTCTCTCCGGCCGCCCCGGGCGCGGGCCGCCGGCGGCCGACCGGGCTGCCCGGCGGCCTCCGACAGTCGGTTCCCGGACTCGTGACGCCGGGTGCGGCGGCGCCGGCCGTAGCCTGGGCGGACGGTATCCGGCGAGCATTGGACGACCTGATGCCCCTCCCGGACGGTGTCGAGGAGCTGGCCGCCTCGGCGTCGCGCGGCGACCCCGCCGCGCTGGACGCCCTGCTGGTCGCGGTGCGCCCCGAGGTGCTGCGCCTCTGCGCCCGCCTGCTGCCGCACCGGGAGGACGCCGAGGAGGCGTGCCAGGACACGCTGCTCGCGCTGGCCCGGGGCATCGGCCGGTTCGAGGGCCGCTCGTCGTTGCACACCTGGCTGTACCGGCTGGCGGCCAACCGGTCCCGCTCCACGTACCGGGTGCTGCGCCGGCGCTGGCTGGTGGAGGCGGGCGGCGTGCCGCTGCCGGAGCCGGTGGACCCGCGTCGCACGAGCGTGGTCGCCGGCACCCGGCTGGACCTGCTCGACGCGCTCGACGCGCTCCGTGGCGACCTGGCCGAGGCGGTCGCCCTGCGCGACGTCCTCGGGCTGGGCTACCGGGAGATCGCCGGCCTGCTCGGCGTGCCCGAGGGCACCGTCAAGTCACGCATCCACGAGGCCCGCCGGCAGCTGCGTCACCGGCTCTCCGGCGAGCCCGCCGCCGAGCGGGGGCGGCGGTGACGGCGCGGCGGTGCGGCGGGGGCGCGGTCGTCGCCCTGGTCGTGGCCGTAGCGGTGGCGGGGTGCGGCGGCGGGGACGCGCCCGTCTCGCCCCTGCCCTTGCAGGCGCCGGCCGCGCCGACAGCGCCGGCCGCCCACTCCCCCGGCCCGCCGTCGGCCGCCGCGTCGTCGGCGTCGCCGCCGCGACCGGGCGCCCCCGGCACGTCGGCCGTCGTCCCCCCGGCCCGCCGGCCCCCGCCGGCCGCGCGCCCCACGACCGCCGCCGGGCGTACGCCGAGCGCGACGGCGTCGCCGAGCGGACCGCCCGGCACCTGCCTCGGGGCGGTACGCCACGACGTGGTGCTGGCCGAGACCGAGCTGGCGCTGCTCACCTCGCTCTGCTTCGCCACCGGCGGGGTGCTGCGGCTCATCGGCATCGGCCCGGGCGAGGTGGGCGTGGACCGGGAGGACCTGGTCTCCCGCAGCTACGAGGCCGGGGTGGTCGACATCCGGTTCGTGCGCCCCGGCACCGTGGCCGTGCTGATCCCGCAGGGCGGCACGACGCACACGGTCACCGTGGTGGTGCGGTGACGGGCGGGCTCACCGCGCCCGCACCCCGGCCAGCAGGGTGTCGACGAAGTCGGCCCGACCGTTGGCCGGGGGCGTGACCTGCACGTAGATCAGGCCGGCGCGGCCGGGGGCGAGCCCGGCGGCCTCCACGATCTCGGGTCGCCCCTCGTCGCAGGTGAACCGGGCCACCACCCACTCGACGCCCGCCTGGCGGGTGCGGCGTACCGGCCAGGCGGCGCACGCCGCGTGCGGACGCCCGGCGACGAATCCGGCCGGGGTGCTGCGTGCCGCGATGTCGGCCGACAGCCCGACGAAGGCGCCCGGCACGCTCGGGTCGGCCGCCCACCGGTGCGGGTCGGGCGACATCACCAGCGCCGGTTCGAGCCGGCCGTCGGCACCGTACCGACCCGCCCAGCCGGTGCCGGCGGCCCGCCAGCCGGGCGGCAGCGCGACGGTCAACGCTCCGCTCGTCGCACTCCCGGCGTCACGCCCACCGGTCGTGTCGTCCCCGCCCGTGGCCCCGGCTGCGACGAACGCCAGCACGGCCAGCGCCAGTACGCCGAGGCGGCCGCGGATGACCGGCCGTCCCCGCGCGCGCACCCGTCGGGGCGGGGAGCCGGCCGGCGCGGGGGCGGCTCGCGGGTTGCCCGGTGACGCTCCGACGACGGCCCGGCCGGGCGACGGTCCGCCCGGCCCGGCTGCCGACGCCACGGGGACGGAACGGTCGGGCGCGGTGACGGCGTGCCGCAGGGCGAGGCGGAAGGCGGCGGCGTCCGGGTACCGGTCGGCGGGTCGGTGCGCGGTGGCCCGGCGCAGCACGGCGACCACCTCCGGCGGGACGCCCCTCCCCCGCCCCCCGACGCGCTCCCCGTCGCCGCCCCCAGTCGGGTCGGCGGCCGGGGCGAGGAGTCGCAGGCCGAGGCGGCCCAGGCCGTACACGTCGGCGCGGGTGCCCACGACGGCGAGCGGGTCGTCCTGCTCGGGGGCCATGTAGCCGGGGGTGCCGGCCCGGGCGGTGAGGCCGGAGGCGGCGGCGAGGGCCTTGGCCAGCCCGAGATCGGCGATGAGCACCCGCTCGCCGTCCGGGCCGGAGCGGAACAGGACGTTGCCCGGCGTCAGGTCGCGGTGCACCACGCCGTGGCGGTGCAGGACGGCCACCCCGGCGGCGATCTCGGCCAGCAGGTCCAGGGCGACGGGCGGAGGTATCGGGCCGGTCGCCAGCCGCTCGTGCAAGCTGCCGCCGTCGGCCCAGGCCATCACCGAGTACGGCCGGCCGTCGGGCAGCTCGCCGGCGGCGTGGACGCGGATCAGCCGCTCGTCGTCGAGCCGGCGCAGCAGGCGGGCCTCGTCGAGGAACCGCTCCCGCACCCGCAGGTCGTGGTGCCAGTTCTCGGCCAGCACCTTGATCGCCACCCGGGAGTCGAGCACCGGGTCGTGGGCCAGCCAGACCGTCGCGAACGACCCCGTGCCCAGCAGCCGCTCGATCCGGTAGGGCCCGATCCGCTCCGGACTGGTCACCGCACCACCCCCGACACCGGCACCGCCGGCCGCCGTTCCGCCTCGACAGTAGACGGCGCGTCGGTTCGGCGGCAGCCCTCGGCGGCGCGGCCGGCGCACACCAGGAGGCGTGTCGGTCGGGAACCCGACGAACCGATCGCGTCGGCGGGGAGACCAAGAGGACAAGGACATCCGCACCGTCGAGGAGGAGATCCCCGTGCACCGTCTCTCGTACACCGTCGCCACCGCCCTGCTGGCCACGGCCGGGCTCGTGCCGATCACCCTGGCGGCCCCGGCCGCCGCCGCACCCCTGCCGTCGGTCGCCGCCGGGCACCCGACGGACCGTCCCGGCAGTGACGCCGCCGCCGACCGGGACGAGGTCCGGATCATCAGTGTCCGGGGCGCCGGACCGTTCCGGATCGGGGCCGACCTGGCCCGCCTCTCGGCGGCCGGCCTCATCGACTCGATCGCGCCGGGCTGCGCCGGCACGGTCCACACCGGCGTCACCGGGGCCTGGGCGGGCAAGATCCTGCTGACCTTCCGCGACGGGCGGCTGGTCGAGGTGGGCACCGCCACCGCGCCGCCGCGTACGCCCGCCGGGGCGGGGGTGGGCATGTCCTTCGCCGCCCTGGAGGAGATCTACGGCCCGCGCGGCTCGATGATCCGCAACGACGCGGGCGACGCGTCGGCCTACCTCGTGCGGGTCGGTTCCCGGGTGGAGCTGTTCACCGGGCACCCGATCCGGCCCGGGGTCGGCTACCTCCAGGTCGGGCCGGCCTACGTCGTCGAGCGCGGTTTCCGGGAGGACCGGTCCTGCTAGCGACCGACACCATGGCGGCGGATCCGTTGGGGTCCGCCGCCGCCCGTTTCGCCCGAACACACTGTTGGTGGAGCGCACGATGTTATGGCGCTGGACGATAGTGTGTGCCACACAGTATCGTGTGACGCATGGTGAGCGATGAGATCCTGCGAACGCACCTCCAGGAGTTGCGTCGGGGAACCGTGGTGGTGGCGAGCCTCGTCGCGCTGCGCCGCCCCGACTACGGTTACGCGTTGCTGCAACGCCTCTCCGACCACGGTTTCCCGGTCGACGCCAACACGCTCTACCCGCTGCTGCGGCGCCTGGAGGAGCAGGGGCTGCTGACCAGCGAGTGGAACACCGAGGAGAGCCGGCCGCGCAAGTTCTACCGGACCAGCGAGGAGGGCGAGTCGGTGCTGGGCCGACTTCTCACCGACCTCGCCACAGTGCAGACTTCCCTGACCGGGCTGATCGAAGGAGCCGACCGATGACCACCCTGACCGACCGATACCTCGCCGCGACCCTGCGCTCGGTGCCGGTCGCGCGCCGCGCGGAGATCGCCACCGAGCTGCGCGCCTCGATCGACGACATGGTCGAGGGCCGTGCGGCCGGCGGGCAGGACGCGGCCACCGCCGAGCGGGAGGTGCTCACGGAGCTGGGCGACCCGGACAAGCTCGCCGCCCGCTACGCCGACCGCCGGTTGCAGCTCATCGGCCCGGCCTACTACCTGGCCTGGTCGCGACTGATGAAGCTGCTGCTCAGCTTCATTCCGGCCCTGGCCGGTGTGCTGGTCGGGCTGCTGCAGACCGCCGACGGCGGCGACGTCGGTGACGCGATCGGCGGGGGCATCTCCGCCGCCTTCCAGGTGGCCGTCCAGATCGCCTTCTGGGTGACCGTGGTCTTCGCGGTGCTGGAACGCACCAAGACGCCTCTGCACCTGCCCGAGTGGAGCGTCGACCAACTCCCGGAGGACACGACCGACCGGCAGATCACCCTGAGCGACATCGCCGCCTCGGTCACCTTCCTGGTGCTGATCATCGCCTACCTGCCGATGCAGCACTTCCGCTCGTTCGTGCCCACCGACGGCGGCGAGAACCTGCCGATCCTCGACCCCGCGCTGTGGAGCTTCTGGCTGCCGTTCCTGATCGCGGTGCTGGTGGCCACGATCGGCCTGGAGGTCGCCAAGTACCGCACGGGTCGCTGGACCTGGCCGCTGGTCGCGGTCAACGCGGTGCTCGGCCTGGCGTTCGCGGCGCCGGTGGCCTGGCTGATGTCGACCGACCGGCTGCTCAACCCCGAGTTCGTGGCCCGCTTCGAGTGGCTCGGCGAGGGCGACAACCTGAACCTGGTGGCGACGGCCGTGATCGCCGGCACCGTGCTCGTGACGCTCTGGGACATCCTCGACAGCGCCGTCAAGACGTGGCGCAACCGCACCTGATCCCGTCCACACCACCACCACGGCCCGGCAGGCCCCACGGCTGCCGGGCCGTGGCGCGTGCCGGCCTCTGGTGCCCGTGGGCACGGGCGTACGACCTCACCGCCGGGACGCAGCGCGCCGGTGCGGGCGCCGCCGCCCGGTGGCCCGAGCCGTCCCGGTCGGGTGCCGGACCGGCGGCGGCCGGCGGGATGAGATCCTGACCTGGATGAACAGCGAAGCCGACGAGGACTGGCAGCGGCCGGGGCCCACCCCCGAGCAGCGCCGGCTGGACGTCTACACCGGGCTGGCCGCCGCCGTCCTGGCGCTGTTCAGCCTGACCCTGGCCCGCAGCGCCGGGGCGTTCCTGCTCGGGCCGCCGCCCTCGGGGCCGGAGCAGATCTTCTGGACCGTCGCGGTGACCCTGCCGCTGATCTGGCGACGCCGGTTCCCCGCCGCCGTCACGCTGGTGGTCTCGGTCGCGTTCATCGCCGCGCAGGCCCGCTCCGCCCCGGAGACGCAGATCGCCTCGTGGGCGCTGTTCGCCGCCCTCTACACGCTGGGCGCGTGGGGCCGGGACCGGCGGCTGTCCCGGCGACTGCGGATCGGCGTCATCGCCACCATGTTCCTGTGGCTCGGGATCTACTACGCGACCACCTACACCACCATTCCCGCCGACGCGTTCGCCCGCGCGGTCGGGCCCGTGCCCCCGTTGCTCGCGGCGATGGTGAACGGGGTGCTGGTCAACGGCCTCTACTTCGGGTTCGCGTACTTCTTCGGGGAGACCGCGTGGCTGGCCGCCCGGCGTCAGCACGAGGTGCAGGCGCGGGCCGAGGAGCTGCGCCGCTCGCAGGCCGAGGTCCGCGAGCACGCCGTGGTGGGCGAGCGGGTCCGCATCGCCCGCGAGCTGCACGACGTGGTCGCCCACCACGTGTCGGTGATGGGGGTGCAGGCTTCCGCGGCCCGCCGGGTGTTCGACAAGGACCCGGTGAAGGCCCGCGCCGCGCTGAGCGCCATCGAGGAGACGGCCCGCACCGCCGTCGACGAGCTGCGCCGGATGCTCGGCCTGCTCCGCGCCCGCGACGGCGGCCCGGAGCGCGAGAACCAGCCGGGACCGGCCGGCATCGACCAGGTCGAGGCCCTGGTCGAGCGCGCCCGCGAGGCCGGGCTGCGGGCCACCCTCGGGGTGTACGGGGATCCGGGGCCGCTGCCGGAGTCGGTCTCGCAGGCCGCGTACCGGGTGGTCCAGGAGGCCGTGACGAACGCGCTCAAGCACGCCGCCGGGGCGACCGCGCTCGACGTGCGGATCCGCTACCTGGCCCAGGAGGTGGAGGTCGACGTGACCGATGACGGACGGGCCACCGGCCCGGCGAACGCCGACGGGCTCGGCCTGGTCGGGATGCGCGAGCGGGTCGCCACCCACGGCGGCGCGCTGGAGATCGGCCCGCGCGCGGGCGGCGGCTGGCGGGTGCGGGCCCGGTTCCCGCTGCCGCTGCCGGTGGGGCGGCCCGCGTGAGCGCCGACCACGAGGCGCCCGGGACCGACCGGCCGATCCGGGTGCTGCTCGCCGACGACCAGCACCTCGTGCGTACCGGCTTCCGGGTCATCCTCGAGGTGGAGGACGACATCGAGGTCGTCGGGGAGGCCGCCGACGGGGAGCGGGCCGCCAGCATGGCGCGGGCGCTGCGCCCCGACGTGGTGCTGATGGACGTGGAGATGCCCGGGGTCGACGGGCTGGAGGCCACCCGGCGGATCACCGCCGAGGACGACGGGCCGGGCGGACCGGCCGTGCTGATCCTCACCACCTTCGACCGGGACGACTACCTGTTCGCCGCGCTGCGCGCCGGGGCCAGCGGCTTCCTGCTCAAGAACGGCACCCCGGAGGACCTGATCGAGGCGATCCGGGTGCTGGCCCGGGGCGACGGCCTGCTCGCCCCGGAACTCACCCGGCGGGTGATCGCCACCTTCGCCCGGCCCGGCGGATCCGTCACACCGGGCGGCCCGCGCACCACTCCCGAGGCGGCGCTGCGCGACCTGACCCCCCGCGAGCGGGAGGTCCTGGTCCTGGTCGCCGGCGGCGCCAGCAACGGCGAGATCGCCGCCGCGCTGCACCTGGGCGAGGCGACGGTGAAGACGCACGTCAGCCGGGTGCTCGCCAAGCTGGGCCTGCGCGACCGGGTGCAGGCGGTGGTCTTCGCGTACGAGCACGGGGTGGTGCGCCCCGGCGGCTGACCGGTCTCCGCCACGAGGGGGACGGCACGCTCGATCTCGGGACGGACGGCGCGCCGCGCCCGACGATCTAGCGTGGACGCCGTGACCAATGTGCTCCGCCTCGACGGCGTCGACCGCAGCTTCGGCGACCGGCGGGTGCTCCAGAACGTGTCCTTCGACGTGGCCGCCGGCCGGATGACCGGCTTCGTGGGCGGCAACGGCGCCGGCAAGACCACCACCATGCGGATCATCCTCGGGGTGCTCGCAGCGGACGCCGGTGAGGTGACCTGGCGGGGTGCGCCGCTGACCCGCGAGGCCCGCCGACGCTTCGGCTACATGCCGGAGGAGCGCGGCCTCTACCCGAAGATGAGCGTCCGGGACCAGATCGCCTACCTGGGCCGGCTGCACGGCATGACCGCCGCCGCGGCGGGCCGCAGCACCGACGCGCTGCTGGAGCGGGTCGGCCTCGCCGAGCGCGGCGACGACCTGCTGGAGACGCTGTCGCTGGGCAACCAGCAGCGCGCGCAGATCGCCGCCGCCCTGGTGCACGACCCCGAGGTGCTGGTGCTCGACGAGCCGTTCTCCGGCCTCGACCCGCTGGCCGTGGACACGGTCGTCGCCGTCCTGCGCGAACGGGCGGCCACCGGGGTGCCGGTGCTCTTCTCCAGCCACCAGCTCGACGTCGTCGAGCGGCTCTGCGACGACCTGGTGATCATCGCCGACGGCGTGATCCGGGCCGCCGGCAGCCGGGAGCAGCTGCGCGCGACGTACACCTCACCCCGCTACGAGCTGGTGGTGCAGACCGACGCCGGCTGGCTGCGCGACGAGCCCGGGGTGACCCTCGTCGACCTCGACGGCGCGCGCGCCGTGTTCGACCTCGCGCCCGGCGCGGACGAGCAGCCGGTGCTGCACGCGGCGCTGGCCCGGGGCCCGGTGCGCGCGTTCCGCCCGGTCAGCCCGTCCCTCACCGAGATCTTCCGAGAGGTCGCACAGTGAACACCACGCAGGCCACCCGGCTGGTCGCCGCCCGGGAGATCCGGGTCAAGCTGCGCGACCGCACCTTCCTGTTCAGCACCCTGTTCTTCCTGCTGATCGCCGCCGCCGCGACCATCCTGCCGCCGCTGCTCTCCGGCGGCCCGTCGAGCGTGGCGGTGACCGAGGCGGCGGCCGGCCCGCTGCGCGAGGCGGGGCTCGAGGTGCGTACGGTCCCCGACGACCGCGCCGCCGAGCAGGCCGTACGCGCCGGCGACGCCGACGCCGCCGTGGTCTCCGGGCCGGCGGTGCTGGCCATGGACGAGGCCCCCGACGACGTGGTGGCGGCGCTGAGCACCCAGCCCGCGGTCCGGCTGCTGGACCCCGACGCGGTGGACCCGGTGGTGGCCTTCCTGGTGCCGTTCGCCTTCGCGTTCATCTTCTTCATCACCTCGCAGACCTTCGGCGTGCAGATCGCGCAGAGCATCGTCGAGGAGAAGCAGACCCGGATCGTGGAGATCCTGGTGGCCGCGGTGCCGGTACGGGCGTTGCTGGCCGGCAAGATGATCGCCGGAACCGTACTGGCGCTCGGGCAGATCGCCCTGGTCGCCCTGGTGGCCGTGATCGGGGTGCAGTTCGGCGACAGCGGCGGACTGCTCTCGCTGCTGGCCCCGGCGATCGGCTGGTTCCTGCCGTTCTTCCTGCTCGGCTTCGTGCTGGTCGCCGCGATGTGGGCGGCGGCCGGGGCGCTGGTCAACCGTCAGGAGGACATCGCCGGCGTGTCGACGCCGGTGCAACTGGCGGTCATGCTGCCGTTCTTCGCGGTGGTCTTCCTGAACGACAACGCGACGGCCATGCGGGTGCTGTCCTACCTGCCGTTCTCCGCGCCGACGGCCATGCCGCTGCGGCTGTTCACCGGCGACGCGGCCGGCTGGGAGCCGCTGGTGTCCCTGGCGCTGCTGCTGGTCGCCGCCGCCGCGTTCGTGGCCGCCGGCGCCCGGGTCTACGAGGGTTCGCTGCTGCGCACCAACGGCCGTACCTCGGTGCGGGCGGCGTGGCGCTCGCGCGAGACGCTGGGCTGAGCGACGTCGCGCCCGGCACGCCCCGGCGTGCCGGGCGCCGTCGCGTCCCCGATGGCGTGGCAGCCGGAGCACACCTCCCCGCGCCCACCACCAGACTGCCCGTCATCCACGTGTAGCGCTGCCTCTGTGAAGCCTCGGGCAACACAGAGCGCCCGAAGATCATCAATCATGCCCTGCTTGGACAGGTTGCGATCGTCGGACGCCCTGGACAGCCGAACGTACAGGCTTGCGCGCGGTGGGTTGCTCCTGCTCATGGCAGGAGACCAGACACCCTCAGGCGAGTTGTTCGACTATCTCGTCGGAGACGTCGAAGTTCGCGTAGACGTTCTGCACGTCGTCGCAGTCCTCCAGGACGTCGATCAGCTTGAAGATCTTGCGGGCGCCCTCCTCGTCGAGGGGGACGTTGACGCTCGGGATCAGCGACGACTCGGCCGACTCGTACTCGATGCCGGCGTCCTGGAGCGCGGTGCGGACCGCGATCAGGTCGGTCGGCTCGGAGACCACCTCGAACGCCTCGCCCAGGTCGTTGACCTCCTCGGCGCCGGCGTCGAGGACCGCCATCATCACGTCGTCCTCGGTCGTGCCGGCCTTGGGGACGAGCACGACACCCTTGCGGGAGAACATGTAGGACACCGAGCCCGCGTCGGCGAGCGAGCCGCCGTTGCGGGTCAGCGCGGTGCGTACCTCGGTGGCCGCGCGGTTGCGGTTGTCGGTGAGGCACTCGATGAGCATCGCCACGCCGCTCGGGCCGTAGCCCTCGTACATGATGGTCTGCCAGTCGGCGCCGCCGGCCTCCAGGCCCGAGCCGCGCTTGACGGCGCGGTCGATGTTGTCGTTGGGGACCGAGTTCTTCTTCGCCTTCTGGATGGCGTCGTAGAGCGTCGGGTTGCCGGCCGGGTCACCGCCGCCGGTGCGCGCGGCGACCTCGACGTTCTTGATCAGCTTGGCGAACATCTTGCCGCGCTTGGCGTCGATGACCGCCTTCTTGTGCTTGGTCGTCGCCCACTTTGAGTGGCCGGACATCTGCTACCTCCGTTGCTACCCGCCGTCTGCATCGACCGACCGCGCACGCCCCGCTCCCGCCGGCGCACGCGGTGGTGCCGGTCAGCCCTGCGGGAAAGCCGTGACGGGCAGCTGGCCCCGCCGAATCTCGGCAATCCTACCGACGACCGGCGGGTGGCTGTCACGCGCGGCACGGCGGCGGCCCGCCCCGAACCGTCCGGACGCCGACGACGGGGGCAGCCGGGCACCCGTGCCCGGAGGCCGGGTGAACGGCGCGGGCGGGGCCCCTCCCGAGGGAGGCGACCCCGCCCGACGTGCCACGGGAGCGCTCAGCGGGCGGCGCGGACCAGTTCGACGAAGTACGCGTGCACCCGCGCGTCGCCGGTCAGCTCCGGGTGGAACGAGGTGGCCAGCAGGTTGCCCTGCCGTACCGCCACGATCCGGCCGGCGGCCGGGCCCTCGGTCACCGTGCCGAGCACCTGCACGCCGTCGCCGACCCGCTCGACCCACGGCGCCCGGATGAACACGGCGTGGAACGGCCCGCCCTCGACGCCGGTGATCCCCACGGGCGCCTCGAACGAGTCGACCTGCCGGCCGAACGCGTTGCGCCGCACGGTCATCTCGATGCCGGCGAACCCGCGCTGGTCGGGGCGGCCGTCGAGGACCTCGGTGGCCAGCATGATCATGCCGGCGCAGGAGCCGTAGACCGGCATGCCGTCGGCGACGCGCTTGTCGATCGGCTCGCGCAGCTCGAAGATGTCGGCGAGCTTGCTGATCGTGGTGGACTCGCCGCCGGGGATCACCAGCCCGTCCACCTCGTCCAACTCCCGCGCGCGGCGCACCGGTCGGGCGTCCGCGCCGGCCGCCGCGAGCGCGGCGACGTGCTCGCGTACGTCGCCCTGGAGGGCGAGTACGCCGATGACGGGTGCGTCGCTCATGTCACCGTTCCTTCCGTCGTCGACCTGCGCATAGCTCCGCGGCGGTGGCCCCTCCGCCGCCCGGGGCGCGCGGACGGGGCCGTTGCTCACCAGGCGCGCTCGGCCAGCCGGTGCGGCTGCGGGATGTCGTCGACGTTGATGCCGACCATCGCCTCGCCGAGGCCCCGGGAGACCTTCGCCAGGACGTCGGGGTCGTCGTGGAACGTGGTGGCCTTCACGATCGCGGCGGCGCGCTGCGCGGGGTTGCCCGACTTGAAGATGCCGGAGCCCACGAAGACGCCCTCGGCGCCGAGCTGCATCATCATCGCGGCGTCGGCCGGGGTAGCGATCCCACCGGCGGTGAACAGCACCACCGGCAGCTTGCCGGCCTCGGCGACCTCCTTGACCAGCTCGTACGGGGCCTGCAGCTCCTTGGCCGCCACGTACAGCTCGTCGGTCGGCAGCGACTGCAGCCGGCGGATCTCCTGGCGGATCTTGCGCATGTGGGTGGTGGCGTTGGAGACGTCACCGGTGCCGGCCTCGCCCTTGGAGCGGATCATGGCCGCGCCCTCGGTGATCCGGCGCAGGGCCTCGCCGAGGTTGGTCGCCCCGCAGACGAAGGGGACGGTGAACGCCCACTTGTCGATGTGGTTGGCGTAGTCGGCCGGGGTCAGCACCTCGGACTCGTCGACGTAGTCCACGCCGAGCGACTGGAGGATCTGGGCCTCGACGAAGTGGCCGATGCGGGCCTTGGCCATGACCGGGATGGAGACGGCGTTGATGATGCCGTCGATCATGTCGGGGTCGCTCATCCGGGACACCCCGCCCTGGGCGCGGATGTCGGCGGGCACCCGCTCGAGCGCCATCACCGCGACGGCACCGGCGTCCTCGGCGATCTTGGCCTGCTCGGCGTTGACCACGTCCATGATCACGCCGCCCTTGAGCATCTCGGCCATGCCGCGCTTGACGCGGGCGGTGCCGGTGACGGGGCTGGCGCTAGCGTTCTGGGCAGTGGTTTCGGGCACGGGTCATCGCTCCTCGAACATGCTCGGGGGGTGGCTGCGGAAATGCTACGACGGTCCCAACACCGATCCGACAGCCAATCAGGCCCACGGTGGCCTGCACTGTGGCAGCCGTCACCGCCCCGCGTGCGCCCCGTCCGGTGATCAGGACGCCATCGACCTGAACGGGGCCGGATGACGTCCCTGGGGTCCTGATCACGCTGCGCCCGGCCTGCGGCGCCTGCGTCAGTTGGCGGGGACGTCGGCCGGGACGGCGAGCGTGGGGTCGTCGATGTCGAAGTAGCGCGGCCAGGGGCGGCGGCGCCCCATCCGCAACAGGCGCACCAGTGGGCGGCCACGCGCCGAGCGGGCGTCGCGTACCAGGTCGGTGTGCACCTGGCGGGCCAGGGCCAGCCGCCGGCTCGCGCCGATCACCGCCTCACAGTCCGGGTCCCCCGGGTCCAGGTCCACCGCCCGCAGCTGGCGGGTGAGGTCGTTCTCCGCCGCCTCCCGCTCGTCGGGCTCGGCGTCCAGGGCGATGCGCGCCGCCGCGTACAGCTCGACGCCGTAGCGGCGCTCGGCCAGGACGGCGGCGGCCGCCGCCCGGCGCAGCAGATGGGCCTCCAGGGCGCGGGCCGCCAGCTCGGCCCGCGCGTGCAGCCGGGCGACCCGGCCGGCGGTCCAGACGAGGTACGCCACGACCAGCCCGACGACCAGAGCCGCGAGCACCCACCAGAAGCGCGACATCGTCAGTCCAGCCCCACCCATTCGGTGTCCATGACCCGCCCGTCGGTGGCCTCGATCGCCGCCGCGTACACCTCCAGCACCCGCCGGGCGACCACGGGCCAGTCGAAGGTGGCCACCACCTGGTCGCCGCAGGCGGTCAGCGCGGTCCGGGCGTCGGGGTCGTCGAGCAGGTCGGCCAGGGCGGTACGCAGCGCCGCCGCGTCCCCGGTCGGGAACAGCCGGCCGGCCCGGCCGCCGTCGAGCACCCGGCGGAACGCGTCGAGGTCGCTGGCCACGACGGTCGTGCCCGCCGCGAGCGCCTCGGTGAGGATCATGCCGAAGGACTCGCCGCCGGTGTTCGGCGCCACGTAGAGGTGCACGCTGCGCAACATCCGCGCCTTGTCCTCCTCGGAGACCAGCCCGAGGAACGTCACCCGGTCACGCAGGTCGGCCGGAAACCGCCCGAACAGGTCGTCGGCGTCGCCGGGGCCGGCCACCAGCAGCCGCAGGCCGGGACGCTGCCGGGCCAACTCCACGAAGGCGTCGCGCAGGATCGGGAAGCCCTTGCGGGCCTCGGTGAACCGGCCGAGAAACCCGATCGCCCCGTCGTGGCCCGGCCGGCACTGCCCCGGCCAGCCCGGCAGCGGCTGCGCGTGACTGAACTTCGCCACGGCCACCCCGTTGGGGATCTCCACCGCGCCGCCGTCCATGTGCTCGACCTGCACCTTGCGCGCCAGCGCGCTGACCGCGATCCGGGCGGTGATCCGCTCCAGCACGATCTGGAGCACGCCCTGCGCGGCGGCCAACGCCCGCGACCGGGTCATCGCGGTGTGGAAGGTGGCCACCACCGGGCCACGGGCGGATAGCACGGCCAGCAGCGACAGGCTCAGGGTCAGCGGCTCGTGCACGTGCAGCACGTCGAACTCGCCCCGGATGATCCACCGTCGCACCCGGGCGGTGGAGACCGGGCCGAAGGCGATCCGGGCCACCGAGCCGTTGTACGGCAGGGGCACGGCCCGCCCCGCCGGCACCACGTACGGCGGCAGCGGGGAGTCCTCGTCGGCCGGGGCGAGCACGCTCACCTCGTGCCCGAGCCCGATCAGCGCCTCGGCGAGGTCCATGACGTGGTTCTGCACCCCACCGGGCACGTCGAAGGAGTACGGGCACACGATGCCGATGCGCACGCCTCAACGCCTCCCTTACGCCTGTCCGGCGGCCGGGGAGGGCAGGGTCGGGCCGCCACCCCTGCCGTGCTGGTCCAGCCACATCCGCTGCAACATGTGCCAGTCTTCCGGATGCCGGGCGATGCCCGCCGCCAGACCGTCGGCGATCCGCTGGGTCAGCGACCGGACCCGCTGGTCGAGCGGCCCCTCCTCCGGGCCGGGCAGCGGCAGCGGGCCCTCGATCGACGCGCACGCCGCGTCCGCTTCATACCACATCGAGGCGACGTAGAGGGGCGCCTGCGTACGCAGCGCGAGCAGGGCCGGGCCCGGAGGCATCCGGGTGCGGTGGCCGAAGAACTCGACCTCCACGCCCCGCGCGGAGAGGTCGCGGTCGGCCAGCAGGGGCACCACCGTGCCGGCCCGGACCCGGTCGACCAGCACGTCGAACGCGTTGCGCTCCCCGCCGTGGGTGGGCAGGATCTCCATGCCCAGGCTCCGGCGGAAGGCGAGGAACCGCTGGTAGACGCCCTCGGGCTTGAGCCGCTCGGCGACGGTGGTGATCGGCCAGCCGGTCGCCGCGACCCAGGCGCCGGCGGCGTCCCAGTTGCCGGCGTGCGGCAGCGCCACCACCGCGCCCCGGCCGGCCGCCACGTCGGCGGCGAGCTTCTCCTCGCCGTCGAGCCGGAAGCCGGCCAGGATCTCCGCCCGGCTGAGCGCGGGCAGCCGGAACGCCTCCAGCCAGTACCGGGCGTACGAGCGCAGGCCACGGCGCACCAGCTCGTCGAGCTCGGCCTCCGGCAGGTCGGGGCCGACCACCCGGCGCAGGTTCGCGCGCAGTCGGGCCGTACCGCCGCCGCCGCGACGGTGGGCGCGGTCGGCACCCGCCCGGAACGCCGCCGCCGCGACGGACCGGGGCAGCGCGCGGATGACGCGCCACCCGGCGAAGTAGCCGAGCTCGGTGAGGTTCACCGGCGCCGGCCCCCCGGCCACGGCCGACCGGCGCGTGTCGCGCTCACCCCTGTCCGCCCGGGGTGTGCACCCGCTGGGCCTGGCGGTAGACGTGCGCCATCCGCTGGCCGACGGTGAAGATCGACACGGCGGCGAGCAGCCACAGCGCGATCTCCAGCGCGGGGTCGACGTTGAAGCCGGTGAGCAGCCCGCCGACGCCGACGATGAGCAGCCGCTCGGTGCGCTCGGCGAAGCCCACGTTGCAGGTCATGCCGAGCCCCTCGGCGCGGGCCTTGACGTAGGAGACCAGCCCGCCGGCGGCCAGGCAGAGCAGCGCGGCGGCCACGCCGGAGTACTGGTGCTGGGTGGCCAGCCAGTACGCAACGGCGCCGAAGACGGCGCTGTCGGCCACCCGGTCCATGCTCGAGTCGAGGAACGCCCCGAACTTCGTGGCGCCCCCGCTCATCCGGGCCATCGTCCCGTCGAGCAGGTCGGTGAGCGCGAAGAAGGTGACTATCAGGGCCCCGGCGACCAGATGACCGCGGGCACCGAAGCCGAGCGCGCCGACGAGCACCCCGAGGGTGCCCGCCACGGTGACCGCGTTGGGAGTTACGCCCGCTCGGAGCAGGCGGCGTGCGACCGGCTCGACGACGCGGGTCATCCCCGCGCGGGCCGACACTTGGAAGATCTTCGCCATGGCGGTCCCACGATAACGGTCGGCGTGTCAGCAGCGGTACGGCCGGTCCGGCGACCCGCGGAAACGGAGCCTTGTGCCGGCCCCGGATCGGGTGTGAGATCGAGCCAGGGACGTGAGCCAGCTCACCCGCCCGCCCGTTGATTACCCGCAACCCGGCACCGCACCGGAGGATGTCGCCGCGGAACCCGACCGGGCCGCTTCCCCGTCGCGCGCGGCGGTCGCCACCAACCACGGCTGAGGGAGGTGCGCCCCATGGCGCAGAAGAGTCAGGAGAAGGGGGCCGCCGGCGACGCGCCGGTGGCGACCGAGCCCGGCAGGATCCGCAACGTGGTGCTCGTCGGGCACTCCGGCGCGGGCAAGACCACGCTGGTGGAGGCGCTGCTCGCCGCGAGCGGCACCATCGCCCGGGCCGGCGACGTCGCCGCCGGCACCACCGTCTGCGACCACGACCCCGCAGCCGTACGCCAGCAGCGCTCGGTCAGCCTGGCCTGCGCTCCGCTGCTGCACGACGGGATCAAGGTCAACCTGCTCGACACCCCCGGCTACGCCGACTTCGTGGGCGAACTGCGGGCGGGGCTGCGGGCCGCCGACGCGGCGCTGTTCGTGGTCTCCGCCGTCGACGGCATGGATGCCGCCACCGCCGCCCTCTGGGAGGAGTGCGCGGCCGTCGACATGCCCCGGGCGGTCGCCGTGGCCCGGCTGGACCACCCACGCGCCGACTTCGACGAGGCCGTGGCGCTGTGCCAGCGCGTCTTCGGCGACAACGTGCTTCCGCTCTACCTGCCGATGCTCGGCGACGACGGGGTCTCCACCGTCGGCCTGCTCGGCCTGATCACCCGCCGGGTCTTCGACTACACCGCCGGCCTGCCGGCGCAGGTGCGCGAGCCGGACCCGGAGCACCTGCCCGCCATCGTCGAGTCCCGCGACGAGCTGATCGAGGGGATCATCGCCGAGAGCGAGGACGAGTCCCTGATGGACCGCTACCTCTCGGGCGAGGAGATCGGCACCGACGTGCTCGTCGAGGACCTGGAGAAGGCGGTCGCCCGCGGCCACTTCTATCCGGTGGTGCCGGTCTGCGCCGCGACCGGCGTGGGGCTGGACGCGCTGCTGGAGGTGCTCACCGCCGGCTTCCCCTCGCCGCTGGAGCACGAGCTGCCCGCCGTCGCCGGGGTGGACGGCTCCCCCCGGCCGCCGCTGACCTGCGACCCCGACGGCCCGCTGGTCGCCGAGGTGGTCAAGACGACCGTGGACCGCCACGTCGGCCGGGTGTCCCTGGTGCGGGTCTTCTCCGGCACGCTGCGGCCCGAGCAGACCGTGCACGTCTCCGGGCACGGGATGGCCGAGCGGGGCCACCCCGACCACGACGCCGACGAGCGGGTCGGCCACGTCTACACGCCGCTGGGCGCGAGCCTGCGCGAGGTGGGCGCCTGCGTTGCCGGCGACATCTGCGCGCTCACCAAGTCGGGCAGCGCGGAGACCGGCGACACCATCTCCGCCAAGGACGACCCGCTGCTGATCGCCCCCTGGGAGATGCCCGAGCCGCTGCTGCCGGTGGCCGTCGTGGCCCACAGCCGCGCCGACGAGGACGCCCTGGCGCGCAACCTGGCCCGCCTCGTCGCCGCCGACCCGACCCTGCGGCTGGAGCGCAACCCGGAGACCCACCAGCTGGTGCTCTGGTGCATGGGCGAGGCACACGCCGACGTGGTGCTGGAGCGCCTGCGCGCCGGCGGGGTGCAGCTCGACACCGAGCCGGTCAAGATCGCGCTGCGCGAGACGCTGACCGTACCGGCCACGGGACACGGCCGGCACGTCAAGCAGTCCGGCGGCCACGGCCAGTACGCCGTCTGCGACATCGAGGTCGAGCCGCTGCCGCCCGGCGCCGGCTTCGAGTTCGTCGACCGGGTCGTCGGCGGGGCGGTGCCGCACAACTACGTCCCCTCCGTCGAGAAGGGCGTACGCGCCCAGATGGCGCGCGGCCTCGTCGCCGGCCACCCGGTGGTGGACCTGCGGGTGACCCTCGTCGACGGCAAGGCGCACAGCGTCGACTCCTCCGACGCGGCCTTCCAGACCGCCGGGGCGCTCGCCCTGCGCGACGCCGCCGAGAAGGGCCAGCCGGCGCTGCTGGAGCCGGTCGACGAGGTGCTGGTCCGGGTGCCCGACTCCTCGGTGGGCGCCGTGATGGGCGACCTGTCCGGCCGACGCGGCCGGGTGCTCGGCACCGAAGCCGACGCCGAGGCGGAGGGGCGCACCGTGGTCCGCGCCGAGGTACCCGCCACGGAACTGCTCCGCTACGCAGCCGAGCTGCGCTCGATGACCTCGGGCACCGGCACGTTCCGCCGCCACTTCGTCCGCTACGACCCGATGCCCGCCCACCTCGCCGACCAGCTCCGCACCACCCTCACCCACCCCTAGGTGTACTGCCCAGGCAGGTTGGTTGGGGCGTGTCTCGGAAGCGGTGGGGCCGATCGCAGTCCTAACGGCGTGACGCTGACTGAACCACCGCCACGAGAACGCTGATACCTGGGGGGCATAAAAATACCTCTGTGGTGTCGGGGCTAGGGACCACACCGCCGGCCGTCGAGGTCCGGCGTAGCCAGTCACGGTCGTGCCCCGCGGTTGTGTTCCGGGTGGGGCATACCGACCCGACACCCCCGTCAGGGGCGGGCGGTGGGCAGCGTCGGGGTCGGCCAGTGGGGGCGGTCGGCGTCGCGGAGGGCGGCCGAGCGCAGCGCGGCCAGCTGGCGCTCCACCTCGGCGAACTGGTCGGCGGGCAGCGGGCCTCGGTGCAGAGCGCCGGCGTTCTCCGCCACCTGGGCCACGGTGCGGCAGCCGGGAATCGGGACCGTACGGGCGCTACGCGCCCAGAGCCACCCGAGTGCGCCCTGCGCCAGGGTCCGCCCGTCGGCGGTCAGCGCGGCGCGCACGGCGGCCACGCGGCGCAGCCACTCCGGCGCCGGCCGCCCGCCCCGGAACCACTCCAACCAGCCGGGGGCGGCTCCACGTACGTCGTCCCGGGGCAGCGTGGTGCCGGCCGCGTACTTGCCGGAGAGCAGCCCCATGCCCAGCGGTGCCCGGTTGACGCTTGCGAGGTCGTACTTGTCGCAGACGGCGAGCAGTTCGGGGGCGTCCCGGAGCACCGACAGCGTGTGCTGCACGGCGGTGGCGTGCCGGGCGCCCTGGCCGAACGCGGCGGCCCGGTCGGGGCGGTCGGTGCTCCAGCCGTACGCCCGGATCAGACCTTCGGTGACCAGGTCCTCCAGGGTTCCCACGAGCGCCTCGGCGCGGGGCACCGGCAGGTCCGCGAGGTGCAGCTGGTAGAGGTCGATCCGGTCGGTGCCCAGCCGGCGCAGCGAGTGCGCGACGGCCTGCCGCAGGTACGCCGGGGAGGCGTCCTCGCCGGTGGCCTGGCGGGCGGCCTCGTCGAAGGTGTAGCCCCACTTGGTGGCGACGACAGCCTCGTCGCGTCGGCCGGCGAGGGCCCGGCCGAGCACCCGCTCCCCGTGCCCGGCCCCGTAGGTGTCGGCGGTGTCGAAGAGCGTCACCCCGAGGTCGAGTGCGTGCCGGACCGCCCGGACCGACTCGTCGTCGTCGACCGCGCCCCAGCCCAGCGGACGGGCGCCCTCGGCCCAGGGGCCGCCGATCGCCCAGCACCCCATGCCGAGGGCGCTGACCTCGATGCCGCTGCGGCCCAACGTCCGCGTCGTCACTGCCATCGCCAGATCGTGCCACCTCGCGCCCCGCCCCGGGGTGAGAAGTTCACCGCCGCCCCGACCGTCCACGTCGGCCGGGCGGGCCGGTCAGGTCGGCCAGGCCCGGGTGAACAGGTCGCGGGTGTCGGTGAGCAGTTGGGGCAGCACCTTCGTCCGCCCGATGACGGGCATGAAGTTGGCGTCCCCGCCCCAGCGGGGCACCACGTGCTGGTGCAGGTGTGCGGCGATGCCCGCGCCGGCCACGCCACCCTGGTTCATGCCCAGGTTGAAGCCGTGCGCGTTGCTGACCTTGCGCACCACCCGCATGGCGGTCTGGGTGAACGCCGCCAGCTCGGTGGTCTCGGCCAGGTCCAGCTCGGTGTAGTCGGCTACGTGCCGGTAGGGGCAGACCAGCAGGTGCCCGGGGTTGTAGGGATAGAGGTTGAGCACCGCGAAGACGTGCTCGCCCCGGGCCACCACCAGGCTCTCCTGCGCCGCGAGCCCGGGCGCCCGGCAGAACGGGCAGCCGGCGGGCCGCTCGTAGCCGCCCTCGGGCCGGTCCTCCCCGGAGATGTAGGTCATCCGGTGCGGAGTCCAGAGCCGCTCCAGGCCGTCGGCCATGCCGCTGTCCGCGTGCCGTTCCACCCCAGTCACGCCACCGATCCTACGTTCCCGGCGGGTGCCGCTCCCGATGCCGTACGCGGGCCCGCGTCCCGACCCCGACGACCTCTGGGGGTCGGGGTGCGTTCAGGGGGACGGATAGGGGGTGAAAGTTCTTGACCAAATGATGGACGTGAATGAAGAATCCATCCGCATACATCATCCCCCGTCGATGGGAGACACCGTGAGAACCGCACTCCGCCGGATCGGCCGGGCGTTCGCCGCCTGCACCCTCGCCGCGGTCACCACCCTCGTCGGGGTCGTGGCGACGAGCAGCGCCGCGCAGGCCGACGGCTGCTACACCTGGGGACGGGTCCTGACACAGGGCGCGACGGGCGAGGACGTCCGGCAGCTCCAGATCCGGCTCGCCGGCTATCCGGGATACGGCGGGGTGCTCGCCCTCGACGGGTCGTTCGGCCCGGCCACCCGCTCGGCCGTCATCCGCTTCCAGCAGGCGTACGGCCTGAGCGCGGACGGCGCGGCCGGCCCGCAGACCTTCAACCAGCTCTACGCGTTGCAGGACAACGACTGCACCCCGGTCAACTTCAGCTACGCGGAGCTGAACCGGTGCAACAGCACCTGGTCCGGTGGCGCGGTCTCCGCGAGCACCGCCCGGTTCAACGCCCTCGTGTCGATGTGGAAGCTCCAGGCCATGCGCAAGGCCCTCGGCAGCGTGTCGATCAACATCAGCAGCGGCTTCCGCAGCTACTCCTGCAACAGCGCGGTCGGCGGAGCCTCCAACAGCCGGCACCTCTACGGCGACGGCGTCGACCTCGTCGGGTCGCCCTCGTTCTGCCGGCTCGCCCAGCAGGCCCGCTACCACGGCTTCGGCAACATCCTCGGCCCCGGCTACCCGGGTCACAACGACCACACCCACGTCGGGGCGGTCGGCGGCTGGTCCGCGCCGACCTGCGGAATCTGACGCCCGACGACAGTCGACGAAGGCCCCCCGCGCGGGGGGCCTTCGGTGCGTGGCGGGTCAGGCGGCGGACGGCCCGGCGTTCGTCCGGGAGCCGACCACGTCCAGCACGTGGGCCACGGCGTCGGCGACCGGCACCCCGTTGCGCTGCGAGCCGTCCCGGTAGCGGAACGAGACGGTGCCCGCGGCCACGTCGTCGTCGCCGGCGATGACCATGAACGGGACCTTCTGCTGCTGGGCGGTGCGGATCTTCTTCTGCATCCGGTCGTCGCCCGCGTCGACCTGGGCGCGGACGCCCTCGGCCCGCAGGGTGGCGACGAAGTCGTGCAGGTAGTCGGTGTGGTCCTCGCGGATCGGGATGCCGACCACCTGCACCGGGGCCAGCCAGGCCGGGAACGCGCCCGCGTAGTGCTCGGTGAGCACGCCGACGAAGCGCTCGATCGAGCCGAACTTCGCGCAGTGGATCATGACCGGCTGCTGCCGGGTGCCGTCCGCCGCCTGGTACTCCAGCCCGAAGCCCTTGGGCTGGTTGAAGTCGTACTGGATGGTGGACATCTGCCAGGTGCGGCCGATCGCGTCCTTCGCCTGCACGGAGATCTTCGGGCCGTAGAAGGCCGCGCCGCCCGGGTCCGGCACGAGGTCCAGCCCGGTCTCCCGGGCGCACTCCTCCAGCACGGCGGTCGCCGTCGCCCAGTCCTCCTCGGTGCCGACGAACTTCTCCGGCTTGGACTCGTCGCGCGTCGACAGCTCCAGGTAGAAGTCGTCGATGCCGAAGTCCTTCAGCAGGCCGAGCACGAAGTTCAGCAGGTGCTTCACCTCGCCCGGCGCCTGCTCCTTCGTGCAGTACGAGTGCGAGTCGTCCTGGGTGAAGCCGCGCACCCGGGTCAGGCCGTGGATGACGCCGGACTTCTCGTACCGGTACACCGACCCGAACTCGAACAGCCGCATCGGCAGCTCCCGGTAGGAGCGCCCGCGCGAGCGGAAGATCAGGTTGTGCATCGGGCAGTTCATCGCCTTGAGGTAGTAGTCGGCGCCCTCGAACTCGATGGGCGGGAACATCCCGTCGGCGTAGTACGGCAGGTGACCCGAGGTGTGGAAGAGACCTTCCTTCGAGATGTGCGGGGTCCCGACGTACTGGAAGCCCTCCTCGATGTGGCGGGCCCGGACGTAGTCCTCCATCTCCCGCTTGATCACACCGCCCTTGGGGTGGAAGACCGGCAGGCCCGAGCCGATCTCGTCGGGGAAGCTGAACAGGTCCAGGTCCGCGCCGAGCTTGCGGTGGTCGCGCCGCGCGGCCTCCTCGAGCAGCTTCAGGTACGCCTTCAGCTCGTCGCGGGTCGGCCAGGCGGTGCCGTAGACCCGCTGGAGCTGCGGGTTCTTCTCCGAACCCCGCCAGTACGCGGCGGCCGAGCGCATCAGCTTGAACGCGCCGATGAGCCGGGTGTTCGGCAGGTGCGGGCCCCGGCACAGGTCCGACCAGCAGACCTTGTCCTCGTTGGCGGCGAGGTTGTCGTAGATGGTCAGCTCGCCGCCGCCCACCTCCATCACCTCGGAGGTGTCCAGCCCTTCGCCCTTGACGTCGATGAGCTCCAGCTTGAACGGTTCGGCGGCCAGCTCGGCCTTCGCCTCGTCGAGGCTGCCGAAGCGACGGCGGCGGAACCGCTGGCCGGACTTGACGATCTCCTGCATCCGCTTCTCGAGCTTGCCGAGGTCGTCCGGCTGGAACGGCTTGTCGACGGCGAAGTCGTAGTAGAAGCCGTTCTCGATGGGCGGGCCGATGCCGAGCTTGGCATCGGGGAAGACGTCCTGCACGGCCTGGGCGAGCACGTGCGCGGTCGAGTGGCGCAGCACGTCGAGCCCGTCCGGCGAGTCGAGGCTGACCGGCTCGACCTCGGTGTCGACCTGCGGGGCCCAGTCGAGGTCGCGCAGCTGGCCCTGCGGGTCGCGGACCACCACGACCGCCTTCGGGCCGGACGCGGGCAGACCGGCCGCGGCCACCGCGTCGGCCGCCGTGGTCCCGGCGGCGACGACGACGGGGTCGGCCACGGCGGGGGTACGGGGTGCGGACACGGTGACTCCTCCAGCAGACGGCACGGATGACGCCGAACGTTCGGCTCCTGCGATGCTATCGGTCGCCTCCGTCGCCACGGTGGCCGACGCCACCGCCCCGGGATCCGTGGGACGGGCGGCACCCCGTCGACGTCGGGCCCGGGCGGGTCGGGCGGTCGCGTTGAACCTTTCCGCCGCCGCATCCGAACTACCGGGTGTGGCCGGAGCCGATGCCGGCCCCGTGGAGACGGATGGGACCGACGATGGCGACGATGCACGGCACGCGCTCCCGCCGCCGGGCGGCGACGGTGGCGGTCCTGGTGGCGGCCGGGGTGCTGATCTGGCCCGCCCCGGCGTACGCGGCCGACGTGACGACCAGCCCGACACAGGCGCGCCAGGGCGGTTCGGTGAAGCTGGAGTTCGTGGTGCCCGACGAGCTGCCGGGCGCCCGCGCCGAGCGCATCGAGATCCGGCTGCCGGCCGACGCCCCGATCGCCGAGGTCTACCCGATGTCGGTGACCGGTTGGGCGCCCCGGATCACCTCCCGCAGGCTCGACCAGCCCCTCGCCGGCATCCACTCCGCCCGCGTCGACGAGGTCGCCAGCGCGGTGACCTGGATCCGGATGCCCGACGCGGCCCCCGGTCCGGCCCGGCTCACCCTCTCCATGGGGCCGCTGCCGCAGGCCGACCGGCTCACCTTCGAGGTGATCCGGACGTACGCCGACGGCACGGTCGTGCGCTGGGCCGGGCCGAGCGGGGCCCGCCGGGCGCCGGCGCTCACCCTGCTGCCGGCGGCCCCCGGCGCGGCGGCCGGACACGACGGACACGGCGCCGGTCCGGGGGCCGGAACGACCGGACACGGCGGCGGCCCGGCGGCCGGAACGCCGGCCGGCGGGGCTGACGGTGTACCGGGGGCGGCCGGCGGGGCTGGCGGCGTGCCGGGGACGGCGGCCGGGGGCGGGAACGCGGACGCGATGCTGGCCGCCGGGCTGCTCGCCGGCCTCGGCGGGGGCGCGGCGGTCGGCTGGCTGGTCAGCCGCTGGCGTCGCCGCGAGCCGGCCGACCCGGCCGACCTGTCGGTGCTGCGGGAGGTGCCGGCGGCTCCCGCCGACGCCGGGGCGCGATCCCCGGGCGGGCCGGCCGCCGCACACTGAGCGCGGCACGCGGCGTCGGCCGGTCGGTGCCGGACGCGGCGCGCGTCAGCCGGTCCAGTCCGGCAGGGGTTCGCGGGCGGCCAGCCAGTCGGTCGGCACCCCGCCCGGGGTACCGACCCCGGTGTGCGCGGCCACCACCGACCCGACGATCGCGGCGGTGGTGTCGACGTCCCCGCCGGCCTCGACGCAGGCGCGGATCGCCGCCGGGTAGTCGTCGAGGTGCACGGCGGCGACCCAGCAGGTGAAGGCGACGGTGTCCTGGGCGGTGACCCGGGAGCCGTTGCCGAGCACGTCGGCGGCCTCGGGGACCGACCGGTCGAGCAGGCCGGCCGCCCGGCGTACGCCCCGGTGCACCTCGGTGGTCGGGTCCAGCGCGGCGGTCACGCCGGCCAGCAGCCGGGCCGGGGCGGGCCGATGGCCGTCGAGGCGGGCGCGGGCGGCCAGCGACGCGGCCACCGCGACCGCCACCGCGCCGGCGACGCCCTCGGGGTGCGCGTGGGTCACCTCGGCCGACGCCCGGGCCTGCGCCGCCGCCCGTGGCGTGGAGTCGGCGAACCACGCGCCCAGCGGGCCGACCCGCATGGCCGCGCCGTTGCCGCAGGAACCCTGTCCGTCGAAGGCCGAGGCGGCCGCCACCGGCCACGGCGTGCCGGTGCGGATCAGCCGCAGGATGGTCACGGCGCCCGGCCCGTACCCCCGGTAGGGCTCGCAGCGCTCGGCGAAGGCCGTGGCGAGGGCGTCGGAGTCGATGCGGCCGCTGTCGGCGAGGGCGGCGACGACGGAGCAGGCCATCTCGGTGTCGTCGGTCCACTGCCACGGCGGCGGGGGCAGCTTCCCGGCGGCCAGGTCGCCGGGGTGCCGGCCGGGGACGAAGAACTGTGAGCCGAGCGCGTCGCCGACCGACAGGCCGGCGAGCGAGTCCCGGGCGAGCGCGAGACGGGTGTCGGGAAAGAGCGTGAAGGACATCGTTGTACCAGCTTGCGCCCTTGCCCCGTGCGCCGCAAACGCGATCGACTTGCCACCACGAGTACGGTCTTGCTGTGGCCACCGTGCTCCTGGTCGAAGACGATCACGTCGTACGCGGCGCGATGCTGCGATCCCTCGCCGACCGGGGGCACGCCGTGCACGCCGTCGGCACGGCGCTGGACGCGCTGCGCCGGGTGGCGGCCGAGACCCCCGACCTCGTGGTGCTCGACCTCGGGCTACCCGACCTCGACGGCTCGGACGCGCTGCGGATGCTGCGCGGCATCACCGACGTGCCGATCATCATCGCCACCGCCCGCGACGACGAGCAGTCGGTGGTCCGCCTACTGCGCGCCGGGGCCGACGACTACATGGTCAAGCCGTTCACCGGCGCGCACCTCGACGCGCGGATCACCACCGTGCTGCGCCGGGCCGGGCGGGCCAGCCGGACGGTGCAGCCGGCCGTGCACAGCGTCGGCGGACTGCGGGTGGACGTCGGCGAGCGCAGCGCCCACCTCGACGGTGAGCCGCTGGCGCTGACCCGCAAGGAATTCGACCTGCTGGCCTATCTCGCCGCCCGGCCGGGCCGGGTAGTGTCCCGCCGGGAACTTCTGGAGGAGGTATGGCGGCAGCCATCGGTCGGCGAGGACCAGACCATCGACGTTCACCTGTACTGGCTGCGCCGCAAAATGGGCGAGTCCGCGGCGAAGCCGCGCTACCTGCGCACCGTGCGGGGGGTCGGCTTCCGGCTGGTGGCGCCGGACTGAGGCCGTCGCTGGCCCTGCTCACGGCCGGCATGTGCACCCTGGTCGCGCTCGCGTTCCTCGTCCCGCTCGCCGTCGGTCTCGGTGACCGGGCGCGCGAGGAGGCCATCGCGGACGCGGCCCGGCGCAGCGCGCTGGTGACGGGCGCGCTCGCCGTCAGCACCGACCCCGCCGTGGTGCGGCGCGCCGTGGCGGCCAGCGGCGACGACCCGGCCACCCGGCCCGTCGTGCACGGGCTGGGGGTGGACGAGCCCACGGCCCGGGCCGACGCCGCGAGCCTGGCGCGGGCGCGGGCCGAGCGACGCTCCGTGGTCGTCGACGTCGAGGGTGGCGTGCTCCGGCTGGACCCGGTGGTGCTCGGCGACACCACGGCCGTGGTCGAGGTCTTCGTGCCCGAGTCGGCGCTGGCCGGCAACAGCCGGTGGCTGCTGCTGCTCGGGGTGGCCGCCGCCCTGGTGGGCGCCACGGTGCTGGTGGTCGACCGGGTCGCCGCCCGCGCGGTCGACTCGGCCCGGGGCCTGGTCCGCGCGGCGCTCGCGATCGGCGACGGCGACCAGGGCGTACGCGTCGACCCGAGCGGCCCGCGGGAGCTGGCCGAGGCCGGGCACGCCTTCAACAGGATGGCCGACCGGCTGGACGCGGCCCGTACCGACGAGCGGGAACTGGTCGCCGACCTGTCGCACCGCCTGCGTACCCCGCTGACGGTGCTGCGGCTCGACGCCGAGGCGCTGGAGTCCGACGACACCAGCGTGGGCTCGTTCAGCGAGGCGGAGCTGGACCGCCGCCGGGGCATCCGGCGGATCCGGCAGGCGATCGTCACCCTCGAGGGCGAGATCGACGTGCTGATCAAGACCACCCGCAAGGCCGTCGCGCACGAGGCCGGGCCGGCGATGTGCGACGTCAGCGAGGTGGTACGCGACCGGATGGTGTTCTGGGCCGCCCTGGCCGGCGACCAGAACCGCCCGCACCGGGTCAGCGGCGCCCAGCTGCGCATCCCCGCGCCGGTGCCCCGGGCCGAGCTGGCCGCCGCGCTGGACGCGGTGATCGGCAACGTCTTCCGCTACACCCCGCAGGGCACCGCGTTCGAGGTGGCGGTCTCCCGCCGCGACGGGTACGTGGCCATCCGGATCGACGACGCCGGCCCGGGGATCGCCAACCCGGACCGGGCCCTGCGCCGGGGCGCCAGCGACCAGGGCTCGACGGGGCTGGGGCTCGACATCGCCAAGCGGGTGTCGTTGCAGGCGAACGGCTCGGTGAGCATCGACCGGGCGCGGCTGGGCGGGGCGAGCGTGGTGATGCTGCTCGCCGACCCGGAGGCGACGCCCCGGCAGGTCAGCCGCTTCGGGCTGGTCGGCCGGCTGGCCCGGGAGCAGAAGACCGGCAGCCGCCGCTGGCCCCGGCAGCGGCCCACCGACGACTGACGCGGCGGCCCGCACGTCGGTCGGCTTTCCCGTCCCGGTTGTGCGGCGGCGCAAGTCTTCCTTAGATCGGAATTAACCGCGCTGCCGTGGCGTGCCGGCGCTGACAGGATCGAATCCGAACCCATCAGTTCCACCGGCCAATGCCTCGGGGCACCCCACCGGTCGGTGGAGCCGGGCGCGCGGCGGGAGACTCGGTCCCCCCACACCTCCTCCCGCCGCGCGCCGTCCCCTCTCCGCGCTCAGCGGGTGGCGGCCAGGTGGGCGTCGATCTCGGCGGTGATCCGCCGCTTCCCCGCCGGATCCAGGAACGAGGCGGTCACCGCGTCGCGGGCCAGCGCGGCCAGCCCCGCCGGCCCCGCGTCGAGCAGCCGGGCCGCGACGGCGTACTCGTCGTTGAGGGTGGTGCCGAACATCGGCGGGTCGTCGGAGTTGATGGTGACCAGCAGGCCGGCGTCGACCAGCTGCCGCAGCGGGTGCTCCTCGATGGCGGCGACCGCCCGGGTACGCACGTTGGAGGTCGGGCAGACCTCCATGCCGATGCGGTGCTCGGCGAGGTACGCCAGCAGCTCCGGATCCCGGGCGGCGGAGATGCCGTGCCCGATCCGCTCGGCGCCGAGCTCGCGCAGCGCGTCCCAGACGGTCTCGGGACCGGTGGTCTCGCCGGCGTGCGGCACCGAGCGCAGCCCGGCCGCCCGGGCCCGGTCGAAGTACGGCTTGAACTGCGGCCGGGGCACCCCGATCTCGGGGCCGCCGAGGCCGAAGCTGATCAGCCCGTCCGGGCGCTGCTCCAGGGAGATGCGCAGCGTCTCCTCGGCAGCCGCCAGGCCGGCCTCGCCGGGGATGTCGAAGCACCAGCGCAGCTCGATGCCGAAGTCGGCCTCGGCCCGCTTGCGGGCGTCCTCGATCGCCTCGCAGAAGGCGGGCGCGGGGATCCCCCGGTGCACGTGCGAGTAGGGCGTGACGGTCAGCTCGGCGTAGCGGACCTGCTGGCGGGCCAGCTCGCGGGCGACCTCGTGGGTGAGCAGCCAGACGTCGTCGGGGTCGCGGATGAGGTCCACGACGCTCAGGTAGACCTCGATGAAGTGCGCGAAGTCGCGGAAGGCGAAGTAGTCGGCGAGCGCGGCCGGGTCGGCGGGCACGGGGCTGCGGCCCTCGTGGCGGGCCGCCAGCTCGGCGACGATCCGGGGCGAGGCGGAGCCGACGTGGTGCACGTGCAGCTCCACCTTGGGCAGTCCGGCAATGAAGGTTTGCAGGTCGGTCACAGGTTCTCCTCTGCGCGGGCGCCGGTGCGGGCGACGAAGAAGACGCGGCGGAACGGGAAGTGCACCTGAGCGTGCCGCACCGGGTACGCCTCGGCGAGGCGTACGCCCAGCTCGGCCCGGAAGTCGGACCAGCGGTCGGCGTCCAGGGCCGCCCGGATTGGCCGCAGCGCGGTGCCCTCCAGCCAGCTCAACACGGGATGGTCCGCGTCGGCGCGGGCCGGCAGCAGGTGCACGTAGGTAGTCTCCCAGGCGTCCACCACGCAGCCGGCACCGGTCACAAGCTCCGCGTAGCCGACGGCGGTGTCGTCGGCCGGGGGCCGGCGCAGCAGGGGCGCCACGTCGGCGCGCCACGCCGGCCGATCGGCGACCTCGCGCAGCGCCCGGTGCGAGGGCGCGTCGAAGTTGCCCGGCACCTGCACGGCCAGCCGGGCGCCGGCGGGCAGTTCCCGGACCCAGCGGGTCAGCAGTTCCCGGTGCCCGGGCACCCACTGGAGCACGGCGTTGCTGACCACCACGTCCACGTCGGACGCGGGGCGCCAGTGCCGCACGTCGCCCACGGCGAAGCGGATCCCGGGGGCGGTGGCGGCGGCCCGGTCGATCATCTCGGGCGAGGAGTCGAGGCCGGCGACCCGGCTGTCCGGCCACCGCTGGGCGAGGGTGGCGGTCAGGTTGCCCGGGCCGCAGCCGAGGTCGACCACCGCGCGCGGTCGCTGCGCCGGGACCCGGGCGAGCAGGTCGTGGAAGGGCCGGGAGCGCTCGTCGCCGTAGCGCAGGTACGTCGTCGGATCCCACATCGTCGCCTCCCAAACCGTACGTCCGTCTTGTTAACCGTACGGGCCGACGCGCGGCACGACAAGGCGATCACTAGGCTCAGTCCCATGCAGCAGCGCACCTTCCCCCGGCTGGGGCGGCACGTCGGGGTGATCGGGCTGGGCGCCTGGCAGCTCGGCGCGGACTGGGGCGCGGTCAGCGAGGCCGACGCCACCGCCGTGCTGAGCACCGCCGTCGAGTCGGGGGTCACCTTCCTCGACACGGCGGACGTCTACGGCGACGGGCGCAGCGAGCAGCTCATCGGGCGGTTCCTGCGCAGCCGGCCCGACGCCGCGCTGACCGTGGCCACCAAGATGGGCCGCCGGGTCGCGCAGACGCCCGAGGCGTACACCGTGGCGCACTTCCGCGAGTGGACCGACCGGTCCCGGCGCAACCTCGGCACCGACATCCTGGACCTGGTGCAGCTGCACTGCCCGCCCTCCGCCGTCGTCGCCGACGACGCCGTCTTCGACGCGCTGGACACCCTGGTCGCCGAGGAGCGGATCGCCGGCTACGGGGTGAGCGTGGAGACCTGCGACCAGGCGCTCACCGCCATCGCCCGACCGGGCGTGGCCAGCGTCCAGATCATCCTCAACGCGCTGCGGCACAAGCCCCTCGACCGGGTGCTCCCGGCCGCTGCCGCCGCCGGGGTCGGCATCGTCGCCCGGGTCCCGCTGGCCAGCGGGCTGCTCTCCGGCCGGTACGACGAGCACACCACCTTCGCCGCCGACGACCACCGCACCTACAACCGGCACGGCGAGGCGTTCGACGTCGGCGAGACCTTCTCCGGCGTGGACTTCACGCTCGGCCTGGCCGCCGTACGCCGGCTGGCGCCGCTGGTCGGCGACGGGCGCACCATGGCCCAGTTCGCGCTGCGCTGGGTCGTCGACCAGCCCGGGGTCACCGTGGTCATTCCCGGCGCCCGGGACGCCACCCAGGCCCGGGGCAACGCCGCCGTGGCCGGTCAGGCGCCGTTGACGCGACGGGAACTGGCGGCGGTGGCGGAGGTCTACGACGAACTCGTCCGCCCCCGGGTGCACGACCGGTGGTGAGCCGGGCGACCGGGATCCGGACCGACGGAGGGGGAACGCGATGAAGGGCTGGCTGCCGCTGACCCTCGGACTGCTCGCCGTTGTCGGCGGTGCGTTGTGGACGGTGCAGGGCCTCGGCTACGTCGAGGGCAGCGTCATGACCGACCGGCGGTTCTGGGCCGCCCTCGGGCCGCTCGTCGTCCTGGTCGGACTCGTCGTGCTCTGGTTCGGACTGCGCGCCCGCAGGCGCCGCTGAGCGCCCCCACAGCCGCCCCACCGGTCCGGCGTCCTGGTACGCGGAAAGCCCCGCATCCCGGCCGGAATACGGGGCTTCGCTGTGATCCGGGCGCCGGATCACCACTGGCCGGCGGCTGCCGACCGGCACTGCTCAGATGGGGCGGACCTGCTCGGCCTGCGGACCCTTCTGACCCTGGGCGATCTCGAACTCCACCCGCTGGTTCTCCTCCAGCGTGCGGTAGCCGCTGGTCTGGATGGCCGAGAAGTGGACGAACACGTCAGCACCCCCGCCGTCGACGGTGATGAAGCCGAAGCCCTTGTCTGCGTTGAACCACTTCACGGTTCCCTGCGCCATGTGTATCTCCTTCTAAAACTGGCGGCCGAGCACGCCGTGCGGCCGATTGGCCGTTTTCGAGCAGCGGTGCCTGAGGCGGCCCCCACGAAGGAGACTTCACTCAACCCACGCCATCTCTCAACAGCGTGGAACAGCAAACCACGTAGCGAAAACTCTGCACAGACTACCGGACGAAATTCTTCGACATGTGACCTGACGGATGCCGAAGATCCGCTGGGTGGGCCCTTGCCCCCGTGCGAAAAGACCCCCGCACCATCGCGCCGGTGCGGGGATCCTTTTCGTCGTCTTCCGGTCAGTCCGGCCAGCTTCCGGTGAACCGGCGTACGCCCACCGCGCCACCCCGGTCGACGGCGGCCCGGACGACCGCGAAGATCGCGCCCTGCAACGCCGCCGCCGCCAGGACCTCGCCCCAGCCGCGGTCCTCGTCGGTGGCGCTGGGCGCCTCGCCGTCGCCCGCCGTCATCTTCCACACCTGCCGGAAGATCGCGCCCGCGACCGTACCGGCGGCGATGCCCATCAGCACGCCGACCGGCTTGTACGCGGCCTTCCCGATACCCCTGCTCACCGCTGCCTCCCCCGAACGATCACCAACACGATCACCGCGGCCACCGCCCCGGCCGCGAGGGCGACGAACGGCGTCGGGTTACGCCGTACGACCGCGCCCGTCTCCTGCGCCTGGCCCCGCGCGAGCTGCGCCTTCTGCGTCGCCTGCCCGCGCACCCGGGCCACGGTCTGCGCGGCCTGGTCCCGCACCCGCTCCTTCGCCTGGTCGGCGGAGGACCTCAGGCGCGCCTTGACGTCGGCCTTGGCCGCCAACGCCTCCATCGTCTCGCCCAGCTCGACCCGGGTCCGCCGGATCTCCTCCCGCAGCGCCTCGGTGTCGCCGGTGCCCCGGCCGTTGCCCGTCGTCATGCCCGTCCCCTGTCCTTCACGGCGGCGGCGACCGTGTCCACGTCCGCCCGGACGCTACGGACCGCGGCCTGCGGCACCGGTGGGACCGCCTGGCTGACCTGCTTCTTGCCCACCAGGGCCAGGATGCCGGCCATCGCGAAGAGCACCACCGCGACGATCAGGGCCGCCGCCCAGGCCGGCAGCACCAGGTCGAGCAGCAGGATCGCGGTGGCGACCAGGGCGCCCAGGCCGTAGAGCGCCAGCGCCCCGCCACCACCGAAGAGACCGATACCGATACCGGCGTGCTTGCCCTTCTCGGTCAGCTCCGCCCGGGCCAGGGCCAGTTCGTCGCGGACCAGGCGGGAGACCTGCTCCGTGGCCCGCTGCACCAGCTCGGCGGTGGACGGCTCGCTCCCGTCGCGGGATGTGCGGGCGTTCGCCACGTCAGCCATGCTGTCCTCCTTTCATCATCACCGCGCTGTATGCCCGGAGTCGTCGCCCGTCAATCCTTCGCCGGTGCACCCGGACCGCCGGGCCCCCGAGCCGCCGCACGGTGCACGGCGCGGAAGAAGGTGCAGAAGCGTCGCGCAGCAGGTCCCCACGAAACGCCCGGTCAAACTTCCCGAGCCAACCCACTCCGCCCGGTCACCCCAGGAGGCACAACCCCACCCACACCTCCAACCACCCCCGCCCCCCACAGGTCACGCCCAATCCGCCCGACCGAGGTGGGGGTGGGGATCGGCCGAGGTGGGGGTGGGGTGGGTCAGCGGCGGGCGTCGGCGGGTTCGTCGGGGCCGACGAAGGCCTCGCTGCGGGCGTCGCCGTCGTCGCTGCCGCCGAAGACCCGCGCGTCGTCGGGTACGTCGGCGTCGGTGCGGCGGCGCACCGGCCGGCGGGGGCGTACCCACTGCCACGGCAGGTTGCTCTCCACGTCCCCGATCTCGGTACGCATCCGGGGCATGGCGGTCGGCCGGTGGTCCCGGATCCAGGCGACCAGGTGCTCGCGCACCAGGCAGCGCAGGTCCCACAGGCTGCCGGCGTCGGCGGCGCTGACCAGGGCGCGCACCTTGACCGTTCCGCCGGTCGCGTCGGTCACCTGGAGTACGCAGACCCGGCCGTCCCACAGCTCGGTGCCCTCGGCGAGGCGGCGCAGCTCCTCCCGCATGGCCTGCACCGGGATCGCCCAGTCGACGTCGAACTCGGCGGTGCCCAGCACCGCCGCCTCGGTGCGGGTCCAGTTCTGGAACGGCTTGCTGGTGAAGTACGAGGTGGGCAGGATCAGCCGCCGGTCGTCCCAGATCTGCACGACCACGTAGCTGAGCGTCAACTCCTCGATGCGGCCCCACTCCCCCTCGACCACCACCACGTCGTCGAGGCGGACCGCGTCGCTGAAGGCGAGCTGGAGGCCGGCGAAGACGTTGCCCAGCAGGCTCTGCGCGGCCAGCGCGGCGACCACACCGACCACACCGGCGCTGGTCAGCACGCCGGCGCCGATGCCGCGTACGGCCGGGAAGGTCATCAGCATCACGCCGACCGCCAGCACCACGATGACCGCGATCGTCAGCCGGCGCAGCATGACCACCTGGGTCCGTACGCGCCGCGCGTGCCGGTTGTCCGGCACGTCGACCCGGAAGCGGGCCAGGGCGGTGTCCTCGGCCACGACGAGCAGCGAGGCGACCAGCCAGGCGACGCTGGCGATCACGCCGAGCACCAGCAGGTGCAGCAGCACCTGCCGCCACTGGTCGCCGACCGCGTAGCCGGTGCTGAACCGCACGGCGAACTGGACGGCGACGACGGTGGCGGCCACCTGGATCGAGCGGTGCGCGTGATCCGTCAGCTCGGTCAGCAGCAGCGAACGCCGGCCGACCCGCCGGATCACGCGGTGCGCGACCTCGACCGCGAACAGGGCGATCGCCGCCGCGGCGAGCGCGGCGACGATCGTCCCGAGGTAGCTCTGCACAGGTTCTTTCCTCCCCCTGACGCCGGATGCCCGTTTCGGGCAAAGGCCCAATGGTGCCCGGCGACACCGGAATCGACCAGGTCTCAGACCTTGCGATACCGGGACTGGAGGAAGCAGAAGACGCCGAAGGCGGCGATACCGAGCGCCACCAGGGTGAGCAGGATCTGGCCGTACGCCTGGTCGCGCAGCGTGCGCAGGGCCGCGTCCAGACCGCGGGCCTTCTCGGGGTCGTAGTTGACGGCGGCCAGGATGATCAGCAGGCCGGAGATGCCGTACGCGACGCCCTTGGCGATGTAGCCGGCCATGCCCAGCCGGCGGGTGAGCTGACGCGTCTTGGCGTTCATCTCGCCGGTCTTGAGGTGCTTCTCGAACCGCTTGATCAGCCCGTAGATCACCAGGCCGACGCCGATCGCGGCGAGGCCGAGCCCGGCCAGGCCGACCAGCCAGCGGCCACCGGAGGACTCCATGAGCTTGCCGGTCAGCGCCTCCTGCTGGTCGGCGCTGTTGGAGCCGGCGTCCTTGAAGACCTTGAAGGCCGTCCAGGCGAAGTAGAGGTAGACGATGGTCCGCCCCAGGGAGGCGAGCCGCTCCCAGACGCGCTCCTTGCCGCGCTCGGCGCGGTGCCCGACGGCCGCCTCCAGCGCCTGCCAGATCGCCATGGCGAGCAGGCCGACCGCGATGGTGATGACGAGGAACTTGCCCAGCGGCTGGGCGGCGAGGGTGCGCAGCGCGCCGGACTGGTCGCCGTCGTCGCCGGCCTTGCCGAACGCGATCTGCAACGCCAGCCAGGCGAACAGGAGGTGCACGATGCCATAGCCGATGAAACCGACTCTGGCCAACAGTTCGAGCCACCTGCTGTTCGCCGTGCGGGAGGCGGTGGCTTCGGCGTTCCGGGTGAGTGACATGGCGCCACAATCACCGAATACGAAGATTTCCAAACGTCGGGCCACCGCCGCCCCGGCCAGGTCAGTTGCCGGGGTTCTTCGACACCCTGATCTTGACTTCCTGGTCGGTGACGCTGTCCAGCGTCACCGCGAAGCCGCCGACCTCGGTGGCCTGCTGGCCCATCGTCAGCGACAGCTGCTCGCCGGCGACCTCGACGGTCACCTGGTCGTCCTGTGCGCCGATGAGCTTGGCCTCCACGCCGAGGATGTTGGCGCTGGCGTTCACGCCCCGGTCGAAGGTGACCGTGCAGGCGTCCAGGCCGCAGTCGGTGCTGGCGCCCTCGGAGCTGCAACCGGCGAGCACGGCGACGCCGAGCGCGAGCCCGGCCAGCAGGCCGGCAGCCCGGCGGGTGGGGGTCAGCGGGAAGGCAACACGTCGTCTCGTCACCCCGCCAAGGGTACGAGACGTCGGCCACTGCGGCAGCGCGTGATCATCCGCCGAGGTGAGGGGCCCGCGGCGGGGCGTTAGGGTCCCCGGCATGCCGTTCGACATCGCCCGCACCCGGGCCGCCTACCCCGCCCTCGCCGAGGGCTTCGTCCACCTCGACGGGGCCGGGGGCACCCAGACCGCCGCCGGAGTCGTCGACGCGGTCACCGCCGCCATGCGGGCGGCGGTGGGCAACCGCAGCGCCGCCTTCGCGCCCGGCCGGCGGTCGCTGGAGATGGTGGCCGCCGCCCGCTCGGCGGTGGCCGACCTGCTCGGTGCCGAGCCCGACGGCGTGGTGCTGGGGCCGAGCGCGACGGCGCTGACGTACACCCTGGCCCGGACCCTGGGCGCCGGGTGGCGGCCCGGCGACGAGGTCGTGGTGTCGCGGCTGGACCACGACGCGAACGTACGCCCCTGGGTGCAGGCCGCCGAGGCGGCCGGCGCGACGGTGCGCTGGGCCGAGTTCGACCGGGACACCGCGGAGCTGCCGGCGGCCCGCTACGCCGAACTGGTCGGCGAGCGGACCCGGCTGGTCGCGGTGACCGCGGGCAGCAACGCGACCGGCACCGTCCCGGACGTGGCGGCGATCGCCGCGACCGCGCACGCCGCCGGCGCGCTGGTCTGCGTCGACGGGGTGCACTCGGTGCCGCACGGCCCCACCGACGTCGCCGCCCTGGGCGCCGACTTCCTGGTCACCAGCGCCTACAAGTGGTCGGGGCCGCACCTGGCCGCGATGGTGGCCGCGCCCGCGACGTGGGAGCGGCTGCGTCCGGCGAAGCTGCTGCCCTCCTCCGACGCGGTGCCGGACCGCTTCGAGTACGGCACCCCGAGCTTCCCCCTGCTGGCCGGCGTGGCCGCCGCCGTGGACCACCTGGCGGGCCTGGACCCGACGGCCACCGGCAGCCGGCGCGAACGGCTGCTCGCCGGGCTGGGCGCCGCGCAGGCGTACGAGGAGGCGCTGCTTCAGCGGCTGCTCGCCGGGCTGGCCGCGCTGCCCGGCGTCACGGTGCTCGGCTCCCCCGTCCGGCGCTGCCCGACGGTGTCCTTCCGGCTGGCCGGGCTCTCGCCGCAGCGGACCCAGGAGGAGCTGGGCGCGGCCGGGTTCTGTCTCTCCGCCGGCGACTACTACGCGTACGAGTACTTCCAGGCGATGGGGCTGCGCGACAGCGGCGGGGCGGTGCGGGCCAGCCTCTACCACTACAACACGGCCGACGAGGTGGACCGGTTGCTCGGCGAACTGGACCGGCTCGCCGCCGGCGGGGGCAGAATGGCCGGGTGAGCACCCTGGTCGAGGACAACCCCGCCAAGCACCGGTTCGAGATCCTGGTCGACGACGCGCTGGCCGGGTTCACCGCGTACCTGCCGCGCGGCGAGGTGCTGGTCTTCACCCACACCGAGATCGACCCGAGGTTCCAGAACATGGGCGTCGGCGCGGCCCTGGTTCGGGGCACCCTCGACCAGGTGCGCAAGCGCGGCACGACGGTGGTGCCGCGCTGCCCGTTCATGGCGGCCTTCATCGACCGTCACCTCGAATACGCCGACCTGGTCACCCCCGAGCCGTAACCGGGGGCGCCGGGATGCTCCGGCGCCCCTCGACGGCGGGGGACGCCGGGGCACCGCCGCAACGGTCCGAGGAGGCGCGGGAGCGGTCAGCGGCCCGCCAGCAGGCCGGCGGCCGCGTGGGCGGCGGCCCGGGTGGCGCCGTGGGTGGCGACGTGCACCGCCCCGGTGACCAGCTCGGGAACGCCCAGCTCGACCACGACCGCGTCCGGGCGGGCCGCCAGCGCGCGGGTCACCGAGGCCCGCATCCAGTCGTGCCGGTGCAGGTCGCGGACCACCAGCACCACACACCGGCCGGCCGCCCCGGCGGTCGGGTCGGCGGGCACGTCGGCCTCGGCGTAGCGGACGGTGGTGGTGCCGGCGATCAGGTCGGCCAGCGGGGCGGCGACTCCCCACGGGGTCTCCGGACCGATCGCGATGTTGCGCGGCGGCTCGAACTCGACCACGTGCGCGGGGCCGGCCAGCGGCAGGGCGCCGACGCCGGCGGGCGCGGTGGTGACCCGCAGCGCCCGGCGGGCGGCGGCCAGCCCGACGGCCGAACCGGCGGCGGTGGGGCGGTGCCGGGGTGGCCGCTCGGCCCGGGCCGCGACGGTCCAGGCGGCGAGCTGCCCCACCCGCTTGGCCGCCTCGGTGAGCCGTTCCTCCGGCAGCTCGCCGGAGACGACCGCCGCGACGATGGCGTCGCGCAGCAGCCGGGCCGACTCCTCGTCGGCGCGTTCCCCGCCCACGCAGATCGCGTCGGCGCCGGCCGCGAGGGCGCGTACCGCCGCGCCCGCGAAGCCGTACCGGTCGGCGACCGCCCGCATCTCCACCGCGTCGGTGACGACGACGCCGGAGAAACCCAGCTCGTCGCGGAGCAGCCCGCCGAGGATCCGGCCGCTGAGGGTGGCCGGCAGCTCCGGGTCCAGCGCCGGCACCAGCAGGTGGCCGGTCATCACGGCCTGCACCCCGGCCGCCACGGCGGCCCGGAACGGGGCCAGCTCCACGGCGTCGAGGCGGGCCCGGTCGGCGGTGATGCGGGGCAGGTCGTGGTGCGAGTCGACCTTGGTGTCGCCGTGCCCGGGGAAGTGCTTGGCGCAGGCGGCGACCCCGCCCGCCTGGAGGCCGCGTACCCAGGCGGCGGTGTGCCGGGCGACCAGCGCGGGCTCGGCGCCGAAGGCGCGTACGCCGATGACCGGGTTCGCGGGGTTGGAGTTGACGTCGGCGTCGGGGGCGTAGTTGAGGGTGACGCCCAGCGCGGCGAGGTCGGCGCCCAGGTCGTGGGCGACCTCCTCGGTCAGGGCCGGGTCGTCCACCGCGCCGAGGGCAAAGTTGCCGGGCCGGGAGCTGCCCCGGGCAGACTCGATGCGGGTCACGTCGCCGGCCTCCTCGTCGATGGCGACGACGACGTCGGGGCGTTCGGCGCGCAGGGTGGCGGTGAGCGCGGCCACCTGCTCCGGATGGACCACGTTGCGGGCGAAGAGCACCACGGAGCCCAGGCCCTCGCCGAGCCAGCGGCAGATCCAGGGCGGCGGTGTGGTGCCGACGAACCCCGGTTGCAGGACGGCCGCGGCCAGGGCCGCCAGGCTCTCGTCGCGCCCGCTCACGCCGGCCCGCCCGCGTGGTGGCTGTTGTGTCGCTCGCTCATGCGGTCGTCGTACCCCCGTCTTCTCCGCGCCCGGCGGCCCGCCACCTGCGGCGGTGCTGACATGGTCACACCGCGCGAAAAAATAGTCAATAAACCTTACAGTTGCCGTCCGGCGCGGAGCTGGGGACAGTTCGGGGATGGATCCCCTGCTGCTGGCCGACGCGACGAGCCCGGCCGACATCCCCGGCGTACGCCTGCTCGGCCTGGTCGTCGGCGGCCTGCTGCTGCTCGCCGCGATCCGCGCGATGTTCCGGCGCTGAGGCGCCACCCGGCGCCGGCGCCCGCGGTTCGACGGCGGCCGTCGGGGTACCGCCTGCCTCGTTGGACCGGTAGGAAACCGCGAGGGGGAACGATGAGGATCGGGTACTTTCTGTCCACCGAGGAGTACACGCCGGCCGAGCTGCTCGAACAGGCGCGCGGAGCGGAGCGGGCCGGCTTCGAGGCGCTCTGGATCTCCGACCACTACCACCCGTGGACGGACGCGCAGGGCCAGAGCCCCTTCGTCTGGTCGGTCATCGGCGCGCTCAGCCAGGTCTGCCAGCTCCCGGTCACCACCGCCGTCACCTGCCCGACCGTGCGCATCCACCCGGCCGTCGTGGCGCAGGCGGCGGCCACCAGCGCGGTCATGCACTCCGGTCGGTTCGTGCTCGGCGTGGGCAGCGGCGAGGCGCTCAACGAGCACATCCTCGGCGACGCCTGGCCGCAGACCGACGTGCGGCTGGAGATGCTGGAGGAGGCCGTCGAGGTGATGCGCGAGCTGTGGCGGGGCGGCTTCGTCAACCACCACGGCAAGCACTACACCGTCGAGCACGCCCGGATCTACACCCTGCCCGAGACTCCCCCGTCGGTGTACGTCTCGGGCTTCGGCCCCAAGGCCGTCGACCTGGCCGCGCGCATCGGCGACGGCTTCGTCAACACCTCGCCCGACGCCGAACTCGTCCGGCGGTTCCGGGAGAACGGCGGCGGCGACAAGCCGTGCCAGGCCGGCTTCAAGGCGGCGTACGCGCCGACCGAGGAGGAGGGCGTGCGGATCGCGTACGAGCGCTGGCCCAACGCCGGGGTGCCGGGCGAGCTGTCCCAGGTGCTGCCCTCGCCGCGGCACTTCGAGCAGGCCGCCGAGCTGGTCCGGCCGGAGATGATGAAGGACGCGTTCGTCTGCGGGCGGGACACCGACGCGCACCTGGCGAAGATCGAGGAGTACGCCAAGGCCGGCTTCGACGAGGTCTACGTGGCCAACACGGGCCCGAACTGGCAGGGCCTGCTCGACCTCTACCAGCGCGAGGTCCTCCCCCGCGTACGCTGACCGCGACGCCTGCCGGGGCGCCCGGAGCAGGACCGGGCGCCCGCCGGCGGGCCGCCCGCGCGGCGGCGTCGGGAGGGCGGGACGCGTCACGTCGGCGGGCGGTTTCGCCGCTGATCACGGCGGGTACCTCCGGCCCTCGATGAAACTGTCCACGCACTCGACGACACTGCGCCGCGCGGCGAAGAGCCTCTTCGGCTGGACCGCACTGCGGCCCCACCAACTGGCCGCCATGCGGGCGGTGATGAAGCGCCGTGACGCCCTGGTGGTGCTGCCCACCGGTGCCGGCAAGTCGGCGATCTACCAGATCCCGGCCAGCCTGATCCCCGGCCCGACCGTGGTGATCTCCCCGCTGCTCGCCCTCCAGCAGGACCAGATCGCGGCGCTCAACGAGCGGCAGCGGCCGGAGTTGCGCGCCGTGCGGATCAGCTCGAACGAGTCGGCCGCCCAGCAGGCGGAGGCGATCGCCGAGATCCGCGACGGGCGGGCCGAGTTCCTCTTCATCACCCCGGAGCAGCTCGCCAACCCCGACCGGATGGCCGAGGTCAGGTCGCTGAAGCCGGCGCTGGTGGCGATCGACGAGGCGCACTGCATCTCGGCCTGGGGGCACGACTTCCGCCCCGACTACCTGGCGCTGGGCCACCTCATCGACGGCATCGGCCGGCCGCCGGTGGTGGCGCTGACGGCCACCGCCTCCCCGCCCGTACGTGACGACATCATCGCCCGGCTGCGGCTGACCGAGCCCGAGGTGGTGGTCTCCGGGCTGGACCGGCCCAACCTGTTCCTCGAGGTGGCGCACTGCCCGACGGAGGACTACCGGTGGCGGCGGCTGATCACCCTGCTGAGCGACGACACCCGGCCCGGCATCATCTACGTGCCCACCCGGCGCTCCGCCGAGGAGCTGGCGGCCCGGCTCACCGACGCCGGCTTCCCGGCCCAGTACTACCACGGCGGGATGGCGGCCGGGGCCCGCGCCGAGCTGCACGAGGCGTTCCTCGCCGACCAGGTGCCGATCATGGTGGCCACCTCGGCGTTCGGCATGGGCATCGACAAGCCGAACATCGCCTGGGTGGTGCACATGGCGCTGCCGGACTCGCCCGACAGCTACTTCCAGGAGATCGGGCGGGCCGGCCGCGACGGCGCCCCGGCCCGGGTGCTGCTGCTGTGGCAGGCCGAGGACGTCGGGTTGCAACGCTTCTTCAGCGGCGGCCTGCCGGACCCCGACGAGCTGCGCGACCTGTCCGCGCTGCTGCGCAAGAAGGCGCGCAACAAGAAGGAGCTGCGCGAGGTCACCGGCCTGGGCCCCCGCAAGCTCGGCCAGTACCTGGCCCTGCTGGAGCAGGTGGGCGCCGCCGAGCCGAGGGCGAAGCAGCGCATCGGCGCCCCCCGCTACTCCCCCGCGCCCGTGGACGCCGCCGCCGCGGCCCTCGCGGAGGCCGAGCGGCAGCAGACCGTGACCCGCTCGCGTACGGACATGATGCGGGCCTTCGCCGAGACCACCGCCTGCCGGGGGCAGACGCTGCTGGCGTACTTCGGCGAGCAGATGACCGAGGTCTGCGGGCACTGCGACAACTGCCACGCCGGCACCAGCACCCCCGACGACGGCTCGGTGGGGCCCTTCCCCGTGCACAGCCAGGTCCGGCACCCGGAGTGGGGGCACGGCCTGGTGCTGAGCTACGAGGAGGACCGGATGACGGTTCTCTTCGACGAGGTGGGGTACAAGACGTTGTCCGTCAGCGTGGTGTCCGAACAGGGCCTGCTGACCCTCGACTAGCCTGAGCCGGGCTCCCCCTGTGGGCCGCGGACGACGAGCGACATCAGTACGGAAGGGGCGTTGCCGTGATCGAGCAGCCGGCGTACACCGGGTTCGGTTTCTCCGACGAGGAGTGGGGGCTGCTGGTCGGCCTGCCGCAGTCGGTGCTGACCGCGGCGAGCGCCGCCGAGTCCGACGGCACCCGCCGCACCATGGCCGAGAACGCGGCCGGGCTGGAGACCATCGCCGCCGGCCGGGAGTCGGCCAGCCCGCTGGTCGCGGCCGTGGCCGGCGAGATCGTCTCGCGGGTCGGCGACCCGGAGGCGGGCGAGGAACTGCCGGTCATCGCGCCGTCCGACCCGCGCGCCTACCTCGAGGACGTGCTGGGCCGGGCCCGGGAGGCGGCGGTGCTGCTGGCCGCCCGGGCCGACGAGGGCGAGGCCGGCGCGTACAAGCACTGGCTCGTGGACATCGCCGAGCAGGTGGTGGGCGCGGCGTCCAGCGGCGGCATCCTGGGCCTCGGCGGGGACGTGGTCAGCGACTCGGAGCGGCGCTTCCGCGACCGGCTCTCCCAGGTGCTCAACGACTGACGCGTGAACGACGACGGCGGCACCGGACGAGGTCCGGCGCCGCCGTCGCGTACCCGGGGTGGCGGCGGTCAGGCCACGCGGCGGCGGAACAGCACGGCGGTCAGCGGCACCGAGACGGCCAGGACGCCGAGGCACCAGGCCACCGCCAGGGGCGGGGCCGTGCCCGTCGGGGTGCCCAGCAGCAGGGCGCGCAGCGTCTCGATGACGGGCGTGACGGGCTGGTGGTCGGCGAAGCCGCGGATCCAGCTCGGCATCGTCTCCACCGGCACGAAGGCGCTGCTCGGATAGGGCAGGAACATCGCCAGGAAGGTGAAGCCGCTGGCGGCCTCCGGGGTACGGACCAGCAGGCCGAACGCGGCCGACAGCCAGGACACGGCGAGCAGGAAGAGCAGCAGCACCCCGAACGCGGCCAGCCAGCGCAGCGGGTCCACGGCCGGCCGGAAGCCGATGGCGACGGCGAGGGCCAGCACCAGCACGGTGGAGACGGTGTTGCGGGCGATGCTGGCGACGACGTGCCCGCCGAGGATCGCGGTGGCGCTGACGTCCATCGTGCGGAACCGCTCGATGACCCCGTTGGTCAGGTCGGTGGTCACGCTGACGGCGGTGCTCGCCGCGCCGAAGCTGGCGCAGAGCAGCAGGACGCCGGGCACCACGTAGGTGACGTAGCGGGTGCCGGTGTCGATCGCGCCGCCGAACAGGTAGACGAAGAGCAGCATCAGCAGCACCGGCAGCAGCAGCGACGTGAGCAACGCGTCGACGTTGCGGCGGGACAGCCGCAGGCAGCGCGTCACCATGACGACGGCCTCGCCGGCGCGGGTCGGACGCAGGGTCAGCTCAGACACGGGCCACCTCCGGGTGGGCGGTCACCGGGTCGCCGGTGAGGGTGAGGAAGACGTCGTCCAGAGTCGCCTCGCGGACGATGAAGCGGGCGAGGCCCCGCCGGTCGGGGTCGGCATGGTCGAGCAGGTGGCGGATCTCCGCCGCGTCGCCGCCGGTGGCCACCGCCAGTTCCAGGCGGGCCTGGTCGCGGTGCGTGACCCGGTCGCCGAGCCGCTGCCCGGCGGCGGCGAAGCTCTGCGCGTCGCGCAGCGTCAGTTCCAGCCGGTGGGCGCCGAAGCGGCGCTTGAGGTCGGCCGCGCTCCCCTCGGCGGCGAGCCGGCCGCCGTGCAGCACGGCGATCCGGTCGGCGAGCCGGTCGGCCTCCTCCAGGTACTGCGTGGTGAGCAGCACCGTGACCCCGGCCCCGGCCAGCTCGGCGACCACCTCCCACAGGCCCTGCCGGCTGCGCGGGTCGAGGCCGGTCGTCGGCTCGTCGAGGAAGATCACGGACGGCTCGCCGACCAGGCTGGCCGCGAGGTCGAGGCGGCGGCGCATCCCGCCTGAGTAGGTCGCCACCCGACGGCCGCCGGCGGCGACCAGGTCGAAGCGCTCCAGCAGGTCGGCGGCCCGCCGCCGGGCGGCGGCCGGGGCCAGCCCGGCCAGCCGGGCCATCATGCGCAGGTTCTCCGCGCCTGTCTGCTGGTCGTCGAGCGCCGCGTGCTGGCCGGCGAGGCTGATCGCCCGCCGCACCCGGCGCCGGTCGCGGACCACGTCGTGGCCGTCCACCCGGGCCGTGCCCCCGTCGGGCGCGGTCAGCGTGGCCAGGATCCGTACGGTCGTGGTCTTGCCCGCCCCGTTGGGGCCGAGCAGGGCGTGCACGCTGCCCCGGGCCACCCGCATGGTCAGCCCGTCGAGCACCGCCACCCCGCCGTAGCGCTTGCACAGGTCGACGGTCTGCACCGCTGCTGTCTCCATCACCCCTCACCCTCCGCTTTCTGCGTACGACATACGCTGTTCTGCGTAGACCATACGCAGAAGTTAGGATGGCGGTCAACGACGCACCGGGAGGTGGGATGAGCGACGCCGACGTCGAGCTGCCGGAGAGCATCGAGCTCGCCTGGGGCCTGCGGGAGCGCCCCGGCAAGGGCCCCCGGCGCAGCCTCACCATGCAGCAGGTGGTGGCCGCCGGCATCCGGGTGGCCGAGGCCGACGGGCTGGCGGCGGTATCGATGAACCGGGTGGCCGGCGAGCTGGGCGTGGGGACCATGTCGCTCTACCGCTACGTCTCCGCCAAGACCGACCTGCTGGAACTCATGGCCGACACCGGCTACGGGGACCCGCCCGCGCCACGCGGCCCGGACGAGGGGTGGCGGCCGGCCCTCGCCCGCTGGGCGCACGCCAACGTCGCGGCGATCCACCGCCACCCGTGGATCCGGCAGATTCCGATCGGCGGCCCGCCGATGGGCCCAAACGGGGTCCGCTGGATGGAGCAGGGGCTCGCCGCCCTGCGCGGCACCGGCCTGCGCGGTGTCGAGCGGCTCTCGACGATCCTGCTGGTCAGCGGGTACGCCCGGTACTGGGCCACGCTCACCGCCGACCTCACCGAGGCCGCGGCGCGGGAGCAACTCAGCCCGGACGAGGTCGGCGCGCGGTACTGGCAGCAGCTCGAACGGCTGACCCGCAACGGCCCGTACCCGGCGGTCCGGGAGTTGCTGGCGGACGCCGAGGACGAGCTGGACGAGGAACTCGATGCGGAGTGGCGGTTCGGCCTCGACCGGATCCTCGACGGCGTCGAGGCGCTGATCCGCAGCCGCACGGCCACGCGCTGAGCCGCCGGCGCGCCCGGCCGCCTCGACGGGCGGGCCGGGAACGCCCTGGGCACGCGGACGCCCACGATGGACAATGGCCACTCGAACTGCGCGAGGACGGGGAGCGGATGCTGCTGCGCAACACCGTCGACACGACTGCGGTGCCGGCGGCCGAACGCTTCGAGATGTGGCTCGACCTGGTGGCGCGTACGGCGTCGCCGCTGCGCATCCGCACCGAGCACGCGCACGACTTCGCCGCCCGGGCCGAGATCGTCGAGCTCCACCCGATCCGGGTGGTCAACTACCGGTATCCGTCCCTGGATGCCGTCGGGAGCTCCCGGCTGGTGCGCGAGTCGGCCCCGGAGATCTACACGCTGGCGCTCACCGTCGACGGCGACGGCGCGGCCAGCCAGGCCGGTCAGAGCAGCGTGCTCGGGCCGCGCGAGTTCATCTTCTACGACGGGTCACGGCCGCACGGAGTGCGGCACGTCGGCGACGACGGCGGCCGCCAGCCGGCCCGCTCGGTCGTGGCGATCATCCCGCACGCCGCGCTGCCGCTGTCGCCGGACCGGCTGGCGCCGCTGCTCGGCGGCCGGATGTCGGGCACCGAGGGGATCGGCGCGCTGCTGGCCCAGTTCCTCCTCCAGATCGCCCGCCACCCCGAGCAGTACCACGCCGCCGACGCCCCCCGCCTCGGCACCGTCGGGCTCGACCTGGTGTCCACCATGCTGGGTCGGCACCTGGTGGCCGAGGACGCGATGCCGACGGAGGCCCGCCGGCGCGCCCTCGTCACCCAGATGCGGGCGTACATCCAGCGGCACCTCGGCGACGCGACGCTGAGCCCGCAGGTGGTGGCGGACGCTCACCACGTCTCGCTGCGTACCCTGCACCGGCTCTTCGAGGCCGAGGAGTCGACGGTCGCGTCGTACATCCGGGAGCTGCGGCTCGCACGGTGCCGGCACGACCTCGCCGACCCGGGCCTGCACGGCCAGCCGGTCCAGGCGATCGGGGCCCGCTGGGGCTTTCCCGACAAGGCGCACTTCAGCCGGGCCTTCCGCAAGGCGCACGGCGTCGGGCCGCAGGCGTGGCGGGCCGGCCAGGCGCAGGACGCGGCACGGGAAGTCAACCCGGCGGCGTCCACGGTCAACCCGGTCGCGGCAGACTGACGCCGAGGTGGCCGATCCCCGCCCGCCACGGCACCGGCGGAGCGGGATCGCCAACGGGGGCCGCGGCGAGCCGCCCGCCGCCACGGGGGAGGCGGGCGGCCGCCCGGTGACCACCGGGGACGGCCCCGCACCGGCGGCCGGCTCAAGCGTCCTGGAGCAACTCGAGCACGATCCGCTCGGCCTTCTCGCGGGGCGTCGCGGGCTCGACCGGGGCGACCACGCCGTCGTGGAAGAGGTCGACCACACGCGGGTCGACGTAGGACGTGCGCGCCACCGTGGGGGTGTTGCCGAGCAGCTCCGCGACGTCGCGCATCACCGCCGCCACCGCCCGCCTGCCGGCGGTGGCCGAGCGCGGCGGGCCCACCGTCGCCAGCTCGGTCGCCGCCAGCACCGTGGCGTGCCAGGTCCGGAAGTCCTTCGCCGTCATCTCGCCGCCGCTGGCGTCGCGCAGGTACTCGTTGACCTCGTCGCTGCGCACGTCGCGCCAGTCCCCGCCGTCGCGGTAGCCGAACAGCCGGTCGGCCGAGCGCCGCCGGCGGCGCAGGTTGATCAGCACCCGGCACAGCTCCGGGTCCTCGATGCGGCGCACCTGCTCGACGCCGCCCTTCGCGGGAAACTCGAAGACCACGCAGCCGCCCCGGGAACGGGCGTGCTCGGGGCGCAGGGTCGACACCCCGAACGTCGGGTCGTCGCCGGCCGCGTACTGGTCGCTGCCGACGCGGAACATGCCCATGTCGAGCAGCCGGGTCACCGTCGCCAGCACCCGGTCGCGGTACAGGCCCCGGCCGGAGATGTCCCGCCCGACCCGCTCGCGCAGCACCGGCAGCCGGCGGGCCACCTCCAGCACGTGGTCGAACTTCGCCTCGTCGCGCTTCTCGCGCCACTTCGGGTGGTAGAGGTACTGCTTGCGCCCCGCCGCGTCGATGCCGGTGGCCTGGATGTGCCCGTTCGGGTACGGACAGATCCACACGTCCCGCCAGGCGGGCGGGATCACCAGCTCACGCAGCCGACCCAGCTGGTCGGGGTCGCGTACCGGCTGCCCGGACGGGTCCAGGAAGAGCCAGCCCCGGCCGCGCCGGCGTCGCCCGTACCCCGGCCTGCCCGGATCACTACGCCGCAACCGCACCGGACACCCGCACCGCCCGTTCCACCTCGGCCACGGCGGCCACCACCTCGTCGACCCCGATGGCCGCCAACGTCGGATGGCTTCCTACCCCGTCCCACCTGGACAAACCCTGTCCACCCGCCCACAGCGCCCGGTGCCGGTGCCGGCCCGGCGGCGGCCCCCACCGCGTCGGGGGGACCGGCCCGAAGAGCACCACCGACGGGGTGCGGTAGCCGGTCGCCAGGTGCGCCACGCCCGTGTCCCCGCTGACCACCAGCCGGGCGTACGCCACCAGCGCCGCCAGCCGGCCCAGATCCGTCCGGCCGGCCAGCACCGCGTCGGCGGGCAGCCCCGCCCCCGCCGCGATCCGCTGCGCCGTCGCCCGCTCGTCGGGGCTGCCGGTGAGCACCACCCGGTGCCCCCGGGCGGCCAACTCCCGGGCCAGCGCGGCGAACCGCCCGGGCGGCCAGCGCTTGGCGGGGACCTTGGAGCCCGGGTGCAGCACGGTCACGCCGGTCGGGACGTCGCCGGGGGCCGGGCGCGTCAGGTCCAGGTCGGCGCGGTCGGCGGGGATGCCGTACCAGTCGAGCAGCCGGCACCAGCGGTCGACCTCGTGTTCGTGGGCGCGCCAGTCGGGGCCGTCGCGGTGACCGGCCTCCGGGCTGGCGTAGGCGAGCAGCCGGCCCGGGCGGGTGCCCGCGAGCATCCGGTGCGACTCGGGGCCCCGCCCGTGCAGGTTGACGGCGACGCGCGGCGCCCGCAGGGCCGCACCGGGGCGGCCCAGCCCGTCCGTGGGCACCAGCCGGTCGACGCCGCCGACCAGCTCCACCAGCGGCGCCAGCCAGCCGGGCGCGGCGAGCACGAGCTCCCGGTCGGGATGGGCGGCGCGCAGGGCGCGCAGGGCCGGGGCGGCGGTGGCGAGGTCGCCGACGCCGAGGGCGCGCAGGACGAGGATCACGGGTACGAGGTCTCCTGGTCGGCGCAGACGACCATCTCGCGTACGGCGCAGCCAGCGGGTTGGGACAGCGCGAACATGACGGCGGCGGCGGTGTCGGCGGGGTCGTTCAGCACGGCGTCGGGACCGGGCTTGTACGCGGCGTCGCGCTCGTCGAAGAAGGCCGTGCGCATGCCGCCGGGGACGAGCAGCGTGACGCCGACCCTGCCGGCCAGCTCGGCGGCGAGGGCCCTGGTGAAGCCGACGACCCCGAACTTGGCCGCGCAGTACGCGGTCGCGTCGGCGACGGCCTTGACCCCCAGCGTGGAGGCGACGGTGACGACGCTGCCCCGCGAGGTCTCCAGGAACGGCAGGGCGGCCCGCACCACGGCCGCCGTGGCGAGCAGGTCCACGGCCACGATCCGGTCCCAGGTCTCGCCCGGCACGTCCGCCAGCTTTCCCGGCACGTCCATCCCCGCCGCGGTGACCACCGCGTCCAGCCCGCCCGACCGCTCGGCGAGCTGCCGGGTGGCGGCCTCGGCGGCGCGGGTGTCGGCCAGGTCGCACTCCACCCACGGCACCCCGTCGGCGGGTGCCTGGCGGTCCAGCACCAGCGGCCGACCGCCGGCGCGGGCCACGGCCGCGACCACGGCGGCGCCCAGCCCGCTCGATCCGCCGGTGACCAGCACGGTGCGCCCCGCGCCGGGCGGCCCGCCGCTCATCGGGTGCCCTCCGCCGCGCCCGGTCCGCCGAGGGCCGGTCGGCCGGCCCGCACCCGTGTCGGCCCGTCGGCCGGTGTCCCTCCGGGGGCGGGGCCGGGCGGCGGCGCGCAGGCGGGCGGCACGGTGTCGGTGAGCGACGGCCCGGCGGTGCCGGTCGACCGGGCGGCGGCGATCAGCCCGGTGGTGGAGCGGCCGTCCAGGTACGGCACCACCACGGCGTTGCCGCCCCACCGGCGCAGCACCTCCGCCTCGGGCAGGGCCGGCTCGCCGCCGTCGCCGGCGTAGTCGCCGCCCTTGACCCAGACGTCCGGGCGCAGCCACGACAGCGCCGCGTGCGGGGTGGACTCGTCGAAGATCATGACCGCGTCGACGCAGCTCAGCGCCGCGAGCAGCCGGGCCCGGTCGCCCTGCGGGATCACCGGCCGGTCCGGGCCCTTCAGCCCCGCCACGCTCGCGTCGGAGTTCAGGCAGACCACCAGGCAGTCGCCGAGCTGCCGGGCGGCCTGCAACGTCGCCACGTGCCCGGCGTGCAGCAGGTCGAAGCAGCCGCCGGTGGCCACCACCGTGCCGCCGGACGCGCGTACCGCCGACACCACGCCGGCCGCCGCGGCCACGCCGACGCGCTCGCCGCCAGGGCTGGAGACCGCCGGCGGCAGCGGGCGCACCGGCCGCGGCAGCGCCGTCGCCACTCCCCCGCCGGCCACGTACGCCGACGCCTCGGCCACCGCCTCCTGCACCGCCTCGGAGACCAGCGCCCCCCGCGCCAGGGCGAGGCTGGCGGTGGCCGCGAACCGGTCACCGGCGCCGCACGTGTCCCCCTCGGCGGTGGCCGGGGCGGGCACCACCATCGGGGTCGCGCCGGCGTGGCAGAGCAGCGCGCCGTCCCCGCCGAGGGTCACCGCGACCGCGCCGGCACGCCAACGCTGGCGCAGTCCCTGCGCGCCCCGCGACGCCGTCGCCAGCCGGGTCGCGCCGGGCGCCACCGTGACCAGCTCCCGCACCTCGGACTCGTTGGGCGTGACGAGGTGCGCCCCCGGCACGGCCGCCGGTCCCCGCGGGTGCGGGTCCCAGACCACCGGCGCCCGGGTCGCGGCCAGCGCCGCCCGCAACGCGGGCTGCCGCGCGACACCCCGCCCGTAGTCGCTGACCAGCACGGCGGAGGCCCGCGCGACCACCCGCAGCACCGCCTCCGACGGCTCGCCCGGCGTGCCGGCCGCCCCGCCCCGGTCGTGGCGCAGCAGCACCCGTCCCCGGGCGCGCAGCCGGACCTTCTCCGGCGTGCCGCCGCGCAGCCCGAGGGGATAGACCTGCACGCCGGCGTCGGCCAGCAACGAGGCGAGCCGGGCGCCGCCCGCGTCGTCCGCCAGCGCGGTCACCAGCACCACGTCGACGCCCCGCGCGGCGGCGGCGAAGACCGCGGCCAGCCCGGCGCCGCCGGGCCGGTCGACGTGGGCGGTCTCGTCCAGCACCGGCACCGGCGAGTCCGGACAGAGCCGGTTCACCACCCCCTCGACGTCCCGGTCCAGCAGGGTGTCACCGACCACCACGACGGGTCCCCTCACGCTTCCCCCCTCATCACGCCCTGGGCCTGCTGACCTGCACCGCCGTCGAGCACCACCTCGACCCCGGTCCGTACGGGCGCCCCGGGCGCGGCCAGCGCCACCGGCAGCTCCCGCTCCACGTACTCGCAGAGGAGGTGGCTGGTCACGAGATGAAGCTCCTGCACGACCTGGCTGTCGGCCGAGCCGACGGCGAGCACGTCGTGGCACAGCTCCGCCAGCGGGTTGGGGGCGGGGCCGGTCAGGGCCCAGCAGGTGAGCCCGCTGTCGCGCCCGGCGCGCGCCGCGGCGAGCAGGTTGGCGCTGCTGCCGCTGGTCGACAGCAGCAGCAGGATGTCGCCGTCGCGGCCGTGGGCGCGTACCTGACGGGCGAAGACCTCGTCGTAGCCGTAGTCGTTGCCGATGGCCGTCATCGCGGAGGTCTCGGCGTGCAGGGCGATGGCGGACAGGGGCTGACGGTCCTCACGCAGCTTCCCGACCAGCTCGGCGGTGAGGTGCTGGGCCTCGGCGGCGCTGCCCCCGTTGCCGGCCACCAGCAGCCGGCCGCCGTCGACCAGCCGGCGGGCGAGCGCCGTCCCCCACCGGGACAGCAGCGACTCGTGCCGCCGGAAGGGCACCAGCGCCGCCGCCAGGTTCGTCAGGTGCGCGTCCAGCGGGGTGCCCGACGCCATCAGGCCACCACCCGGGTCGGCCGGCGCAGGGCCGCCACGTCGCCGTAGACCTCCACCAGCCGCTCCGCGGTGGCCGCCCAGGAGTACCGCCGCCGGGCCCGTTCCCGTGCCGCCGCCGCGTACGCGAAGCGACGGATCCGGTCGTCGATCAGCCCCTGGATCGCGGCGCCCAGCGCACGCGGGTCGCGGGCCGGCACCAGGTCGCCGGTGACGCCCCCGACCACGGTGTCCTTGATCCCGCCGACGGCGGTGCCCACCACGGGCACGCCGCACGCCATCGCCTCCAGCGGGGTGAGGCCGAACGGCTCGTACCAGGGGGCGGCCACCAGGACGTCCGCCGAGCGGTACCAGCGGCCCATCTCCTCGCGGGGCACCGCGCCGACCAGCCGCACCCGGTCGGCCACCCCGCAGCTGACCGCGAGGGCGCGCAGCCGGCGGGCGTACGGGTCGGTCTCCAGCAGGCCGGCGGGCGGGCCGCCGACCACCACGCACTCGGCCTCCGGCACGTACGCCATGGCCCGCACGACGGTCTGGAAGCCCTTGCGTTCGACCAGGCGGCCGACGGTCAGGATGCGCGGCCGGCCGTCCTTCCGCTCGGCGGTCGGCCCGAGCGGGGCGAACGTGCCCAGGTTCACCCCGGACGGCACGACCGTCATCCGGGACCGGGGCACGCCCATCCGGACCAGCTCACCGACCTCGTCGCGGCACTGGGCGATGATCCGGTCGACGGCCCGGCCCAGCTCCCGCTCGTAGCCGATCCGCCTGGCCGGGCTGGTGTCCTGCACGCCCTGGTGCCGCCGCTTGACCACCCCGAGGGCATGGTACGTCTGCACGACCGGCACCCCGGTCTGCCGGCTGGCGGCCAGGGCGGCGAGGCCGCTCATCCAGAAGTGCGCGTGGACCACCTCGGGCATCCAGTCCCCGCCCCGCCACCGCTCGACCAGCCAGCGGCTGAACTCCTTCATGTGCGGCAGCAGGGCGTCCTTGGCGACCGGCTCGGCCGGCCCCGCCGGTACGTGCACCACGTCGTAGCCGTCGGCGCTGCGTACGGTCACCGGCAGGTCCACGGCGTCGCGGCGGGTGTAGACCCGCACGTCGTGTCCGGCGGCCGCGAGGGCGGCGGAGAGCTCGGCGACATGCGTGTTCTGACCGCCGGCGTCCTCGCCGCCCAGGATGGCGAGCGGGCTGGCGTGCTCCGAGATCATCGCGATGCGCATACTTCCTCCTCCAGCAGCCGGTCCCAGTCGGCGAGGAAACGGTCGAGGCCGTAGCGGTCCCGGGCGGCGAGGCGGGCCCGCTCCCCCGCCCGGCGCGCCTGCGCCGGCTCGTCGATGAACCGGCGGGCGGCGTCGAGCAGGGTGTCGAGCCGGGTCGACAGGGCGCCCGCCCCTGGTGGCACCGCCATCGCCGCCTCCGTGGCGGCCAGGGCCACCACCGGCATCCCCATCGACATCGCCTCGATGAGGCTCAGCCCCAGCGAGGTCCACCGGCACAGGTGCAGGTACGCCCGCCGCCGCCCCAGCTCGACGTGCATCCGGTGCTGGGGCACGTCGTCGTGGCTGACCAACCGGTCGGCGGGCAGGCCCAGGTGCTCGGCCAGCCCGGCGACCTTCATGCCGAAGACGTCCAGCGGGGCGATCTCGGCGAAGCGGGGCAGCAGGTCGGTGCCCGTGACCCGCCAGCGGCGTACCGGCTCGTTGATCACCACCGCGAGCCGGTCGAGTTCGCCCGTGTACTCCACGGCCGGGGTGACGATGCCGTGGTCGACCACCGTGGTACGGGTGGCGCCGGTGTCCCAGAACAGCTCGTTGAACCCGGTGACGTGGGCGACGAGCAGGTCGTCGCGGTCGGCCATGGGGTGCCGGCTGTTGGGCACGTCGCCGTCCTTGGGCGTGTTGTGCTCGACGTAGACGGCGGGGACGTCGCGGCCGGGCCGGCGCCCGAGCCACCGCTCGGCGAGGTCGAGCTCCTCGGGGCGTTGCAGGACGACCAGGTCGACGTCGGCGGTGCGCAACTGCTCGGGAGTCACCTCGACGACCGTGTCGGGCCACGGGTAGGTGCGGGCCCGGCCGAGCCCGTACGGGCCGCGGTCCGGGGTGACGGGCACCAGGTACCGGTGCTTGCCGTGCACGAACGACGTGGTCCAGGAGCCGTGCACGTGCCAGAGCAGCAGGTTCATCGGCCGCTCCCGCCGGTGCTGGTCCCCGCCGGCACGCCGGCCGCCCGGTCGGCGGCCCTCGGCGCGGGTCGGGCCGGTGGGCCCACCCCGAGCAGCCGCAGCGCGTCGAGGACCTGGTCGGGTTCGAGGCCGCTGAGGCAGGGGTGTCCGGGCACCGGGCAACGCGCCGCGCGGGTGTCGCGGCAGGGCGCCTCCGCGTCGCCGAGCCGCACCGTGGGCACCCGCCACGGCCCCCACTGTCCGAACGGGACCGTGGGGGCGAAGAGACTGACCACCGGCACGCCGTGGGCGGCGGCGAGGTGGGCGGGGCCGGTGTTGCCGACCACGACCGCGCCGGCGCCGGCGACCGTCGCGGCCAGCCCGGCGAGCGTGGTACGCCCGCCCAGGTCGACGGCGACGTCGCCGGCCACCCACGCGGTCAGCTCCCGCTCGTCGGGGCCGCCGGTGACCACCACCCGGTGGCCGGCGGACGCCAGGGCGCGGGCGATCCGCGCGGCCAGCTCGGGCGGGCAGCCCCGGGCCTGCGCCGCCGAGCCGGGGTGCAGCACCACGTAGCCCGGCGCGCCGACCTCCGGCGGCGGCGCCGGCACCGGACGCAGGCGGGGCGCGGGTCCGTCGGGCTCGGCGGGGGCGAAGCCGGCGGCGGCGGCGAGCGACAACGCCCGCTCCGCTTCCGGTACGCCGGGCGGCACCCGGTGCCGCACGTCGAGCAGGCTGCCCGGGTAGTCGTCGCTGATGGCGCTGACCCGGTGGATCCCGGCCAGGCGCAGCAGCAGGGCCAGGGGCAGGGGCGACTGGTGGAAGCTGGTGAAGACGACCGCCTCGTCGGCGCCCACGGCGGCGAGCCGGTCGACGAGCCGGCGCATGTCGGCGGGGTCGACCGGGTCGGGCGCGGGGTCGATCCAGGGCAGCCGGTGTTCGACGATCTCGTCGACGCCGGGCAGCAGTTCCGCCGCGGCCCGCCCCCGTGGCCCGCACAGCAGCACCACGCGCCGGGCGCCGGCCGCCACCGCGCGGATGCCCGGGCCGGTGACCAGGACGTCCCCCGCCGAGTCGGCGCGTACCACCAGCACCGTCTGCACCCGCGGCGCGTCGACGTGCCCGTAGGTGGCCGGGTCGACCGCCGCCTGGCGGCGGAGGATCTCCGCCACGGCCGCCGGCAGGTCGGGCGCGACCTGCGGCGCGGCGGCCACCTCCCGAGGGCGGGTCACCGGCGTGGGCACCAGGATCCCCGAGGCCCCCGCGGCCGAGGCGGCGGTCATGTCCCGCCCGATGTCCCCCACCAGCACGCACCGCGCCGGCACGGTGCCCAGCTGCTGCGCCGCCGCGTACACCAGTCCCGGGGCCGGCTTGCGGCATCCGCATCCGTCGCCGTCGTCGTGGGGACACACCGCCCAGGCGTCGAACGGTCCCAGCAACTGCTCCACCCGGGCGTGCACCGCCCGCATCTGCGCCTCGGTGAACAGCCCTCGGGCCAGGCCGGACTGGTTCGTCACCACCGCCAGCCGCAGGCCCGCCGCGCGCAACCGGTCCAGGGCGTCCCGTGCCCCGGGCATCGGCCGCACCTTGTCGGGATCGCCGTTGTACGGCACGTCCTCGATGAGCGTGCCGTCGCGGTCCAACAGCACCGCGTCGAACAGGACGGGCCCGGACGCGGCCCGGCCAGCGCCGGCGAAAACCCGGGCTGACCTGCGCTGATCCGGCTCGACCTGGTCCTGTCGCACAGCCGGCGGGTTCCCGGCGCCCCGGGGAGTAAACGTCATCTTGAACGCGCCGCCGCGTCCTTCGCCGGCGGTGTCCCCACGCCGGCCCGCAGGTGCCGTTACCCGTCGCCCGGGAGAAGCTAACCCGCCGGCACCGTTAGCCCCCGGTACGGCCGGGGTATGGGAGCGCAGTGGCGATTGTGGAGAAAGTGATCGAGGCTGCCCCGGAGCAGGTCTGGGCGGTGCTGGCGGACGGGTGGACGTACAGCGACTGGGTCGTGGGCACCGCGCACGTACGCGACGTCGACGACGCCTGGCCCCGGGTGGGCAGCCAGCTGCACCACAAGGCCGGGCCGTGGCCGTTCTCGCTGCACGACTCGTCGACGGTGCTGACCTGCGAACCGCAGCGCCGGCTGGTCATCCGCGCCGGGCTCTGGCCGGCCGGGGAGGCCATCGTGGTGTTCACCCTCGAAGCGGCCGGCACGGGCGCGACCCGGGTGCGCCTCGGCGAGGACTTCGCCGCCGGCCCGCTGCGCTGGGTGCGCAACAAGGTCAACGACCTGGTGCTGCACCAGCGCAACAAGGAGACCCTCACCAGGCTGGCCGACATCGCGATGCGACAGAAGGGCGACGCATGACGCAGACCGTCGTCATCACGGGGGCGAGCGCCGGCGTGGGACGGGCCGTCGCCCGCCGCTACGCCGAGCGCGGCGCCCGGCTCGCGCTGCTCGCCCGGGGCGGGGCCGGGCTGGCCGCCGCCGAGCGCGACTGCCGGGAGCTGGGCGCCTCGGACGTACGCACGTACCGGGTGGACGTGGCCGACGCCGGCGCGGTGCAGCAGGCCGCCGACGACGTGGCGCACCGCTTCGGCGGCATCGACGTATGGGTGAACAACGCGATGGTCTCGGTCTTCGCCCCGGCGTGGGAGATCCCGGCCACCGAGTTCCGCCGGGTCACCGAGGTCAACTACCTCGGTACCGTGCACGGCACCCTCGCGGCGCTGCGGCACATGCGGGCCCGTGGCCGGGGCGCGATCGTGCAGGTGGGCTCCGCCCTGGCCTACCGTGGGATCCCGTTGCAGTCGGCGTACTGCGCGAGCAAGCACGCCGTCCAGGGCTTCAACGACTCGCTGCGGGCGGAACTGCTGCACGACTGCCCCGGGGTGAAGCTGTCGATGGTGCAACTGCCCGCGATCAACACCCCGCAGTTCTCCTGGGTACGCACCCGGCTGCCCCGGCACCCCCAGCCCGTACCACCGATCTTCGCGCCCGACGTGGCCGCCAGGGCGATCGTCTGGGCGGCCGAGCACGGGCCGCGCGAGCTGAACGTGGGTGGCCCGACCTGGCGGGCCCGGCTCGGCGACATCCTCGCGCCCGGCCTGCTCGACCGGAAGCTGGCGCGCGACGGCTACGACAGTCAGCAGACCGAGACCCCGATCGACCCGGCCGCCTGGCGGGACAACCTGGACAGCCCGGGCGACGACGAACGGGACCGGGGTGCGGAGGGCGTCTTCACCGACCGGGCCCGCGGCCGCTCGGCCGCCCTGTGGGTCGGTACGCACAAGCCGGCCGTCTCCGGCATCGCCGTGGCCGGGTTGACGGTGGCCCTCACCGCGCTCGCCCGACGCCTCCGCTGACCCGGATCCGGCCTCGCCGGGGGCGGGAAGACGGGGCGGTAGGGGTGGCCTTTTCGACCCGGATGTGGCAACTGGCTACGCTCTCAGGGAGCCCTGTCCGCCGACCGAGGATGTCCGACATGATCGAACCCGTGCAGTTGCCCGTGCCGTGGCGGGACGCACGCCTGACCGTCGTGGTTCCCACCTACAACGAGGCGGGCAACCTCCCGGTGCTGGTCGAGCGGCTGCTGGCCCTGCCGCTGCCGGGCCTGAAGATCCTGGTCGCCGACGACAACTCGCCGGACGGCACGGGTGAGGTGGCCGACAAGCTGGCCATCGAGCACCCCGACCGGGTCGAGGTCGTGCACCGGGCCGGCAAGGAGGGCCTGGGCCGGGCGTACGTGGACGGCATCGGGCGTGCCCTCGACGGCGGCGCCGAGTACGTGGCGCAGATGGACGCCGACCTGTCGCACCCGCCGGAGGCGCTGCCGGGCATGCTCGGCGCGCTGCTCTCCACCCAGGCCGGCGTGGTGATCGGCTCCCGCTACGTACCCGGCGGCGAGCTGGACGAGAACTGGCCGCTGTACCGACGGGCGCTCAGCGGCTGGGCCAACCTGTACGTGCACACGCTGCTGCGGGTCCGGATCCGCGACCTCACCGCCGGCTTCAAGATCTGGCGGGCGGACGCGCTGCGCGACATCGGCCTGGAGCGGGTGCAGTCCAACGGCTACAGCTTCCAGGTGGAGATGCACTACCTGGCCACCAAGCTGGGGCACACCATCCTGGAGGTGCCGATCCGCTTCGAGGAGCGGCGCGACGGCGCCTCCAAGATGACCACCGCAACCAAGATCGAGAGCGCGCTGATGCCGTTCAAGCTGCGCAGCAAGCACCGCAACATCGAACCCTGACCCCCGCCCCGTCCGTCGCCCCGCCCTGTCCCGCGCCTCTGCCCTGCCTGCTTCCGCCTGCCAGGCTCGGGCGCGGGGGGCGGCGGGCGCGGGGGTCGGCGGCGGAGCGGGCGGGGCGGGGCGGCTGGCGAACGACCTCAGGCACGCTGCCCCGACCATCCGATCACTGAGCATGCGGTTACCAAGCGTAATGTGACTCTAAGTAGCTCCCGCCGGGAAGCCCCGGACCGCCCCACCGGCCCTTTGCTCTGCAGCCATGGACGCACCAGTCCGCTGAACTGGCGTCATGCAATCGCCGACACGGGCGCGCAGTCGAGCATCGGTCACCTTCCGTAACCGGTGCGTATGTGGCTGCAGAGCAAAGGGCGGAGCGAGGGTCCCCGGCCGCCCGCAAGGTATGCACTCTGCGTAGCCAACGTGTCCAAGAGTTGCTCGCACCAGACCTTCTCCGCGTAGCGGGCGGCTGGTGCCAGGCCTACGCACGCGGATGCCGCCGAAGGCGATCGGCGATCGCGAGAAGACCCGGTTCACCCCGACCAGGTGCGCATCTTGGCTGGAGCGGCGGCGCAGCGTGGGTCGGGCGGGCCGCCGGCGTCAGCGGTAGACGGCGCGGTGCGCCGCGTCGATCCCGGCCGCGTACAGCGGGCCGGTGAGGGCACGGTCGCGGGCCAGGGCGGCGCGGGCGGCGTTCGCGCCGGGGGCGCCGTGCACGCCGCCGCCCGGGTGCGCCGACGCGCTGGCCAGGAAGAGCCGGTCCACCGGGGTGTCCGCGCGGCCCAGGCCGGGGATCGGGCGCAGGAACAGCTGCTGGTACGCGGCGGCGGTGCCGCCGCCCAACGCGCCGCCGACGAGGCTCGGGTCGCCCGCCTCCAGGTCGGCCGGCCCGGCCACGTGTCGCCCGATGACGAGGCTGCGGAAGCCCGGGGCGGCCTCCTCCAGCACCTGCTCCATCCGTTCGACGTGCGCGGCGACGTCCTCGGCCCGCCACTGCCGGCGGAACGGCAGGTGGGTGTACGACCACAGCGACTCGGTGCCCGGCGGCGAGTGGCTCGGGTCGGCCACCGACATCTGCCCGAGCAGCAGGAACGGGTCGCGCGGGATCTCCTTGCGGGCCAACGCGGCGGCGTAGCTGGTGAGCCCGTTTAGGTCCGCGCCGAGGTGCACCGTGCCGGCGGTGGCGACCGCCCGGTTGGTCCACGGCACGGGGGCCGACAGCGCCCAGTCCACCTTCAGCGTCGAGCCGTCCCAGCGGAAGTGCGCCAGGTCCTCCACCAGCCGGGGCGGCAGCGCCGCCGCGCCGACCAGGTCCAGGTAGAGCGCGGGCGCGGGGACGTCGGCGAGCACCGCCCGGCGCGCCCGCCACAGGGTGCCGCCGACGGTACGCACGCCCATCGCCCGGCCGCGCGCGGTCAGCACCCGGTCGACGTGTGCGCCGTAGAGGATCCGGCCGCCGCGCTCGGTCAGCCGGGCCACCAGCGCGTCGGTGATCTTCTGCGCGCCGCCGTCCGGCACCGGCCAGCCGACCTGCTGGCCGAGCATGGCGAGCAGCCAGCCGTACACGCCCGAGCCGGCCTCCTCGGGCGACAGGTCGGTGTGCAGGGCACAGCCGGCCAGCAACGCCGGGCCGCCCTCGCCCTCGAAGAGTTCGTCGCCGAGCTTGCGTACCGGCACCACCAGCCGCCGGGCCAGCCGCAGCGCCCCGGACACCCGCAGCCGGCGCAGTAGGCTCAGGCCCCCGCGCACCGGCGGGAACGGCCTGGTGATGGTCTCCAGCATCGGCTCGGCCACCTGGCGCCAGTCGTCGTACGCGTGCAGCCAGCGCTTGCCGTCGCCCGGCGCGAACGCCTCCAGCGACGCCGCCGTGGCCTCCGGGTCGCGGTTGAGCACCGCCGCCCGGCCGTCGGGCAGCAGGTGGGCCAGCACGTCCGGGGAGTGCCGCCAGCGCAGCCCGTAACGGTCGAGCCCCAGCCCGCGCAGCACCGGCGAGGCGTAGCCGAGCGGGTAGAAGGAGCTGTAGAGGTCGCTCAGGTAGCCGGGAGCCGTCACCTCGGCCGAGCGCACCGCCCCGCCCGGCGTGGCCGTGGCCTCCAGCACCAGCACGTCCCAACCGGCGTCGGCCAGCAGGTTGGCGGCGACCAGGCCGTTGTGTCCGGCTCCGACGACGACGGCGTCCGCGCTCTCCGCGCCGGGGGAACTCATCCGATCCGCCTACCCGGCCAGCAACCGGGCGAAACGCGTTTGCCGCGCCGGGACCGGGGCATGCACTGCCATGTACACGGTTGCGCAGCTCATTGGCGGAGTGTGGGGCGCGGGCGGCGAGGGTGGCGAGCTGGTCGTACACGATCCGGCCGACGGCTCCCCGGTCAGCTCCGCGCCGGTGGCGACGGCCGACGAGGTCGGCAAGGCGGTGGAGGCGACGCGCGGCGCCGCGGCGGAGTGGGCGGCGACCGCGCCCGCGGAACGGGCGGCGGCCCTGCACCGCGCGGCGGACGCCGTGGCGGCGGTCGCCGACGACCTGGCCCGGGCGACGACGGCCGAGATGGGCAAGCCCCTGTCGGACGCCCGCGGCGGTGTGGAGGCGGGGATCGGCACGCTGCGACAGTACGCGGAGCTGGCCCCCGTGCGCGGCGGGCGGACCCTGCACGGCGACACCCACGCCCTCGACTTCATGACGCCGCAGCCGCGCGGGGTGGTCGCCGCGATCACCCCGTGGAACGACCCGGTGGCGGTCTCCTGCGGGCTGCTCGGCGCGGCCCTGGTCACCGGCAACGTGGTGCTGCACAAGCCGAGCGAGCGCACCCCGGCGACGGGCTGGCTGCTGGCGAAGGCGCTGGACTCGGTGCTGCCGCCCGGGGTGCTGTCGCTGCTGACCGGAGGTCCGGAGGTCGGCGCGGCGCTGGCCGCACAGCAGGTGGACGTCGTCGCCCACGTCGGCTCCACCGCCACCGGGCGGGCCATCGCGGCCGCGGCGGCGCGGACCGGGGCGAAGGTGCTGCTGGAGAACGGCGGCAGCGACCCGCTCGTCGTGGACGGCGACGTCGACCCGGTGTGGGCGGCCGGGCAGGCGGCGCTCGGGGCGTTCGCCAACGCGGGGCAGATCTGCGTCGCGGTGGAGCGGATCTACGTGCACCGCGACGTCGCGGAGGACTTCACGCACGCGCTGGTGGAGCGGGCCGAGCGGCTGCGTACGGGCCCCGGCGGCGACCCGGACACCGAGCTGGGGCCGCTGGTGGACCGGCGGCACCGCGACCACGTGCACGGGCAGGTGACCGCGGCCGTGGCCCAGGGCGCACGGATCCGCACCGGCGGCACGCTGCCCGACGGCCCCGGGTCGTTCTATCCGGCGACCGTGCTGAGCGACTGTCGGCACGAGATGACGGTGGTGCGGGAGGAGACGTTCGGGCCGGTCGCCCCGATCGTCACCGTCGACTCGTTCTCCGAGGCGCTGCGGTGCGCCGCCGACTCCCCGTACGGGCTGGCCGCGACGGTGCTGACCGGGTCGATGAGCCACGCCCAGCGCGCCTGGCGGGAGCTGCCCGTGGGCACGGTGAAGGTCAACGCCGTGTTCGGCGGGGCGCCGGGCGGCGCCGCGCACCCGCGCCGGGGCAGCGGGCACGGCTTCGGCTACGGACCGGAGCTGCTGGACGAGTTCACCGCGACGAAGGCGGTGCACATCGAGGCGCCCGGTGGCGGGCACTGGTGAGGTCCGGCAGGGGCTCCTGAGACACGCGCAGGGGCTGTCCGCGCGCGGACAGCCCCTGCGTCGCGTACCCGAAAGGTGGGCTCAGCGGCCGCGGGCCTTGGCGGTCTGGCGGTTGTTCGCCTTCTCGATGGCCTTGACCAGTTCCGGCTTCGTCATCGTCGAACGACCGGGGACGTCCAGCTTGCGGGCCACCTTCATCAGGTGGTCCTTGGTGGCGTTGGCGTCCACCCCGCCGGCCGTGGGTGCCCGGCGCTCCGGTCCGCCGCCGGCCGCCTGGCGGTCGCTCGGTCCCTTGCGGCCCTTGGGCTCCCAGTGGTCGCCGACCTTCTCGAACTCGTGCTTGACGGCGGCGAAGGCGGTGCGGTGGGCCCGCTCCCCCTCGCCGTACGTCTCCACGGCCGAGTCGTGCGTCTTCTCCCAGGTGCGCTGCGCCTTCTTGGGGGAGCGTCGCAGCGTGCTGGGCAGTACCTCGCGCCCGGGCATCTCGTCCTCCTCCGCGTCGTGGGTTCCCGGTTGACCGTTCCCCCGCGCCCGGTCGGCAAACCGGGTGGTCGGGTTTGTCGATTTCCGGCCACGGGTACCGGCGGGGCCAGGCGACGCCGGATGCACCGGGTCATCCGGGGCCGGGCACAGGGAGCGGGCATGACGACGACGGAACCCGGCGCGGCGGCCACCGAGGAGCGGCGACCGCGGATGCCCCGCCGGGTTCGCCAGCTGAGCTGGCGGACGTGGCGCGGGGTGCTGGTACGCAGCGTGCGCAACTTCGTCAAGGACAACTGCGCGGACTGGGCCGCCGCGCTCACCTACTACGGGGTGCTCGCGCTCTTCCCGTCCACGATAGTGGTGGTCGCCCTGGTCGGGCTGGTGTCCAACGGCGAGCAGACCGTCGACACCGTGCTGGACCTGGCCCGGGACATGGGCGCGGGTTCGGTGGTGGCCAACGAGGGCTTCGTCGGCGTCGTACGGGGTGTGGTGGACCAGAACGACTCGGCCAGCGTGCTGCTGAGTTTCGGTCTGCTCGGTGCCCTCTGGTCGGCCTCCGGCTTCATCGGGGCGTTCACCCGGGCCTCCAACGCCGTCTACGGGGTCGAGGAGGGGCGGCCGGTCTGGAAGCTGCGGCCGATGCAGATCGGCCTGGCGGGGCTCTCGCTGGTACTGCTGGCGGTCGTCGCCACCGGGCTGATCGTCAGCGGGCCGGTCACCGACGCCGTGGGTGACCTGATCAACGCCGGCGGGCTGGCGCGTACGGCGTGGAGCGTCGCCAAGTGGCCCGTGCTCGCGCTGATCATGATGGTGCTGCTGAGCCTGCTGTTCTGGATCGCGCCCAACGTCCGGCAGCCCCGGTTCCGCTGGCTCACCCCGGGCGGCGCGGTCGCCCTGGTCGCCTGGGCCCTCGCCTCCTTCGGCTTCGGCCTGTACGTGGCCAACTTCGGCTCGTACGACGCCACGTACGGCAGCCTGGGGGCCGTGATCGCGTTCCTGGTCTGGCTCTACCTGTCCAACTCTGCGCTGATGCTCGGCGTGCAGATCAACGCGGAACTCCAGCGCGGCCGGGTGCTCCAGGCCGGCGAGCCGGACGCCGAGGAGCCCGTCCTGCCTCCGAAGACGCCCGCCACCACGTGACCCGCGACGGGTTTGGCGGCCCTCACCGTCGCCGCCCGCGCCAAGGAGCCACGCCGGACCGTTTACCGGCGGTGCCACCGGGTAGCGCAGAAGGCATGGAACGTGGCAGCAGCAAGCACGGACCGAGGGTCGACGAGCAGATGAGCCGGGAGGTCAGCGGCCTCGTGCAGGGGCCGGGGACCGGCGGCTCACGGGTCGACGAGTCCCGTGTGCCGGAGCCGGCGGGTGAGGACCAGCCGGAACCGACCACGGCCCCGGCCGGCGACCTGCGTACGGGCGCGCCCAAGGGGATGAGCTCCGAGGACGTCGAGCGACGCAGCCGGCTCGGACGGTTCATCACGATGACCGCCCTGCCCGGTGACCGGGAGACGCTGATCGCCAACGCGCGGGAGAACGAGGCGCCGGCGGACATCGTCGCCGAACTGGAACGGCTACCCGAGGGCACCCGCTACCAGACGGTCTCCGAGGTGTGGGCGGCGCTCGGCCACAAGAACGAGACGACCCGCTGGTGACCGGATCCCCGCACGATCCGGCCTGTCACCGGCGGACGAAGGAGGATGGCTGATGAGTGGCGTTACCGAACACGTGGACGTCTCCGTCCCGGTGCGCACCGCGTACGACCAGTGGACGCAGTTCGAGGACTTCCCCCAGTTCATGGAGGGTGTGCAGGAGGTCCGGCAGCTGACCGACACGATGACCCACTGGACGGTGGAGATCGCCGGGGTGAAGCGGGAGTTCGACGCCGAGATCACCGAGCAGCTTCCGGACGAGCGGGTCGCCTGGCGTTCGACGGGCGGCACCCAGCAGGCCGGCGTGGTCACCTTCCACCGGTTGGACCCGGAGACCACCCGGGTCACGCTCCAGCTCGAGTTCGAACCGCACGGCGTGGTCGAGCAGGCCGGCGACAAGCTCGGCATCGTCGACCGGCGCGCGAAGGGCGACCTGGAGCGGTTCAAGCAGTTCATCGAGCGCCGTGGTCAGGAGACCGGCGCCTGGCGCGGCAAGGTCGACCGGCCGCAGCCCTGATCTCCCGTCCCCCGAACGCGAACGTCCGATGGCCGCCGGCTCTTCCGGCGGCCATCGTCGTTTGCGTGCACCGGGCCGGGGTACCGCGATGGGCATGACGGACGACGACAAGGTGTGGCGGGACGAGGAACGCACTCCCCTGCGGGAACTGGACCGGGCCGTGGCGCGGTCGACGCTGGACGGCCAGGCCGACGACGTGACGGGGAACGACGCCGGTGAGGAGGCGGCCTTCGGCCACGGCCCGGAGGCGGTGGACCGGGGTGGGCAGGCCGCCGGCGCGGGCCGCGAGCCGACGGACCCGGACCGCGCGTACCGGCCCTCGACGACGGGGCGGACCGGGCCCGACACGATGTGAGCCGGGCGCCGTGCGGCGGGCGGGCCGGCTGGCGGAGGACGCGGAAGCCGCGGGAAGCTGACGAACCAGTGCCGCCGGAACGCTGATACCCCTGTGGCATAAATATGCCTGGGTGGTATCGGGACGAGCGGACACACCCCGGCCGTCGAAGTCGGGCGCAGCCGGTCACGGTTCATGAAACAGACCGTGGCCCCGCGCGCTCAGCCGGACGCCGGTCGGCGGGTCCCGGCCGTGTGCAGGGCGATCAGGCCCAGCGTGAGCACGACCAGCGCCGGCCCGAGCAACTCGACCGACGTGTTGCCGAGCAGCACCCCGATCCCGGCCGGCACCAGCGCGCCGCCCAGCCCGGCCGCGGCGATCTGCAGCCCGATGGTCCGGTCGGCGTGCGCCGTACCGACCCGCTCGACGGTGGTGAGGGTGAGCAGCGGGAAGACCGGGGCGGCGGCGAAGCCGACGACGAACAGCCCCGCCACGGCGACCCAGGCCGGTGCGGGCAACGCGATCAGGACCGCGCCGAGCGCCATCCCGACCAGGCTGCCCCGCAGCACCGTCGCCGCGCCCAGCCGCTCGGCCACCACGCCCTGCACCACGCGCCCGACGAAGAGGCTCCCCCAGTAGCCGGAGACGCAGACGCCGGCGACGGCCGCGCCGAGGCCACGCCCCTCGGTGAGCAGCAGGAACGCCCAGAGCCCGGCGGCCACCTCGATGGCCACGTAGACGGCGAAGGCCGCCGCGCCGAGCCAGACCGCCGGCAGGCGCAGCGTCTCGCGTACCCGGGTGACGGCCGGCGGGGCGACGGCAGCCTTCCCCGTCGCGGGCCCCGCGGGCCCCCGGGCCGGGGTGCGGTCCCGCCAGGCACGGACGGTGAGCGCGAACGCGGCGGCAAGCGCGAGCTGGGCCCCGGCGACCAGGCCGTAGCCCCAGCGCCAGGAGAGCCCGGCGCTGAGCGCGCCGGTCATGATGAGCGGCCCGAGCGCCACGCCGAGGCCGAAGAACGCGTGCATCCAGTTCATGTGCCGGGGGCCGAAGGCACCCGCCGCGTACGCGTTCAGGCCGGAGTCGATCGCGCCGGAGCCCAGACCGAGCACCAGCGCGCAGCCCACCATCAGGATCAGCCCGGGGGTCAGCGCGTAGCCGGTGAGCGCGAGGCTGGCCAGCAGCGTGCTGCCGGCGAGCAGCCAGCCGACGCCGAGCCGGGCCAGCGTGAAGCCGGCCAGCACGCTGGAGGTCAGGTAGCCGGCCGTGCCCGCCGTGAGCACGAGGCCGACGGCCTCGGTGGGTACGCCGAAGTCGGCCCGGATCGAGGGCCAACCCACGCCGATCAGGCCGTCGGGCAGGCCGAGGCTGACGAACGCGAGGTAGGCCAGCAGGAGCAGTGAGGCGCGGGGCGGGGCGGTGGACACGAGGGACCATCCTGCCCGGAGTCGGCGACGGTGCCAGTCCGCCTCCCCCGGTGGGACGAAGATTACGGTCCGGACGGGTGGTGAAACGGACAGCTCATCCAGAATCGGCCGTTCGGCTGACGGCAAGGCCCGGGTCACGCGCAAGACTTTCGGGATGCATCAGGGCTCCGGCATCCTCTCCACGCGTCAGCGCCGCCTGGCATGGCTCGGCTTTCTCCTCGCCGCGCTCCAGGCTCCCGTCTCCGCAAAACTGGTCTCGGACGACTCCTGGTTGTTCAGCCTCTGCGTGGCGCTGATGGTGGCGACCGTGATCATCGCCGACGACGCGGCCCGGCGCCGCCCGGCGGACGCCCGCCCCACGGACTGACGGGTCGGTTCAGCCCTCGCCGGCGGGGCGCGCCTCGTGCCCGGGCAGGCCCCGGGTGCGCCGCCGCTCCTTCATCTCCGCCTCGTAGAGGTGCCGGCGGCCGCCGACCAGTTCCTCGCGGGCGGCCCGGTCGAGGTCGCGGAAGAGGGCGTAGTAGCCGTCGTCGAAGTCCTCGACGACCTGGAACGTCCACCGCCCGGCGATGACGTTGCGACCCAGCAGGTCGGCGTCGATGCGGTCGGCGATGCGGTCGTGCCCGGCGGCGCGGAACATCTCCACGGCGTCGTCGAGCATCAGGTCGGCGTGCCCCACGAGCTGGTGCAGCGAGTAGAGGTGACCGCGCACCCGCTCGACGCACTCCAGCGCCTCGCTGAGCTTGCCCAGCGCCGCCACCGTCTCGTCGCTGACCCCGGCCGGCCTGCGGTGCCGCTCGTCCGGCCCGTCCCCGTGTCGTTCCATCCGTTCCTCCAGGTGTCGACTTCGCCCCGGCGGGGCGGTTCTCCTCCTGCCCCGCCCGGGCCGACTCAATCCCCCGTGGGCGGTTGACCGTTCGGGGGAGGGTCGAAAACCCGCCGACCGGCCGAGGTCGACCCTGGTCACGGCCGGATAGCCTCGGTCACCATGCGTGTGCCGTTCACCCGGGTCGAGGCCCGTTCCACCGCCAGCTCGGCGCGATCCACCCTCGCCCTCCTGTCCGCCTCCGTCGGTGCCGAAGGGCTGGCCGCCGCCGCCGCGCGTCCGGGCCTGCTGGCCCTGGTCGACCAGCACGCCGCGGCGGTACGGGAGAGCCTGGACGGCGACCGCCGGCCGCTGAGCGCCGCCGCGCTCGCCGGCTACGCGGAGGGCGTACGCGCCGCCGCGCTGGAGCACGGCTGGCAGCCCCCGGTGGCGCCGGTCGACTGGTCCGCGCCGGACTGGCTGCTCACCCGGCTGCTCGCGGTCTGCGCGCTGACCCGCTCGCTGGGCACCCCGGCGCCCGCCCCGCTCCCGCTGGTCTGAGCGACGGCCCGACCCGCCGGAGGGGCGCCCGCGGTCCGCAGACACCCCTCCCCGTCGCGTCGCACCGGTCAGCGGCGGAACTGCTGGGTCTCGTCGCCCATGTTCCCCGACTGGTAGGTGCCGCGCCCGCCGGCCGTCGCGGACTCCTGCCCGCGCGGCATGACCTCGGTCCGCTCGGCCGCCGTACGGTCGGCCATCTGCCGGCCGACGTCGACCTGGCCGGCCTCCCGGGCCCGACGGTGCTCCTGCACCGCCCGCGACTCCTCGGCCATCCGGTTCAGCCAGCCCTCCCAACGGTTCTGCATGGGCCGCACCAGACCGCCGCCGACGCCGACGATCAGGATGCCGGCCACTGTGGCGAGCACCGCGATCAGCACCGGCGTGGTCACCGCCGTGGCGATGCCGACCTGGTTCAGCGCGGCGATGACACCCAGCGCGATGATGAAGATCGCCGTCAGGTCGGCGAGGATCTTGCCGTACGAGAGGCCGCCCAGTGCCCCGGTGACGATGTCGCGGACGGCGTTGGCGATCGCGGCGGCCACGACGATGATGACGATCGCCACGAAGGCGCGTGGCAGCCAGGCGACCACGCCGCCGATCAGGTCACTGATCGCGTTGGGTCCCCACACCCCGAAGGCGAACTGCAGGGTGAACAGCAGCACCGCGTAGTACGCGAGCTTCGCCAGGATGTCACTGGCGTCGTACCTGGTGCGTTCCAGCGCGCGTTTGATGCCGCCCCGTTCCACCGCCTTGTCGAAGCCGACCCGTTCCAGCGCCGCGTCGACGATCTTGAGCACGGCCTTGGCGATGAGCCATCCGACCACGAGGATCGCGATGAACGCGATGGCCCGCGGTATGAACAGCAGCACCGACCTCCACATGTCGGCCACGGCGTCGCCGATGTCGACCTGCCTGACCGCGAGGCTATCCGGCATGATGTCCCTCCTGTCGCATGGACTGCGCCGCGCGCATACCCGGTCACCGACGCGGCACGCCGTACCGCTCCCCGAGTTTTTCCCGACATGTCACTGCAGAGCCGCCCTGAACTGCCCGAACGTCCAACCCGGGGGGCGCGCGGGGCATGATCGGAAACGGCCGGTAGGGGCTGCGGCTAGGCTGCGGTCATGCCAGGAACGGTCGGACGGGTCCCGAACCCCCCAGCCCCGGTCTCGGGAACACCCTCCGTGTCGCACACGGCGGCCACCGTCCTGCGCCACGACTGGGGCGGCACCCCGCTGGGCCCGTGGCGCGCGTGGGACCCGGCGGTCCGCGCCGCCGCCGAGTTGCTCCTCGCCTCGCCCGTACCGATGGCCCTCACCCTCGGCGACGAGCACCTGCTGGTCTACAACGACGCGTACGCCGACCTGATCGGTGACCGGCACCCCGACGCGGTGGGGCGGCCGGCGGCCGAGGTGTTCGCCGAGTCCTGGCCGCTGCCCGGCGTCGGCGACGCCATCGAGCACACCTACCGCTCGGGGGAGCCGTTCCTGGAGAAGGAGACGACCCTTCCGCTGCACCGCGGCCCCGGCCTGGTCGAGCAGTCCGTCTTCACCCGGGGCTACTCCCCCGTGCGCGACAGCGCCGGGCGGATCGTCGGCGTGCTGACCGTGGCCGCGGAGACCACCCAGGTCACCCAGCAGTTGCAGAGCCTTAGCGACTTCGCCGCGGCGCTCGCCGGCACCCTCACCCTGGACGACGTGGCCCGGGTCGCGCTGCGCTACGCGATCACCGCGTTCGACGCCGACCGGGTCACGTTCGCCGTCGACGAGGGCGGCGGCGGCTGGCGGATGGTCCGGCGCGTCCGGGGCGAGCTGATGGACGAGGCCGACGAGCGGCTGCCCCCGCTGTGGCGACGCATTCCGCCGGACTCGCAGGGACCGGTGGTGGCCGCCGCCCGCAGCGGGGTGCCGCACTTCGTCGACGACGGCCAGCCGCTGCGGGAGACCGCGGTGGACCGGCACGACCAGAAGGTCCGCTCGCTCGCGGCGGTGCCGCTGCGGGCCTCGGTGGTGCGCGGCGGGTTGACGGTCGGCTACCAGGTCCCGCATGTCTGGTCGGCCGCGCGACGCGCGCTGCTGGCCGCCTCCGCCGAACTGGTCGGCCAGGCCGCCGAGCGGGCCCGCCGGTTCGAGACCCAGCACGGCACCGCCCAGCTGCTGCAACGCAGCATGCTGCCGGAGCACCTGCCCGACCTGCCCCGGATGCGGATCGCCGCCCGCTACGACCCGGGCGTCGACGGCAACGCCGCCGGCGGGGACTTCTACGACGCCTTCCTGCTGCCCGACGGCGGTCTGGGCATCGTGCTCGGCGACGTCGCCGGCCACGACGTGCAGGCCGCGGCCCGGATGGGTCAGGTGCGCGCGGCGCTGCGGGCGCTGGCGCTGGCCGATCCCCGCCCGGACGCCGTGCTGGCCGGGCTCGACCGGCTGGTCACCAGCCTGGGTGCCGAGGGCGACACCCACGAGCTCTTCGTCACGGTGGTCTTCGGTGTCGTCGACGCCGACCGGCAGCGGCTCACGCTGGCCAGCGCCGGTCACCCCGCCCCGCTGATCCGCCGGTGCGCCTCCGACGGCGAGCCGGGCGCCGAATACCTCGACCTGCCCGCGGGCGCCCCCCTGGGCCTGGGCTGCCGGCCACCGACGGCAACGGTGCGCTTCGCCCCGGGCGACACGCTGCTGCTGTTCAGCGACGGGGTGGTGGAGCGGCGCTGGCAGGACCTGACGGCCGGCTTGGACGCCCTGTCCGCCGCCGTCGCCGGCGCGGGCAGCGGCGACCCCCGCGCGTTGTGCGCGGTGGCCACCGCGGCGGTGCCCGGCGCCACCGAGGACGACGTCGCCGTGCTGGCGGTGGAGTACGCGCTGCGGCCGTCGCGGTCGGCGAGCATGGAGGTGCCGGCCGAGCCGACGGCGCCGAGCCGGGTGCGGCACTGGATGACCGGGCAGCTCACGGAGTGGCAGGTGCCCGAGTCGATCATCGGCGCGGCCGTGCTCTGCACCAGCGAGCTGACCACCAACGCCCTGCTGCACGCGGGCACCGCCGCCCGGGTGGAGATCGACCTCAGCCCGGAGCGGCTGCTGGTGTCGGTCGCCGACTCGGGCACCCGGGGCACGGTGACCCGCGCGCAGACCGACACGCTCAGCAGCCGTGGCCGGGGGCTGGGGCTGATCGAGGAGCTGAGCGACGCCTGGGGGACGGACCCGACCGTACGCGGCTCGACGGTCTGGTTCGAGATCCTGGTCCCGTCCGGGTGAGCGGCGTCAGCCCCGTCCGGAGGGGGTAGGAGGAGGTCATGCCCACCGACAAGCCCGCCGGTGTCCTCTTCGACGTGGACGGCACCCTGGTCGACACCACCTACCTGCACACCGTGAGCTGGTGGGAGGCGCTGCGCCAGCTCGACCGGCCCCCGCCCATGGCGACGATCCACCGCGCCATCGGGATGGGCTCGGACAAGCTGCTCGACCACCTGCTCGGCCCGGAGCGCGACCGCGGCGCGGACGGGAAGCTGCGCGACGCCCACGACACCCTCTTCGCCGAGTACTGGGAGCGGCTGGTCCCGCTGCCCCGCGCCGCCGACCTGCTGCGGGCCTGCGCGGAGCGGGGGCTACGGGTCGTGCTCGCCACCTCCGCCGCCGAGCACGAGGTGGCCGCGCTACGTCGGGCGCTGGCCGCCGACGACGTGATACACACGGTCACCAGCTCGGCGGACGCGCGGGAGAGCAAGCCGGCGCCGGACATCCTGGTCGCCGCGCTGGAGCAGTCCGGGCTCGCCGCCGAACGGGTGGTCTTCGTCGGCGACTCGGTGTGGGACGTCGCCGCCGCCGGCGAACTGGACGTGCCCTGCGTGGGGCTGACCTGCGGCGGCACCAGCCGGGGCGAGCTGGCCGGGGCCGGCGCGGTGGCCGTCTACGAGGACCCGGCCGCGCTGCTCGCCGCCCTCGACGACTCGCCGGTCGCCCAGGTGAGGTGACCGGCGCCGGTTCCGTCGCTCCGGACAGGAATACGAGAAGTCCTCCGGGGGCAAGGACTTGCACCACCTGCCCGCACGCCGTGGGCGAGGCGGAGAGGTGGGGTCGTGGAGCCGGTAGACGTGGCGTTCGCGGTGGTCGGTCTGGGCGCGCTGTTGGCGGGGATCCTGCCCCGGGTGCTCGAGCACCGGCCGCTGTCCATGCCGATCGCGTTCCTCGGGCTGGGCATGCTGGTCTTCGCCCTCCCCGTCGGGCTGCCGAACCCCGACCCGCTCGCGTACCCGGACGTCGCCACCCACCTCACCGAGATCGGCGTCATCGTGGCGCTGATGGGCGCCGGTCTGAAGATCGACCGGCCGTTCAGTTGGCGCCGCTGGTCGTCGACGTGGCGGCTGCTGGCCGTCGCCATGCCGCTGTGCATCGCGGCGGTGGCGCTGCTCGGCTGGTGGTGGGCCGGGCTGGTGCCGGCCGGCGCCCTGCTGCTGGCGGCGGCCCTCGCGCCGACCGACCCGGTGCTCGCCGCCGACGTGCAGGTCGGCGAGCCCAACGACGTGGAGGACTCCGAGGACGAGGTCCGCTTCGCCCTCACCTCGGAGGCCGGGCTCAACGACGGGTTGGCCTTCCCCTTCGTGTACGCGGCCATCGCCATCGCCACCACCAGCCTGGCCCCGGCGGACTGGCTGGGTCACTGGTTCGGCGTGGACGTGCTCTGGAAGGTCGGGGCGGGCGTGGCGGGCGGTTGGCTGGTCGGCTGGCTGCTCGGCAAGCTCTTCTTCCGGGCCCCGAGCAAGCTGCGGTTGGCCCGGCACTCGGAGGGCTTCCTGGCGCTGGCCGCGACGTTCCTGGCGTACGGGCTGGTGGAGCTCGTCAGCGGGTACGGCTTCCTGGCGGTCTTCGTGGCGGCGCGGGCGATCCGGGCCGCCGAACGCACCCACGAGTTCCACTCCGTGCTGCACGGCTTCGCCGAGCAGGTCGAGCGGCTGCTCACCGTGCTGTTGCTGCTGCTCTTCGGCGGCGCCGTCGTGGGCGGCCTGCTGGGTCCGCTGACGTGGCCGGCCGCCGCGGTCGGGCTGGCGCTGGTCTTCCTGGTCCGCCCGCTGATCGGCTGGCTGTCGCTGCGGGGGGCGCCCGGCCGGCCGGCCGAGCACTGGGTGATCGCCCTGTTCGGCATCCGGGGCGTCGGCTCGTTCTACTACGTGGCGTACGCGACGACGAAGGCCGACTTCCCGCAGGCGGACCTGATCTGGGCGACCGTCGGCCTCGTCGTGATCGTCTCGGTGGTGGTGCACGGTGTCGCGGCGACGCCGGTGATGCAGTTGCTGGACCGGGCGGGACAGCGCACCTCCGACCCGTCGGAGCGGGGACGCGCCGGCGAACCCGTCCCCGCCGCGAGCTGACCCGGCCCGACGGTGCCCGTGAGGGCGGGCCCACGGTGAGCTTCGGGGCGGGACCGTCGGGGTCCTCACCCTCACCCGCCGCCCAGGCGGGTGACGAGGGCGCGGCCGAGGTCGCGGCCGGAGCGCCAGGCGCTCTGCACCCGGGGCTTGCCGAAGGCGTCGCCGGCCAGCCCGACGCCGTCGGCGTCGAGGTGGTACGTGCCGCCCGGTCCGGCCGTCGGCTTCGCGTACGTCCAGCGGTGCACGTGCACGTGCTCCGCCGGTTCGGGCAGCCCCAGCAGGTCCCGTACGGCCTCCTCGACCGCCGGCCCGGCCCCGGTGGGCAGGGCGAGATGGCCGGCGGCGTACTCGGGCGTGGTGTGGGCGACCAGCACCGGCGCGTCGTCACCGCGGCGGTCGCCGTCGTCGCAGACGAGGTTGAGCACCGGGTGGTCGTTGACGAAGGCGCCCCGGAAGGCGGCCCACCGGCGGGCCGGGAAGCGCAGCACCGCCGCCAGCGACGGCGACCAGCGCTGGTCCTGGGTGGTGCGGGTGGCCGCGGCCAGCGTCGGGGCGAGCAGCAGCGCCGCCTGCGGCCCCGGCATGGCGAGCGCCACCGCCTCGCAGGCCCGCCCGTCCACCACGGGTCCCGGCTCGACGCCGAGCACGAGCCGGTTCACGGTCACCGGCAGGTCCCGGGCCAGGTGCTCCACCAGCGAGCGCAGCCCCCGGGTCGCCGCCCAGCGCATCGGGCCGGGCGCCTCGCGCCGGCCGGCGGCGTCGTACGCGACGAAGGTGTCGGTCCACTCGCGGGCCAGGCCGGCAGACCGCCATCCCTCGGCCACCTGCGCGAAGTCCGGATCGTCGACCGTGAAGTACGCGGCGCCGAGGTCGGCGGGTCGGCCGTCGAAGCGGCGGCTGGCCATCCGGCCGCCGGGCACCCGGGCGCGCTCCCGGATCTCCACCGGGATGCCCGCGCGGGCCAACTCCGTCGCGCACGCCACCCCGGCGATGCCCGCGCCGACCACCACCACACCCGCCCGCTGCCGCGCACCCACCCGGTGATCGTATGCGGGCCGGGTCGCCGGGGCGGCCGAGTCGCCCCGGGGCGCGCCCGGGGACACGACGCGCCGGGGCGCCGCATGGATCGGCGCCGCGCGGGGTATTGGCACGTCTGTTCGAAGGAAGGTGGAGACCATGACGGACCGCACCAGCAGCCAGGCCAACCCGCAGGGCGCCATCAAGGACCCGGACGAGTGGGTCACCGGTGAGGAGCCGCCGACCGCCGCCCAGGAGTCCTACCTGGCGACCCTGGCCCGGGAGGCCGGCGAGGAGCCGCCGGAGGGACTGACCAAGGCCGAGGCCTCGAAGCGGATCGACCAGCTCCAGGAGGAGACCGGCCGGGGTCAGTGACCGGACGGGCGGCGCGGTGGCAGGCGGTGCAACTCGACCTCGTCGAGCCGGCCCGCCGCCACCCGCGCCGTCAGGTACGTGGCGTACGGCTGGGCCCGGCGGTCGGTGGGCGAGCCCGGGTTGAGCAGCCGCGGACCGCCCGGGGCGAGCGTGTCCCAGGGGATGTGCGAGTGCCCGAAGACCAGCACGTCGGCGTCGGGGAAGCGGGCCGCGCAGCGGCTCTCCCGACCGGCCTTCGGGCCGGTCTCGTGCACGACGGCGACCCGTAGTCCGTCCAGTTCGACCCGGGCGACCTCCGGCAGCCGGGCGCGCAGCGCCGGCCCGTCGTTGTTGCCGTACACCCCGACGAGGCGGCGGGCCCGGGCGGCCAGGGCGTCCAGCAGCGCCTCGTCGACCCAGTCCCCCGCGTGCAGCACCACGTCGGCGGCGTCGACCGCCGCCCAGAGCGGCTCCGGCAGATCCCTGGCCCGCTTCGGCACGTGGGTGTCCGCGGTGATCACCAGGCGCATCCCGCCATTCTCCCGGGCGGGCGCGTCACGCGTCGCGCCGGTGGGAAAAATGTCGCCGGCGGCGACGCGGACCCTTCACATCGTCGCCATCACCACGTAGTTTGACGGCGGTATATGGGAGCGCTTCCAGCGGTGCTCCTCGATGGAATGGGAGAGTCCCGTGAGAAGTAGACCCGCACTCGCCGCGGCGGGCGCCGCCGCGGCCGCGCTCACCGTCGCCGCCACCGTCGCCGTCGGCATCGTCCGCGCTCCCGCCGCCGTCGCCGCCGACTCGGCGTTCTACGTCGACCCGGCCACGGCCGCCGCGGCCTGGGTCGCCGCCAACCCCGGCGATCCCCGGGCCGCCGTCATCTCCGACCGGATCGCCAACGTCCCCCAGGGCCGCTGGTTCACCCGGACCAACACCTCGACCGTACGGTCCGAGGTCGACGCCCTCGTCGGGGCGGCGGCGGCCGCCGGCAAGGTGCCGATCCTGGTCGTCTACAACATCCCCAACCGCGACTGCAGCGGCGCGAGCGGCGGCGGCGCCCCCGACCACGCCACCTACCGGCAGTGGGTCGACCAGGTGGCGGCCGGACTGGCCGGGCGGCCGGCGACCATCGTGCTGGAGCCGGACGTGCTGCCGCTGATGACCAGTTGCCAGAACGCCGCCCAGCAGGCCGAGACGAGGGCCTCCATGGCGTACGCCGGCAAGAAGCTCAAGGCCGGCTCCGCCGCCGCCCGGGTCTACTTCGACATCGGGCACTCGGCGTGGCTCGCCCCCGGCGAGGCGGCCTCCCGGCTGCTCGGCGCGGACGTCGCCAACAGCGCGGACGGCATCTCGCTCAACGTCTCCAACTACCGGCGCACCGCCGACGAGGTCGCCTACGCCAAGGCCGTGATCGCGGCCACCGGGGTGTCCCGGCTCAGGGCGGTCGTCGACACCAGCCGCAACGGCAACGGGCCGGCCGGCTCCGAGTGGTGCGACCCGGCCGGGCGGGCCATCGGCACCCCGAGCACCACCGCCACCGGCGACTGGGCCATCGACGCGTACCTGTGGGTGAAGCTGCCCGGCGAGGCCGACGGGTGCATCGCGCCGGCCGGCCAGTTCGTGCCGCAGCGGGCGTACGACCTGGCCGTGGCCGCCGGCCCGGCCCCCACCACGGCGCCGCCGACCACCGCACCGCCCACGACGGCGCCCCCGACCACCGCGCCGCCCACGACGCCTCCGGCGACCACTCCCCCGCCGACCGGCGGCTGCGCGGTGTCGTACACCCCGAACTCGTGGTCCGGCGGCTTCACCGCCGAGCTGCGGGTGACCAACCATGGCGCCGCGCTCACCGGCTGGACCCTCACCTTCGCCCCCGGCGCCGGGGTCCGGCTGACCAACGGCTGGAACGGCGACTGGACCCAGTCGGGTGACCGGATCACCGTGCGCAACGCCACGTGGAACGCCGGCCTGCCCTCGGGCGGCACGGTCTCGATCGGCTTCCAGGGCACCTGGCCGGGCGGCACCCTGCCCGCCCCGACCGGGTTCACGCTCAACGGCACCGCCTGCTCCTGACCCCCGACGCCTCGCCCGCCCCGCACGGGCGGGCGAGGCGGCACCGGGGCAGCGCCTAGGATCGGCGCGTGAGCGCGGCGGTGGAGCAGCGGCGGGCGCCGGTAGGCACGCTGCTGCGGCAGTGGCGCAGGCGGCGCGGGCTCAGCCAGCTCGCCCTCGCGGTCGAGGCGGAGGTCTCCACCCGGCACCTCAGCTTCGTGGAGACCGGGCGCTCGGCGCCGAGCCGGGAGATGGTCCTGCGGTTGGCCGAGCACCTCGACGTGCCGCTGCGGGAGCGCAACCGGCTGCTGCTGGCCGCCGGGTACGCCCCGGTCTACTCCCACGCCCCGCTGGACTCCCCCGAGCTGCGCCGGGTCCTCGACGCGGTACGCCGGGTCCTGCGGGCGCACGAGCCGTACCCGGCCGTCGCGGTGGACCGGCGCTGGAACCTGGTCGCCGGCAACGCCGCACTGCCGCTGCTCACCGAGGGGGTGGCCGGGCACCTGCTCCGGCCGCCGGCCAACGCGCTGCGGCTGACCCTGCACCCCGAGGGCATGGCGCCCCGGATCGCCAACCTCGCCGAGTGGCGGGCCCACCTGCTCGGCCGGCTGCGCCGACACCTGGGGCTGACCGCCGACGCCGAGCTGACCGCGCTGCACGACGAGCTGCGCGGCTATCCGGGCGGGTCGGCCGAGCCGGACGCCGGGCTGCCGCGTGCCGGGGACGTGGTGGTGCCCCTGCGGCTGCGTCACCCGGCTGGCGAGCTGGCCTTCCTCAGCACCGTCTCGACCTTCGGCACCCCGCTCGACGTGACGGTCGAGGAGCTCTCCATCGAGTCCTTCTTCCCGGCCGACGAGGCCACCGCCGCGTGCCTGCGCGCCGCCGCCCGCTGAGCGTTACCTCGCGACGGCGGCGGGAACGCGGGCGGTCGACGAAGGAGGAACTCATGACCACACCGTCGAGTCCCACCTCGGCATGGCGGCCCGGGATGCCGGGCGCCGACACCCTGCCGTCCGGTCCCGCCGGCCGGCCCAGCGCCCCCGGTCAGGACGGGCACGGCCCGGAGACCGGCCCGCCCACCGTGACGATCGGGTCGTACCCGGACTATCCGTCCGCCCAGCGGGTCGTCGACTACCTGGCGGACAACCGGTTCCCGGTCGAACACAGCGCCATCGTCGGCACGAACCTCACCCTGGTGGAGACCGTCCTCGGGCGGATGACGACCGGGCGGGCGGCCCTGGCGGGCGCCGGGACGGGCGCCTGGTTCGGTCTCTTCATCGGACTGCTGTTCGGCATCTTCACGGCCGGCAACTGGCTCGCGGTGATCCTGGTCGGGCTGGTCGTCGGCGCGATCTGGGGAGCGGTGTTCGGCGCGGTCGCGCACGCGATGACCGGCGGGCGGCGCGACTTCACCTCCGCCAGCTCGCTGCGCGCCGGCCAGTACGCCGTGATCGTCGACGCGCAGTTCGCCGAGCAGGCCCGGCAGCTCCTCGGCCGGATGCACATGCCGGCCTCGTCACCTGGCCGCTGACGGTCCGGGGCCGGGACGCCCTCCGAGCGGACGGCGCCCCGGCCTGGCACGCAAGCAGATCGTTCAAAGCTGCACGACCATCCCCTGACAGCGGAGTGACCGCACTCACAAGCAGTAGTTAAATTTTGAAATAGTGCTACTGTCGTGACGTGACCGAGAGCCTGGACAATGCCCGCCTCGCCGCCTGGCGCGCCTACATCGAGGCCAGCCAGCGGCTCTACACGCGGCTGGAGGACGACCTGCGCGCCGACAGCGCGCTCACCTTCGCCGACTACCACGTGCTCGTCCTGCTCTCCGAGGCGCCGGGCCAGCGGCTGCGGATGGGCGAGCTGGCCAGCCGCCTGGTGTTCTCGCCGAGTCGGCTGACGTACCAGATCACCACGATGCAGCGGCGCGGCCTGGTCGCCCGGGAGTCCTGTCCGGACGACCGCCGCGGCAGCGAGGCCGTGCTCACCGCCGCCGGGCTGCTGGCCCTGCGCGAGGCCGCCCCGCACCACCTGCGGTCGGTACGCGCCCACTTCCTGGACGACCTCGACGACGCCGAGGTCGCCTGCCTCACCCGCATCTTCGAGCGACTCGGCCGGCGCCTGCGCGCGGACCGCGACGCGTCGACCGCCCACCCCCACAGCTGAGGAGTCCCCGATGCCCGCCATCACCGTCGACAACGTGCTCGTCCTGCCCCGCGTGCCCCGGCTCGACGAGTCCACCGCGTTCCGGCCGGTCCGCCGGCTGACCACCGCGCCCAGCGGCTACGAGGGCGAGGGCTTCCCGGTCCGCCGGGCGTTCGCCGGCGTGCCGGTGAGCGAGCTGGACCCGTTCATCCACCTGGACCAGATGGGCGAGGTGGACTACGCGCCGGGCGAGCCGAGGGGCACGGCCTGGCACCCGCACCGCGGCTTCGAGACGGTGACCTACATGATCGACGGGATCATGGACCACCAGGACTCGCAGGGTGGCGGCGGCACGATCACCAACGGCGACACCCAGTGGATGACGGCCGCGAGCGGGCTGCTGCACATCGAGGCGCCGCCGGAGCACCTCGTCATGAGTGGCGGGCTGTTCCACGGCACCCAGCTCTGGGTCAACCTGCCCCGGGCCGCCAAGATGAACCCGCCCCGCTACCAGGACATCCGTGGCCGGGAGGCGGCTCTGCTGACCACGCCCGACGGTGGCGCGCTGATCCGGGTCATCGCCGGGGAGATCGCCGGGCACCGGGGGCCGGGCTCCACCCACACCCCGATCACCATCACCCACGTGACGGTGCAGCCGGGCGCGCGCGTCGACCTGCCGTGGCGGCCGGACTTCAACGCCCTGGTCTACGTGCTGGGCGGGCGGGGCACGGTGGGCACCGACGGGCGGCCGGTGCACACGGGCCAGCTCGCCGTGCACGGCCCCGGCGACGCGCTGACCTTCGCCGCGGACGCCAGCCAGGACGGCCACACCCCGACGCTGGACCTCTACATCATGGGTGGCGAGCCCATCCGGGAGCCGGTGGCGCACTACGGGCCGTTCGTCATGAACACCCGCGACGAACTGCTCCAGGCGTTCGAGGACTTCAAGGCCGGTCGGCTCGGTGTCGTCCCCGCCGAGCGGCTGCCGCACACCGAGGGCCAGGCCCCGAGGCCCTGAGCCCACGGCCGGGCGGCGCCCATCGTCGCGGCGCGGCGTCAGGAGACGGCGAATATGCCCGCGACGCCCAGGATCACCATGAGCAACACGGTCACCAGCGCACCCCGCTCGCTCTCCACCGCCGGCTCGCGGTGCTCGGTCGCGGAGTTCGTCGTCTCGCCGGGCATGGTGTTGCCTCCTCGGTGTCGCGTCGTGATCGGGCGGGATGTCGGGGGTCGTCCGGCCGGGTCACCGGGGTGCCGGTCGGGATGCGGACCCGCGACGTGGGTCCTACCGTGAGGACGTTGTCGACCTCGGGGGGCTGGAACGTGGCACCACGCAACTGGTTCCTCAACGCAGCCGAACGCGCCAACCCGGTGTCAGAGTTACCCGTCTGGACCAGCGGTAACCTCGCCGAGCCGTTAATTCACGGTGTCGCGTACTTCGACCGGCTGGTCGACGAGGTGGAGGCCCTGGAGGCCGGCGACCACCTCTTCTTCACCGACTGGCGGGGCGACCCGGACCAGCGGCTGCGCCCGGACGGGCCGACCGTGGCGCAGCTCTTCGCGCGGGCCGCGCAGCGGGGCGTGGTGGTCAAGGGCCTGATCTGGCGCTCCCACCTCGACCTGCTGGCCTACAGCGAGGCGGAGAACCGCAACCTGAGTGAGACGGTCTCCGCCGCCGGCGGCGAGGTGCTGCTCGACCAGCGGGTCCGCCGGGGCGGCTCGCACCACCAGAAGCTGGTGGTGCTGCGGCACCCGCGGGCGCCGGAACGCGACGTCGCCTTCGCCGGCGGGATCGACCTGTGCCACAGCCGGCGTGACGACGCCGCGCACCGGGGCGACCCGCAGGCGGTGCAGATGTCCACCCGCTACGGGGCCCATCCGCCCTGGCACGACGTGCAGCTCGCGGTGCGGGGGCCGGCGGTGGGTGCGCTGGACACCACCTTCCGGGAGCGGTGGAGCGACCCGATGCCGCTGGACTCGGAGAACCCCCTCGCCTACCTGCGCGACCGGCTGCGCGGCGCGGACCTGCGGCCCGACCCGCTGCCGCCGCAGCCGGCCGACCCGCCGCCCTGCGGCCCGCACCACGTCCAGGTGCTGCGCACCTACCCGGCGGTACGGCCCCGCTACTCCTTCGCCCCGGACGGCGAGCGCACGGTGGCGCGCGGCTACACCAAGGCGGTCCGGCGGGCCCGGCGGCTGATCTACCTGGAGGACCAGTACCTGTGGTCCACCGAGGTGGCCGACCTGTTCGCCAAGGCGCTGCGCGACAACCCCGACCTGCACCTGGTCGCGGTGGTCCCCCGGTATCCGGACGTGGACGGCCGGTTGGCGCTGCCGCCCAACACGGTCGGCCGCGAGCAGGCACTCTCACTCTGCGAGCGGGCGGCCCCGGAGCGGGTGCACGTGTTCGACGTCGAGAACCACGCCGGCGCCCCGGTGTACGTGCACGCCAAGGTCTGCGTGGTCGACGACGTGTGGGCCAGCGTCGGCAGCGACAACTTCAACCGCCGTTCCTGGACGCACGACAGCGAGCTGTCCTGCGCCGTACTGGACGAGACCCGGGACGAACGGGCACCGACCGACCCGGCCGGCCTCGGCGACGGCGCCCGGCTCTTCGCCCGGGAGCTGCGGTTGCGGCTGTGGCGCGAGCACCTGGACCGCGACCCCGACGGCGGCGAGGAGGCCGACCTGGTCGACCCCGCCGACGCCGTGGCGGCGATCACCGCCGCCGCCGACGCGCTGCGACGGTGGTACGACACCGGGCGGGCCGGTCCCCGGCCGCCGGGCCGGCTGCTGCCACACCGGGCCGAACGGCTGCCCTGGTACACCCGGGCCTGGGCGCTGCCGGCGTACCGGCTGGTCTACGACCCCGACGGCCGGCCGCTGCGGGCCCGGCGGTCCGGCACGTGGTGAGCGCGCGGGTGGGCGTTCAGACGGGTACGGAGAGGGCGTCGATCCTGCCGAAGGCGGGCACGGCCCCGGTGCCGGCGTCGGTGGCGTGGACCGTCAGCCCACCGGGGTAGGCGAACGAGGCGCGCGGCGAGTAGAAGCCGAACCCGATGGTCAGCGGGTTCTCCGGGCGCAGCGCGTAGATCGGGTGGGCCGGCTCCAGGAACTCCAGCGACTCGATCACGAACGGGTCGACCGGTTCGGCGACGAACGGATGCACGGAACTGAGCAGCTGCCCGTCGCGGGCCGTGAAGTAGCGGTGGTGGCCCCGGCTGATCGCTCCGCCGGTCTCGCCCACCTGGCAGCGGGCGCGGATCACCGGCACGCCGTCGATTTCCGTCTCGGCGACGATGTCCCCGCCGTGGCGCTCGATGTGGGTACGGCCGACGACGGCGGGCGCGCCCCGCGCGGCGGCGTAGGCCCGGACCCGCTCGCTGCACGTCACGTAGTGCGTCCACCAGCCGCCGGGGTTGAGCCCGCCCGGCGCGTCCACCCCGGTCAGCGCCACGCCGAGGTAGGTCAGCGAGTACGCGCCGAAGCCGGAGGTCTGGCTGTCGTCGTCGACCACGTACTGGTTCATGAAGACCAGCCGCTCGGGCGACGGGCGCAGCCCGGCCGGGACCAGCGCCGCGACCGCGTCCGGGTCCGCCGGCAGCCAGCCGAAGTAGAGCGTGCGGCTGTTGACGACCAGGTGGGGAGCGGCGGGGTCGAGCACGGCACCTCCGGCGTGGGGCATGTACCCGCACGCTACGGGCCGTCCCGTTGACGGGACAACGACGGAAAGCCGACATTCGACGCCGGTCGTCCGGTGGACCGTGGCCGCCCGGCCGGCCCGCCGGGGCCACCCGGATGTGTCGACGTCGATGTGCGGCGGAGCTGGCCGGCCGCTCGCCGGCGTAACCCGGCCCACAATCCGCGGGCACGTTTGCCCGCTTTGCCGCTCTCATTGTCGAAAATCACTTAAGTACATCGTACTTTCGGCTAGATTTCGTCAGACCGATCGGGCTAAGGTGGCTCCCGAACGGACATCTGAAGTTAAACCTAAGCGTCACGTCTTTCATCCGCGGACGAGGTGCAGGGAGGACCACCCATGACCGCGCCAACGATCAGCGAACAGGCGACCACAACAACGCCGAGCACCACCGAGAAGCTCGATCCGCGTGCGCTCACCGACAGCGCCGCCGACCTGCTCAACGCGATGGCCGCGCTGCCGGCCGGCCACCCGTCCCGCGCCGCCCTGCGCGACCGCGCGATCGAGGCCTGGCTGCCGCTCGCCAACCACCTCGCGCACCGCTACAGCGGCCGGGGCGAGCCCACCGACGACCTGGCCCAGACGGCCGCCGTCGGCCTGATCAAGGCCATCGACAAGTTCGACCCGACCCGCGGCGTCGACTTCGCCGGCTACGCGATCCCCACCATCATCGGCGAGCTCAAGCGGCACTTCCGCGACCGCACCTGGGACATCCGGGTGCCGCGTCGCCTCCAGGAGCTGCGCCTGGCCATCTCCGACGCCAACAGCACGCTGTTGCAGACCCTCGGCCGCTCCCCCACGGTCGCCGACATCGCCGCCCACCTCAAGCTCACCGAGGAAGAGGTGCTGGAGGGCCTGGAGGGTGCCCGCGCCTACAACGCGGTCTCGCTCTCCACGCCGACCGGCGACGGCGACCGCGCGACCGAGCTGGGCGACATGATCGGCGGCGAGGACGGCGAGTTCGAGCTGGCCGAGCTGCGGGTGGCCCTCGGCCCGGCGCTGGCGACGCTCGACGAGCGCGAGCAGAAGATCCTCACGCTGCGGTTCTACGGCAACCTGACGCAGTCGCAGATCGCCGAGCAGATCGGCGTCTCGCAGATGCACGTCTCCCGGCTGCTGGCCCGCGCGCTGACCAAGCTGCGTGGGCAGCTCGACGGCACGTACTAGGGATACGACCCAGGGGTTCCGGTCGGGTCGCCCGGCCGGCGCACCCAGCCGGAAGTGGTGGCGAAGGCCTCCGGTCGTGGAGTGGGACCGTCCAGGTCCCGCTCCGCCGACCCGGAGGCCTTCGTGGCGCTCCGACGTGTCCCGGCCGGTCAGCGCCGCCCGTCGAGCCGCCCGGGTCGCCCCTGCGACGGGTGACCCGGGCGTCGGCGTTCAGCGGGCGGGCTCGCGCCACATCGGCCAGAACGGGGTGCCGTCCGGCAGGTGGAACGGCTCGGCGACCCGGTAGCCGTGCCGCGCGTACAGGTCGCGGCCCATCTCGCTGGCGGCCTCCAGGTAGCCGGGCACGCCCTCGGCGTCCAGTACGGCGTGGTGGTGCCGCAGCAGCACGCTGCCCAGCCCCTGCCCCTGCCGCTGCGGCGCGACGGCGAGGAACGCCAGGTGGTGGTGGTCCGCGTGCGGGTGGTGGGTCTCGAAGAGCTTGTCCAGGTGGGCGAACCGGTCCGTCCACTGCCCGCACGCCGCGGCGAGCCGGGCGTCGTAGTCCTCCGGCGGCGGGGCCGGGTCGCCCACCGACGGGAACCAGACCGCCACCCCCGCCCGGTCCGCGGTCGCGTACACGAGGCCGTGGCGCATCGCGTGGTCCACCAGGATCGCGAACTGGCCGGCCAGCACGGACTGCCGCCGCCCTTCGTCGGGCACCAGCCAGCGCGGCGCGTCCAGGGCCATGAACGCCTCGGCGATCCGGTCGGCCACCAGCGACGTCTCCGCCGGCCCGAGCCGCTCCACCCGTACGCCGCTCACCGCCGGGCCCCCGTCGCGCTCGGCACGGGCCCGCCCGCGTGCCCGGTCGTCGGCACCGCCGCCGCCACGCTCTCCGCGCCCAGGCCGATCCGGGCGTACGTGTCGGGGCGGCTGCCACGCAGCACCAGCGCCCACAGCAGGCCGAGCAGCGCGGCGACCGGATAGACCGCCGGGACCGCCCAGCGCAGGGGTGAGTCCGGCGCCACGCCGAGCAGGTCGGCGAAGTTGGCCACCGCCAGCGCGACGATCACGGTCAGGGCCACGGCGGCGAGGCCGGGGGCGACCGCGCGGCGCCACAGCGTCTCCTCCACCCGGCTGCGGGCGAAGAACGCGATCACCGCGACCGAGGTGGTGGCGATCAGCAGCAGCACGCCGAAGCCGCCGGCCGTGCCGACCCAGTAGAACAGCTGCACCACCGGGTCCCAGCCGTTGAGCGCGTAGAGCACGATCACCACCAGCCCGAGCGCGCTCTGCGCGAGGGACGCCGCCCGGGGCGACCCGGTGCGCGGCGAGGTCTGCCCGAACACGGCCGGCAGCACCCGCTCCCGGCCGAGCGCGAAGGCGTACCGGGCGGTGGTGTTGTGGAAGGAGATCATCGCGGCGAGCACCGAGGTCAGGAAGAGCGCCTGGCCGATGGCCACGGCGGTGCCCCCGAGGTGCGCCTCGGCCAGGTTGAAGATCAGCCCGATGCTCTGCTCACCCGCCTCGGCGGCGATCCGGTCCGGCCCGACGGCGACGGTCATGCTCCACGACGACAGCGCGTAGATCCCCGCGATGATGGCGATGGAGAGGTAGGTGGCCAACCGCACCGTCCGCTGGGGGTCCTTGCTCTCCTCGCTGAACACCACGGCCGACTCGAACCCGACGAAGCCCAGGATGGCCAGCACCAGCACCGCGCCCGCCCCGGGCACGACGAGGTTCTCCGGGGAGAGGGCGGCGAAGCTCACGTCCCCGCCGGCCGGGTGGGCCAGCTGCCCGAGGTCGAAGACGACGATCACCACCATCTCGGCGACCAGCAGCGCCGCCAGCACCAGGCCGTTGAGGTCGACCCGGAGCAGGCCGAGTACGCCGACCGTCGCCCAGGCGATCAACGCCACGAGCCACCACGCGGGGGCCACCCCGAACAGGCGGCCCAGCACCGGCTCCGCGGCGGCGCCGATGGTGCCGTACAGCCCCACCTGGAGGGCGTTGTACGCGATCAGCGCCACCCAGGCGGCGCCGACGCCGGCCGGGCGGCCCAGCCCCCGCGAGACGTAGGCGTAGAACGCGCCGGCGTTGGCCATCCGCCGCGCCATGGCCACGTAGCCGATGGAGAAGAGGGCGAGCACGGCGGCCACGGTCAGGAAGGCCACCGGGATGCCGAGCACCCCGACGACCCCGTAGCCGGTGGTGACGACGCCCGCCACCACGGTCAGCGGGGCGGCGGCGGAGAGGACGAAGAAGATCACCGACGGCACGCCGAGCCGGCCGCGGGCCAGGGCCTCGGAGACGTTGCTCGGTCGGCCGAGCGTTGGTGTCGACATACGCGGACTCCGGTTCGAGGGGAGGGGGTGGAGGGGCGGTCAGCCCACGCCGCGCAGCACGGCGGCGCCGACCGCGGCCTCGGTGTGCGCCACGAGTTCCCGCAGCGGCGGGGGCAGCGCCGGGATGAGCACGCCCAGCCGGTGGTGCGCCCGGGGGCCGGCGCTCCACAGCACCTCGCGGCTCAGCCCGGCGGCGACGACCAGACCCAGCAGCGTCCCGTCGGGCACGCTCGGCGGTTCGGGCCGGTCGAGCAGGGCGCGCAGCCGGGTGGCCGGCCAGGCCACCGCGTTGAGGTCGATCGGCAGGTAGCTGACGGTGGTGCGGAGCAGCCGGCGGCTCTCCTGCCGGCGCAGTACCCCCGCCCTGACCAGCCGCTCCCCCACGGAGATGGTGGCGGTCTGCGCCAGGAAGCTGAGCCAGGTGCGCACCGGGTGCTGCTGCGTCTCGCCGACCAACTGGTCGAGCACGGTGTGCGCCAGCGCGTCCGCCGGGGGGCGGCGGTCGAGCACCGTGACCAGTCCGGAGGAGACGGTGGCGTGGCCGTGGAGGACCAGTTCGGCGAGCAGCCCGCCGGCGAGTCCGAGGCCGGTCGCCGTGGGGTGCAGCTTCGCCTTGCCCCGACTGTCGTTGTGGATGATCAGGAAGAACTCGTCGGCGATGAGCAACCGGTCCTCCCACGCGGGTTGTCCACAGTGATCGCAACCGGGCAAGGATGCACCGGCCGTGACTGCAACGCAACTCCCGTTTGTGGAAGTTGCACTCCGTGCTGGCGCGACCTGCGGATCTTGCCGTGACAGACTCGGAGGGTGACCGCGAGCCCCACCGTCCGCCGCCGCCGCATCGCCCGGGAACTTCGCCAGTTGCGCGAACGCGCGGGCATGACCCTGGATGTCGCCGCCCGGCAACTGGACATGTCCAAGAGCAACCTGTCCCGTATCGAGAACGCCCAGATCGGCATCAAGCCGCGCGACGTCCGCGCCGCGCTGGCCCTGTACGAGGTGACCGGGGCGGATGCCGAGGCGCTGATCGAGATAGCCCGTGGGGCGCAGCAGCGCGGCTGGTGGCAGAGCTACAGCGACGTGCTGCCGGAGTGGTTCGAGTTCTACGTCGGGCTGGAGGCGGAGGCGGCGACCCTGCGCACGTACGAGGTCGAGGCGGTGCCCGGCCTGTTGCAGACGGAGGCGTACGCGCGGGAGGTCTTCCGGCGCACCGCGGGCGAGGACGGAATCGAGCGCAAGGTCGCCGCGCGGCTGCACCGGCAGAACGTGCTGCACGGCGACGATCCGGTCGAGCTGTCCGTGGTGCTCAACGAGGCGGTGCTCTGCCGACCCGTTGGCGGCGCGACCGTGATGTCCGATCAGATGGCCCATCTAGCGAAGGTTGCTCAGTTACCGAACGTCACTCTTCAGGTACTTCCGTTCTCGGCCGGCGGGCACCCCGCCATGAACGCGCCGTACGTCGTGCTGACGTTCGCCGACACCGCCGACGCCGCCGTGGTTTACCTGGAAAACCTCACGATGGGGCTGGCTCTGGAGGAGGCCGTACAGGTGCGCGGGTATAGCCTTGTGCACGAGGAGCTGTGCCGCCTGGCACTCGGTCCGGAGGCGTCTCTGACGCGCTTGGCGGAAGCTTCTCGTCACTTTTCGTGACCGCTGACGCGGCACGCCGGCACAGACGGGGGTACCGCCGATGACCGCGTTCGACCTCACCCGGGCCCAGTGGCGCACCAGCACCCGCAGCGTCGGCAACGGCAACTGCGTGGAGGTCGCCGTCGCGGCGGACCGGGTCGCCGTCCGCGACAGCAAGGACCGGTCCGGCCCCGTCCTGGCCTTCCCGGCGCCGGCCTGGCGCGCCTTCGTCACCAACGTCGACGGGGTACGCCCCGACTGAGCCGCGCCGGGCGGTGCGAGACTGGGCCGTGCTCTCGGACGTGCCCCTCGACCTGCCCGTACGGCCCGTGCTGCCGGAGCTGGTCGCGGCGCTGCGCGCCACCGGCGCCGGGGTGCTGGTCGCCCCGCCCGGGACAGGCAAGACGACCCTCGCCCCGCTGGCCGTGGCCGACGAGGTCGCCGGCCGCGTGCTGGTCGCGCAGCCGCGCCGGGTGGCCGCCCGCGCGGCGGCGCGCCGGATGGCCGCGCTGCTCGGCGAACCGCTCGGCGAGCGGATCGGCTACGCCGTACGCGGCGAGCGTCGCAGCGGACCGCGTACCCGCGTCGAGGTGGTCACCACCGGGCTGCTGGTGCGGCGGCTGCACCGCGATCCCGAGCTGGCCGGCACCGGCGCCGTGCTGCTCGACGAGTGCCACGAACGGCAGCTCGACGCCGACCTGGCGCTGGCGTTCACCGTGGAGGCGCGGGCCGCGCTGCGCCCCGACCTGTGGCTGCTGGCGATGTCGGCCACCCCCGAGGCGGACCGGTTCGCCGCGCTGCTCGGCGGCGGGGACGCGCCCGCGCCGATCGTACGGGCGTCCTCGGCCCTGCACCCGGTGGCCCGGATCTGGGCGCCGCCGTCCCGGCCGGTGGCCGCGCCGGGGGCCGGCCCGGTCGACCGGGGACTGCTCGACCACGTCGCGGCGACGGTGCGCCGGGCGCTGCGCGAGCGCACCGGGGACGTCCTGGTCTTCCTGCCCGGCGCCGGCGAGATCGGCGCCGTCGCCGGCCGGCTGGCCGACCTGCGCGACACGGTCGCCGTCCTGCCGCTGCACGGCCGGCAGCGCGGCGCCGACCAGGACGCGGCGCTGCGCCCGGCCGACCGGCGGCGGGTGGTGCTGGCGACCGCCGTGGCCGAGAGCAGCCTGACCGTGCCTGGCGTGCGGGTGGTGGTGGACGCCGGGCTGTCCCGGGTCGCCCGGATGGACCTGGCCCGGGGCCTGGGCGCGCTGGTCACCGTCCCGGTGTCCCGGGCGGCGGCCACCCAGCGGGCCGGCCGCGCGGGCCGGGAGGCCCCGGGGTACGTCTACCGCTGCTGGTCGGCGGCCACCCACGAGCGGCTCGCCGCGCAACCCGAGCCGGAGATCGCCACCGCCGACCTGACCGGCTTCGCCCTGGAGCTGGCCGCGTGGGGGTCGCCGGACGGCACCGGGCTGGCCCTGCCCGACCCGCCCCCGGCGGCGTCGATGACCGTCGCCCGCGACACCCTCACCACGCTCGGCGCACTCGACGCGGACGGCCGGATCACCGACCGGGGCCGGGCGATCGCCGCGGTCGGGGCGCACCCCCGGCTGGCCCGGGCGCTGCTCGACGGGGCCGCCCGGGTGGGCGCGGACCGGGCGGCGGAGATCGTGGCGGTGCTCGCCGAGGACACCGCCGCCGGGCCGGGCGACGACCTGACCGCCGCCTGGCGCCGGCTGCGCGCGGGCGCGGACCCGGGTGCCACCGCCCGCTGGCGCGCGGAGGTACGCCGGCTGCGCGCCGCCCTGCCCGACGCCGCGCCGACGGGGCGACACGGCCGGGCGCGCGCGCCCCACGGTGCGGCGACGGCGGAGGGCACCGGCCGGACGCGGCCGGACGCCGACGCGGGCCGGACCGGGGACACGGGCCGGGACCGGCTGACCGACGACCTGGCCGCCGGGCTGCTCGTCGGGCTCGCCCACCCGCAGCGGCTGGCCCGGGCACGGCGCGCGGGCGGCTCGGCGTACCTGATGAGCGGCGGAACCGCCGCGGAGCTGGCGCCCGGGTCGGGGCTGGCCGGCGCCGACTGGCTGGCCGTCGCGGTGGCGGACCGTTCCCCGGGCGCGCCGACGGCCCGGGTGCGGCTGGCCACCCCCCTCGACGAGGCGACCGCCCGGGAGGCGGGCGGGCCGCTGCTGCGCACCGAGCGGGAGGTCGGCTGGGCCGGCGACGACGTGGTGGCCCGGGAGGTGGTGCGGCTGGGCGCGATCGAGCTGGTCGAGCGGCCCCTCGCCCGGCCCGACCCGGCGCAGGTGGCACAGGCGCTGCTGACGGGCCTGCGGCGTACCGGCCTGGGCCTGCTGACCTGGAGCCCGGCGGCGCGGGCCCTGCGCGAGCGGCTGGCGTTCTGCCGGCACGCGCTCGGCGGCGACTGGCCCGACGTGGGCGACGAGGCGCTGCTCGCCGACGCGCCCGCCTGGCTGGGCCCGGAGCTGGCCCGCGCCCGGCGCCGCGCCGACCTGGCCCGGGTCGACGTGGCCGGGGCGCTGCGCCGGCTGCTGCCGTGGGCGCTGGCGGCCCGGCTGGACGAGGTCGCGCCCGAGCGGATCGCCGTGCCGAGCGGATCGCGGATCCGGCTCGACTACGCCGACCCGGCGGCGCCGGTGCTCGCGGTCAAGCTCCAGGAGACCTTCGGCTGGCGCGACGCGCCCCGCGTCGCCGACGGCCGGGTGCCGGTGCTGCTGCACCTGCTCTCGCCGGCCGGGCGGCCGGTGGCGGTCACCGCCGACCTGGCGTCGTTCTGGCGGACCGGCTACCCGCAGGTGCGGGGCGAGCTGCGCGGACGCTACCCGCGCCACCCGTGGCCCGAGGACCCGACCACGGCCCCGCCCACCCGGCACGCCACGCCGCGACGCCGCTGAGCGGGCGTACGCCTCCCGGCGGTGACCGCCGGGCGCCGGGACGCCCGCTCATTCCTCCAAGACGTCGGCGACGACCACCGTGACGTTGTCCGGTCCGCCCGCGCGCAGCGCGAGGTCGATGAGCCGGCGGGCGCAGTCCGCGCGGTCCGGGTGCTCCGCGAGCACCTCGGCGAGGGTGTCCGGGCGGACGACGTTGGACAGCCCGTCGCTGCACAGCAGCCAACGGTCGCCGGGCCACGGCACCATCGTCGCGTACGCCGGGGAGACCTCCTCGCCCTGCAACGCCTGGGTGACCACCGCCCGGCGGGGGTGGCTGCTGGCCTGGTCGGGGGTGATCACCCCCTGGTCGACGAGCAGCTGCACGAACGTGTCGTCGCGGGTGATCTGCTTGAGCACGCCTTCGCGGAACAGGTAGGCGCGGGAGTCGCCGACGTGGGCGAGGGCCAGGCAGCTGCCCGTACGGGCGAAGAGCAGGGCGGTGAGCGTGGTGCCCATGCCCTGCCGCTCCGGATCCTCGGCGACCGCCTGGTGGATCCGCGCGGTGGCCTGCTCGATGCCGCTCTGCAGTGCGGCCACCAGCGCGTGCTCCGGGGTCTCCACGTCGAGCGGAGCGACCGCCTCGATGGCGATCGCGCTGGCCAGGTCGCCGGCCGCCATCCCGCCCATGCCGTCGGCGACGGCGACGAGCCAGGTCCCGGCGTGCAGGGCGTCCTGGTTGCCACTGCGGATCAGCCCACGGTCGCTCGTTCCCACGGAACGCAGCTTCAGGGTCATGGGTGGCAGCCTGCCAGGCGGAGGGCTCGGTTGTCTCTAGGAGATCGGGACCTCGGCGCGTCGCGCGGCGAATCTCACTGTCCCGGGGGCCTCCCGGGGCGGTTCCGAACCATCCAGCCGGATCGATTGACAGGGCGGCGGAGGCACTGGAACCATCGAGGCGACCTGGGAGCGCTCCCAGGTCGCCACCACCTTCCCGTCCCCACAGCCGTCCGGAAGGAACCCCCGTGACGCCATCCCCACGCCGCCTCGCGCTGCTCGCGGCCGCGACCGCCGTCGCCCTGACCGCAGCCACCGCCGGCGCCGCCCACGCCGAACCACCCCCCGACGCCCCCGAGCAGATCGACAACGGCGACTTCAGCGCCGGCGTGTCCCCCTGGTTCTCCTACGGCACCGGCCCGCTCGGCGTCACCGACGGCCGGCTCTGCGCCACCGTGCCCGGCGGCCTGGCCAACCCGTGGGACGCCGGCATCGGCCAGGACGGCGTGCCGCTGGTCGCCGGGGCGGAGTACACCCTCGGCTTCGACGTCTCCGCCACCCCCGGCACCGCCGTCAAGGCCGTGCTGCAACTGGGCACCGCCCCCTACACGACGTACGCCAGCGTCGACGCCACCGCCGGCGGCACCGCCCAGCGGTTCGAGAAGACGTTCACGGTCGCCGAAGGCAACCCGGCCGCCCAACTGATCTTCCAGGTCGGCGGCAGCGCGGCCGAGCAGACCGTCTGCCTGGACGACGTCTCCCTGCGCGGCGGCGACCCGCCCGAACCGTACGTGCCCGACACCGGGCCACGGGTGCGGGTCAACCAGGTCGGCTACCTGCCCGGCGGGCCGAAGAACGCCACCGTAGTGACCTCGGCGACCGAGGCCCTGCCCTGGCAGCTCCGCTCGGCCGCCGGCGCCATCCTGGCCAGCGGCACCACCACCCCGCGCGGCGTCGACGCCGCCTCCGGGCAGAACGTGCAGACGCTCGACTTCTCGTCGTACCGGACCCCGGGGGCGGGGCTCACCCTGACCGTCGACGGCGAGACCAGCCACCCCTTCGACATCTCGGGCACCCTCTACGACCGGCTGCGCGCCGACTCCCTCCAGTTCTTCTACGCCCAGCGCAGCGGCATCACCATCGACGGCGACCTGATCGGCGCGGAGTACGCCCGCCCGGCCGGGCACCTCGGCGTGGCGCCCAACAAGGGCGACACCTCCGTGCCCTGCCAGCCGGGCGTCTGCGACTACTCGCTGGACGTGCGCGGCGGCTGGTACGACGCCGGTGACCACGGCAAGTACGTCGTCAACGGCGGCATCGCCACCTACCAGCTGCTGAACACCTTCGAGCGGACCCGCACGGCCGCCACCGCCGGACACGGCGCCGCCCTCGGCGACAGCACGCTGCGGGTGCCCGAGCGCGGCAACGGCGTACCGGACGTCCTCGACGAGGCCCGCTGGGAGCTGGAGTTCCTGCTGCGCATGCAGGTGCCGGCCGGCAAGCCGCTCGCGGGGATGGCCCACCACAAGATCCACGACCGGAACTGGACCGGGCTGCCGCTCGCCCCGCACGACGACCCCGAGCAGCGCGAGCTGCACCCGCCGTCCACGGCCGCCACGCTCAACCTGGCCGCCGTCGCCGCGCAGTGCGCGCGGCTGTTCGCCCCCTACGACGCGGCCTTCGCGAAGCGCTGCGGCACCGCGGCGAAGACGGCCTACGCCGCCGCGAAGGCCAACCCGGCGCGGTACGCCAGCCCCGCCGACAGCACCGGCGGCGGCGCGTACGACGACACGAACGTCACCGACGAGTTCTACTGGGCCGCCGTCGAGCTCTACCTGACCACCGGCGAGCAGGCGTACCTGGTGGACCTCACCGCGTCGGCGCACCACACCGGCGACGTGTTCGACCCGCGCGGCTTCGGCTGGCAGGGTGTCGCGGCGCTGGGCCGCCTCGACCTGGCCACCGTGCCGAACGGGCTGCCGGCCGCCGACCTGGCCCGCGTGCGCGCCTCGGTCACCGCCGCCGCCGACGCCCACCTCGCCGAGGCGGCCCGGCAGGCGTACGGGCTGCCCATGCCCGGCGACGCGGGCAGCTACTTCTGGGGCGGCAACAGCAACATCATCAACAACGCGGTCGTGCTGGCCACCGCCTTCGACCTGACCCGCGACGCGAAGTACCGCGACGGCGCGGTGCAGGCGATGGACTACGTCCTCGGCCGCAACGCCCTGAACATCTCGTACGTGACCGGGTGGGGCGAGCACGCGGCGGAGAACCAGCACAGCCGGATCTTCGGCCACCAGCTCGACCCCGACCTGCCGAAGCCGCCCGCCGGCTCCCTGGCCGGCGGCCCGAACGCCGCCCTGCAGGATCCGTTCGCCGCCAAGCTGCTCGCCGGCTGCAAGCCGATGTTCTGCTACGTCGACGACATCAACTCGTACGCGACCAACGAGGTGGCGATCAACTGGAACTCGGCGCTGGCCTGGATCGCCTCGTTCCTGGCCGACCAGGGTGACTCGGCGGCGGTGCCGGCGCCCACCTGCTCCGCCACGTACACCAACTACGGCACCTGGCAGGGCGGCACCGGATTCACCGCCCAGGTGACCATCCGCAACACCGGCACCAGCACCGTCGACGGGTGGACGGCCCGCTTCGCCTTCACCGGCGATCAGCAGGTACGCGAGGCGTGGCTGGCGAAGGCGGCCCAGGCGGGGGCCACGGTCACCGCGAAGAACGAGTCGTACAACGCCAGGATCGCCCCGGGCGGCACCGTCACCTTCGGCTTCAACGCCGTGACCGGCGGCGGCGCCAACCCGGCACCCGGCCTGATCACCGTCAACGGCGCGGCCTGCACGCTCTCCTGACGGTCCGGTCCGGGCGGTCCGCCGCCCGGACCGGCGAACACCCTCGCGAGCCGGGAGGAGGCGGGCCGCCGCCTCCCCCCGGCGTCGCCGCCGGAACGGCCCCGGCCGTCGATTTTCGGTGGACGGCGGCCCGGGGCGTACGACAGGGTGGCCGGCATGGACGACGCGGAGCGGCGGGTCTGGTCGCGACTGCCCGACGGCACCCGGAGCGCCCTGGCCGGCCTGGCCCCGGCGGACCTGCGCACGCTGCTGCTGGCGGTGGCCCGGGACCGGGCGGCGGCGGTACGCCCCGCGGACCTGGTCCGCCGCTGGCGCACGGACCGCTTCACCCGGCCGGCGGCGGCCGACCCCCGCGCGCTGGCCGCCGTCGAGGCCCGCATGTGGCAGTTGTTGCCCGCCGAGTTCGCCGGCGTCGACCTCTCCCCCGTCGCGCCGCTCGGCACCTGCTCGGTCGTCACGCCGATGAGCCAGAACCGCATCGTGACCACTTTTCGCGCCACCGAGGTGCTCAGCGACCCCACCAACGCGCTCGCCATCGAGGCCGCGGTACGCCGCCGGGAACAGCAGGCCGACGGCGCCGTGCACCTGGCCGCGTGCCACCGGGTGCTGCGGGCTCAGGACTTCGGGCCGGGCTGGTCGTCGCACTTCCGGCTCTTCACGCTGGTCTCCAGCGCCCGCGACGGCGGCTCGGGGCGCACCGAGGCACGGCTGCTCACCCTGCACCTGGCGTACTGGCGGACGGTGCTCGCCACCCTGCTGCCGCAGTCGGCAGCGCCCCGGGTGCGCCTGACCGTGCTCGACAGCCCGGTCGTCGGGGAACGGATCGAGGACACCGTCCGGCCGGCGCTCGGCCCGTCGGGCGTACCGCTGGTGGACGAGCCGGAGCGCCGACGCGGCCGGGGCTACTACGTCGGCGCGGCGCTGCGGATCACCGCCGGCGACGGCGCCGACGAGGTCGCACTCGGCGACGGCGGCTTCACGGACTGGACCGCCCGGTTCACCAGCGACGCCAAGGAACGCTGCCTGACCTCCTGCCTGAACACGGAACGCCTGACAGGGGCGGGGACGGGTGTAGCAGCATGTCCGTCATGAGCGAGCAGCGGAGCCCTGGCCTGCGCCCCGGCGGGTCGACGGACGCGCCCGCCGTGCTGCGGCTGCTCGACGACGCCACCGCCTGGCTGGTGGCGCGGGGTCGCACCGGCCAGTGGGGCACCGCCCCGGCCTCGACCGACCCGCGGCGGATCGCGCAGGCCGAGGCTTGGGCGACCGGCGGCGGGTTGTGGCTGGCGACGCTCGCCGACCGGCCGGTCGGCGCACTGGTGGTCGGGACGGCGACCGAGTACGTGCCGCCCGCCACCGAGCCCGAGCTGTACGTGAACCTGCTGGTCACCGACCGCGCGCACGCCGCGTCGGGCATCGGCGGCCGGCTGCTGGCGCACGCCGCCGAGTTGGCCCGGGAGCGTGGGCTCGGCCTGCTGCGGGTGGACTGCTACGCGGGCGGCGACGGCGCGCTGGTCCGGTGGTACGAGCGGCAGGGCTTCACGGCCACCGACGCGTTCACGGTCGAGCGCCCGGGCCGCGACCCGTGGCCGGGACAGGTGCTCGTGCGCCGCCTGCCCTGACCCGGGCCGCTCGGTCCGGGCCGGGACCGCTCAGGCTCCGGGCCGGGCCCGGCTCAACCGGCGCTGCGCAGCTTCGGCAGCACCTCGGCGCCGAACGCGTCGATGAAGTCCCGCTGCTCCTGCCCGACGTGGTGCAGCGCGATCTGGTCGAAGCCGAGCTCCAGGTACTCCTCCAGCCAGCCGACGTGCCGCCCGAGGTCGGCGGAGACGTTCACGACGTCGTGGACCTTCTCCATCGGCATGTCCTGCGAGATCACGTCGAAGTGCTCCGGGGTCTCCAGGTCCCAACAGACCGGCGGGGCGAAGACGTTGCTGCGCCACTGGTCGTACGCGACCCGCTCCGCCTCGGCCTGCTCCGGCGCCCAGCTCACGTGCACCTGGAGGTGCAGCGGCCCGCGCCCGCCGGCCTCCCGGTACGCGCCGATCATCTCCCGCAGGTGCGCGGTCGGGGCGTTCACCGTGATCAGACCGTCCGCCCACTCGGCGCACCAGCGGGCGGTGGCCACGCTGACCGCCGCTCCGATCAGCGCCGGCGGCTGCTCCGGTCGGGTCCACAGCTTCGCCCGGTCGACCCGTACCAGGCCGTCGTGGCTGACCTCCTCGCCGGCCAGCAGCGCGCGGATCACGTCCACGCACTCGCGCAGCCGGGCGTTGCGGACGTCCTTGCGCGGCCAGGCGTCGCCGGTGATGTGCTCGTTGCTCGCCTCGCCGGTGCCGAGGGCGGCCCAGAACCGGCCCGGGTACATCGCGCCCAGGGTGCCGATCGCCTGGGCGATGATCGCCGGGTGGTAGCGCTGCCCGGGGGCGTTGACCACCCCGAACGGCAGGTTGGTCGCCTGGAGCGCGGCCCCCAGCCAGGACCAGGCGAAACCGGACTGGCCCTGCCGCTCGCTCCAGGGCGCGAAGTGGTCCGAGGACATGGCGGCGTCGAAGCCGGCCCGCTCGGCGTGGATCACCGCCTCCAGCAGGGCGCGGGGATCGATCTGCTCGTGGGACGCGTGGAAGCCGAACACCGTCATGGCGTCACTCCGTACCCATGACGGCGCCCGGCTACGCCGGCGAACCGGAGCGGGCTACTCCGCGTGCGCCCCGGCGCCGGCCGAGGCGGCCCCCTCGCCCACCCAGACGGTCTTCGTGTTGCAGAACTCCCGCATGCCGAGCGCGGAGAGTTCGCGGCCGTAGCCGGAGTTCTTCACCCCGCCGAAGGGCAGTTCGGGGTAGGAGGTGGTCATCCCGTTGACGAAGACGTTTCCGGCGTCCAGGTCGGTGGCGAAGCGCTCCTGCTCCTCGGGGTCGCGGGTCCAGGCGTTGGAGCCCAGGCCGAAGGAGGTGCCGTTGGCCACCTCGATCGCCTCCTCGTACGACGACACCCGGTAGAGGCCCGCGACGGGGCCGAAGACCTCCTCGGACCACATCCGCATCTCGGGGCGCAGGTCGGTGACCACCGTCGGCGGGTAGTACCAGCCGGGGCCGGCGGGCGGCTCGCCGCCGCAGAGGACGGTGGCGCCCTTGTCGACGGCGTCGCGTACCTGGGCGTGGACCTCGTCGCGCCCGCCCTCGCTGGCCAGCGGGCCGACGTCGGTGTCGGGGTCCATCGGGTCGCCGACCCGCAGGGCCGACATGTTCGCGGCGAATCTCTCGGCGAAGGCGTCGAAGATGTCGGCGTGCACGATGAACCGCTTGGCGGCGATGCAGGACTGGCCGTTGTTCTGGCAGCGGGCGGTGGTGGCGACCTCGGCGGCCCGGTCGAGATCGGCCGACGGCATCACCACGAACGGGTCGCTGCCGCCGAGTTCCAGCACGGTCTTCTTCAGCTCCCGGCCGGCGATCTGGGCGATCGACCGGCCGGCGCCCTCGCTGCCCGTCAACGTCGCCGCGCGCACCCGGGGGTCGCTGAGCACCCGGTCGACCTCGGCCGAGCCGACGAGCAGGGTGGTGAACGCCCCCTCCGGGAAGCCGGCGCGGCGGAACAGGTCCTCCAGCAGCAGCGCGGTCTGCGGCACGTTGGAGGCGTGCTTGAGCAGGCCGGTGTTGCCGGCCATCAGGGCCGGCGCGGCGAAGCGCAGCACCTGCCAGAGCGGGAAGTTCCACGGCATCACCGCGAGCACCGGCCCGATCGGCTGGTAGCGGACGAAGGCCCGGGTGGCCTTGACCGCCCCCGCGTCGGCGGGCTCGTCGGCGAGGAAGTCGGCCGCCTTCGCCGCGTAGAAGCGGCAGGCGGTGGCGCACTTGGTGACCTCGGCCCTGGCCGACGCGTACGTCTTGCCCATCTCGGTGGTCATCAGCCGGGCGATCTCGTCGCGTTCGGCCTCCAGCAGGTCGGCCGCCGCGTTCAGCCAGCGACCGCGCTGGTCGATCGTGGTGCCGCGCAGCTGCCGGTACGCCAGGTCGGCCCGCTCGATCGCGGCGTCGATCTGCTCCGCCGACATCGGGTCGTAGGACTTGAGCGTCTGTCCGGTCGCGGGATTCGTGGTCGCGATGGGCATCTCGTACTCCTGTCACTCGAAGAGTGAGTGGCGGGCGCCCGGCTCCTCCCGGCGGCGGGCGGCGCGGCGGCGCTGGATGATGATCAGGTCGACCACGGCGACCACCGCGAAGACCACGCAGAGGACCCCCAGCCACACCAGGTCGGCGTTGAACGCCAGCACCGCGAAGACGGTCATGGTCACCAGCCCGAACCCGGCCAGCAGGAGCCGCATGTTGAGCGCGCTGTAGGCGTGGCCGACCGTGCCACGGGCGCGCCGGGGCTGCGATCTCGTCATTGCACCGACCTACCCCCGATCGACCCGCTTAACCCGCCCCGGCCGGTCGGCTCCCCGGGGCGTCCTCGTCCGTGCGCCAGGCGCCCCGGGCCGCCGCGTCGGCGGCGTACGCCGTGAAGTCCTTCGGCGCCCGCCGCGTGGACAGGTCGACCGCCACCCTGCCGGTCGCCCACGTCGCCCCCCGGCGGCGCACCGCCGTCCGCCCTGCCGGTGGGCCGCGTCACCCCGCTGGTGGGGTGCGTTACACCGGCGACCGGTGAGCCTGTCGAACCGGCTCCGACCGGAGAGGATGGCCGGTATGACGATGACCCACGCGCTGCCGGTGACCGTCGCCGTCGCCCGGCGCACCGACCCCGCCCGGACCAGCGAGATGGTGGCCTGGATGCGGGCCGGCACGGCGCTGGCCGAGGCGTTCCCGGGGTTCCTCGGGTCCGGCTGGGTACGCAGCGCGCCCGGCTCCGGGGAGTGGCACATCATCTACCGCTTCGCCGACCACGACACGCTGCGCCGCTGGGAGGAGTCCCCGCAGCGGCACTGGTGGCTCTCCTCCGCGCAGGGCATCGTCGAGCACACCCGGGTCGAGCGGCGTACCGGCGTCGAGGGCTGGTTCGACCCGCCGCGGGAGCACGTGGCGCAGACCGTGCCGGTCAGCGCCGAGCCGACGGTCCCGCCGCCCTCCCCACCGCGCTGGAAGCAGGCGGTGACCATCTGGCTGGCGTTCTTCCCGCTCAGCCTGACCGCGACGCTGCTCACCAGCCGGTTCCTCCCGGACGTGCCGCTGGCCGCCCGGGTGCTCCTGATGACCCTCACGCTGACCCCGCTGATGACCTACCTGGTGCTGCCCCGGATCACCCGGACCCTGCACTGGTGGCTGCACGGCCAGGCCGCGCCCTGGCGCCTGGCGCGCTGACCGCCGCCTGCCGCGCTGGTCCCGCCCGACACGCCGACCGCCGCCTGGCCCGCGATCCGCGCGCCTAGCACGCGCAGCCGCGCCGGAACAGCCGTCTGCCGCATAGCCGACAGCGGCGGGCCACCCCACCGCAGCCACGCTTAGAGTTGCCGCGCTGTCGCTCTCCGCTGCGGGACTGGGGATGGTATGCCTCGACGCTGGGTCACCGTGGCCGCCTGCCTGCTGGCGCTGGTCGCGCTCGCCTGCGAGGGCGGCGGGGAGCCGGGCTCCCGCCCGCCCCGGGAGACCCCGTCGCCCGGCTCGCCCGGCGGCATCGCGGCCCTCGGCGACTCGATCAGCACCGGGTTCGGCTCCTGCCTGGTGCTGGTCTCGTGCGAGCGCAACTCCTGGTCCACCGGTGACGGGCTGCGCGTCGACAGCCTCTACCGGCGCCTGCTCGACCGGAACCCGGCGATCCGGGGCCGGGCCCACAACCACGCCAGCCCCGGGGCCCGCGCGGCGGCGCTGGAGGGGCAGGCCAAGCGGGCGGTACGCGACCGCGTCGACCACGTCACCGTGCTGATCGGCGCCAACGACGTGTGCCGGGGCGGCATCGAGGCGATGACCCCGGTCAAGCAGTTCCGCGCCGACGTCGACCGCGGCCTGCGGGTGCTGCGGCAGGGCCGGCCGAAGGCCCGGGTGCTGGTGGTGAGCGTGCCGAACCTGCACCGGCTCTGGGAGGTCGGGCACACCGACGCGCGGGCGGTGCGGGCCTGGAAGCGGGGCGTCTGCCCGGCGCTGCTGGCGAACCCCACCTCGACGGATCCGCTCGACCGGGCGCGTCGGGCGGCCGTGCGGGAGCGCATCGCCGACTACAACACGCAGCTCGTCGCCGCCTGCAAGGCGTACGGCTCGCGCTGCCGGCACGACGGCGGGGCGGTGCACCGGGTGCGGTTCGACCTGGAGCTGGTCAACCCGCTGGACTGGTTCCACCCGAACGCCGCGGGGCAGGAGCGCCTGGCCGACGTGGCGTGGCGCGCCTCGGGCCTCGGCTCCTGACCCCGCCACCCGGCGCACCGGCCCGTACGGACCGGGCGCGCAGGCGGCGTCGAGGACGCCGGATCAGGGCCGGCGGGGTTCGGGGACGGTGGGTCCGCCGTGCTGACGGTAGAGGGCGCGGGAACGCACCGCGAGGTCCTTGGTGGCCGACGAGTTGGCCCACGTGCCCAGGACGATCGCCGCACCGGGCACCACCTTGGCGAAGATCCGCTTCGCCGCGCGCACCCCGGCCATCTGGGCCAGGCGTACGCCGAGGCGCAGCATCACCTTGCCGAGCGGGTTCTGCCCGCCGCTGCCGAAGAGAGCCCCGGCGCGCTCCCGGCCGGCCGCCACCCCGAGCGCGAGCCGGGCGCTCTCGGCGACCTTGTGCACCTTCTGCAACACCAGCAGGTCGGTGGCCCGGTCGCCGTTCAGCGGGTCGACGCCGTACGCGGCGGCGATGTGCAGCACCATCCGGGCCTGGGTCCAGGCCAGCACCCCCACGTCGATCACGGCACCGGGCAGCCCGGCGGCGCCCGAGACCGCCCCGGAGAGGCGGGCGTGGTTGACGAACTTGCGTACCGCCTGCTCCGCCAGGGCCTCGGCGGTGGCCCCGGGCTGCTCGGCCCGGGCCCGCGCGGCCCACTGCGCCGCCTCCGGCCCCAGCCGGCGTACGGCCTCCAGGGCGAGGTGCTCCGGGGCGTACTGCGGGTCCTCCCGCATCCGGTCCCAGAGCTTCAGCGGCGGCGCCTCGGTGGCCTCCTGCGTCGGTGCCGGAACCACGGCCGGCGGCTGCGGTCCCCCGGCGACGGGCTGGTCGTCGGTGGGCACGGAATCGGTCACAGGGTCTCCCGGGGGTCGGAGAGGGCGTCGGTGACGGTCAGCGGCGGTTCTGGAACTTGGCCGCGAGGCCCCTCAGCTTCTGCTGGGTGCCGGGCTTGGCCAGCTCGCGCCGGCCACGGTCGACCATCTGCTGGCCCTTGGGCGAGCGCAGGAAGGTGGTGATCCGCTGCATCAGTGACATGTCGTCCTCCAGTCGGTGGCGCCTGTTCCATGTGTACCTCGGAGCGACAACACCTGTACCCCGGATGCCCGAACCGCAACCGTCCACTATGGTCGTTCAGAGCCTACTGTCCGGCCTCCAGGCACGCCGCGACGACCTTGGTGGCGCGCCACTCGTGCTTGGCGTAGTGCTCCGGGTAGGCGGAGATCTGCACCGCCTGGGCGGCATCGGTGAGCCGCATCTGCTGCCAGCCCGGCACCCGCGCCAGCGCCGAGAGGAACTGCCGGGTGGCGAACTCCGGGTCCATCAGGTCGCCGACCTCGCCCCAGCCGCTGCTGGAGCGCTGCTGGAACAGCCCGACCGAGTCGTGGTCCCACCCGATGCCCTGGTGCGGGTACTCGCGCGACTCGGGGAGCACCCCGCTGGCGACGTTGTAGAGGTTGCTCTCCTGCATCGCGGTGGCGACCGCGATCACCAGCGCGCGCCGGGGCATCCCCATCTCGCGTCCGGTCCGCACGATCTCCTCGGCGTTCTCCATCTGGGCGTTGTCGAGCCCGACCACCGGGGCGGGGTCGACCGGCTTGCGGGTGGTCTTCTTCGGGGCGGGGGTGGTGGTGTCCGGGTCGACGGTTCGGGTGGGGCTGGCGGAGACGGCGACGCGTTCCAGACCGCGAGAGGCCGGGTCCGGCTCGGCGCGCTCGGCGAGCGCGGAGGGGGCAGCGGCGGGTGTGGCGTCGGCGGATCCGTCCCGCGCGCCCTGCGCGACGGCGGTCAGTCCGAGGCAGCAAAGGACGCCGGTGGCGAGGACGATCCGGGCCCGGGCGGGCCCGCGCGTCAGCAGGCGGGCGTACGCCGCAGCGGCGCGCAGGCTGGTTGACCGATCGCACGAGGGGGTATCGTCCGAACGGTCGATCGGCTCGCTCGGGGTGAGCTGGTCATCGAGGGTGCGGTCGTCAGGCATCAGCCGAGGCTAGGCAGGCCGACAGGCTGAGCACCCGAGGTGATCTCGTGGCTTTCCTCACGATATGGCCCAGGTCGGGTGGACGCCCGCGCCGAGCCGGGCAGCCCTCGGGACACACCTCGCGGACCGGTCAGACCTCCGGAGGCCCCCGGAGCGGCCCGGCGCACCCGGAACGCGGACAAACCACCGGCGACCGGCCCATGATCTACAAACTCCCCCGTTCGGTCGATAGTCTGGTCACCCTGACGGCCATGCCTCGTCGCCCGACGGTGGACTTGCGGGCATACGCCCGATTACTGGTCGGATGGCGACCCGTGGCGGGGCGCGGCGCGGAATGCACGAGGATGGCGGGTACGTTTCCCGAACCGGGTGCCGTCCCCGCACGGCGACCCCGTACGCACAACCAGGGAGGTCCGCACCGGTGCTCGACCCACACGAGCTCTACGAGCTCACCGACGATCTGCCCGACCTCGGTCAGCCGGTGCTGATCCAGACCCTCACCGGCTTCGTCGACGCCGGCAGCGCCACCCGACTGGCCAGGGAGCAGCTGCTCACCTCCCTGGACGCCCGCCCCATCGCCCGGTTCGACGTCGACCAGCTCTTCGACTACCGCTCGCGCCGGCCGGTGATGACCTTCGTCGAGGACCACTGGGAGTCGTACGACGCCCCGGCGCTGGAGCTGCACCTGCTCCGCGACGACGACGAGACGCCCTTCCTGCTGCTCACCGGCCCGGAGCCGGACCTTCAGTGGGAGCGTTTCGTGGCCGCGATCGCCGGAATCTCGGCGCGGCTGGACGTCCGGCTCACCGTCGGGCTCAACTCGATCCCGATGGCCGTGCCGCACACCCGGCCGGCCGGGGTGACCGCGCACGCCACCCGCCGCGAGCTGATCGCCGGCTACGAGCCGTGGTTGCAGCGCGTGCAGGTGCCTGGCAGCGTCGGCCACCTGCTGGAGTACCGCCTCGGTGAGCTGGGCCGCGACGCCCTCGGCTTCGCCGCCCACGTGCCGCACTACGTGGCGCAGACCGAGTACCCGGCCGCCGCCGAGGTGCTGCTCGCCTCCGTGTCGCGCAGCACCGGGCTGCTGCTGCCCCGCGACGGCCTGCGCTCGGCGGCCGAGGTGGTCCGGGTAGAGATCGACCGGCAGGTCGCCCAGACCGACGACGCCGCCCAACTGGTGCAGGCCCTGGAGGAGCAGTACGACGCGTTCGCGCGCGGCCGGGGCGAGAAGAACCTGCTCGCCGCCGAGGTCGGGCCGCTGCCCACCGCCGACGAGCTGGGCGCCGAGCTGGAGCGGTTCCTGGCCGAGCAGACCCGCCCGGGCGACACCCCGGGCAGCTGACCCGGCGACGCGCGCGGGGATGGGGCAGGCTGGTCACATGCGTCTGGCGACCTGGAACGTGAACTCGGTGAAGGCCCGCCTGCCCCGGCTGCTGGACTGGTTGGCCGGCACCGGGCCGGACGTCGTCTGCCTCCAGGAGACGAAGTGCCCGGACGGCGCCTTCCCGACCGCCGAGGTGGGCGAGCTGGGCTACACGGTGGCCAGCCACAGCGACGGCCGGTGGAACGGGGTGGCCATCCTGTCCCGGGTCGGCCTGGCCGACGTGACGGTGGGGTTCCCCGGCGAACCGGGCTTCCCCGATCCGGAGGCCCGGGCCATCTCGGCGACCTGCGACGGGGTCCGGGTCTGGTCGGTGTACGTGCCGAACGGCCGGGCCCCGGACGACCCGCACTACGCGTACAAGCTGGCCTGGTTCGCAGCGCTGCGCGACGCGCTGGAGGCGGAGCTGACCGGCGGCCTGCCGTTGGCGGTCTGCGGCGACTTCAACGTGGCGCCCACCGACGCCGACGTCTGGGACCCGGCGGTCTTCACCCACTCCACGCACGTCACCCCGGCGGAGCGGGCGGCCCTCGCGGCGCTGCGCGACCTCGGGCTCTCCGACGTGGTGCCCACCCCGATGAAGGGCCCGCACCCGTTCACCTACTGGGACTACCGGGCGGGCATGTTCCACCAGAACAAGGGCATGCGGATCGACCTCGTGTACGCCTCGGCGCCGTTCGCCCGGGCGGTCCGCTCGGCGTACGTGGACCGGGAGGCCCGCAAGGGCAAGGGCCCCTCCGACCACGCGCCGATCGTCCTCGACGCCGACCTGGTTCCGGCGGTCGAGTCGTTCTGAGCCCCCGCGTCGTCGCCAGGGCGTCCTCCCGAGGGCACGCCCAGGCTGATGGACCACCGCCACCGGAACGCTGATACCTGTGTGGCATAAAAATACCTGTGTGGTATCAGGGTGAGCGGCTACACCGCCGGCCGGCGGGGTCCGGCGCAGCCGGTCACGGTTCTTGGGACAGACCGTAGGGTGGAGCCATGGCAGTCGTGAAGATCAACGCGATCGACGTCCCGCCCGGTGCCGGCGAGGAGCTGGAGAAGCGGTTCGCCGCCCGGGCCGGGGCGGTGGAGAACTCCCCCGGATTCCTCGGCTTCGAGCTGCTGCGCCCGGTGGCCGGGGAGAACCGGTACTTCGTGTACACCCGCTGGGAGAGCGAGGAGGCCTACCAGGCATGGGCGGCCGGCCCGTCGCGCGCCGCCCACGCCGGCGAGAAACGTCCCCCGGTCGCCTCCGGCGCCACCCTCCTGGAGTTCGAGGTCGTCCAGCAGGTCCCCGGCCGATCCTGACCCGCCCTCCCGCCGCTCAGGCGGGACGGGAGGAGAGCAGGGTGGCGAAGGCGATGATGTTGTCGGCGTAGCCCGTCCGGCCGCCGAGCCAGTCGCCGCCGCAGGTGATCAGGCGCAGTCCCGGCGGGCCCTCGTCGCCGTAGACCCGTTCCGCCGGCAGCCGCTCCTTGGGGAAGTGCTCCACGGAGTCGACCTTGAACACCACGACCGAGCCGTCGGCCCGGGTCACGTCGACGGTGTCGCCCGGGCGCAGTTTGTGCAGGTCGTGGAAGACCGCCGGGCCGCGCTTGGTGTCCACGTGCCCGACGATGACCGACGGGCCCGGCTCGCCCGGGGTGGGGCCCCGGTCGTACCAGCCGGTCTCGTCGGCGCGCTCCAGCGGCGGTACGGCGATCGACCCGTCCCGGGCCTGACCCACGGGGGCGACCGCGGCGGACACCTCGATCGCGGGAACCGACAGGCGCACCGGCCGGCTGGCCGACAGTGCCCCGCTCTCGCTGCGCGCCGGCCGCTCCTGCCCGCCGCCGGCGGCCCAGTCGAGCGGCCCGGCGGTGCGCCCCAGTCCCGCGCCGGTGGCGAAGACCCCGGCCAGCACCAGCACCACCGCCAGCGGCACCGACCAGGGGCGGCGTCCGGGCGGCCGTGGCCCCCGGGCCGCTGCGGCGGCCGGCTGCGGGGCGGGCGTGGTGGCCATGAGGCGGCTCAGCGTCGGGCGGCGCCACGGGCGGTACGCGGACGGCGCGCCGCCCGGACCGCGAGCACGATGCCGGTCACGGTCAGGGCGAGGCCACCCGGAAGCAGCAGCCCGCCGGTGAAGCCGCCGGCGCCACCGCCGAACCCGGTCGCCGGGCCGCGGCTGGGCTGCACGGCCTTGACGACCTGGAGCATGGTCGAGGCGGTCTCGCCGTCGCGGCACTCCAGCTTGATCCGGTAGTTGCCGGGGCGGGTGCGCTCCCGCACCATCGGCGCGGCGGTCAACGTGCCGCCCTGCGGCTGCACCTGCACCCGACCGAAGGCGTCCGAGACCACGGTGGCGGGTACGGAGTTGTTGCGGCAACTGGCCCGGATCCCCACGAGAAACCCCGGCTCGACCGTGCTCGGGCTGACCTCGACGAAGACGTTCGGCCCCGGCGGCCCCGGCTGGGGCGCGCCGGCGAGGGCGGGCGCGGCCGCGAGCAGCGGCCCGACGACCACGGTCGCGATCGCGAGCGCCACACCGCCACGGTGCACCGACACGACGCCCCCTCCCGGCGCGTTGGGGCAGCGCCGGGGCAACACCAGGCACCCGGTCTGCCGTACGGGATGGATCCTCTCATCCCCGGGCGAACATCACATCCGATTCGGCGCGGTCGTCGCGTACCCTCAGGTCGTTGTGACCTCCACCGACTTCCCCGCCGCCGTCCCCGCGCCGCCCGCCGCCCGGACGATCCGGACCTTCCACCCGCGCCGTGGCCGGATGAGCAGCCGCCAGACGGAGGCCCTCGATCGGCTCTGGCCGGTCTACGGCCTGCACGTCCCGGAGCGGCCCGGCACGCCCGTGGACCTGGCCGCCCTGTTCGGCCGACGGGCCCCGCTGGTGCTGGAGATCGGTTCCGGGATGGGCGACACCACGGCCGAGATGGCCGCCGCCGACCCCGACCGAGATTATCTGGCGGTCGAGGTGCACACGCCCGGAATCGCCAACCTGCTGGACCTGGTGGAGCGGCACGGCCTGCGCAACGTACGGGTGGCCCAGGGCGACGCCCTTGACCTCGTGGCGGGCCTGCCGGAGGCGTCGCTGGACGCCGTGCACGTCTTCTTCCCCGACCCCTGGCCCAAGTCCCGGCACCACAAGCGGCGGATCATCCAGCCGGCCCACGTCGCGCTGCTGCGCTCCCGGCTGGCGCCCGGCGGCACCCTGCACTGCGCCACCGACTGGGCCGAGTACGCCGAGGCGATGCGGGCCACCCTGGACGCCGACCCGGGGCTGGTCGACGCGCACGACGGCTTCGCGCCCCGCCCCGCCCACCGCCCGGTCACCAAGTTCGAGCGCCGGGCCCTGCGGGCGGACCGCCCGATCTTCGACCTGATCCACCGCCGGTCGTGACGGCGGAAGCCGCTCCGGCGCCGAAGCGGCCCTTTCCCGTCTCTCCCGCCCGGCCGGTTGGCGCTCGGGGGCATGATCCAGGCACCATGGACGCGCTATGACGCTCACCGCCGCGCTGCCGACAAGCGCCGACCCCGACACCCTCTTCGACGCGTTCGCCGGCTGGGCGAAGGAGCGCGGCCTCGACCTCTATCCCCATCAGGAGGAGGCGGTCATCGAGATCGTCTCCGGCGCCAACCTGATCATGAACACGCCGACCGGGTCCGGCAAGAGCCTGGTCGCCATCGCGGCGCACTTCGCGGCCCTGGCCGACGACCGGACGACCTTCTACACCGCCCCGATCAAGGCGCTGGTGTCGGAGAAGTTCTTCGCCCTCTGCGAGGTCTTCGGCGCCGACAACGTCGGCATGCTGACCGGCGACGCCAGCGTCAACGCCGACGCGCCGATCATCTGCTGCACCGCCGAGATCCTGGCCAACCTCGCGCTACGCGAGGGCGAGCGCGCCGACGTCGGCCAGGTGATCATGGACGAGTTCCACTTCTACGCCGAGCCCGACCGGGGCTGGGCGTGGCAGGTGCCGCTGATCGAGCTGCCGCAGGCGCAGTTCGTCCTGATGTCCGCCACGCTGGGCGACACCACCCGCTTCGTCGACGACCTGACCCGGCGCACCGGCCGGCCCACCGCCGTCGTCCGCTCCGCCGAGCGGCCGGTTCCGCTGATCTTCTCGTACGCGATGACGCCGCTGCACGAGACCCTCGAGGAGCTGCTGGAGACGAAGCAGGCACCCGTCTACGTCGTGCACTTCACCCAGGCCGCCGCCCTGGAACGCGCACAGGCCCTGATGAGCGTCAACGTCTGCACCCGCGCCGAGAAGGACATGATCGCCACCGCGATCGGAAACTTCCGGTTCACCTCCGGCTTCGGCAAGACCCTGTCCCGGCTGGTGCGGCACGGCATCGGCGTGCACCACGCCGGGATGCTGCCCAAGTACCGCCGGCTCGTCGAGACCCTGGCCCAGGCCGGCCTACTCAAGGTCATCTGCGGCACCGACACCCTCGGGGTGGGCATCAACGTGCCCATCCGCACCGTGCTGTTCACCGGCCTGTCCAAGTACGACGGGGTGCGCACCCGGCTGCTCAAGGCCCGCGAGTTCCACCAGATCGCCGGGCGCGCCGGGCGGGCCGGGTTCGACACCGTCGGCCGGGTCGTCGTGCAGGCCCCCGAGCACGTCATCGAGAACGAGAAGGCGCTCGCCAAGGCCGGCGACGACCCGAAGAAGCGGCGCAAGGTGGTGCGCAAGAAGCCGCCGGAGGGGTCGATCGGCTGGGGTAGGCCCACCTTCGACCGCCTCGTCGAGGCCGAGCCGGAGCCGCTGACCTCCAGCTTCCACGTCAGTCACTCGATGCTGCTCAACGTCATCGGCCGCCCCGGCGACGCGTTCGCCGCGATGCGCCACCTGCTCACCGACAACCACGAGGAGCGTGCCGCCCAGCGCCGGCACGTCCGCCGCGCCATCGCCATCTACCGGGCGCTGCGCGCGGGCGGCGTCGTCGAGCAGCTCGACGAGCCCGACGAGACCGGCCGGCGGGTCCGCCTCACCGTCGACCTCCAGCTCGACTTCGCCCTCAACCAGCCGCTCTCCCCGCTGGCGCTGGCCACTATCGAGCTGCTCGACGTCGAGTCCCCCGCGTACGCCCTCGACGTGCTCTCGGTGGTCGAGTCGATCCTCGACGACCCGCGCCAGGTGCTCTCCGCGCAGCAGTTCAAGGCCCGCGGCGAGGCGGTCGCCGCCATGAAGGCGGAGGGCATCGAGTACGAGGCCCGCCTCGAACTGCTCGACGGCGTGACCTGGCCGAAGCCCCTCGCGGAACTGCTGGACTCGGCGTACGAGATGTACCGGCAGGGGCACCCGTGGGTGGCCGACCACCAGCTCTCCCCCAAGTCGGTCGTGCGGGACATGTACGAGCGGGCGATGACCTTCACCGAGTACGTGCAGTTCTACGGGCTGACCCGATCCGAGGGCCTCGTGCTGCGCTACCTCGCCGACGCGTACAAGACGCTGCGGCAGACGGTGCCCGAGGACGCCAAGACCGAGGAGCTGATCGACCTCATCGAGTGGCTCGGCGAGCTGGTCCGGCAGGTGGACTCCAGCCTCATCGACGAGTGGGAGCGGCTGCGCAACCCCACCGACGCCGCCGAGGCCGCCGAGGCGCTGGACGACCGGGTGCCGGCGGTCACCCGCAACGCCCGCGCCTTCCGGGTGCTGGTGCGCAACGCCCTGTTCCGCCGCGTCGAGCTGGCCGCCCTGCGCCGCTGGTACGACCTCGGCGAGCTGGACGCCGCGTCGGGCTGGGACGCGGACGCCTGGGCCGACGCCCTGGAGCCGTACTTCGAGGCGTACGACTCCATCGGGGTGGGGCCGGACGCCCGCGGCCCCGCGCTGCTGATGATCGAGCAGGGTCGGGAACGGTGGACGGTCCGGCAGATCCTCGACGACCCCGACGAGGACCACGACTGGGGCATCAGCGCCGAGGTCGACCTCGCGGCCTCCGACGAGGCGGGCGCGGCGGTCGTCCGGATCACCTCGGTCGGGCAGCTCTGACCCTCGCGGCGGCTGTGGTCGGAGGCCGCTCCCACGGTCACGTGGTGAGGACGACGAGTTGCCGGGTCGCCCGGGTCATCGCCACGTAGCGGTCGACCGCTCCCTCGACGCCTGCGCCGAAGGCCTCCGGGTCGACGAGGACGACCAGGTCGAACTCGAGCCCCTTCGCCAGCTCCGGCGTCAGCGACCGGACCCGGGACGTCGCCCGGAACGTGGGATCGCCGATGACGCACGCGGTCCCCTCGGCGTGCGCGGCGAGCCACGTGTCGAGGATCGGACCCAGGTCGGCGGCGGATCCGCGTACGACGGGAGCGCCGCCGCCGCGGATGGAGGTCGGCACGTTGGCGTCGGGGAGCACGGCCCGGATGACGGGCTCGGCCTCCGCCATGACCTCTTCCGGCGTCCGGTAGTTGACGGTCAGGGAGGTCAGGGTGATCCGGTCGAGCCCGATGCGCTCCAGCCGTGCCCGCCACGACTCGGTGAACCCGCGCCGGGCCTGGGCGCGGTCCCCGACGATGGTGAAGCTCCCCGACGGGCAGCGCAGCAGCAGCATCTGCCACTCGGCGTCGGTCACCTCCTGAGCCTCGTCCACCACGATGTGGGCGAACGGTCCGGCGAGCAGGTCCGGTTCGACGTGGGGCAGGGCGGTCTCGTCGACCAGGGCGTCCTGGAGGTCCAGCTGGCGCAGGCTCGACAGCACGCCCTCGCCGTCGTCGTAGGTGTCGGCCTCGATCAGGTCGTCGACGACGGCGGCCATGCGCGCGCGTTCGACGGCGACGACGGCCTCCTGCCGGCGCCGGCGCCCGGACGCCTCCGCGTCGCCGAGCCGTTGCCGTGCCGCGTCCAGCAGCGGCAGGTCGGACACCGTCCACGCCCGGGCGTCGGGGCGCTGCAACGTGCGGACCTCGTCGGGGCTGAGCCAGGGAGCGCACCGGCGCAGATAGGCGGGCACCGACCACAGGTCGCCGACGAGGTCGGTCGCCTCGATCAGCGGCCAGGCCCGGTTGAACGCCGTACGCAGCTCCCGGTTTCGCAGCAGCGAGGCGCGGACCAGGTCGTCGGGCTCGTCGCCGTCGTACTTCTCCACCAGGATCGTGAGCAGTTCCTCCCAGACCTCGTCGCGCGCCTCGTTGTGGGGCGTACCGGGTCCCGACGCCTCGAACGCCTCGGCCCAGTCGGCGGCGCGCAGCCGGATGTGGGCCTCGTCCGTGCTGACCGTCAGCGGTGCGCTCGGCGGCTCCTCGTAGAACCTGACGGCCGACTCGATCGCCTTCACCATCGCCGCCGACGACTTCAGCCGGGCCACCTCCGGGTCGGTCTCGACGCCCGCCGAGGCGCCCTCGGGCACGAGGTCGCGCAGGGTGCAGGTCTGCACCTCCTCCTCCCCCAGGCTGGGCAGCACGTCGGAGACGTACGCCAGGTAGGGCTGGTGCGGCCCGACGAACAGCACGCCGCCCCGGCGGTGACCGAGGCGCGGGTCGGCGTAGAGCAGGTACGCGGTGCGGTGCAGCGCGACGACGGTCTTGCCGGTGCCGGGACCGCCGTCCACGACGAGCGCCCCGCTCGATCCCGCGCGGATGATGGCGTCCTGGTCGGCCTGGATCGTGCCGAGCACGTCGCGCATCCGCGGCGACCTGCTGGCGCCCAGGCTGGCGATGAAGGCGGACTGGTCGTCGAGCGTGGCGGCGTGCCCCGCGAGGGCGTCCGGGGTGAACACCTCGTCCCAGTAGTCGGTGATCCGGCCGCGCGTCCAGCGGTACCGGCGGCGGCTCGCCAGGCCCATCGGGTTGGCGTGGGTCGCCGCGAAGAACGGCTCGGCCGCGGGGGAACGCCAGTCGAGCAGCAGTCGTCCGCCCGCGCCGTCGGTAAGGCCGCGTCGCCCGACGTACACGGGCGCGCAATCGTCGGCGCGGACCATGCGGCCGAGGCACAGGTCCACGCCGAAGCGGCGCAGTGTGCGCAGGCGGGCGGCCAGCCGACGGACCTCCATGTCCCGGTCCACCGCCTGCCGGCCCTTGCCACCGGGGGCCCGGCGCTCGGCGTCGAGGCGGTCGGACAACTCGGTGCCCGACTGCTCGATGCTGCGCGCGACGGCCGCGAAGTGCCGCTCGTCGGCGGCGATCAGCGTCGGATCGGCCTTGGCGGCGAGGTGGTCGGGAAGGTCGAACGCGCTGGCCGTCAGAGGATTCACGGCAACTCCGATCTCGTTCAGGGTCCTGGCTCGCGATGCCGCGCGGTTCACGCGGCATACGCCCGGGCGCGCCACCGTCGGCCCGACGTTTCCGCGCGGGCCGCACGACGACGACTCATCCATTTCATGGGATTCCGTTTCCGCAGCTCGCGGCCTCGGCCGGTGATTCTGCGGCACGGACCGGGTCTTGCCGCAAGCCCCCCAGTGCGATATACGTTGAGAAGGGAAAGGGGCGGACGCTCTCCTTTCCCTTTATTTCTGTCCGGGGCGGAAAACCCTTCGCGAATGGGTGCCGCGCGCCACGGCGCAGCGGCCAGGCGGACATTCCCCGGCCCGGCACGTGCGACGGCGCCGCAGCGCGCCCCGGCGGGGGCCGCCGGCATGGTGTGGATCTTCCGCGACGCAGGGGTGACCTGCCATCGTGCCCGCCCTCGCCAGGACGCCTGAGGAACGCTCCGCAAAGCCTGGGAGATGTCACACCCGTCGATTAGAATGTGTGTACTAATCGAGGTCCTGACCTGGGAGGACGCCCGTGACCACGCCCGCCTCCGCCCCACCCACCCCCTACGCCACCCTGCTCGGCTTCACCCGCTACGTCGACCGCACCGGCCCGACGAAGGCCACCTTCGTCGGGGGGCTGCGCAAGCAGCGGGTCAGCCGCTCCGGCTTCAACCCGCACGGCCAGTTCGTCAAGGCGCTCAAGGCCGACATCGCCTTCCACACCGGCGGCACCCATCTCGACCAGGTGGTCGACGTGGTCAAGCCCCGCTGGCGACCGCTCTACCAGGCCCTCGTCCCCGGCGCGACGGCCTGGCTGCGTTCCCTCGGCGAGCCGAGGGACGTCGACCTCGCCCAGACCCGCGACGCGCTCGCGATGCTGGGCGACCTCCCCGTCAAGGTCAACCCCCAGTTCGGCGTACGACACGCCGACGGTCGCGTCGAGGCCGTCCGACTGCACTTCGACGAGGCACCGCCCAGCGAGGAGGCGACGCTCGCCACCCTGCACCTGATGGCCCGGCACATGGACGCGGTGCTCCCGCACGCCGAGCCGGTCCTGGTCGACGTGCGTCGGGGCGAGGCCCACCGCATGCCCGCCGACGCCCGCCCCGAGCAGATCGAGCGCTGGCTGGCCGGCGAGGCGGCGGCCTTCCGGGCCATCTGGGCCACCGCCGCCTGATCCCTTCCCACCACCCGATCCGCTCGCCCGGCCCGGCCGACATGGCCGGGCCGGGCGCCAACCGGGGATCCGCGCGGAAGCCCACATCCCGGGCGGCGGATCGACACGGCGCCCAGCATCGTGAATCATCTATCTTCATGACCACCGGGTCCATGGACGCCCGTCCACCCGCCGAGATCGCCGAAGACGACCAGGTGCCCGCCCCCGGGCCCGCCGGCCGGCGGGAGCGGTGGCGATGGCTGTGGCACGAATGGACGCTGGCGGTGCTCGGCGGGCTGCTGCTGGCGGTGGTGCTGACCTGGCCGACGATGCGGCATCCGGCGAGCACGATCCCCGGCGACATCGGCGACCCCACGTTGCAGACGTGGCAGATGGCCTGGGCCGGGCACGCCCTGCTGAACAACCCGGCCGGCCTCTGGCACTCCAACACGTTCTTCCCCGAGACCCACACGTACGCCTACAGCGACACCCTGCTCGGCTACGCCCCGCTCGGCATGCTCGGCTCGGGTTTCGAGGCCGCCCTGGTCCGCTACAACGTGGCGTACGTGCTGGTGCACGCGCTGGCCTTCGTCGGGGCGTACGCGCTGGCCCGGCAGCTCGGGGCGGGCCGGCTGGGCGGGGCGGTCGCCGGGGTCGCGTGGGCGTACGCGCCCTGGCGCCTGGCGCACGCCGGGCACCTCAACATCCTCTCCAGCGGCGGGATCGCGCTGTGCCTGGCGATGCTGGCGCGCGGGCACGGCTGGTCGTTGCGGCACGGGTACCGCCCGCAGCGCCGGCGACCGGGCTGGGCCCTCGCGGGGTGGCTCGTCGCCGCCTGGCAGATCAGCCTGGGCTTCGGCATCGGGCTGCCCCTGGTGTACTTCCTGCTGGCCGCGGTGCTGGTCGGGGCCGGCGGCTACGGCTGGTCGTGGTGGCGGCGGGGGCGACGGCCCGCGTTCGGCCGGCGGTTGCTGGTCGCCGACCTGGCCGGCGGGGCCGTCTTCGGGGCGGGCACGCTGCTGCTGGGCCTGGTCTACCTGCGCGTCGTCGACCTCAATCCGCAGGCCGAACGGTCGCTGGCCTGGACGGAGATGTTCTCGCCGCCGCTGATCGGCTTCGTCACCGCCCCGGCGGACTCGTGGTGGTGGGGCGAGCGGCACGCGGCGGCCCGCGAACAGCTGACCTGGCCGCCGGAGATGGCGCTGCTGCCCGGGATGGTCCTGCTCGCGTTGGCCGCGGCGGGGCTGTTCGTCTCGGTCTATCCGGCCCGGCGTCGGGTCGCGGTGGCGCTCGGCGTGCTCGGCACGGTGCTGCTGGGCCTGGGGGTCACCCTCGGCGGCGACGGCGATCCGGGTTACCTGACGCTGTCGAAGCACCTGCCGGGCTGGGACGCGTTGCGCACGCCGGGGCGGATGATGCACTGGACCAGCCTGCTGCTGGCGCTGCTGGCGGCGGGTGCGGTGACGGTGTTCGCCACGGCGGTACGCCGGTGGGCGTCCCACGGTCGGGCGAGGTTCCTGGCGCCGGTGCTGCTGCTGGTGCCGCTGGCCCTCGTCGGGCTGGAGGGGGTCAACCGGACGGCGCACCCGGTGGTGCCCCCACCACCGGCGGCGATGCGTACGGCGGCGGAGCCGATGCTGGTGCTGCCCGCCGGCGGCGCGCTCGATCTGATCTTCATGTCCTGGACGACGGACGGGTTCCCCCGGGTGACGAACGGGCTCGCCGGGTTCGAGCCGGTCACCCAGGCGCAGACCCGGGCCGCGACGGCCGCCTTCCCCGACGCGGGCAGCGTGGCGTACTTGCGGGGCATCGGGGTGCGCTCCGTGGTGGCCCTGCCGGGCTGGGCCGCCGGCACGCCGTGGGAGGGCATCGCGCAACGGCCGTACGACGGGCTGGGCATCACCCGGGAGGAGATCGATGGTGTGCTGGTCTACCGCCTCTGACCGGGCCGGCGCGCGGCGGCGCGGTGGGCGCCGCCGGGCGTCCTCGGGCGCCGGCCGGACGGGGTGACGGACGTGCGCCTGTCGGTGGTGGTGCCCTGCTTCAACGAGGAGGCCTCGGTGGAGCGGCTGCACGCGGCGGTGAACGCCGCCGTCGCGGAGCTGACCGACGTCGAGATCGAGGTGGTGTACGTCGACGACGGCAGTTCCGACGGCACCCTCGTGGCGCTGCGCCGGCTCGCCGCCGCCGACCCCCGCGTGCGGTACACGTCGCTGAGCCGCAACTTCGGCAAGGAGGCGGCGATGCTGGCCGGGCTGGAGCGGGCCACCGGCGACGCGGTCGTGATCATGGACGCCGACCTCCAGCACCCGCCGTGGCTGCTGCCCGACATGGTGGCGCTGTACCGGCAGGGCTTCGACCAGGTGATCGCCCGCCGGGACCGGCGCGGTGACCGGTTCGTACGGATGCTGGCCTCGCGCTCCTTCTACCGGCTGGTCAACTGGTGGATCGACGTGCGGCTGCTGGACGGGGCGGGCGACTTCCGGCTGCTGTCCCGGCTCGCAGTGGACGCGGTGCTGGCGATGCCCGAGTACAACCGCTTCTCGAAGGGGCTGTTCTCCTGGATCGGGTTCCGCACTGTGGTGGTCGCGCACGGCAACCAGACCCGGCAGGCGGGCCGGAGCAGGTGGACGTTCGGCAAGCTGTTCAACTACGCGTTCGACGGGCTGCTGTCGTTCAACAACCGGCCGCTGCGTCTGGCGATCTACGGCGGCCTGTTCCTCACCCTGATCGCGGTGGTCTACATGGCCTGGGTGGTCGCCGACGCCGTCAGCAAGGGCATCGACGTTCCCGGCTACACCACCATCATCGTCAGCGTGATCGGTCTCGGCGGCATCCAGATGACGATCCTGGGCGTGATCGGGGAGTACATCGGCCGGATCTACTACGAGACCAAGCGTCGGCCGCACTACCTGGTCCAGGAGACCGAGGACCTGGTCACGCAGGGCGGGGAGGCACCACGGGTGCCGGACCAGCCGGCGGTGCGGCCGGCGGAGCGGATGCGCCGGGACGGGCCGGCCCGCGAGGACCTGCCCCGGTACCGCTCACTGCGGCGCGCCGCCGGCGAGTCCGTGACGGGTGACGCGCGGCAGCCGTAGGGGGCTGCCGCGCGCGTACCGGTCAGGCGGTGAGGTACTTGGCCAGGTCGTCGAGGATCTTGTTGGCGGCGCCGATGCCGATGCCGGTCATCCAGATCTCGTCGGACACGACGTGCGCCTTGCCCGCCTTGACCGCCGACAGCCCCTTCCAGAGCGTCCCGCCGGTGACCTTGGCCTGCTCGGCGGCGGCCTTCTCGCCGTACGCGGTCACGAAGATGACGTCGCCGTCGACCTCGCCGACGCGCTCCGGGCTGACCCGGTCCATCCTCCGGTCCTCCTTGCCGGTGAGCTGCTGGCGCTCGGGGCGGCCCAGGCCGGTGTCGCCGATGACGATGCCGGAGAACGAGTCCGGCCCGTACACCCGGATCTCGGTCGGCATGAAGCGGACGATGGAGACCTTGCGGGTGGCGGCGTCGCCGAGCTTGCCGCCGAACTCCCTGGCCCGCGTCTCGTACGCGGCCAGCAGATCCTTGGCCTGCTGCTCCTTGCCGAGCGCCGCGCCGTCGAAGAGGAAGTTCTCCTTCCAGGTGATGCCGACCTTCTCGGTGAAGACGGTCGGCGCGATGGCGGCCAGCTCGTCGTAGAACTTCTCCTGGCGGAACTTGCTGCCCAGGATGAGGTCCGGCTTGAGGGCGTTGATGGCCTCCAGGTCGGGCTCGGTGAGCACCCCGACCTCCTTGATGCCGGCGAGCTTCTCCTCGCCGAAGTAGGTCGGCCAGCTCCTCGCCTCGCCGGCGGTGGCGGCGCCGACCGGTGTGACGCCGAGGGTCAGGGCGGTGTCGATCTTGTCGGTGTCGAGCACGACGACCCGCTTGGGCTCCGTCGGCACCTTGGTGGTGCCCATGGCGTGGGTGATCTCCCGGGTCTGCCCGGTGGTGGTGTCGGCGACCGGGTCGCTCTCACCACAGGCGGTGAGACCGACGCCGAGAGCCAGGGCCGCGGTGAGGGCGGCAGCGAGACGACGCATCAGATTCCTTTCGAGAGGTACGAGCCGGTCAGCGGCGTCGCCGCGTCCCCGGCCGAGGGGCGAGGCAGGGAGGCGCCGGTGAGCGCGGGCACCACCAGGGGCGCCCCGGTCACCGGGCAGGGCACGACCACGCAGTCCAGGCCGAAGACGTCCCGGACCAGGTCGGCGGTGAGGATCTCCCGGGGCGGCCCGGCGGCCACCACCGCGCCGGAGCGCATCGCGATCAGGTGGTCGGCGTACCGGGCGGCCTGGTTGAGGTCGTGCAGCACGGCGACGACGGTGCGGCCCCGCTCGACGCGCAGCCGGTGCAGCAGGTCCAGCACCTCCACCTGGTGGGCGAGGTCGAGGAAGGTGGTGGGTTCGTCCAGCAGCAGCGCCTCGGTGTCCTGCGCGAGGGTCATGGCGATCCAGACGCGCTGCCGCTGACCGCCGGAGAGGGTGTCCACCGGCCGGTCAGCCAGCCCCGTCACGTCGGCGAGCGCCATGGCCTGCTCGACGGCGACGCCGTCGGACTCCGACCACTGCCGCCACCACCGCTGGTACGGCTGCCGGCCCCGGCCCACCAGGTCGGCCACGGTGACGCCCTCCGGCACCAGCGGGCTCTGCGGCAGCACGCCGAGGCGGCGGGCGACCTCGCGGGTCGGCAGGTCGCGGATGGCGGTGCCGTCCAGCAGCACGGCGCCGCGCCGGGGCGTGAGCAGGCGGGCCATGGTGCGCAGCAGGGTGGACTTGCCGCAGGCGTTCGGCCCGACGATCACCGTGAACGCGTCGCCCGGCAGCTCCAGGTCGAGCCCGTCCAGCACGGTCCGCTCGTCGTAGCCGGCGACCAGGTCGCGGGTGGAGAGCATCACGCCTCCTTGTCAGGGTCGGACTTCACGAGGACCGCCGCCGGCCGCGCAGCAGCAGGAAGATCAGGTACGGGCCGCCGATGGCGGCGGTCAGCACGCCGGCGGGCAGCTGGGTGGGGGCGAACAGCCGCCGGCCGCCCAGGTCCGCCAGCACCAGCAGCAGCGCCCCGAGCAACGCGGCGCCGACCAGCGGCGGGCGCTCGGCGCGGACCAGCCGGCGGGCCAGCTGCGGGGCGACCAGGGCGACGAAGTCCACCGCGCCCACCTGGGCGGTGACCATCGCGGCGGCCAGCACCCCGGTCCCGGCGAGGCCGACCCGGCGGGCCGTCGGACGCAGGCCGATCCCCCGGGCGGTGTCGTCGTCCAGGGCGGTGCTGTTCAGCGCCCAGCCGGCCCAGGCCAGCACCGGCAGGAGCGCGGCCAGGGTGAGGGCGATCCACAGGCTCTCGGTCCAGCCCTTGCCGGCGAGCGTGCCGATCAGCCAGATCTGCGCGCGCAGCCCGTCGATCGGGTCGGCGGTGAGCATGACCACCTCGGTCAGGGCCCGCAGCGCGAAGGCGACCGCCACGCCGGCGAGCACGAACCGCTGGGCGGCCAGGCCGTGCCGGGCGCCGAGGGCGAACAGCAGCGCGGCGGCGACCAGCCCGCCGACCAGCGCGGCCGGCGCCACGAGCACGGCGGCGACGCCGCCGGTCAGGGCCACCGTCGCGGCGAGGCCGGCGCCCTGGGTGATGCCGACGACGTCGGGGCTGGCGAGCGGGTTGCGCGCCACGCTCTGGATCAGCGTGCCCGCCACCCCGAAGGCCGCGCCGGCCACCGCCGCCAGCACCAGCCGGGGCAGCCGCAGGTCCAGGACCACCAGGTCGTACGGGGTGCCGGCACCGGAGAGGGCGCGCAGCACGTCGACCGGGGCGACGTACGGGGTGCCCAGCGAGAGGCTGAGCAGCCCCGCGGCGAGCAGCAGCACGACCAGCACGGCGGCGACCAGCACCGAGCGGCGGCGGACCTGCACGGCGACCGGACCGATCCGCACCAGCGAACGCCCGGGCAGCGCGGTGACGCCGACGCGGGGTCGCCGCGCCGGCCGTCCGACGGCCGGGGCGGTGGGGGCGGTCACGCCGTCACGACCTTCGCGCGGCGCACCAGGAAGGCCAGCAGCGGGGCGCCGACCAGGGCGGTGACGATGCCCGCGGGCACCTCACCGGGCGGCGCGACGAGCCGGCCGACGACGTCGGCGCCCAGCAGCAGCCCGGGCCCGAGCAGCGCGGAGACCGCGAGGGTCCACCGGTGGTCGGCGCCGACCAGGGCGCGGGCCAGGTGCGGCACCGCGAGCCCGACGAACGCGATGGGGCCAGCGGCGGCGACGGCCGCCCCGGTGAGCAGGACCGCGGCGAGACCGCCGCCGAGGCGGACCAGCCCGATCCGGTGCCCGAGGCCCCGGGCCACGTCGTCGCCGAGGGCCAGCGCGTCCAGGCCCCGGGCGACCAGCGCGGCCAGGAACAGCCCGGCCAGCACGAACGGCACCACCTGGACGGCCACCGTGAGGTCCCGGCCGGTCAGCCCGCCGACCACCCAGAAGCGGTACTCCTCGAAGGTGCGGGCGTCCATGCTGAGCAGCGCGTACACCATGGAGGCGAGACTGGCGTCGAGGGCCGCGCCGACCAGCGCGAGGGTGACCGGGCTGGCGCCCTCGCGGGCCTTGGCGGCGACGGCGAAGACCAGCACGCCGGCGCCGAGCGCGCCGCCGATGCCGAACCAGACGTAACCGGCCAGGGTGCTCACGCCGAAGACGGAGATGGCCAGCACCACGCCGAACGAAGCGCCGGCGCTGATGCCGAGGATCCGCGGCTCGGCCAGCGGGTTGCGGGTGAGGGCCTGGAAGAGGACCCCGGCGACGGCGAGGGCGAGCCCGACGGCGAGGCCCAGCGCGGTACGCGGCATCCGCAGTTCCCGCACGATGGTGGCGGCCTCGCCGCCGTCGGGGGCGACCAGCGCGCGCCACACCTCGTCGGCGGCCAGCGCCCGGCTGCCGAGCGCGAAGCTCGCCAGTACGGCCAGCCCCAGCACCACGGCGGCGGCCACGGTGACCGCGAGCCGACGACCGCCACGTGCCCGGGGCCGGGTGCCGGCAGGCGCCGGTCGGGTGGCGAGGCTGGTCACGAGGCTCCTGCACGTTCGGGCTTAGGGTCGCCTTACCTTAGCGGAACGCACTGGCCGGGCCTAACTCGCCGTCGTCGATCCGAGCGGCGCTGAGCAGGGCGGACGGCGCGGATCCGGGCGGACGGCGGCCCCGGCCGCCCTAGTGTGTGGGCATGCGATCCGACCAGCACACCGTGGTGCTCCTGCTCCGGCCGGCGGACGCGCCGGACCTGCCGCTGGACGCGGCCGACCGGTTGCAGGACGCCCACCTGGCGCACCAGGCGGGGCTGGTGGAGCAGGGGCTCGTCCTGGCCGCGGGGCCGTTCGTCGACGCCGACGACGAGCGGCTGCGCGGGTTCGTCGTGCTCTCCGTCTCGCCGCAGGAGGCCCGCGAGCTCTACCACAACGACCCGGCCGTGCGGGCCGGACGGCTCGGCGTGCAGGTGATGAGCTGGATGGTGCCGGAGGGCATCGTGCGCTTCGAGAGCGTGCCGCTGCCCCGGTCGGTCCTGGAAGCCGCCGCCGGCGACTGACGGCCGGCGGCCGGCGTCAGCGGGCGCCGGGCCGGCCGCCGTCGGCGGGCCGGGCGTCAGTCGGCCGGTCGCGGCGCGGGGACCGGGCCGGTCGGCCCGTCGAGCTGCTGGTCGGCCCAGACGTACGTCTCCGGCAGCAGCTCGGCGACGTGCACCACGCGCAGCGCGTCCATCGGCCCGACGATGACCCGGACCGTGGGGAAGTAGTCGCGCAGCACCTGCCGGCAGCGCCCGCAGGGCGGGATCACCCCGCGCCCCCGGTCGCCCACCGCGACGATCGTCTCCAGCTCGGTGACGCCCTGCGTGGCGGCGGCGCCGACCGCGACCACCTCGGCGCAGGGGCCGCCGGTGAAGTGGTAGACGTTGACCCCGGTGAAGACCCGGCCGTCGGTGGTCCGCGCGGCGGCGGCGACCGTGTGGTTCTCGCTGCGGCAGCGCAGCTTGGCGACCGCCGTGGCGGCCTGCACCAGGGCCCGGTCGGTGTCGCGCATCGTCATCCAGTCCCCCGTGGCCAAGGTCGGTCGACGCCCCACTCTAGTCCGAGGCGACGCCGCCGCGCGCCCCGGCGGCCGGTCCGAGGCGACGCCGCCGCGCGCCCCCGACGGGCGTGGGCGCGGGCGGGCCGGGGCGGTGCGGCGGTAACCCGGGGGCGGTCCGGCCGGCGGCTGCCTATCCTTGGCGACGACATGCAGAATCCAGCCGCACCCGCCGCGACCGACCCCGTCCGCGAGCTGCACCGCCGCCTCCGTCCCCTGATGTTCCGCGACCAGCGCCGCCTGCAACGGCGCCTGGACGGGGTACGCCGGCTGCGCGACCCGCAGCGCCGGGAGTCGGCGCTCGACGAGATCGCCGCCGACGTGGCGCGGGCCGAGGCGGTGCTCGAGAACCGGCGCGCCGCCGTACCGGTGATCACGTACCCGGCCCAGCTGCCGGTGAGCGAGCGCAAGGACGACATCGCCGCCGCGATCCGCGACCACCAGGTGGTGATCGTGGCCGGCGAGACGGGCTCCGGCAAGACCACCCAGCTGCCGAAGATCTGCCTGGAGCTGGGGCGCGGGATCACCGGCCTGATCGGGCACACCCAGCCGCGCCGGCTGGCCGCGCGTACGGTGGCGGACCGCATCGCCGAGGAGCTCGGCACCGAGCTGGGCGACGTGGTCGGCTACAAGGTGCGCTTCGCCGACCAGGTCAGCGACCGCAGCCTGGTCAAGCTGATGACCGACGGCATCCTGCTCGCCGAGTTGCAGACCGACCGGATGCTGCGCCAGTACGACACGCTGATCATCGACGAGGCGCACGAGCGCAGCCTCAACATCGACTTCATCCTCGGCTACCTGCGCCAGCTCCTCCCCCGCCGGCCCGACCTCAAGGTCGTCATCACCTCGGCGACCATCGAGACCGAGCGCTTCGCCCGGCACTTCGCGGGGCCGCCCACCGCCGACGAGCCCGACGGCGTACCGGCGCCCGTGGTCGAGGTCTCCGGGCGCACGTACCCGGTCGAGGTGCGCTACCGGCCGCTGGTCGAGGTGGCCGAGGGCGACGACGACGGCGAGGACGAGGAGAACGTCCGCGACCAGGTGCAGGCCATCGGCGACGCCGTCGAGGAACTGGCCGCCGAGGGCCCCGGCGACGTCCTGGTGTTCCTCAGCGGCGAGCGGGAGATCCGCGACACCGCCGACGCGCTGGGCAAGCTGGTGGAGAAGAGACCGGCGCTGCGCGGCACCGAGATCCTGCCGCTGTACGCCCGGCTCTCCACCGCCGAGCAGCACCGGGTCTTCGCCCCGCACGCCGGACGCCGGGTGGTGCTGGCGACCAACGTGGCGGAGACCTCGCTCACCGTGCCCGGCATCAAGTACGTGGTGGACCCGGGCACGGCCCGCATCTCCCGCTACAGCAGCCGGCTCAAGGTGCAGCGGTTGCCGATCGAGCCGGTGTCGCAGGCGTCGGCCAACCAGCGCAAGGGGCGCTGCGGGCGCACCTCGGACGGCATCTGCATCCGCCTCTACGACGAGCAGGACTTCCTGTCCCGCCCGGAGTTCACCGACCCGGAGATCCTGCGCACCAACCTCGCCTCGGTCATCCTCCAGATGACCTCCATCGGGCTGGGCGACATCGCCGCGTTCCCGTTCATCGACCCGCCGGACCGGCGCAACGTCGCCGACGGCGTGAACCTGCTGCACGAGCTCGGGGCGCTCGACCCGGCCGAGGCCGACCCGGCGAAGCGGCTCACCCCGCTGGGCCGGCGGCTGGCGCAGCTCCCCGTCGACCCGCGGCTGGCCCGGATGGTCGTCGAGGGCGAGCGCAACGGCTGCGCCACCGAGGTGATGGTGATCGCCGCCGCGCTGTCGATCCAGGACCCGCGCGAGCGGCCCGCCGAGAAGCAGGCCCAGGCCGACCAGGCGCACGCCCGGTTCACCGACCGCGAGTCGGACTTCGTGACACTGCTCAACCTGTGGCGGCACCTGCGCGAGCAGCAGCGCGAGCTGTCGTCCAGCGCGTTCCGGCGGATGTGCAAGGCCGAATACCTCAACTACCTGCGGGTACGCGAGTGGCAGGACATCGTCAGCCAGTTGCGTCAGGTGCTGCGTACCCCCGAAGAAGGGCGACCGGCGCGCGACGCTGGCGGCGGGCGCCGGGGCGGCGCGGACCTGCCGGAGGAGATCGACACCCCGAAGGTGCACCAGTCGCTGCTGGCCGGCCTGCTGTCGCACGTCGGGCTCAAGGACGCGCAGAAGCACGAGTATCTCGGCGCCCGGGGCGCGAAGTTCGCGCTCTTCCCCGGCTCGGCGCTGTTCAGGAAGCCGCCGCGCTGGGTGATGGCCGCCGAGCTGGTGGAGACCTCCCGGCTCTGGGGCCGGGTGGCCGGCCGGGTCGAGCCCGAATGGGTCGAGCCCCTGGCGACGCACCTGGTCAAGCGCAGCTACAGCGAGCCGCACTGGGAGAAGAAGCAGGCGGCCGTGATGGCCTACGAGAAGGTGACCCTCTACGGCGTCCCGCTGGTCACCTCGCGGAAGGTCAACTTCGGCCGGATCGACCCGGCGATGTCGCGGGAGCTGTTCATCCGGCACGCCCTCGTCGAGGGCGACTGGCAGACCCATCACCACTTCTGGCGGGACAACCAGCGGCTGCTGACGGAGATCGAGGAGCTGGAGCACCGGGCCCGGCGCCGCGACATCCTCGTCGACGACCAGACCGTCTTCGACTTCTACGACGCCCGCATCCCGGCCGACGTGGTCTCCGGACGGCACTTCGACGCCTGGTGGAAGAAGACCCGACGGGAGCAGCCCGACCTGCTCACCTTCACCCGGGAGCTGCTGGTCAACGCCGGCCGCACCGGCGTGGACGAGGCCGACTACCCCGACGAGTGGTCCGCCGACGGGGTGACCCTGCCGCTGACCTACCGCTTCGAGCCGGGCACCCCCACCGACGGCGTGACCGTCGACATCCCGCTGCCCCTGCTCAACCAGGTGCCGGCGGAGAGCTTCGACTGGCAGGTGCCCGGGCTGCGCGAGGAACTGGTGATCGCGCTGATCCGCTCGCTGCCCAAGGCGGTACGCCGCAACTTCGTACCGGTGCCGGACTTCGCGCGCGCGGCGCTGGCCGCGATGCCGGCCGGCGAGGAGCCACTGCTGGACGCGCTGACCCGGCAGCTGCGCCGGATGACCGGCGTCACCGTGCCCCGCGACGCGTGGGACACCGAGCGGCTCCCCGCGCACCTGCGGGTCAGCTTCCGGGTGCTCGACGAGGAGAACAAGCCGGTCGCCGAGGGCAAGGACCTACCGGCCCTGCAACGCCGGCTCAAGGCGGAGGTACGCCAGGTCGTGGCCGCCGCCGCGCCGGACGTCGCCCGGACGGGCCTCCGCACGTGGAGCATCGACGATCTTCCTCGCACCATCGAGCAGGTGCGCGCCGGGTACGCCGTGACCGCGTACCCGGCCCTGGTCGACGAGGGCGACACCGTCGGGGTGAAGGTCTTCGACTCGCCCGCCGAGCAGGAGGCGGCGCACTGGGCGGGTACGCGGCGGCTGCTGCGGCTCACCGTGCCGTCGCCGGCGAAGTTCCTCCAGGGGCGGCTGAGCAACGAGGCGAAGCTGGCGCTGAGCCGCAACCCGCACGGCGGCGTACAGGAGCTGATCTCGGACGCGGCGGGGGCGGCGATCGACAAGCTGATCGGTGACGCCGGCGGCCCGGCCTGGGACGCCGAGGGCTTCGCCGCCCTGCGGGAGAAGGTCCGGGCCGACCTGGTGGACACCGTGGTCGAGATCATGGACCGGGTCCGCCGGGTGCTCGCCGCCGCGCACGCGGTGGAGCAGCGCCTCGGCGCCACGCGGAACCTGGCGGTGGTGGCCGCGCTGGCCGACATCCGGGCCCAGCTGAGCGGCCTGGTGCACAAGGGGTTCGTCACCGAGACCGGGTACGCGCGCCTGCCCGACCTGCTGCGCTACCTCACCGCGATCGAGCGGCGGCTGGACCGGCTGCCGGGCAACCCGCAGCGCGACAAGCAGCAGCAGGACCGGGTCGCGGTGGTGCAGAAGGAGTACCAGGAGATGCTGGCCGCGCTGCCGCCGAGCCGTCGGCAGTCGACGGCGGTCCGGCAGATCCGCTGGATGATCGAGGAGCTGCGGGTGAACGTGTTCGCCCAGGCGTTGGGCACCCCGTACCCGGTGTCGGAGCAGCGGATCTACCGCGCGATGGACGAGGCGGAGGGCAGGTAGGGCGGCGCGCACGCCGGGACGGTCATCGCGCCGACGCCGGGGCGCCGCGCAGCACCCGCAGCAGCACCGGCGGGGAGAGCAGCCGCGTCGGCGGGTCGACGAGGTTCACCACCCGCAGGAACGCCGCGCCCAGCGCCGGGTCCCGGGTCGCCGCCGCGTGCAGCCGGCCCACGTACGCGTTGACCAGGCGTACCCGCGGCGAGCGGCGGCCGGGCACCTCGGGGAAGCGCAGGTCGGTGCCGACCGCGATGGACCACGGGCCGTCGATCAGCCGGGCGGCGCCCCGGAAGAACCGCCGGGCGAGCCGGTCGGGCGAGCGCCGCAGCAGCCGGCGCAGCAGCAGGGCCTCCAGCGCGGCCACCGTCATGCCCTGCCCGTACACCGGGTTGAAGCTGCACACGGCGTCGGCCACCACCAGGTAGCCGGCCGGGAAGCGACGCAGCCGCTCGTAGCGTCGCCGCACGCTGGCCGGGAACTTCATCGTCGCCGGCGGGCCCTCCGGCTGCGCCGTACGCAGAAGTTCGGCGATCTGCGGGGCGGCGAGGGTCTCGGCGAAGGCGGTCATGCCCTCGTCGTCGGCCGGCGGCTCCTCGCCGAGCATGCCGCTGAGCGCCACCGCGAACCGGCCCTGTTCCTGCACGGCGACGATGCCGCCCCGGGGCCGGCCGGGCACGGCGTTGGTGAGCGCGCCGAGCAACCCCTCCAGGTGGTGCGGCTCCCGGCGGTAGGTGCGGGTGAGGTAGGTGACGCCGACCTTGACCCGTTCCTCCGGCGCGGGCCGGTAGCCCAGCTCGGCCAGCCACACCGGGCTGCGGGTGCCCCGCCCACCGGCGTCGACGACGAGGTCGGCGGCGACGGTCGTGGGCTCTCCGTCGCGGGGGTGCAGCCGCACCCCGGTGACCCGCCGCCGGTCGACGGTGGTGGTCAGGCCCGCCACCTCGCAGTCCGAGACGATCCGCACCCCGGGCAGGGCGGCCACCCGCTCCCGGACGACCTGTTCCAGCAGCGGTCGGCTGACCCCGAGGGCGAACAGCGGCGACGGGGCGCGGCGCATCCGGTGGCCGTTGTTGTACCAGTGGACCTGCTCGTGCAGGTCGACCGTGGGCACGCCGCGCGCGGCCAGCTCCGCCGAGATGCCCGGCAGCAGCTCCTCGAACGCCTGCCGGCCCCGGGTCAGCAGGACGTGCAGCTGCCGCCCCTGGGGTACGCCCCGGCGGCTGTCCGCCCGCTCGGGCAGCAGGTCGCGGTCCACGAGGGTGACCCGCTCGTACGCCTCGGTGAGAGCGCGCGCCGTCAGCAGGCCGCCCATGCTGGCGCCGATCACCACGGCGCTGCCCGTTGCCATGCGGGCAGCGTAGGCACGCCGACGGGGGCCGGTCGTCTTCCGTCGTGCGCACCTGGCGGCGTGGGACCGGCGCGGCCGGTCGTGCGGCGGCCGGCCTCCGCGCGGCCCGACGGCCGGCGGCGGAGCTCAGAGCGGTTCGACGCCCGGCGGCAGGTCCCCGTCGGTGGTGGCGTCGCGGACGTAGTCCAGCAGTATCCTGCGCAGCTCCCGGCCGGCGTGGGTGGGCACCACGTCGCGGCGCCGGGCGACCGCGATGGTGCGCCGGACGCCGGGCGGGGCCAGCCGGGTGACGCGTACGCCCGGCCGGCGGGCCACCACGATGCCGGGGACCAGCGCGACGCCCAGCCCGGCCTCGACGAAGCTCAGCACCGCGTCCATCTCGCCGCCGTCGACGGCGATGGTCGGCTCGAAGCCGGCCTCCCGGCAGGCCTGGAGGGTGGCGTCGCGCAGGTCGTAGCCCTCCCGGAACATGACCATCGGCTGGTCGCGCAGGTCGGCCACGCGCAACTGCCCGGTCTCCGGGACCACCGACAGCTCCTCGACGGAGGCGACCACCAGGCTCTCCCGCAGGATGGGGTCGGCGCGCAGCCCGGGGTCGGTGCCCTGGGCCGGCATGATGATCAGGGCCAGGTCGAGGTCGCCGCGGAGCAGGTCACGGACCAGGTCCTGCGAGCCGTTCTCCTCCACCCGCAGGTCGATGGTGGGGTGGGCGTCGCGGAAGCGGCGCAGCACGGGCGGGGCGAGCGAGGTGGCGAGGCTGGGGGTGGCGCCGAGCCGGACCCGGCCACGGCGCAGGCCGACCAGCTCCTGCACCTCGCGGGTCGCGGTGTCGACGTCGGCGAGGATCCGCTTGGCCAGCGGAAGCAGCACCTCACCGGCCGCGGTGAGGGTGATGTTGCCCCTTACCCGCTCGAACAGCGGGGCACCGAGGCCCTCCTCCAGGGCGTGAACTTGCTTACTCAACGACGGCTGGGTGATGCCCACGATGTCAGCGGCCTGGGTGAAATGTCGTACTTCTGCCACCGCAACGAAGTACTTCAGCTGATGGAGCTGCATCTACATAGCCTATAGCTATCAAGACTGCGAGTTCGATGCATTGGACGACTGAATCAAGTGCTCCTAGCGTCGATCGCGTGGTAGTCACGAGAACTCGGTCGCCCATCCGTTCCAGCGTCGGCCTCAAGGCCGTCATGGCGGTGACGGGCATCATCCTGGTGTCATTCCTGATCGCGCACATGCTCGGCAACCTGAAGATCTTCACGGGGGCGACCTCGTTCGACCACTACGCGCACTGGCTGCGCGAGATCGGCACCCCGCTGCTGCCGGGCGTGTGGTTCCTGTGGATCATGCGGATCGGCCTGGTGGTGGCGGCAGTCGGCCACATCTGGGCCGCGACCGCCCTCGCCGTACGCGCCCGCGCCGCCCGCCCGGTGCAGTACGCGCACCGCAAGAAGGTGCAGGGCAGCTACGCCGCCCGCACGATGCGCTGGGGCGGCGTGATCATCCTGCTGTTCGTGATCTACCACCTGCTGGACCTCACCACCGGCACGCTCAACCCCGTCGGCGACCCCGGCCGGCCGTACGCCAACGTGGTGGCCGACTTCGCCCCGGAGCGCTGGTACGTGACGCTCTTCTACACCCTGGCGATCGTCACCCTCGGCTTCCACCTGCGGCACGGCCTGTTCAGCGCGCTGCGCAGCCTCGGCCAGCAGAGCCCGCGCGGCGAGCGGCGGGCCCGGGCCGTGGCCCTCGGCTTCTCCGTCGCGCTCTGCGTCGGCTACCTGGTGGTCCCGTTCGCCGTACTCACCGGATTGGTGTCCTGACATGGATCTCTACATCGAGGGCGACCCGATCGCCGACACCAAGGCTCCCGACGGCCCGATCGAGACCCGGTGGGAACGCCGCCGCTTCGAGGCCAAGCTGGTCAACCCGGCCAACCGCCGCAAGATGACCGTGATCGTGGTCGGCACCGGTCTGGCCGGCGGCTCGGCCGCCGCCACGCTGGGCGAGCAGGGCTACCGGGTCAAGACCTACTGCTACCAGGACAGCCCGCGCCGGGCGCACTCCATCGCCGCGCAGGGCGGCATCAACGCCGCCAAGAACTACCGCAACGACGGCGACTCGGTGCACCGCCTCTTCTACGACACCGTCAAGGGCGGCGACTTCCGCTCCCGCGAGTCGAACGTGCACCGGCTCGCCGAGGTCTCGGTCAACATCATCGACCAGTGCGTCGCGCAGGGCGTCCCGTTCGCCCGCGAGTACGGCGGCCTGCTGGACACCCGCTCCTTCGGCGGCGCGCAGGTGCAGCGCACCTTCTACGCCCGGGGCCAGACGGGCCAGCAGCTGCTGCTCGGCGCGTACCAGGCGCTGGAGCGGCAGATCGGCCTCGGCAACGTGGAGATGAACACCCGGCACGAGATGCTGGAGCTGATCGTCGTCGACGGCAAGGCCCGCGGCATCGTGGTCCGGGACATGGTCACCGGCGAGATCGCCACCGAGTTCGCGGACGCGGTCGTCCTCGCCTCCGGCGGCTACGGCAACGTCTTCTACCTCTCCACCAACGCCAAGGGCTGCAACGTCACCGCCACCTGGCGGGCCCACCGCAAGGGCGCGTACTTCGCCAACCCCTGCTACACGCAGATCCACCCGACCTGCATCCCGGTCTCCGGCGACCACCAGTCGAAGCTGACCCTGATGAGCGAGTCGCTGCGCAACGACGGCCGGGTCTGGGTACCCAAGGCCAAGGGCGACACCCGCAGCCCGAGGGACATCCCCGAGGACGAGCGGGACTACTACCTGGAGCGGATCTACCCCTCCTTCGGCAACCTGGTCCCCCGCGACATCGCCTCCCGCGCCGCGAAGAACGTCTGCGACGAGGGGCGCGGCGTCGGCCAGACGGGGCTCGGCGTCTACCTGGACTTCGGCGACGCGATCGACCGGCTCGGCCGCAAGGCCATCGAGGCCAAGTACGGCAACCTCTTCGAGATGTACGAGCGGATCACCGGCGAGGACCCGTACGAGGTGCCGATGCGCATCTACCCCGCCGTGCACTACACGATGGGCGGTCTCTGGGTCGACTACGACCTCCAGTCGTCCATCCCGGGCCTCTTCGTGATCGGCGAGGCGAACTTCTCCGACCACGGCGCGAACCGTCTCGGCGCCTCGGCGCTGATGCAGGGCCTGGCCGACGGCTACTTCGTGCTGCCGAACACCATCGCGCACTACCTGGCGTCCGGCCCGATGGAGAAGGTCGACGCCACGCACCCGGCGGCCGTGCAGGCCCGCGCCGACGTCGAGGACCGGATCCAGCGGCTGCTGGCCGTCGACGGCGACCGGACCGTCGACTCGTTCCACCGCGAGCTGGGCCAGATCATGTGGGAGCACTGCGGCATGGAACGCAGTGAGGCCGGGCTGCGCAAGGCGATCGACGAGATCCGCGCCCTGCGCGAGCAGTTCTGGCAGCGGGTCCGGGTGCCGGGCAGCGGCGAGGGGCTCAACCAGTCGCTGGAGAAGGCCGGCCGGGTGGCCGACTTCTTCGAACTGGCGGAGCTGATGTGCATCGACGCCCTGCACCGCGAGGAGTCCTGCGGCGGTCACTTCCGGGCCGAGCACCAGACGCCCGACGGTGAGGCGGAGCGCGACGACGACCGCTTCGCGTACGTGGCGGCCTGGGAGTTCACCGCCACCGGCGAGCCCTCGGTGCTGCACAAGGAAGACCTGAACTTCGAATACGTCCACCCCACGCAGCGGAGCTACAAGTGAACCTGACCCTGCGCATCTGGCGCCAGTCCGGCCCCGAGGACAAGGGTCGGATGGTGACCTACAAGGTCGACGACGTCTCCCCCGACATGTCCTTCCTGGAGATGCTCGACGTCCTCAACGAGCGGCTGATCCTCGCCGGCGAGGAGCCGGTGGCGTTCGACCACGACTGCCGCGAGGGCATCTGCGGCATGTGCGGCCTGATGATCAACGGCGACGCGCACGGGCCGCAGCGCGGCACCACCGCCTGCCAGCTGCACATGCGGCAGTTCTCCGACGGCGAGACGATCGACATCGAGCCGTGGCGGGCCCGGGCCTTCCCGGTCATCAAGGACCTGGTGGTCAACCGGGGCGCGTTCGACAAGATCATCGCGGCCGGCGGCTACATCACCGCGCCGACCGGCAGCGCCCCCGAGGCGCACTCGACCCCGGTCGCCAAGGCCAACGCGGACGCCGCCTTCGAGGCGGCGGAGTGCATCGGCTGCGGCGCCTGCGTGGCGGCCTGCCCGAACGGCTCCGCGATGCTCTTCACCGCCGCGAAGGTCACCCAGCTCTCGCTGCTGCCGCAGGGCCAGCCGGAGCGCTACACCCGGGTGGTCGGCATGGTCGACGCGCACGACGAGGCCGGCTTCGGCGGCTGCACCAACGCCGGTGAGTGCACCGTGGTCTGTCCCAAGGGCATCCCGCTGAACACCATCGGCCGGCTCAACCGCGACTTCCTGATGGCCACCTCGAAGCGGGGCGACAACACCCCCGGTTCCTGACGACACCGGGTTCCTGGCAACCGGACCCGACCGGACGGGCGGGCCACCACACCCCTGCGGGTGCGGCGGCCCGCCCGTTTCCCGGTACGGGACCCGTCGGCCGGTGGTGGGCCCTGTCGGTTCCACGGCCGCGGGCGGGGTGAGTCGGGACCCCCGACGGTGCCTGTCGAGCTGCCCCGTCCATGGGACCGCCCATCCACCCGAACCGTCCACCCGCCCGCCCGGCGACACGACCGCCCACCCGCCCGGCCATGCGACCGCCAGCCCGCCGGGCAGCTCGGCGGCGGACGCACCGCCAGCCCCACCGCACTGCCAGCCCGCCCCCACCGCACGGGCTGCCCCACCGCACGGGGCAGCTCGACAGCGTCCACGCGATGCACCCGGCCAGCCGGGCAGAACCAGAACCACAGCCCTCGACGGACCGGACGAAGGGGCGGCGGCCAGGCCCGACGAAAGAGGGCGGCCGGCCCGGACGGATGGGGGGACGGCCGGGACCGGTCGTCCGGTGGCGGCCGGTTCAAGCCCGCACGGGCGGGTAGCACTCCTGGGAGCCGGCACAGGAGGGACGACGGACATGAAGGCGCTGACCTGGCAGGGCAAACGGGACGTACGGGTGGAGGATGTGCCCGATCCGCGGATCGAGGAGCCGACCGACGCCGTCGTCCGGATCACCTCGACCGCGATCTGCGGCTCGGACCTGCACCTGTACGAGGTGCTCGGGCCGTTCCTGAAGCCCGGCGACGTCCTCGGCCACGAGCCGATGGGCATCGTGGAGGAGGTGGGCCCGGGGGTGACCCGCCTCAAGCCGGGCGACCGGGTGGTGGTGCCGTTCAACATCTCCTGCGGCTCCTGCTGGATGTGCGACCGGCAGCTGTACGCGCAGTGCGAGACCACGCAGGTCACCGCCGAGGGCAAGGGCGCCGCGCTGTTCGGCTACACCTCGCTCTACGGCTCGGTACCCGGCGGGCAGGCCGAGTACCTGCGGGTGCCGCACGCCCAGTTCGGCCCGATCAAGGTGCCCGACGCCGGGCCCGACGAACGCTGGCTCTACCTGTCCGACATCCTGCCGACCGCCTGGCAGGCGGTGAAGTACGCCGACACCCCGCGCGGCGGCACCCTCGCCGTCTTCGGGCTCGGGCCGGTCGGCCAGTTCTGCGCCCGTATCGGCCGGCACCTCGGCGCGGACCGGGTCATCGGGCTGGACCTGGTGCCGGAGCGGTTGGCGATGGCCCGCCGGCACGGCATCGAGGTCCTCGACGTCAGCGAGCTGGACGACGTGCCCGGCGCGCTGATCGACCTCGTCGACGGGCGCGGCCCCGACGCGGTCATCGACGCGGTGGGCATGGAGGCCCACGGCGCGCCCCTCGGCAAGCTCGCCCAGACCGCCGCCGGGCTGCTGCCCGACAAGCTCGCGCAGACCATGACCGACAAGGTCGGCGTCGACCGGCTGGTCGTACTCAAGGCCGCGCTCAAGGCCGTGCGCCGGGGCGGCACCGTCTCCGTCTCCGGCGTCTACGGCGGCGAGGTCGACCCGATGCCGCTCATGGAGATGTTCGACCGGGGCGTCCAGCTGCGCATGGGGCAGTGCCACGTACGCCGGTGGACCGACGAGATCATCCCGCTGCTCTCGGGCGACGACGACCCGCTGGGCGTGGCGGACCTGCGTACCCACCGGGTGCCGCTGGCGCAGGCGCCGCAGGCGTACGAGATGTTCCAGAAGAAGGAGGACGGCTGCGTCAAGGTCGTGCTGGCACCGTGACCCGGACGGTGGTCGTGACCGGCGCGACCAGCGGGATCGGCCGGGCGGCGGCCCGGGCCTTCGCCGAACGCGGAGACCGGCTCGTGCTCGCCGCCCGTTCCCCCGTCGCACTCGCCGCCGTCGGCGACGAGTGCCGGGCCGCCGGCGCGCAGGCGCTGGAGGTGCCCACCGACGTCACCGCCGACGGCGCGCTCGCGGCGCTCGCCGACGCGGCCCTCGGCCGGTTCGGCGGCGTCGACGTCTGGGTGCACACCGCGGCGGTGATGGCGTACGGCCGGTTCGAGGAGACCCCGGAGCGGGTCTTCGAGCAGGTGGTACGCACCGACCTGCTCGCCGCCGCCGCGGTGGCCCGGGTGGCGCTGCGCCGGTTCCGGGCCGACGGCGGGGGGACGCTCATCCTCACCGGATCGGTGCTGGGGCACATCACCGCGCCGTACATGAGCGGCTACGTGGCGAGCAAGTGGGGGTTGCAGGGGCTGACCCGCACGTTGCAGCAGGAGGCCCGGGAGACCCCGGGCGTGCACGTGTGCATCGTGAACCCCGGCAGCGTGGACACCCCGGTCTACCAGCGGGCCGCAAACTACCTCGGCCGCGTCGGCCGACCCCCGCTGCCGGTCACCACCCCGGAACGGGTGGCCCGGGCCATCGTGGACTGCGCCGACCGGCCCCGCCGGGAGGTGTCGGTGGGCCGGGTCAACACGGTCATGCGGGTCGGCTTCACCGTGTTCCCCGGCGTCTACGACGCCCTCGTCGGGCCGTTGATGCGGCTGGCCGGGCTGACCGACCGTCCTATCGCGCCGCACGACGGCACGGTGTTCGCGCCGGACCCGGCCGCCGCGTCGGTACGCGGCGGCTGGCTGCCCGACCTGGCACGGGTGGCGCGGGCCGTCGGGGAACTGCCCGGCCCGGTCGTCGCGGCCGTCCGGCGTCGGCTGCGGTGAACCCCGCACGGGATCACCGGCGTCGATCGTTTCGCCTAGGGTGGTGGGCCGGTAAGCGCTCCGGCCCACCACGACGGGAGAGACGATTGACTATCCGGGTGAACCGCAGGACCGCGCTGGGACTGGGCACGGTGGCCACGGCGGGAACGGTGCTCGGCGCCGCGACGCCGGCCGTCGCCGCCCCCGAGGTCGCCGAGCCGGCTCCGACGACGCCCCGGCAGGCGGCCCGCCGGGTGGCCGCGATCTACGAGCGGGAGACGGTGGCAGCGGGGGGCAACTGGCAGGCGTACGTCAGCGTCGCCGACCCGGCCGGCGCACCGCAGGTGGCGGTCTCCGACGAGCCCGACCGGCGCCTCGAGGCGTACAGCGTCAACAAGATCGCGGTGGCCGTGGCGGTGCTCGACAAGGTCGACCGGGGGCTGCTGACGCTCGACCAGCGGGTCGAGGTGACCGAGGCGATCGTGGTGCCCGGCGGCGACGGCATGTTCAGCCTCGACGGGGCGTACCCGAGCTTCGTGACGCTCGGCCACGTGCTGGCCAACCTGCTGACCGTCTCCGACGACACGGCCGTGCGGCTCTGCGGCCTGGTCTGCCCCGCCGCCGAACTCAACGACATCCTGCGCGGCAAGGGCTTCCCGAACACCCAGGTGCAGCCGGTGGCCAACCCCAACCGGTTCTTCCTCGGCACCAGCACGCCCCGGGAGACCCACGACCTGCTGCGCGCGCTGGTGGCCGGCACGCTGCTCTCGCCGGCCGGCACGGCGTTCGTGCTGCGGCTGCTGCGCGCCCCCGTCGCGTACACCGACGGGATCCGGCGGGTCATGTCCTCCACCGAGCGGGCCCGGGTCGCCACGAAGGCGGGCTGGTTCGCCGACGCCCGGCACGAGGCCGGGGTGATCTTCGACATGGCCGGCGCGCCCGTGCTCACGTACGCCCTCTTCGCCGACGGCCAGGCCGAGCCGGACGACTACGGCGCCACGCACCCCGCCGTCGCGGCCCGCGCCCGGATGGGCCGGCGCTTCCTCGCCGCGGTCGACCGTCTCACCGGCACCGGCGTCACCCACCGACCGACCGCGCAGCGACCCAGCAACGGCGGCTGAGCCGCCCCTCGACGCCCGGGGCCCGCCTCGACGGCGGGCCCCGCCGACCTTCCGGCGCTCCCCCGACCGCCGGGCTACCGTGTACGACGGGACACGGCGGAGGGACGACGATGGGCGCACCAGCGGAACGTGCGGGACCCGAGGGGACCCTCGGACGGCGGCTGCGCGGGGCGGCCGGGCTGGCCGCGCTGGCCGGGCTCGCGTGGGTGGCCCGGGACGTGCCGGCGGCGCTCGGCGGCCGGCTCACCGGCGCCCGCGCGGAGCGGGCCGCCCGCTCGCCCCGGTTCCACGACGGCGCCTTCCGCAACCCGGGTGGCTCCCGCTCGATGGCCGGCACCCCCGACCGCAACCTGGTCCGCGAGCTGCTCTTCGGCAAGCAGAAGCGCCGGCCGAGCGTCGCCGTGCCGCTGCTGCGCCCCGGCACCGCCCCGGCCGCCGACGCGGGACGTGAGCTGAACGTCGTCTGGTACGGCCACGCCTCCGCCCTGATCGAGATCGAGGGCCGACGGGTGCTGCTCGACCCGGTGTGGAGCGACCGGTGCTCCCCGTCGAGCCTCGTCGGTCCGCGCCGCCTGCACCGGCCACCGGTGCGCCTCGACGAACTGCCCCCGGTCGACGCGATCCTGATCTCGCACGACCACTACGACCACCTCGACATGGCGACCGTCCAGGCGCTGCTGGGCAGCCAGTCGGCGCCGTTCCTCGTGCCCCTGGGCGTGGGCGCGCACCTGGACCGCTGGGGCGTACCGGCCGGGCGGATCGTCGAGCTGGACTGGGCGGAGAGCCACCGGGTGGCGGAGCTGGAGATCACCGCCACCGCCGCCCAGCACTTCTCCGGCCGGGGGCTGCGCCGCGACGGCACGCTCTGGAGCTCCTGGGTCGTCGCCGGCGCGCACCGGAAGGTCTTCTACACCGGCGACTCCGGCTACTTCGACGGCTACGCCGAGATCGGCGAGCGGCACGGGCCGTTCGACGTGACGCTGATGCAGATCGGCGCGTACGACCGGGCCTGGCCGAGCATCCACATGTTCCCCGAGGAGGCCGTCGCCGCACACCTCGACCTGCGCGGCGGGCTGCTCGTGCCGGTGCACTGGGCGACGTTCAACCTGGCCCTGCACGACTGGTCCGAGCCGGTGGACCGGATCTGGGCCGAGGCGAAGGCCCGGGACGTGCGCCTCGCCGTGCCCCGCCCCGGCGAGCGGGTGGTGGTGGACGACCCGCCCGCCGTCGACGGCTGGTGGCAGGCCGTCGCCTGAGTGCCGTGGGGTGGGCCGTGGCGCCACCCCTCAGGCCGTGGGCCTGCCGTGGCGCCGCCCCTCAGAGCACGAAGGCGTCGGTCCAGAGCGCCCCGGAGCGGCCCGACAGGGCGTCCAGCATGGCGACCGCCTGGCCGTCGGTGAGCTGGGCGACGAAGTCAACGATCGCCCGCCCGCGCGCCTTGCCGATCCGGTCCGGCGTACGCGGGTGCAGCTCCGCCTCGGCCAACTCCACCAGGTCGTGCAGCCGGCGCGGCAACCGGGACTCCTCCTCGGGGTCGAGGAGCCACTCCAGCAGCGCCTCCACCAGGGTGCCCAGCAGCCGGGCCTGCCCGCGCTGGTGCAGGGCCAGGTCGGGCCGGGCCAGCACGAACCGGTGGTGGACGAACTTGAGCACCTGCACCTCGTGCCACTGTGCGGGGGCGAGCAGCACGTGCCCGGAGCGCACCGCCGGCTGTTCGACCACCGTGATCGCATCGACGAAGCGGGTCGTCCAGCGGGCGGAGAACCGGGCCACGTACTGCTCGGCCTCGATGGAGCCGTCGAAGGGCATGGCCAGCAGCCCCTCCACCAGCTCCTCGCGGACGTGCTCGACGGCGGCGGCGAACGCCTCGTCGTCGGCGATCCAGGCGTCCTTGCGGTGCAGTTGGCGGCGCAGCCGCTCGATCGCCGAGCCGGGTCGGCGGGCGGCGGCGGCCAGGGCCGCGTCGGTGATCGCTCGCAGGTGCCCGCTCTCGCGCTGCCAGGCCATCAGCTCGGCGGCCACGGCACCCTGCTGGAGCACCCCGACCCGGTAGAAGTCCTCGACGTCGTGGATCGCGTACGCGATGTCGTCGGCGGTGTCCATGATCGACGCTTCGGGGGTCTGCTGCCAGTCCGGGATGCGCCCCACGAACGGCTCCCGGGCCTGCCGCAGGTCGCCGATCTCCGTGCGGTACGCCCCGAACTTCGACGAGCCGCTGCCCGGGTCGTCCGGCGGCGGGGTGGCGCCGCGCGGCGGCGGGTCCAGCAGCCGGGGGTGCGGGTCGGGATGGTCCAGCCGCGTCCACGGGTACTTCAGCAGCGCGGCCCGCACCGCCGCCGTGAGGTCCAGGCCGGTGGTCGCCGCGCCGCGGATCTCGGTGCTGGTGACGATCCGGTACGACTGGGCGTTGCCCTCGAAGCCGTCGGTCAGCCCGAGGCGCTGGCGGGCCAGCCGGTCCAGCACCCGCTCCCCCAGGTGCCCGAACGGCGGGTGGCCGAGGTCGTGGGCGAGCGCGGCGGCCTCCACCACGTCCGGGTCGCAGCCGCCCAGCTTCTCCAGCAGGTCGCGGTGCCGGCCGTCGGCGGTGAGCCGCTCGGCGATGGCCCGCGCGACCTGCGCCACCTTGAGGCTGTGGGTGAGCCGGTTGTGCACGAGCAGGCCGGAGCCGCCGGGGCTGACGACCTGGGTGACGCCGTTGAGCCGGGCGAAGAACGGCGAGGCCACGATGCGGTCGCGGTCGGCCCGGAACGGGCTGGCGGCCAGGTCGCCGAGCGCCCGGGCACTGCCGCCGAAGAGCCGCCGGGCGCGCGGGTCCGCGGGAGGTTCCATGATCGCCACGCTAGCGCAGCGTGGGCCGTGGCGCCGACGGTCACCGCCGGCACGCCGGGCCGGGGGCGGCGACGGACGTCGGTGCGGGCCGGCAGAATGCACAGCGGAACCCACACCGAAGGCGGATCGAGATCGTGACCCTCTCTGTTCATCAGCGGATCGCCGACGAGCTCGGCGTCGCCGAGCGTCAGGTACGGGCGGCCGTGGAGCTGCTCGACGGCGGCGCCACCGTGCCGTTCATCGCCCGCTACCGCAAGGAGGCCACCGGCCTGCTCGACGACACCCAGCTGCGCACCCTGGAGGAGCGGCTGCGCTACCTGCGCGAGCTGGACGAGCGGCGCGCGGCGGTGCTGGAGTCGGTCCGCGGGCAGGGCAAGCTCGACGAGGCCCTGGAAGCGCAGATCATGGCGGCCGACTCGAAGTCCCGCCTGGAGGACATCTACCTGCCCTACAAGCCCAAGCGCCGCACGCGGGCGCAGATCGCCCGCGAGGCCGGGCTTGAGCCGCTGGCCGAGTCGCTGCTGACCGACCCGTCGCAGGACCCCCGGGAGGCCGCCGCCGGCTACGTCGACGCGGAGAAGGGCGTGGCCGACCCGGCCGCCGCACTGGAGGGCGCCCGGGCCATCCTCATCGAGCGTTTCGCCGAGGACGCCGACCTGATCGGCACGCTGCGCGAGCAGATGTGGTCGCGGGGCCGGCTGGTCTCCCGCGTACGCGACGGGCAGGAGGCGGCCGGCGCCAAGTTCGCCGACTACTTCGACTTCGCCGAGCCGTACCCGAAGCTGCCCTCGCACCGGATCCTCGCCATGTTCCGGGGCGAGAAGGAGGGTGTGCTCGACCTGACGATGGAGCCCGAGGAGGCCGGCGACGCCGACGCGGTGCCGACCGGGCCGAGCCGCTACGAGGCGGTGATCGCGGGGCGGTTCGGCGTCACCGACAAGGGCCGGCCGGCGGACCGGTGGCTGGCCGACACGGTGCGCTGGGCCTGGCGCACCCGGATCCTCATCCACCTCGGGGCCGACCTGCGGATGCGCCTGTGGCAGGCGGCCGAGGAGGAGGCGGTACGGGTCTTCGCCACCAACCTGCGGGACCTGCTGCTCGCCGCGCCGGCCGGCACCCGGCCCACCATGGGGCTGGACCCGGGCCTGCGTACCGGGGTGAAGGTCGCCGTCGTGGACGCCACCGGCAAGGTGGTCGCCACCGACACGATCTACCCGCACGAGCCGCGCCGGCAGTGGGACGCCTCGATCGAGACCCTCGCCCGGCTGGCCGGGGCGCACGGCGTCGAGCTGGTCGCCATCGGCAACGGCACCGCCAGCCGGGAGACCGACAAGCTCGCCGGTGAGCTGATCAAGCGGTACCCGCAGCTCAACCTGACGAAGGTGGTGGTCTCCGAGGCCGGCGCGTCGGTCTACTCCGCCTCCGCGTACGCCTCGCAGGAGCTGCCCGGGCTGGACGTCTCGCTGCGCGGCGCGGTCTCCATCGCCCGGCGTCTGCAGGACCCGCTCGCCGAGCTGGTGAAGATCGACCCGCGCTCGATCGGCGTCGGCCAGTACCAGCACGACCTGTCCGAGGTGAAGCTCTCCCGGTCGCTGGACGCGGTGGTCGAGGACTGCGTCAACGCGGTGGGCGTGGACGTCAACACCGCCTCCGCGCCGCTGCTGACCCGGGTTTCGGGCATCGGCGCCGGGCTGGCGGAGAACATCGTGCTGCACCGCGACGCGAACGGGCCGTTCCGCACCCGCGCGGAGCTGAGGAAGGTCGCCCGGCTCGGGCCGAAGGCCTTCGAGCAGTGCGCCGGCTTCCTGCGCATCCCCGGCGGCGACGACCCGCTGGACTCCTCCAGCGTGCACCCCGAGGCGTACCCGGTGGTGCGCCGGATCCTGTCCAAGACGGGGCAGGACCTGCAGTCGCTGATCGGCAGGAGCAACATCCTGCGGGGGCTGCGGGCCACCGACTTCGTCGACGACACCTTCGGTCTGCCCACCGTCACCGACATCCTCGCCGAGTTGGAGAAGCCGGGCCGCGACCCGCGGCCGGAGTTCCGCACCGCCACCTTCGTCGAGGGGGTGGAGAAGATCAGCGACCTGGTGCCGGGCATGGTGCTGGAGGGCGTGGTGACCAACGTGGCCGCGTTCGGCGCGTTCGTGGACGTCGGCGTGCACCAGGACGGGCTCGTGCACGTCTCGGCTATGTCCCGCACGTTCGTCAAGGACCCGCGTGAGGTGGTCAAGTCCGGCGACGTGGTCCGGGTCAAGGTGCTGGACGTCGACGTACCCCGCAAGCGGATCTCGCTCACCCTCCGGTTGGAGGACGACGCGGAGGCGGGGCGCGGCGAACCGCAGGGCGGTGGCCGGCGGGAGCGCGGCGGCGGGCAGGGCGGCGGCGGGCAGGGCGGCGGCCGTGGCGGCCCGGGCGCCGGTGGCCGCGGTGGACAGGGCGGCAGTCGCGGCGGGCAGGGCGGTGGCCGGGAGGGCCGCGGCGGCGGGCCGCAGCAGCGGCAGGGCCGCGGCGGTGGCGCGGCGGCGCCGGCCAACGACGCGATGGCGGAGGCACTGCGCCGCGCCGGCCTCGCCTGAGCGCCGGCCGGGGCACGGCCCCGCCGCAGGAACGGACGCTGTCGGGCTGACGCCGCCGGTGGGCCAGCCCGCCGTGTCGTGTGCGGCTCAGCTCGACAGCGTCCGACACCACCATCCCGTCCGATGGCAGGGCGCCTCATCCGCCCGGCGGCGGACAGGGCGTCACACCCGTCCGGCGGCGCGGGGCGTCGCGTACCTTCGGGGTCGTGGCATCCGACGACGGCCCGGACTGGCGGGAGCGGCAGCGACAGGCGGTGCGGGCGCACGCGGCGGCCGACGAGCAGCGCCGTGCGGCGGAGCGGGCCGAGGCGGCTGAGCTGGTGGCCCGGTTCGTCGCCGAGGCCGTCCGGCGCGGGCTGCCGCCGACGCCCCTGACCGCGCGGTCCTACAACGGGCGGGGTCGGTACCGGACGCGGTTGCGCGGCTGGTACGTCGACCGGGCCCGGAGCCGCGCCGTGGACACCGACGGACGGTTCCATCTGCTGACCGTGCCGGGCGGTCTGCGCGCGCGGCTGTTCGGCGCCGATCCGGAGCCCAGCCCGCCGCCGCTGGTCGTCGGCGCGGGCGGTCGCGACGGCGAGTCGATCCCGCTGGAGGTCCTGCTGGCCCGGCGGCTCGACGGGAACGACGGCCCCTGACGCTGGTCAGCGCGGAGCGCTTGCCTGGCGCTCCCCTGCCGGCGACCGATCACCGGAACAGACCCTCGGACTCCGGACCACGTCGGTCAGCGGTCGCTCCGCGACCGCCACTGTCCCTTCCCCGTCGATCATCCGCCGGGCACCCCGCTGCCCTCAGCTGCCCGGGCCGGGTACGAAGGTCGGCCGGGTCGAAGCCGTGTCCTCGGCGGGACTTTCGAGGTTGATCCGACGGATTGCGGGGGGAGTGTCGAGGTTGTCGGCTCTCCGAGTGCAATTCACTGATAGGACTGTTTCGTAGTCTTTGACGGTTTTGCCGGGAGGTCGGATCGGTGTCGGTGTCTGGACTCGTGAACGCACCCGAGCGCTCCGCACCCGCCCCGGCACGGCCGGAGCGGGGCAAACGGGTCCTCGACGTGACCGTGGCGATCGCCCTGCTGGTCCTGACCGCGCCGGTGCTCGCGGTGGTCGCCGCTCTCGTCGCGGTGGGACTCGGCCGGCCGGTGCTCTTCCGGCAATGTCGTGCGGGGCGGCACGGTCTCCCGTTCGAGCTGGTCAAGTTCCGGACCATGCGTCCCATGGACGCGCGCCGCGGGCTGGTGACCGACGCCGAACGGCTCACGCCACTGGGGCGTTGGCTGCGGGCCACCAGCCTGGACGAGCTGCCCACGCTGTGGAACGTGCTGCGGGGCGACATGAGCCTGGTCGGTCCCCGGCCGCTGCTGCCCGAGTACCTCACCCGGTACTCGCCCACCCAGGCCCGCCGGCACGAGGTCCGCCCCGGTGTCACCGGCCTGGCCCAGGTACGCGGACGCAACAGCCTGAGCTGGGAGGACAAGCTGGAGCTCGACGTGACCTACGTGGACACCCGGAACCTCCGTCTCGACCTGGCGATTCTCGGCGCGACGGTGCGGACCGTCCTGCGCCGCGAGGGCATCTCCGCGAACGGATCGGCGACCGCACCCGAGTTCCTCGGGAGCCCGCGGTGAGCCGGACCATCTACCTCTCCCCGCCCGACGTCGGGCCGCTGGAGGAGTCGTACGTCCTCGCGGCCCTCCGGTCGGGCTGGGTGGCCCCGGTCGGCCCGGACCTCGACGCCTTCGAGAGCGAGGTGGCCCGGCGGGTCGGCACGCAGGGCGCGGTGGCGGTCAGCTCCGGAACCGCCGCGTTGCACCTGGCCCTGCTCGGTGTCGGCGTCGGCCCCGGAGATGTCGTCATCGTGCCGACGTTGACCTTCGTCGCCACGGCCAACGCGGTCCGCTACATCGGCGCGCGGCCCGTCTTCGTCGACTGTGATCCGCACAGTGGCAACATCGACGTCGCCCTGCTGGCCGAACTGCTGGGTCGACTGCGCGAGCGGGGTGAACGGATCGCCGCCGTGGTTCCGGTCGACATGTTCGGCAGCTGCGTCGACTACACGGCGCTGCTGCCGGTGTGCGCCGAGGCGGACGTGCCGGTGGTCGAGGACGCCGCGGAGGCGTTGGGCGCGCACCACCACGGCCGGGCCGCCGGCTCGTTCGGTCGGATCGGCGCGCTGTCGTTCAACGGCAACAAGATCATCACGACGTCGGGCGGCGGCATGCTGGTCTCCGACGACCCGGCGCTGCTGAGCCGGGCCCGGCACCTCGCGACCCAGGCGCGGGAACCCACGCCGCACTACGAGCATCGTGAGACCGGCTTCAACTACCGCCTGAGCAACCTGCTCGCCGCGCTGGGTCGGGCCCAGCTGGTACGGCTGGACGGGATGATCTGGCGCCGCCGGCAACTCCGCGAGCACTACGCCAAACTGTTCGCGTCGGTGCCGGGCGTCGAGCTGGTCGGTGCCGAGGACGCCGAAGCCAACTGCTGGCTCACGTGCATCCGCGTCGACCCGCAGCGGTCCGGTTGGCGTGCCGCCGAACTGGGTGCGCACCTGGCCGGCCGGGACATCGAGACGCGCCCGGTGTGGAAACCGATGCACCGCCAGCCGGTCTTCGCGGGTGCCGAGAGCCTGCTGACCGGTGCCGCCGACGCGCTCTTCGCCGACGGGCTCACGTTGCCGAGCGGCAGCGCGCTCACCGAGCAGCAGGTGACGTCGGTCCTCGGGGCGATCGACGAGTTTCTGACCGCCCGCGTGGGCGCGACGACAGCGTGACGATCCCACTGGTGGTCGTCGGCTGTGGCGGCCACGGCCGGGAGGTCCTCACGATCGCCCGCGCGATGGACGTCGACGCGCGCCGGCCGCGCTGGCGACTGCTCGGCTTCGTCGACGACCGCCCCTCGGAGGAGAACCTCAAGCGGGTGCAGCGGCTCGATGTGCCCTTCCTCGGCGGAGTCGCCTGGCTCCGGGACGCGCCGCCGGACACGCACCACGTGATCGGAATCGGCGACCCCCGCATCCGGCGTGCGGTGGCTCGGCGCGTCGAGGACCACGGCACCGCGGCGGCCAGCGTCGTCCACCCGGCGGCCACGATCGGGCCGGACATCGTGCACGGGCCGGGCTTCGTCGCGTTCCCGGGAGCCCGGGTCACCACCAACGTCACTCTCGGTCGGCACGTGCACCTCAACCAGAACGCCACGGTCGGGCACGACAGCACGCTCGCCGACTTCGTGTCCGTCAACCCGCTGGCCGCCGTCTCCGGTGACTGCCACCTGGCCGAGGGCGTCCTGATCGGTACGACCGCCGCCGTGTTGCAGGGCCTGCGGGTCGGACGGGACAGCACGGTCGGTGCGGGCGCCTGCGTGGTCCGGGACGTCCCCGACGGCGTGGTGGTCAAGGGCGTCCCGGCCCGCTGAGCCGGAAGGCGGGCCCGGTTCCGCCGGTCTCACCAAACCGCCCAAAACGCCATAAAAAGGTAGTAGAAACCTTTATGTAACGAATTTGCCCCGCCCGTGTGTGCGGGAAGTGGTCGACATACGCGACAAGGAGCACACATGCCGCTGGAGACGGACACCTCGCGACGCACACCGGCCGCCGATCGTCGTGCCCGGGCCCGACGCCGCACCGCCGGCTTCCTGGCCACGGACACCACCGCCTGGCTCGGTGGCTTCCTCGCGGCGGCGTGGACGCGCTACGAGTTCCACCTGCCACCGGGGCTGTTGCCCAGGGCCGTCGGCATCGGCGTCGCCGCCGCGCTGGTGCACATCGCCGTCGCGGCGGTCCGCCGGCTCTACTCCGGACGACACCCGCTGGGCAGCCTCCAGGAGGTGCAGGGTGTCGCCGGAACGGCGATCACGACCTCGGGAATCATGCTGCTCGCGCTGCTCCCGTCGGCGGACCGGCCGGTCCCGGCGAGCACGCCGCTGGTCGCCGGCGCGTTGGCCCTGCTGTTCATGCTCGCCACACGGTTCGCGTACCGGCACCGTCGCGACCTCGCCATGCGGCCGGACGTACGCTCCGCGACACCGGTGCTGCTGTTCGGGATGGGGGAAGCGGGACAGGGCCTGCTCCGGGCGATGCTCGGTGACCCGCGCAGCCGGTACCTCCCCGTCGGCGCCCTCGACGACGACCCGGACAAGCGAAACCTCCGTATCGGTGGCGTACGCGTCCTCGGTGGGCGGCAGCACATCGCCGCCGCCGTCCGCCGCACCGGCGCGACGACGGTCATCTTCGCGGTGGCCAACGCCGACGCCGCCCTGATCCGTGAGATCCGCGAGGCGACGCTGGAGACCGGGGCCGCGTTCAAGGTGCTGCCGCCCATGCGGGACCTGGTGGACCACCGGATCACCGTCACGGACGTGCGGGACGTCCGCATCAGCGATCTGCTCGGCCGCCGTCAGGTCGTCGGTGACCTGCCGCTGAGCACCAGCAGCCTCACCGGCCGACGGGTCCTCGTCACCGGTGCCGGCGGCTCGATCGGCTCGGAGCTCTGCCGGCAGGTGATGAAGGCCGATCCGGGTGAGCTGATGATGCTGGACCGCGACGAGTCCGCCCTGCACGGACTCCAGATGTCCCTCGACGGCCGGGCGCTGCTGGACGGGCCCGAACTCATCCTCGCCGACCTACGCGACGACGAGGGGATCCGGCGCATTATCCGGGAACGCCGGCCGGACGTCATCTTCCACGCGGCGGCGCTCAAGCACCTCCCCCTGCTCCAGCGGCACCCCGGTGAAGCGGTCAAGACGAACGTCTGGGGCACCCTGTCGGTGCTGGACGCCTGCCGTGAGGTGGAACGGTTCGTCAACATCTCCACCGACAAGGCCGCCAACCCGATCAGCGTGCTCGGCTACTCGAAGCGCATCACCGAGCGACTCACCGCGCACGCCGCCTCCCGGTTCCCCGGCACGTTCCTCAGCGTCCGGTTCGGCAACGTGCTCAGCAGCCGCGGCTCGGTGGTCACCGCGTTCCAGCGGCAGATCGAGGCCGGCAATCCCCTCACGGTCACCCACCCTGACGTGACCCGCTACCTGATGACCGTCGAGGAGGCGGTGCACCTGGTGCTCCAGGCCGCCGAGATCGGGCGCGACGGCGAGGCGCTCGTGCTGGACATGGGTGAACCGGTCCGGATCCTCGACATGGCCCGGCAGCTGATCGAGCAGGCCGCCAGCTCGGTGCCGATCGTCTACACCGGGCTCCGCGTGGGCGAGAAGCTGCACGAGGACCTGCTGGGCAGCGGGGAGACCGACACGCGACCGTTCCACCCGCTCGTCTCCCATGTCCCGGTTCCGGCGCTGGACCCGATCGAGATCACCGGGCTGGACCCGTACGACGACCCGGAGAAGGTCATCGAGCAGCTCGCCCTGCTCTGCGTCTCGCCGCTCGACCCGCTTTTCGACCTCGCGCAGGAGACACCGCTGCGCCGCTGACGTGTGAACCGAGCGGCCCGGCGCGCCCAGGAGGCGACCGCCGGGCCGCTGCCGGCGCCCCCACCGGTGTGTCGGCGAGCAGGACGAAGGGAGTTCCTCCAGGTGACATCGACCGACGAGAAGCAGGCGCCGGGGCGGGAGCGGCAGCCGGCGAGCAGACCACTCCGGATCGCCGTTCTGATCAAGACGAACGACGGTGGGCTCTGGATCCTGCCGCAGGTGGAGGCCATGCGTCAGCGGGGACACGAGGTCGTCGTGGTGCTCCCACCCGGCGCCGGCCGGCTCAGCGACGAGCTGCGCCGGCGCCACTTCGACGTGGTCGACTGCCCGTTCCCCTTCCGGCCGGGGCCGTCGATGCTGGCGGGGCTGTGGCGGCTCCGGCGCCTCATCCGCCAGCTGCGACCCGACGTGCTGCAATACCACCTGATCGCGTCCGCGTACGTGGCCCGGATGGCGACGGTCGGCCTGCCGGTGCGCCGGGTGCACACCGTGGCGGGGCCGCTCTACCTCGACTCCCCCGTGATCAGAGCGGCCGAACGTCTGCTGTGGCGGTTGGACGACACCATCATCTGCGGCTGCGCGAACGCCTCCGAGCGGTACGGCGCCCTGGGCTGTCCCGCGCCGCGCCGGGCCGTCGCCACGTACGGGGTGGACACCAGCGCCTTCGACCCCACGAGCGCGGGCCCCGGGACCCGGCTGACCGCCCGCGCCGAACTGGGCATCCCCCGCGACGCCTTCCTCGCCGTCATGGTCGCCTACGTGTACCCGCCGAAGCGGCTCGTCCACGGCGGGCGCGGCATCAAGGGACACGACGTGCTGCTGGCAGCGTGGCCGGAGTTCCGACGGCGGCACCCGGACGCACACCTGCTGCTGGTCGGCGGCGGTTGGACGCCGGCGGGAGTGGCGCACCGCCGGGAGCTGATCGAACGGTTCCGGGTCGCCGAGGATCCGACCATCACCTGGTTGGAGACCGTGCCCGACGTCCGTCCCTGCTACCACGCCGCCGACGTGAGCGTGAGCCCGTCGTTGAGCGAGAGCCACGGCGCGGCGGTCGAGGCGGGGGCGATGGGCGTGCCGAGCATCGTCAGCGACGCCGGCGGTCTCCCGGAGACGGTCGACGAGCGGTCCGGCTGGGTGGTGCCGCGCGACGATCCGGCGGCGCTGCTGGACGCGCTGGAGCACGCCTACGGCGAGTTCGAGGCCGGCACGCTGGCGGGCCGAGGCAAGGCTGCCCGGGACCGGATGGTCGAGCTGTTCGACAACCGGCGGACCGCCCGCACGGTCACCGACGTCTGCGAGCGGGTCGCGACCGGGGCGGGGCACCGGTGAGCGGCCCCGGCGGCGACCTGCCGACCCGGGTCGTGGTGACGACCGAGTCGCGGTTCAGCCGTACGCCCGATGGGCGGGTCTGGGTCGAGGCCGGACCGGACCACTCGGTCTGGCGGCGCTACCTGGTCGCGTTCGACCGGGTGCGGATAGCCGCCCGCACGCGTGACGTCCCCGAGGCCCCCGCCGGCGCCGCCCGGGTGGACGGTGACGGTGTCGAGGTCTGGCCGCTGCCGTACTACGTCGGTCTCGGCCAGTACGTGCGGCAGCGCCGGGCGCTGGCCCGGGCGGCGGCGTCGGCGGCCGGCCCCGGTGACGCGGTCATCCTCCGGGTGCCGTCGCCGGTCGGGTCGCTGCTGGCCGTGGCGCGGGAGCGCGCCCGCCTGCCGTACGCCCTCGAGGTGATCGGTGACCCGTACGACGTGCTGGCCCCCGGCGTGGTCCGGCATCCGCTACGGCCGGTGCTGCGGGCCACGTCGACGCGGCGGTTGCGACAGCAGTGCCGCAGCGCCGCAGCGGTGGCGTACGAGACGGAGCGGCACCTGCAGAGCCGCTACCCCTCGCTGCCGACGGTCCCGACGGCCGGCATCTCCAGCGTGGACCTCCCCCCGGCGGCGTACGTCCCCCGGGCGCGGCCGGTCCGCCCGCGCCTACGGGCGGCGACGCTCGTCTCGATCGGCTCGCTGGAGCAGCTCTACAAGGGCATCGACACCCTCATCGAGGCGCTCGCGCTGCTGACCGGCGACGGTCCGGCCGTCCGGCTGGTGCACGTGGGGGTCGGCGCGTACCGTCCGCAGCTCGAACAGCTCGCGGCACGGCTCGGTGTCGCCGACCGGGTCACCTTCACCGGGCTGCTGCCCACCGTCGAGATGGTCCGCGCGCAGCTGGACGCGGCGGATCTGTTCGTGCTGCCGTCGCGGACCGAGGGCCTGCCGCGCGCCCTGATCGAGGCCATGGCCCGCGCCCTGCCGGCGGTCGGATCCACCGTCGGCGGCATCCCGGAGCTGCTCGCCCGGGGCGACCTGGTCCGACCGGACGACCCGGCGGCGCTGGCCGACAGGATCGCCACCTTCCTGGCCGACCCGGACCGGCTGGCCGCGGCGTCCGCCCGCAACCTGGCCCGGGCCCGCCGGTACGCGGCCGGGGAGCTGGACGCACGGCGCGCCGCCTACTACCGCGCGGTCGCCGAGGCGACGCGCCGCCGAGCGGGACAGGGTGTCCCGGTGCCGGTCCCCCGCTGAGCGACGCACCCGTCACGACGACGACGTCCCGGCACACCGCTCGTGGTGTGCCGGGACGCTGCCGTGCGGTGCCTAGTGGCGACGGCTGGTGGTCGCGGCGCGTGCCCGCGAGCCGGGCACGCCCCGCTCCGCGGCCTCCCGGAGGATCTCCAGGAACCCGCTGAGCTGGTCCTCCCGGTAGAGGCCGTCGAGGGCGGAGGCCGCAACGGCGGGAACCCGCCCGGTGCGGTCCTTCACGGCGAGCCACTCGCGCAGCCGAGCCGCGATCGACTCCCGGTCGTTGCCGACCACCCCGGCGCCGCGGGTACGCAGCAGCTCGGCGGCCACGCCGCCCTCGTAGCCGAGCAGCAGGATCGGGCGGCCGGCGAGGAGATAATCGAAGATCTTGCCGGTGTACGTGCCGGCGTCGCGCGGGTCGTTCCACATCAGCAGGACGAGCACGTCCGCCTCGACCTGGATACGCCAGGACTTCTCGGCGGAGACGTGGCCGAGGAGCGTGACGGAGTCGACGACGCCGGCCCGCTCGGCAGCCGCCCGGACGATGCCGTGGTCGTCACCGGCGAAGACCACGTGCACCCGGGCCGCGTCCGGGCCGAGCAGCGCGATGGCGTCCAGGAGCGGCCCGGGGTCGCGTTTGCCGGGATAGACGTAGCCGGTGTGGGCCAGGGTCAGCGTGGCCGCCGACGGGATCGTGGGGCCCCCGGCCGGCGACGGGGCCGGACGTCGGTCGATCCCGTTCATCACCACGCGGGCGTCGACGCCGAAGGTGCTCCGCAACGCGTCCGCCAGCGGCTCCGAGACGGTCACGCAGGTGGTGACCGTCCGCAGCACCCGCTGCTCCAACCGCCGGTCGAGGGCGCGGCGGGGCCCGGACCGGACCCAGTACTCGTTGCCGACCGACCAGAGATCCCGGTAGTCGGCCACCCAGGGAACGCCGAACCGCCGGGCCAGGGACGACGCCACGACGAACCCGGAGAACGGTGGGCCGGAGGCGACGATCACGTCCGGACGCCACCGGTCCGGCCCGCGCAGGAATCCCCGGACGGCCGCTCTGATCCAGTTGACCTGCGGGTCGGGAACGAGCAGTTCCATGCCGGCCTTCCAGACCCAGCCCTTCGCGACGGCGCGGACCGACGCGAGTGTCGTCGGCGCCGGTGCCGCGCCGCTGGTCGCCGACGTGCCCGTACCGGCCGACCGGTTCAGCCGGGGCAGCCGCGGCGTCGGTTCCGCCCGGACGATCGACGCCTCCGCCAGGCCGGCGTCGCCCGCCTCGGGGGACGGCGCGATGGCGGTGAGGACGCGGACGTCCCAGCCGTGGTCGCGGGCGAACCGGGCGAGGGCTGCCGGCCGGCGTGCGCCGACCGTCTCCGCCGGCGGGAAGTGGTACGACACGAGGAGCAGCCGCGGCGCGTCGCGGCTGTCGGACGGCACGGGCGTCGGCAGGTCGGCGGGCTTGGTGTCGCCCGTACCGGCCCCGTCCGAGGGGTCACGTCTCATCGACGGCACCCCGCACCGGTGGTGACTGGCGTCTCGCCGTGGCGGTACGCATAGCTTCGGGCTCCTCTCCACTTCGACAACTGATCAACGAGCCGCCCGGCGGCCAGGACGCGCCGGAATCCGCCGGGCGTCCCCGTCGCCGGCATCCTCACCCTCTCGGGAGGAGTTCCCGCTCAGGCCGGACGACCGGCACCACGCGGCCGGCGGCCGTGACCGCGCGCAGCGCCATCCACCACGACACCACGTACGCGAGGGCACCTGTGACGCTCATGGACCAGATCGCGGCCAGCGGCGGCAGACCGCTCACGGCGACCACGGTCACCGCGCCCGGGACGAGCAGGGTCCGGCCCACGTCCCAGCCGAGCTGCCGGCCGTGGCGCTCGAAGACGACCAGTGTCTGGGACAGCGGTGCGGCGACGAACTGGGCGGCCATGAAGAGGGCCAGGGCCTGCGCGTACGTGCCGCTGGTCCGCCACTGCGCGCCGAAGAGGAACCCGAACGCGGTGGGTGCCACGACGACGACGGCCGTGGCGCTGGCCACGCCGATCAGCACGAGCTTCCTGGTCGCCCGAACGAAGATCAGCCGGGCCGCGCCGGGGTCCTCCCGGACCGCCCGGGACATCTCCGCGAGGTAGACCTGCGCGACGGCGGACGCTATCAGAGCGGCGGGTACGGCGATGATGCGCTGGGTCATGCCCAGCCACCCGGCGACGGCACCGCCGTACCAGGCGGCGACGAGGAGGACGGGAAGCTGTGTCCCGAGGACGTTCAGCAGCCCCGAAGGCGCGAGCAGGAGCGGGAAACGCCGGTAGCGGCGCGCGACCCGCAGCAGATCACGCCGCCCGGCGCGGGCCTGGCCGGCACGCAGGCCCGCGCCGCGCAGCAGCACCAGCGCCGAGGCGATCTGCCCGACCCCGAGGCCGAGCGCCAGCCCACCGGGGCGCAGCCCGGCCAGGCCCGCCGCGAGCTGGGTGGCCACGATGGCGGTGGACTGCGCCAGGTTCCGTCGGCCGATCGCGCCGTAGCGCCGGCGACGCACCGCGAGCTGGTTCAGCACCAGGACCACACCCATCGCCGCCGCCGTGGGCGGCACCACCCACAACCAGTGCTCCAGCGTGGGCTGGCCGAACAGGACCGCGAGCCGGTCGCCCCAGACCCCGACGACCACCGCACCCACCACGGCCGTGGTGCAGGCGGCGACGCAGCCCAGCGTGACCAGGGCGTACGCGTCACGCTCCCGCTCGGGAAGCGGGACGGCCATCTCGAAGCGGAGGGCCGCGACCGTGCCGATGATCGCCACCAGGGCCGCGACGACGGCGAACGTTCCGAAGTCGGTCGGGCGGTAGAGCCGGGCCAGCAGAGGCACGGCCGCCAGCGCGAGCAGTTGCCCCCCGGCCGAGCCGGCGGCGATCGCGAGGACACCTCGCCGGCTCGCCGACATCCGCGCCGATGGCAGGCCCCTCACCAGCGGACGGGCTCCCGGTCCTCGCGCCGGTGCGCCGCGGGCCGGGAGCGCCACGGCAGACCCGCCCCGATCGGGGCGGTGTCCGCCGCCCTCCGCACCCGCAGCAGCACCAGCAGACCGAGGGCCAGCGACACGAAGAGCCCACGGCTGGCGTTGACGTCCCCCGACGTCGACACGGCGACCGCGTTGAACGCCAGCATCGCGAGGACGAACCCGGCGAGGGCGTCCGACCGCGCCGCGCCCCACAGCCGCACCGCCATCACCAGACAGAGCAGGATGAAGGCGCCGCCCACCAGCCAGCCCGCCTCGGCGAGCAGTTCCAGCCAGATGTTGTGCGGGTAGTTGTGCTCGAGCATCCAGGAGTGGCTGGTCCAGTTGCCGTAGCCGACGCCTCCCGGGTGCTCGGCGATGATCGACATCGTGCGGTCGCGCATCTCCGTCCGCGCGGTCCCGGCCAGTTCGTTCGACGGATCCACGACGAAGGCGTACATCCGCGGCGGAAGCAGCGACGGCAGCGCCAGCACCACGACGACCAACGCGCCCAACAGGCCGACGCCGACCCACTCGCGGCGCCCGTGGCGGATCTTCCGCCGCAGGCCGGACAGGACGAGGACGAACAACGCGACGACCGTCGCCACCAGCGGCCCACGGGATCCGGTGGCGAACAGCCCCAGCGCGAGCAGCACGACGAGGCCGGAGGCGACCGCCATGGACAGTCGCCGACAGAAGTAGAGCCAGATGCAGGCGACGACCGCGATGCCGATGGCCCGGGCCAACCAGATGGGATTGGAGCCGAATCCCGCCGCCCGATCTTCACCCGAACCGCTGGCCAGCGCGGCGACGGCCAGTACGCCGCCGCAGCCGACCAGGGCCAGGGCGAACGCCTCGATGTCCCGCTGGCTCCGGATGACCGCGACGGCCGCGGTGGCGAGCAGGGTCACGGTGACGAGCAGGAAGAACTTGAGCTGGCCGTACTCCGTCTCCGGCCGGTGCAGGACGCCGGGCAGGGCGAGGACACCGAACACCACCACGGCCCAGAGGACGACGACCCGGGCCCGCGACTCCGGCCGCAGGATCTCGTTGAAGATGATCAGCACGGCGAGGGCCGCGGCGGTGAGCAGGAAGGCCCGACCGATCTGGCGTGGAAACTGGTCGAAGTTAAGCAGGAGCATCACGGTGACCGCACGCAGCAGCGTGGACCAGGTGCCCGTGCGGCGTCCGGGTCGCGTCGTCGGGAGCGGGCCGGCCGCCACCGGCATGACGAGCCGGCTCACACCGCGCGCTCCGCCCGGTACCGGGCCAGGTTGGCCGGGTCGAGGAACCACTCCACGGTCGCCTTCAGACCATCGTCGAGCGTGGCGACGGGCTGCCACCCGGTGGCCGTACGCAGCAGACGGTTGTCGCCCACCAGCCGCTCCACCTCGGAGTCGGCCGGGCGCAGCCGCGCCTCGGAGACCCGGATCTGCGGTTCGCTGCCGAACATCGCCGCGATCCGGCGCACGAGTTCCCCGATGGCCGTCTCCTGACCGGTGGCCGCCTGGAAGACCCGACCCACCACGGCCGACTCCGGCGCCATGCCGACGGCGCGGAACGCGGCCACGGTGTCGGTGACGTAGAGCAGGTCCCGGGTGGTACGCAGCGCGCCCAGCTCCACCGCACCGGTCCCCCGCGCCAACTGGCTGACGATGGTCGGGATGACCGCCCGGGTGGACTGCCGGGGACCGTACGTGTTGAAGGGCCGCAGGGTGACCACCGGCAGCCCGAAGCTGAGGTGGTAGCTCTCGGCCAGCTTGTCGGCGCCGATCTTCGTGGCGGCGTACGGGGACTGCCCACGCAGCCGGTGTTCCTCGGTCATCGGTACCGTCGTCGCGGTGCCGTACACCTCGCTGGTGGAGGTGACCACGACCCGTCCGGTGCCGGCGGACCGGGCGCTCTCCAGCACGTTCAGGGTGCCGGTGATGTTGGTGTCGACGTAGGACTGCGGCGCGAGGTAGGAGTACGGGATGCCGCCCAACGCGGCCAGGTGGTAGACGACGGAGGCGCCGTCGACCAGGCGTTGGACCATGCCGCGGTCCCGGATGTCCCCGGCGACCACCTCGACGTCGGCGAGCTGCTCGGGGCTGAACGTGTCCAGCCAGCCGTGCGTGCCGGCACCGTTGTAGTGCACGAAGGCGCGCACCCGGTGACCGGCGGCGGCGAGGGCCTCGACCAGGTGCGAGCCGATGAAGCCGCCCGCACCGGTGACCACCACCGGATCCGCGACGGGGTGTGCCGTCATGTCCTCTGCTCCTTCTTCTGCTGGCGGCCCGCAGGGGCCGGGGTGGCGTCAGCCGGCCGGTGCGAACGGGCGGACCTCGGACGCGGCGGCCGCCGCGTGCCAGACGGTCCGGATCGAGTCGGCCAGGTCGTGTCGGGGCGCCCAGCCCAACGTGGAGCGGGCACGGCGGATGTCGGCGCGGATCCAGTCGACCGCCGCCGACCGGGTTGGTGGGGTGCGGTCCTCGGTGAGGCGTACCGTCGTGCCCGCCGTCTCGACCAGGAGCCGCACCGCGTCGCGGACCCCGACGGCACGGCCGCTGCCGACGTTGACGAGCCGGACCGGGAGGGCGGGGGCGTGTACGGCGGCGCGCACCGCCGCCGCCACGTCGCGGACGTCGACGAAGTCGCGGTGGGCGTCCAGTGGACCGGTGCGCAGCTCGGCGCCGGGGGTGGGCCGGCCGAGCTGCGCGGCGACCCGCCCGAGCAGCGTCGTCGCCGGGAGTCCCGGACCGATCGGGTTGAAGACCCGCAGCACCACGGCGTCGACCCGGCCCGCGCGGGCCGCCAGCTCGGTCAACCGGGTGGCCGCGGCCTGGCTGACGCCGTAGTCGCTGACCGGTTCCGCCGGGTCGTCCTCGCTCACCGACGCCCCGAACGGTGTCGGTCCGTACTCGGCCGCCGATCCGAGCCGCACCAGGCGGGCCATGGGCGCCGCGACCGCGACCGCCTCCACCAACCGCGCGGCGACGACCGTGTTCGCCAGCACGAGGTCGGCCGCGGTGCCGCTCACCGCGCCCGCGCAGGTGACCACCGCGTCGGGGCGTACGGAGGTGAGCAGTGCGCGCAGCTCCTCGGTGTCGCAGCGGGTGAGGTCGCACTCGGCGCGGGTGGGGCAGACCAGGTCGCCGTCGACTTCCAGGGCCCGCCGGACATGTGTCCCGAGGAAGCCCGAGGCGCCGAGGACGAGGATCCTTTTCATACCGCGGAGGGTGCCCGCGCGGGCAGCAGCATCGGCTCCACCTCGGCGAAGCAGCGGTTGGCCTCGTCGTAGTCCTCGGGGCGGCCGATGTCGAGCCAGTAGCCGTCGAACGCGTAGCCGGCTGGCGGCTCACCCCGGCGCAGCAGGTCCAGCACCAGTTCGTCGAACCCGAAGGGCATGCCGGCCGGGTACCCGGCGATGGTGCTGCGGGAGAGCCCGTAGACGCCCATGCTGACCCGGTAGTCCAGGACCGGCTTCTCCGAGAAGGAGGAGATCTTGTCACCCTCCAGCTCGAGCACACCGAAATCGATCTTCACCGTCCGCCGGTAGGTGGCGACGGTCAGCGGCGCCCCGGAGAGCCGGTGCGTGGCGAGCAGGTCGGCGTAGTCGAGGTCGGTGAGGACGTCGCCGTTCATGACGAGGAAGTGCTCGGGAAGCTCGTCGCGCAGGTTGAACAGCGGGCCGATGGTGGACAGTGGCTCCCGCTCCTCGGCGTACCGCACGACGAGCCCGAAACGCGAGCCGTCGCCGACGAACGCCCGGATCAGCGAACCGAGGTGATTGATGGCCAGCGTGACATGGGTGAAGCCACGTGCCGCCAACTGCCGGAGGATGATCTCCAGGATGGCGTAGTTCTCGCCGATCGGCACCAGTGGCTTCGGCAGCGTCGACGTGTAGGGGCGCAGTCGTACGCCCGCACCGCCGGCCATGATCACGACATGCATCGCCCCTCCGCTCGTCGCGCGACGCCTTTCATTGCCTGGTCAACGAGCAGGGCAGACGCAAGGTACGCATGACGCCCGCTCTTGTCACCCCGGCTGAAGGCGGCCGACAGAGCCGATCGGTCCCGCGGACCACGCCGCACCTGTGCGTTCCGGCCACCCGGCAGGCCCGGCCTGTGGTGAGCTGTAGCCATGGAACGGATCCGGCTCGGGCTGGTGCTGCACCCGACCCGGGACGTGACCGAGGTGGTGGAGATCATCGAACGCTGGGCGGACCGGCAGGGGGTGACCCTCGCGGTCCGCGCCGAGGACAGCCACCGGGTGCCGGCGAGCGTCGAGCCACTGCCCGTCGACCAGGTGCCGGTGGTCTGCGACGCGCTGATCAGCATCGGCGGGGACGGCACGATGCTCGGCGCGCTGCGTTCGGCCGTGAACGACCCGAAGCCGGTGCTCGGCGTGCACCTGGGCCGGCTGGGGTTCCTGGTGGAGGTCGAGCCGCCGGAGCTGCCGGCGGCGCTGGACCGGCTGGCCGCTCGGGACTTCACGGTGGAACGGCACAGCTGCCTCGTCTGCGACGTGTGCGGCGACGACGTCGTGGCCTTCAACGACATCGCGCTGGTGCGGCAGCCCGGCGCCGGCTTCGTGTCCGCCACCCTCGCGGTGGACGGTCAGCGGTACGGCTTCTACCGCTGCGACGCGCTGGTGGTGAGCACCCCGAGCGGCTCCACCGCGTACAGCTACGCCGCCGGCGGCCCCCTGGTCTCGCCCGCCAGTGATGCCGTGGTGGTGACCCCGTCGGCGCCGATGGCGGGCATCTCAAGGGCGGTGGTGCTCTCCCCCGACGAGGCCATCCAGTTGGAGCTGACGCCGGGCTCCGCCCCGGTCGCGGTCGAGATGGACGGCCGGATCTTCCGGGAGGCCGCCACCTCCGGCGCGTTGCAGGTGCGCTACCGCCGCGACGCCGGCCTGGTGGTACGCCTCGACCCGCGCCGCTACCAGGAGCGCAACCAGCTCAAGCTCAGCCTGCTGGACCTGCCGCTACTGCCCGAGCAGTTGCGCGAACTGCTCCCCGAGAACCTGCGCGAGCAGCTCAACCGTCGCCAGCTTCCGCCGCCCCGCTGACCGGTGGGTCAGGGCTTGGCCAGGACGCTGGACACCAGCTCCTTCGCCTCGGTCTGGATGCGGGCCAGGTGCTCCGGTCCCTGGAAGGACTCGGCGTAGATCTTGTAGACGTCCTCGGTGCCCGACGGCCGGGCGGCGAACCAGCCGGACTCCGTGGTCACCTTCAGCCCGCCGATCGGCGCGTCGTTGCCCGGCGCGGTGGTGAGGGTCGCGGTGATCGGCTCGCCGGCCAGCTCGGTGGCGGTCACCTGCTCCGGCGAGAGCTTGCCGAGCACGGCCTTCTCCTCCCGGGTGGCGGGCGCGTCGATGCGGGCGTACGCGGGCGCGCCGAAGCGCTCGGCCAGCTCCGTCCAGTGCTGGCTGGGGGTGCGTCCCGTGGTCGCGATGATCTCGGCGGCGAGCAGGCAGAGCAGGAGGCCGTCCTTGTCGGTGGTCCACGTGCCGCCGTCGCGGCGCAGGAAGGACGCCCCCGCGCTCTCCTCGCCGCCGAAGCCCACCGCGCCGTCGAGCAGCCCCGGCACGAACCACTTGAAGCCGACCGGCACCTCTAGCAGCGGGCGGCCCAGGTCGGCGGCGACCCGGTCGATCATCGAGGAGGAGACCAGCGTCTTGCCGACGGCGGCGGCCGGCCCCCACTCCGTCCGGGTGCGGAACAGGTGGGCGATCGCCACCGCGAGGTAGTGGTTGGGGTTCATCAGGCCGCCGTCGGGCGTGACGATGCCGTGCCGGTCGGCGTCGGCGTCGTTACCGGTGGAGACCTGGTAGTCGGCGCGGGCGGCGATCAGCGAGGCCATCGCGTTCGGCGAGGAGCAGTCCATCCGGATCTTGCCGTCGCCGTCCAGGGTCATGAACCGCCAGGTCGGGTCGACCGTCGGGTTGACCACGGTCAGGTCCAGCCCGTGCCGCTCGGCGATCTCGCCCCAGTAGGCCACGCTCGCGCCGCCGAGCGGGTCGGCGCCGATGCGCACCCCGGCGTCGCGGATCGCGGCCACGTCGATCGCCGCCGGCAGGTCGTCGACGTAGCGGGCGAGGAAGTCGTACGACCCGGTGGTGTCGGCGGCGCGTGCCCGGGCGTACGGGATGCGCCGGACCTCCTTCAGGCCGCCGGCGAGGATCGCGTTGGCGCGGTCCTGGATCCACCTCGTGACGTCGGAGTCGGCGGGGCCGCCGTGGGTGGGGTTGTACTTGAAGCCGCCGTCGTCGGGCGGGTTGTGCGACGGGGTGATGACGATGCCGTCGGCGAGCCCGCTGGTGCGCCCCCGGTTGTGGGCGAGGATGGCGTGCGACACCGCCGGGGTGGGGGTGTAGCCGTCGCGGCTGTCCAGCAGCACGGTGACCTCGTTGGCGGCGAGCACCTCGATCGCGTCCACGGCGGCCGGGGCCGAGAGCGCGTGGGTGTCGCGGCCGAGGAAGAGCGGACCGTCCAGGCCCCGCTCCCGCCGGTAGTCGCACAGCGCCTGGGTGACCGCGAGGATGTGGTCGGAGTTGAACGCGTTGCGCAGGCTCGACCCGCGGTGCCCGGACGTGCCGAAGGAGACCTGCTGCGCCGGGTCCTGCGGGTCGGGGTGCTCGGCGTAGTAGGCGGTCACCAGCCGCGGCACGTCGACCAGGTCGGCGGGCTGGGCGGGCTTGCCGGCCCGGGGATGACTGCTCACGGTTCCACCTTCTGTCCCTTGCCGATGACCACGATGCCGTTGTCGGAGACGGTGTAGCGCTGCCGGTCCTTCTCCAGGTCGACGCCGATCTCCGCGCCCTCGGGCACGACCACGTTCTTGTCGAGGATGGCCCGGCGGACGACCGCGTGCCGGCCGATGTCGACCCCCTCCATGAGCACCGCGCCGTCCACGTGCGCCCAGGAGTGCACCTTCACCTTGGGCGAGACGACCGAGTTCTCCACCAGGGAGCCGGAGATCACCGCGCCGGGCGAGACCATCGAGGCGACCGCCCGGCCGACCCGCTCGCCCCACTGGTGCACGAACTTGGCGGGCGGGTAGGTGAGCTGCCCGGTGTAGATGGGCCACTCGAAGTTGTAGAGGTTGAACACGGGGTGCACGTTGATCAGGTCCATGTGGGCGTCGTAGAAGGAGTCGAGCGTCCCCACGTCGCGCCAGTAGCCGCGGTCCCGGTCGGTGCTGCCCGGCACCTCGTTGTCGCGGAAGTCGTAGACGTTGGCCTCGCCGCGCTCCACGAGCATCGGGATGATGCTGCCGCCCATGTCGTGCTTGCTGGTCTTGTCCTCCGCGTCGCGCTCGACCGCCTCGCACAGCGCCTTCGTGCTGAACACGTAGTTGCCCATCGAGGCGTAGATCTCGTCGGGCGCGTCGGGCAGGCCGACCGCGTCGGTGGGCTTCTCGCGGAACGCCCGGATCCGCCGGCCGTCCTCGCCGACCTCGATCACGCCGAACTGGTCGGCCATCGACAGCGGCTGCCGGATGCCGGCCACGGTGACGCCGGCGCCGGAGGCGATGTGGTCCTCCACCATCTGGCGCGGATCCATCCGGTAGATGTGGTCGGCGCCGAAGACGATCACGTGGTCCGGCTGCTCGTCGTGGATCAGGTTGAAGCTCTGGTAGATCGCGTCGGCGGAGCCGGCGAACCACCACGGGCCGCGCCGCTGCTGCGCCGGCACGGGCGTGACGTAGTTGCCGAGCAGGGTCGACATCCGCCACGTCTTGGTGATGTGCCGGTCCAGCGAGTGGGACTTGTACTGGGTCAGCACGACGATCTTCAGATAGCCGGCGTTCGCCAGGTTGGACAGAACGAAGTCGACCATGCGGTACATCCCGCCGAACGGGACGGCCGGCTTGGCCCGGTCCGTGGTGAGCGGCATGAGGCGCTTGCCTTCTCCGCCGGCCAGGACGATCGCGAGCACCTTGGCAGCCATGTCCAGACGCTATCTACCGCGCCGTCACTTCACCACTCGTACGGGCACAGTTCCACAGCCGGTGCGGCGGCGCCATCTGCACTAGGGTGCCGTTCATGAACGACTCCGCCGGGCTGCGCGTCGACCTGCTGACCCGTGAGTACCCGCCCGAGGTGTACGGCGGCGCCGGCGTGCACGTCGAGTACCTGGCCCGTGAGCTGCGCCGACTCGCCGACGTACGGGTGCACTGCTTCGGCGCGCCACGCTCGGAGCCGGGCGTCGCCGCGTACGCCGAGCCGGCGGGCCTGACCGGCGCGAACGCCGCGCTGCGGACGATGGGCGTGGACCTGGAGATGGCGGCGGCGTGCGCCGGCACCGACGTGGTGCACAGCCACACCTGGTACGCCAACTTCGCCGGGCACACGGCGAAGCTGCTGCACGGCGTGCCGCACGTGGTGACCGCGCACAGCCTGGAGCCGCTGCGGCCGTGGAAGGCCGAGCAGCTCGGCGGCGGCTACGCGCTCTCCTCCTGGTGCGAGCGCACGGCGTTCGAGGCGGCCGACGCGATCATCGCGGTCAGCGAGGGGATGCGTCGCGACGTGCTGACCGCCTACCCGGCGGTCAACCCGGACCGGGTGCGGGTGGTGCACAACGGCATCGACACGGCGCAGTATGCCCCGGACCACGGCACGGACGTCGTGGACCGGCTCGGAATCGACCCGGCCCGGCCCAGCGTGGTGTACGTGGGGCGGATCACCCGGCAGAAGGGCCTGCCCTACCTGCTGCGCGCGGCGCGCGACCTGCCGGCGGACACCCAACTGGTGCTGCTCGCCGGCGCGCCGGACACCCCGGAGATCGCCGCCGAGGTGGAGGGCCTGGTGAGCGAGCTGCGGGCGAACCGCTCCGGCGTGGTGTGGGTGGCCGAGATGCTGCCGAAGCACGAGGTGATCCAGGTGCTCACCCACGCCACCGTCTTCGTCTGCCCCTCCGTATACGAGCCGATGGGCATCGTGAACCTGGAGGCGATGGCGTGCGAGACGGCGGTGGTGGCCACCGCCACCGGCGGCATCCCCGAGGTGGTCGCCGACGGCGAGACCGGGCTGCTGGTCGGAATCGAGCAGGCCACCGACGGCTCCGGCCGGCCGCTGGACCCGGGTCGGTTCGTCGCCGACCTCGCGGCGCGGATCAACGAGGTGCTCGCCGATCCGGGCCGCGCCAAGGAACTCGGGCTGGCGGGCCGGAGCCGGGCGGTCGAGCACTTCTCCTGGGACGCCCTCGCCCGACGGACGCTCGAGGTCTACCACTCAGTGCGGTGAAGACCGTCGGCCGTGACCCGACGCGTGTTCGTCGCGGTACCGGCCCCGCCGGGGCCGGTACGATGCCGGCATGAGCGCAGAGGCGGTTGGCAGGTCGATGCCCCCGGTCGTGACGCTCGACGATCTGGCCGCGATGATGGCCGCGGACGAGCATCACCGGTACGAGATCAGCCCTGAGGGAGTTCTCTCGATCATGCCGCCGCCGGGATATGCCCATGCGATCATCGCGACCCGGCTCATGGTGTGGCTCGCCCAGGGCGATGTGCCGGCGGACCGCATCGCCCAGGCGGTCGGGCTACGCATCCCGGGCCGCAGCGGCGGGGTCGGCGGGCGCATCCCCGATCTGGTTGTCTGGAGCAAGACCCAGTCCGACGGGGTGTGGCTGCCGGCCGGTGACGTCCTTCTCGTGGTCGAGATCGTTTCGCCCGGGTCCGAGGGCATCGACACGGTGACCAAGCGCGGCGAGTACGCCACGGCCGGCATCCCGCAGTACTGGATCGTGGAGCAGGACCCGGCACAGACCGTCACGATGCACACCTTGGACGGCGAAGACTACGGCGTACGGGCACGCATGCCGCTCGCCTGGGTGCTCAACACCAGTCCCGCCGAGCACGACCTCGGCTGACCGGAGGCGGAGCCGGCGGTAGGGTCGCCGGGTGCCCGATGCGATCTTCGCCCATCCGCTGCTCGCACCGGTCTACGACGCCTTCGACGGGGACCGCGACGATCTGGCCGCCTACCTGGCGATCGCTGACGAACTGAACGCCAGGATGGTGCTCGACGTCGGCTGCGGAACCGGGTCGCTGGCGATCCAGCTCGCCGAACTCGGCCACCCGGTCGTCGGCGTCGACCCGGCCGAGGCGTCGCTCGAAGTGGCACGGTCGAAGGATCCGACGGGGAAGGTCCGCTGGATCCGTGGCGACGCCACCGCGCTGCCGGCGATCGGGGTCGACCTGGCCACGATGACCGGGAACGTCGCCCAGGTCTTCCGCACCGACGCCGACTGGGTACAGGCCCTCCGGGGCATCCACGGCGCTCTCCGCCCGGGCGGCCACCTCGTCTTCGAGACCAGACGCCCCAAGCGTCGCGCGTGGGAGGCGTGGGCGGACGCCGCTCCGGTCAGTCGTGACGTCCCGGGCGTCGGGCCGGTGGAACAACGGCTGGAGGTCACCGAGATCGACCTGCCGTTCGTCTCCTTCCGGCACACGTACCGGTTCCTGGCCGATGGTGTGGTCGTCACGTCGGACTCGACTCTCCGGTTCCGCAGCCGCGACGAGGTCGAGTCGAGTCTGGCCGCCAACGGCTACCGGGTCCTCGACGTGCGGGATGCACCCGACCGCCCGGGTCGGGAGTTCGTGTTCGTCGCGCAACGGTCGAACTAGACCCTCAGGGTCGCGGCGAGGCGGGCCAGGCCGGCGGGGGCGGCGGCGTACCGGGCCACGGTGGCGACCAGGTCGCGCACCGCCGGCCGGTCGTGCACCTCGCTGTGCGCGGTGCGTTCGGCGTCCAGCAGCGCCCGCCCCGCCCGGACCATGTCGCCGGCGAGAGCGTGTACGCGGGCCACGTCGAGCAGGTACGCCGCCCGGTGCTCGGGCGGCAGCCAACCCCACTGCTCACCGCAGACCAGCCGCTCGTGCCGTACCGTCGCAGCCTGCACGTCTCCGACGGCGGCCTCGGCCACCACCCGCGCCGCCTCGACCGACGCCCGGCCGAAGCCGCCGCCGACCGCTGCCGCCGCCTCGGCCTGGTCGAGCAGGGCGGCCACCCGGCGCTCGTCTCCCCGGCCGGCGGCGGCGAGGGCGGCCTGGAGCAGCAACGTCACGTGCAGCGACGGGGCACCGTCACCGGCCGGCGGCAGGGCACCCTCGGCCGACTCGCCCGGCGGGAGACGGCGGGCGGCCACGAGCGCCGTCTCCATCGCGGAGCGCCGCAGTAGATCTTGGCAGGAAACGGCCCCTCAAGGGGCCGATTCGTACCAAGATCTACGCCGCCACTGCCCACGCCCGCCAGCCACCGCGCCCTGAGGGGCTGCGGGCACCAGGTATCCGCGGCCCTGACCGGACCTCTGATGAACAAGTCAGGAGGGAGGGCGATGGGGTGCTTGGCCGCGCGCGAAAGGATCTCGCGCAGTAGGTTGAACCGGTGACTGGACGGTTCCCGATCGAAGACGTCTCCCCCGTCGTCTCCTGCGGTCGCTACCCGGCCAAGGCGGTGGTCGACGAGCCGGTGCCGGTGTCGGCCCGCGCCTACCGGGAGGGCCACGACGCGCTCGGCTGCAACGTGGTCTGGCGCGGCCCCGACGGGCGGGCGCGGCCGTTCACCCGGATGCGCCCCGGCGAGCCGGGGCAGGACCGCTGGCACGCCGTGATCCGCCCCGACGCGGTCGGCGAGTGGACCTTCACGGTGGAGGCGTTCCAGGACCCTTACCTGACCTGGCAGAACGCGGTCACCAAGAAGATCGCCGCCGGGCAGGGGCCACAGGAGCTGGCCAACGACCTCGCCGAGGGCGTACGGCTGCTGACCGCCGCGGTCGAGCTGGTGCCGGCCGGCGACGCGGGGCGGATCCGCGCGGCGGTGGCGGCGCTGGGTGACGCCGGGAAGGAGCTGCCCGGACGGGTGGCCCCGGCGCTGGAGCTGGCCACCCTGCTCTGGGAGCACCCCGTCCGGGAGCTGGTCACCGCCGGCGAGGAGCACCGGCTCTGGGTGGACCGGCGGCGGGCGCTCTTCTCGGCCTGGTACGAGTTCTTCCCCCGCTCCGAGGGGGCCGTCCCGGCGACCGTCGATGCCCCGGCGCGCTCCGGCACGTTCGCCACCGCCGTCGAGCGCCTGCCGGGCGTCGCCGCGATGGGCTTCGACGTGCTCTACCTGCCGCCGATCCACCCGATCGGCCGGGTCAACCGCAAGGGCCGCAACAACGCGCTCACCGCCGGGCCGGACGACGTCGGCTCGCCGTGGGCGATCGGCGCCGCCGAGGGCGGCCACGACGCCATCCACCCCGATCTGGGTACGCCGGAGGACTTCCGGGACTTCGTGGCCGCCGCCGCCGAGCAGGGCCTCGAGGTGGCGATGGACCTGGCGTTGCAGTGCGCGCCGGACCACCCGTGGGTGACCGAGCACCCGGAGTGGTACACCACCCGGGCCGACGGCAGCATCGCGTACGCGGAGAACCCGCCGAAGAAGTACCAGGACATCTACCCGCTGAACTTCGACAACGATCCGGAGGGCATCCGGGCGGAGGTCCTGCGGGTGGTGCTGCACTGGGTCGGCGAGGGCATCCGGATCTTCCGGGTCGACAACCCGCACACCAAGCCGTTCGACTTCTGGCACTGGCTGATCGCCGAGGTGAAGGAGGTCGACCCGGACGTGCTCTTCCTCGCCGAGGCGTTCACCCGGCCGGCGATCATGCACGGGCTGGGCAAGATCGGCTTCACCCAGTCGTACACGTACTTCACCTGGCGCACGTCGGCGGCGGAGATGCGGGCGTACTGCGAGGAGCTGGTCGAGGCGGCCGACTACATGCGGCCCAACTTCTGGCCCAACACGCCGGACATCCTGCACTCCTCGTTGCAGCACGGCGGCCCGCCGATGTTCAAGATCCGGGCGGTGCTGGCCGCGCTGCTCTCCCCCTCCTGGGGCATGTACGCCGGCTACGAGCTGTTCGAGCACACCGCCCGCCGCGGCGCGGAGGAGTACCTCGACAACGAGAAGTACGAGCTGCGCCCCCGCGACTGGGCCGGCGCGCAGGCCCAGGGCCGCTCGCTGGCCCCGTTCATCGCCGTGCTGAACCGGGTGCGCCGGGAGAACCCGGCCCTGCACCAGCTGCGCAACCTGGTCTTCCACGAGATCGACAACCCGGCGCTGCTCTGCTGGTCGAAGCACGACCCGGGCACGGGCAACACGGTCCTCGTCGTCTGCTCGTTCGACCCGCAGGGCGTGCAGTGGGGCAACACCACGCTGGACATGCCCGCGCTCGGGCTGGACTGGCACGACCGGTTCACGGTGCGCGACGAGCTGACCGGCGCCAGCTACGACTGGGGCCAGCGCAACGCCGTACGCCTCGACCCGTACCTGCAACCGGCGCACGTGCTGACGGTGCGGCTACCCGCGCCCGCTGTCGGCCCCGTACCGGCCCAGGCGGCGCCGGACCTGACCGTCGAAGACGTTCCCGACGACCTCTCGGGCGGCACCGCGCCCACCGTTCCCGCCCAGAAGGACGACGCCCGATGGACCAGCTGATCGCCGGCGCCACGCACGACCCGCACGCCGTCCTCGGCGCGCACCCGGCCGACGGGCGGACCCTCGTCCGGACGCTGCGCCGGGGCGCCGCCGACGTCGCCCTCGTCGTCGACGGCGAGCGGCACCCGATGCGGCGGGTGCACGACGTCGGCGTGTTCGAGGCGGAGGTCGCGGACGAGGTGCTCGACTACCGCGTCGAGGTCGACGGCCGGCTCCACGACGACCCGTACCGCTACCCGCCCACCCTGGGCGAGCTGGACCTGCACCTGATCGGCGAGGGCCGGCACGAGCGGCTCTGGGAGGCCCTCGGCGCGCGGGTCTTCGACGAGGGCGTGGCGTTCTCCGTCTGGGCGCCGAACGCGCGCGGGGTCCGGGTGGTCGGGGACTTCGCGGGCTGGGCGCCGGACGACGGCTGGCCGATGCGCTCGCTCGGCGGCAGCGGGGTGTGGGAGCTGTTCGTCCCCGGCGTCGGGGCGGGCGCCCGCTACAAGTACCGCATCCTGGGCGCCGACGGGCAGTGGCGGGACAAGGCCGACCCCCTGGCGGCGTACGCGGAGGTGCCGCCGGCCACCGCGTCGGTGGTGCACCACTCGACGTACGAGTGGGGCGACGCCGACTGGCTGGCGCGGCGGGGCCGGCGGCAGCCGCACCAGGAGCCGATGAGCGTCTACGAGGTGCACCTCGGCTCGTGGCGCCCCGGGCTGAGCTACCGGGAGCTGGCCGAGCAGCTGACCGCGTACGTCACCGAGCTGGGCTTCACGCACGTGGAGTTCCTGCCCGTGATGGAGCACCCGTTCGGCGGCTCCTGGGGCTACCAGGTCACCGGCTACTACGCGCCCACGTCCCGCTTCGGCGACCCCGACGAGTTCCGGCACCTCGTGGACGCCCTGCACGCCGCCGGGATCGGCGTGATCCTGGACTGGGTGCCCGCGCACTTCCCCAAGGACGAGTGGGCGCTGGCCCGCTTCGACGGCACCGCCCTCTACGAGCACCCCGACCCGCGCCGGGGCGAGCACCCCGACTGGGGCACGTACGTCTTCGACTTCGGCCGCCCGGAGGTGCGCAACTTCCTCGTCGCCAACGCGCTCTACTGGTGCGACCAGTTCCACGTCGACGGGCTGCGGGTGGACGCGGTGGCCTCGATGCTCTACCTGGACTACTCGCGCCAGGAGGGGCAGTGGCTGCCCAACCGCCACGGCGGCCGGGAGAACCTGGAGGCCATCGCGCTCATGCAGGAGGTGAACGCGACGGTCTACAAGCACCACGCCGGGGTGGTGCTGATCGCCGAGGAGTCCACCGCCTGGCCGGGCGTCACCCGCGCCACGGCCGACGGCGGGCTCGGCTTCGGGTTCAAGTGGAACATGGGCTGGATGCACGACACCCTGCTCTACACCTCGAAGGACCCGGTCTACCGGCAGCACCACCACCATCAGCTCACGTTCTCCCTGGCGTACGCCTGGAGCGAGAACTACGTGCTGCCGATCAGCCACGACGAGGTGGTGCACGGCAAGGGCTCCCTCGCGGGCAAGATGCCCGGCGACACCTGGCAGCGGCTGGCCAACGTGCGCGCCCTGCTGGCGTACATGTGGGCGCACCCGGGCAAGCAGCTGCTCTTCATGGGCTGCGAGCTGGCCGACGACCGGGAGTGGAGCGAGGAGCGCGGCCTCGACTGGTACCTGCTGCACGACCCGGCCCGCGCCGGCGTGCAGCGGCTCGTCGCCGACCTGAACCGCGTCTACCGGGACACCCCGGCGCTGTGGGCGCAGGACACCGAGCCGGCCGGCTTCCGGTGGATCGCCGGCGACGACGTCGCCAACAACACGGTCTCGTTCGTCCGGATCGCCCCCGACGGCGCGACCCTGGTCTGCGTGGCGAACTTCTCCGCCCGACCGCTGGAGGACTACCGGGTGGGGCTGCCGGCCGGCGGCACCTGGGCGGAGGTGCTCAACACCGACGCCCACCACTACGGCGGCTCGGGGGTCGGCAACCTGGGCGAGGTGCACGCCGAGGACGTGCCGTGGCACGGGCTGCCCGCCTCGGCGGCGCTGCGGGTGCCCCCGCTCGGCGTGCTCTGGCTGCGCCGCGACTGAACGTACGACCTGCCGCCCTACGGGGACGTGTACGTCGAGAGGCGACATCCCGTGTCGCGGTGGGGCGTAGGGGCCCGCCCGCAACCGACGAGATCCGACCGACGCCCCGACTAGCAGGCGAACCTAGCCTCGGGACATGACCTCATCCCGGCCTCTCCGACGCCTCAACCGGCCCCCTGGTGATCGGGCTTGCCGCGTTGGCGCTTGTCCGGCCGATCTTCTCCATCGTCGGCCTGATCGACGCTCTGGGTGAACCGGCGGCTCCGCTCCTCCTCACCCTGGCCTGGGCGCTCATCGTGGGCCTCAGCCGGGTACGCGAGCCGCTGCTGACCCTCGTGGCTGCCGGGCTCAGCTACGCGGTCGCGACGATCCTGCTCAGCGCGGTGCTGTCGCCGATCCTCACCGGTCACCCGCAGGGGCCCCTCGCCACGCCGTTCGCCATCGTCCCGTTGCTGGTCGTCGACACGATGTGGGGCCTGATCGCGGGCGGGCTGGCGGTGCTCGACGCCGGCTGCGCGACGGGCGTCGCCCCACCGGGCACCTCGCCGCCACCGACCAGCCCGGCGACGGCCGCGGGCGGCGGTAGGAACCAGCCCGACGGGCCGGTGGTGGCGTCGACCGCCAACCCGGCCGAACCGCATCACGCCGCGGCAGCACCCGCACAATCGAATCCGCACGGGAGACCGTAATGACACACCCTCCAGCGACTCCACACGATGCCGAACGACGGGCACTGCTGCGAGTCGGCGCCGTGTGCGCGATCGCCGGGCCGATCATGCTCGGCATGTCGTTGGCCCCGCACGGCGATCTGGCCACGAAGGAGGACAGCCTCGTCGGCGAGGAGGCGGCGCTGAGCTACGTCGCCGACCATTCGACCTGGTTGCTCATCCACCTGGGGACGATCGTCGCCGGGTTGATCTGGCTGGGCGCCCTCGTGGCGCTCGCGGGCACCCTGACGCGGGGCTCCGCGCGGGCCACCGGCCGGTTCCTGGTACCCAGCGCGATCGTGGGCGTCGTGTTCGTCGTCTTCGACTACGGAGTCGACGGCTACGCGCTCAAGGTCCTCGCCGACGAGTGGGCCAACGCCACAGGCCCGGAGCGGGAGGCGTTGCAACGCATAGCCGAGACCGGGCTGTGGTTGCTCAACGGCACCTTCCACAGCGAGATCGTCGTCTTCTACGGGTTGACCATGCTGCTGGCCGGCCTCGCCGTCGCACTCGACGGCCGCTTTCCACGATGGTTCGGCGTCGCCGGAGCGGTTGCCGGCGCGGCGGTGCTCGTGAACGGCCTGCTGGCCTTCGCCGGGCTGGAGTTGGGGCCGGCCGGCGGCACCGATCAGCTGGTCTTCGTCATGATCCTCCCATTGGAGGCGCTGTGGCTCATGGTCCTCGGAATCCTCATGTGGCGACACTCCAGCCGCTGATCCGCACCGCAGCCGGTCCGGAAGCCACGTTCTCCGACGCGCTCACAGTCGGGTGATCCGGACGGCGTCGGCGACGACGTAGCCCTGGGTGCTGGTCCAGCGGCTGACCCCGACGACCTGGCGCGTCCCCGCGGCGAGGTCGTAGGTGCCCAGCACCCGCCACTGGCCGCCGCCGGTGCGCTGGTCGACCCTGACCGTCACGGTCCCGCTCGCCGTCGTCACCAGGTACGGCGTGGCGCTGTTGTAGCCGGGGTCGGCCGGATACCAGACCTCGACGCGGTACGAGCCGGCGGCGGGCAGCGTCGCGCTGAACCAGGCCGGGTCGCTGACCGCCTGCGGGCTGGCGAACCGGTAGTTGGCGCCGTAGCGCGCCGGCAGGTACGACGACGTGCCCCAGGTGGTGGCGGCCGTGAAGCCGCCGGCCGTGGCGTTGTCCACGATCACGCTGAACGTGCCGCCGGAGCCGGTGACCACCCGCGCGTTGCTGGCCGGGCTCTCGTGGTGCAGCCGGTCGAGTGCCGTCACCAGGTAGCGGTACGTCGAGCCGGCCGCGGCGGTGGCGTCGGTGAACGTCCCGGTCGTGCCCGAGGCGCGGACCGTGCCGAGCAGGTGGCGGGCGTCGGCCAGGTCGCAGGCGTCGACCGCGCCGTCACCGGGCAGCCGGTACACCGCGTACGCGGCGGTGCTGCCGGTCGCGCCGCGCTGCCAGGTGAGGGTCACGCCGCCGCTGCCGCGTACCGCCGAGGTGAGGTTGGGTGCGGCGGGCGCGGCGCCGCCCACCCCGGCCGGTGCCAGCGCGGGCCGGCGGTAGTGGTCGGTCGCCACCCGGGAGACGGCGCCGATGCGGTCGGCGCGGACGTCCTTGGCGCTGAAGTGGATGTCGCCGACGATCCTCGGGTGGCTGCGGTTCAGCGTCAGGTGGTCGGTCAGCTCGGCCGGGTCCTGCCAGGCGGCGTCCTGGCCGGACGCCCCGGCCCGGTAGGTGGCCTGCCCGACGAGCAACTGCACGTCGGTGCCGGTCACGGTCTCGGACCACCAGCGGACCAGCTCCGCGTAGTCGGCCGCCGGGTGGCCGATGTGCCAGTAGATCTGCGGGGCGATGTAGTCGACCCAACCCTGCCGCACCCAGCGCCGGGTGTCGGCGTAGATCGCGTCGTACGACTGGAGGCCGGTGGTACGCGAGCCGAGCGGGTCGGTGCCGGCGTTGCGCCAGATGCCGAACGGGCTGACGCCCAGCTTCACCCACGGCTTGGCCGCCCGGATCTTGTCGCGCATCTCCCGCACCAGCAGGTTGACGTTGTTGCGCCGCCAGTCGCCGATGGTGCTGAAGCCGGCGCCGTACTGGGCGTAGGTCGCCTGGTCGGGGAAGCCCCCACCGCTGCCCGGGTACGGGTAGAAGTAGTCGTCCCAGTGCACCGCGTCGATGTCGTAGCGGCGAACCGCGTCCATCATGGCGTCCTGCACGAAGGCGCGGACGGCGGGAATGCCGGGGTTGTAGTAGAGCTGACCGTTGTAGGCGACGGCCCAGCCCGGGTTCTTGCGTGCCGGATGGCTGGCGGCCAGCTTGGTGAGGTCGGTGTGGGTGGCCACCCGGTACGGGTTGAACCAGGCGTGGAACTCCAGGTTGCGGGCGTGCGCCTCGGCGACCATGAAGGCCAGCGGGTCGTAGCCGGGGTTGGTGCCCTGGGTGCCGGTCAGCCACTGCGACCACGGCTCGTACGTCGACGGCCAGAACGCGTCGGCGGCGGGGCGGACCTGCACGACGACGGCGTTCATCCGCCGTTGCTGGGCCAGGTCGAGCCAGCCCCGGTACTCCGCCTGCTGGGCCGACGGGGTGAGCCCGGTGCGGCTGGGCCAGTCGATGTTGGCCACGCTGGCGATCCACATGCCGCGCAGCTGCCGCTTCGGGGTGGCCGGGTCGGTCACGCAGGCCGCCTGGGCGGCGACGGGCACGGTCTCCGGCGTGGCGGGACGGGAGGCGGGGGCACCCGTGGGAACGGCCGCGCCGAGCGCCAGCGCCGCCACCAACGCCAGCCCGGACAGGTATCGACCATAATCTCTGCGCACGAAAAGATGTTCAACTGTGCCGCGCTATTTCGCAAGTATCCTTCACAGGATTCACGGACCGGGGTCACCGGACGACCGAGGGTGAGAGGCCAACCGGACGCGGGGCCGGCGACGACGAGTCGACGCACGGCGGTGGCTCACCGGCCGACAGGCTGCCCACCGCCACCTCTTCGCCGCTGCGAACCTCAGGAGGTCGCAGGAGGCGCCGGTCTCAGCCGCTTCCGCTCGACGGCGCTCGTCGCCGTCACCACGCTCAGCGGCAGCACGTCCTTCGCGACGACGGCGCCCGCGCCGACGACCGAGCCGCGACCGATCGTCACTCCAGGGGTGATCGTGGCCGCGGCACCGATCCACACGTCGTCCTCGATGACGATGGGCGCGTGCGTGATGAAGTCGTACCGTTCGCCGAGCTCGACCGGGTGCCCGGACGTGCTCAGGGTGACCCGGGGACCGATCATGACGCGGTCACCGATGGTGATTCCCCCGTAGTCGAGGAAGAAGCATCCCTGATTGATGAACACGCGCTCTCCGAACGACGCTCCGAGCCCGTAGTCGCAGTAGAACGGGGGCAGGATGGACAGCGAGTCGGGGACCGGCCCACCGAAGATCTCGGTCAGCATCATCCGGCGCGCGTCGAGGTCGTCGAACGGCAGCGCGTTGAGGCGCGCGGTCAGGTTCATGACGAGCCGTACGCGCTCCGCAAAGGCTCGTGACTCTGGAGTCCGCGTCCGTAGGCGTTGCTCGTTGCGCACGAGGCGATGCTGGCACAGCGGGTCAGCGCCCCGGTGACGACCCTCGGCGGGGAACGCGTCACCGCTCGATGCCGGTCGGATGCCGTCGGCGCTGGTCGGCGACCGGCTCGAAGCGGTGTGGGGCATCATCGTTCCGGCGTGCACATCGATCTCGAATTCGGTCGGCCCGCCAGCCGGCTCCCCGGCCCGTCTGTCGGGGCCCCTGCCTAGGGTGTGGGGGTGGTTGATCCGCGTCAAGTGATGAAGTTCCGCGTTCAGGCGCAGCAGCTCGACCGGGTCGAGGGCACGCTCGCAAGCACCGCGCTGCTCGACATCGGGGTGCAGGAGACCGGTCCGGACGGCGCCAGGTGGGCGCTGGCCGTTCGCGGGGTCGATGTGGCGGCGCTGTCCGTGGCGGATCTGATCCTGCTGTGGACCGTGCGAGGCGCTCCCCACCTCTACCGTCGCGCCGACGTGGGGAGGGTGGCGGCCGCGGTCGAGCCGTTCTCCGACGCCGACGCGGGCAAGCGCATCTACGACGCCGCCAAGCCGTTGAAGGCGGCTGGCATCGCCATCCTGACCGCCCTCGATGAGGTGGCCGCCCAGATGCGGGACATCGTCACCCGGCCGATGGTCAAGGGGGATGTCTCCGGGCGCCTGGCCGAAGTGATGCCCGAGCCGTATCTGCGGTCCTGTCGGCCGTGCGACGCTACCCACCTCTTTGAGATGCCGTTCCGGTTGGCCGCCGTGCGGGCCGGGCTGGAGCTGCGACTCGACACGTCGCCGCCGGTCCTGCAGCGCATCGCGGGGTTCGAGAAGGCCGCCGCCTCCGGCGACAGGTTCGACCTCATCCGCGCGTACCTTCGTCTGCTCGGCCCGGCCACCCCCAGACACGTGGCCGACTATCTCGATGCCCCGGTCAAGGAGGTGAAGGCGTGCTGGCCCGAGGATGTGATCGAGGTGAGGGTCGGTGGCGAGGCACGCTCGCTCCTGGCCGCCGACGAACAGGCGCTGGAATCGGCCGACACCAACGGAACCTGGCTGCTCGGCCCGTTCGACCTGTTCCTCCAGGCCAAAGACCGGGCAACGCTGGTGCCGGACCCGGCCCGCGCCAAAGAGCTGTGGCCGGTGCTGGGCCGGCCCGGCGCCGTCCTGGTCGACGGTGCACTGGTCGGCACCTGGCGTCCCCGCAAGTCCGGCAGGACGTTGAAGGTCACCGTCCAGCCGTGGCAGAAGCTGCCCGCCACCACGCGCGACAGCATCGTCGAACAGGCTGAACGCCTCGCCGCCCACCGGGCCGTCTCCCTCGGCGGCGTCGAATTCACCGCCTAGCGGGGGATCGACGAAGTCCGCGCCGATCCGAGCACGCGGGCGGCCGGACGCTAGGGTGCCCGGCCGGCGGGCAGGTCGGCCGGGCCAGACGGGCCGACCCGGCCAGCCTCACGTTCAGACCAGGCCGGCGTCGCGCAGCAGTTTCCACAGCCCCGCGCCGTCGGGCGCGGAGAGCCACTTCTGCCCCACCGGCCCCGCCGACGACTCGCCGGCCGGGGTGGGCAGGCTACCGGCCAGCACCGCCTGGGTGGGCGAGAGCCGGCGGATGCCCACGCCGGCCACGTTCTGCGGGTGGGCGGCGGCGAACTCGCGGTAGATCTCCGGGTCGTGCTGCCCGTCGTCGCCGACCAGCAGCCACTTCACGTCGGGGAACTCCCGGGCCAGCCGGGCCAGGGTGACCCGCTTGTGCTCCCGCCCGCTGCGGAACCAGCGGTCGGCGGTCGGCCCCCAGTCGGTCAGCAGCAGCGGCCCGGCCGGGTAGAGGTGTCGGGACAGAAACCGGGTCAGCGTCGGCGCCACGTTCCAGGCGCCGGTGGAGAGGTAGAAGACCGGGGCGCCGGGGTGCGCGGTGACCAGCCGCTCGTAGAGCACCGCCATGCCGGGCACCGCGTTGCGGGCGTGCTCGTCGAGGACGAACGTGTTCCAGGCGGCGAGCAGCGGCCGGGGCAGCGCGGTGACCATGACCGTGTCGTCGATGTCGGAGAGGATGCCGAAGCGCACCTCCGGGTCGAGGATGCGTACCGGCGCCTCCACCGGCTCGGCGTCCGGCAGGCTGATCCGCACCGAACCCCAGCCGGGCGGCAGGTCCGCCTCGACCACGGCGTCGACGAAGCCGCTGCGGTCGGCGCGCGCCTCGTGCCGTTCTCCGCCGGCCTCGATGGTGACCGTGACGTGCTTGGCCGGCAGCGTGGTGAAGCTGCGCCACCCGCGTACCTTCTCCAGCCGGCCGCGCTGGCGGGTGTCCGGCCGGCCCAGCAGCACCCGGCACATCACCCGCACCCAGCCGGGCGCGCCGTAGCCGGTGTACGCGATGACGTTCGTGCGCCAGCCGGTGCGCCGCAGCCGGCGTTCGACCAGCGAGTGCACGGCGTCCTCGATCCGCGCGGCCCGGTGCAGGTTGGTTACGGCCAACTGGCCGGCGGGAGTGGGTGGCACGTCAGCAACCCTGCCACAACCCGGCCACCTCGGCCACGCGAGGCGATCTTCCTCGGCCGCCGGGAAGCCCGACGCCACGCCCGCCGTGGTCCGGCAGATCGTCCGCGCTGCGCCGATCCGCCCCGCCCGGCCCCGGCGGCGTGAAACACTCCGGTCGGGACGACGACGGGGGCGTTGGTCGTGTCGCAACCAGTGCGCAAGCGTGGGCGGTGGCGCCCGCAGCTCGACCGGCCGGCGCTCGTCGCGCTCCTGTTCGGGCTGGCCGGGGTCGGCTACCGGCTGGTCCTGACCCTGTTCACGGTGCCCGTCTCCAACAGCGACGAGGCGACGTTCGGGTTGGCCGCGCTGCACATCGCGCAGGGCCGTGAGCTGCCGGTCTTCCTCTACGGGCAGCGCTACATGGGGATGCTGGAGTCCTACCTGGCGGCGCCGCTGATCGCGGTGGCCGGACCGAGCTGGCCGCTGCTGCGCCTGCCGCTGCTGGTGCTCTACGCCCTCTTCCTGTGGCTGATCCACCGGCTGACAAGGCGGATCTGCTCGCCCTGGTTCGCCGCCGGGATCGTCGGCCTGCTGGCGCTCGGCGGGGAACGGGTGGTGCGCGACCAGCTGACCGTGGTCGGCGGCCGTCCCGAGGTCAAGGTCGCGGTGCCGCTGATGCTGCTGATCGCGGTGGGGCTCGCCCGGGGCACGGTGCGGCACCGCCGGCTGGCCGTCGGGCTCTTCGGCCTGCTCGCCGGGGTGGCCGCCTGGTCGGACTGGCTGATCCTGCCGTATCTGGCGGTGGCCGCGCTGGCGCTGCTCTGGGTGGCCCGCCGGGAGCTGCTCGGCCTGGCCGGGGTGCTGCTGCTGGCCGGGTTCGCCGTCGGGATCGCGCCGATGATCCGGGACAACCTCCTCGCTCCGCCCGGCGAGGACTCGCTGTCGGTGTTCCGCGAGATCAGCACCAAGGCCGGGCCGACGCCGCCGTGGTCGCGCCGGCTCGACGGCGGGCTGCTGGAGGGGGTGCCGCTCGCCGCCGGCCTCTGCCCGGTGGACGGCTGCGCCCGCTGGCAGGGGTGGTTCGGGCTGCTCTATCCCGTACTGCTGGTGGTCGCCGCCGCGCTCGCCGTCGTCGCGTACCGCCGGGCCCCGGGCGCCCCGCGCGGCGAGCGGGTCGGCCCGGTGGTGCACCTCGCGCTGGTCGTCGGCGCGGCGCTGACCCTGCTGTCGTACGTGCGCAGCCCGCTCGCCGCCACCAGCCCGCTGGACAACGCCCGCTACCTGTCGGTGCTCCAGCTCTCCCTGCCGGCGGTGCTCTGGCCGCTCTGGCTGGCGGCGGTCGCCTGCTGGCGGGGCACGGTCGGGGCGCTCGGCCGGCTGGCCGGGGCGCTCGCCACCGCCGTGCTCGCCGCGCTGACCGCGACCACGCTGGTGGTCACCGTGCTGTTCGCCGTCACCGGCGCCGGGGCGTCCCGGGTCGAGGAGCGGCAGGCCCGCGAGCTGGCCGACCGGCTGCGCGCGGGCGGCCCCCGCGAGGTGTACGGGGACTACTGGACCTGCAACCGGCTGATCTTCAACACGGCCGAGTCGGTGGTGTGCGGGGTGCTCGACGGCGACCTCACCCCCGGGCAGAACCGCTACCCGGCGTACTGGCGGCAGGTGGGGCGGGCCGACCGGCCCGGGTACGCGCTGGAGGCCGGATCGGCGGCGGAGCGGCGCCTGCGCGGACTGCTGGGCGACCGGGCCGACGCCGCGCTCGTCGCCGAGGTCGGCGGGTATCGCGTGTACCACCCGCAGACGCCGGTACGGCCGTGGCGGTAGGGCCGGCCCGTACGCTGGCCGCACCGGCGCGCGGATGCCGCGCCGAGCCGAGGAGTCCACCGATGCTCATCCTGCTGCCGCCCTCCGAGGGGAAGGCCGACGCCGGCACCGGCCGACGGCTGGACCTCGCCCGGCTCTCCCTGCCGGAGCTGACCGGTGCGCGGGAGGAGGTGCTGACGGCCCTGGTGGCGCTCAGCGCCGACGGCGACGAGGAGGCGGCCCGGGCGGCGCTGGGGCTCAGCGAGGGCCAGCGCGGCGAGTTGCGCCGCAACGCGCGGCTGCGGGCGGCGGCCACCGCGCCCGCCGCCCGCGTCTACACGGGGGTGCTCTACGAGGCGCTCGACCTCGCCTCGCTACCGGCGACCGCGCAGCGGGCGGCCCGCCGGTCGGTGCTGATCAGCTCGGGCCTCTGGGGGGCGGTACGCCTCACCGACCGGATCCCGCCCTACCGGTGCCCGATCGGGGCGAGGCTGCCGGGGATCGGCGCGCTGTCGGCGTACTGGCGGCGGGCGCTCGCCCCGGCGATGGCCGCTGCGGCCGGCGACGGGCCCGTGCTCGACCTACGCTCCGGCGCGTACGCGGCCACCTGGGCGCCGCGGGACGAGGTGGCCGAGCGCACGGTGACCGTCCGGGTGCTGCACGAGCGGGAGGTCGACGGGGTGCCCGTCCGCTCGGTGGTGAGCCACTTCAACAAGGCGACCAAGGGCCGGCTGGTCCGCGACCTGCTGACCGCCGGCGCCCGGCCGCGTACGGTCGACGGGCTGCTGACCGCGTTGCGCGACCTGAAGTATCCGGTGCTGGAGCAGCCCGGCGTGGCCGGCCGGCCACGCCAGGTCGACGTGGTCGTCACGGAGTTGTAGGACAGCCGCAAGATTTCCTCAAGGCTGGGGCCGATCGGTTTCCCCCTCGGCGTCGACGGGCCACGGTAGGAGGACCCCCGACGCCGACAAGGAGTGCCTGAGTTGGCTCCCGAACAGATCCTGCTCGACCGGCCGCGCCTGCCCTCGACCCCGCCGCCGCTGGACTGGTCGACCCTGGCCGACGCCTTCGAGGCCGCCTGCCTGCTGCGCTGCACGCCCCCGCCGGCCGTCGCCGGCACCCGCCGGCCGGTGCCGGAGCACCGTCCCCCGTCGGTGGAGTTCAACCGGGCGGAGGCGGCGCACCGGATGAGGCAGCTGCTCGGCCGGCTGGACGTCCCCATCGCGCACGAGGTGACCGTCGGCGGGCTGCGCCGCCGCTTCGAAGTGCACCGGCTCTCCGTGCCGCTGGAGCACCGGCCGGCGTACGCCCGGACGTTGGAGGCCGGCTGGCGGCAGGGCCGGCGCGAACTGCTGGGCGGGCCGGTTCCGGGCGCGTCGACCGTACGGCGGGCGTGGCGGCCCCGGCTGGCCGCGGCGGCCTGGCGGGCCGCCCTGCTCGCCGGGGGACGCCACGTCCGCCGGCACATCCTCGGCATCCGGATCACCGACCGGGAGTTGGCCGCCATCCTGGTACGCGGTGCCGCCCTGCTGGACGTGCCGGCGCTGCTGCGTCCCGGCACCGGGTGCTACCTGGTCTGCGTCGCGGACGGCCCGGACCGCGAGCGGATCCTGCACAGCACCGCCCTGGATCCCGCCCACCTGCGCGAACGGTCATGATGGCCGGATGAGCACGTCCGGGTGGTGTCGGGCGTCGGCGAGCCGCCCGACGGGGTCGCCCCGGCCTCGGTCGCGTACCGCCGCGAACTGACCATCGCCACGGACGCGCCGCCGGTGTCCTAGCCCGACGGATGGGCGGCGGGTTGCGGCGGCGGCCCGCACGGCGCAGAGTGCAGCCCGTGAGTCGCACCCGGTCCCGCCGTGTCCGCCCGCGCCCCGTCCGTATGCCGGCACTGCTGGCGTTGCTGCTGCTGGTGACGTCGCCCGGCCTGGCCGGCTGTCAGGACGCCCCCGACGCGCCGGTGCGGATCCGGATCGCGACCGGCAGCCCGACGGCGGTCTACCACGCCTTCGGGCAGTCGCTGGCGACCGTCCTCAACCGGGAACTGCCGGGCGTGCAGGCCAGCGTGGTGGTGACCGCCGCCTCGGCGGAGAACGTCCGGCTGGTCGGCTCCGGCGAGGCCGAGCTGGGTTTCACCCAGGCCGACGTGCTGCCGGCGGCGCCGGCGGCGCACCCCTCGGTGGTCGCGGTCGCCCGGGTCTACGACGACCTGCTGCACCTGGTCACCACCGCCGGCGGGCCCGTCCGCACGCTGGCCGACCTGCGCGGCCGGCGGGTGTCCGTGGGCGCGCCCGGCTCCGGTACCGAGATCACCGCCATCCGGCTGCTGGAGGTGGCGCGCCTGGGCGGCAACCGGGTCCGCCAGGAGCGGCTCGGCCTCGACGACTCGGTGGCGGCGCTGCGGGCCGGCACGATCGACGCGTTCTTCTTCTCCGGCGGGCTGCCGGTCCGGGCGGTGGAGCAGCTCACGGACGACAGCGCGACCCGGATCGTCGACCTCGGCGAGTGGACGGGGCCGCTGCGCGCCAGCAACCCGGAGGTCTACGTGTCCCGGGACATCCCCCGCTCGGTGTACGGGACGGACCCGGTGACCACGGTGGCCAACCCGAACTTCCTGATCGTCCGAGCCGACCTGCCGGCGCCGCTGATCCGGGAGGTGACCCGGCTGCTGATGGAGCGCCGCCAGGAGTTGGCCGCCGCGCACCCGGCCGCCGGCCGGATGAGCCCCCGGTCGGCCATCGCCACCGCCCCGCTGCCGCTGCATCCCGGCGCCGCCGACTGGTACCGCAACGCCAAGCCCTGACCCGCCACCCCCGACTGCCACCACGCCGCCGGGCCCCTGACCGCCCCACCCCGGCGTCGCCGACGTCGGCCTGACCGAGCACATCGGGGTGCGCGACTGCCACCGCACCCTCGAACCCCTGACCGGCCACCCTCTGGCGTCGCTGTCGAGCTGCCCCGTGCAGCGGGGCAGGTCTCATGGACGGGGCAGCTCGACAGGCCCGACGGGCTCAGCGCTCGGCCGCCCCCGCCGGGAGCGACTCGGCAGCGTCGTCGCGGGCCGGCGCGGCAGGAGCACCGGACACGGGGTCGGCGGGAGCACCGGACACGGGGTCGGCGGGAGCGGCGTCGCCACGCGCGGGGTCGGTGGGGGCGGGGGCGTCAGGGGCGGGGAACCAGAGGCCCGCGACCAGCCCCCGTGGCTCGCCGCCGCGCATGGTCAGCCGCCCGTCCGAGGCGTCGACCAGCACGGCGACGATGGTGAGGCCCAGCCCGGCCCCGTCGACGTTCTGCACCTCCGGGGCCCGCCAGAACCGCTCGGTCGCCTGGCCGAGCTGGCTCGCCGTCATGCCCGGCCCGGTGTCGCGGACCTCCAACGCCGTGCCGTCGCCGTCGTGCCGGACGGTCACCGTCACCTCGCCACCGGCGTCGCTGAACTTCACCGCGTTGTCGATCAACGCGTCCAGGGCCTGGTCGATGGCGGTCGGCACGGTGCGCGCGTACGCCGGGGCGTCCTCGGCCACCAGTCGCAGGGCGATGCGGCGGTGCCGGGCCAGCGGGTCCCAGGCGGCGACCCGGGACGCGGCGACGGCCGCCGCGTCGACGGTGACCCGCTGGTTCTCCCGCCGTTCGGCGCGGGCCAGGGTCAGCAGCGCGTCCAGCACGAGCGCCAGCCGGTCGGTCTCCTCCAGGGCCAGCTGGTGCTCGGCGCGCCCGTCGGCGTCGGTCAGGCTCGGTCCCAGCTCCTCCACCCGCAGCCGCAGCGCGGTCAGCGGGTTGCGCAGTTGGTGGCTGGCGTGCGCGACGAACGCCCGCTGCCGGTCCATCACGTCGGAGACGACGTCGGCCATGTGGTTGAAGCTGGCCGCCAGGCGGCGCAGTTCCGGCGGGCCGAGCCGGTGCTGCACCCGCGCGCCCCGGTCCCCCTCGGCGATCTCGTGGGTGACCGCGTCCAGCTCGGTGACCGGGCGCAGCACCCATCCGGCCAGCCCGAACGCGGTCAGCACGCAGGCCAGCACGGCGAGCAGCCCCGTGCCGGCCAGCGCCAGCCACCACACCGTCACGGCCCGCCGGACCGCGTCTGCGGGCGTGGTGATGACCACCGCCCCGAGCACCTCACCGCCGTCGTTGATCGGCACCGCCACCACGATCGGCCCGTCGACCCAGGGCCAGACCGACTCCGGCCCGCTGGCCTGCTGGCCGGAGAGCGCGGTGTCCAGCGCCTCGTGGGAGCCGGGGGCCGGCTGCCAGCTCTCCGAGGCCGCCACCGTCCGGCGGTCCCGGTCCACCACCGCCGCGCCGATGCCGTACAGGGCGTCGTAGCTGCGCAGCTCGTTGTCGAGCGGGCCGGGGGTGCCACCCCGCAGTGCCGGCCCGGCCAGCGAGGCGAACCGGGTGGCGTCGGCGAGCCGGTCGGCGCGTACCCGGTCGGTCTCCCGGGTCGCCAGGGTTATCGCCAGCGGGGTCTCCAGCGCGATCAGCACCAGCACCATGAGCAGCAGGTAGCTGATCACCAGTCGACGTCGCACGGCGTCACCTCACTCGCCGCGCAGCCGGTAGCCGACCCCGCGTACGGTCTCCACCAGGCCGGGGTCGCCCAGCTTGCCGCGCAGCGACCCGACGTGCACCTCGACGGTGTGCCCGTCGCCCCAGGTGGTGCCCCAGGCGTCGAGCAGGATCCGGTCCCGGGCGACCGCCACCCCGGGCTGCCGGGCCAGGGAGAGCAGGACGTCGAACTCCTTGCGGGTCAGCGCCACCGCCCGGCCCTCGACGGTGACCGTACGGGCGGCGACGTCGACGCGTACGGGCCCCACCTCGATCAGGTTGCGCTCCGGGACGGCGTGCGCCGCCCGCCGCAGCACCGCCTCGATGCGCGCCTGGAGCTCGGTCATGGAGAAGGGCTTGACCACGTAGTCGTCCGCGCCCAGCCGCAACCCGAGCACCCGGTCCCGTTCCTCGCCCCGGGCGGTGACCGCGATGATGCCGAGCTGGCTGCTGCGCCGCCGCAGCTCCCGGCACAGGTCGGTGCCGTCCCCGTCGGGCAGGGTCAGGTCCAGCAGCACGAGGTCGCAGGGGGCCGCGCAGAGGGCGGCGGCGACGGTCGCGGCGTGCTCCACCTCGTACCCCCGGCGGGTGAGGGCGGCGGAGAGCGCGGCGGCCACCCGGCGGTCGTCCTCGACCAGCAGGATGCGCACCCGGGGCCCCCATTCGTCGGTCTGTCGACCCGAATGGTGGCAGAAGTACGCCCGCCACGGGAGAGCCGGCCCCGCACGGACCGCTCCCGGGACGGGGCGGGCGGGGCGGCCGGGGCGGGCCGGCAGCGGGCCGGCCGGCAGGTCAGAGGCCGAAGACCTCGTCGGCCGTGGCGTCGCGGACCCCGTCGACGAACCCCCGGAAGCCTGGGTCGTCGTGGCTGGCGGGCACGCTGGTGACGAGCTCGCCGGTGGCCTGGGTGACCGCGTCGACCAGGGGCGGGTAGTCGACCTCGGCGTCCGCGAGGGTGTCGTCGTCGGCCTGGCCGAGGTTGATCACGTGCTGCACGTCGTCGGTCGGCGTGTCCGGGTCGGCGGCCCACTCGCCGCCGGCCCGGTGGCACTCGTCGTACAGCGCCCGCTGGCTGTCGGTCCAGTCCTCGTCGTAGCTCTCCATCGCCATCCCTCCGCGACCCGCTGCCCCGAGCATGCCCGTCGGCGGCGGCCACCCGGGGCGGTACCGGGAAACCGGGACGGCCGCGGGCGGGACCGGCCGCGCGTAGGCTGCCCGGGTGATCTACAAGCTGCTCACCACCACCGAGTGGGACGACGCGCTGGCCGCGGGCCACTTCGAGGGTACGGCGGCGGACCGGCAGTCCGGGTTCGTCCACCTCTCCGGCGCCGACCAGGTGGTCGAGACCGCCCGGCGGCACTACGCCGGCGCCACCGGGCTGACCCTGCTGACCGTCGACCCGGACCGGCTGGGCGTCGCGCTGCGCTGGGAGCCGTCGCGCGACGGCGCGCTCTTCCCGCACCTGTACGGCCCGCTGCCGGTGCCCGCCGTCGTGGCCGCCGACGCGCTGCCCGCCGACCGGCCGGCCGCCGACGCGGTGGCGGCGCTGCTCGGCTGAGGGGTCGCTATGCTACGCCGAGTCCGCTCCCCCGGGCTCGCCTCCGCGCCCCGGGGCGGGTGTGGCAGAACCGATCCGCGCGATCGACGCCCGCCCGGCGTACGCCGACGTGGATCACCGACGGCGCGACGCCGCGCCCCGAGCCATGCGAGTTGAAGGATGACTGACAGCAGTTCCCTGTCCCCCTCCGTCTTCGTCCACCCGACGGCCGACGTCGAGGAGGGTGCCCGCGTCGGCGACGGCACGAAGGTCTGGCACCTGGCCCACGTCCGGTCCTCGGCGCAGGTCGGCGCCGGCTGCGTCATCGGCCGCAACGTGTACGTCGACGCCGGCGTCACGGTCGGCGACCTGGTGAAGATCCAGAACAACGTCTCGGTCTACCAGGGCGTCACCATCGAGGACGAGGTCTTCGTGGGCCCGTGCGCCGTCTTCACCAACGACTTCCGGCCCCGGGCGCAGAACCCGGACTGGACGATCACCCCGACCCTGGTCCGCAGGGGCGCGTCGATCGGCGCCAACGCCACCCTCGTCTGCGGCATCGAGGTCGGCGAGTACGCGATGATCGCCGCAGGGTCCGTGGTGACCCGGGACGTGGCGCCGTACCAGCTCGTCGCCGGCAACCCGGCGCGCCCGAAGGGCTGGGTCGACGAGCGCGGCGAGGTCGTCTCGCGGGACGTGGACAACCCGCCGCAGCGGGGCTGAACGGACGCGGGGGCGGCGCCCGGCACCGGCCGGACCCCGCCCCCGCGTCGACACGTCAGCCGCAGAGGCGGTCGACCTCCGCCCGGAACCGGTCCATCGGGTTCGGCTCGTCCGGGCCCAGCAGGTACGTCTTCAGCTCCCGGCGCGCCTCGGTCATCGGGTCGTCACCGGCCCGGGTCACCGCGACGATCTTCGCCAGCTCGCCGCAGTCCGCCCCGAGCAGGTACGCGGCCCGCGCCGTCGGGTACCGGCGGCGGAACTCGTCCTCGGGCAGCCCGGCCGGGTTCGCCACGACGTACGGCCGCTGGCTCTGCATGAAGTCCGAGACCACGCTGGAGATGTCGCTGACCAGCAGGTCGGTCTGGTTGAAGCAGTCGAACAGCCCCGGCGCCCGGCCGGTGACCACGAGGTGCGCCCGACCGGTCAGCGAGGTCGCGTCGGTCTGCCCGCCGGCGGCCCGGATCCGCCGGACGATCCGGTCGTTGACCGACCGGGCCTTGGCCGACCGGCTGCCGGTGAGCGGGTGCGGCTTGTAGATCACCCGCACCCCCGGGGTGGCGATCAGGCCGGCGACGATCCGCTCGCCCATCAGCACCACGGAGGTGTGGTAGACCTCCTCCTCCAGCCAGCCCTCCCAGGTCGGTGCGTACAGCACGGTGAACGGTCGGTCGGTGGCCGCCGAGCCGAAGGTGTGCACGCCGGCGAGCTGCGGCCGGCCGATCTCGACGATGTCGCGGTCGAGCACGCCGACGCCGCTGAGGGCGTACCGTTCCCGCCCCGCCGGGCCGGCCACCCAGACCTCGTCGTACACCTTGCTGTAGGGGTTGACGCTGGCCTGCTTGTCGCTGTCGCCGTGGCCGACGAAGACGTGCTTCACGCCGGGCTCGCGCAGCAGGTGGATGTTGGCGCCCACGTTCGCCACGTAGAGGGCGGCCCGGAGGCTGCCCAGTTCGAGGTTCATGAAGTCGGTACCGGCGGGTACGCAGACGACCGGCAGGCGGGTGTCCGCGAGCGCCCGGAACGCCTCCTCCTGGCGCATCAGCACCACCGCCCGGCGGCCCGTCGCCTCGACCGGGGCGAGCCACATGTTGGCCTGGTAGACGTCCTTGACCGGGCCGGCGAAGTAGAGGGCGAGGTCCGGCTGCTCCCGGGCGAGCCAGCTCTGCACGACCGGCAGCGCCGAGGTGGCCCGGCCCCGCCCGCGCAGCCACGTCAGCGCGAGCACCGCGGCGACCAGCGCCCCCGCCACCAGAGTCACCGCCGCGGTGAGCACCACCGGCGCCGCCTCGTCGGCCAGCACCGCGACCACGGCGGCCGGCACCAGCAGCAGGTTCAGCAGGGGCAGCCGCTCCCCCTCGACGGCGACGGCCCAGGCCGGCGGTCGGGGCGCCCCGGAGGACCCCCCGAGGTCGATGTTGCGGACGAAGGCGACGGCGGCGGCGCCCCGCTCGCCGAGGCGCGCCAGCACCCCCGTGCCGAGGGCGAGCGCCAGCAGCACCGCGGGCAGCAGCAGGACCAGGACCAGCGCCGTCGGGCCGGGGCGCAGCGCCGTCACGATCAGCAGGACGACCGCCAGGTCCCGGGCCAGGTGCCGGTGGAGCTGCCCGATCCCGGCCTTCTCCAGCAGTTCGGCGCCGGCCGGCCGGCGCAGCAGGGTGAGTTCGCCACCGATGGCGGCCAGGCCGGCGAGCGAGAAGGGGATCACCCAGCCGAGGGCCCCGGCCAGCACCATGACGGCGTACGACAGCAGCAGCGCGCCGATGAGGCCGGCGTCCGGCTGCCTGCGCAGTTTGCTGAACAAAGACACTCTCCCCTGTCGATCACCGGCGAATCCGGGCAGGTGCGACCTTAACGTGGCATGTCCTTCGAGTATTGCCGGGGTGTCGCGTGGCCCACCGGCGGGCGGCGTGCCGGCCCACGGCGGCACCCCGCTCGACGCGACGGCACCCCCGTTCGACGCGACGGGGCCCCGGCCGTTGTCGACCGGGGCCCCGTGACGCGACGGCGGATCAGCCGCCGATGACCACCCGCCGTACGCCCGCCCAGCGGGCCGGGTCGGTGACCCGACGGCCGTCCACCAGGACGGTCACGCCGGGCAGGTCGGACGGGCTGAGGGTGCGGTACTCCGCGTGGTCGGCCTGCACCACGGCCGCGCCCAGGGACTCGCCGGCGTACGGCGGCAGGCCGTGCGCGGTGAGCTCCTCGGCGGTGTACATCGGGTCCGAGACGTAGGGCCGGGCGCCCCGCTGCCGCAGCGCCTCCACGGTCGGGAAGACACCGGAGAAGGCGGTCTCCTTGACCCCGCCCCGGTAGGCGGCGCCCAGCACCAGCACCCCGACGTCGGTCAGGTCGCCGTACGCGGCGGCGAGCAGGTCCACCGCGTACTCCGGCATGGCCGCGTTGGCCTCGCGGGCGGAGCGGACGACGGTGGCCGCCGGGTCGTTCCACAGGTACATGCGGGGGTAGATCGGGATGCAGTGCCCGCCGACCGCGATGCCCGGCCGGTGGATGTGGCTGTACGGCTGCGAGTTGCACGCCGCGATGACCTTCGTGACGTCCACGCCGACGGTGTCGGCGAACCGGGCGAACTGGTTGGCCAGGCCGATGTTGACGTCCCGGTAGGTGGTCTCGGCCAGCTTGGCCAGCTCGGACGCCTCGGCGGAGCCGAGGTCCCACACGCCGTTGGGGTGCTCCAGGTCGGGCCGCTCGTCGAAGTCCAGCACCGCCTCGTAGAAGCGCACGCCGTGCGCCGCCGACGCCTCGTCGATGCCGCCGACGAGCTTCGGGTAGCGGCGCAGGTCGGCGAAGACCCGACCGGTGAGCACCCGCTCGGGGCTGAACACCAGGTGGAAGTCCTTGCCCGCAGTCAGCCCGGAGCCCTGCTCGAGCATCGGCGCCCAGCGGTTGCGGGTGGTGCCGACCGGCAGCGTGGTCTCGTAGCTGACGAGGGTGCCCGGCTTCAGGCCGGCGGCGATGGCGCGGGTCGCGTCGTCCATCCAGCCGAAGTCCGGCACGCCCTCGGCGTCCACGAAGAGCGGGACGACCACCACGACCGCCTCGGACTCGGCGACCGCGGCGGCGGTGTCGGTGGTGGCGGTCAGCAGCCCGGCGGCCACCGTCTCCTTAAGCTTGACGTCCAGGTCGGTCTCGCCCGGGAAGGGCACGGCCCCGTCGTTGACCAGCCCGACGACCCGCTCGGAGACGTCGGCACCGATCACCCGGTGGCCCTTCGTGGCGAACTGCACGGCGAGCGGCAGGCCGATCTTCCCCAGCGCGACGACGCAGATGTTCATGGAACTACTTTCCTCCTAGTGGAAGCCTGCGCCGCAGGCGGGCCACCACCCGGCGCAGCGTCACCGGCGAGACGGCGATCACCAGGTGGCCCTTGTGGTTCGTGGTCGTGGTGAACACGTACAGCTGTCCGCCGTGTCGGTGGAGCACCCGCTGCCGGACCGGCGGACGTGGCCCACGCAGCGGGGTGGAACCGCTCTCCCCGGCCGCCACGGCGGTGACCCGGACGGTCCGGGTCCGCCCTCCCGGCGGGAGGCCGGCGAGCAGGTCGACGGCCCGGAACGTGACCCGGACGGTGGTCCCCAGCGGGTCCTCCGTCAGGCCGGTGACCGTGCCGGCGGCCGAACCCACCTTGAAGGTGAGCCCGCCGTCGGCGAGCTCGGCGAGCTCCGGCCAGGGGCTGCGCGCGACGACCGTCAACGTCCTCTCCCCGCCCCGGTCGGGGGACCAGGTCGCGGAGACCGCCTCCAGCCGGGCGAGCCACTTGGGGTCGGACCGGCTGACCTCGAACCACTCCTCGGACAGGGCGGATCGGGGGTCGCCGAAGCCAGGGTACAGGGCGTACCAGCGCTCGTCCTGCACCACCGTGGGCGGCAGGCCCTCCTCGACGTCCTGCCTGATCACCGCGCGCAGGTCGGCGAGCGACCCGAGCCAGGCGGCGCCGATGCGGACCCGGGCGGTGACGCCCAGCCGGTCCCGGATGGAGTCCGTGAGGTGCTTGCGGGCCAGGTTGGCCACGCCCGCGCGGACCTGCTCCTGGACGTCGGGCTCCAGCGTGAGGAAGTCGTCCTGGAGCAGCTTGGCGATCTCCCAGGTGAAGTGGCGGTACAGGATCGCGTCGCGCCGCTCGCCGGGCTCGATCAGTTCCGCCACCACGTCGACGATGCGCTCGACGCCGCGCAGCCGGGCCAGGTGGTTGCTGCGGTAGGTGATGTTGCCGGCGTTGAGCCGCTTGACCGCGTAGTAGTAGTCGTAGTCGGCGAGCACCGAGATGCGCCCGGCCCGCAGGCAGGCCTCCAGGGTGAAGGGCTGGTCGCTGCCGACCGGCATGTCCTCCGGGAAACGCAGCCCGTGCTTCTCGATCAGGTCGCGCCGGAACAGCTTGGTGTTCGACAGGGCGAACGGCAGCGCGGAGGCGAAGAGGTCCACCTCGTCGCGGGTGCTCTCGAAGATCGCCTGGTGGACGTAGCGCTCGTTGACCCCGACCATCCGGCCGAGCAGCACGTCGGAACCCCACTCGTCGGCGGCGGCCACCATCCGGGCCAGCGCCTCCGGCCCGAGGTGGTCGTCGGCGCCGATGAACAGGACGTACCGGCCGGTCGCGTGCTCCAGCGCCCGGTTGCTGGGGGCGGCGGGGCCGCCCGAGTTGGCCTGGTGCAGCACCTTCACGGTGCCCGGGTACGCCGCCGCGAAGCGGTCCAGCTCGGCGCCGCTGCCGTCGGTGGAGCCGTCGTCGACCGCGACGACCTCCAACCGGTCCAGCCCGATGGTCTGCTCCACCAGGGAGGTCAGGCACCGGGTCAGGTCCGGCATCGTGTTGTAGACGGCCGTCACCACCGTCACGTCGGGCGTGGTCACGCGCCGACCCGCAGGGCTGGCGGCTCGGCGCCCGGGTTGGTGTCGTCACCGCCGGCGCCGCGACCGGCGGGCAGCAGCCGGGAGTAGACCCCGTCCAACACCCGCGCCTGCGCCTCCCACGTCCACGACTCCAACAACCCCGGACGCTCGTACACCTCCCGATAACGCCCCGGATCCGCCAACACACCCCGCACCACCCGCACGAAGTCCCCCACATCCTCCGCCCGGAACACCTCACCCTGACCCGTCGACCGCACCGTCTCCGCCATCGTCCGCACATCACTGACCACCAACGGCAACCGCGCATGCGAATACTCGAAGAACTTCGTAATCAACGCGATCTCATGATTCGGCCAATGATGAATCGGAATGACCCCCACCGAAGCCCCCGACAAGAACGGCACCACCTGATGATGCGGCACGTACGACAACACGTGCACCCGCCCCGCCACACCCAACTCCCCCGCCCGCACCACCAACCCCTTCACGTACGCGGATTCGGGCTTGTTGACCACGAAGGCGACGTGCGCGTCGGGCAGCTGCGGCAGCGCCTCGACCATGACGTCGAGGCCCCGCCGCGCGGCGGCCACGCCGCTGTAGACCAGCAGCGGCACGTCCGGCCCGATCCCGCACAGCTCGCGGATGTCCGGGGCCGGCTCGTCGCCGGGGCCGGGCAGCTCGGCCAGCGCGGGGGCGTTGAGCACCACCTCGGGGCGTTCGGCCAGGCGGTGCTCCTGCTGCAACAGGTCGGCCAGCCCGCCGGAGACGGTCATCGCCGCGTCGGCGTACGGCACGAACTCCCGCTCGTGCGCCATGTTGCCGGGCAGCCAGCGGACGTTGTCGCGCCACGCCTGCACGCCGGGCAGGTACTCGTGGGCGTCCCAGACGACCGCGATCCGGCGGCCCTGTGCGGCGGCGCGCAGCTTGGCCCGGGCGGCCACGCCGAGCATCCGGAAGTCGTTGGCGTGGATCAGGTCCGGCCGCAGTTCGTCGACCGTCGGGCCGTAGGCCAGCTCGTAGTCCCACAGCCCCGGCTCCAGCCGCCGCCAGGCGCCGTCGCCCTGCACGGTCTGCCAGAACTTCGTGTACGCCCGGTCCAGCGGGCCGTCGAGCTTCTTGCGGCCCTGCCGGGACCGGGTGAGCTGCCAGTGGCGCAACGAGACCCAGCGACGGGCCACCCCGGCGGCCAGCTCCTCGGCGCGCAGCGCGTGCCACCGCAGCGGTGACGGGCGGGTGCCACCGTCGCGCGCGGCCACCGTCAGCGCCGCCCGCCGGAAGGTCAGGTCCGCCCGCCAGGCCTTCATCGCCTGGCTGCGGTGCGCGGCGACGCCGGTGGGCGGGTACGCCAGTGGCCAGCGCAGCCAGCCGCGGCGGAACTCGTGCCGGCGCTTGGCCAGCGGCTCGGGCATCGGCAGCAGGCGCACCTCGGCGTCGCCGAGTCGCCAGCTCTGGGAGCGCCCGGCGGCTGTGCGACCGAGCAGGACGACCTCCCAGCCGGCGTCGGCGGCCGAACGGGCGGCCTTCTGGACCCGGGAGTCACCGTTGACCCCGTTGTCGACCAGCATGACAACACGCCCCCGGGCGCCGGCGCCGCCGTTCAGCCCCATCGTCTGCTTCTCCGCCTCTGCCCGGTGCCGTCCGGCCGGGTCACCCGGCCCGGATCCCGAGCGATTGTACGAGACCGCCGGCCGGCGCCCCCGCACCATGGATTGTGGGAAAGCGCGGGTCGGCATCGCCTCCGCGCGCCCCGGAGCGTACCCTCCCCGCTGTCCGTCCCGGCGCCGACCGCGTCGTTGCGCACCCCACGCGAGGAAACTGTCAGCCGGATACGTTCCGCCGGAAGTAGGGCGAGATGTCGACCAACCAAACATTCGGTGCCGCACCGGCGGACGGTCGGCCGACCGCGCCCGACGTCCGCCGGGCCCGCGTCCGGCTGGTGCTCGGCCTGCTCGCCGCCGCCGTGCTCGGCAGCCTGCTGTGGTGGGGCCGCTGGGAGACCGCGCCGCAGCACGCCTACCCGGACACCTACTGGTACGCCCGGCAGGCGGCCACCATGACCGGTACGCCCTCCGCCGAGGCGGACCGGTTCGCCGCCCGGCTGGTCTGCCGTAAGGGCATGCCGAGTCCGCGCCGGGGTGTCTCCTGCGTCGCCGGGACCCGGCAGTGGGCGGCCGACATGCCCCCGCGCTACCAGCGGATCTTCACCACCCGACCCGGCTACTCGCTGACCGCGGCGCCGTTCGTACTGGTCTTCGGGGAGCGGGGGATGGTGCTGGCCACCGCGGCGCTCGCCGTACTGGCCGGCGTGTTGGCGGCCCTGGCGGTGCGGCTGCTCGGTGGGGGCCTGGTCAGCTCGCTCGCGGCCACCGCGCTGCTCTTCCTGCTGCCCACCGGCTTCTGGCTGAGCCGGCTGCTGGCCGAGGCCGGCGCGACGGCGTTCGCCCTGGCCGCGCTCTGCGCCGCCGTACCCCTGCTCCGGCCGGGCGGGACGGCGCGCGGCCGGCTGCTGCTCGGCGGCGCGGTGCTGGCCGGGCTGCTCGCCTCGACCGTCACCCGGCCGGCCACCGGCCTGCTGCTGTCGGCGGCGCTGACGGCGGTGTTCGCCGCGCTGACCCTGCTCCGCCGCCGCCGGGCCGGCTGGGAGCCGGGGCTGGTCGTGCTCACCGTCGCGTGCGGCGTGGCCACGGCGGTCTGGCTCGGCCTCAGCGCCGCGCTGGACATCCCCGGCGCCGCCGAGACACTTCAGGACAAGTTCACCGTGCACTTCACCCGGCCGGACGTGCCCGACCCGTGGCCGCGCCTGGTGGAGCTGAACCGGGACTTCTGGCCCGCCCAGCTCAACGCCTGGTGGAACGGGGGCGCGCCGCTGGCCGCCTCGCCGTTCCTGGCCCTGCTGCTCGTCGGCTTCGCCGCCCTGTTCCGGGCGCTGCCCGGGCGGGCCGCGCTGCTCTTCGCCGCGACCGGAGCGACCGGGCTGCTCACGCTGGTGGCCCACCCGAAGGAGTCCGAGGCCGACCGGCTGGTCCTGGTCATCTGGCTGCCGGTGGTGGTGGGCCTCGCCATGCTGCTGGGCAGACCCGCCCGGCCCGCCCCGGACATCGCAGGCGAACCGGGGCAGCCCCCGGCGTAGGAATCAGCGGGTCAGCGGGCGGACGTCCCAGAGCCAGACGTCGTCGACGCGCCGGCCCGGACCGAAGCACGCGTCCAGCGCTGAACGGAGCGCCTCGGCGCGGGGATGCCGCGGCAGCGCCACGGCGTCCGCCCGCCAGTGCCGCACGTCCAGCTCCGCCTGCGCCCGTTCCGCGGGGGTGATGGTGACCGGTGCCGGGCGCCTGCCGGTGGCCACCTCTGTCAGCAGGGCGGCGGTGGGCCGGGGATCCACCCCCCACCGGCCGGTGTCGTCGGTGGGCGAGGTCGGCCCGAGGAAGTAGCCCTGCGGTACGGCGAAGCCGGCGCCCCCGGCGGCGCCCCACCGCACCGAGGTCATGTTCTCCACCGGCACCGGCACGAGCGTCCGCCCGGGCGCCACGTGGTCGCGCCATCCGCCGGCCGTGACGAACCGGGGCACCTCCGGGCGTCCCACGGCCGGCAGCGGGGTCGGCAGCAGCGGCACCAGGGCCACGGCCAGCGCCACCGCTACCAGCGGCCGGAGCGGTACGACGCCCACCCAGGCCGGAATCCGACCGGAGAGCAGCCGGTCCATCACGATCGCGACGAGCACCCCGAGCGCGGCCGTGGTGATCAGCGCGAAGCGGGCCACCACCATCGCGTCGACCACCGGCAGGCCGTTCAACAGGCGGAACGGGCCGGGAACCCCCGGGCCGCGGACCGCCCAGTTGATCGTGTTGCCCAGCGAGAAGAGCGCGGCCAGCACCGCCGTGAAGCCCAGGACCCGGACCAGGTGCTCCCGGCGCAGCCAGGCCACCGCGGCGACCGCCAGCAGCACGAGCGGCCAACCGTAGAAGCTGGCCTCCTCGGTCACGTTGGCGGCCAGCCGGCGGTCACCCTGCGGGCCGCCGGCCAGCGATTCCGTCGCGTAGCTGAAGTAGGAGGCGAGCCGCAGCGCGTACTTGTCCGGGTCGGTGGGGTGGCCGCTGCGGTGCTGCGGGCCGAGGAACTGCATCCAGAGCGGGTACGCCGTCACCAGCAGGGTCAGCGCGCCGGCCACCCCCAGCACGGCCAGCGCCCGGGGGGCCGCCGCCAACGCCGCCCGGGGTCGGAACAGCACGTGCCCCAGCAGCGCCATCGCGCAGGCCAGGGCGAGGATGAAGAGGATCTCGACGCTGACGAAGAACTGCGCGGAGACCAGGGCGCCGAGGATGAGCCCGTCGCGCAGCGGACGCCCGCCCCGGGTCAGTCGGGCCACCCGCCACACGATGAAGGGGATCAGCCACTGCGCGGTGATGTGCGGGTGACCGTTGCTGTGCGAGACCAGGGCCGGCGCGAAGGCGCAGCAGGCGGCGCCGACCAGCGCCGCCGCCCGGTTGCCGACCACGTGCCGGGAGAGCACCCAGTACCAGGCGAGGCCGGTGCCGGCCAGGTTGAGGGTCATCAGCACCAGGTAGGACAGCGCGGCGCCGCCGAGCAGGGTGACGGGCGCGAGCAGCACGCCGGGCAGTTGGATGCCGACGTTGGTCATCAGGTTCACGCCGTCGGGCGCGTTCTGCAGCCGGGTGAAGAAGGGGTTCTCCAGGTTGGCCACCACGTGCGCCGCGTGGGCCAGCATCCACTCGTTGAAGTCCTGGTCCGCCGGCTGCGCGCCGAGCACCCGGCCGCGCACGTCCCGCCAGCCCCGGCCAGTCACCCACAGCGCGCCGGCGAGGAGGACGAGCACGGCGACGAGGTCCGGCCGGCGTCGGCGCGGCTCCCGGGGCGGATCAGCCGGCGCGCGCTCCTCGGCGGCGTCGGTGGACAGGTCGGTCGCCGGGGGTCGCGCTGCGGTCACGGTGCCCGATCCTACTCATGGCGACATGCTCCACACTGCCCCCGCTCCGGCCGCGTCGCCGCCCGCTGCACGTCCCGTCGCCGCCGGCGGCCGGGCCGTGCGGTCAGACCTCCGCCTGCGGGGACGCCTCAGGGGCGGGGCCGTCCGGTCAGACCCCCACCTGCCGGGACGGGTCGGGGGCAGAGCCGACGGCGGGGCCGTGCGTCGGGGCGGGCGGGTGGTCCGGCAGCAGCCGGGAGTAGACCCCGTCCAACACCCGCGCCTGCGCCTCCCACGTCCACGACTCCAACAACCCCGGACGCTCGTACACCTCCCGATAACGCCCCGGATCCGCCAACACACCCCGCACCACCCGCACGAAGTCCCCCACATCCTCCGCCCGGAACACCTCACCCTGACCCGTCGACCGCACCGTCTCCGCCATCGTCCGCACATCACTGACCACCAACGGCAACCGCGCATGCGAATACTCGAAGAACTTCGTAATCAACGCGATCTCATGATTCGGCCAATGATGAATCGGAATGACCCCCACCGAAGCCCCCGACAAGAACGGCACCACCTGATGATGCGGCACGTACGACAACACGTGCACCCGCCCCGCCACACCCAACTCCCCCGCCCGCACCACCAACCCCTTCACGTACGGGGCGGCCGGGCGGGGCACGACCAGCGCCACGTGGGCGTCGGGCAGTTCGGTGAGCGCCTCGACCATGATGCCGAGGCCCCGCTGCTCGGCGGCGGCGCCGCTGTAGACCAGCAGCGGCACGTCCGGCCCGATCCCGCACAGCTCGCGGATGTCCGGCACCCCGTCGCCCGCGCCCGCCGCGTCCGCGCTGCTCGGGGTGTTCAGCACGACGGTGGGCTGCTCGGGCAGGCGGTGCCGCTCGCGCAGCAGGTCGGCCAGCCCGTCGGAGACGGTGAGCACCGCGTCGGCGTACGGGGCGTACTCCCGCTCGTGCGCGGTGTTGGCCGGCAGCCACCGCGGGCTGTCGTTCCAGCGCCGGATGCCGGGCAGGAACTCGTGGGCGTCCCAGACCAGCGCGACGCGCCGGCCCTTGGCGGCGGCCCGCAGCTTGGCCCGCGCGCCGACCCCGAGCATCCGGAAGTCGTTGGCGTGGATCAGGTCCGGCCGCAGCTTGTCGACCACCGGCCCGTAGGCCAACTCGAAGTCCCACAGCGCCGGGTCGAGCCGTCGCCAGGCGCGGTCGCCGGCCACCGTCTGCCAGAACCGCGTGTAGAGCTGGTCCACCGGCGTGGCCAGGCCCTTGCGTGCCTCCTGGGCCCGACTGAGCTGACGGCGCCGCAGCGACACCCAGCGGCGCGACACCTTCGTCGCCAGCAGCTCACCGCGCAGCAGTTGCCGGCTCAGCGTCAGCCCGGCTGAGGAACGCCCCTCCCCGCGGGCCTGGCTCAGCGCGCCGAGCCGCGCCTCCAGGTCGGCGCGGCGGGCGCGTACCTCCTGCTCGCGGCGGGCCGCGATCCCGGTGGGCGGGTAGGCCAGCGGGCCGCGCACCCAGTGGCGGCGGAACTCGTGCGGCGGCCGCGCGAGCGAGGTGGTCATCGGCAGCAGCCGGACCTCGGCGCCGCCGAGCTGCCAGGTCTGCACCTTGCCGGTGGCCGAGCGGCCCAGCAGGACCACGTCCCAGCCGGCCTCGGCGGCCGAGGCGGCGGTCTTCTGCACCCGGGAGTCGCCCTCGACGCCGTTGTCCACGAGCATGACCACCCGGCCCCGGGTGGCGGGGGCGGCCGGTCCGGCGGCGCCGTCGGTCATGGTGCCTCCTCGTTCTGTGCGGCCCCGTCGGGCCCCGGCGAGTGTACGGCAGCGGCAGCCGTCCGGGACGCCACGCTGCCGGTGCGCCGGGGGCGGCCGACGGCTGTCGACCCACCGGCCGCAGCATCGTCGACGGACGTGACCGGCCGGGGCACTAGCATGGCCCGGTGACCGCCTCCCACCCTGTCAACGTCGCGCCGGCCACCGGGTCCGGCCCCGCTCCGTCGCCGGCGCCGCACCGGCCGGATGCAGCCGCCGTCACCACGGAGCCGGGCCCGCAGCGCCCCGCCGGCGGCCCACCGCCACGCGAGTACGGGCTGGACGCGCTGCGGGTCGTGGCGATCTGCGGCGTGGTGGCGATCCACGTCTTCGGCGTCATCGTGGGCCAGGACGACCTGCGCGGCAACCTCGGCTGGTGGGTGGCCACCGCGATCGACATCGGGGCGATCTGGACCGTGCCCGCGTTCATCATGATCAGCGGGGCGTTCGTGCTCGACCCCCGGGCGCACCGGGCCGGCCCGGCGGCGTTCTACCGCAAGCGGTTCACCCGGATCCTCCCCGCCATGATCGTGTGGCACGTGGTGTATGTGGTCGTGGTGCGGATGGCGATGCGCGGCGAGGAGATGAGCCTCACCCTGCTGACCCGCCTGCTGATCGATGGCAAGGTCTTCACCGCGCTGTACTTCCTCTGGCTGATCGCCGGGCTCTACGTGCTCGCGCCCGTCCTCGCGCCGTTCCTGCACGCAGGCGGGCGGCACCGGGCGCTGATCACCGCCGGCGTCGCGCTGGGCTGGACGATGGTCGCGTACATGATCCCGGGCATCGCCCTCATCCTCGGCGACTCCCGGCCCAACATCCTGACCAGTTGGAACCGGTGGTGGCCGTACGTCGGCTTCTTCATCGCCGGCTGGGCGCTGCGCCGGGTCGTGCTCAACCGGCTCTGGACGGCGCTCGCCCTGCTCGGCGCCGGCCTGCTGCTGGCCGAGGCGATCTGGCAGTTCGGGGTGGCGCCCCAGCACCGCCTGCTCCAGGCCACCTTCCCGGTGATGGCGACCGGCACCCTGGTCGCCGCCGCCACCCTGCTGATCTTCATGGCCTCGGTGAGCATCGGGTCCCGGGTCACCTGGCGCCCTGGGGTGGGCCGCCTGGTGACGCGCCTCTCCGACGCCTCGTTCGGCGTGTTCCTGATCCACCTGCTGGTCTTCGAGGTCTTCCGGCAGCTCATCCCCGACGTGGAGGCCGGGCGGTCGCTGGAGGTCATCGGGCTGACCTACCCGGCCGTGCTGGTGATCTCCTTCGCCGTCTCCATGCTGGCGTCCCGGATCCCGTACGTCCGCGCGGTCTTCTGACCGCCCGCACCGCAAGCGCCGACGGCGGCCCGGACGATTCGGAATCGTCCGGGCCGCCGTCGCTCGTGGGCCCGGGCCTGACGGCCGACGGCCGCCCGCCGCCCGCCGCAGCGGGGGACGGACGGCCGACGGCGCGTCGTCTCAGCGAAGGAACGAGGTGAGCTGACGGGCCGTCCAGGTGCCGTCGTGGTAGGTGCGGGCGTACTCGGCGGAGGCCAGGCCGATCTTGGCAGTCGCCTCCCGGTCGTCGAGCAGGGACTCCACGACCGAGGTGAGGTTGGTCGGGGTGGCGTTGACGATCGGCAGGTCGCCGCCGACGGTCTTCGTGACCTGCTCGCTGAGGTAGGCCACCACCGGCTTGCCGGCGGCCATCGCCTCGACCGCGAAGGTGCCGAAGCTGCCCGTGGTGAACTGGTCGAGCACCAGGTCGCAGTCGCGGACCAGCTCACGCATCTCGGCCCAGGCGACCCCCTCGGCCAGCCGCAGCTCGATGACGCCCCGGTCGTGCAGGGCCTGCATCGCCGGCAGGATCCGGTCGGTGCCCTTGGTCCACCGCTTGGACGGCGCGTGCAGCACCAGCGGCCGGGGCCGCTGCATCACCGGCCGGTCGCAGGCCCAGGCGTCGACGTCCACCACCAGCGGGGCCCACGTCGCCCAGGGCAGGTCCTCGAGCAGGTCCGGCGTGGTCACGAAGGCCGGCAGCCCCGACTCCTCCGCCACCCGGCGGTTGCGCTCGGCCTTCTTGCGCAGCTTCGCCGCGATCCCGTCGGGCGCGTCGCTGAACAGGGAGAACTCGTGGCGCTGCTGGTGGCGGTCCGGGTGCCGGATCTCGCTGCCGTGCGCCAGCAGCGCGACCTTGATCCCGGCCTTGCGCAGCGCCGGCAGGTCGCCCTCGATGTTGTCGCCGTTGAGCTGGCCGAACAGCGGCATGAACGCGTCCACCAGCACGTGGGTGTACTGGCTGAGCACCCGGTTGAGCTGCTCCAGCTGGAAGTCGAGTTCCGGCTGCCGCAGCGAGTCGAGGTAGACGTCCGCCGGGTAGTCGAACGAGCCGGGCAGCTTGTTCATCACCACCTGCACCGACACGTCGGTGTTGTCGCGGCAGATGGCCCGGGCGAAGGCGGCGGCCTGGCCGGCGTAGTTGGCCGGGCCGAGACCGAGGCGGATCGGCGTGTCACCGAGCTCGCGCCAGCCGCCCAGGGGCCGCGGCTCGGCGGTGCCCGTCGACGGCGCGGTGACCGGGCGCTCCTGCACCGTCCACGGCACGTCGCGCGGGCCGGCGGGCGCGACGCCGGAGAGGTCCCGGTAGAGCTGGAGCAGCTTGCTGCTCTGCCGCTCCCAGGACAGGTCGTCGAGGATCGGCTCGTCGATGTGCGCGGCCAGCTCGGCCCGGCGGGCGGTGGCCCGGCGTACCGCCTCCGTGAAGCCCGCCACGTCGCCGGAGGTGAAGGTCTCCCCGATGTCGTGCCCCTCGACGAACGCCCGGACGACCTGCACGTCGCTCGTGACCAGGGGAAGGCCGGCGTGCAGGTACTCGGAGACCTTCGTCGGCAGGGACAGCTCGCAGTTCGGGGTCCGCTGGAACGGGATCAGGCCGAGGTCGGCGGAGCTGAGGTAGTCGGCGACCTCGTACGGGGCGACGTAGGGAACCACGTGCACCCGGTCGCGCGTACCGTTCGCCTCGGCCCGGGCGAGCAGCTCCTCCAGCAGCGGGGTCATCCGGCCGCTGACCAGGGCCAGGTGGTGCTCCGGCAGCTGCGGCAGCGCCGCGATGACGGTGTCCAGCCCGCGTTCCTTGCCGATCCAGCCCGCGTACACCATCAACGGCACGCCCTCGGCGACGCCGGCACGCTCCCGCACGGAGGCGGTCACGGCGCCGCTGCGGATGCCCTCGCGCACCGGCGAGTTTCCCACCACCATCGGGGTCTTCGGCAGCCCGTACTCGGTCTGGAGCTTCTCCGCGATCTGCTCGGAGACGGTGACCACCGCGTCGGCCCGGCCGATGAACTCCCGCTCGGCGGCCCGCACGCCGCTGGCCTGCTGCGGCTTGGGCCAGGCGACGCCCTGCACGTACTCGTGGGCGTCGTACAGCCAGACGCAGCCGCGCCCGCGCGCCCGCAGCCGCGCGGCGCTCATCGCCGCGGTCGGGATCGTGTTGATGTCGTTGGCGTGGATGACGTCCGGCTCCAGCTCCTCCAGCACCGGCCCGAACGCCAGGTCGATGTCGAGCAGCGTCGGCCAGTCGGTCCGCCAGTCGCCGGTCGGCGGCAGCGGCTGGGTGCTGTGGAACTGTTCCCAGCCCCAGGCCCGCAGCCGGAACTGGTGGACCGCCTCGTGCGCCCGCAGCCAGGCGCGCGGCGGAGGGTTGCGCTTCGCCGTCTGCGACCGGAGCCAGGCCTGGTGCGAGGCGCGGTAGCGTGCCAGCGCGGACTTGTCCGGGATGCCGAACTGCGTCAGCGTACGGCGGACCCGGTGCTCGCGGGCCGGCCGGCGCGACAGGGTCTGCGGCACCGGCACCCGGATGACCTGGATCGGCCCCATGGCGGAGCGCTCCAGCTCGCCCTTCTTGCGGCTGCTCCGGCCCACCAGGACCACGTCCCACCCGTCCCGGGCGGCGGCGATGGCGGTCTTCTGTACGCGGGAGTCGCCGGTGATGCCGTTGGCGACCAGTACGACGAGCCGCGGCGCTCGGCGGGGCGTTGACATGCGCTGTCCTTCGTGGAGGAGGGCTGGCGGTGGAGGGTGCCCGACCGCGGTCCGCCGGACGCGGACCGCGGTCGCCCCGGGTCAGCGGGTGGAGAGGGTGTCCCCCGCCGGGGACGGGGTGCCCGTGCCCACGGCGATCGTGCTGCCATCGGTCGCGGAACGCAGGACGGCGCCGGCCACCTCGACCGTACGCAGGCCCTGGCGCAGGGTCACGATGTCGCTCTCCTTGCCCTCGACCGCGTCGCGGAAGCGCTCGTGCTCGACCAGCAGCGGCTCCCGCTTCGGGATCGCGTAGCGCACCATGTCGCCCTCGGCGACGCCCCGGAACGCGCGCAGCGCCTCCCACTCGGTGTCGATGGCGCCGTTGGCGTAGAAGGTGAGGTCGGCGGTGAGGGTGTCGGCGATGAAGCAGCCCCGGTCACCGGTGATCACCGTGGACCGCTCCTTGAGCGGGCTCAGCCAGTTGACCAGGTGGTTGACCATGGTGCCGTCGGCGAGCTGCCCCACCACGGCGACCATGTCCTCGTGCAGCCGGCCGCTGCGCGAGACCGTCCGGGCCGACACCGAGGTGTATTCCTGGCCGGTCACCCAGCTGGTCAGGTCGATGTCGTGGGTGGCCAGGTCCATCACCACGCCGACGTCGGCGATGCGGTGCGGGAACGGGCCCTGTCGGCGGGTGACGACCTGGTAGACCTCGCCCAGCTCGCCCGCCTCCAGCCGGGTGCGCAGGTTCTGCAGGGCGGGGTTGTAACGCTCGATGTGCCCCACCCCGGCCACCAGGCTGGCGGCCTCGAACGCCTCGACGAGCCGCAGCGCCGCGTCCACGCTCTGCGCGAGGGGCTTCTCGATCAGGGCGCTGACGCCGTTGGCGGCCAGTTCCAGGCCGACCTGCTCGTGCAGGGCCGTCGGGCAGGCCACCACCGCGTAGTCGACGCCGAGGGCGAGCAGGTCGCCGAGCTCGGGTACGACCGGCGCGCGCAGCGTGCCGGTGGTGTCGCCGGCCGGGTCGACGATGCCGACCAGCTCGACGCCGTCCAGGCCGGCGAGGACGCGGGCGTGGTTGCGGCCCATCGCGCCGAGGCCGATCAGGCCGGCGCGCAACTTGCGGCCGGCGCTCATCGGGCACCCCCGGCGAGGTTCGCGCCCTCGGCGATGCGCTCCAGCTCGGCCTCGGTCAGCGAGGGGTGCACCGGCAGGGAGACGACCTCGGCGGCGGCCCGCTCGGTCTCCGGCAGGTCCCAGGGGCCGGGCTTGCCGTCCTCGCTCAGGTAGGGCTTGAGCCGGTGGATCGGGGTCGGGTAGTAGACGGCGTTGCCGATGCCCAGCTCGGTGAGGCGCTGCTGGGCGGCGTCCCGGTCACCCTGCACCCGCACCGTGTACTGGTGGTAGACGTGCCGGGCGGCGTCGGCGACCGGCGGGGTGACCATGCCGGTGATCTTCGAGTCGAGGAACTTGGCGTTGGCCCGGCGCTGCTCGGTCCACTCGCCCAGCTGGCCCAGCTGGACCCGGCCGATGGCCGCCGCGACGTCGGTCATCCGCATGTTCGCGCCGACGATCTCGTTGGCGTACCGCTGCTCCATGCCCTGGTTGCGCAGCAGCCGCAGGGTGCGGGCCAGCTCGGCGTCGCCGGTGCTGACCATGCCGCCCTCCAGGGCGTGCATGTTCTTGGTCGGGTAGAAGCTGAAGCAGCCGGCGGTGCCGAAGGCGCCGACCGGGGTGCCGTTCAGCGCGGCGCCGTGGGCCTGGGCGGCGTCCTCGACGACGGCCAGGCCGTGCCGCTCGGCGATCGCCATGATCCGGTCCATCGCGGCGGGGTGGCCGTAGAGGTGGACGGGCATGATCGCCACGGTGCGCGGGGTGACCGCGGCGGCGACCGCCTCGGGGTCGAGGCAGAAGCTGCCCGCCTCGATGTCCACGAAGACCGGCTCGGCGCCGACCAGCCGGACGGCGTTCGCGCTGGCCGCGAAGGAGAACGACGGCACGATGACCTCGTCACCCGGGCCGAAGCCGAGGGCCATGAGGGTGAGCTGCAGGGCGGAGGTCCCCGAGTTCACCGCGACGCAGTGCCGCCCGGCGACCAGCTCGCCGAACTCCTCCTCGAAGGCCGCGACCTCGGGACCCTGCACCACCCGGCCGCTGCGGAGCACCCGAACAGCCGCTTCGATCTCGGCGTCACCGATGATCGGCCGCGCTGGGGGAATGAACTCTGGGTGCGGCCCAGCCATGGGGCATCCTCCTGTGTCAGATGGTGCTCGGGTGGGGTTCGGGGTGCGATACTAGCCCGTTGCAGATCGGGTCGAGACCGACGAGGCCAACGTTCACGCACCGGCCCGGTGGGGTTCAGAAGCGGTCAGGGACCGGGTGTCCCACACCGCCGGTTCGTCGAGGGACGGACCGGTACATGCTACCCGTAGGGCCGCGACGATCGCGGCGGCCATGCGGGCGATCTCCGGCGTGTCAAGAGGTGTCCGCGAAATCGCCAGCCGCCAGTAGACCGGCCCGACGATCAGATCCGCCGCGCCGCGCCGGTCGGCTCCCGCCGGCAGTTCGCCCCGCTCGACCGCTCGGCCGATGACGAGCTCGCCGACCCGGTCCTGGTAGCCGGCCAACGCGCGCTGGAGGGTCTCGGCGATCTGCGGGTTGCGCGCCGCCTCGGCGAGCAGGTCCGGAATGATCTGCGAGGCCAGCGGGTGGCGCAGCGCCCCGGCGGCGACGAGCAGCAGCAGCTCCACGTCCCCGCGCAGGCTCCCGGCGTCGACCATGGGCAGCTTGCGGCCGGCGACCGCGGAGACCATGTCGAGCACCAGTTCGAGCTTGGAGCGCCACCGGCGGTAGATCGCCGTCTTGCTGACCCCGGCCCGCCGGGCCACCGCCTCTATCGACAACCGGCCGTAGCCGACCTCCGCCAGCTCCTGCGTGACCGCGCGGCGGATGGCCGTGGTGATGTCGTCACGGAGCACCGCCGCACCGGCCGGCACCCGCCTCTTATCGGTCTTCACGTGCAACAATGTAGCGCAGCGACGGTACGGTTGCGTCCCGACGTGTTTTCCACTACGGTTCGCCCGGCGACGAGGCGGCGCTCCGCACTGGCCACGCTCTCCCGTCGTCGCGCGCAACCCGTTGGCACGAAAGAGATCGGAGCGCCAAACCATGGCCAACACCACGGTGGCCGACCCGGATTCCGGGCTCACCGGGGCCCAGCTCGCCAAGCGGTACGGGCTCCGGTTCGCCGGCGAGCGGCCGTCCCTCGGCGAATACGCGGGGCAGCTCTGGCGCTACCGGCACTTCATCGCCGCGTACGCCAACGCCAAGCTGGTGGCGTCGTTCAGCAACGCCCGGCTCGGGCAGCTGTGGCAGGTACTCACCCCGTTGACCAACGCGGCGGTCTACTACCTGATCTTCGGCGTGGTGCTGGCACAGAACAGGACCCCGAACTTCATCGCCTACCTCTGCACCGGTCTGTTCATCTTCAACTTCACGCAGACCGCGGTGCAGACCGGCACGCAGTCGATCACCAGCAACCTGGGCCTGATCCGGGCGCTGCACTTCCCCCGGGCCTGCCTGCCGCTGGCCGTGACCGTCACCCAGTTCCAGCAGCTCCTCGGCTCGATGGTGGTGCTCGCCGTCATCGTGCTGGTGACCGGCGAGCCGATCACCCTGGCCTGGCTGATGCTGGTGCCGGCGATCCTGCTCCAGACGGTCTTCAACGGCGGGCTCACGATGGTGGTGGCCCGGATGGGCTCGAAGCTGGCGGACCTCAAGCAGGTCATGCCCTTCGTCATGCGCACCTGGATGTACGGCTCCGGGGTGCTCTACAGCGTGGAGCTCTTCCGCGATGAGCTGCCGCCCTGGGCCTCCGGGCTGGTCGAGCTGAACCCGGCGCTGGTCTACATCGAGTTGGCCCGGTACTCGCTGCTGGAGAACACGCCACTGCTCAGTTCCTCCCTGCTCCAGCTCTGGGTGACGGCGCTGGGCTGGGCGATCGTGATGGGCGTCGGGGGTTTCATCTACTTCTGGCGGGGCGAACAGGAGTACGGCCGTGGTTGAGCAGTTCGAGTCGTCCAACGACGTGACGGTGACGCTGCCCCAGGTGCGGGAGCGCATCCCCACCGTGGTGGTGGACGACGCCCACGTCATCTACCGGATCCACAAGGGCGCCGGCGGGGGCGGCGGCCCGGTCGGCGCCCTCAAGCGGATCGTGAGCCGCACCTCGGCGCCGAACATCCGGGAGGTGCACGCGGTCAAGGGGGTCAGCTTCACCGCGTACCGGGGCGAGGCGATCGGGCTGATCGGCAGCAACGGCTCGGGCAAGTCGACCATGCTGCGCGCCATCGCCGGCCTGCTGCCGGTCAACCGCGGCGCGGTCTACACGCAGGGGCAGCCGTCGCTGCTCGGGGTCAACGCGGCCCTGCTCAACGACCTCTCCGGCGAGCGCAACGTCGTGCTGGGCTGCCTGGCCATGGGCATGTCGCCCGAGGAGGTGCAGCGCCGCACCCCGGAGATCATCGACTTCTCCGGCATCAACCAGCGGGGCGACTTCGCCTCGCTGCCGATGCGCACCTACTCCTCCGGCATGGGCGCCCGGCTGCGGTTCTCCATCGCCGCGGCCAAGAAGCACGACGTGCTGCTCATCGACGAGGCCCTCGCCACCGGCGACAAGATCTTCCGCAAGCGCAGCGAGCGGCGGGTACGGGAGCTGCGCGAGGGCGCCGGCACGGTGTTCCTCGTCAGCCACCAGCTCTCCTCGATCCGGGACACCTGCGAGCGGACGATCTGGCTGGAATCGGGCGTCCTGCGCATGGACGGCCCGACCGACGAGGTCGTCCGGGAGTACGAGGCGTTCAGCGGCAAGTAGCGCCCCGGCGCACGTACGGCATCCGCCCGGTGCCGGCCGACCGCGTCGCCCCGTGGGGGCGGCGCGGTCCGCGCGTTAAGGTTCATCCGGTCGCCGCCCGGGCGGAACCTTCTGTTCACGCACCCTGAGAGTGAGGCTTCGGCAATGACGCAGGACCACACCGCTGGCCCGACCGCCGCACCGGAGAACCCGGCACCGTGGCGGCCCTCGCGGACGGTGGCGGTGGTGCTGGCCGGCGGCACCGGGACCCGGCTGGGCCTCGGCATCCCGAAGCAGCTGCTCAAGATCGCCGGTAAGCCGATCATCGAGCACACCCTGGCGGTCTTCGAGGCGGCGCCCGAGATCGACGAGATCGTCGTGCTGATGGCCACGGGCCACCTCGCCGACGCCCAGCAGATCGTCGACAAGGCCGGCTTCCGCAAGGTCACCAAGGTGATCGAGGGCGGCGACACCCGCAACGCCACCACCCGGATCGCGCTCGACGCCGTCGGCGAGGGCGACTGCAACATCCTCTTCCACGACGCGGTGCGGCCCCTGGTCAGCGGCCGGATCGTCCGGGAGTGCGTGAACGCGCTCTGGACGTACTCGGCGGTCGACGTGGCGATCCCGTCGGCCGACACGATCGTCCAGGTCGACGAGGACGACTGCATCACCGACATCCCGGTGCGCTCCTCGCTGCGCCGGGGCCAGACGCCGCAGGCGTTCCGCTCGGGCACCATCCGCGAGGCCTACCGGCTCGCCGAGGGCGACCCGCACTTCGCCGCCACCGACGACTGCGGGGTGGTGCTGCGCTACCTGCCCGGCACGCCGATCAAGGTCATCGACGGCTCCGACGAGAACATCAAGGTCACCCACCCCGTCGACGTGCACCTGGCGGACAAGCTGTTCCAGCTCGCCGCCGCGCAGGCGCCCCGGGTGACCGACGAGCGCAGCTACACCGAGGAGCTGACCGGCCGGACCATCGTCGTCTTCGGCGGCAGCTACGGCATCGGCCACGACCTCGCCGAGCTGGCCCGCCGCTACGGCGCGCAGGTCTTCCCGTTCAGCCGCTCCAGCACCGGCACCCACGTCGAGCGCGCCGAGGACGTCGAGGCGGCGCTGAAGACCGCCTTCGAGGCCACCGGCCGGATCGACCACGTGGTGGTCACGGCCGGCATCCTGGAGAAGGGCGCCCTCGCCGAGATGGACCAGGACACCATGGACCGGGTGCTCCAGGTCAACTTCGTGGGGCCCGTCATCGTCGCCCGCCAGTCGCTGCCCTACCTCCAGCAGACCAAGGGCCAGCTGCTGCTCTACACCTCCAGCTCCTACACCCGGGGCCGGGCCCGCTACGCGCTCTACTCCTCCACCAAGGCGGCCCTGGTCAACCTCACCCAGGCGCTGTCGGACGAGTGGGCGGAGTTCGGCGTACGGGTCAACTGCATCAACCCCGAGCGGACCGCGACCCCGATGCGCACCAAGGCGTTCGGCGAGGAGCCGGAGCACACCCTGCTCGCCGCCGAGACCGTCGCCCAGTCGTCGCTGGACGTGCTGATCTCCGACCTGACCGGGCAGGTCATCGACGTGCGCCGCGCGCCCGGCGAGGTGCCGGCCCAGCCGGGGCCCGCGCGGGCCGAGCGGGACGCGAGCCTCGCCGACGCCGGCTGACGGCGGATTTCGGGCCACGGCGGGAAACGGAGCCGACATGCGTGGTGACCTGGTTCGGAAGCTGCTCGCCCGCGCGCTGGCCACCGGCCTGGCGGTGCTGGCGTTCCTCGTGGTCGCGCTGACCGGCGCGACCGGCTGGGGGCTGGGGCTGGCCGTGGGCGCCCTCGCGGCGGCCGCCTGGGAGCGGCGGGTGCGCCCGGGCGCCGACAACGCGGCGGAGACCGCGCTGGTCGCGGCGGCGATCCTGGTCGGCTACGCCCGCCGCCTCGACGCCGGCTTCGATCCCGCGCTGGCCGCGACCGCGCTGGTCCTGCTGGGGCTGGTGCTGCTGGTCAATCCGCTGCGGGACGCGGGCGGCCTGGAGGTGCGCGCCGCGAACCTGCCGGTGCGCTCCTGGACGCCGCTGGTCGCCGCCCGCCTCGGCGACGCCCTGGCGGGGCTGCTGGCCCTGCTGGCGCTGGCGGCCGTCGCGAACCTGCCGGCCGGCGTCGCGCTGGCGGCCGTGCTGCTGGTGGCCACCGGCGCCGGGGCGGTCGGGCTGGACCTGGCCCGGCGCCGGTTCCGCCCGGGGGCCGGCGGTTCGGCGGTGTCCCGCGCGCTGCGCCGGCACCAGCCCGAGTTCCTGCTGCACTTCTCCGCGCCGCCGGGCTCGGAGTACCAGGTCACCATGTGGCTGCCGTACCTGGAGCGGATCGGCCGGCCGTTCCTGGTGATGGTGCGCGAGCCGGAGTTCCTGCCGTTGATCGCGGCGGCCACCAGCGCTCCCGTGGTCTACTGCCCCACCACCAGGGCGATGGACGAGGCGCTGGTGCCCAGCCTGCGGGTGGCCTTCTACGTCAACCACGGCGCGAAGAACAGCCACTGCATCCGCTTCACCCAGCTGACCCACGTCCAGCTGCACCACGGCGACAGCGACAAGGCGCCCAGCGCCAACCCCGTCTCGGCGATCTTCGACCGGATCTTCGTCGCCGGCCAGGCCGCCATCGACCGGTACGCCCGCGCCGGGGTGGACATCCCGGCGGAGAAGTTCGTCGTCGTCGGCCGCCCGCAGGTCGAGTCGATCGAGGTACGCCCCGAGCCGGCGCACGGCCGGGCCAACCCGACCGTGCTCTACACGCCGACCTGGACCGGGCACAACGCGGACGCGAACTACTGCTCCCTGCCGGTGGCCGAGACCCTGCTGCGCCGGCTGCTCGACCGGGGCGCGACGGTGATCCTGCGCGCCCACCCGTACACCTCGCAGAACCCGGCGTCCGCCCGGCAGCTGGGCCGGCTCACCGAACTGCTGGCCGCCGACCGGGCGCGCAGCGGCCGGCAGCACGTCTTCGGCGCCGCCGCCAGCCGGGAGCTGACCCTGACCGAGTGCGTGAACCGCTCGGACGCGCTGATCTCCGACGTGTCCGGGGTGATCTCCGACTACCTCTACTCGGGCAAGCCGTACGCGGTGACCGACATGGTGGGCTCCGGCGACCGGTTCTGCGAGCAGTTCCCGCTCGCCGGGTCGGGCTACGTGCTGCGGCGCGACATGTCGAACGCGGACGAGGTGCTGACCGCGCTGCTGGACACCGATCCGCTGGCGTCGGCCCGCTGGGTCACCCGGAGCCGCTACCTGGGCGACTTCCCCGCCGAGACGTACGCCGAGGCGTTCCTGACGGCCGCGCGGCGCCAGCTCGACGAGGGCTGGATCCCGCCGGCCCCGCGTACCGCCGGCGGGCCCGGCCTGCCGGTCGATCCGGACGAGGCGACGCTCTCCCCCGCCACCTGACACGCCCGGCCGGCGGGGACGGGTCAGCGGTAGGGCTCGACGAGGTCCAGGACCGTCCCGGGGGCCTCGACGTGGGCGTTGTGCCCGAGGCCGGGCAGGGTGGCGACCGGCACGCCCAGCTCCTTGAGCTGGGCGTCGGTGACCATCGGGTCGTGCTCGCCACGGGCCAGCAGCACCGGCACGTCGGTCGCCGCCAGCAGGGCCGGCAGCTCCGGCTCGCCCACGTCGAACGCGGCGGGGTCCATCGCCAGCCGCCAGCGACCGTCGACCTGCCGCAGCCCGGCCTCCACGACGTGATGGTCCGGTGCGAAGAGCCCGGTAAGGCCGGCCACCCGCAGGTAGCGGCGGGCCGCCTCGTCCCGGCTCGCGAACCAGGTCACCGGACGGGCCGCCAGCTCACCCGCCTTCGCCAGCTCGGCCGGCGACCAGACCGCCTTGATGCCGAGGCCGACCACGGCCTCGACCGGCACCCCGGCGCCACGGGCGGCGAGCGCCAGCCCGACCACCCCGCCGAGGGAGTGCCCCAGCACGACGAGCCGGTCGCCTGCCGTCAGCCCGGCGGCGATCCGCGCGGCCAGGCCCGCGAACGAGTACTCCGGCAGCGGCGGCGACCAGCCGTGACCGGCGAGGTCCGGCGCCAGCCAGCGTCCCGCCCAGCGGCGCTCCAGCAGCGGCGCGCAGGGCAGCCACACGTCGCCGGTCGCGCCCATGCCGTGCAGCAGCAGGAGCACCCGCCGGCCGTCGCGGTCACCCGATTCATCGACCATGCCGCGCAGTCTGTCACCCACCGGGGCGCCGGGCGAGGGCCGTGACCCGGGCACGACAACGGGCGCCGGCCCCCGGGATGGGGGGCCGACGCCCGTCGGGGTCGCTCAGGCGGAGTAGCCGCGGGTGGCGGCCCAGTTCGCCAGGGCGATGGTGCTCATCCAGTACGACGCGGTCGCCGGGTTCGCCGAGTCGGCGATCTTCACGAGCCGTCCCTCGTCCTGGTAGCCGACCACGGCCACGTAGTGGCCGCCGGGGAACGAGTGCCAGCCGCCGTCGGTGTCCGTGGCGCTGCCGGCGACGTTCACCACGACGCCCCGCCCGTCGCCGATGGCCGCGACGACGTCGGCCTGGAGCCGGTCCATCTGCGCCGGGGTGGCGGCGCCGCCGGGGATCATCCGGGTCCGGTACGGCTCGCCCTTCACCGTCGCGTTCAGCACGCGGGTGGTGTCCTGGGCCGAGTCGGTGCCCATCTGGTCGGTGCCCAGCTGGGCACCGAGAGCGTCCTGGCTGCGTGCGATGCCGGCGGCGCTGAGGGCGTGCCGGACGGCCGCCGGACCGCAGTTGTAGAACGTGGTCTGGGCCTGGTAGTCGTAGTCCAGGCTCTTCGCGGCCGGTGGCTTCGGCGGCTCCGGCTTGCGGGTCAGGTCCGGGTCCGGGGCGGTGCTGGTGGCGCTGGCCGAGGGGGCGGCGCTGGCGGTGGCCGGGGCCGCGCTGGACGGGGCCGTCGCGATCCGGGCCTGGCCGCGCGAGGCCGCGGTGTCCTCGCGGGGCTCGCTCGCGGCGACCGGGGCCTGCGCGGCGGCGGGGGCCTCGTCGGCTCCGGCCAGCAGCGCGCCCGTGCCCGACGCCAGCACGAGCGCCGCGACGGACGCGGCGGCAAACTGGTACGGACGATCGGACGTGAGGCGACGTAGCTGTCGCCTGAGGTGGTGCTTCACGGTTTCCTCCACGGGCTCGGGGTGAGCGGCCGGCGGTCCGCGCCGCGGGCAGGGCGGACCGACCGCGCGGACGGGCGTCCGTGCGGGTCGTGGGCCACTCAGGGGATGCGCCCGGGATGCCGGGCGACGAACGGTGACCGGTCGGTCAGCTCGCTACCTGCGAAGGGGCGAGCGCGGGCACCGCGGCGCCGTGGAGACGGCGGAACAACCGAGGGGTGGGTGGGTGCTGCACGAGGATGGAACTCCTTCCGACGCCGCCGACCGGGTTAGCTGACGGATTCGGGCGGGAAGAACGCCCTACCACAGGCCTGCGGCCCACGGATTCACCCCACGAAGCACTGGGTCCCCGGCTCGTCGTTCACGATTGGGCGGGTCGGTGCGGCGTCGCCTCTGGGCGATCGGGTACCGCACCGGACGCGCCGACATTACTGGCCGGTCCGCGCCCTGCCAACCCCGCCCCACCTGCTTAAACCCTGATCGGGACGCAATTTTTGCGGGCAGCCCGCCACTGACGTGACTCAATGGGACGACCGTTTCGGCCGGCGCCCGAGGGTGACAACGGGACGAGTGGCGGGCATCGACCCCGAAACCCCGGCGGGAAACGACCCGGCCACGCCCTATGACCGGTTCGGCGTCGCGGTGACCGGCGTCACGGAAACGGTCGGGCTTTCTCGACCGGTGGGATTCCGCCGGGCGCTGGCCGCCCCGGTCGGAGCGGCCCGAGCCCGGGGCGGTCAGCGCGAGTCGACGTACGCCGCCGGGTGGTCGGCGGGCCGGGGACGCGGCACGGCGTCGCCCCGCTTCCCCGGTGGTGGCCCGGAGGCGCCGGGGTCCGTCCCGCCGTCGTCCCCGCCGCGCGGTGTCGGGCGGGCCGTCCTGCGCGGGGTGAGCAGCCGCATCATCGGCGTCTCGACGAAGCGGTGCAGCAGGGCGGCCAGGGCCAGGTTGACCAGCAGGAAGCCGAGCACCACCGCCAGCCCCCACCAGCCGGGGAACCCGACACCCCAGTCGCCGGTGAACCGCAGGACGCTGATCATCACCAGGACGTGCACCAGGTAGAAGGCGAAGGAGACCTCGCCGAGCCAGACCATCGGGCGGGACCGCCACGGCGAGCGCCGCCCGCGTACGTCGGCGTCCGCCGCCGCCGCGATGACCAGGATGTACGCCACCGAGAGCAGCGCCGCCCACAGTTCGGCGCGGACCCACTGCGCGGCGAGCACCCAGGTCGCCACGAACACCAGGCTGGCCACCGGCAGGCTCGGGCCCCGCCACCGGCCGCGCCGCATCAGCTCGGCGGCGGCCACGCCCATCCAGAACTCCAGCGACCGCACCGGCGGGAAGACCTGGGTGAACCACCACCGGCTCTCCTCCGGCACCAGGGACTGGGCCGGCCAGAGCGCCAGGATCAGCAGCGGGACCGCGACCACGACGGCCCACAGCGCCCACGGCCGGGCCCGGCGGATGAACGGCAGGGCCAACGGCAGGCAGAGGTAGAAGAAGAACTCGCAGGACAGCGACCAGCTGACCGTGTTGATGCTGTAGAAGTGGCCCGGCCGCGGGTCCCAGGCCTGGAGGAGGAAGAGGTTCTCCACCGCGACGACCCGGTCCACGGGGTCGGCGAACCAGGCCGCGACCGCCAGGGCCGCCACCCACAGGACCACGTGGCTCGGCCAGATCTTGGCCACCCGGCGGCGCCAGAACGCCCGGCGGGTGTCGCTGGGCCGGGCCGACCAGACCAGCACGAAGCCGCTGAGGATGAAGAAGAACTGCACGCCGGAGAGGCCGAGGGCGAAGGCCCAGTCCACGACGGCCTTGTGGCCGGGCTCGGCGATGATGCCCATCGTCGCGACGTGGAAACCGAAGACGAGCAGGGCGGCGACCCAGCGCAGCCCGGTCAGCGACGGCAGGCGGCTGGCCGGGGACGCGGGTCGGGCGGCCGGCGCGTCGGTCGCGGTCCCCGTCATGCCGGCATCCCGACGATCCGCAGGGTCACCAGCACGTACGTCTCCTCCTCGGCCTGTCGTGGGCACCTGCGCGGGGGGCCCGTCGGCGGCCCACGGTCGGCGCCGCCCCGCCGGGCACCCTACCCGGCGCCCCTGAGACTCTTTTCCGTCCCGTCCGTGAGTGTCCGTTCCGTCCCACCGGGTGGCGCGCGTTCCCCCCGCCCCTCGGTAACCGTTGCGTCCCGAACCGTGACGGGCGGCGACAGCCTCCGGATCCGCACCGACCGGTGGCTAGTATTCCGGGACCCGGAGGCCACGAGAGGCAGGGACGGATGCACCAGCGGATCCTGATGCGGGCGAAGAAGGGCCCCTTCGACGTCTACTCGCCGGAGGAGACGCACGAACGGAACTGGATCGGCGACAACAACGGCAACCTGGTCTTCAGCCACGCCGCCCACAAGCTCCTGCATACCGCCACCGCCGAGATCACCTCGACGGAGTTCAGGATCGACCCGCGCGACGCGGACATGATCAACGAGCGGTACGACGTCTACGTGGTGCCGCTCGCCAACGCCTTCCGGCGCAGCTACGCCCACCGCGTCGAGGTCATGACGAAGCTCATCGAGCAGCTCAAGATCCCGGTGGTGGTGCTGGGGGTGGGCGTGCAGACCGACATCCACGGCGACCGGGAGTACCTGCGCCCGATCGACGACGTCGTGACCCGCTTCGTACGGGCCGTCCTCGACCGCTCGCACAGCATCGGCGTACGGGGCGAGATCACCCGCGACTACCTGCGCACCCTGGGCTTCTCGGCCGTCGACGTGATCGGCTGCCCCTCGATGTTCCTGCACGGCGACGGCCTGCGGGTGGAGAAGCGCAAGGCCGCGCTGGAGCCGGAGGACCGGCTCGCGCTCACCGTCTCGCCGTACGTCACGTCGATGGCGGAGATCATCGCCAGTCATCACGCGCGGTACCCGAACCTGCGCTACCTGCCGCAGGACCTCAAGACGCTCGGCACGCTGCTCTACGGCGACGCCCCCGGGGACCGCGGCCGGTCCAGCAAGATCCCGATCCACACCTCACACCCGCTGTTCACCGAGGACAAGGTGCGGATGTTCGTCGACCCCTGGACCTGGATGGACTACCTGTCCGGGTTCGAGTTCGCGTTCGGCACCCGGATCCACGGCACCATCACCGCGCTGGTCTCCGGCACGCCCGGCTACCTCTTCGCCCACGACTCGCGCACCCTGGAACTCGCCCGGTACTTCGACATCCCGCACCGGGTGATGAAGGAGGTGCCGGTCGACGTCGACGCCGCCCAGCTCTACGAGGAGGCGGACTACACGGCGCTCAACGCGGGCCACAAGTCGCGCTACGAGACCATGCTCGCCTTCCTGACCAAGCACGACCTGGGCAACGCCTTCGCCGACGGCGACAGCGCGGCCCGGTTCGACGCGCAGGTGCGCTCCACCGCCTTCCCGCCGGCCGTACGCCCCGCCGCCGCGACCGCCACCGACGCGCTGCTGGAGCGGATCCAGTGGCTGCGCGACCGCAACGCCGCACTGCGCAAGGAGACCGAGACCCTGCGCGGGCAACGGCTCCAGACCCGGGTGAAGCAGGTGATCGGCGGCCGGGTGCGCCGGATACTGAACCGCTGAGCCCCGCACCACCGCCCCGGGCCGCCGGGCGGTCGCCGACCCGCGTGGTGGCCGGCGGGCGGCCGCGCATCCGTACACCTGTACCAACGCGGCGGGTACGCTGGGCGGATGACCGGGGCCACCTACCAGCCGTCGATGCTCGACCTCACCGCCGCCGGACCGTCGCTGTCCCCGCTGGCCGGCCGGCTGCGCCGGCACCCGCTCAGCCACGGCGCGTGGGTCGACCACCTCCCCGGCTGGGTCACCGGCTCCGACGAGGTCTTCGACGTCCTGCTGCGCGACGTCCCCTGGCGTGCCGAGCGCCGCACGATGTACGACGCCGAGGTCGACGTGCCCCGGCTGCTCTGCTGGTACGCCGGGCACCGACCGCTGCCGCACCCGCTGCTGAGCGAGGCGCGCGCCGCCCTCACCCGGCACTACGCCCCCGAGCTCGGCGAGCCCTTCGTCACCGCCGGCATGTGCCTGTACCGCTCCGGCCGGGACAGCGTCGCCTGGCACGGCGACACCCAGGGCCGTTCCGCGCACACCGACACGATGGTCGCCATCGTCTCGTTCGGCTCGCCCCGCCCGCTGCTGCTGCGGCCCCGCGGCGGCGGCGACAGCCTGCGCTTCCCGCTCGGCCACGGCGACCTCGTGGTGATGGGCGGCTCCTGCCAGCGCACCTGGGAGCACGCCGTGCCCAAGACCTCCCGACCCGTCGGGCCCCGCGTCAGCGTCCAGTTCCGCCCCGCCGGCGTCGCCTAGCCAGGGCGGCCCGCAGGGCCGCACCGGGCCTCTGCTAGAAACGACTCCTGGGTTTCACCTGCGCCCCCGTCACCTCTTCACGACGCGAAGGGCGTTCCATGACCCAGTCCTCCACCGAGCCGCGCTCCCGTTGGTCCGCGTGGGCGGTCCACGGCGACGGCCGGTCCATCCGCCCCGGCGACGTGGTCCACCCCGGCGAACGCCTCTCCTGGCCGCGAACCCTCGGCGTCGGCGTGCAGCACGTCGTGGCGATGTTCGGCGCCACCTTCACGGTGCCGCTGATCACCGGATTCCCGCCCGCCACCACGCTCTTCTTCTCCGGGCTCGGCACGCTGCTGTTCCTGCTGATCACCGGCAACCGGCTGCCCTCGTACCTCGGCTCGTCCTTCGCCTTCATCGCGCCGGTGCTGGCGGCGAAGGCCGGCGGGGACATCGGCCCGGCGCTCGGCGGCATCGTCGTCGCCGGCGCGGCGCTGGCCGTCGTCGGGCTGGTCGTCCAGCTCGCCGGGTCGCGCTGGATCGACGCGCTGATGCCACCCGTGGTCACCGGGGCGATCGTCGCGCTGATTGGCCTGAACCTCGCCCCGGTGGCCTGGGACGGCGACGGCAGCGGCACCGGCGTGAAGGCGCAGCCGCTGATCGCGGTGGTGACCCTGGCCGCGATCCTGCTCGCCACGGTGGCGTTCCGGGGCTTCCTGGCCCGGCTGTCCATCCTGCTCGGGGTGGGGGTCGGCTGGGCCCTCGCCGCCGCGCTCGGCGACCTGGATCCGAAGGCGGTCGACGGGCTGCGCGACGCCGCCTGGGTCGGCCTGCCCGAGTTCCACGCGCCGAGCTTCAGCCTGCGCGCGGTCGTGCTGGTGATCCCGGTGATCCTGGTGCTGATCGCCGAGAACGCCGGGCACGTCAAGGCGGTCGCCGCGATGACCGGCCGCAACCTGGACCGGGACATGGGCCGGGCGTTCATGGGCGACGGGTTGGCCACGATGCTCGCCGGCTCCGGCGGCGGCTCCGGCACCACCACGTACGCGGAGAACATCGGCGTGATGGCCGCGACGCGGGTCTACTCCACCGCCGCGTACTGGATCGCCGGCCTGACGGCGGTCCTGCTGGGGCTGAGCCCGAAGTTCGGGGCGCTGATCCTCACCGTGCCGGCCGGCGTGCTCGGCGGCGCCACCACCGCCCTGTACGGCCTGATCGCCATCCTCGGCGCGCGGATCTGGATCGAGAGCCGGGTGGACTTCCACGACCCGGTGAACCTCATGACCGCCGCCGTCGCGGTGATCGTCGGCGCGGCCAACTACACCCTCACCGCCGGCGACCTCTCGTTCAACGGCATCGCACTGGGCACCGCCGCCGCCCTGATCGTCTACCACGGCATGCGCCTGGTCGCCCACCTGCGCGGCACCACCCCCACCCCAGCACCCTGACCCCGCCGCCTGTCCCGCCCCGGCCCCTGCTCCGTCGATCATGAAGTTGACCGACGGGAACCGGACATTCCACACCGCTGACCTCATGATCAACGGGCAGGGGGCGGGACAGGCGGCGGGGCGGGGCAGGGGGTGGGTGGACACGGAAAGGGGGCCGGCCGCAGTGCAGCCGGCCCCTTCCGTGGGCGGTCAGTCGCGGTCGATCTGGTGGCCGACGACCGTGGGGCCCAGCATCACGGCGAAGCCGGAGCCGTCGCGGCGCGGGTCCGCCGCCGGCAGTTCCACCGGCTCGCCGGTCGCCGTGGCGCCGACCGGCCGGGGCCCGACCCAGGCGACGGCCACGTCCGTCTCACCCTTGAGGAAGCGATGGGCGCGCACGCCGCCGGTCGCCCGCCCCTTCGCCGGGTACGCCTCGAATGGCGTGACCTTCACCGTGGCGCCCGTGGAGGTGACCACCATCGGCTCGCCGTGACCCGGGTCGTCGGTGCGTACGGCGCCGAAGAACACCACGCGGGAACCGGCGGGCAGGTTGATGCCCGACATGCCGCCGCCCTTGATCCCCTGCGGCCGGACGAGTCCGGCGGCGAAGCGCAGCAGCGACGCCTCCGAGGTGACGAAGGTCAGCGTCTCCGCGCCGTCGGTGAGCCAGGTCGCCCCGACCACCTCGTCGCCCTCCCGCAGGCCGATCACCTCGAACTCGTCGGAGCGCACGGGCCACTCCGGCGCGCAGACCTTGACCACGCCCTGCCGGGTGCCCAGGGCCAGGCCCGGGGATCCCTCCGCGGTGGGCCCCAGCGGTGCCAGCCCGACCACGGTCTCCCCCGGCTCCAGCGGCACCACCTCGGCGGCGGCCATCCCGCCGCGCAGTGAGACCGTGCCCGCCTGCTCGGGCAGGACCGGCAGCGGCAACACGTCGACCTTGAACGCCCGGCCGGCGCTGGTCACCAGCAGCACCCGCCCCCGGGCGGTGGAGTGCACGACGGCGCGTACGGCATCGTGCTTGACCCGGCCGTGCCGCCGGCGGCCCTCGGAGGCCTCCTCCGACTCGGCCGCCGTCCGGGCGACCAGCCCCGTCGCGGAGAGGATCACCTGGCAGGGATCGTCGGCCACCTCGAGCGGGCCGGCCGGCGCGGACGCGGCCAGCACCTCCTTGAGGTCGCCGTCGACGAGCGTGGTGCGCCGCGGCGCACCGAACTGCTTGACCACCGCCGCCAGCTCGTCGGAGACGACCTTCTTCAGCACCTTGGGGTCGTCGAGGATGGTGGAGAGCTCGGCGATCTCCTTGCGCAGCTTCTCCTGCTCGGCCTCCAGCTCGATGCGGTCGTACTTGGTCAGCCGGCGCAGCGGGGTATCCAGGATGTAGGTGGCCTGGATCTCGGAGAGCCGGAACTTCTGCATCAGGCCGTCCTTGGCGGCCTGGGCGTCCTCGCTGGCCCGGATGAGCTTGACCACCTTGTCGATGTCGAGCAGGGCGATCAGCAGGCCGTCGACCAGGTGCAGCCGCTCCTCGCGCTTGCGGCGGCGGTAGGAGCTGCGCCGGGTCACCACCTCGTAGCGGTGGGCCAGGAAGACCTCCAGCAGCGCCTTCAGCCCGAGGGTCCGCGGCTGCCCGTCGACCAGCACCAGGTTGTTGACGCCGAACGACTGCTCCAGCGGGGTGAGCCGGTAGAGGTCGGCGAGCAGCGCCTGCGGGTTGACCCCGACCTTGCACTCGACCACGAGGCGGGTGCCGCTCTCCCGGTCGGTGAGGTCCTTGACGTCGGCGATGCCGGTGAGCCGCTTGGTCTTGTTGACCTCGTTGGTGATGGCCGCGATGACCTTCTCCGCGCCGATGCCGTACGGCAGCTCCACGACGGTGATGGCCTGCCGGCCCCGGCTGCCCTCCAGCGGACCGATCTCGACCTTGCCCCGCATCCGGACGACCCCGCGCCCGGTCTCGTAGGCCCGCCGCACCTCGTCGAGCCCGAGCAGCAGGCCGCCGGTGGGCAGGTCCGGACCGGGGACGAACTCCATCAGCTTGTCGAGCGTGGCGTCCGGGTGGTTGATCAGCCACCGGGCGGCGGAGACGACCTCGCCGAGGTTGTGCGGGATCATGTTGGTCGCCATGCCGACCGCGATGCCCGAGGCGCCGTTGACCAGCAGGTTGGGGAACGCGGCGGGCAGCACCGTGGGCTGGGTCAGCGAGCCGTCGTAGTTGGGCTCGACGTCGACCGTGTCCTCGCCCAGCTCGCCGACGAGCAGCATCGCCTCCCGCGACATCCGCGCCTCGGTGTATCTCGAGGCCGCCGGCCCGTCGTCCGGGCTGCCAAAATTTCCATGCCCGTCGATGAGCGGCGCGTTCAACGAGAAGCTCTGCGCCAGCCGCACCATCGCGTCGTAGATGGCCGTGTCGCCGTGCGGATGATACTTGCCCATCACGTCGCCGACGATGCGCGCGGACTTCACGTGCCCCCGGTCGGGGCGGTGCCCCTGCTCGTACATCGACCAGAGGATGCGCCGGTGCACCGGCTTGAGGCCGTCGCGGGCGTCGGGCAGGGCCCGCGAGTGGATCACCGAGAAGGCGTACTCCAGGTAGGAGTCGGAGACCTCGGTGACCAGCGGGTTGTCGAAGACCCGCGCGCCGGCCTGGTCGAAGGCGGACAGGTCCACCTTGGCGCGGTCGTCCTTACGGCGTGCCATGGTTCAGCTTCCCTCTCGGCGGGCGGTGCTCATGCGTCGATCGCCTCGCGGTCGACGCGGTCGGCGGAGTCGATCAGCCAGTTGCGACGCGGCTCGACCTTCTCCCCCATCAGCAGTTCGAGGATCCGCTCGGCGGCGTCGACGTCGTCGAGGGTGATCCGGCGGACGGCCCGGGTGGCCGGGTTCATCGTCGTCTCCCACAACTCGTCGGCGTCCATCTCGCCGAGACCCTTGAAGCGCGGGATCGGGGTGACGATCTGCTTGCCGGACTTCTCCAGCTTGCGGACCGTCGCCTCCATCTCCGCCTGCGTGTAGGTGTAGATGGTCTGCGGGTTGCGCCCCCTGGTGGTGATCTTGTGAAGGGGCGGCATGGCCGCGTAGAGGCGGCCGGCCTCGATCAGCGGCCGCATGTAGCGGGCGAAGAGCGTGATCAGCAGGGTGCGGATGTGCGCGCCGTCCACGTCGGCGTCCGCCATGATCAGCACCCGGCCGTAGCGCATGGCCGACAGGTCGAACGTGCGGCCGGAGCCCGCGCCGAGCACCTGCACGATGGCGGCGCACTCGGCGTTGTCGAGCACCTGCTGGAGGTTGGCCTTCTGCACGTTGAGGATCTTGCCGCGAATCGGAAGAAGCGCCTGATATTCGGCAGATCGGGCAAGTCGCCCTGTTCCGAGGGCGCTGTCGCCCTCCACGATGAACAGCTCGCTACGCTCGATGCCCGCCGCGCGGCAGTCGACCAGCTTCGGCGGCATCGACGCGCCCTCCAGGGCGGTCTTGCGCCGGGCGGCGTCCTTCTGCTGCTTCTGGGTCAGCCGCACGCGCGCCGCGTCGACGACCTTCTGCAGGACCGTGCGCGCCTCGGCCTTGGTCCGGCGGTCCTCCAGCCAGGCCTTCAGGTGCTGCTCCACCAGCGTCTGGATCACCTTGGTGATGCCCGCGGTGGAGAGCTCGTCCTTGGTCTGCGAGGTGAACTGCGGCTCGGGGATCCGCACGTGCACGACGGCCGTCATGCCCTCCAGGACGTCGTCCAGGGTGGGCGGATCCTCCTTGGCCTTGAGCAGGCCACGGGTGTTGCGGACGGCGTCGGCGAGGGTACGCGCCAGACCCCGCTCGAAGCCCTTGCGGTGGGTGCCACCGTGGGCGTTGCGGATGGTGTTGGTGAAGCACTCGACGGTGCGCTCGTAGCCGGTGCCCCAGCGGAAGGCCACCTCGACCTCGGCCCGACGCTGCACGTTGGACTGCATGACGCCGTTGGCGTCGGCGGCGTTCTCGCGGTAGGTGCCCTCGCCGGTGACCATCAGCATGCCCGAGACGGGCCGGTCGCCGGCCGGCGCGAGGAACTCCACCATGTCGGTCAGGCCGTTGGGGTAGTGGAAGCTCTCCTCGGTCGGCTCCTCGCCGGTGTGGTCGCGCAGCGTGTAGCTGACGCCCGGCACCAGGAACGCGGTGTTGCGCAACTTCATCCGCACCGCGTCGGCGTCCAGCGTGGCGCCGGTCTCGAAGTAGCGCGTGTCGTGCCACCAGCGGATCGACGTGCCGGTGCGCTGGCCGCGCTTCATCGCGCCGACGATCTGCAGCCCGGGCCCCGGGGTGAACGCGGCGTCGGGCCCGTCGCCGTCGAAGACCCCGGGCACGCCGTGCCGGAAGGACATCGCGTGGACCTTGCCACCCCGACGCACGGTGACGTCGAAGCGGCGGGACAGCGCGTTGACCGCCGAGGCGCCGACGCCGTGCAGACCGCCGGAGGTCTTGTAGCCGGAGCCGCCGAACTTGCCGCCGGCGTGCAGCCGGGTGAGCACCAGCTCGACGCCGGAGATGCCGGACTTGGCGTGCACGTCGGTGGGGATGCCCCGCCCGTCGTCGTCGACCTGGACCGAGCCGTCGGCGTGCAGCGTCACCTCCACCTTCGTGGCGTGGCCGGCGACGCCCTCGTCCGTGGAGTTGTCGAGGATCTCGTTGACGAGGTGACCCACGCCACGACTGTCGGTGGAGCCGATGTACATGCCGGGCCGCTTCCGGACGGCGTCCAGCCCCTCGAGGTGCGTGAGGTCGTCGGCCCCGTACAGGGTCTCAGGGTCTGCGGTCAACTGGTCGTACTCCCAGGTCTCGGCGATGTGGTGCCGCGTCCGACGTCGCGGGTCGGCCGGCGCGCCGCAGCGAGCCTAACCGGGAGATGCGACAGGACGACGGCGCCCCGCAGCGAGGCACGCGGCTGGTGGCGGGGCGGGTCCGGGCGGCGGGGTCGCGCGCTCCGTCCGGTTCCGGCGTATCGGAGCCACCGTGACCGGTTTGCGAACGAGCCGGCGACGGGTGGGTCCAGCCGTGACAACAACGGTGCCCCGGCCGGCCTTCCCGGCGCGGCCCGCCGGGGCGAACGTGTCCGCCGTCGAAAGATTCTGTTACCGGTCCATTGACGCCCGTCGCGTCCGGATGATGTGATCTCGCTCTCAGAGGATCTTTCATATTTCGATGGACAGATGGAGGACGTGATGTCCAGGTTCCGTCGTACCGCGCTCGCGGCGGCGCTCACCGTGGCCACCGCCACACTGTCGACCGCCGTCGGGCTGTCCGCCCCGGCCTCGGCAGCCCCGCCCACCGCCGCGGTGGCGCTCGGCGACAGCTTCATCAGCGGCGAGGGCGCCGGGGCGTACACCCCGGTCGCCGACGTCAACGGGGTCGCCCAGGGCTTCCCGGGTTGGACCGCGGCGAACAGCAACGCGTTCTTCTGCCACCGCTCGGCGAACGCCTCGCTGCACCGGGCCAACCTGCCGGGCATCCAGGACCGGTTCAACCTCGCCTGCTCCGGCGGCCAGCCGCACGACATCGCCGCCGCCTCCTCGGCCCGGGCCAACGGCCGCCAGGTGGCCGCCCAGCTCGACCAGCTCCGCGCCGTCGGCCGGACCCACGACATCGACCTGGTGCTGCTCGGGCTCGGCTCGAACAACAGCTCGTTCACCTTCGGCAGCGTCGCGGAGAAGTGCGCGAACCGGTTCATCGCCGACGCCTGGACCGGCTGGTGGGAGTTCTGGGCCTACCTGGGCGGACCGGTGGAGCAGAAGCCCTGCACCGACGCCGACCTGGCCACCGCCGCCCAGTGGAGCGCCGCGACCGCGGAGACCACCTCGGCCGTACGCCAGCTGCTCACCACGCTGCGCGAGATCGACGCCGACGGCCAGCACCGGATCGTCCTGCAGGACTACACCAACCCGCTGCCGTTCGACCTCGAGCCGCGCTTCCACGAGGAGGACAGCAGGGACGACACCCGGGACAAGTTCCGCGCGCTGGGCGCCGAGCGGTACGCGGCCGGCTGCCCGATCCACCGGGCCAGCCTGCTACCGGGACACCGCTTCTCGCAGGGGCTGGGCACGATGGTGAAGTCCACGCGGGACACCCTGGCCGCGGAGTTCCCCGGCGCGGACCTGGTCTACCTCAACGTGCAGCGGGCCTTCGACGGTGCCCGGCTGTGCGAGTCCGGCACGAGCCCCACCGGAGCCCTCGCCACCCCGATCCGCCTGCAGGACAGCCCGCCGAACGGCGTCTTCGTCACCAGCCTCTCCGGCAAGGACAAGATCGCCATCCAGCGGATCGCGAACACCTGCGTGAGCTACTTCCAGACCTGCCAGGAGTCGTGGCACCCGAACGCCGCCGGTCACCAGGTGCTCGGGCAGTGCCTGACGGGCGCGGCCACCACGGGTGCGCGCTCCGTGGCCTGCGTCCGCGCCGGGGACGGCTCGATCACGGTCTCCTGACCACGACACCTCCCGGAACCGGAACCCCGTGCCGCTCGGCGCGGGGTTCCGTGCTCCGGGGACGGGTCAGTCGCGGGTGGCTGCGCCCAGCACGTGCGGGGCGGCCGGGGCCGGGAGCGCGCTGTCGGGGAAGCGGAACGCGTCCAGCTCGGTGACGGTGAAGCCCGCCGCCCGGATCGCGGCCACCGTGTCGCGGCCGGCGTGGCAGCCGCCGCAGAGCAGCGGCCACACGGTCGCGTCGACCAGCCGCTGGACGCGGCGCAGGCCGGGGGTCTGCGCGCGTACGTGCTCGAAGAATCGCACCTGCCCGCCGGGCCGCAGCACCCGGCGGGCCTCGCGCAGCGCGGCGGCCTGGTCGGCCACCGAGCAGAGCACCAGGGACAGCACCACCGCGTCGGCGTCGCCGTCGGGCGCCGGCAGCGCCTCGGCGAGGCCGTCGACCACCTCGACGGGTACGGGCGCGTCGGCCGCCGCCACCAGCGCCGCCGCCCGCAGGCGGGGTTCCGGCTCGACCGCCAGCACCCGCTCGACGGTGCCCGGGTAGTGCGCGAAGGTGCGGCCGTTGCCGGCACCGACCTCGACCACCCGGCCCGCGAGGCCGGCCACGAGCCGGCGGCGGTGGGCGGCCGCGCCGGCGGCGTCCATCGCCACGCTCGCCCGCGCGAACACCCGCGCGAACACCGGGCGGGAGACCGCACCACGGGACATCGTCGCTCCTCAGACCGGATCGGGTACGGCCCGCCGGCCGACCGGGGACGACGGCGCGACCGACAGAGGTGGCTCCCCGGGCGACGGCGCGACAGGCGTCGGCGCCGGGCGGGGGCGGGGCAGGCCGAGGGCGAGCAGCACCGGGCCGGTCGGCCCGTCGACGAGACCGCCGAGGGTCACGCCGTCCAGTACGGCGAGGAAGGCGTCGCGGGCCCGGCGCAGCTCGCCGCGCAGCCGGCAGGCCGCGCGCAGCGAGCACGCCGGCTCGTCGCAGGACACCACCTCGTCGTCGCCCTCGAAGGCCCGCACCACGTGCCCGACCGTGGTGTCCCCGCCGTCCTCGGCGAAGGCCACCCCGCCGGAGCGGCCCCGGATGGTGACGAGCACGCCGAGCCGCTGCAACCGCTGCACGACCTTGGCGACGTGGTTGCGGGGCAGGTCGAGCTGGTCGGACAGCTCGTCCACGGTCATCCGTCGCGGGTTCGCGGCGGCGAGCATGGCGATACGCAGCGCCATGTCGGTGGACCGGTTGAGCTTCACGTCTCGACCCTAGCCACCGCGGTCGAGCCCCCACCACGGTCGACCGGGCCCGGGATGTGATCCGGACGACCCCCGACCCGGGACCTTCGGCCCTGAAGAGGTATCTCGAATACCTGTTTTGCTGTCCGGGTTCGAGCGGTTCACCTCAGAAGGAGACAGTCGTGCTCTCGGAGTCCTCAGCAGCAGTGGTGACGGCGACCCTGCCCGCCGTGCAGGCGCACGGCGAGGCGATCACCGGCCGGTTCTACCAGCGGATGTTCGACGCGCACCCCGAACTGCTCGACATCTTCAACCGCAGCAACCAGGCCACCGGCACCCAGAAGGCCGCGCTCGCGGCCGCCGTGGTCGCGTACGCGGAACACCTGACCGGCGGCAGCCACGCGCCGTGGGGGCCGATCCTGGACCGCATCGCGCACAAGCACGCCTCGCTCGGCATCACCGCCACCCAGTACACGATCGTCGGCCGGCACCTGCTCGCCGCCGTCGGCGAGGTGCTCGGCGACGCCGTCACCGCCGAGGTGGCGGCGGCCTGGGACGAGGTCTACTGGCTGCTGGCCTGTGAGCTGATCGCCCGGGAGGCCCGCCTCTACACCGTGGCCGGGCTGGCCGAGGGCGAGCCCGTGTGGCGCGACTGGCGGGTCACCGCCCGGACCAGCGAGGCGCTGGACGTCGTGTCGTTCACCCTGGTCCCGGCCGACGGCGGCCCGGTGCCCACCTTCGTCCCGGGCCAGTACACCTCCGTCGCCGTCGACCTGGACGGCGGGCGCGGTCAGCAGATCCGCCAGTACAGCCTCTCCGGCTGCCCCGGCGCCGAGCACTGGCGGATCACCGTCAAGCGCGTACGCGGCGTCGGCGGCGCCCCCGACGGCATGGTCTCGACCTTCCTGCACGAGCGCGTGGGCGTCGACGACGTCCTCCGGCTCAGCCCGGCGTTCGGCGAGGTCAGCGCGGTGGCCGGAGAGGGCCCGCTGCTGCTGGTCAGCGCGGGCATCGGCCTGACCCCGGCGATGGCCGCGCTGGAGCACCTGGCCGCCACCGAGCCGCAGCGCCCGGTGGTGCTGGTGCACGCCGACCGGGCCGGCGCGGCGCACGCGTTCCGCGGCGAACTGCCGCGCCTGCACGCCGCGCTGCCCAACCTGCGCACCGCCCTCTGGTACGAGGACCTCACCGACGGCGAGCTGGCCGGGGTGACCGCCGAGGTCATCGCGGGGCGGGTCGACCCGGCACTGATCCCGCTCTCCCCCGACGCCCACGTGCACCTGTGCGGGCCGTTGCCGTTCATGAACACCGTCCGGGGCGGCCTGCTGCGCCGTGGGGTGCCCGTGGAGCGGATCGCCTACGAGGTCTTCGGGCCGGGCATGCTCCACGACGACCGGTCCTGACCGACTATCGTCGGCCGGTCACGGGCGGTGGGGCGGTTCGCCCCGCCGCCCGTCGGCGTCTCCACACCCGACGGAGAGTCCCCCACGACGAGCCGGGCGGGCGGCGGTTAGGAGGGGAGGTCCAGGGTAGGGACTCCTGCGGCGGGGTCCGCCAGGCGGCGAGGAGACGCCCCGGGGCTCGACCGGGTCCCCGCCGACGGGCCGGCCGATGGAGGAAGCACATGCGTATCGCGATGATCTCGGAGCACGCCAGTCCGCTCGCCGTCGGAGGGGCGGAGGAATCCGGCGGTCAGCACACGCACGTGGCGGAACTCGCCGCCGCTCTGGTGGGCGAGGGGCACGACGTGCGCGTCTACACCCGGCGCGACTCCACCGCCCCGCCCGACTCCGTGCTCACCTCCGACGGCTACCAGGTGTGCCACGTGCCGGCCGGGCCGGCGCTGCGGGTGCCGGGGGACGAGCTGCTGCCGCACCTGGGCGAGTTCGGTCGCTGGCTGGCCGGCCAGTGGCGCGACGGCGACTGGGTGCCGGACGTGGCGCACGCCCACTACTGGACGAGCGGACTGGCCACCCTGCACGCCGGCCGGCGTACCGGGGTGCCGGTGGTGCTGACGTACCACAGCCTCGGCTCCGTCAAGCGGCATACGAAGGGCGACCGGGACACCAGCCCACCAGGCCGGGTGGGCTACGAGCGGGCCCTGGGCCGGGCCGCGGACCGGGTCATCGTGCAGTGCCAGGACGAGGTGGGCGAGCTGGTGCGCCTCGGCGTGCCCCGGTCCCGGATGACGCTGGTCCCCGCCGGGGTCAACCAGGAACTGTTCCGGCCCGAGGGGCCCGTCGCCCCGCGCGACCCGGCCCGTCACCGGATCATCACCGTGGGGCGGCTGGTGGAACGCAAGGGCATCCAGGACGTCGTACGCGCCCTGCCGGCCGTCCCGGACGCCGAGTGCGTGGTGGTGGGCGGACCGCCCGCGAAGCTGCTGCCGGCGGACGGCTTCGCCCGCCGCCTCCGCGCGCTCGCCGAGTCCTGCGGCGTCGCCGACCGGGTGAAGCTGCTGGGCGGGCTGCCCCGGGAGGAGCTGGCCCCGTGGTACCGCTCGGCGGACCTGCTGGTGGCCGCCCCCTGGTACGAGCCGTTCGGGCTCACCCCGTTGGAGAGCATGGCGTGCGGGGTGCCGGTCGTCGGCACGAACGTCGGCGGGATCGCCGACAGCGTGGTCGACGGCCTGACCGGCGACCTCGTGCCGCCGCGTGACCCCCGGATCCTCGGTTCCACGGTCCGCCGGCTCCTCGCCGACAAGGTCCGTCGTTTCACGTACGCGACGGCGGCGCTGGACAGGATCCGCAACCGGTACTCGTGGAAGCGCTGCGCCGAGCAGCTGAGCGCGGTCTACGCCACGGTCAGCACGGTCGGCCGCCCCGCTCCGGCGGTGGCGTGACGCGGACGACCCAGGGGCGTCACGCGGACGACCCAGGGGTGTCACGCGGGCGATCCGACGCGCGTGACGCCCACCACCCGGTGGTTACCCGTCGGTAGCCTCGGGCCGTAGCCTGGGGCGGTGAACGCGACGGGGGAATACCGGCAGGAGTTCGTCGAGGTCGACGGGGCCCGCATCGGGCTACAGGTGTATCCCGATCCGGACGGCGTCACGGACGCCCCGCTGGTGCTGATCACGCCCGCCATGGGGGTCCGGGCGCGCTACTACCGCCCGTTCGCCGCCGCGCTGCGGGCCGCCGGCCTGGCCGTGGCCGTGGCCGACCTGCGCGGCACCGGGGAGAGCACCCCGAAGCCGAGCCGCGCCTGCCGGTACGGCTACGCGGAGCTGACCGCCGACGTGGGCGCCGCGCTGGGGGCGCTCAAGGCCCGGCGGGACGGGCGCAGGACGCTGCTGCTCGGGCACTCCCTCGGCGGGCAGGCCGCCCTGCTGCATCTCGCCGTGCACGGCGGGCATGACGTCGACGGGCTGGCGCTGGTCGCCGTCGGCGTGCCGTGGTGGCGCAGCTACCCGGGCCTGCGCGGGTACGGCGTCCTGCCGTACACCCAGGGGATCGCGGCGACCGCCCGGCTGCTCGGCGTCTGGCCGGGCTGGGGCTTCGGCGGCCGGCAGGCGCGCGGCGTCATCCGGGACTGGGCGCACACGGCGCGGACCGGGCGCTTCCCGCACCTGGACGGGGTGGACGCCGAGGCGGCCGTGCGGGCGCTGCGCACCCCTGTGCTCGCGGTCAGCGTCGACGACGACCAGTACACCCCGCACGAGACCCTCGACCACCTGTGCGCGAAGCTGGCCGCGGCGCCCGTCGCCCGCGAGCGCTACACGGCGGCGCAGGCCGGTGCCCGGATGGACCACTTCACCTGGGTACGCGCGAGCGGGCCGCTGGCGGCCCGGGTGGCCCGCTTCGCGGCGGACCTGCCGGCCCGCTGACCGCCCTCAACCGACCCGCAGCACCAGCAGGGCGACGTCGTCGTCCGGCGCGGCGGTGAGCCCGGCGAGCAGCGCGTCGCAGAACGCCTCCAACGGCAGGTGGCACAGCCGTCCGGCCGCCGCCCGCAGACGTTCGATGCCGGCGTCGATGGGCAGGTCGCGGCGCTCGACCAGCCCGTCGGTGTAGAGCACCAGGGTCGCGCCCGGTTCGAGGTCGGTCTCGTGGTCGCGGCGCGGCAGCGGCCCGACACCGAGCAGCGGGTCCGGGTCGGTGACCAGCAGCCGCGCGGTGCCGTCCGGGTGCACGAGCACCGGCGGCGGATGGCCGGCGTTGCACCAGGTGAGGTGCGCCGAACGCGGGTCGCCTGCGGCGCCCGGAACGCGCACGTGCCCCACCATGGCCGAGGCGAACGTCGACACACCCAGCCCGCGCAGGGCCCGTTCGAGTCCGGCGAAGATGGCCGCCGGCGGCTCACCCAGCACGTACGCGACGCCGCGCAGCGTGCTGCGGATCTGGGCCATCGCGGCCATCGCGGCGCGGTCGTGCCCGGTGACGTCGCCGATCACGACGGTGGTGGCCCCGTCGGCGGCGGGGAACGCGTCGTACCAGTCCCCGCCGACCTGCTCGTGCTGCACCGCCGGGTGGTACCGCACCGCGATGTCGAGGCCTGCCACCGGCGGCGGGTCGGAGAGCAGGCTGCGTTGCAGCGTCTCCGAGGTCCGCCGCTGTTCCCCGTGCACCCGGATCCGGTCGAGCGTCTGCGCGCACTGCGCCGCGAACGCGCCCAGCACCTCCACCTCGCGCCGCTCGAACGGGTGCGGCGCGCGCCAGCCGACGGTCAGGGCGCCGAGCAGCCGCTCCCCCACCCGCAGCGGCAGTGAGGCCCACGCCTCCAGTCCCGTGGTGTCGACGACCTCCGCCATCTCCGGCGCGAAGTCCAGCGCGGCGGCCCGGTCGGGCAGGAAGACCGTGCGACCCGTGTACGCCGAGACGCTGGACGGCAGCGGACCGGTCAGCGGCAGCTCGGCGTAGCGGGCGCGGGCGCCGCCGCCGAGGCTGTCCGTCAACGTCAACCGCAGCAGGTCGGTGTCGTCGCGCACGGCGACGGCGCCGCCGTCGGCGCCGAGCGCCCCGAGTCCCCGGTCGACGACCACCTCGGTCAACTCGGCGACGCTCTCGCAGCCGGCGAGGTCGGCGGCCAGGTCGACCAGGGTGGCGAGGCGGCGGTTTGCCACCGCCTGTGCCTCCAGCGCGCCGCGCAGTTCCTGCGCGCGGGCGTACAGGTCGGCCTCGGCCGCCTCCATGCGCCGCCGGAAGCTCTCGCCGCGGGCCTGTTCGTCCCTGGTCCGCTGCCGTTGCCGGACGAAGTCCGTGACGTCCTCGGGCCGGTGCAGCAGCAGCACGACGCGCCCGTGGTCGTCGAGGATCGGCACGTTCATCGGGCTCCAGTACCGCCGCACGAAGCCGCCGGCGCCGTCGGGGATGTCGTAGCGCTGCAACGCCATCGTGTCCGCCCGCCCCGTCTCCCGCGCCCGCAGCAGGGAGGCCCGCAGGTTCGGCACCCCGGTGCCCTCCGGGTCGTCCGGGTTCGCTGGGAACGCGGCGAACACCTCCCGCCCGAGCAACTCCTCCCGGGTACGGGCGGTGGCGCGCAGGTACGCCTCGTTGACCTCGACGATCACCAGGTCCGGATCGAGCACCAGGTACGGCGACGGCGCGGCGTCGAAGATCCGCACGTGGTCCACCGCCGCCGGTCCGCCCGACCGGTCCCGCCCGTCGCCCACGTCCCTCGCTCCCGACCTCGCCCGTCCCCGTACGCCCGTCCCGGGCGGCCTTCCGCCGCCCGGGACGCCGCTGATCATTCGTCGGTGTCGACGGGCACCATCTCGCCGTCGCGCTCCACGCGGGTCTCGCCGCGCTCGGCCGGCGGCGGCACCTGGGCCGTGGTCTTGCGCGGATCGTTGTCCGGGTGCATCAGCACCGCGTCGGTCGACGCGGTCTTCTCCCGGCTCTCCTCCGGCTGCGACATCGGCTACCCCTCTCGTCGGGTCGTCCGATGACCTACCCGCCACCGGCCCCGCCGACTCCTCCCGGCCCCGTCCCGTCGTCGACCGGGTACGGACGCCGGGCCCGGTATCTGCGCTGCCGGGGCGTATCAGCAGGTGACGGGCGGGATTAGCCGACCGGGCGGCGGGTATGCCGCACCGCCCGACACGGTGGAAGGGGATCAGATGTCCGAACGACACACCGCACTGCGCTCGATGCACGATCTGGGCCTGGCGGCCTGGTTCGGGGGCTCCCTGATGGGAGCGTTCGGGGTCAACGGCGCGGCGGCACAGATGAACGACTCGACCCAGCGGTTGCCGATGGCCTCGGCCGGCTGGGCCCGGTGGACCCCGGTGAACGCCGCGGCGATCGGCGCCCACCTGGCGGGGGCCGTCGGGGAACTGGTGACGGAGAGCCCTCGGGTGGCCGCCCAGGCGGGAGTGGCCCGGGCCAGCACGCTGAAGACGGCGTTGACGGTCGGCGCGCTGGCGGTGACCGGCTACAGCCGGCTGCTCGGCATGAAGCTGGAGAAGGCCGGCGGGCCGGCGGTCGAGGGGGTCACCGAGCCGAACTCGCACACGCCGTCGAACGTGGCGTCGTGTCAGCGGCAGATGCGGATGCTCCAGTGGGCCATCCCGGCGATGACCGGGGCGCTCATCGTGATGACCGCGTACATGGGCGAGCAGCAGAAGCCCGGCGAGGTGTTCCGGGGGATGCTCGGGCGCGTCGGCGGGATGCGGAACGCCCCGAAGGGGATGGGCGCGCTCATGGCCATGGGCGCGGCCAACAAGAAGCGGATGGCGAAGTCCGGCCGCTGCTGACCGGCGTACGCCGAGGGGCGTCCCGCCGACTCCTCGGCGGCGGGGCGCCACTCCGTGTCTCCTCCGCCCGCCGGGATCCGGCGCCGGGAGGCATGACCGCCCCGGCGACGGGGATTCGGAGCCCCTACCGGCGGACCGAGTAGCGAGGTGGCCATGACGGCAGGAGACGGACGCGGCGGGGACGGACGCCCACCGGAGGCGACCACGCCCTGGGTGACCAGGGACGGGCTGGACGCGGAGCCGCCGTGGGGCACCGGCGGGCACGACCCCATGGACGAGGGCAGCGAGGAGACCGCCGTACCGGAGGGGCGGCGCGGGGAGCGGCGGGCCGGTGAGCCGGCGGGAGCGTCCGGGCCGGCCGGGCGGCACGGTTTCGGCCCGGTCGAGCCGACGTCCACGCGGCCGGCAGGCCCCGGCGCGCCGCCGGACCCGGCGCCGGCCCGCCGGTCCTTTCCCGACGCCGCCGACGTCGAGCCCCGGACGGAGGACGCGTTGCGGGCCCGGGGCCGACGGTCGTGACGGGTACGGACCCGGGCGCGGCGTGCCGGATCACCCGGCGCGGGCGTCCGGCGGTCAGCCGCGTTCCGCGACGCGGAGCAGCCGGAGTTGGCCGATCTCGGCAGCGTTCTTCATCAGCTCGGCGTTGACCCAGGCGAGCATGTGCCCGACCGTGTGCCCGGCGTCCTCCTGCCACGGGAACGACGCGGGGGCGTCGAGGTCGGCGTCGGTGAGCCGGTCGAGCTGACCGAGCCACTCGGCGCGCAGCCCCCGCAGCCAGGCGATCGTCGGCCCGCCCGGGCCCGGCCATCCGACGTCGGTGCGCTGCCGCGGTGGCCGTCCCCCGAGATGGTCCATGGCCACGGTCCACCACCAGCCCATGTGCCACGACAGCCAGCCGATCGTCGGAACCGGCACGGGATCGGGTTCGGTGTCCGCCCAGTCGGGGGTCCACCCGCCGGCAGGGCCGGGACGCATCGTCCAGCAGCGCGCCGCCGGTTCCCAGAGGAAGTCCGCCGCCTCGAGGCGTTCAAGGTGGTATTCGAACAGCGACCAGGTCAGGTCGAACTGCCAGCGCAGGAGCGCACGGGAGGTTGCCGCCATCGGGCGATCATGCTCGAGGTCGGCGGCCCGGTCGACGCAATAAGGCCGCGTGCCGGGCCCCTCCCGGCGGTCGGCTCAGCCGCCGGCGGTGTCCTCCCCGGCGACCTCGGTGGGGTCGTCCGCCACCGGATGGCCGGTGTCGTCCACCAGGCCGGGCGCCATGCTTCCGCCGTGCGCGTCCTGCGCCTGCCGGGTCTCGCGCGCCGCCGCGTCCTGCGGTACGCCCGGCGTCGCGTCCTCGCCGTGTTCCTGCCGCCGCTCACCCATCACCGCGTCCCCTTCCGTCGCTCACGCCCCGGGCGGTACCCGGGCGGCCGGTGGGAAAACCTCCCGCCGACGCCCGCCCGGGCCGGACGACACGTGGCGCGGCGTGCTCAGGAGGAGGAGCCGGCTGCGGCCCGCTCCGCCCGACCACGACCCGCCGGCCGCACGCCCAGCAGCTCGGCGAGCCGGGCGGCGTCGCGTTGGGCCTGGTCCTCGCAGCAGTTGTTGAACAGCGCGTGCAGCTCCTGCGCCTGCCCGGCCAGCTCGACCAGCAGCTCCGACCAGCGGCGCAGCTCCTCGTCGCCGTACGCGTAGCGGAACTTCTCCTGCTTGTCCCCGGTCTCCCAGGCGGTGCTGTGCCCGTGGAACCGCACGACCGCCAGCTCCGCCGTGGCGAAGAGGATGGGCGGCACCGACGACGGGTGCCCCTGCGGCATGTCGACGCAGACGAACGACAGGTCCCGCTCCCGCAGGAACGCGAGCGTGTCCAGCACCGCGGTGCCGTCGAACCAGGACCCGTGGCGCAGCTCGACGGCGACCCGCCACGGCCGGCACCGCTCCGCCAGTTCGGCGATGCGCCGCTCGGCGGCGGCTCCCCGGGCCAGCCACGGTGGAAACTGGAGCAGGACCGCGCCGAGCCGGTCGGCCGCCGCGATCGGGTCCAGCGCCGCCCGGAACCGGTCCCACAGCTCGTCGTACGCGGCAGCCGGCAGGTCGCGGCGGCGGATTCGACTCGGGCCGCCGGCCGGACGCAGGTCGCGCGGCAACGCCGCCACCGGTGTGGGGTGGCCGGTGAAGAGGCTGAATGCCTTGACGTCGAAGGTGAAGCCCTCGGGCGTGGCGTCGACCCAGCCCTGCGTCGTCTCCGGCACGGGGACCGCGTAGTAGGAGGTGTCCACCTCGACCATCGGGAAGTGCCCGGCGTAGAAGTCGAGCCGGCCGGCCGGGGTGTTCGCCGCGCGGGGATACCAGCCCGAGCGCAGCAGCATCCGGTCCGCCCAGGAGGACGTGCCCACCTTGATCACACCCATGTGGTTCAGTGCACCCCGGAGCGGACGAAACGGCAACCGGTGGCGGAAACCCGGCGGGGGCGTTCCTGTCGGTGGGCGGTCCTAGGCTCAGCCGCGTTCCGAAGGATCCCAGGAGGGAGCGTGGCGATGTCCACGACCGATCAGTTGACCGGTGAGCGGGCCGACCTGATGCAGACGCTGCGCCTGCATCGCGGCTTCCTGCGGCAGACCGTCGAGGGCCTGACCGACGAGCAGGCCGCCGCGCGCAGCACCGTCAGCGAGCTGTGCCCCGGCGGTCTGATCAAGCACGTGACACAGGTCGAGCAGCGGTGGATGCGGTTCGCCGTCGGCGGTGCCGACGCGATGAACAGCGAGCCGCTCGACTGGGTCGGCCAGTTCCGCATGGACGAGGGCGAGACGCTGGCGGGGCTGCTCGACGACTACGCCCGGGTGGCCGCCGCGACCGACGAGTTGGTCGGCACCCTCGACCTCGACGCCAACCACCCGCTGCCGCAGGCCCCCTGGTTCCAGCCCGGCGCGAGCTGGTCCGTCCGCCGCGTCCTGCTGCATCTCGTCGCCGAGACGTCCCAGCACGCGGGGCACGCCGACATCCTGCGCGAGGCGATCGACGGCGCCAAGACGATGGGCTGAGCCAGGCCCCGGTCCCCGATCCGGCCTTTGTCGGCCGTCACACCCCGACCCGTGTGACGGTCCGGCGGCCTGTGGCGCTGAGGGACACGAGATGAAATCACATCGGATGGACCAGGAGACCGTCGAGCGGCTGCTCGGCGGTCCGGTCCTCGACCCGCAGGACGGCCCACGTCCCGTCGCCTCGCTGTTGACCGCGGTGCGCGCCGCACCCCACCCCCGGGAGCTGGCCGGCGAGGAGGCCGCCGTCCGGGCCTACCGGCTGGTCCGGGCCGGGCACCCTCCCGAGCTGCCGCAGCGACGCCGCCCCGCCCTCGCGGGCTTCGGCGTGCGCGCCGCACTCGCCGGTGCGGCGCTCGCGCTCACGGGCGGGGTGGCCCTCGCCGCCACCGGGGGCACCCTGCCCCACCCGTTGAGGGCTCCGGCGCCCACCACCGCGGCTGTCCAGCCTGCCCCCGACCGGGACGCCTCCCGCACGGCGGCTCCCGACCCTTCGCGGGCGCCGACGGGCGGGGTGGACGGCCGGCCGGAACCCGACGCGGCCGTACGGGAGTCCTGCCGGGCATACCGGGCCGACGGCGACGACGGCCCGGGCGGCGCGCTCGACGACGCCGCCTTCGCCAACCTGATCCGCGCCGCCGGTGGCCGCGAGAAGGTGGCCGGCTACTGCGAGCGGGTGCTGGCTGACGAGCCGCGGAGCCCCGACCCGGCCGGCAGCCCGTCCGGTCGGCCCGGCGCCGAGCCGACCGGGCCACCGGGAGCGGGACCGACCGGGCGCCCCGGAGCCGACCCGACGGCCCGCCCCGGAGTGGGACCGACCACCCGCCCGGGCACGGAGCCGACCACCCGCCCGGGCACGGAGCCGACCACCCGCCCGGGCACGGAGCCGACCGCCCGGCGCTCGGGGCCGTCCACGTTGTCACCGTCGGAGGCGGCCACCCGGACGACCCACCCCCGGCCCGCCGTGGCCCCCGCCCTCGACGGGGTGGCCTCCCCCTGAGCCGCCCGCCCTCGGCGGACCGACCTCCCCCTGAGCCGCCCGCCCTCGGCGACCCGGGCGCCCCCGCCGACGACCGCGTTCCCGGGTCACCCGGAGGGGGTGAGCCGACCCGCCGCGGGACCCGTTTGGCCGGTCGCTGAACGGGCAGCCGGCAGTCGGACCGGAAGCGGGAGAACAGGAGGCGTCTGATGCGCGCACTGCGGTTGCCGGGCTGGAAGTCCGAGCCCGAGTTGGTCGAGGTCGACGAGCCGACCCCCGGCCCGGGTCAGGTGGTGGTGAAGATCGGCGGTGCCGGGGCCTGCCACTCCGACCTGCACCTGATGCACGACTTCGAGGCCGGCGCGGTGCCCTGGAACCCGCCGTTCACCCTCGGCCACGAGAACGCCGGCTGGGTGCACGCGCTGGGCGACGGGGTCACCGGGCTGACGGTGGGCCAGCCGGTGGCCGTGTACGGGCCGTGGGGCTGCGGCACGTGCACCCGCTGCCGGGTGGGCGTCGACCCGTACTGCGAGAACGTCGCCGAGGCTCCGGTGCCCGGCGGGGGCGGCGGCCTCGGCCTGGACGGCGGCATGGCCGAGTACCTGCTGGTGCCGCAGGCCCGGCAGGTGGTGCCGCTGCCCGACGGGCTCGACCCCGTGCTGGCGGCGCCGCTGACCGACGCGGGGCTCACCCCGTACCACGCGATCCGCCGTTCCTGGGCGAAGCTCGGCCCGACCAGCACCGCCGTGGTGATCGGCGTGGGTGGGCTCGGGCACGTCGGCGTGCAGATCCTCAAGGCCACCACCGCGGCGCGGGTGATCGCGGTGGACACCCGCGAGGAGGCGCTGCGGCTCGGCGAGGAGTGCGGCGCCGATCTGACCATGCTCTCCGGCGCGGACACCGCCCAGGAGATCCGCCAGGCCACCGGCGGCCGGGGCGCCGACGTGATCCTGGACTTCGTCGGCGCCGACCCCACCCTCGCGCTCGGCGCCGCCGCCGCCCGCACCGTCGGCGACCTCACCATCGTCGGCATCGGCGGCGGCACCCTGCCGGTGGGCTTCTTCTCGGTGCCGTACGAGGTGAGCATCCAGACCACGTACTGGGGCAGCCGGCCGGAACTCATCGAGGTGCTCGAACTGGGCGCCCGGGGCCTGGTGAAGCCGAAGGCCACCACCTTCTCGCTGGACGAGGCGGTCGACGCGTACCGGAAGATGGCCGACGGCACGCTGGAGGGCCGGGCCGTCGTCGTGCCGTGACCACCGCGACCCTAGAGTGATCATGTGGTCGCGGCGCTGGAGCTCTACCTGGACACCGACGCCACCCGACGGATCCGGGTGCTCTGGGACGCGCTGGAGTCCGAGGGCGTGCAGAGCATGCGGTCGCTGCTGGAGCAGCGTCACCGGCCGCACGTCTCGCTCGCCGTCGCGCCCCGCTTCGATCCGGAGCGGGTCGCGGCGGCGCTGCGCGGGACGGTGGTGGCCGCGCCGCTGCGGCTGAGCTTCGAACACGCCGGGCAGTTCGTCGGCCGGGTCCTGTGGCTGGGCCCGACCCCCACCGTCGAGCTGCTCGCGCACCACGCGCGGGTGCACGGCCGGCTCGCCGAGGCCGGCATCCCGCTGGTCGAGCACTACCAGCCGGGGCGTTGGGTGCCGCACTGCACGCTGTCGATGCGGGTGCCGAACGTCCTGATGGCCGCCGCCGTACGCCGCTGCCTGGAGGTCCTGCCGCTGGAGGCGACCGTGGTCGGCGCCGCCCTCACCGACCACGCCCGGGGCATCTCCCACCCGCTGCCGTAGCCGGGCCGCCCCGATGCCACCGACGTCGTCGCCGTCGGTGGCATCCGCACGAGCCGGACCGACCGGCCGCTTGTCCGCGTCACGCCCGGGGGTGGATCCTGTAGGGAATCGACAGAAACGAATCTTTGGAGGTTCGATGCGTCGTTTCCCGCTCGCCCTGCTCCTGCTCGCCGCGCTGCTGCTCGGCCTGTCGGCGCCCGCCCACGCCGCCCCCACCCCCACCCCCGCCGACGCCGACGCCGACCGCGCCGCGACCGCGCTCGCGCAGATCCGCACCACCGGCACCGCCTGGGGCATCGACCCCGCGACCGGCCGGATGACCCTGACCGTCGACGACACCGTCTCCGCCCGGGACGTGGCCGCGCTGCGGGCGACCGCCGCCCGGGCCGGTGCGGTGCTCCGGCACGAGCCGGGTGAGCTGCGGCTGCTCATCGCCGGCGGTCAGGCGATCTACGGCGGCGGCGGCCGGTGCTCCCTCGGCGCCAACGTCCGCAGCGGCAGCACCTACTACTTCGTCACCGCCGGGCACTGCACCGCCGCCGGCGCGACCTGGTACGCCAACAGCGCGCAGACCACCGTGCTCGGCAGCCGGGTGGGCAGCAGCTTCCCCGGCAACGACTACGGGCTGGTCCGCTACACGAGCCTGGTCGCCCACCCCAGCGCCGTCTACACGTACCCCGGCCTCGTCACGATCAACGGTGCCGGCAACGCCTACGTCGGCCAGACGGTCTGCCGCAGCGGCTCCACGACCGGCGTCCGCTGCGGCACGGTCACCGGCCTCAACGTGACCGTGAACTTCGCCGACGGCGCCGTCACCGGGCTGATCCGGACCAACATCTGCGCCGAGCCGGGCGACAGCGGCGGGCCGCTCTACGTCCCCGGCACCGGCGTCGTCCTCGGCATCCTCTCCGGCGGCAGCGGCAACTGCACGACCGGCGGCACCACGTACTACCAGCCGATCGTCGAGATCCTGGCCGCGTACGGCGTGACGATTCCCTGAGCCGGCACGCGCCCGGCCCGACCCGTACGACGGGCCGGGCCGGGCGCGGCGGGGTCAGCCCTTGCGGCCGGTGGTGGCGATGCCCTCGACGAAGTGCCGCTGGGCGAGGAAGAACAGCACCAGCATCGGCACGGTCGCGATGACGCTGCCCGCAAGCACGATCTCCCACTGCTGCTCGCCGCCGTAGCCGAAGCGGTCCAGCACCACCTTGAGCCCGCGCGGGAGGGTGTACAGCTCCTCGTCGCGCAGGTAGATCAGCGGCTTCATCAGGTCCGTCCAGCTCGCCTTGAACTCGAAGATGAAGGCCACCAGCAGGGCGGGCCGGATCAGCGGGAAGGCCAGCTTCCAGAACAGCTGCGGGTAGCTGGCCCCGTCGACCCGGGCCGCCTCGAAGTACTCGCGCGGCAGCGAGAGCAGGAACTGCCGCAGCAGGAAGATGTAGAACGCCGAGCCGAACAGGTTGCCCGCCCACAGCGGCACCTGCGTGCCGGTCAGCCGCAGTTCCGTCCAGATCAGGTACGTCGGGATCATGGTCACCGCGAACGGCAGCATCATCGTCGCGAGCACCAGACCGAACAGGACATCGCGCCCCGGGAACCGGAAGTACGCGAAGCCGAACGCCACCCACGCGCTGGACAGGGTCACCGCGAGCGCCGCCGCCGTGCCCACCACCACGCTGTTGAACAGCCAGGTGACCATCGGCACCGCCTGCCACGCGTCGGCGTAGTTCTCCGGCGCGAACGGGGTGGGCAGGAACCCGCCGGAGAAGACGTACTCGCGGGGCCGCAGCGAGGCGCCGATCAGCCAGACGAACGGCAGCATGAACACCACGGCGGCGCCGACGAGCGCGACCACGAACAGCACCCGCTGCCACAGCGGGCGACCGCTCTCCTCGGCCGCCGCCCGCCGGTCGGCGCCTCCCGGCGCGCTCGCGGGTACGGGCGCGGCGACGGCCCGCTCCACCGTGGCCGTCACGGCTGGTCCCCCTCGTAGTACACGAACCGGTTGCCGAGCTTCACCTGCACCAGCGTGATGATCAGGATGATCACGAAGAGCAGCCAGGCCATCGCCGAGGCGAAGCCCATGTGCAGGAACTGGAACGCCTCCTGGAACAGGTGGATCACGTAGAACGACGCGGCGTCGCTGTTGAACGATCCCTGCGTCTGCCGGTTGCCGAAGTACATGGTGTAGACCTCGGTGAACATCTGAAGCGACGAGATGGTGTTGACGATCAGCGTGAAGAACAGCGCTCCCGAGATCATCGGCAGCGTCACGTGCCGGAACCGGGCCCAGCCGCCGGCGCCGTCGATGCTCGCCGCCTCGTACAGGTCGCGCGGCACGTTCTGCAGGGCGGCCAGATAGATGATCACGGTGGAGCCGAGGCTCCACAGGCCCATCAGGACGATGCCGGGCATCACCCAGTCCGGGTCGGTGGTCCAGCTCGGGCCGTCGATCCCGACCAGGGCGAGGCCGCGGTTGATCAGGCCGTCCTGGGTGTTGAGCAGGAGCAGGAACAGGATGCCCACGGCCACCGCCGGGGTCATCACCGGCAGGTAGAAGACGGTACGGAAGAAGCCCTGCAACCGCCCCACCCGCTTGAGCAGCAGCGCCAGCCCCAGCGAGATCGCCATCACCAGCGGCACGTGCAGGAGCGTGTAGTACACGGTGTTGCCCAGGCTGCGCGCCACCATCGGGTCGGCCATCAGCTCCCGGTAGTTGTCCAGGCCCGTGTACCGGGGGGCGTTGATGGCGTCGTACTCGGTGAGGCTCAGCCAGGCGCTGGCGATCATCGGCCCGGCGTTGAAGATCAAAAACCCGACGATCCACGGCGCCAGGAAGAGGTACGCCCAGCGCGCCTCCCGCCGGGCCAGCGGCGTACGACGCCGCCGGCCCGTGGGAGCGGGGACGGTGGTGGTGGCCATCCCCCGGGGCCTACTTCGAGGCCTTGTCGAGGGCGGCGGTCGCCTCCTGCTGGGCGCGGGCCAGCGCCTCCGCCGGCTGCGCCTGACCCGAGAGGACCCGGTTGACCGCATCCGTCCAGGCCTTGTCGAACTCGGCGCCGGCGGGCGAGGCCGGCATCGCGAACGCGGCGTCCTGCACGGAGCGGATGGTGGCCACCGCGTCGTCGAAGCGCTTGTTGCCGATGGGCTGGTACAGCTCGTCGAAGATCCGCTTGTCGGCGGCGACGTTGCCCGTGTAGACGCCGGTGAACGGCTGGCCGGCGGCCTTGCGCGCGTCGGCGCGGGCCTTGGCGGCGGCGACCCAGGTGTCGGTGGCGGTGACCTTCTTCATGAACGCGCACGCGGCGTCCGGGTTCTTCGCACCCTTGGGGACCACCCAGGCCAGCCCGGAGGAGAGGGTCACCGGCCTACCCTGCCGGTCCACGAACGGCTTGACCACCAGTTCGGCCTTCGGGGTGTTCTTGGCGGCCTGGTTGAGGAACCACTCCTCCATGGGCCAGGCGACGATCTGGTTCTTCGCGAGCGGGTTCTGCGCGCCGAAGAAGTCGAAGGTGTCCCGGAAGGACTTGAACTTGCCCCAGCCGGCCTGGTCCTGGATCAGCCTGACCCCGGTGGTGAGCGCCTCGACCACCTTCGGGTCGGCGAGGTTGGCCTTCGTGCCGTCGGCGGAGAGCATGTCGACACCGTTGGCCTTGGCCCACATCGGCAGGAACTCGGGGATCTTCGGGTCGATGCCGATGCGGGAGAGCCGGCCCCCGGAGACGGTGGCGAGCCTGGCGTTGAGCGCGGGCAGCCCGGCCCAGTTCGCGAGGTCGACGTCGTCGACGGTCAGGCCCTTCTGCCGCAGCAGCGCCTCGTTGAGATAGATCACCCGGACGCTGGAGAACTCGGGGACGCCGTAGACGGTGCCGTCGAGGGTGACCTGTTCCTTCGCCGCCGGCCGGTACTGCCCCATGTCGATGTCCTGCTTGTCGACGCAGTCGGTCAGCGGTTGGATGGAGCCGCGCTTGGCGTAGGTGCCGATCAGCTTGCGGTCCATGTAGACCAGGTCGGGCGGGTTGCCGGAGGCGACGGCGGAGAGGAACTGCTGCTCGTCGAAGGCCCCCTCGGTGATCTTCAGGTCGACGCCCGGGTTGTCGCGCTTGAACGCGTCGACGCGCGTGGTCGCGATCTCGTCGGAGAGGCCGAAGCCCATCGTGGACAGGGTGCCCTCGGTGGCGGTACCACCGCCCTCGTCGCCGTCCCCGCCGACGCCTCCGCATCCGCTGACCGCCAGGGCGAGCACCCCGACGAGCGCGGCAGCACGCACCATCCGTGTCATTGACTCTTCCTCCTGCCGATCGGCGGGCGCCGATGCCCGCTCCGACCGGCACTTCTCCGGTCAACGCCCGCGCTAAACGTCTTTCAAGGAGGAATTGGCGTTTGTGGGAGACCCGGGTCGAAACGGGGCGCGTCCGCAACGACGCCGCCGGGCGGCAGTTGCTCAGGCGGCCCGGGGGGTGAGGAGGTAGTCGTCGGCCTCGGGGCTCCACCGCAGGTCGATGACGCCGCTGGTGGCGGCCGCCTTGCAGAACTGGAGGAAGCTGCGGTAGCCCAGCTTCTTCTCGCTGAAGTCCGGCCGCGCCCGGCGCAGCTGGTTCTTCAGGCCGGAGAGGGCCACCGCGCCCTCGTCGCCGACGAGGTCCGCCACCACCGAGCCGAGCAGCCCGAACGCCACCTCGCGGTCGCCGTGCTCGGGCAGGGACACCTCGGGGTCGCCCTTGGCGGGCCCCTCCGCCAGCTCGACCACGTTGTGCCCGGCGAGGTGCCGCAGCAGCTCCCCGAAGGTGCGGAACCCGTAGTCGGACTCGCTGAACGTCGGATCCTTGCGCAGCAGGGTGCGCTTCAACGTCGAGGCGGTCACCTCGCCGCTCGAACTGCCCTGGAGGCCGGCGACGGTCTGGGCCACGAGCACGGCGAGCGTGTCGACGTCCCGGGCGGCCTCCTCGGCCGCCGGCGGCGCCTCGGGCTCGGGCTCGGGCTCCTGCTCCACCCGCGGCACGTCTGGGCTGGGCAGGCGGGCCGGGCGGCCGCGCCGGACCCGGGCGGGAGGGATGTCGACGCCCTCCAGCCGGTCGTAGTAGAGGAACTCGTCGCACGCGGGCGGCAGCAGCGCCGAGGTCGAGTTCTCCACTCCGACGCCGATGACGCGCTTGTTCAGCTCGCGCAGCTTGTGGACCAGCGGAGTGAAGTCGCTGTCGCCGGTGCAGATGACGAAGGTCGAGATGTAGCCGCGCTCGAAGGCCAACTCCACGGCGTCCACGGCCATCTTGATGTCGGCGGCGTTCTTGCGCGACGCCCCCATCCGCTGGGGAATCTCGATGAGCTCGACGTGCGAGCGGGTGAGCATCCGCCGGTCCTCGTCGAAGTAGGACCAGTCCGCGTACGCCCGGCGCACCACCACCCGGCCGCGCTCGGCGAGGGCGTCGGCGATGGGGCGGAAGTCGAAGGTCACCCCGCCGAGGTGGTCGCGGGCCCCCAGCGCGAGGTTCTCGTAGTCGAGGAAGAGGGCGATGCGGTCTTCGTGATCCACGCAGGTCAGCCTACCCCCGGCGAGCGCCGGGCAGCCCGGTCCGTCGCCGCCCGGCGCGGTGCCCGCCGGGTGCTGGCGACCCTGACCTACCTGCGTGCCGCCCCGACGCCCGGGTAGCATGCTCCGGCCGGTGCTCCGCCCGGTGGTCAGGTACGCGCCGACGAGGTGCTGGCCGAAAGTTGCGCTCCCGCTCTCCCGGCGTTCACGCCCGCACCGCTAGCATCGCTGCTCATGAATATGAGGAGCAGTGCCCGCTCGGGGCCCAGAAGGCTGGCGATGGCGTTCGCGCTGGCCGTCGTGCTGGTGGCGCCCGTGGCGGTGACGGCGGCGGCGTCGGCCGCCACCACCCTGACCGTGGCCCAGGCGCTCGCCGCCCAGGACGGTCGGACGGCCACCGTGACCGGCTACGTCATCGGCCAGCCGACCAGCAACACGACGGTACTCAGGTCCGGTTTCACCTCGGACACCGCGATCGCGATCGCCGACACGGCGGCCGAGACCGGGCCGAGCCGGATGCTCTACGTCCAGGTCACCACCGCCTACCGCAGCACGTTCGGGCTGCTCACCAACCCGGGCCTGCGGGGCCAGCGGGTCACCGCCACCGGCGCGCTCACCGCGTACTTCAGCCACGGCGGCCTGAAGAACCCGACGGCGATGACCCTCGGCGGCACCGCTCCCTCGCCGAGCCAGTCGCCGACCCCGGTCCCGACCACCACCCCGGTACCCGGCGGCGACTACGACTCCACCTACTACGCCAACGCGATCGGCAAGTCCGGCACGGCGCTGCGCAGTTCGCTGCACTCGATCGTCAAGGTGCAGACGAAGCTCTCCTACGACCAGGTGTGGGAGGCGCTGCGCGACACCGACCAGGACCCGGCGAACAGCAGCAACGTCATCCTGCTCTACACCGGTCGCTCCCAGAGCAAGACCAGCAACGGCGGCGGCGTCAACGACTGGAACCGCGAGCACGTCTGGGCCAAGTCGCACGGCGACTTCGGCACCGCGACCGGGCCGGGAACCGACGTGCACCACCTGCGGCCGACCGACGTCTCGGTCAACTCGACGCGCGGCAACAAGGACTTCGACAACGGCGGCAGCCCGGTAACCGAGGCGCCGGGCTGCTACACCGACGCCGACTCGTGGGAGCCGCGCAACGCCGTCAAGGGCGACGTGGCACGCATGATCATGTACATGGCGATCCGGTACGAGGGCACCGACGGCTGGCCGAATCTGGAACTGAACCAGTCCGTCAACAACGGCACCGCGCCGTACCACGGCAAAATGTCGGTGCTGCTCCAGTGGAACCAGGCCGACCCGCCGGACGCGTTCGAGAAGCGCCGCAACCAGCGGATCTACGAGCGCTGGCAGGGCAACCGGAACCCGTTCGTCGACCACCCGGAGTGGGCGGGCGCCATCTGGGGCTGAGCCGTCCCCGCCCGACGTCGCGGCCGGCCCCCGATCCCGGGACCGGCCGCGCGTCGGGACGGCGCGGGTGGGACTTCCTACCCGATGAGTAGGAACGAAGCCCCGTGCCGCTCTTGGGCGGGTGCGCTGCGCTCAGCCCGTGGACGCGCTGCGCTCAGCGCAGGCGGGCGTACGCCAGGGGCAGCGGGGTGGGCTGGTCGCTCCACGTGCCGGTCAGCACGGCGCCGTCGGACGCGGTGCCGCCGTCGAGACGGCGCACGACGGCCAGTTCCACGGAATCGGTGACGATGAGGGTGAGGTCGTCCTCCACCACGCGGCGTACGGTGCCGACGGGCGGGACCTCGGTGCCCCGGGTGCCGCTGCCGGCGATGTCCATCGTGGGCGCACGGTGCTCGCGCCGGCCGTCGACCTCGAAGAACTCCTCCGCCTGCCCGGCGTCGGCGAGGACGGCCGCCGCCAGCGTGGCGGCGTAGACGGGGTCGGCGCAGCCGTCGTAGACCCAGCGGCGGCCGAGCACGGAGTGCTCGGTGGTGCCGACGAGCCAGTCGTCGCCGCCGTCGAGGGGCGCGCCGCGATAGGTCAGCGGCACCTGGTGGACCGGCCCGTCGCCGGCCCTGACGAGCATCGTCTCGACGCCGACGGCGCCGGCCGGATCGTCGAACCGGTAGGACGCGACACGCTCGACGTCGGCCGGCCCCTGGTACCACGGCCGGCCGGGCAGCCACGCCGCCAGCAGTGCGAACTTGGTGGGGTGCATCTCCGCCCGGTGCAGCAACGCCATACGTCGCATCGTAGGGGCACGACCGCACCCCCCGCTGACCCGCCCGCGCCCGGCGGCCCCGCCCCCGAGGTGCCGGGGTCCCGTACCCGCGCGCGGTCAGGCGGTGGCGTAGCGACGCACTCCCCCGGCGTCGGAGCGGGTCAGCCGGCCCTGGGCGACCAGGAGTTCCAGGTGCGCCGCCGTCTCGGTGACCGCGAGCATCGCGTTGAACACGTCGAGGTCGCCCAGCCGGCGCTCGCGCCGGGTCCAGCGCAGCTGGGCGGCCACCTCGTACGCCGAACTCGCCCCACGGGCGACGGCGGCCTCCGTCTCGTCGAGCCGCGCGCCGTGGTGCGCCACGAGTTCGTCGACCCGCGCGTGCACGCTGGGCGTCACCGGCCCGTGCGCCGGCAGCAGCCGCGCGTCCGGTCGTCGCCGGACCAGCGCGAGCGAGCCGAGGAACTCGCCGAGCGGGTTCGCGGAGAGGGCGGCCTCGAACCCGATCGACGGCGTGATGGTGGGCAGCACGTGGTCACCGGCGAACAGCAGGGCCGAGCCGGTGTCGTGGAAGACGACGTGGCCGCGCGTGTGGCCCGGCGTCTCGACGACGTGCAGGGTGCGCTCGCCGTGGGTGATCCGCTGACCGTCGTGGAACCAGTCGTCCGGCAGTTCCCAGTCCTCGGTGCTCAGCCGCACCCCGGTCAGCGCCGCCAGGGTGTCGGCCAGCTCACCGGCGCCGAGCAGGCGCAGGTGGTCGAGCTGCTCGGCGAGCGGGTTGCGGTGCGGGGTCATGGACACCGTCAGGCTCGCGCGCTCGCCGGCGCCGAGGCTCACCCGCGTGCCGTACTCGCGACGCAGGTGCACGGCCTGCGTGTAGTGGTCGCGGTGGACGTGCGTCACGAGGAACCGGCGGACGTCCGCCAGCGAGCAGTCCAGCTCCTTGAGCGCCGCCTCGAGCGCGGACCTCGCCTCGGCGACCGCCCAGCCGGAGTCGACGAGGACGAGCCCGTCGTCGTCGCGCAGGACGTACACGTTCACCGCGCGCAGGCCGTCGTTGGGCAGCGGCAGCGGTACGCGATGGACGCCGGGGGCGACCTCGTACGTCCCGGGCCTGGTCCAGTCGTCGCGGTTGCCGGTGTCCGGGGCCATGACGCCGACCATAGCCCCGGCGTGGCGTGCCCCGGGCGGCCGGCCGCCACGCACCCCCGCCTTGCCGGGCCGGCCGGGCGTGTGGTTGGTTTCGGGGACAGGCCAGATCAGCAGCACACCGAGGAGACGCGCGTGGACGACCCGGTTCTCGTCGAGCGGGACGGGCACGTGGAGACGTGGACGATCAACCTGCCGGAGGCCCGCAACCCCATCTCCGGCGACGACGTGATCGACGCCCTGGTCGCCCGGGTCGACGCGGTCAACGCCGACCGGACGGTCCGGGCGGTCATCCTCACCGGCGCCGGCAGCGCCTTCTCCGCCGGCGGCAACGTCAAGGACATGGCGGAGCGGGTCGGCCTCTTCGGCGGCGCCCCGCACGAGCTGCGCGACGGCTACCGCCGCGGCATCCAGCGGATCCCCCGGGCGATGTACGCGTGCGACGTGCCGCTGATCGCGGCGGTCAACGGGGCGGCGGTCGGCGCCGGCTGCGACCTGGCGCTCATGTGCGACCTGCGGATCGCCTCGGAGCGGGCGTTCTTCGCGGAGAGCTTCGTCAAGCTCGGCATCATCCCCGGCGACGGCGGCGCCTGGCTGCTGCCCCGCGCCGTCGGGGCCGCCCGGGCCGCCGAGATGGCGCTGACCGGGGACCGGGTCGACGCCGCGACCGCCCTCGAGTGGGGGCTGGTCTCCCGGGTCGTGCCGCACGGGGAGCTGCTCAGCGAGGCGCGCCGGCTGGCGGACCGGGTGGCGGCGAACCCCCCGCACGCCGTACGGATGGCCAAGAAGCTGCTGCGCGAGGCCCAGCACCAGAGCCTCGACAGCATCCTGGAGCTCTCCGCCGCGATGCAGGCGCTGGCGCACCAGACCCGCGACCACGACGAGGCGGTCCAGGCCTTCCTCGACCGGCGCGACCCGCACTTCACCGGGGAGTGAGCGGGCCGGCCGGTGACGGCTGTGCCGCCGGGCCGGCCGCCCTGCGGAGGCCGGCCGCGTCGCGTCGGGTGGCCCGCCGCCGGGGCCCGGGAGGCGCATCCCTGCCGGACCGGTCGGCGGGCCCCGCCGTCGGTCAGCGCTGCACGCGCGCGCCGGCGCCCCGTACGAGCGCCTCGACCTCCCGGAGACTGGCCATCGAGGTGTCGCCGGGCGTGGTCATCGCCAACGCGCCGTGCGCCGCGCCGTACTCGACGGCCGTGGCGAGGTCGCCCTTCTCCAGCAGGCCGTAGATCAGGCCGGAGGCGAAGCTGTCGCCGCCGCCCACCCGGTCCATGATCTCCAGACCGGGCCGGTGGGTCGCCTCGACGAACTTCCCGTCGCCCCAGGCGATCGCACCCCAGTCGTTGACGGTGGCGGTGCGCACCGTACGCAGGGTGGTGGCGACGACCTTGAAGTTGGCGTACGCCTCGGTGGCCGCCTCGATCATCCGCTGGAAGTTGGCCACCTCAAGCTGCGACAGGGAGGCGTCGGTGTCGGGCACCTCGAAGCCCAGCGAGGCGGTGAAGTCCTCCTCGTTGCCGATCATCACGTCGACGTAGCGGGCGAGCCGGCGGTTGACCTCCCGCGCGCGGTCCTGCCCGCCGACCGCCCTCCAGAGGCTGGGCCGGTAGTTGAGGTCGTACGAGACGACGGTGCCGTGCCGGGCGGCGGCGGCCATCGCGGCCTCCATCGTCTCCGGGGTGGTCTCGGACAGGGCCGCGTAGATGCCGCCGGTGTGCAGCCACCGCACCCCCAGCGTGCCGAACAGGTGGTCCCAGTCCACCTGGTCGGCCCGCAGCTGGCTGGCGGCGCTGTGGCCGCGGTCGGAGGTGCCGACGGCCCCCCGGACGCCGAAGCCGCGCTCGGTAAAGTTGAGCCCGTTGCGCACGGCGCGGCCGACGCCGTCGTAGGGCAGCCAGGTCACCAGTGACGTGTCCACCCCGCCCTGGAGTACGAGGTCCTCCAGCAGCCGACCCACCTCGTTGTCGGCGAACGCGGTGACCACCGCGGTCCGCAGCCCGAAGCAGCGGCGCAGCCCTCGCGCCACGTTGTACTCGCCGCCGCCCTCCCAGGCCCGGAAGGTGCGCGCCGTACGCACCCGGCCCTCGCCCGGGTCGAGCCGCAGCATGATCTCGCCCAGGGAGACCAGGTCGTACCGGCACTCGCCGGCCGGACGGATCGACAGCACGGCTCAGGCCTCCACGGTGGGTCGGGCGGCCTCGACGGCCGCAGCGGTGCGGGCGGCGACCTCGTCCCAGCGCCCGGCGGCGATCAGGTCGGGGGCGACCATCCAGGTGCCGCCGACCGCCAGCACAGCGGGCAGGGCGAGGTAGTCCGCGAGGTTGCCGGTGTTGACCCCGCCGGTCGGGATGAACCGCACCGAGCGGAACGGCGCGGCGAGCGCCTTGATCATCCCGACGCCGCCGAGCTGCTCGGCGGGGAAGAACTTGACCGTGTCGAGCCCGGCGTCGAGGGCCATCTGGATCTCGGTGCCGGTGGCGACGCCGGGGAAGACGGGCACGCCCCGCTCCTGGCAGCGTGCGACGACCTGCGGGGAGAAGCCGGGGGTGACGACGAACCGGGCGCCCACCTCGACGGCCCGGTCGACCTGGTCGGGGGTCAGCACGGTGCCGGCGCCGACGAGCAGGTCGGGTCGCTCGGACATGACGCGGATCGCCTCGGCCGCGGCGTCGGTGCGGAAGGTCACCTCGGCCGAGCGCAGCCCGCCGCGGACGAGGGCGTCGGCCAGCGGGGCAGCGTCGCGGGCGGCGTCCAGCACGACGACCGGCAGGATCCGGGCCGCACCGACGGCCGCGACGACCGCATGCTTCTGTTCATCATTCTGTACGCCAGTCACATATGTGACCCTAGCCGCGCCGCCCGGCCTGTCAACCCCGCTAGAGTGGCGCCCATGACGCTGCCCGGCGGGTTCCAACCGGTGAAGTCCTCCACCCGGACGCTGGAGGTGCTCGAGGCGCTCGCCGCCTCGCCGCAGCGGCGCTCGCTGGTCGACCTGGCCCGCGCGCTGGACATCCCGAAGAGCAGCCTGCACGGCATCCTGCGCACCATGGCCCAGCGCGGCTGGGTCGAGAGCGACCCGACCGGCACCCGGTTCGGGCTCGGGGTGCGCGCGCTCCAGGTCGGCGCCGCGTACCTCACCAGCGACGACACCGTGGGCCTGCTCGGTGGGGTGCTCGACGACCTCTCCCGGCAGTTCGGCGAGACCGTCCACCTGGGACGCCTGGACGGCGCGCACATCGTCTACCTCGCCAAGCGTGAGTCGGTGCACCCGCTGCGGCTCTACAGCGCGATCGGCCGGCAACTGCCGGCCCACGCCACCGCCCTGGGCAAGGCGCTGCTCGCCGAGCGCCCGGACGACGCGCTCGAGGGGCTGCTGAGCTGGCCGCTGCCCGCGCTCACCCCGCACACCGTCACCGACCGCGAGGCGCTGCGCGCCGAGCTCGCCGCCGTCCGCGAGCGCGGCTACGCGGTCGACCGCGAGGAGAACACCGAGGGCATCGTCTGCTTCGCGACGGCCGTACCCCTGGCGGCGCCGGCGTCCGACGCGATCAGCCTGTCGGTGCCGGTGGCCCGGCTCGACGCCGCCGGCGAGGACCACATCGTCGCCGCCCTCCGGCGGGCCGTCGACCAGGTCCGGGCGGCGCGCGGCCTGCTCTTCACCGCCTGATCACACGCCGTCCCAACCCCACCGCCCTCGACGGGGCCGCAGTGGGCGGGCCGACGCCGTCGCCGAGGGCGACAGCCGGGCCACAACTGGCAACCTTCTTGACAGATGCGGCGGGACATCGACAGACTTCTTTTTTAGAGAGCGCTCTCTGCACCCGTCCACCACCCCTCGCCGCATCCCCGGGAGGATCTCCCTTGTCTCGAAGACTGCGCATGCTCGTCCCCGCCGCCGCCGGCCTCCTGCTCCTCGGCCTGACCCCGGCGGCCGGCCATGCGAGCGACACTCCCCCCGCCGCCCCGGCCCCCGCCGCGGCGGCCACGGCCGACCTCAGCCCCGCCCTCGTCGAGGCGATGCGCCGCGACCTCGGCCTCACCCCCGCCCAGGTCGACGAACGCCTGCGCACCGAGGCGGCGGCGCCGGTGGTCGAGCGGCGCCTGCGGGCGAAGCTCGGCCCGGCGTTCGCCGGCGCGTGGATCCCGTCCGGCGGGCAGCGCCTCACCGTCGCCGTCACCGACGCGGCGCTCGCCCCGACCGTCCGCGCCGAGGGCGCCGACGTCACGGTGGTCGCCCGCAGCGAGCGCACCCTCGACACGGTCAAGCGCGCCCTCGACCGGCGCTCCGCCGCCGCGGACCCCCGCGACGTGCACGGCTGGCACGTCGACGTCGCCGGCAACAGCGTCGTCGTGTCGGCCCGGCCCGGCGCCGCCGACGAGGCGATCGCGTACACGAAGGCCAGCGGCGTCCCCACGGACGCCATCCGGGTGGTCACCTCCCGCGACGCGCCGCGCCCGCTCTACGACATCCGGGGCGGCGACCAGTACGTCATCAACGGCAACACGCTCTGCTCGGTCGGCTTCGCGGTCGTCGGCGGCTTCGTCACCGCCGGCCACTGCGGCGGCGTCGGCAGCCCCACCCTCGGCTTCAACAACGTCTCGCAGGGCACGTTCGCGGGCTCCTCGTTCCCCGGCAACGACTACGGATGGGTACGCACCAACGGCTCCTGGACGCCCCAGCCCTGGGTGAACAACTACGCCGGCGGCAACGTGACGGTGGCCGGCTCGCAGGACGCGGCGATCGGCAGCTCGGTCTGCCGCTCCGGGCGTACGACCGGCTGGCGCTGCGGCACCATCCTCGGCCGCAACGAGACCGTCAACTACCCGCAGGGCGCGGTGTCGGGCCTGACCCGCAGCAACGCCTGCGCCGAGGGTGGCGACTCCGGCGGCGCCTGGGTCTCCGGCAACCAGGCCCAGGGCGTCACGTCCGGCGGCTCCGGCAACTGCTCCACGGGCGGCACGACCTGGTTCCAGCCGGTCAACGAGATCCTCGGCGTCTACGGCCTGTCCCTGGTCACCACCGGTGGCGGCGGCGGAAGCCGGCTGATCAGCAACTGGAACAACCGCTGCATCGACGTGCCGAACTCCAACTTCTCCGACGGGGTGCCCCTGCAGACCTGGACCTGCAACGGCACCGCCGCGCAGTCCTGGACCTTCACCGGCGGCACCCTGCGTACGCAGAACAACAAGTGCATGGACGTGGCCTGGGGCTCCACCGCCAACGGCGCGACGATCCAGATCGCCAACTGCAGCGGCAACCCGGCCCAGCAGTTCGTCCTCTCGGCGGCCGGCGACCTGGTCAACCCGCAGGCGAACAAGTGCGTCGACATCAAGGAGTGGAACAACTCCGACGGCGCCCGCCTGCACCTGTGGGACTGCGTCGGCGGCGCCAACCAGAAGTGGCGGCGCGGCTGACCCGGTCCCGCCGCCGGGTCACCGCCGCTCGTCCCGCCGTCGCCGCGCGAGACGTCGCGCCGGCGCAGTTGCCAAGGAGGTCCTACATGTTCAGAGTCCGTACCCGTCGACGGCCGTGGGCGCTCGCCCTCGCCGCGACCGCGATCATCGGTGCCACCACGGCCCTCGCCGTGCCGGTCCACCCCGAACCGGCGCAGGCCGCCATCGGGGGGATCACCTGGCAGGACGAGTTCAACGCGCCGGCCGGCACGCCCGTCGACCAGAGCAAGTGGCGCTTCGACATCGGCGGCGGCGGCTGGGGCAACAACGAGCGGCAGTACTACACCAACAGCACGAGCAACGCCGTCCACGACGGCCAGGGCAACCTGGTGATCACCGCCCGCCGGGAGAACCCGGCCAACTACCAGTGCCACTACGGCCGGTGCGAGTACACCTCGGCCCGGCTGCTCACGGCGGCCACGTTCACCCAGGCGTACGGCCGCTTCGAGGCCCGCATCAAGATCCCCCGGGGTCAGGGCATCTGGCCGGCGTTCTGGATGCTCGGCAACGACATGGGCAGCGTGGGCTGGCCGAACGCGGGCGAGATCGACATCATGGAGAACATCGGCCGGGAGCCCAACACCGTCTACGGCACCATCCACGGCCCCGGCTACTCAGGCGGCGGCGGCATCACCGGCAGCCGCACCATCGGCCAGCCGCTCGCCGACGCCTTCCACACCTACCGGGTGGACTGGGAACCGAACTCGATCGTCTGGTACCTGGACGGCGTCGAGTACCACCGGGTGGACCCGGGTCGGCTCGGCGGCAACCGGTGGGTGTTCGACCATCCGTTCTTCATGCTCCTCAACGTGGCGGTGGGCGGGAACTGGCCCGGCTACCCCGACGCCTCCACGCAGTTCCCGCAGCAGATGCTCGTCGACTACGTACGCGTCTCGGGCTACACCTCGGGGGGCAACCCGCCGGGCACCACAGCGATCAGGGGCGCGCTCAGCGGTCGCTGCATCGACATCCCGAGCGCCAACCCGGTCGACGGGGCCAAGCTTCAGATCTGGGACTGCAACGGCACCGCCGCGCAGGCCTGGACGTTCGCCTCCGACGGCACGATCCGGGCGATGGGCAAGTGCATGGATCCGGCCTGGGCCGGCACGGCGAACGGCACCGAGGTCAACCTCGTCACCTGCAACGGCAACCCGGCACAACGCTTCACGCTCAACGCCGCCGGTGACCTGGTCAACCTCAGCGCGAACCGCTGCGTCGACGTGCGCGACCGCAACACCGGCAACGGGGGCAAGCTGCAACTGTGGGACTGCACCGGTGACGCCAACCAGAAGTGGTCGCGCGCCTGACGGAACCCACGCGGGTGACGGCACCCGTCGGCGACCCGCCCAGCGGCGGGGTCGGCCGAGGCACCCGGCCTCGACCGGCCCCGCCGCCTGCTGTCCACTCTCGCACCGGGCGGGTAGGGCGACACGGGGACCTGCTGTGGATGCTGCCGCACCGATGGCCGCCGGGCCCGCCCGGTTGCGCACGTGAGGAGGTGTCGGAAGCGCCATCGAGATGTGAGGATCCGGTGGACCTTGGCGTACGCGATCAGGAGGCCGCCGTGAGTACCGGTTTGTCGCTCGTGCTCTTCCCTGTCGCGTTGGGCATCGTGATGCTCGGCCTCGGCCTCACCCTGACCGTGGCCGACTTCCGCCGCGTCGTCGCCTATCCCCGGGCGGTGATCGTCTCCCTGGTCTGCCAGATGCTGGTCCTGCCGGCCATCTGCCTCGGCCTGGTGCTCGCCGCCGACCTGCGCCCGGAACTGGCCGTCGGGATGCTGCTGCTGGCCGCCTCCCCGGGCGGCAGCACGGCCAGTCTCTACAGCCACCTGTTCAAGGGCAACGTCGCGCTCAACGTCACCCTGACCGCCATCAACTCGGTGCTCGCCCTGTTCACGCTGCCCCTGGTCGTCAACCTCTCCGTCGCCGCGTTCATGGGTTCGGACAGCTCGCTCGGCCTCCAGTTCGACAAGGTGATCCAGGTCTTCGCCCTGGTGCTCATCCCGATCGTGATCGGCATGGCCGTCCGGCGCCGTCGCCCCGGGTTCGCCGCGCGCATGCAGCGACCCGTGAAGATCCTCTCCGTCGTGGTCCTCGCCGTCGTGATCACCGGCGCGGTGCTCGGCGTCAAGGACGAGTTCGCCGCCACCATCGGCGCGGTCGGCCTCGTCGCCCTGCTGTTCAACCTGCTCAGCCTGGGCATCGGGTACGCGGCGCCGCGGCTGCTGCGCGTCGGGCACCGGGACTCCGTCGCCTCGTCGTTCGAGATCGGCGTCCACAACGCCACCCTGGCCATCACGATCGCGCTCAGTCCCGCCCTGCTCGACAACACCGACATCGCCATGCCGGCCGCGATCTACGGCATCCTGATGTTCTTCACCGCCGCCGCCTTCGGCCTCGTCGCCGCGCGCCGGGGCAGCGCCGCCGCCGAGCCCACCCGGCCGTCGGCCACGACGGTGTGACCGGCGCGCTGCGCGCCCGCGTACGGGAAGCGAGGGCTTCCCGCGGGTAGCCGGGGACCCACCGGAGTTCGCAGCGCCTCTCCCGCTCCGGGGACGGAGCGGCGCGTCGCTCGACGGTGCCCACCGGTGGCCGTTCGACCCGGTGGGCCGGCACGCCGGAGCCGTCGGGGTCCGTCCGTTGCAGCCCAGCGTCGCGTGTGCAATCGATCACCCTCCGCGGTCGGCGTCTCCGTACGCTCCTGGCACGGTCGTCCCGCCGAGAGAGGAACCGCCATGAAGCGTCGGCCAGCGGGGCGTCGAGCGTCCTGACGGCGCGGAGCCGGCGAGTGTCGCCCTTCCGGGTGTCCCGCCGGCTCCCTCGTCGCTCGTAGACTCGAACCAGGCCGGGCAGGGCCACGGAGGCGATGGGCATCCAGATGTCGCTGACAGCTCGACGTACGGACCGCGTCTTCTTCGACGAGCGTGTGGCGTGGATGCTGCGGGTCAACCGCACCCTCGGCGCCGACAGCCGGTGGGTCAGGGCCAAGCGCTTCGCGGCGGCCTTCCACGGTGGTTCGTGGGAGAGGCTGGTCAGCGAGAGCAGCGTGTCGCGGTGGGAGACCGGCGGCAGCCGCCCGAGCCGCGCCGCCATCAGCCGGTACGAGGAGATCCTCGAACTCGATCCGGGCGAGATCACCGCGACGGTCGACACGATCCGGCGCTACGTCGACACCCCCGGATCCCCGAGCGCGGCGCCCACCGGCGCCGCGGACGGCGCCGCCACGGCCGAACTCGACGCGCTGCTCGACCGCGCCCTGTCCCGGGAGATCATGACCGGCGCCGGGTGGGACCGGCTCTCCGCGCTGGTCACGGCCGCCCCGCACCTCGTCATCGCCCCGAGGTCCGCCCGGGAGAGCGTCACCCAGCGCCTCGTCAGCGAGATGATCATCGCGCACGGTCGGCCGTGGCGGCAGCGCTTCGAAGCCCTCAACCGGCTGTTCGGCCACGAGACGCTGGGGCGGGAGGCGGTCGCCGCCTGCGCGGCGCTGGGCGCCGACCGGGAGAACCAGATCTTCATCGAGACCGTCGGTGCCCTCGACGGCAGCCGGCACCCCGACGCCAGCGCCCACGTGCTCGCGCAACTGAACGACCCGACGAACGACCGTGCGCTGCGGGGTGCGCTCCTCGCCTGTCTCCGCAAGGTGCGGTTCGGGCACTTCACGCCCGGGCAGCGCCGGATGCTGGTGCCCCGGATCACCGATCTGCTGCGGGATCCGCTCTTCCACGCCGACGCCGTCCCGGTCGCGGCCGCCCTCCAGGCGGGCGCGGGTGTCCCGCTGGGCGGCCCGCAGGTCGCCCCGGCGCTGCCCCACCCGGTCCCGCACGTGGCCGCCACCGTCGCCCGCCGGGTCTTCGACGCCACGACCGCGCGGCTGCCGCGCGAGCCGCAGTCCGACTGCCGCGACGCGACGCTGCTCACGCTGATCGGTGAGATCCTGCTCCATCCGGCCAGCGACCGGCGCCTCTACGCGGCGATGCTCGTCGCCTCCACCCCGTACGGCCCGTCGCTCGCCGCCGCCCTGGCGGCCGAGGTCGTGCCCACCGCCGCCGACCGCGTGGAACTCAACGTCCGGCTGCTCGCCGGCCTGCGGGTGCTCGGCGGCCAGGCCGAACGGCCGACGGTCGAGCGCCTCGTCACCGCGGCCCGGCTACCGCGAAGCGTCGTCGATGCCGCCGCGTTCGCGATCGGGCACCTGCGGGGCACCAGCGAGCGGGGGTTCTGGGAGGCCGCGCTGCGGCACCACGCGCGTCGCTGGCAGGCCCGGCGCGACGCGCCGTCGGCCGCCGCGCTCACCGGCATCGTCTACAGCCTCGGCATCGCCGGACAGCGGCAGATCCTGGCGGACGTACGCGACGACCCGGGGTCACCTGAACCGAGCCGGGCCGCGGCCCGTTGGTGGCTCAACCTGCCCGGCCACGTCTACGACAGCTCACGCCTCTGAGAACAGCTCACGCCTCTGAGCCGGGCGGGCACCGGCGCCACCTCGACGAGGCGGACTCCCCCGCCGGACGCCCGACCCCCGCAGCGTTGCCAGGGGCCGGGCGTCCGGACCGACCTTCCGGGGCCCGGGTGACGCGTCAGTGGATGATGACGGGGGCCTTCGCCTGCCCCGGCTGCTCGTCGTCGAGCAGGTGCGACGGCTCACGCCGGCGGGGCAGAAACGCGGCCGGGATGAACGTGAGCAGCACCAGCGCGAACGCGACCCAGAACGTGGTGGCGAAGGAACTGGCGGCGAAGTCGAGCCCACGGGAGAGCAGCGACGGGTCGACCGGGAACCGGTCGGCGAGCTCCGGCTGCTGCTGCACGACGATGGCGACCTTCGCCTCGGTCAGCGGCTCACCGTCCGGGCCGACGGCGCCGGGGATCTGCCGGGAGCCGTTCATCTCGCTGGTGAGGATCACCGACATCGTGGCGGCGCCGACGGAGCCACCGATCTGCTGGAGGATGTTGACCAGGGTGGAGCCGCGCGCCACCTCGTGGGCCTTCAGGGTCTTCAGCGCCGAGGTCATGATCGGCATCATGGTGCCGCCCATGCCGAGGCCCATGACGAACAGCGACCCGCAGAGCAGCACGTACGACGTCTGCGGGTCGATCTGGGTGAAGGTGAAGAACCCGAGGGCGATGAGCACCAGCGCGAACGGCACGGTACGACCGACGGGGACCCGGTCGGCCAGCATCCCCGCCACCGGCATGGTCACCATCGCGCCGAGGCCCTGCGGCGCCATCAGCAGGCCGGCGGTCAGCGTCGACTCGCCGCGGATCTGCAGGAAGTAGCTGGGGAACAGCAGGCCGGCGCCCATGAACGCGATGATGAACACGAACATGGTCACCGTGGCGATGGTGAGGTTGCGGTTGGCGAACAGCCGCAGGTCGAGCAGGGGGTGCTGGGGCCGGAAGGAGTAGCGCACGAAGGCGACGACGAGCACGCCGCCGACCAGCATGGGAGCCCACACCTCGGGGTCGGCGAACGTGCCGGCGTCGGGCAGCGAGGAGACGCCGTAGAGGAAGAGGGCGAGCCCCGGCGAGAGCATCAGCATTCCGACGAAGTCGAACGACTCGGAGGGCTCGGGGTTGTCCTTCGGCAGCGCCAGGGCGGCGTAGACGAGCGCCACGGCACCGATCGGCAGGTTGATCAGGAAGATCCAGTGCCAGCTCGCGATGTCGATCAGCCAGCCGCCGAGGATCGGCCCTCCGATGGGCCCGAGCAGCATCGGGATGCCGAGGACGGCCATCAGCCGGCCGATCCGGTGCGGGCCCGCCGCCCGGGTCATGATCGTCATGCCGAGCGGCAGGAGCATGCCGCCGCCGAGGCCCTGGAGCACGCGGTAGCCGACCAGTTGCCCGATCGTGTCGGCGTTGGCGCACAGCCCCGACCCGATCGTGAACAGCGTCAGGGCGATCATGTAGAGCCGCTTGGTGCCGAACCGGTCGGCGGCCCAGCCGCTGAGCGGGATCACCGTGGCCAGCGCGAGCGTGTAGGCCGTCATGGTCCAGGCGACGTCGGCGTACGACGCGTCGAACTCGCGCTGGAAGGTCGGCAACGCGACGCTGACGACCGTCACGTCGAGGATCGACATGATCGCGCCGAGGACGACGACCCCGGCCACCTTGAGCACCGAGGCGTCGAGTTTGTCCGAGGTCGCGATGGATTGCTGTGTCACGAATTCTCCTGAAGTCCCCGTTGTGGCCGGCGCCGGGCCATGCCTCGACCTGTCACCTGCCGAGCAGTGTCCGCAGGCAGACTAACGAGCGACACCGACGATCGGCCGACGATTTTCGACCGGCAGGAACGGCGGGTGCCGACCGGCGGAAGCGGCGACCCGTCCCGGCGGTGACGTCGGCGGCGTCCCGGCGGCGCGCGGCTACGCCGGGAACGTGCCCGCCAGTTCGAGCCGGCTGCGCACCCCCAGCTTGTGGTACGAGCGCTGGAGGTGGTTCTCCACCGTGCGCACCGACAGGCGCAGCCGGTGGGCGATCGCGGTGTTGTCCAGCCCCGTGGCGGCCAGCTCGCAGATCTCGCGTTCCCGGCCGGTCAACGGGCTCGGCGCGGACTCGACCCGCCCGCACCAGGCCGGCCAGTACGCGTCGCAGTGCCCGCGTAGCTTCTCGGCGCGGGCGGCGTGGGCGTTGGCGGCGCGGTGGTCGCCGCGCCGGCGCCGGGCCGCGCCGGCGGCGATCGTCGCCTCCAGCTCCAGGGTGGTGTATCCCCGCTGCCCGAACGTCGCCGCCAACTCCTCCAGCGCGTCGGGATCCGCCCCCGCCAGCGCCGCGGCCAGGTCGGCGTAGAGCCCGAAGAGCGGACTGTCGCAGGCGTCGGCGACCTGACGGAGCGCCGAGGCCGCCGAGGTGGACGGCGCCACCCGGGACAGCAGGTGCAGCGCCTGCGCGGCGATGGTGCGTACGCCGTTCTCGCGGGCCTGCGCGGCCAGCGCGGTGAGCTGCCCGGCCGCGACGGCGAGGCGCCCCTCGGCGACGTTCGTCCAGGCCTCGGCGAGGCCCCAGAAGTCGGCGGGCCCGCTGTGCGTGGGGAAGCTCCCACCCAGCTCGTCGCGGACCTCCCGGACGTCGCGCGCCGCACCGGCCTGCGCGGCGAACCAGGCGCTGACGGACAGGACGTAGCCCCGGATGGGAAACAGCGTGTGCCCGTCGACGAGGGCACGCGCCTCGCGCAGCCAGCGCAGCGCGTCCCCCAGGCGCCCCCGGTGGTAGCGGCAGTTGCCGACCATCAGGGCGAGCAGGGCCACGCCATCGGCGGAGCCGCGGTCGACCGCGTCCAGGTAGTAGGCCTCCGCCGACTCCGTGGCCTGGGTCAGGTTCCCCGACATCACCAGCGCCTGCACGTGCAGGGCCTGGGTGGCGGCGCGCATGGTGGGCCAGGCCTGCGGGAAGGTGACCTCGTCGCCGTCGAACATCGCGGCGGCGCGGGCCGGCTGACCGGAGAAGACCAGCAGGTAGGGCAGGAGCGGGGCGCCGGCCATGCCCAGCAGCGGGTCGCGCGGCGGGTGCTGGCCGAGCCGGGTGACGGCGTCGCGCCCCTCGGCTATCCGGCCGTCGAAGACGGCCATCGCGGCGACGGCGGTCAGCAGCCCGTCGTGCACGGCGGCGGGCAGCGCCGACGCCGCGTCGGCGAGCACGGTGCTGGCGGCCCCGGGCCGGCGCAGCCCCCAGAACAGGTTCACCGCCCGCAGCGCCGCCGTCTCGGCGCGGTCGCGGGGGTCGTCCAGCGAGTCGTACGCGCGGCGGAGGTGCTCGTCGGCCTCCTCGCCGCGCCCCTGCGCGACCAGGGCGCGGCCGAGCTGGCGCGCGCCCCGGGGCGAGGCGACCCGCCGGGCGAGCCGCTCGGCGAGGCGGGCCCCGCGTCGCAGCAGCGCCGACTCGGAGGCGGCCAGCAGGTCCGCGTCGTCGACCGCCAGGTCGGCCTCGCACCGCCACGACACCACCCGCAGGTGGTCCTCGTACTGGGCCGGCGAGGTGTCCTCCAGGGCGTCCGCCAACTCGCGCAGGATGCGGCGGGTACGCAGCGCGCCGGTGCTCGCCCGGGCCGCCTCGGCGTAGAGCGGGTGCGCCACCCGGACCAGGCCGCGCTGCTCGCCGGTGGTCAGCTCGATGAGCCCCCGCTCCTCCAGCCGCTCGGCGACCTGCGCCGGGACGAGCCGCTCGACGACGGGCAGCGGCGCGGGCTCGCCGTGCGCCACGTACTGCAACGCCTCGATCTCGTCGGGACCGAGCTGGCCGAGCGTCTCGGCGATGAGGTCGCTCAGGTGCGGGTGTTCCAGCGGGGTGCTGCGCCAGGTCCACACGCCGCGCCGTCGGGCGAGGGCGTCGGTCTGCCGCCCGCCGCGCAGCATCTCCCGCAGGAACAGGGGGTTGCCGCGTACCGCCTGCCAGACGGTGGCGAGGGTCAGGCCGTCGGTGGGCCCGCCGAGCATCGCCTGGATCAGCTCGGCCGTCTCCTCCTGGCTCATCGCCGCCAGCTCCACCCGCTCGACGGGGCCGAGGCGGCGCAGGGCGGTGACGGCCGGGCTGGCGACCGCCTCGCTGCGGGCGGTGGCGAGGACCCGCACCCCCTCGCCGGCCACGAGCCGCTCCAGCAGCGCCGACGACGCGTCGTCGAGCCAGTTCACGTCGTCGACGACGACGAGGACGGGCCGGTCGGCGGCGATGGCGCGCAGCCTGGCGGCCACGTCGCGGAAGGCCTCGACGACCGACGGACCCACCGGCTGGGCGACGAGCTGGGCGAGTACGCCGAAGGGCACGCTCTGCCAGCCCGGCGTCGCGGTCACCCGCAGCGCCAGGAAGCCGCGCCGCCCCGCCTCGGCCAGCACCTCCGTGGCGAGGCGGCTCTTGCCGATGCCGGCCTCCCCGGTCACCAGGGTGCACCGGGTCACGCCGCTGTCGAGGCTGTCGAGCAGCCGGTCCAGCTCCCGCCGCCGCCCGACGAGTGGCCATGGTGTGGACAACGGGTCCCTCCCCACAAGACGTCTGCCGTGACAGACGCTGTCAGCGGCGCACGAGGTTGTCGGCCGGGATGACGGTAGGGCAACCGCGATCGTTGAGTACCGAATTCCGCCGGCCCTGAGTAGCCCCGCCGGCACCCGCGTACGCATGCTGACCTGCGCATGTAGTTATCTTTCAGCGCGCCCCCCGTATGTGGCGTCAGGTTTCAGACACCGTCGCGCACGTCGCCACACGCGGTCGGCGGTGACCGGTTCGCGACTGCGGTGGAGTAGCCGCTACTCAAGCCCCGGCCCGCGCCCCCGGCCAGTCTCGAAGGGACGGACCGCGGCATCCGGCCGCCGGTCGCGACCAAGGAGGAACCTGATGTCGATCACCGACGTCGTCCGTGCCTGGAAGGACGAGTACCACCGCGGCGAGGCGTCGCCCGACCACCCTGTCGGCCTGGTCGAGCTGAGCCGCGAGGAGCTGGAGACGGTCGCCGGCGGCATGCCGCCGATCGACGGGCACACCGAGAAGTGCTGCCACTGCATGTCGCCCTGCTGACCTGTCCATCACGGCGACCGCGCCGGAGCCCGGCGAGCTGCCGGGCTCCGGCCCCGCCCCGCACCCGAGGATCGGCGATGACCGTTGGGTTCCTACCCGCCCTCTCGCTCACCGAGCGCGTCCCGGTCGACGGGGCCGGCGCGTACCCCGTCTCCGACCGCGCCCGCTGGCGGCTCTCCCGGTGGCGCGACTCGCAGGCCTTCGCCACCGCCGGGGCCTGGCAGCGCCGCCTCGCCGCCGACGCGTGCGACGAGGACGTCCTGCTGCGCCTGCTCGACGAGCCCGCCACGGTGATCGCGGCCCGGCTCGCGCGCCCCCCGGAGTGGTCGCGACGCTTGCAGGGCCTGTACTCCGGGCCGGCCCCCGACGACTGGCGCCCGGAACGGCTGCCGGGCCGCCCGCTCGACGACGCGCTGGTCGTCGCCGCCCCGCTGCTCGCCGACGCCCGCCGCCGCGTGCGCGAGGCCGCGGCGGAGCTGGCCGGCCCCGCCACGCCCGTCGACCCCGCCGCCGTCGACGCGCTCGGCCTCGCCGAGCTGCTCGACGAGCTGGTCCGGCTGCTCAGCCGCGCGAGCGTGCTCGAGCTGAACGTCGCCCGCGTGCGCGGCGAGCTGACCGGGCCGACGCCGGCGCGGCGCTTCGCCACCTTCTTCGCCCGGATGGCGCAGCCCCGCGTCGCGCTGGACTTCCTCACCGAGTACCCGGTGCTGGCCCGCCAGCTCCTGACCGTGGTCGACGCCTGGGCCTCGTCCACCGTCGAGTTCCTGCGCCGGCTGCACGACGACTGGGCCGCGATCGCGCCGGCCCTCGGCGTACGCCCGGACGCGCGGCTCACCGGGCTCACGCCCGCCGGCGACGCCCACCGGGGCGGGCGGCGGGTGTGCGTCGCCCGCTTCGACGACGGCTCGCGCGTGGTCTACAAGCCCCGCGACCTCGCCGTGGACGCCCGCTTCCAGCGGTTGCTGGGCTGGCTCGCCCGGCGCGACGCCGGCCTGGGCCTGCGCCCCTTCGGGGTGCTGACCCGCGACGGCTACGGCTGGACGGAGTTCGTCGCCGCCGCCGCACCGACGTCGCTGCCCCGCTACGCCCGCCACTACGGCAGCCTGCTCGCCCTGCTGCACGCGCTGGGCGCCGGCGACTGCCATCCCGGCAACGTGGTGGGTGCCGGCGACACACCGGTGCTCGTCGACCTGGAGACCCTGTTCACCCCGGCGCTGGAGCGCGGTGGCGGCGCCGCCGACGGCGGGGCCGTGGCGTCCTGTGTCCTCGCCGTCGGGCTGCTGCCGGCCGGCGAGCCACCGGCGGGCGAGACGGGTGCGTGCAACTGCGCCGAGTGGCTCGGCGCGGGCACCGACGAGATGCAGTTGCACGTACCCGGCGTGCACGTCGGGCACGGGGCACCGGCCGCCGTCGAGGGCGTCCGGCCGGCGGACCTGCGGGCGTACGAGGCCGACGTCGTCGCCGGCTTCCGCCGCGCGTACGACGTGCTCAGCGCCGAGACCGGGGCGCTGGCCGACCGGGTACGCGCCTTCGCCGGCGACGAGATCCGGGTGGTGCTGCGCCCGACGCGCACCTACGCCCGGCTCCAGGAGGCGCTGCTGCACACCGACCACCTGCGCGACGCCCTCGACCGGGACCGGCTGCTGGACTGGCTCTGGGTCGGCGTGGAGGAGCTGCCGGTGCTGGCCGCGACGATCGCCGCCGAACGCGCTGACCTGGCGGCCGGGGACACGCCGCTGTTCACCGCCCGGGTGGGCTCGCGCGACCTGTGGGCCGGCCGCGACCGGCGGCTGCCCGGCGCCCTGGCCGGCTCGGCGCTGGACGGGGCGCTGCGTCGCATCGCCGGCCTGGGCGGGGCCGACCGGGAGCGGCAGGTGTGGCTCATCCGCGCCACGTTCGCGTCCCTGGCCGAGACGCCCGACGCCCCGCACGCCGAGGTCCGCTGGCGTCCCGGGCCGGTGCCGGCGGAGCCGTCGACGTTCCGTCCGCTGCTGGCGCAGGCCGCCGAGATCGGCGAGCGGGTCGCGGCGATGGCGCACGGCGGGACGTGGTTCACGTTCGGTCCCACCGCCGGGGCCCGCTGGGCGCCGGTGCCGATGGGGGCCGGCCTCTACGACGGCCTGTCGGGCCTGGCCCTGTTCTACGGCTACCTGGGCGAGGTCACCGGGCACGGAGACTTCACCGACCTGGCCGCCGGGATCGCCCGCCGGCTGAACCAGCGGCTGCGCGCCGACGGGTTCCCCCTGACCGCCGTCGGGGCGTTCAACGGCTGGGGCGGCCCGTGCTACGCGTACGGCCATCTGGCCGCCCTGTGGGGCGACGACCCGACCGTCCACGCCGGACTGGACCTGGCGCTCACCCGGCTGACGGCGCTGACCGACGACGCCGGCGACGCCGACGTGGTCGACGGGCTGGCCGGCGCGGTGCTCGCGGTGCTGGCGTGCGGCGCGGAGCCGCAGCGCGCGGTCGACCTGGCGCGTCGCCTCGGCGACCGGCTCGTCGCGGCGCTGCCCGCCGCGCTCCGGCTGGGCGGCCTGTCGCACGGCGCCGCCGGGATGGCGACGGCGCTGTTCGAGCTGTGGAGCGTCACCGGCGTGGAGCGCTACGCCGAGGCGGGGCGCCGCGCCCTGGAGTTCGACCGCTCGCTGTTCGACCCGGCCACGGGCAACTGGGCGGACCTGCGCCGGCCCGGCCTGCTCAGCAACGCCTGGTGCCACGGCGCACCCGGCATCGGGCTGTCGCGAGTGCGCATCCGGCGGGCGCTGTCCCGCCGCCCGCTGCCGCAGGTCGACGGCCTCGACGCCGAGATCGCGGTGGCGCTGCGCACCACGTTCGGGCACGGCTTCGGACGCAACCACAGCCTGTGCCACGGCGACCTCGGCAACCTCGACCTGCCCCTGCTCGCCGGGGCGGACCCGGCGGCGGTCGGTGCGGTCGTCGACGGCGTGCTGCGCGACGTGGCCGCCCACGGGTGGCGCTGCGCCAACCCGGCCGGGCTCGACTCGCCGGAGCTGATGACCGGGCTGGCCGGCATCGGCTACCAGCTGATGCGGCTGGCGGAGCCGCAGCGCGTCCCGTCGCTGCTGACCCTGGCGGGTGCCCCGTGAGGCGGCGCGGCCGGGTGCCCGTCGTGTTGCAGATGACCGACACCGACTGCGGCGCCGCCTGCCTCGCGATGATCCTGCGCCACGCGGGCGTACGCGCCTCGCTCGCCGGGTGCCGCGAACGCCTCGGCGTGGGCCGCGACGGGGTCAGCGCGCTGGCCCTGCTGGACGCGGCGCGGGAGCTGGGGCTGCGCGCCAACGCCTACCGGGCGGCCCCCGAGGACCTCGCGTCGCTGCCGATGCCGCTGATCGCGCACTGGGAGGGCTCGCACTTCGTCGTGGTGGAGCGCCGCACCCGGCACGGGTTCTCGATGGTGGACCCCGCCCTCGGGCGCAGGACGGTGCCGTTCGCCGAGGCCGCCGAGTTCCTCACCGGCACCGTGCTGGTCTTCACCGGCCGCGCGACGACGCCCGGCCCGGCCGGACGCGCCGGGGCCGCCCGTACGCCGTGGCTGCGCCGGGGTTACCGGCTGGCGCGGGGGTTCCTGCCCGCGCTGGGGACCGTGCTGTCCGTCTCCGTCGCCCTGCAACTGCTCGGCCTCGCCCTGCCGCTGGCCATGTCGACGGCCCTCGACGCGATCCTGCCGGCGCGGGAGACCGGGCTGCTGCCCTACCTCGGCCTGGCGGTGCTGGCCCTGGCCCTGACCCAGTTCGGGCTGGCGCACCTGCGCTCGATGCTGCTGGTGAACCTCCAGTCGCGGGTGGACCGGGAGCTGATGACCCGGCTGTTCGCCCACCTGATGAGCCTGCCGTTCCGCTTCTTCCAGCAGCGCTCCAGCGGCGACCTGATGCAGCGGCTGGCGAGCAGCGTGCTGCTGCGCGAGATCGTGACGACCCAGGTGCTGACCGCCGCCATCGACGGCGCGCTGGTGCTCGGGTACCTCGCGGTGCTCTTCGCCGCCGACACCGGGTTCGCCGTGGTGGCGCTGGGGATCGGCCTGATCCAGGTCTGCGCGGTCGCGGCCGTCAACCGCCGCCTGCTGCGGCTGAACCACCGCCAGCTCACCGTGCAGGCGGAGGCGGAGAGCGTGCTCATCGAGGCGCTGTCGGGCATCGCCACCATCAAGTCGATGGGCGCCGAGAAGCAGGTGTACGACCACTGGCTGGGCCGCTACTCGGCGGCGCTGGCGGTGGACCGCGCACGCAGCCGGCTGTCGTCGACCGTCGACAACGTGGCGGCGACCGTACGGCTCGTGGGCCCGCTGGCCCTGCTCTGGCTGGGCATGTACCGCATCTTCGCCGACGGCATGAGCCTGGGCGACGCGATGGGCCTGCAGATGCTGGCCCTGGCCGTGATCGCCCCGCTGGGCTCGCTGGTCGCCAGCGCGCAGGTGCTCCAGTCAGTCGCCTCGACCGTGCAGCGGCTGCGCGACGTGTTCTCCGCCCGGCCCGAGATCGAGGACCCGTCGCGGCTGCTGTCGCCGACGCTGCGCGGCAAGGTCGAGGTGCGCGGGCTCAGCTTCCGCTACGACGGCACGGGCCCGTACGTGCTGCGGGACGTCTCGTTCACCGTGCAGCCGGGCCGGACGGTGGCGGTGGTCGGCGCCTCGGGCAGCGGCAAGAGCACCCTGGCGATGCTGCTGACCGGGCTCTACCGGCCCAGCGGCGGCCAGGTCCGCTTCGACGGGGTGCCGCTGGAGCGGATCGCCCCGGACGCGCTGCGCCGCCAGTTCGGCGTGGTGTTCCAGGAGAGCTACCTGTTCCGCGACTCGATCCGGCGCAACATCGCCCTCGCCCGGCCGGACCTGCCGATGGCGGACGTGCGGCGGGTCGCCCGGCTGGCCGCCATCGACGCCGACGTCGAGGCCATGCCGCTGCGCTACGACACCCGGGTGGCCGAGCGGGGCCAGGCGCTCTCCGGCGGGCAGCGCCAACGCCTCTCCATCGCGCGGGCGCTCGCCGGGGAGCCGGTGGTCCTGCTGCTCGACGAGGCCACCAGCCACCTGGACGTGGCCACCGAGCGCCGGGTGAGCCAGGCCGTGGCGGCCCTGCGCTGCACCCAGATCGTCATCGCGCACCGGCTGAGCACGGTGCGCCACGCCGACGAGATCCTCGTGCTCGACGGCGGCACGGTCGCCGAGCGCGGCAGTCACGACGAGCTGCTTGCGCTCGGCGGCAGGTACGCGGCGCTGGTCCGCGCGCAGCTCGACGGCCAGGCCGCCGACGACGCCGCCGAGGTCGTACGCGGCAGCACGGGAGCACCCGTGGAACACGAGCCGGTCGTCACCGGAGGGAGTCACCGATGAGCGTCACGTTGCCGTTCGAGCGGGTCCTCGTCGCCGCCTGCGGATCCAGCGGCGCCATGTCGCTGCCGCAGTCGTTGCTGGCGATGAGGCACGCGCTCCACCTCGAGGTGCGGGTGGTGATGACCGGGGCCGCCGCGACGTTCGTGACCCCGACGGCGCTCGCGGCGATCACCGGCCACCCGGTGACCGTCGAGGAGGCCCAGGGGCAGCCGGGTGTCCCCCACCTGGACCTGACCGGATGGGCGCAGCTGGTGCTCGTACTGCCCGCCACGGCCAACACCCTGGCCAAGGCGGCGGCGGGGATGGCCGACAACCTGGTCACCGCGTGCGTGCTGGCCTCCGCCGCGCCCGTGGTGTTCGTCCCCGCGATGAACGTACGGATGTGGGAGAAGCCCGCCGTCCAGCGCAACGTGGCGCAGCTGCGCGCGGACGGGCACGGCGTCGTACCGCCCTCGCGGGTCCTCGCGCTCAGCTCCGGCACGGCCACGGGCATCGGGGTGCCCGGCATCGAGACCGTGCTGGAGTGGACGGTGGCCCACCTGGCCTCGGCGGCCTCCGATGCCTGACGCGATCGACCGGGAGGCGCGGGCGACGCGGTGGGTGGCGGGGCTGATGGCGCTGCTGGGCGTCGGCCTGGCGGGCTGGGTGGCGGCGCCGATCGCGCGGCAGCGGCTGGCTCCGCCCCCGCCGATCGCGTCGTTCGGGGTGCCCGAGGCGGCGGCCGGCTGCGATCCGGAGCTGACGGACCCGGTGTCGGGCAAGGGCGTCCACGTCGGGCGGGGCGCCCGCGTCGCCTACCTCACCGTGCCGCCGTCGTCGGGGCCGCACTACGAACTGCCCGCGCCGCTGCGCCGGTTCTACCTGGCCGGCGACCGGCCCCCGGTGGAGGTGCTGGTGCACAACCTGGAGCACGGCTACACGGTGGTGTGGTACTCCGCCGACCTGCCGGTGCCCCAGGTGGAGGCCCTGCGCGGCCTGGCCGCCCGGCTCGGCGCCGACGAGCGGACCGCCAAGTTCGTCGCCGCGCCGTGGGACGCCTCCTACGGCCGGTTCCCGCCGGGGCGCCGCGTCGGCATCAGCCGCTGGGGCGCCACCGCCGGCTACCGCCTGCTGTGCGGGTCGGTCAGCGGCGCCGTCATCGAGCGCTTCCTCGCCGCCCACCCGGCGACCGACTCGCCCGAACCGGAGGGGGCGTGACGGCGGCCGGCGCCGCCGCCGGTCAGCCCACCTCGGGCACCGCGCGGGCGATGATCGCGGCGAAGTCGACGCCGCGGGGCAGCGTGCCGTACGCCTGGCCGTGGTCGCCGTCGAGCCGCGAGGCGCAGAAGGCGTCGGCGACGGCGGGGTGGCCGTGGCGCACCAGCAGCGCGCCCTGCAGGACCAGGGCGAGGCGCTCGACGACGCGGCGGGCCCGCAGCTCGACGTCGTCGGGATCGACCAGCTCGGCCCGAACCCGGCGTACGGCGGCGTCGAGCCGGGCGTCGGCGCCGGCCGCGGCGGCGACCTCGGCCTGGAACGCCGCCATGACCTCGGGTTCCCTGGCGAGGGCGCGCAGCACGTCCAGCGCGGCGACGTTGCCGGAGCCCTCCCAGATCGAGTTCAGCGGGGACTCGCGGAACAGCCGGGGCATGCCCGACTCCTCGACGTAGCCGTTGCCGCCCAGGCATTCGAGGGCCTCGGCGGCGTGCGCCGGCCAGCGCTTGCAGACCCAGTACTTGCCGACGGCGAGGGCGAGGCGCTTGAACGCGGTCTCGGCGGCGTCGCCGCGCGCGGACCGGTCGGTGGCCCCGGCGAGCCGCATCATCAGCACGGTGGCGGCCTCGCTCTCGACCGCGAGGTCGGCGAGCACGTTGCGCATCAGGGGCGCCTCGACGAGGTACCGGCCGAAGGCCTGCCGGTGGGTGGCGTGGTGGGCGGCGGTGATCACGCCCTGGCGCATCCCGGCCGCCGCGCCGATGACGCAGTCCAGCCGGGTCAGGTTGACCATGTCGATGATGGTGCGTACGCCGCGCCCCTCGTCGCCGACCCGCCAGGCGACCGCGTGCTCGTACTCGACCTCGGCGGAGGCGTTGGAACGGTTGCCGAGCTTGTCCTTGAGGCGCATCAGCCGCATGGGGTTGCGCGTGCCGTCGGGCAGGACGCGCGGCACGAGGAAGCAGGTGAGCCCGCCCGGCGCCTGGGCGAGGGTGAGGAAGACGTCGCACATCGGCGCGGACGTGAACCACTTGTGCCCGAGCAGGCGGTAGGTGCCGTCCGGCTCGGGGCGGGCGGTGGTGGTGTTGGCGCGTACGTCCGAGCCGCCCTGCTTCTCGGTCATCGACATGCCGGCCAGCAGTCCCCGCTTGGCCAGCGGCGCACGCAGCCCGAAGTCGTACGACGTGGCGGTGAGCAGCGGCTCGTAGCGCGCGGCCAACTCCGGGGCGTGCCGCAGCGCCGGCACGGCCGCGTAGGTCATCGAGATCGGGCAGCCGTGCCCGGCGTCGGGACGCCAGGTGTAGAACTTGGCCGCCCGCGCCACGTGCGCGCCGGGCCGATCGTCCGCCCACGGTGCGGCGTGCAGGCCGTGCGTGACCGCCGTGCGCATCAGCTCGTGCCAGGCGGGGTGGAACTCCACCTCGTCGACGCGGTTGCCGTGCCGGTCGTGGGTACGCAGCACCGGCGGGTGCTCGTTGGCCAGCCGCCCCTGCTCGATGGCCTGCTCGCCGCCGCCGAGGCGGCCCAGCTCGTGCAGCTCGGCGGCGGCCCAGCCGGCGCCCTCGCGGTCGAGCCCGTCGAGCAGGGCCGGGTCGTCGGCCGCGTCGTGACCGACCAGCGGCGGAACCTGGTTGAAGACCTCGTGCGTCGTCACGGCGACACTCCCAGCGCGCGGTGGAGGAACGTGATCAGGTGTGCGATGGTGCGCGGCCCGGCGACCCCGGCGGCCAGGGGACCGACCATGGCCTCGGCCAGGGCGCCGACCAGCGCGGTGGCGGTCAGCTCGGGATCCTGCGGGGGAAGCTCGCCGTTCGCCACCCCCTGCGCGACGTGGCCGGCGATCAGCTCGGCGTACGCGCGGCGGAAGACGAGCCGCTCGGCGTCGACCGCCGGGTCGGCCGGCTCGGCAAGCAGGGCGTACGCCAACCGGGGGGACCGCAGCGCCCGGCCGGAGAACGTCTCGATGACGGCGGTGACCCGCTCGGCGACCGTGTCCTCCCGCGCCGCCGCGCGCGCCACCGTGTCGACCTCGCGCTGCGAGGCCGTGCGGAACACCTCGGCGACCAGGTCGGCCTTGGTGGGGAAGTGCCGGTAGACGCTGCCGGTCGCCAACCCCGCCCGCTCGGCGACCGCGGCGACGGAGCAGCCGGCGTACCCGTGCTCGGCCATGATCTCCAGCGCGGCGGCGATGATCCGCTGCCGGGACGCGCTCAGCCGAGCCTGCACGCGCTCGGTGCTCCGGTAGACCACGCCAAGGATTGAACCATCGTTCACTCCTTGGCGGCAAGGCGCTCCTGGCCGGCGGAGGACCGCCCGCGACGCGGTCTAGGATCACTCTCTTCGGCAGGCGTACGCCCCGGAGTCCTCGAAGGCGGTCCCGCCGTGACCCCTGATCCGACCGACGTGAACCGCCGCCTGGACGCGGCGCTGGCGGGCGTGGCCGCCGCCTTCCGGGACATGACCGCCCACCGGCGGGAGACCAACTGCGAGTGCCACTGGGGCAGCGCCGAGGAACTGGCACTGCTCAAGACCCCCGACGTGCCGCTCGACGAGGACCTGCTGCGCCGCACGTACTGGACCACGGACTGGCGCTACCCGGGGCCGCTGCTGCGCCGCATCCTGCCCCCGGTGACCCGGCGCCTCGCGGCGGGTGAGGTGGAGTCGCTCTCCGGGATGGACCCCCTGTCCCGCCTGTTCGTGATGGGTCGCTGGCTGGACTGGCCCGCCGCGCAACGCGACGCGGTACGGGAGTTCCTGGACGCCTGGTGGCAGCACACCCTGGTGGACCCCGGGGCGAAGGTCCCCGCCCACGAGGCCCTGGCCTTCGTCGCCGAGGTCACCGGGCAGCTCGCCCCTTGGCTGAACACCTGGGCGCAGCTGCTGGCCGGCCCGACGGCGCGGCGGATGCTGGCCGCGGCGGCCGACGAGTGGATGTCCGACCTGCTCGGCGACCGCCTGCCCTGGTCGAGCTGGCGCGACGAGGAGGACACGCCGTGCCTCGCGCTGTCGATGTGGGTGCTACGGCACGCGCCGCCCGCGCTGCGGGAGCACGACGCGTCCGGCGAGCTGTGCGACCTCGTACGGCTGCTCGCCCTCCCCCACGCCGACCGGTGGGGCGGGCGCGGCTGAGGTCTGTTCCGCAAGCCGTGACTGGCTGCACCGGACTCGACGGGCCGGCGGTGTAGTCCCCCTCGCCTCGATACCGCACAGGCATTTTCATACCTCACAGGTATCGGCGTTCCGGCGGCAGCGGTCCGTCAGCCTCACGCGCCTTCCACGTCCTCCGTCAGCCAGAACGCCATCGCTGCCACGAACGGCGACAGGGGCACCCCCGTCTCCGGGAGGTGCCCCTGTCGCGGCGGCCGGTACGCGGCCCGATGAGCTGCGGTCAGCAGCCCTGCCGTCGGCTGTAGATCTGGTGACGCTCGCCCGCCCACCCGATGTAGCCGACTGCCTCGACGCAGTAGGACGCCACGCCGGTGACGCCGACCGGGCCGGCGTGGTAGCTGAAGTCGCCCGAGTCGGTGTCCGCGCTGCCCGAGCGGGTGCAGTGCGCGCCCTCGCCCGAGCGCTCGGCGCAGCGGTAGATCTGCACGAAGGTGGGCGCCGACTTCCCGTAGGCCGCGCCACGGTGGTAGAAGCACGCGCTGTTGGTGCCCCCGTTGCTGCTGTTGTAGTAGATCACCAGCTCGCCGAGGCCCGAGGACTGCACCTGGCTGTAGATGATCGTGCCCGAGCAGGAGCCGGCGGCCTGCGCGGCGGGCGCGCCGATCACCATGACCGACGCGATGGTCACCAGCGCCATCAGGGTCGAGAACAGTCTCTTCATGATCACCAAGCCTATCCACAGTCGACTGTCGCCTGTTGTGGATCATGATCGCACGACGCGGCCTCCGGCGGTGCCCCGGCCTAGCGCCACCAGGGGCGGTCGACGACGAGTTCCTCAAGGTCACGGACGTTCTCGGCGACCGCCCGCGCGGGGGTGTCCGGGCGTTGCAGCGCGACCCGGAGGTCCGAGGATAGATAGCTCGCCTCACGCACCTCGCACTCCTGGCGCAGGGCCGCCGGGACGTCTCCGCGAGTGGCCCGCGGCGTGGATGATCTTCACGACGACGTCGGCGCCGACGTAGACGTGGTGTGCGAGAGGCTGTCGGCCGTGGTCATCGGGCCGGGGTCGCGGCCCAGGGCCGTGGCGGCGATCGCATGGGCGACGTCGTGGGACTGTCGCAGGTCGGTCGTCGGCGGTGGCGGGGTCGCCTCACCCGCGTCCTGGCGGGAGTCGTCCCAGTCGAGTCGGTAGCGCTGTTCGAGGCGACCGCTGCGCGGGTGCGGGACGGCCTCGCCGTGGGGCAGCCAGCCGGCGGCCTCGTACAGGCTCACCGCCCGCGGGTTGTCGACGTAGACGCCCAGCTCGGCACGGGCGAAACCCGCCGCCGCGAGGTGGGCGGGGGCGGCCCGCAGCAACTGCCGGCCGACGCCCCGACCCCAGGCGGCGGGTTCCACGCCGAGGTACCGGATCTCGGCGGTCGAGCCGTCCGCCGGCACGGGCTCGACCGCCGCGAAACCGACGACCCTACCGGCGTCGAGGGCCACCAGCAGGAGCGAGCGGGGTGTGCCGTCGAGCACCGCCTGGATCAGGGGGCGGGCGAGGCGGAGCGGCGCGACCTCGGTGGCGCCGTCGCGGGCCGCGGTCGCCTCCGCCCAGATCCGGGCGGCCTCGTCGATGTGCCGTTCACGGGTGGTCGGCCGTACCTGCACGTCGCTCATCGACACAGTCTGTCGATGCGGCGTCCCGGTGGCGACCCGGTTTGTCGCGCCGCTCCGCGCGACGCCGGCCCCACACAGCGCGCTACGGGGCGACGGGGCGACGGGGCGACGGGGCAAGCTTCCAGGCGATCACGCCGGCCGCGACCAGCAGGACGGCGGCGAGGGCGCGTCCCACGCCCAGTCGAAGCCGCCTTCGGCCGCCCGACGCGTCAGGGCCGGGATCTCCCGGCCGACGGCGGCGAGTGGCCGAGCGCCCTCAGCCCGGTCCTGCCGGGCGTGACCCGCCCCGACAGGAGTAGCCGGTGCGGGAACGGGCAGACGGGGGCGGTGAGCCAGCGTCGCGACGTTCCCGACGGCCGGGCCGGTGCCGCGCGCGCCGACCCCGAGCCGGAGGTGGCGCAGGCGTTCGACCGGCTGGTCGAGGAGGGCGACGTCCGGCTCGCCCGGCCCTGGCCGGCGCTGATCGTCACCGGCCTGCTCGGCGGGATCGACGTGGGCACCGGGGTGCTGGCGTACCTGCTGGTCCTGGACGCCACCGGGCAGAAGCTGCTGGCGGGGCTCGCGTTCGGCATCGGGTTCGTGGCCCTGCTGCTGGCCCGCAGCGAGCTGTTCACCGAGAACTTCCTGGTGCCGGTGACGGCCGTGGCCGCCCGCCGGAACTCACTCGCCGCCCTGGGCCGGCTCTGGGCCGTCACGCTGACCGGCAACCTGCTGGGCGGCTGGCTGGTGGCGTGGTTGATCACCCGCGCGTTGCCCGGGCTGCGGGACACCGCCACCTCGGCCGGCACCCACTTCGCCGCGCTGGGCGTGAACCTGCACTCGTTCACCCTGGCGGTGCTCGCCGGGCTGGTGATCACCCTGATGACCCGGATGCAGCACTCCACCGAGAGCCTCGGCGTACGGCTGGTGCCGGCGCTGCTCTTCGGCGCGCTGCTCGCCGGCGGGGAACTCTTCCACAGCGTGCTCGACTCGATCCTGATGTTCACCGCGCTCACCGCCGGCCGGGCGCCGTTCGGCTACCTGGACTGGCTCGGCGCCCTCGGCTGGTCGGTGCTGGGCAACATCGTCGGCGGGGTGGGCCTGGTGGCCTTCCTCCGCATGGCCCGGGTGCCGCAAGAGCTCGCCCGGGAACGCGCCCGCAACCGCTGACCGGAGGCACCGCACGCCGGCGGGACGCGGGGAGGCCGTACGGAACGGCCCGGAACGCGGGCGAGCCCCGGTCGATGGTGCGATCGACCGGGGCTCGTCACGTGGTACGGGTCAGGCGAGGTCGAACCGGTCGAGTTCCATGACCTTCGTCCAGGCCGCGACGAAGTCGGCGACGAACTTCTCGCGCGCGTCCTGGCTGGCGTATACCTCCGCGAGGGCCCGCAGCTGGGAGTTGGAGCCGAAGACGAGGTCGACCGCGGTGGCGGTCCACTTCACCTCGTCGGTGGCCAGGTCCCGGATCTCGTAGACGTGCTCGTCGGACTGCGACGCCTTCCACCGGGTGCCCGGGGAGAGCAGGTTGGCGAAGAAGTCGTTGGTGAGCACGCCGGGCTTGTCGGTGAGGACGCCGTGCCGGCTGCCGCCGACGTTGGCCCCGAGCGAGCGCAGGCCGCCGACGAGGACGGTCATCTCGGGCGCGGTCAGGTTGAGCATGTACGCCCGGTCGAGCAGCAGCACCTCCGGCTGGGTCTTCTCGCCCGCCCGCAGGTAGTTGCGGAACCCGTCGGCGCGCGGTTCGAGGACCCGGAAGGACTCGACGTCGGTCTGCTCGAGGCTGGCGTCGGTGCGGCCCGGGTGGAACGGCACGGTCACGTCGACGCCGGCGTCGCGCGCCGCCTTCTCGACGGCCGCCGAGCCGGCCAGCACGATCAGGTCCGCGAGCGAGATCTTCGCCCCGCCGCCGGCGTTGAACTCCCGCCGGATGCCCTCCAGGGCCTCCAGGACCGTCGCGAGCTGCTCGGGCTGGTTGACCTCCCAGCTGCGCTGCGGCTCCAGGCGGATCCGCGCGCCGTTGGCGCCGCCGCGCTTGTCCGTGGAGCGGAAGCTGGCGGCCGAGGCCCAGGCGGTGGAGACGAGCTGGGCGGTCGTCAGGCCGGACTCCAGGACCTTCGCCTTGAGGGCGGCGACGTCGGCGTCACCGACCAGCTCGTGGTCGACGGCCGGCACCGGGTCCTGCCACAGCTGGGGCTCCGGCACCCACGGCCCGAGGAAGCGGCTGACCGGACCCATGTCGCGGTGCAGCAGCTTGTACCAGGCCTTGGCGAACGCCAACGCGAACTCGTCGGGGTGCTCCAGGAAGCGGCGCGAGATCTTCTCGTACGCCGGGTCGACGCGCAGCGACAGGTCCGTCGTGAGCATCGTCGGCTTGTGCTTCTTCGACGGGTCGTGGGCGTCCGGGATGATCGCCTCGGCGTCCTTGGCGACCCACTGCTTCGCGCCGCCGGGGCTGGTGGTCAGCTCCCACTCGTGGCCGAAGAGGATCTCGAAGAACCGGTTGCTCCACTGCGTCGGCACGTCGGTCCACGTCACCTCGAGGCCGCTGGTGATCGTGTCCGCGCCCTTGCCGCTGCCATAGGTGCTCAGCCAGCCCAGGCCCTGCGCCTCCAGCGGGGCGCCCTCGGGTTCGGGGCCCACGTGGTCGTCGGCGACACCGGCGCCGTGGGTCTTGCCGAAGGTGTGGCCACCGGCGATGAGGGCGACGGTCTCCTCGTCGTTCATGGCCATCCGGGCGAAGGTCTCGCGGATGAAGTGGGCCGCCGCGAGCGGGTCGGCGTTGCCGTTCGGGCCCTCCGGGTTGACGTAGATCAGACCCATCTCGGTCGCCCCGACCTCCGGCGCCATCTCCTTCTCGGAGACGTAGCGCTCGTCGCCGAGCCAGGTGTCCTCCGGGCCCCAGAAAATCTCCTCGGGCTCCCAGACGTCCTCCCGGCCGAAGGCGAAGCCGAAGGTCTTGAAGCCCATCGACTCCAGGGCGACGTTGCCGGCGAGCACGAGCAGGTCGGCCCACGAGATCTTCTGGCCGTACTTCTGCTTCACCGGCCACAGCAGCCGGCGGGCCTTGTCGAGGTTGGCGTTGTCCGGCCAGCTGTTGAGCGGGGCGAACCGCTGCCCGCCGTCGCCGGCGCCGCCGCGACCGTCGTGGATGCGGTAGGTGCCCGCCGCGTGCCAGCTCATCCGGATCATCAGGCCGCCGTAGTGGCCGAAGTCGGCCGGCCACCAGTCCTGCGAGGTGGTGAGGACCTCGACGATGTCCCGCTTGAGCGCCTCGACGTCGAGCTTGGCGAACTCCTTGGCGTAGCTGAAGTCCTCCCCCAGCGGGCTGGCCTTGGACGAGTGGGCGTGCAGCACCGACAGGTCGATCTGGTTGGGCCACCAGTCCCGGTTGGTACGCGGACGACCCCCGGTCTTCGGCGTCGGCGAGTCGATCGCCGGGTTCTCGCTCTCGCTGCCGTGCGCGGTCACGGAGTCGTGCGCGACCGGGCAGCCGGCCGCCTCCTTCTTGTCCACGCCCTGTGCGCTGGAGGGAGCGTTGTCCTGCATGTCGCTCATCTACTTCCTTCCGAACTGGCGGACCACTGGGAGGTGCGTTCGGCCGCACACCCGGGGCAGGTGCCCCAGAACACGACCTCCGCCTCGTCGACCGTGAAGCCGTGGTCGTCGGAGGCGGTGAGACAGGGGGCACGGCCGACAGCGCAGTCGACGTCGGCGATCGCGCCGCAGGAGCGGCACACGACGTGGTGGTGGTTGTCGCCCACCCGGCACTCGTAGCGGGCGGTCGCCCCGGCGGGCTGGATGCGCCGCACCAGGCCGGCGTCGGTGAGCGCGCGCAACACGTCGTAGATCGCCTGGTGGGAGACCGTGGGCTGGGCCACCCGCACCAGCGCGATCACCGTGTCGGTGTCGACGTGCGGATGGTCGCGCAGCGCTGCGAGCACCGCCAGTCGAGGCCGGGTCACGCGCAGCGAGACCGCCCGCAGCTGAGCCTCGAAGTCGGACGCCACGCGATGAATATAGTCGACTCTTCTGGAATGAATCAGGTTTTGCTTCGGCTCAACTCCGCGGCCCCGGGGGCACGGCCCGCCGGTCAGTCGGCCGCTTCGACGTACGCCGCCAGGTTGGCCAGCGAGGAGGCGATCCCGGCCTCGTGGTCCGCCTGGTCGATGCCGGGCGGCACGTCCGTGGCGGTGACGGTCACCCCGCTACCCTCCTGACCCGCAGAAGGCGTGCATGGCCGGGCCGCCGTGGGGCAGTAGGTGGCGATGGATGAACAGGTGATGGTGTTCGCGCCCGCGCCGCTCTTGACCGTGACCATCGAGCAGCAGGCCGACGCGGTCGAGCTGCACCTGCACCCCGGCGGGCAGGGGGTGTGGCAGACCCGCATGATCGCGGCCCTCGGCACGCCGGTCACGCTGTGCGTGGCCGTCGGCGGCGAGGTCGGCGACGCGCTGCGCAAGCTGCTCGTCGACGAGGACGTGACGGTACGCGTGGTGAACCGGCAGTCGGGGACGGGCTGGTACGTGCACGACCGGCGCGACGGCTCGCGGGCGGAGATCGCCGAGGACCCGGGTGCGCCGATGGTCCGCCACGACATCGACGAGCTGTACACGGTGACGCTGACCGAGGGACTGCGGGCGCCGGTGAGCGTCCTCAGCGGCCCGGCCGACCCGGACGTGGTCGACTCGGACATCTACCGGCGCCTGGCCGCCGACCTGAGCGCCAACGGCGGCACCGTCGTCGCGGACCTCTCCGGCCCGCACCTGGCGGCGGTGCTGGAGGGCGGCGTCGCCGTGCTCAAGGTCAGCCACGAGGAGCTGATGGACGACGGCTACGCGGACGACGACAGCGTCGAGTCCCTGCTCGACGCCGGCCGGCGCCTGCAACGGAAGGGCGCGAAATCGGTGCTGATCAGCCGGGCCGGGGAGCCGGCCCTGGCCCTGCTCGACGACGGTACGGCGCTACAGGTGCACGCCCCGCCGCTGGAACTGGCCGACCACCGGGGCGCCGGTGACTCGATGACCGCCGGCGTCGCCGCGGTGCTCGCCCGTGGCGGCGACCTGCGGGAGGCCATCCGCATCGGCGCCGCGGCCGGGGCGCTCAACGTCACCCGGCACGGCCTGGGCACCGGCCGGGCGGAGGCCGTACGGGAACTCGCCGGGCGGGTGCGGCTGACGTCGCTGCAGGACGCGTCGGGGGGCTCCGATGACGGGTGACCGGTCGGCGCGTGTCCTGGTGACCAACGACGACGGCGTGCTCGCCCCCGGCATCCGCTGGCTCGCCCGCGCCGCGTACGAACGCGGCCTCGACGTGGTGGTCGCCGCGCCGCAGTCCGAGGCGAGCGGAATGAGCGCCGCCCTGTCCGCGGTCACCGACGACGGGCGGGTGATGTTCACGCGGACGGAGCTGACCGGGCTGCCCGAGGTGCCGGCGTACGGCGTGGCGGCCTCGCCCGGCTACATCGCCATCCTGGCCGGGCTCGGTGTGTTCGGGCCGCCTCCGGAGCTGGTGCTCTCGGGCATCAACCGGGGCGCGAACGCGGGACACGCGATCCTGCACTCGGGCACCGTGGGCGCGGCGTTGACCGCCGGCAACGGCGGCGCCCGGGCCTTGGCCGTGTCGCTGGACGTGCTGTCGCCGGCGACGGCGAGCGCGGGCAGCGCGGGCGCGGCGATCGACGTGCTGGACACCGTCGACGACGAGGCCCGCCACTGGTCCACCGCCGCCGGGCTGGCCGGGCACCTGCTGCCCTGGCTGCTCGACGCGACCCCCGGCACGGTGCTGAACCTCAACGTTCCCGACCTGCCGGCCGAGCAGGTCGCCGGGCTGCGCCAGGCCACCCTCGCCCCGTTCGGGCAGGTGCAGGTCGCCATCGCCGAGAGCGGCCACGACTACGTCCGTACGGCCATCGAGGAAAACGGCGCCCGCCACGTCCCCGGCACCGACCTGGCCTGGCTGGCCGACGGCTACGCCGCCGTCACCGCCGTACGGGCCCTGGGCGACCTGCCCGACGTGCGGATACCGATGGCGCAGGCCGGCGGCCCGGTCGTCGGCTGATCCGTCCCGGAAGCGACCCCGCCCCGGCGGTGGCCGGCGGGGCGGTGCCATGTCTCGTCGGGTCAGACTCCGCCGGTGGCGCGGTCGCGGTCGCGGTCGGCCTCGGCGTCGGCCGCGCCTGTCGGGACGCCGTCGCTGTCGCGGCTGGCCCCGGACAGGTCCACGTCGGCACCGGCGCGGGCGGCGTCGGCGGCCGCGTAGGCCGTAGTCGGCTCTCGCGCTCCCCGGCCCGTGATCGGGCGCCGCGACAGTTTCCTGCGGGTGGACCGGGCCCAACCGGGCTCCGCAGCGGCCTCGCGGGGGCGAGCATCAGCAGCATGGGGCTTCGGGGAGGCGGCGGGCGGGACCTGCTGGAACGCCGGGAGGACGTGCGGCAGGCGAACTTCCTGGAACTCTTCGTCGACCTGGTGCTGGTGTTCGCCCTCGCCGGGGTGGTCGACCGGGTGATGCAGGACATCAGCGCGGGCGACCCGGTCGTACGGTGGCGGTCGCTGGCGTACCTGCTGGTCCTGGCCATGCCGCTGATCTGGTTGTGGATCACCACGGCGCACATCACCAGCTGGTTCGACCCCCGCCGCCGCAAGATCCAGTGGATCGTGCTGGCCAGCGCGTTCGGCCTGCTGGTCATGGCCTCGTCCCTGCCGTACGCGTTCGCCAGCCGGGGTTGGGCGTTCGTGCTGCCGTACCTCGTCCTGCACTGCGCCCGCCCGCTGCTCCTCCTGCCCAGCCTGCACGGGCACGCCCTGCGCGACCTCTACCTCCGGTCGGTGCTGTGGTGCACGGCCCCGGCGGCGATCTGGATTGCCGGCGCACTGGTCGGCGGCGTCGCCCGGGCCACCCTCTGGGCAGTCGCGGTGACGGTGGACATCGTCGCCGCGCAACTGCGTTGGCCACTGCCCCGCCGGGCCCGGCCACCGGTCAGCGCGTGGGCGATGGACAGCGGCCACCACCTGCCCGAGCGCTACCAGCAGCTGCTGCTGATCGCCCTCGGCGAGACCGTCCTGGCCGCGGGCATCACCTTCACGGACCAGCCGGCCACCGCGGCCACGTCGGCCGCGCTGGTGGTGGCGTACCTGTCGACGGTGCTGCTCTGGCGGATCTACTTCTACCGCTCCGGGCAGGTCCTCACCGAAGCGGTCGCCGCCGCCGGGGACCGGCTGGCCGCCGGCCAGGCCACCGGCATCGCCCACGTCGTCATGGTGGTCGGCATCGTCACCACCGCCGTCGGCTACGAGATCGTGCTGGAACACCCCGGCGGCCGGCCCGAACCGGTGTGGCTCGCGGTGGTCCTCGGCGGTCCGGCCCTGTTCCTCTACGGTCGCATCCGCCTGGAACGGGTCGTGTTCAACCGGCTGTCGATCCGCCGGGTCGCCGCCATCGCCACCCTCGCGGCGGCTGCCGTACCGCTGCGTCTCGCCCCACCGCTGATGGCCGCCGTGGTGGCCGCGATCGTGCTGCTCGGGGTCGCTCTGGCCGATGCCGGCCACGCCGCCCGCCGCCCACCCGAGCGGCCCTCCCCAGCGCACTGACCGGGAGGGCACGGCCACACCCTGGCTGTCCTCGAACACCCAGACGATCTCCGCCAGGGTCTCCGGGCCACCAGGCGGTTGCCCTGCGCCGCGTGACCCGGCCCGATGTGGTGCCCCGCACCTCCCGACCCGGGTCCCGGGCCAGCAGCTCGGTCAGGACGTCCTGCGGCGAGCGGCCCTCGGCGAGCAACGGCAGGCCGTCGTACGCCAGGAAGGGGTTGCGGGTGGCCGGGGTCGCCACCGCGCCGCAATCAGAAAGGTCATGATCGGCAGTTACCCGGCCGGACGCCCGCCATGCGGGAGCGGCATGAGCGGACGTCGGCGCGCTACTCGTTGGTGAGCTGCTCGCGAAGGATGTCGGCGTGCCCGCAGTGCTGGGCGAGCTCGCGCAGCACGTGGAGATACACCCAGCGCAGCGGAAGCGGGCCCCGCCGGTGCCCGTGGAGGATGTCGTCCAGGCCCAGGGACGACGTCGCACGGCGTGATGCCGCGCAGGCTTCGCGGTGCGCGTGCCGGACGCTGGCGATCGTGTCGTCCTCAGCGAGGACGAACGAGTCCTCCGACCTCGCCGGGATGCCGATCTCCGAGCGCGAGCGGCCGGTGACGGCTTCGTCGAACCAGACCTTCTCCACGAAGGTCGCGTGCTTCACGAGACCGAGCAGCGTGGTCCGGGAGGCCACCAACGAGCGACGCGCCTGTTCCTCGGTCAGCCCGTCCAGGCAGCCGTTGAGCGCGCCACGGTGCTCGTCGAGGAACGCCTCGAACTGGTCGCGGGCCGGCTGCGCGACGATCCGGTCGTCGAAGGTGGGCGGGTAGGAAGGCATGGGCAGAGCATTCCAGACCGTGACCCGGTCTCCGCCCCTGCGGTCAGTCGTCGATCGCCTGGTGGACGGCGGTCGAGACGAGCCCGCCGCCAAACGTACCTGTTGCGCGACGCCCGCAGGGTCCCCGACACCGTCCACAGGCACACGAACAGCCGTGTCACGTCCGGTCGGCCGCGCCGAACAGGTAACGCAGCTCGTCCAGCATGACGACCAGCACCCCGGCGACCAGCGCCCCGACGGCGGCCAGCACCGCTTCACCAGGGCGTACGGGCCCGGCCGGGGCGAGCGCGCCAGCGATCGCGCAGCCGATGAGCAACGCGTTGCGCCACACGTGGTGCCGGCCCAGGGGCGCGGCCGTGCGGCCGAAGCAGCGGCAGGTGGCGCCGCCCCGCCGCAGGTTCGCGGCGATGGCGACGGTGAAGGCGAGCAGCAGGGCCGCTGACAGGAGGAAGCCGGCCATCGGGAACACGGCCAGCAGGACGACGGCGCTGAACTCGGCGGCGATCACGGCCACGGCGAGCGGACCTGCCGGCTGGTAGCCCATGTCGTGCACCGAGCGCGTGAACTCCCGGTAGGCGGCACGCCCGGAGACCTTGCCGACCGCCGCCGCCAGCAGGACCGTGCCGAGCAGCACGCGGCACGCGATGTCGACGTACACCTGTCATCGCCTCCCTCTGGCCACGCCGAGGATCGCCTCGCGCGGCACCGCCCCGAAGTGCCGCGAGTCCTGACTGTGGGGGTTGTCTCCGCGTACGGTCACGGCACCGTCGGGCTCGACCCGATGCACGCGCTTGACCATCCACGTCAGGTCGGAGTCGGGTACGACGTCACGGGTCCGGAAGACGAGGAGGTCACCGGCGGCCGGCGGCCGCCCGACGCGGACGACGAGCCGGTCGCCGTCGCGCAGCGTCGGCGCCATGCTGTGCCCGCGTACGACCATCAGGCGCCAGCGGCGGCGCAGCCAACCGGTCATGACACCGCCAGCTGGTAGCCGCCGGCCTGGAGGCGGAACAGCCGCGCGTACTCGCCGTCGGCCGCCATCAGCTCGTCGTGCGCGCCCGACTCGACGACGCGTCCGGCGTCCAGCACGACGATGCGCTGCGCGTCACGCAGGGTGCTGAGCCGGTGGGAGATCAGCAACCCGGTGCGGCCGTGACGGATCCGGGCCAGCGACGCGTGCACGCGGGTCTCGGCGTCGGCGTCGAGCCCGGAGCTGGGCTCGTCCAGGATGAGCAGGTCGGCGTCGGCGCGCATCAGGGACCTGGCGAGCGCGACCCGTTGCCACTGCCCCCCGGAGAGCGTCACCCCCGGCTCGCCGTCCTGGTCGGCGAACGTACGGCTGAGCAAGGTGGCGTACCCATGGGGAAGGGCGCGGAGCCGGTCGTGGATCTCGGCACGCGCGGCGGCCTCCTCGACCTGCTCGGCCGTGTACGGCAGCCGGCCGATGCCGACGTTCTCCGCCGCGCTGAGGTCGTAGCACATGAAGTCCTGGAACACCGCGCCCATCCGCTGGCGCAACGCCTCGACCCGCAGCTCGCGCAGGTCCATGCCGTCCCAGGTGATGCGCCCACGGTCGGGGTCGTAGAACCGGCAGAGCAGCTTTACGAGGGTGCTCTTGCCGGCGCCGTTGAGGCCGACGAGCCCGATGGCCTGACCGGCGGGGATCGTGAGGTCGACGCCCCGCAGGACCCAGGGGCCACCCTCGTCGTAGCGGAACCACACGTCCTCGAACCTGATCCCGGTCCGCAGCGGCGGCGCCGGCAGGGTCCCGTCGGCCAGGTCGGCGGGACCGTCGAGGACGGCGACGTAGTGCCGGAACAGCCGGATGGCCGCGCCAGCCTCGCCGAGCTGCGCGGCGATGCCGGCCAGGCCGGCGTGCGCGGCGCCGAAGGCGGCCAGCAGGAGGGTGAGGTCGCCGAGGCTGAGGCGGCCGCGTACCGCGGCGTTCACGGCGATCACCGTCGCGGTGAGCGTCACGGCGGCGCCGGCCAGCGCCCAGCAGCTCTGCACCGTGGTGGCGTGCCGCGCGGCGGCCAGCTCGATCCGGCCGGCCGCCCGCAGGGTGCCCGTGAGCCGATCGCGGAAGAACCGGCCGAGCTGGTAGAGGCGTACCTCCCGGACGGCGCGCAGGTCGGTCAGGACGGCCTGGAACAGGAACCGGGCCCGGAACAGGCCAGCGCCGTCCTCCACGGCACGCGCCGCTCGCCGGGACAGCCGCAGTTGGATGAGGAACTCGGGGACCGCCACGGCGAGCAGGAGCAGGCCGGCCGGCGGCCAGAGCGACGCCAGGATCACGGCGAAGCCGCCGATGGTGACGACGCTCTGGGCCACGTCTACCGCGAACATGACGACCGCGTACGGCGCCTGGGTGGCGGCTTGCTGGGCCAGTGCGAGCCGATCGCGCATCGCCGGCTGCTCAAAGGGGCGCAGGCCGAGGAAGGCGTCCAGTTTCCGGTACAGCCGCACGTCGGCTGCGATGGCGATCGCGTTCTGCATCGCGGTGGTGAAGTAGCCGGACAGGCGGTTGGCGATCGCCGCCAGGGCTCCCAGGAGGGCGATCGCCACGGCGTACCAGGTGGCCGTTGACGGGCTGGCCGAGCGGCCCTTGCCGACCTCGTCGAACAGCAGCTTCGTGAACCAGGCGACGCCGAGCGGCGGCGCCGCGCCGACCACCACGAGGGCGACCATGGTGGTGAGCGCCTTCGGGTCGGCGCAGCCCAGCCGCAGGGCGGTTCGCAGCGTGGTCACGGTCAGGCCGGAACCGGGAGCTGGTGGCTGGACCCGACGACGACGCCGTCGACGACCGACAGCACGGCGGGGAAGCCCTTGACCTGGAACTTCCTCTCCGCGAGCAGTTCGGAGATCGTCGCCGTGTCGAAGCCGGCCAGGCGTGGCGCCATCGCCGCCGTTTCCTCGGGCGTGCCGATCATGAACACGAGGGTGTCGTGACGGAAGCGCTCGGCGTCGGCGGTGAGGGTGTCCAGGAGATCCTGACACGGCGGACAGGTCGGGGTCAGCATGACCACGGTGCGGCGGCCGGTGCTCAGGTCGGCGTACGGGAGGCCGGTGACCTCCAGTCCCGGGGCGGGCAGCACCTCGGGGACGGCCTCGCCGTCGTGGGCGTGGCCGGTCCCCACCTCGCGCAGCCGCCGGGCGAGGGCAAGGGTCAGGACGAGGTTGAGCGCGGCGACCGCGCCGACAAGGGCGATGGCGGCGTACGCGAAACCCGGCATGGGAACTCCTCGGCGAGTCAGCGGGGTGGGGGGCCGCGCCGGTCGGCACGGCCCCCGGGGAAAGCCAGGTCAGCAGGCGCCGACCTTCTTGACGTAGCAGAGCGTCCGCGTCGTCGAGGTCACGCAGGCGCCGTTGCAGTTGTAGTAGCCCTGGCGGTAACGGCGGAAGTAGTCGCCGCCCGAGCAGTAGCCGTCGGACGCGACGCACGCGCACTTCTGGCCGTGCTCCGGCACGCAGGCGCCGGCCTCCTCGCGGCCGAGCACCTTGCCGAGGACGACGTCGCCGACACGGGTGAGGACCCTGGTCATGGGCAGACCTCCTTTGTGGGTGGTTGCCCGCCACTGTGCCGGTCGCCGCTGCGCTCGCCCTGCGCTTCTACTGCGCGTGGGCTGCGCTCCGCCAGTCCGTCAGCCGTTCGCGCAGGTCGTCGGCGTACGCGGCGTCGAAGTGCTCGAAGATGCGCAGCGCCTCCTCGCCCAGCGCGGCCGCCCGATCGTGCCGTGCGAGGGTGGCGTGCGCCCGCGCCAGCAGGCTCAGCGAGTTCGCCAGCGGAAACGGCTGCCCGATGCCACGCAGCATCGCCACCGAGCCCTCCAGCTCGGCGACCGCCCGCTCGGCGTCGCCCTCCTCGAGGTGCACCTTGCCGAGGAGCCGGCGGGAGATCGCCTCACCCCACTCGTGGCGCAGCTCGCGGAACGCGCAGACCGTACGGGTCAGCAGCCGGCGCGCCGAGGCCCTGTCCCCGGCCGCGAGGTACGTCGCGGCCAGCGCCTGCTCGGCGGTGGTCACGCTCATCCGGTCACCGAGCCGGCCGGCGTCGGTCACCGCCTGCCGCAGGTGCTCCAGTGCCTGCGGCCACTGCTCGGCGTGCCGGTGTAGCAGGCCGATGCTCTCCCGTGCGAGCGCCGCACCCCACAGGTCGCCGCCGTCAGCCAGGAGCCGCAGGCCGGCCTCGCAGGCGGCGTAGGCGAACGGGGACATGTGCTGGTACTGCCCGTACTGCATGCCGAGGGTCAGCAGCACGTGCCCGTCGACCGGGCCGACCGGCCAGTGCGCGGCGCACGTGCGCACCATCAGCAGCAGTGCGGCGTCCGCCTCCCGCAGCCGGCCGAGCTGACGGCAGCACAACGAGTATCCGTGCAGCGCGACGAGCCGGTGCGCCACCAGTGGTCCTCGGCTGTCGCGGTGCGCCGCTCGCAGCAGCGGCACGGCTTCGGCGTACCGGTTGAGCATCCGGTAGGCCGCGCCCAGGTGCAGCCGCACCGACATCCGGGTCGGCGACGGCAGGTCGGCGTGGCGGTCGAGCACACCGCGCAGGCAGTCGACGAACTCGGGCAGGTGCTGGCTGCGCATCATCACGAAGTTGCCCATCGTGCAGGCCAGCCGCCCGGCCAGGTCGACGGCGTCCAGCCCCAGCAGGTCCCGCACCGCCGCGAGGAGGCTCTCCCGCTCCGCCTCGAACCACTCGACGGCGTCCCAGGCGTCGATCACGCCCGGCGCGTCCGCGACCGGCAGGGCCTTGCAGGGCAGCGAGGCGGCGGCGCGTCCGGCGTGCGCGTGCAGCCGCGCGTAGAAGGCGATCACCTGGTCGGCGTCGACGTCGGTACGCTCCCGCGCGTGCAGCCGGACCAGGTCGTGCATGCGTACCCGGCCGTCGGGGTCGGCGGTCAGCAGGTGGGCCCGGCACAGCTGCTCCAGCAGCGGCTCGGTGCTCTCGTCCGACATGCCGAAGCTGCGCAGCGACGTGCGGCTGAGCACGCCGAGCAGCCGCGCGGCGGGCGGCGCCATCCGCTCGAACCCGACGGTGAAGCTGGTGCGCACGTCGAGCCCGTCGAGCGACAGCTCGTCGAGGCGGCGCCGCTCGTCGCGCAGCCGGTCACGCAGCCGCGCCACGGTCATGGCCTCCCGCTCGGCCAGCCGTACCCCGGCGATGCGCAACGCCAGCGGCAGGCGACCGCAGAGCTCCACGACGTCGGTCGCCGCGGCGGCCTCCCGGTCGATCCGATCGGCGCCGGCCAGCCCGGCCAGCAGCTCCAGGCCGTCGTCGAGCGGCAGGACGTCGAGCGCGACCACCTCGGTGCCCGCCAGTCCGGGCAACGCCGCCGTACTGGTGACGAGGGCGGTGCTGCCGCCGGGCGGCAGCAGCGGGCGCACCTGCGCCGCGTCCGCCGCGCTGTCCAGCATCACCAGCATGGCCTGGTCGGCGAGGATGGACCGGTACAGCGCGGCGCGTTCCTCGGCCGCCGTCGGGATGGCCTCGCCGGCCACGCCGAGGGAGCGCAGGAAGGCGCCCAGCACCGCACCGGGCCGGGCCGGATCGACGGTGTTGCCGCGCAGGTCGGCGTACAGGCAGCCGGCGGAGAACCGGTGGCGGCTCGCGTGCGCCGCCCGCAGCGCCAGCGTGGTCTTGCCCGTCCCCGCCAGCCCGGTGACGACGACGACCTGGGCGGCCCCGGCCGGCGGGGTACGCCCCAGCAACGACAGCAGCAGCCCGAGTTCCTTGTCCCGTCCGACGAAGTCACCGGTGACGCCGGGCAGCTGGTGGGGCCGTACCCAGGCTCGCGGGGACGTCTCCTGCTCGCTGCCGAGGATCTCCCGGTGCAGCTGCCGCAGTTGCGGCCCCGGGTCGATGCCGTGCTCCTCGGCGAGGATCCGGACGCCGTCCCGGTACACGGCTAGCGCCTCCGCCTGCCGGCCGCTGCGGTGCAGGGCCACCATGAGCTGACCGCGCAGCCGCTCCCGCAGGGGCCGGTCACGCACCAGCGTGGTCAGCTCCGGCACGACCTCCCGGTGCAGTCCGAGCGACAGCAGCGCCTCGACGCGCAGCTCGATCGCGTGCTCGCGCAGCTCGCGGAGCCGGTCGCGCTCGACGTCGACCAGCGTCGCACCGACGTCGACGAACGCGTCGTCGCGCCAGCGGGCCAGCGCCTGGTCCAGCAGCGTCACGGCGCGGCGGGCGTCGGTGGTGGCGGTGGCGGTCTGCACGGCGGCGGCGAACTCCGCCGCGTCCACGATCACCGCGGCGTTCAGCTGGTAGCCGGGTGACCTGGTGAGGATCAGCTCCGGCGTCGCGTTGCGCCGGACCGAGGCGACGATCGCCTGGACGCGGTTGCGTGCTCCCGCGGGCGGACGATCGGGCCACAGTCCGTCGATCAGGCGCTCGACGGAGACGATGCGCGCACGCTGGGCCGCCAGGCTCGCGACGAACGCCCGCTCCAGCGGGGCGAGCGGCACAGCGGTCCCGTCGACGCTCAACTCGACCCGTCCGAGGACGGCGATCCGATACCCGCGCACCGCGCAAAGCTAGCGCGCGGGCCGACCGGTCGTGCTCGGGGCGTTCCGGGAGGCCGGTGCCAGCACGGATCGCGGCGGATCCGGACACGAATGTCGAGGTCACCGGACGACGACGGTCCGGCTCGGGCACGATGGGCTGGTCGGAGCGGAAGGAGGACGGGATGCAGGCCATCCAGAAGGTCCGCCATCGACGGGCCGACGTCGACGGGCTGGAGGTGTTCTTCCGCGAGGCCGGGCGCCCCGACCAGCCGGCGGTACTGCTGCTGCACGGCTTCCCCAGCTCGTCGCACACGTTCCGCGAGGTCATGCCCACACTCGCCGACGTCGCGCACGTGATCGCGCCGGACCTGCCCGGCTTCGGGATGTCGTCGTCGCCGACCGTCGACACCTACGACTACACGTTCGAGAACCTCTCCCGCACGATCGGGAACCTTCTCGACCAGCTCGGGATCGAGCGGTTCTTCGTCTACCTGCACGACTTCGGCGCGCCGGTGGGATACCACCTGGCCACCCGCGCCCCGACCCGCATCCACGGCCTCATCGTCCAGAGTGGCAACGCGCACGACGACGGCCTCGGCGGGCAGTGGGACAGCGCCAGGGCCTACTGGGCCGACCCGACCGACACCAAGCGCGCCGAACTGCCGGACTGGTTGAACTTCGAAGGCACCCGCGAGCAGTACCTGGCCGGGCTGCCCGAACACCTGCGCACCCTGCACGCCCCCGAATCGTGGCACCTCGACTGGGAACGCATGAGCCGACCCGGCAACGTCGACGCGCAGTTCGCGCTGTTCACCGACTACGCCAACCACGTCGCCCGCTTCGACGAGCTCGCCGCATACCACCGCGCCCACCAGCCACCAGCGCTCGTACTGTGGGGACGGCACGACGCGTACTTCGACGTCGACGAGGTCCTCGCCTACCACCGCGTCCTCGACCGCATGGACGCACACATCTACGACGGCGGCCACCTGCTGTTGGAGACGCACGCGGCGGAGTGCGCGCAGCTCATGCGAGCGTTCGTACTCGACAACACGTGAGCCGTTGGCGCACCGGTCCACGGGCTGCCGTCGGGCGCTGGGGCCGGGCCGGCGGATCAGCGTTGCGGAGAGCGTAACAACCTGGTTACCCTTTCGGCGTGGACGAGGTGGCGGCAGCGATCGCCGATCCGGTGCGGCGGGAGATCCTGCTGATGCTGCGCGACGAGCCGCTCTCGGCCGGCCAGATCGCCGACCGGTTCGTGATCAGCCGGCCGGCCGTCAGCCGTCACCTGCGCGTGTTACGCGAGGCCGGCCTGGTGCGCGACACGGCCGACGGCCGCAGGCGGGTCTACGCACTGGTCACCGCGCCGCTCGACGAGCTGGCCGGGTGGCTGGGACGACTGACCCGCCCGTCCGGCTGGCAGCACCGCCTCGACGCGCTGGAGACCGAGGTCCACCGCACCCGCCGCGAGCGGCAGACGGCCGCCGGGCGGCACCCAGCCCAGAAGGAGACCGCATGAGCCCGACACCCACCGGCCGACTGGTCGGCGACGACCTCGTACTGACCCGCACCTTCCGCGCTCCCGTGGCCGACGTCTGGGCCAGCCTCACCGATCCGGCGCGCACGGCACGCTGGTTCGGCCCGTGGCAGGGCGACGCCGCGCCGGGACGCACGATCAAGGTCCAGATGGCGTACGAGGAGGGCACGCCCTGGATGGACATGACCATCGACGCGTGCGACCCGCCGCGCCGGCTGGCGGTCTCCGCGGTGGACGAGCACGGCAGCTGGCACCTGGACATGACGCTGGTCGAGAGCGCGGGCGTGACCGAGCTTCGGTTCACGCAGCACCTGACCGGCACGGAGGGCGTCGGCGAGGTCGGACCGGGCTGGGAGTACTACCTGGACGCCCTGGCAGCCTCGCACGACGGCCAGCCGGCACCGGACTTCGACGACTACTACCCCGCCATGAAGGAGCACTTCGAAGCGCAGCGGTAGCGGGATCAAGCGGTGTGACCAGGACGTCGATCCGAAGGGGGCACGGTGGGGCGCAGAGCGATCATCTTCCACGGGACCGGGGGCAACCCGGACATCTGCTGGTATCCCTGGCTGGCAGGGCGGCTCGCGGCCCGGGGATACGCCGTCGAGGTGCCGCACCACCCGGGCATCAACGTCGAGCCGATCGCCACGTTCCTGCCGAAGGTGCTGGAGGCGCACCGCTTCACCGAGGACACGGTCCTCGTGGGCCATTCCGGCGGCGCGGCCCTGCTGCTCGCGCTCCTGGAACACCTGGACGTGACCGTCGACCAGGCGATCCTGGTCGCCGGCTACCACACCCCGCCCAACACCGAGCAGGAACCGGTCCTCCAGCAGGACTACGACTGGGCCGCGATCCGGTCGCACGTGCGGGACATCTACTTCATCAACTCCCGGGAGGACCCGTACGGCTGCGACGACCGGCAGGGACGCGCCATGCTCGAGCGGCTCGGCGGCACCCAGATCGTGCGCGACGACGGGCACTTCGGCGACTACAACCAGCCGTACGAGCGGTTCGAACTGCTCGACCGGCTCATCCACTGACGGCCACGCCGCGCTGTTCATCCCGGTTCTGCTGGCACGGGTTCTCCTCATTGGTCATGGTCGGCTGTAATTGACGTATGCCGCTTCGTGGTCAGCCGGGTACTGGAAACCGTCAACGTGTGTCCGCTTCGCAGCGGCGTTTGAGAGCTGCAGGCCAATACCCGGACGGGCTGCGGGCACCACGTTCCTCGCGGCCAGCGGCGACCCGGCTGGAGGTCGGGCCGATCGACGTCAAGCCTGACCCGTGGCAGCGTTTGGTGGCCATCGGCAGCATCCTGTCGGTGTTGTTCGTGGCCATCGGCCTGTACATCACCAATGAGGCCAACCGTGAGACCAGCGAGGCCAACCGCGAGCAGCATCGCCTCACCGCTCAGGGGCAGATCACTGATCGGTTCACCAAGGCGGTGGAGCAGCTCGGCCAGCCCGGCGCGGAGAAGGTGGACGTTCGTCTGGGTGCGATCTACGCCTTGGAGCGCATCATGCGCGACTCAGCCGTGGACCAGCCTGCCGTCGTCGACATCCTCGCCGCGTTCATCCGGGTCCACGCCCCCGCACCCACGCGGACCACAGCTCCGCCTTCTTCGGCTCCTCGCCCACCCGTCGATATCCAGGCCGTCGTGACCGTGCTGGGCCGCCGCGACATCACCCGCGACGGCACCATCGGAAATGAGATTCTGCCCATCCGCCGTCTCGACCTCTCCAACATAGATCTGGCCCACGCGAACCTGGCCTACGCGAACCTGAATGGCGCGAGCCTGGCAGGCACGGAGCTGGCCCGCGCGACCTTGATCGAAGCGAGCCTGACCGGCACGAACCTGAGCGACGCGAACCTGAGCCGCGCGGTTCTGCACAACACAAGGCTGGCCGGCGCGATCCTGACCGACGCGAACCTGACCCAGGCGTTCCTGTTTGGCGCGGACCTGACCCGCGCGAACCTGACCCGCGCGAACCTGAACCAAGCTTTCCTGAACGGCACGAACCTACAAGGCCGGGTCAGCGCGAGAACCGCGAACGCGGTCGCGAACTTGACCGCGAACCTGGCCTACGCGGACTTGACCGACGCGGTCCTGACCGGCGCGGACCTGACCGGTGCGGACCTGACTGGCGCGAACCTGACTGGCGCGAACCTGACCGGCGCGAACCTGACCGACGCGAACCTGACGTGCGCCAAGACCGATCACCGCACGTTGTGGCCTACGGGGATGCCGCGGCCGGTGCCATGTGATGACTGACGTCCACCGGGCCCACATCACGTCACATCCAACGATCATCGACCACAGAGACCGAGGTCTACCCGGCCCGACTACGAAGGAGCACCGTCTCGTGCCTGCCCGCGAGGACCCACCGATGGGGCTTCGTCTCACGCCCCGCGATCTGCGATGATTGGTGCCGCGCATCGCCCGGTGCCCCTTTTTGCAGGAGCGAGGCTTTGAGTTCCGACGATGCTACGGTCCCGACAGCGGCGTCCGGCAATCGCAAGGACTACGCGCTCGATCCGCGGCCGATCGCCCGTGGCGGGCAGGCCACGGTCTTCGCCGCCACGCACAAGCGGAGCGGCCGCCGGGTGGCGTTCAAGCGGGTGAATATTCGGCACGTGGACATGATCGCGCGCATGAAGCGGGAAATCGAGGCGGCAACGCTTTTCGGCGATCATCCCAATGTCATGCCGGTGCTCGACCACGATTCGGCCTTCGAATGGTTCGTCATGCCACTCGCGGAGGCTACCGCGCTCACCCTGGCCAAGGACCTGGCCGAGACCGGGGCACTGCGGGACCTGGTGAGCGCGATCTGCCAGGCTCTGCGCCTGCCGCACGAACAGGGCTGGATTCATCGGGACCTCAAGCCGGACAATCTGCTGCGGCTCGACGGGCGCTGGGTCGTTGCCGACTGGGGTCTGGGGCGGCGTCCGCGGGGGCAGACGACCGACGCGCGCCGCACGCGGATGGGCACCGCGTTCGGCACCGAGGGCTTCGCCGCACCCGAGCTCGCCGTAGACGCCCACGCTGCCGGTCCGCCGGCCGACATCTACAGCATCGGGCAGATCATCGGTTGGGCGCTGACCGGTGTTCCGCCGCATGCCAACATCCCGCTGTTGCCCGCTGGCGGTCCATGGCGGGCCATCGTCAAGGCGGCGACCTTGCACGACGTCGATCGTCGCATCGCCAGCGTTGACGATCTGCTCGCGATGATCGCCGACGAGTTGGACAATCCGGAAGTGGTGGTCCACCGTGGTGGCCAGCTACTCGCCCGGGCGCGGACCGGGGACCCCGCAGCGCCGCTGGAACTGTTGAGACTGGCAGCCCAGTCGGACGAGAACTGCCGGATCCTATGGGATGGCGTGCTCGGTCTTCCCGACGAGCAGACGCACGGGGCGATCACCGCCGATCCGGGGGCTGCGGCCGAGGTCGTACGCCTGCTGCGCGTGCCGGCCAGCCGAGATCCCAAGGCTGCGACAACCCCGCCTGACGTGATCCGGTGGTTGCTGGTCGTGGCTCACCAGGCCGAGGAGGGTGAGCACTGGGATCTGCTGGACGACACGATCGAGAGTCTCCTGCTGCTGAGCGCGCGAGTCGATGACCGCAAGAGCCTCGCGGAGGTCTCGGAGTGGATGGGCAGCCGCACCGGACAAGCGGCCTCCAGCCTCGCCGTCGCTCTGCGCCGTTGGCCCGCGCATCCGCGGATCCGCGAGGAGCTGTCCGGACGCAGCGACGTGGACTACAGGGTCAGACAGAACCTCCGGATCCAGCCGAGCAAGGGTCCGCGGCCCGTCCGGCAGCGCGGCGTTCTTCGGCGACCGCGGGCCTGGCTCCTGGTCGGTGCGGTGGCTGCCACGCTGGGGGTCTCCGCTCCGGTCCTGGTGGACCAGCTGAACGGTAACGGGTCCCCCGGTGAAAACGGCTCCGCGCCAGAGCCCGGGGAACCGAAGAATCCCTTCGCTGGCCTGCCGAAGACGCCGGGGGAGCTGGCGTTGTTCGTGATGGCCGATTTCGTGGCGCCCTGGAACAGCTATCCGAGCTGGGCGGGTTGCCGCAGTGGTTCAGGCGACACGGTCGTCAACGGGAGCTTCCCCTCGCAACCGGGTCCGAAGATTGCCCCGTCAAAGAGCATCCACTGCGACAACGGCGGAAACTTGGCGGTGATGTTCGCCGAGTTCAGGGACAGCAGAGATTTCACCGCTGTCCATAACCGCTACCTCGCTGCGGAGCTTCCGGCCAATCCGAGGCCGGGTGAGGCCGCTCCTCCCCCAGGCTTGCACGTCTTCGAATGGAGTCAGACAGAACGGGCGGTCGTCTGGACGGATCCGAAGAACAAGCTCATCGGACTCTTGATCACGGGTAGCAGCCGTACGGACCTTGTCGAACTCTGGACCAGGTACCAGACCTGACCCCTCTCCTAGAGAATCTGATCCATGCGTACGTAGCCGCAGATCAGCTCCTTGCCACGGGCCGCCCTCGCCAGCACCCAGTCCCCTCTCTGCTCCTCGGGCAGGTAGGGCGACACCGCGAGCTCACTCACCAACAGGCTGTCGTACTTCTGCGCGGGCTCGACGATCGGCGCGCGGTCGTCGGTATCGACGCGTAGCTGGACCACTCCGCCGGGGCGCAGCGGCACGATCAAGCTCTGCGGGTCACACGTCGCAAGTGGCCCGTACGTCGGCCTGACCCGGACCGGCCATCCATCACGCACACCTGCCACGTACGAGATCGGCACGACGCCACCGCCCCCGCAGTTGTCCTGGTCGGATTGAAAGAGGAACGCTCGCACCTCGAACCCGCCCGTCACCGCGGTTACCGCCTCGATTGGGCGATCGCACCTGGTCGTCGACACAATTGGCTGCTGCAGTTGGAGGGCGGAGCCGTCGCTCCACAGCCAGATGTACCAGGCAACATTCACGGATTGCCCGCCCGATGTACTCAAACCCACCGCAGCATCTTCGTCGCCGTCGCCATCCGCGTCCGCGAAGCGCGGCGCGTCGAGAAGCTTCCACGAACCGCCACCGTCCATTGGACTGATGGAGGCGTCGTCGCTCCGCTTGGCGGAACCTCGTTCGAGTTTGATGGTCTCCGCCACCGACGTGTCGAACCACTCGGCGTTGGCGAAGTCGAAATCCCGGATCTCACGGGATGGTGACGGTGTGGGTGACCCGTCAGGGGAGGAGCAACCCGACATCGCCAACAGCGCCCAGGCCAGCGAGCCAGTCACGAACCGGGGAACAGTCGCAAACACATCGATAGGTTATCGCTCGATCGAGCGGGATCAACCCATCCGCGAACGCTTCGCTGACGATCCGCTGACGCCCGACGACGCGGCGTCGCCGTGGATCCGATGGTGCGACCGCGACTGGGGAGGCGTCACCGACAGTCACAGGCACGCGACGACCAGCGCACCCTGGCTGCGGCACGAGCGCGCGCCCCACCAATCCGTCAGTATTCCTTGACAAGAATATTCTCGATCGAGAATCCTTTTCCCCATGGACGCACTCCTCACCGCACTGGCCGACCCGGCCCGCTGGCGGCTCGTGAGCCTGCTGGCCGAGCGGCCCCGCTCGGTCGGCGTCCTCGCCCAGCTCGCCGAGGCGCGCCAGCCGCAGACGACCAAGCACCTGCAGACCCTCGAGCGCGCTGGCGTCGTCACGTCCCAGCGCACCGGCCAGCGTCGCATCTACGCGCTCCGGCCCGCTCCTCTGCGGGACCTGGCGGCTGTGCTCGGCCGGCTCGCCGACACCGCGGATCAGGTTGGTGGCCCGCGCGCGACCTACGACCGTTACGGGCTCAACCTCCAAGCAGAGCGACTCGCCGCGGAGGCGTCGGGGTGGGCAGACGGCCGCTCGTTCAGGTTCTTCCGGTCGCTGACGGGGTGCCCTGAGCTGGTTTGGCGGCACCTGACCGAGGCCTCCCTGCTCGCCGGATGGTGGACGCCCGACGACCTCCGCGTCTCCGAGCTCGTATTCGAGGCGCGAACGGGTGGGCGGATCGTCCAGGAGTACCGCGATGCCGAGGACGCCGACGGCTCCGACCTGGTCGCCGGACGCGCGGAGGGAGTCGTCGACGACGTACGTCCCGGTGAACGCCTCGCCTACCGGCTCTCCCCTCTGCTTCCCGACGGCGGCCTCGCCTTCACCGCCCACATCGACATCGGCCTCCGACCCACCGACACGGGCACGGACCTCGACGTCCACTGGCGGATCACCGACAGCACCGTCGACTCCGCGGACTTCATCGCAGGCATCGAGGTCGGCTTCGGCCAGAGCCTCGACAAGCTCGCGGCGATCCTCGCCACGGATTCCGACAGCACTGACGACACCGACACAAGGAGCACGAAGTGACAGAGCAGACCGCTGGCCGCAGAGTCGTTACCAACATGAGCATCTCCCTCGACGGCCACTACGCCCGGCCGGGCGATCCAGAGGACATGGGCTGGGTGATGCCGTACGCCATCACCGACGTCGCCCGCGACCACCTGACCGGCCTCTGGGAGCCGGCGACGACGGCCCTGCTCGGGCGGGTCAACGCCGAGGGGTTCCTCGGTTTCTGGCCCACCGTCATCGGCATGGAGGGGGCCGACCCACGCGACGAGGGCTTCGCGAAGTGGCTCATCGACACCGACAAGGTCGTCCTCTCCTCCACCCTCGGCGAGGCGCCGTGGGAGCGGACGACGATCATCGACAAGCCGACCGCCGAGGTGGTCGCGGACCTGAGGGCGACCGAAGGCGGCGACATTCTCGTGCTCTCCAGCGCAAGCGTCATCAAGGCGCTGCTGGCGGCCGACAAGGTCGACCGGCTCGCGCTCACGGTCTTTCCCGTGTTCCTCGGCGGCGGGCCCCGCCTCTTCGACGACGGCCTGCCCGCAGGCCAGTGGGCGCTCGCCAGCCAGGCCGCCGGCGAGCATGGCACGTTGGCTCTCGTCTACGACCGGGTCCGCTGAGCCGAGGACGTCGTCGCCCTCGCCTGGTCCGTCAATGACGCCGGGCACCTCGCGCGTCGTTGACGGACCAGACGGTTTCGCGCCCGCGGTCGACCGGGCTCGGTCCGAGTTTGGGCCGCCCTTGAGCGCCCGCACGTGGGAGCCGTCCATCACCGCCCGGGGACATGTCCAACTGCCCAGCGGGCCGCAGCCTGCAGAGGAGGATCTCATGCAGTCGTTGCCAGACGCCGGCGTCGTTCCAGCCCCGCAGGCGGCGCCCGCAGGTCATGCCCGACCCGCACCCTCTCGGGGTAGGTACTCCCACGGGCTCGCGGTGTAGAGCACGAACAGGATTTCGCACGACACCTTGCGGTCATCGAGAGGCCTTGCGGGCCGGGTACCGATGCCGCCGGGGCGGACGGGGTGGCAGCAGCGGTGCGACTGCGGCCCAGAGTTCGTGCAAACGCGCGGATCGCTGCATGGGAGTGCCCGGTGCCGGCCCTCGACGCGGCGAAGCGAAGCACCCGGATGCCGGGCGACGTAGCGCGAGGAAGCGTGGGCTCAGCGGGCGGAAGCCGGCTCGGACGACGGCCGCCACTCCCGCCTGATCAGCCCGTAGACCCATGAGTCGGAGACCTCGCCGTTCACGACGCAGTCTTCCCGCAACGTCCCCTCACGCACGAACCCGAGCTTCTCCAGCACGCGGGCAGATGCCACGTTGCGGGTATCGGTCTCAGCCTGGACGCGATTCAGGTTCAGCGTGTCGAATGCCCACCGCAGCAAAGCGCGCGCTGCCTCCGTCGCGTAGCCGTGGCCCCACGCTGCATCGTCGAAGCAGTAGCCCAGCGATGCGCTGCGGTAGTCCGGGTTCCACGGGTTCAGGCTGCACCAGCCGATGAACGCCCCGTCGGAGACACGATCCACGGCCAGCCCCGCTCCGGTGCCTCCCTCTGCCATCCGTCGGCAAGCCGTGATGAACCGCTCGGCGCGCACGCGGTCGCTCCACGGCGGCGCGTCCCAGTAGCGCAGCACGTAGGCGTTGCTGTGCAGCGCGAAGAGGTCGTTCGCATCCGCGTCGTCGAAGGGACGCAGTCGAAGGCGAGGGGTGTCCAGCGTGGGGGTGGGCAGCGACACGGGGGTCATGTTGCCTCCTGTGAGCGATGGCCGATCAATCCGACATCCGGTGCCGGCCACTCGCAATGGGTTTTCTCGGCAGGGCGGGAGGAACGATGTGCTCGCTCATCGGTAGATCCGTGCACATCAACTGGCGGTGGGCGAATTCTCCGCGCCTCTGACCGAGGCGGCACCCGGCGTCGTTGAGGTCTGGCTCTCCGCCGGTTGGGGTGGCTGCTTGTCGTCGGGCGGTTGCGGCGGTGATATCCAGGTGACCAGCACGACAGAGATGATCATCAAAAGGAACCAGGAGGCCAGCTTTGTCAGCGAGACCGGATGCCAGCCGTCCGTCTGGCTCGGGTAGAGCCAGGCGTTGGACCAGGTGGCGATGTTCTCCGCGAGCCAGATGAAGAAGGCGACGAGGACGAAGGCCAGCAGCAGAGGCATGCGCCACCGTGCCCGGAAGATGCGGAAATGCATGACACAACGTCCGAACACGAGTGCGACGGCCGCGATGAGCAGCCACCGCAGGTCGTGTACGTAGTGGTTGGCGAAGAAGTTGAGATAGATGGCGGCAGCCACCACGGCCGTCCACCAGCGTCTCGGGTAGCGCGTGAAGCGCAGGTTGAAAAGCCGATTCACTCGCACCATGTAGGAGCCGACCGCGGCGTACATGAAGCCGCTGAAGAGGGGCACTCCTCCGAGCCTTAGCACGCCGTCGGGCTCGTAGGCCCATGAGCCGATGTGGGTCTTGAACAGTTCCATGAGGGTGCCGACGAGGTGGAACAGGACGATCACTCGTAGCTCGCGCAGGGTCTCCAGGCGTCCGGCGAGCATCGCGACCTGGATGACGACGGCGGCGGCGGTGAGGGCATCGTTGCGGGCGAGCACGGCGTCGTCCGGATACCACAGGTGCGCCGCGCAGATGACCGCGAGCATGGCGGCACCGAAGACGCATGCCCAGGCCTGTTTGAGTCCGAAGGCCACGAACTCGGTCAGCCACCCGGCCGGCCCGTGACGTGGCAGCCGGGCCAGCGCGGCACGGAGGTGGGCATCGATCGCGCGTTCGGCCGTGGTGAGCGTGGCCGTTGCGGCGGTGTCGTGTCGCATCGCCAGAGGTTAGGCCGCGTCCCATAATTCGACCGGTACGGGCGAGCCGTTGTTGGTCCTGGCACGGCGGGGACAGATCCGTGCCACGGGTAGTGCCGGACCAGACCGCGCGGTGGCGGGCTTCGGGAGCTGCGTTGGGCGATGATGCCAGCTGCATTCGTTTAAGACCATCGATAGAATGACGCAATGACCGTTCGACGACTGCTACTACACACGACGGCGGCCTGCCTCGCGGCGACCGCGCTGACGGCTCTCGTACCGGCCGGGACGGCCCAGGCGGCCTGCACGACGAGCAGCTTCACCGTCGTCTGGGACTACGCGGGCATGTATACCGCCCCCAACGAGTCGACCCTGTACGGCACCCGCCGCTACGGACAGGTCGTCACCGGCCCCACCGGGAACACCGCCAACGGCTGGACAATCACCTACGACTACTGGAACGGCATGGCACTCTGGGCCTACATGAAGGACGCCGCCTTGCAGTACCGCGGCTGCGCCTGAAGCGGAACCGACGGGTGAAGTGACGCCAATCGGCCGGACTGTGTGTCAGAGGGGCAACAATGCGAAAGCCCGTTACCGGTGGTTCCGGTGACGGGCTCGCTTACTGCAACTATTAACGGCGGGCGATACTGGGATCGAACCAGTGACCCCGTCGGTGTGAACTGTCGGCGAGCGGGTCGGATCGGGCTGGATGCGAGGTCGAGCGGCCTGCTGACGCACTATTCGACCCGGTTCAGTTGGCATGGTTGCTGTACTTCACTGCTGTACTTTCGCCCCGCGCCCGAAGGGCACCCACGCTCAGACCAGGCCCAGACTGGTGGCGAGATCAGTGATCGCCGTAGGCGCGTTCGGATGTTGGGCAACCTCGACGACGACGTTCCGCGCCGTCGGTCGGTGCCGTATCTCCGATGGCGCTATGTTGTCGGCCTGCATCAGAGTCCGAGCCGCCTCGGTTACATCGCCGATCTGGAGGTACGCACGCGCGGCGTTGATCAGATGCGCGGCACGATGTTCGAGCGGCAGCCATCGCCATCCGTCTCGCACGATGGTTCTCTCGTGCTGGGCAACCGCACCGGTCCCCTCGTCCAGTTCGACTGCGGCGGCCACTCGGGCCAGGTCGACGGCCGTCGGTCCAAAGGCCGTCTGATGGTGGTCCTGCCCGTCGCCCACCCGGGCAGCCATCTCCGTCGCCTCGTCCAGCAGGTCACCGGCGGCGCGGTCGTCGCCCGCTCTGGCCGCTGTCAGGGCAGCCTGCATGAGTAGCGAACCGCACAGGGACAGCTCCTGCGGTGTGCCATCGTCCAGGTCGGCTGGAGCAACCCGGTACGCGGCGGCCAGCAGCATCGTCTTCGCCCGCGCCGACGCGCGCAGCACCTGGCCGAGCTGCACCGCCGCGCAGGCCAGCAGCACCCGGTCACCGGTCGCGGCGGACATCGCTCGGTCGGCGGTCAGCCAGGCGAGGCTTACCTCGTCGAGCTTGACCAGCAGCGCCGCCGTCACCCGGTACGCCTGCACCACGGCCGTACGGTCAGCATTCGGGTTCCGCGCCTGAAGCCGTTGGACATCCGTCAACAGCGTCGGCAATCGCTCGATCAACTGCGGATACCGGGCGTGCTGGTAGGTGGTCCACGCGTGTCCCACCGCCCGGCTCAACTGGTCAGGTGACGCGTCCCGGCAAGCAACCGGTTGACCGAACGCCATCCCGTACGTGGACAGGGCCGCCCGGATCCGGGAAATGCCTTCGGTACGCTCGGCCAGCTCGGCGGACTGAGCATCACGTCCGAGCAGTGCCGCGGTGTCGACCCGAAGAACCGCGGCAATTTCCCGGATGGTCGACACCCGCTCCAAGGACCGCACCCCGCGCTCGACCTTGTCCACCCAGCTCTTGGATTTCCCCAGGCGATCCGCGAATGACTGCTGTGACAGCTTGCGCCGTGCCCGCAGGTAGGCAACACGCCGACCGATCGGCACCGAATCACCGGTCACGACGCCACCGCCGATCCGGCACAGCCCGAGTCGTTTCCTCGACTGGTATGCGCTCAGCCTCGGCCTGCTCCAGAATCCGCCTCTTGGCCGCCTCCTGCTCCGCTGCCTGGGTCCGCTCGCCCGCCCCGTCGCCTGCGGTGTTGTCGCTCATCCCTGCCTCCGCAGTGCTTCCGCTCCCGCTTCATGTGGGATCTACTCTGGTGACCGCGCGACTACGCTCGGAAGCACCTCGATGCTTTCAGGACCTTTCACAGGGGATCCGATGGATGACCTCGGTGTGCAATTGAGGCAGGCTCGGATTGAGGCAGGCGTGACCCTGGCCTCCATCGCGACCCGTACCTGCTACTCGGCCTCGCACCTCAGCAACGTCGAAGCGGGACGCCGGACCGCGACGCCAGACATCGTGCTCGCGTACGCGCGAGCGTTGGGAGAAGCGGACGTGAGACGCAGAGACCTCCTCGCCGCAGCCACCATCGGCCCCATCGCCGCCAACGAGTTGATACGCAACGGCTTCACCGCCGCACTCGCCGGCCACCGCGACAGCACCGACCGCTGGCGTGACCGCGTCGACCAGTACGGCCGCGACTACATGGAGATCGGCGCGGATTCCCTGCAAACACGGCTCGCGAGCGACCTCGTCGTCATGCAACAGCAACTCGACAACCCGGCCATGTGGGCGACCGCCGCCCGTGCCCTGACCACCTACGGCAAGACGACCAAGGACCCGACCGAGGCGATCGGCTGGTACGACACCGCCCGGGTCGCCGCCGACCGCTCCGACGACCTCGCCGTCCGTGTCTGGGTACGCGGTCGAGCCGCCATCGCTCTGGCCTACGAGGGCGCCGCACTCCCCGTCGCACAGCGCTACGCGGACGAAGCCATCGCATTGTCTGACCGTCCCTCACTCGGTCGGCTCCAGGCACTGATGGCCCGCGCACACGTCGCCGCTGGACGCGGCGACACCGCCGCAGCCATCGCCTCGGACGAGGACGCGCAACGGGTCTTCGACCACACCGCCTCACCCGACGGCGAAATCTCCGACGCCGCCGTCCCGGCCTGGCGCATGGCGACCTTCCGGTCCATGCTCTACGCCCGCCTCGGGCTGATCCAACCCGGCGAGCAGGCCCAGACCGACGCCGACCGCCTCCGGCCCGCCTCGCTGACACGCTTCGCCACCCACATCGAACTCCATCGCGCCCTCATGATGGCCAAAGCCGGCGACGGACCCGGCGGACTGGCACACGCCCGACGCGCATGGGCAGCACTACCGACCAACCGCCGCTCGCAAACCCTCGGCCTCGTTCTCCGCGAAGTCGAGAAGGCCGCCCGACAGCGACGCTGAACCACCAGAAACTCGACCCCTCGTTGGTAAGTTCTGGGCGCTCCGTCCGGCGGAGTCCGTCCGCGTCCGCGACCTCGGACGGCTGTCTGCGTCCGGCCGGCGGCGGCTGCCCTCCTCTCGGCACGTTGCTGTCACTGCTGCTGTCAGCGACCTCCGCGCGAGAGCGATCAAATCCGGCGTCGAGGTTCCTTCCCGGGAGCGTCGCCGTACGGGAGCGAGACGCCCAAGGCTCGCCAGAGGTCGTAGAGCACCCGCCCGAGCCTTTCGCTGTCGTCACTCGACAACTGAGCGATGGGCATGCCGGCGGCCTGGTGCTCGCCGATGTTGTAGATCAGGTCCGCGAGCGACGTGGCTGTCGGTCGGTCAAGGCGAAGAACAACTTCCTTAGGCATGTCCCGCACCCTACGGCTGTCTGACAGCCCAGCCACGGTCCCGACGGCCCGTCCACGGCCCGAAGTCGGTGAGTTGAAGCGGAACCTAGACCGGGCCTCCCGTGACCTGCGCTGACCTGACCGGCGCACTGGTCACGCCCCATCTTGGGCTCACGTCATTGGTCGCTGGTTGCCGACGTTTCACGCCGTCTTGTGCCCCGTGTGTGCCCCAGAACCTGGCAGTTGTTTCTCGGGGCGTTGGTGCTTCCTGGCACCCCGGATGCCAACTCCCGTCAACGCACCACCGACCGCGCACAAGGTTGGAGCAGACAAGGGCCAACCTCCTTCGGGCACATACGCCAAGGTCATGGCGAGTGCAGTGGCGGCCATCAGTGCACCGACTACCGCTAAGAGCAGGTACAAACGGCGTCGCCTACGCATGGGACCAGTAGAGCATGGGCGGGCGGCCCCAGGGCGTGCGGCTGACTCCTTGACCCCCAGGCAACCAGCACCGCCACGTGAGCTGCTGTTGCATGGTCCTTGACCTGGGAGCGCGGTCCGCCATCGTCCGTGCGTGTCCACTGGCGTCCGCCCCGATCGTCACTCGGTTAGTCACCCAGCCGGCCCATCATCCCAAAGAGATCAGGAAGCTAGGCTTCGTAGACGGTCTGCGATTACGAAGGCTGCGTCGTCCGAGCCCTGACGCACCCTTGTGCCGGTTATAGCGTCGGCCAACGCGACCAACTCCTCCGGTGGCAGGCTGTTCACTCCTCGTACGGGCAATTTCACCTGGATTTCCGGGTTCGGAGCAGCGACCAGCAGTGACATGACGCCTCGCCTTGGGTCATCCTCCGTGTCGATATTCGCCGTGGACAGGTCCACCCACCGCGTCCGGAGCCACAGGCGCTCACCGAGCAACGTCCCGTCCAGCCACGCTCCATACGGAATCACAGCGACCATTGCCAAGCTGACCGCTCCTACGATGTAGGCCCCCAAGAAGCACCAGGCAGAGACGAACAGGTGAGGTAGCAGCGAGCCCCACACGTTGATCGGGCTCTCCGTAAGCGACTCAAAGATCAGGTCAAAGGGCACCCAGAGCAGGAACCCTCCCACGACGATAAACGGCAGACTGAACCCGAACGCCCGGGCCTTCCTCGCTGCACCGGCACCCACCGACAGCCGAACCTTCGAACGTCGTCGCATGCCCGCCGATCCTATCTCCGTAGAACCAAAGCACTGTCTGCCGCCGACCCGCCGTCTGGGCAGCGGTCCGCCGTCCGGCCCACCACGTCAAGCGGGCCTTGACGCACGTACGGACCCTGCCACCGGAACAGACTGAGTCGGCTCTCGTGTCACGGACCGCGCCCCCGGCGGACACCGCCACAGTGGCGCAGTTGACCTAACCTTGCCCGGCACGGACCCGGCTCCCGGGGTCGGAGCTGGCCACCGGCGGCCACCCCTCCCCCTCCCAGGTGAGCGGTTGACCTAACCTTGCCCGGCACGGACCCGGCTCCCGGGGTCGGAGCTGGCCACCGGCGGCCACCCCTCCCCCTCCCAGGTGAGCGGTTGACCTGACCCTGAGCGGCTGCGAGCCCGCTCCTGGGCGACCGGCAAGCCGCCGCGCGGACACCGCCCCCATGCTTGGGGCTTGCCGCGCGGACCCGGCGCGCGCCCTCCCTGCGCCGCGCTGCTCGGGCGCGGCGCGGCCGGCTGCCGGCGACGGACCTCCACCACTCTCTGAGCCACCCCCGTCTGCGGCGGCCCCTCCGGGCTTTCCGCTCTCCGCGCCAGCCGCAGGGCGTGTTGCGTGGCCGGAGTCGGAGCGCCAGCGAAGCGACGGACACGCGCCCAGGCGGCGGCGCGTGCGGCCCGTTCAGGGCCGCCTTGATAGACGTAAGGAAAGTCCTCACACACGGCCGGCAGCCGGCTTGTCCTCCGTCGGCTGATGTGCGACACGCGTCCGCCAGGTGATCTGCGACAGTGGTCGGTTTCGGCACTCTGAGCCCGACGTCTCCGCGGGGCGTCGGGACTCGGGGAGGCCGGGATTGGCGCTGGTTGTCTTGTCGGTTGTCGAGCAGCGGTTGGACGCGGTCCGTGCGGTGCTGGCCGGGTCGGATGTGGTGGAGGTGGCCGCCAACTGTGGGGTGCATCGGTCGACGGTGCATCGGTGGGTGGGCCGGTATCTGACTGAGCAGTTGGCGGGGTTGGCTGACCGGTCGCACCGGCCTCACTCGTGCCCTGGTCAGGTGGCGGAGGCGGTTGAGGTCGCGGTGGCGGAGATGCGTCGGGAGCATCCCCGGTGGGGGTCGCGGCGGATCCGGTTGGAGATGCTGCGCAAGCCCGGCCCGTGGGTGGTCGAGGACCTGGCGGTGCCGTCGGAGCGGACGATCGACAGGATTTTGCAGCGGCAGGGGCTGCTGCGGGTCCGGCCCCGGAAACGGCCGAAGGACTCGTATAAGCGGTGGGAACGGCCTGCGCCGATGCAGTTGTGGCAGATGGACATCGTCGGCGGAGTGCAGTTGGTCAACCCGGCCACTGGTGTAGTGCGGGAGGCGAAGCTGGTCACCGCCGTTGACGACCACTCCCGGTACTGCGTGATCGCGAAGGTCGTCGAACGGGCCACCGGCCGGGCGGTGTGTCTGGCGCTGGCGGAGGCCCTGACCCGGTTCGGGGTCCCGGAGGAGATCATCACCGACAACGGCAAGCAGTTCACCGACCGGTTCGGCAAGTATCGTCCCCGCACCGGTGAGGTGCTGTTCGACAAGATTTGCCGCCATAACGGCATCACGCACCGGCTCACCGCGCCGGCTTCACCGAACCAGAACGGCAAGGTGGAACGGTTCCACGGCACCGTCCGCCCGGACTTCCTCGACACCGCCGAGGCGTTCACCAGCCTCCGGGAAGCCCAGGCCGCGGTGGACGCGTATGTGTTGCACTACAACACCGACCGGCCCCACCAGGCCCTCGACCCGAGAACACCGGTCACCCCTGCTGACCGGTTCCAGCCGGTCGGAGCCCAGCAGCGGACGCTGGTCGACCTGTGGCTGCCGCCCACCCTGGACCCCGTCCCCTCCACCGAGGTCCAGCCGGTGGCAGCCGACGCACCACCGGTCCAGGCCCAGGAGACGGCGGTGGAGCCGGGTGGACCCGTGGAGTTCGACCGGGTTGTCCCGGCATCGGGCAATCTGATGGTCTGCCAACGCCAGTTCTGGATGGGCACCCACCGGGCCGGCATGGTGGCCCGGATCTGGGCCGACTGCGACCTGATCCACGTCCTCATCGCCGGCATCCGGATCAAGACCGTCCGGTCTCACCTGAGCGTCAACGACCTGGCCACCCTCGTTCGCCAGGGCGCCGTCCCGGCCGGCCCCGCACCGCTGCCGCCGATCGAGGACGGCGACGCCATCGAGGTCGAACGCTGCGTCAACCGAGGCGGCGGGGTCTCACTGGGCCAACACATCGTCCTGGCCGCAGAGATCCTCGCCGGCCGCCGCGTCGGCATCCGCATCGAGCCGACCACCCTTATGTTCTACGACCTGGACACCCGCGAACTGCTGCGCACCCGCGCCAACCCGCTCCGCCCGGAACAGATGAAGCGCCTGCGTGGCGCCCGACCGGCAGGACCACCACCACGACCCTCCGTCGAACCCGTTCGGGTGCAACGGAGGGCTTCCAACAGCGGGATCATCATGGTCGCCGGCCAGAAAGTAGCCCTCGGCCGGCTGCACCGCCACCAGACAGTCACCGTGACCGTGTCCGAAACGACCCTGGCCATCGAACTCACCGACGGCGACACCAAGGTCATCCGACGCACGACCACGCAGCCAGTCCGTAGCATCAAAGGCCAGCGACCGCGGATCGCTACCTCAGTTTCCTAGACCACCCGTCGCACATCACCTGGCAGAGCTGCGTCGCACATCAGCTGTCGGATCACAGCGGCAGCCGGCTTCCCCAGGCCGCTACTCGGCCTCAGCCAGGTAGCCGACGTACGGTGACCCAGCCGCAGAGCGCACGTTGTAGCCCCAGCGGCGCAACGCCTGCATGATCTTTCTAGCGCCGGCGGGGTTCGCTGAGTGGACGTAAACGACGCCGATATCGAACGGGCGCTCCACAAACGCGGCCCGCTCCAGCACCTCGACGACGGGCCAGATCGTGTCGTCCTCGCCGAGGTCGTGATCCAGCCACAGCTCGTCCAATCGCTGTCCGCAGTGTCGCTCCAGCGCCTCAATGCCGGCCCTGCTGGTACGCGCAACTTGTGCCACCCGGCCATCAACGAACGAGCGCAGGTCGTCAACCAGCACAATTCTTGGCAGCTTCTCGGTATCCACGGCACCATCCTTGGGCCAGCACCGCCGCCATCGCCACCGCTATTGGGGCCCGCACTTCGCACCGGACTACGGCGGGTTGACGTGTCGGTACCCGGTGCTACTCTGGCGCTCGTCGAGCACACCAGCGCGGCCTTCCTGCCGGATCGCTGGACTCGACGTCGGAGATGCTGAGCGGCCTTCCTGCCGCTGACGCGGGCCACGTCCCGCCGGCTCTCGATCGCACCGGCCACCATGCCGGTTCCCGAATCCGCTGAGCGGCCCCAACACGGTCTTCCCTGCCGTCCACGATGGCCCGGATTCGCACTGCTTCACGGTGGGGACAGCCTGCGGCAACCCGCCGGATGCCGACATCCCAGGCTCCCACCCGTGCCGGCCCATTCGGCAGGTTCACGAGCGTGAAAGGACATGACCCATCGGCGGGAAGTGGCATCACCGGCCATCCGCCCTCCGGCGTCAGCCGCCTCTCGGCGGTGCCAGGAGACACGACGAACACCACCAGCGGACCAGGTCCACGGCTGGTGGTGCTTCGTCTCCCGTCCCTGCCACCTCGAAGAGGAGACAGTCGTGTCCACCGCCCCGCTCACCATCTACCGGCCCGGTCTCGCCGTCGGCCGTGACGCCCAGGTCCTGCACCGCGCCGCTACGCCGGAGTTCTCCGGCTGGCTGGAGCACACCCGCCCCGCCGGCGGCTGCTCCCGCCCAATCCGCCTCACCGGCACCATTGCCGCCGTCGACCGGAACACCGGCCGCATCACCAACTGGCTACACACCGACGAGCTGCCCGACCGGGCGCTCTACAAGGCGTGCGGCAACCGCCGCGAATCGCGGTGCCCAGACTGCGCCTGGGTCTACCAGGGCGACGCCTACCAGGTCGTCTGTCGCGGTCTGACCGGCGGCAAGGGCGTCCCCGCATCGGTCGGCCAGCACCCGGTCGTCTTCTCCACCTTCACCGCCCCGTCCTTCGGTCCGGTCCACCACCGCCACGTCTCCCGCCACACCTGCGCCGCCCGGCAGCGCTGCGACTGCCGCCCCGCCCCCTGCCGCGCCCGCAGCACCGCTGGCACCTGCCCCCATGGGCAGCCCGCAGCGTGCTTCGTTCGCCACGACGCCGACGATCCGCGGCTCGGCCAGCCGTTGTGCCTCGACTGTTACGACCACGCCCACCAGGTCGTCTGGAACTACTTCTCAGGCGAGCTGTGGCGGCGTACCAAACAGGCCATCGAGCGACACCTCGCCGCCCTCTGCCGCAAGCGTGGCATCCCGCTCGTCCGGGTCGTCACTGCCTCGGGCAAGGTCCGATGGGTGCCGCCCGTGCGCATGTCCCACGGCAAGGTCGCCGAGATGCAGCGCCGGGCAGCCGTGCACTTCCACGTCCTGCTGCGCCTCGACGGCGTCGACCCGGACGACCCGGACGCTCTCGTGCCGCCACCGGCCGGCATCACCCTTGACGACCTGGAAGACGCGATCCACGTCGCCGCCCGACAGATCACCGTCATCACGCCCGCCCACCCCGACCGGCCGCGAGGTTGGCTGGTCGCCTGGGGTGAGCAGATCGACGTCCGCCGTCTCAACACCGCCAGTGGCGAGCTGACCGACGGCAAGGTCGCCGCCTACCTGGCCAAGTACGCCACCAAAGCCACCGAAGCCACCGGCCACTGCTCCACCCGACTCACTCCCGCCACCATCGATGACTACGCCGATCCCGAAGGCGACCACCTCGCCCGCCTCATCGACGCCTGCTGGCACCTCGGCCGCCTCATCCACACCGACACCAGCAGCGGGGCCGCAGCTGCCAGCGACCGTCAAGACAGCCTTGACGCCAAACCCAACACCTACGGCGGCTTGCGCCGCTGGGCGCACATGCTCGGCTTCGGCGGCCACTTCCTCACCAAAGCCCGCCGCTACTCCGTCACCTTCGGCCAGCTCCGCGACACCCGCGCCACCTACCGCCGCACGGAGGACGACCAACCCGCCGACACCATCACCGTCGGCATCCTCACCTACATCGGGTCCGGCTGGCTCACCGAAGGCGACGCCCTGCTCGCCAACACCGCCGCCCAGCAGCGACGCGAGAGCAGACGCATCGGCCGGGAAGAACTCGCCCACGAAGGCTGGCTCATCGGGGCCGCCGCATGAACCACGACCTCCGCCCCCGCTGGTACTCCCCCGCCGAGGTCGCCGTCCTGCTCGGCTTCGGCATCTCCAAGGTCAAGATGAAGATCGCCACCGGCGAGTTGCGCTCCATCAAGGACGGCAAGTACCGCCGCATCCTCCCCGAATGGGTCGACGACTACATCCGCGAGCAGGTCGAACGCCAGGAGGCCGCCTGATGCCCGCCCGTGCACGAGCCAACGGCGAAGGCTCCATCTTCCCCTACCGCAACGGCTTCGCCGCCTACGTCTGGGTAACCAAGCCGGACGGCCGGCGCACCCGCAAGTACGTCTACGGCAAGACCCGCGAGGCCGTCCACGACAAGTGGATCAAGCTGCACCAGCAGGCCAAGGCCGGACCGGTAGCAACGAGCGTCCCGACGGTCGGCAGCTTCCTCACCTACTGGCTGTCGGAGATCATCGAGCCGAACCGCGCACCGTTGACCTACGCCACCTACGAGACGTTCGTCCGCCGCTACATCGCCCCCGGCCTCGGGTCCAAGCGGCTCGACCGGCTCCAGTCACGCGACGTGCAGACCTGGATCAACCAGGTGGCCCGCACCTGCCAGTGCTGCGCCCAAGGTAAGGACGCCGCCCGGCCGAAGCACAAGCGGCGTTGCTGCGCGGTCGGCCGCTGCTGCCAGACCGTCCCGTCGACCCACACGGTCAGCGACATCCGGGCCGCACTGCGGGCCGCCCTCACCCACGCCCAGGCCGAGGACCTCATCGCCAAGAACCCGGCCGTGCCGGTCACCCTCGCCACCGTCCGTCGCCGCCGTGGCAAGTCGTGGTCGAGCGACGAGGCACGGAAGTTCCTGGAGTCCGCCAAAGAAGACGAGGACCCGCTCTACGCCGCCTACGCCCTGGTCCTCGTCACCGGCCTGCGCAAGGGCGAGGCGCTGGGACTGACGTGGGAGGACGTCGACCTCGACGCCGGCGAGCTGACCATCGGCCGCCAGCTCCAACGCGTGCGCGGGCAGCTCCTTCACCGCGACACCAAGACCCAGGCGTCCGACGCCACCCTCCCCCTCCCCGACATCTGCCTGACCGCTTTCAAGCTCAGACAGCAACAACGCGACGAGGCACGAGCAGCCGCCGGCAACGCCTGGCACGAGAACGACCTCGTATTCACTACCCGCTACGGCACACCCATCGAGCCACGCAACTTCCAGCGCTCCTGGCAGACAAGGTGTGAGAAGGCGAAGGTCACGCCGATCACCGTCCACGACGCCAGAAGAACCTGCGCCACGCTCCTGGCCGATCTCGACGTCCACCCGAGAGTCGCCATGCAGGTGCTTCGGCACGCCCGTTTCTCCGTGACGATGGAGATCTACACCCAGGTATCGACCAAAGCGACCAGAGACGCACTCAAACGCCTCGGTGACTCACTCGGCCGCTGACGGAACTGCTGTACTTCGCTGCTGTACGGGCAGCAGAAAGGCCATCCCCGATGATCGGGAATGGCCTTTGACCTGCGTGGGCGATACTGGGATCGAACCAGTGACCTCTTCGGTGTGAACGAAGCGCTCTCCCGCTGAGCTAATCGCCCTCAGCGCCGCTGACTCTACCTGATCGAGGGACCGGACCGGAAATCCGGGGTCCGCGTGCCGCGCGACGGGCGGTCGCACCGGCGACGTGCCAGGTCAGCCCGGATCAGTGCGTCGCCAGGTAGTGCAGCGCCTCGGCGACCACGTCGATGCCGAAGCTGTACTTGAGCGACAGCCAGACCACCGAGCCGACGAAGACCAGGCCGACGGAGCCGAGCAGGAAGCGTACGCCCAGCGACCGGTCCTTCACCCACTGCGTCCAGTTGTGTACGTGCCGGCGGGTGAAGCCGAGCAGTCGGCGGGCCCAGTGGAACTCGACGGCCCAGACGCCGAGGCCGGCGATCACGAGCAGCCAGCCGGGGCCGGGCAGCGGGATGAGGGCGATGCCGAGGGTGACGACGAGGGCGCCGGCGATGGCGATGAAGATCTTGAGCGCGACCCGTCCGGTGGGGTTGGCCCGGATCAGTTCGAGGGTGGTGCTCAGCCGCTGCCGCCAGCGCGGTCGCTGCCGCCGTTCGGCCAGCATCGTCCGGCCGGCGTCACCCCGGTCGGCTCCCGGCCGGCCGGGCCGCTCGTGCTGCTCCATCGGCACCCCGTACCCCCGCTTTTCGGCTGGTCGGGCCGCGACTTTCGGCGGGCCCGGCTCTGCCATCGGATCCACTGAGGATCGTTTCGTAACCATTTCCTCCCCCAGTGTGGCTCGCGCCCGTCACTGCAACGGCCGACTGGACGTTACCGGAGTAAGTCGACGACTGAACCACCCGATGCCGGGCGGGATCACGCACTGGGCAGAACCGGAAATCCTACATGAATCTTCACATTCACGCGGCCTTTCCGACCCCCTTCCCACCACTGGGTGAAGTCAGCGTATGGCGGAGCGTAGCCAGGAGTAGCACCTGAGTATGGGAAAAGCGGGACACGCGCGTTCCGCAGCGGTGCCGGGGGGAGATCGTCCATGAGTGTCATCCGACCGACGACCGTAGAGGTCGAGACGTCGCTAAGGCTCGTCGCACCTGATGCCACCGCCTTGCCGGTGCGTGCCAGTCTGCGTTACGACCCTGCTGATCCGTATGCGGTCCATGTCCTGTTCCACGCCGAATCCGCCGGCGGCGAGGCGGTCAGCTGGTCGTTCGCCCGGGAGCTGCTGGTCACGGGGCTCGACGAGCCGGCCGGCATCGGGGACGTGCGGGTCTGGCCCTGGGCCACCCCGCGCGGGGACTTCGTCGCGCTGGCGCTGTCGTCGCCCGACGGCAACGCACTGTTCGAGGTGCCGCGCAGCGTCCTGGTGCGCTTCCTGCGCCGGACCTACGTCGTCGTTCCGCGCGGCCGCGAGGCCGAGCACCTGGACGTCGACACCGCGGTGAGCCGGCTGCTCGCCGGTCGCTGAACCACCGGCCACTGCGGCCGTCCGGAGCCGCGCGGATCTGCCGAGTCCGCGCGGCTCCGGCCTACCAGGGGGTACGCGCACCGTCTCCCGCCTCCCGCCGTGCTCAGCCGTGGGTGGTGATGCCGCCGTCGACCGGGATCACCGCACCGGTGAGGTACGCGCCGGCGCGTGACGACAGGTAGATCGCGGTGCCGGCCATGTCCTCCGGCCGGCCGATCCGGCCCAGCGGCACCTGCTCCTCGATGGCGGCCCGGGACGCGGGGTCGTCCAGCGCGAACGCCATCATCTTGCTCTCGAACGGCCCCGGCGCGATCGCGTTGACGGTGATCCGCTCGCCGGCGAGCTGGTGCGCCAGACTGCGGGTGAGCATGTGCACGGCGGCCTTGGTCGCCGAGTACGCGTACACCTCCATCATCGGCACCCGGATGCCGTCGATGGAGCCGATGTTGATCACCCGGGCCGGGTCGTCGGCGCTGGCCGAGGCGCGCAGCGCGGGCAGCAGCGCGGTCGTCAGTCGGAAGACCGCCTTGACGTTGACGGCCCAGAGCTTGTCGAACGCGCTCTCCGGGTACGACTCCAGCGGCGCGCCCCAGGTGGCCCCCGCGTTGTTGACCAGCACGTCGAGCCGGTCGAACCGCTCCCGTACGGCGGCGGCCAGGCCCTCGGCGCCGGCGTCGTGGCCGAGGTCGGCGGGGATGGCCTCGCAGCGCCCCTCGGCGGAGAGTTCCTTGGCCACGGCCTCGCAGACGTCCGCCTTGCGGGAGGAGATGATCACGTGTGCGCCGGCCCGGACGAAGCCCTGGGCGATCATCAGGCCGATCCCCCGCGAGCCGCCGGTGACCAGGACCGTCTTGCCTTCGACCGAGAACAGATCCGTCATGCCCATCCCATCGCGAGTCGGCCGGGGCCGCCGGGGCGGGGCGGCCCGACCGGCGCGGACCGGCTCCGGCCGTGCCTCGACCGGACGGCGCTACCGCTCGGTAACGTAGCCCGGCCCCGGTGACCTCGACAACCCCGCCGGCCCCCGGCGCGCCGTCCGGCGACGACCGGGAGCCGCAGCGTGCCCGAACCGCCGCCCGGCCTGGGCGACCGTCCCGGGATGCGTTGATCGTCGCCCCGGGCTACCGTCGCAGGCGATGGTCTCTTCCGGTCAGCTCTCCCCCGCTCCGCCCGGCAACCCGGCGACCGCCTCCGCCGAGATCGACACGGTGGCCCTCGGTGACCTCGCCTCCGAGCCGCGTTGGCGGCGCCCGGTGCTGCTGGACAGGGACCTGCTCGTGCTGACCACGGGCGGACACGGCACGGCCGAGCTGGATTTCCGCGCCCTGCCCTGCCGCCCCGGCACGCTGCTGCGGGTGCGCACCGGGCAGGTGCTGCGCTGCGCCGGCCCGCAGCTCGACGCGACGGTGGTGCGCTGGGACCCGGCGGCGCTGCGCGGGCTCGACGTCGACCCGGACGCCGTCGGGCCCTGGTTCCAGCTCGCCGGCGAGGACGAGGACGCGGTCATCAACGAGGTCAGCCAGCTCGCGGTCGACTGCCAGCGGCACCGGGGGGTGGCGACGGCGCGTGGCCTGCTCCGCCACCAGCTCGCCGTGCTGCTGCTGCGGCTGTCGCTGCTGCCCGAACGCGCCTCCCGGGCCACGCGGGCGGAGGCGGCCACGTTCCACCGGCTCTGCCGGGAGGTCGAACGCGGCTACCAGCACACCCGCCGGGTCGAGGACTACGCCGACCGGCTGGGCTGCTCGGTGCGTACGCTCACCCGGGCCTGCCTGGCGGTGACCGGGCGCAGCGCCAAGCAGGTGGTCGACGAGCGGGTGGCCCTCCAGGCGAGCCGGCTGCTGGCGGCCACCGACGAGCCGATCGCCCGGATCGGCCGGCGGCTGGGCTTCTCCGAGCCGACGAACTTCGGCCGGTTCTTCACCCGCGAGGTCGGGGTGAGCCCGGGCGCCTTCCGCGCGGCCCGCGAGCAGCCGCTACCCGGGCCGCTCGTGCGGCCCCGCCCGCCCGCCGACGCGACCGGCCGCCCGTGCGGGGCATGATGGCGGGGTGCAGATCTCCGCGCGCGGCGACTACGCGGTACGGGCGGCGCTGAGCCTCGCCACCGCGTACCCCCGGCTGCTCTCCACCCAGGCCATCGCGGCGGAGCAGGACATGCCCCGCAAGTTCCTGGAGGCCGTCCTGGCCGACCTGCGGCGGGCCGGCGTCGTGCGGGCGCAGCGCGGCGCGGAGGGCGGCTACACGCTGGCCCGGCCGCCGCGCGAGGTGACCGTCGGCGCGGTGCTGCGCGCCGTGGAGGGTCCGCTGGCCGGGGTCCGCGGGCTGCGCCCGGAGGAGACCAGCTACGAGGGCGCGGCGGAGAACCTGCCGGGGCTGTGGGTGGCGGTGCGGGCCGCGGTGCGGCGCGTGGTCGACGAGGTGAGCCTCGCGGAGATAGTCAGTGGCCGCCTGCCCGCCCACGTCCGTAGGTTGACGGCGTTGCCCGACGCCTGGGAGCCACGCTGATGCCCACCCCCGTCCTGCGCACCGCGCGCCTGCTGCTGGAGCCCTACCGGCCCGACGACGCCGAGGACTTCGTCGCCCTGCTCGCCGACCCGGAGGTCGGCCGGTTCATGGGCGACGGGCCGCTGAGCGCCGAGGAGGCCGGCGCCCTCTTCGGACGGGTGTTCACGAAGGTCTACGCCGAGGACCTCTTCGAGGTCTGGGCGGTACGCCGCGACGGCCGCTACGTCGGGCACGCCGAGGTCAAGCGGACGGACCAGGTCGACGGGCATGAGATCATCTACGCGTTGGCGAAGCCGGCCTGGGGCGTGGGACTCGGCACGGAGCTGGCCCGGGCCCTGGTCCGTCACGGCTTCGACACCCTCGGCCTGCCCCGCGTGTACGCGACCGTCGCCGAGGCCAACTACGCCTCACTGGCGCTGCTGGACAGGATCGGCTTCGTCCACGAGCGCGACATCGCCGAGGACGACGGCAGCGTCACCCGCGTGCTCGTCGCCGACCGCGCCATCGCCTGACGATCCGCCCGTCCCCGCCACCGGCCGGCGTGCCGCCATCCCGTGGACCGCACGACGGTGCCGCCGGCCGACGTGCCGGCGGGGCACCGGCCGGGTCACGCCCGCGTCGGCGGGCCGGTGGTGGTGTAGCCGCCCCGGTGGTAGACCAGCGGGTCCCCGTCCTCGCCGCCGCCGAGCGCGAGCGGCTCGGCCACGAAGAGCGTGTGGTCGCCGGCCGGCACCCGGTGCGCGACGCGGCAGAGCAGCCGGGCCAGCACGCCGGACAGCAGCGGCACGTCGAACGGCCCCGGCGTCCAGTGCGGATAGGCGGCGAACCGGTCGATCCCGCCGGTGGCGAAGACCCGGGCGGCCTCCCCCTGCTGGGCGCCGAGCAGGTGCACGGCGACGTGCTCGGCTTTGGCGAACACCGGCCAGCTCGACGAGGCGGTGCCGAGGCAGAACGAGACGAGCGGCGGGTCCAGCGACACCGACGTGAAGGACGTGGCGGTGAAGCCGGCCCGCGCGGGCTCGCCGGAACCGTCGGCGCGGGTCGGCCCGGCGGCGTCCGGGGCGGCGGTGGTGACCACGGTGACGGTCGCGGCCTGCCGGCGCAGCAGCGCCCGGAACAGGTCCCGGTCCACCGGCAGCAGGTCGGCCGCGTCGGGCCGGGACCACTCCACGGTGGTCACGCCGCCACCGCCGGGCGGACGTGGGGCAGCCCTGCGGCGACGGGCGGGCGAGCCGCGTGGAGAGGATCGTCCCGCTGCGTCATCGCCCCATGCTGCCGCCGGCCGCATCCCCGGTCAATGCCCCTATCGAGGGCGGCATCGGCGTCGGCCGACGTCGGCGTCGACCCCTACCCCGGCGGCCGGGCCGCGCAGCGCCCGGCGGCGTAGGGGTTACCGGCGGCCCCTGGGTTCGTTCCACCCCGGACGGAGCGGGTTTCCCGATCCGGTCATCCGGGAACGTTCGGTTTCGACAGGGCAGGGAAGGGATTCGAAGGGAGCTTGAGCGATGGGTCTGATGTTCCGTAAGCGCAAGAAGTACGGCCCGATCATCCTGAACTTCACCGAGAACGGATTCTCGTCCTGGAGCATCAAGATCGGTCGCTGGTCCTGGAACTCGCGGGCCAAGGCGCACCGCGTCGACCTGCCGGGCCCGCTGTCCTGGAAGCAGGACAAGTCCCGGGCGTGAGGTCCCGAGGTCGAGCGGGGTGCCGGTGATCCACCGGCACCCCGCTCGGCGTCGGGTCAGGGGGCCGTCGCGGCGCCGTGGGCGGCGACGACCACGTCGCCGCCGAGCCGGCCGTGCTCCGGCTCGCGGGTCGCCTCCCCCGCGTCGAGCAGCCCGGTCAGCGCGCGGGCGGCGTCGGAGGACCGGTAGGCGGTCGCGGTGAGGGCGTGCCGGCGCAGCTCGGTGACCGTACGCGGGCCCGAGCGTCGCAGCTCGGCGAGCAACTCCTCGCGCAGCGGGCCTGCGTCCGGGACCTCGACGACGTCGAGCAGCCTGCCCGCCGGGTCGCGGTAGCGCATGCCGGAGGCACCGTCGCCCGCCCAGAGCGCCTCCTTGAACGCCTCCAAGCTCTTGTCCGACCCGGTCGCGAAGGCGAACAGCCGCGCCGCCTCACCGTCGGCGGTCACCAGTTCCACCTCGCTCGTCAGCGGGAACCCGGCGTCGGCGAGGGCCGCCCGCGCCGGGGTGCCGACGGCGGTGGCGAGCAGCACGTCCGCCGGCTTGCCGGCCGCCGCGGCGGTCAGCACGGCGGGATCGGCGGTGTCGTCGTCCACGACGGACAGCAGGGGCGCGCCGGCCGCGCCGGCCGCCTTCACCGCGACCGATAGCCGGGCCGGACCGCCGGGCACGAGGTGCACGGCGACGCCCGCCGGCAGTTGCGCCTCCACGGCGCCGAGCCGGGCCGGCAGTTCCTCGGTGCCGTCGGCGAGCACCAGCACGGTGAGCTGCCGGCCCCGCAGCCGGTCGGCGTGTCCGGCGACCACCCGCAGCGCGGCCTCCGCGCAGCCGGCGTCGCCACCGGCGTACGCCAGGGCGAGGGTGGCCCGGCGGGCGCGGTGCAGCGCCCCCGGCAACCAGGTCTCCAGGTGTCGGACGAGCAGCTCGCGCAGGACGGCGTCGGTCGGCATGGTGTCGTTCTACCGCACGCCGCCCCGGGCCGGGCACGGCTCCCCCGACCGCAGGGGGCGTCGCGGCCCTCGGGCGGGCGTCGTCGGCCCTGCGGTCGGTTCGCAAGACACCGGTGCCGTCGGCCCGGGTGCGGTCAGGCCGGGACGGAGATGCCCACGCCGCCCCGGGTCTGGCCGCCGTAGCGCCGCCGCTCGGCGTCCAGGTCGAGCCGGCCGATCCGCTTGCGCGCGGCCAGGGCGGTCTCGTCGAGCCGGTCGGCCGGCACCAGCCAGACGATCTCGAACTCCAGCCCGTCCGGGTCCTGGCCGTAGAGGCTCTTGGTGGTGCCGTGGTCGGACGCGCCGACGAGCGCGCCGGCGGCGGCGAGCCGCTGCGCGGTGGCGTCCAGCTCGTCGAGGGTGTCGACCTCCCAGGCCAGGTGGTAGAGGCCCACGGTGCCGCGGCCGGCGGTGGAGCGCCCGGCGCCCGCGCCGACCTCGAACAGGCCGAGGTCGTGGTCGTTGGTGGAGCCGGGCGCCTGGAGGAAGGCGGCGCCCCGGAAACCGTCCGGCGTCATCGGGATCGGCCGGAAGCCCAGCATGTCGCGGTAGAACTCGACGCTGCGGGCGAGGTCACTGACGTAGAGCACGGCGTGGTTGAGGCGGTGGATTCCCATGCCACCGACGCTAGCGCGGTTTCGTTGAACGTTCAACTACATGCGGTATGATGGGCGTCATGACCCGCTGGCTGGATCCCGACGAGCAGCGCACCTGGCGCGCGTACCTGACCGCCTCCCGGGCGCTCATGGAGGCGCTCGACCGGGAGCTGCAACGCGACGCCGGGATGCCGCACGCCTACTACGAGATCCTGGTCCGGCTCTCCGAGGCACCCCAGCGGCGGCTGCGGATGAGCGAACTGGCCCAGGTCAGTGGCTCCTCGCGCAGCCGGCTCTCGCACGCCGTGGCCCGGCTGGAGGCCGAGGGCTGGGTCCGCCGCGAGGAGTGCCCCACCGACCGGCGCGGGCAGATCGCGGTCCTCACCGACGAGGGATTCGCCACCCTCGCCGCCGCCGCGCCCGGCCACGTCGAGGGGGTACGCCGGCACCTGTTCGACGCGCTGCCCCCCACCCAGGTGGACCAGTTGCGCCGGATCAGCGAGGCGCTCGCCGCGCACCTGACCGGTTCTTGACCAATACACTCCCACTCGGGTCTTGTACTTACCGTCGTCGGATGAGCACGATGGGGCGTGCCTTCCGGCTTCGGTGATCTGACTGACCAGGCGCACCACCTGGTGTCCTCCGGCGACCTCGCCGGCGCCCAGCGGCTGCTCGCCGACGCGCTGACCGACGCCGACCCGAGTCCGGCCAACGCCACGCCCGAGCTGGCCGAGGCCGCCAGCCTCCAGGCCCGCGTACTGGTCGCCCTCGGCGAGCCGCACTCCGCCCGGGGCTGGGCGGCGTTCGCGTACGCGGCCACGACCCGGTTGCACGGGCGCGCCGACCAGCGCACGGTGGCCGCCGCGGCCACCCTCGCGGCGGTGCTGCACCGGGTCGGCAGCTGGTCGCGCGCCGCCCGGCTCTACCAGGAAGTGATCATCGAGCTGACCGCGCTCGACGGGCCGGAGTCGCTGCGGGTGCTCGCCGCCCACGCCGACCTGGCCACCGTGGAGTACGCGCGCGGCCAGTGCCAGGTGGCCCGCGACCGCTTGCAGGACGCCTGGGAGCTGCACCGCGAGGTCTACGGCGACGGGCACCCCAGCGGCATCAAGATGCTGGCGCGGCTCGGGGCGATGCAGCGCGACTGCGGGCAGTTCGCCGAGGCCCACGACAACCTCGCGCTGGCCAGGGAGCTGTGCCGCCAGCACCTGCCGGCGGACGATCCGCTGGCGGCGCAGGTGGCGGGGCTGGCCCGGGCGGCGGCCAACCCGGACCACGTCTGCGCCGACACCGCACCCGTCGGCCGGGACGGCCCGATCGTGCCGTCCGCGCGCACCCCGCCCCCGGGCGACGGGCCGACGACGGCGCAGCACCCCTCGCAGCCGGGTTACCGCCCGGCGGAGCCGGACCCGTACGCCGCAGCGGCACACACCGACCCGTACGCCGCGCCGCCGCACCCGGTGCCGACGCCCCGGCAGCCGACGGAGGATCCGCCGCCCGGCTGGTGGCCCCCCGACGCCGACGACGGGCCGGCCGACAGCGCCGTGCCGCCGACGGTCGTACCCCTGGCCGGTGGCGCCGCCACCGAGGAGGCCGACGGGGTGCACCGGGTGCACCGGCCCGACGCGCCCGAGGAGCCCTACCAGCCGTCGCGGCTGCTGCCGGTGCCGGTGCACCGCGCGCCGGCGCGGCGCGGCAACCGGCTGCTGCCGCTCGCCGTCGGTGGCGTCGCGGTGGTGCTGCTGGGCACGGTCGCGGTGATCACCGGGGTGGCCGCGATGGACGGCGCCCCCGATCCGGCGCCCCCGGCCGCGACCGGCGCGCCGGCCTCCACGCCGGCCGGCGGATCGACCGGCACGGGCGCCCCGCCCGCCGCCGGCCCGACGAGCGGGGCCGCGGCCTCCCCCGGCAGCCCGCCGGGGGCCGTCACGCTGCGGGACAACCGGGACAACGTGGCGCTGCGCTGGACGTACCCGGCCGGCGGGGAGGGTCCCGTGGTCATCTCGGGCGGCCGGGCCGGCCAGGCGCAGACGGCCTTCGCCAACCTGCCCGCCGGCACCACCACCTTCGTCGTCTACGGCCTGAACCGCAGCACCGACTACTGCTTCACGGTCGCGGTCGTCTGGTCGACGGACACGATCGCCCGCGCGCAGCAGGTCTGCACCCGTCGGGGCTGACGGCCCGTCGGGGCTGACGGCCACGTCCCGGCTGCCGGCCCGACGTGGCTGACGGCGCGTCGCGGGCCCCGGGCGCGGCGACGCCGATCGCGGGCGTGCCGGATGGCCCGATCGGGGCCCCGCCCGGCGTGGCGTCCTCCGTCAGGGTCGCTCCGGGTCGGGCAGGGCCGGCAGCAGCAGCCGTACCCGCAGCCCCGGCCCGTCGGTCCGACCGGGGTGGGCGTCGGTCAGCTCGATGCCGCCGCCGGCCCGGCGGACCAGCTCGCGCACGATGGCCAGGCCGAGGCCGGCGCCGCCGTCGTCGCGGGCGCGGGCGTCGTCGAGCCGGGTGAACCGGCCGAAGACCCGCTCCCGGTCCGCGGCCGGGATCCCCGGCCCGTCGTCGGTCACCGTCACCAGGTGGTACGCCCCGACGCCGCTGCCGCCCGCTCTCCGGCCGGCCGTCCCGCCGCCTGCCGCTTCCCGGCCGACCGGCCCGCCTGCGGCCTGGCCCCCGCCGGACGTCCCGCCGTCGCCGCTCGCCTCGCCGGCACCCGGGCCGGCGGCCAGCACCACCTCGCCGTGGGCGTGCCGGACGGCGTTGTCGACCAGGTTGGTCAGGATGCGGCGCAGCTCGTCGGGATCGCCCTCGGTCCACAGCGGCGCCGCCGGGGCGTCGAGGCGAACCGACGGCGACGGATACCGGGCGGCCACCGCCGCCAGCAGGGCCCCCAGCTCGACGGGCCCCGTGGCCCGCGCTGGCAGCCGCTCGTCGAGTCGGGCCAACAGCAGCAGGTCGTCGACGAGCCGCCCGAGGCGCTCCGTGTCGGCGAGCAGGTTCGCCGACACCGCCGTCCAGTCCGTCCGGTCGGCCAGCCGCCGGGCGACCTCCAGCTCGGTACGGATGTTCGCCAGCGGGCTGCGCAGCTCGTGCGCGGCGTCCGCGACGAACGCCCGTTGCCGGTCCCGGGCGGACTCCAGCCGGCCCAGCATCCCGTTGAGCGTCACCGCGAGCCGGTGGATCTCGTCCCGCGACGCCGGTACGGGCAGCCGCCCGCCCCCGTTCCGCCCGGTGATCTCCTCGGCGCCCCGGCGCAGCGCCTCCACCGGGCGCAGGGTCGCGCCGACCACCCGCCAGGCGACGGCGGCGAGCACTGCCACCAGCAGCGGGAAGCTCACCAGCAGGATGGTCCGTACGACGTGCGCGCTGTGCCGTACGTCCGCCAGCGACCGGGCCACCAGGACGGTGCGCGGGTCGGCGGCGGTGCCCGCCGGTACGGCCACCACCCGCACCGGCCCGGTCAGGCCGACCCGCTCCCCCGACACCGTCAGCCGCTGCCGCACGCCGGCGTCGAGGCTCCCCGGCGACACCATCGGCACCAGCCGGTCGGCGTCGATGGAGGCGGCCCGCACCCGGCCCGCGGCGTCGATCACCTGCACCCGGACCTGCCCGCCGGCCACCGGCAGCGGATCGGGCAGGACCTCCTCGTCGGCGAGCAGCGCGACCGCGTCGGCGGTCCGGAACGCCTCGGTGTCGACGGCACGTTGCAGGGCCCAGCCCAGCACGGCGAGCAGGACGAGCCCGCCGACGGCCAGTCCCCCCGACACACCGAGTACGCCGACCGCCATCAGCCGCCCGCGCAGGCCGGGACCGGCGCGCAGCCGCCCGCGCGTCCCCCGCGTCACGGGGCGAGCCGGTAGCCGGCGCCCCGGACCGTCTCCAGGCGCTCCCGGCCGATCTTGCGGCGCAGGTAGCCGACGTAGACCTCGACCGCGTTGGGCGCCGTCTCGACGCTGGCGTCCCAGACGTGGTCCAGCAGCTCGGTCTTGGAGACCACCTCGCCGGGACGGCGCATGAGGTAGTCGAGCAGCGCGAACTCGCGGCTGGTCAGCGCGACCTCGGCGTCGGCGCGGGTCACCCGCCGCCGCGCCGGGTCCAGCCGGAGGTCGCCGACCGCGAGCACCGTCGGGCGTTCGGGGGCGCCCCGGCGCAACAGGGCGCGCAGCCGGGCCAGCAGCACGACGTACGAGAAGGGCTTGGTGAGGTAGTCGTCGGCCCCGCAGTCCAGCCCGTCGGCCTGGTCGTACTCGCCGTCCTTGGCCGAGAGCATGAGCACCGGCAGCCAGTGCTCCTCGGCGCGCAGCCGGCGCACCAGCTCGTAGCCGGAGAGGCCGGGCAGCATCACGTCGAGGACCATCGCGTCGTACCCGCCGTGGCGTGCCGCGTCGAGCCCCTCCGGGCCGGTCGCCGCCACGTCCACCGCGAACCCCTCGGCCTGCAATCCCCGTTGCAGGGCGGACGCCAGCCGCGACTCGTCCTCCACCACCAGCAACCGCACGCCTCCAAGGGTGCCACCCGGGCGCCCGGGGTCGTACGGCCGTCCTCAGCGCCCTCACAGCGTCGAGGAGGCAGGATGTCCGGCAGGAGGTGTCACATGTCCGTCCTGAAGAGCCGTCCCGTCCTGCGCTGGCTGGTCCCGGTGACCGCCGTCGCGACCGTCATCGGCGGCGGCGCCGCGCTCGGCACGTTCGCCGCCCAGGCCGAGCCGAGCCTGCCACCGCGTACCGCCGCCCAACTCCTGGTCGACCTTCAGACCTCCCAGCTGGAGGGGCTCTCCGGCACGGTCGTGCAGCGTGCCGACCTGGGCCTGCCGCCGCTGGCCGGCCTGGTGGGCGGCGGCGGCCTGACCGGCCTGCTGACCGGCACGCACACCCTGCGGGTCTGGCACTCCGGGCCCGACCGGCAGCGCGTCGCCCTGGTGGACACGCTCGGCGAGCACGACATCGTGCGCAACGGCCGGGACGTGTGGGCCTGGAACAGCCGGTCCAACACCGCCACGCACCGCACCCTGCCCGCGGGCACCGCCGGGGCCCCGACGCCGGAGCTGCCGGTCACCCCCGGTGAGGCGGCCGACCGGGCCCTCGCGGCGATCGGCCCGAGCACCGAGGTGAGCGTCGGCCGCTCCGCCACGGTCGCCGGCCGCGACGCGTACGAACTGGTGCTCGCCCCGCGCGACGCCGCCTCGTTGGTACACCAGGTGCGCATCGCCATCGACGCGCGGCAGCACGTGCCGCTGCGCTTCGAGGTCTTCGCCGACGGCAGCGACAAGCCGGCCTTCGAGATGGCCTTCACCCAGGTGTCGTACGCCCGGCCCGACGCCGACCAGTTCACCTTCAACCCGCCGCCCGGCGTGAAGGTGACCGAGGAGACCACCGGCAGGCGGCCCGCCGACGCGCCCGGGAAGCGGCGCGGGGACGGCGAGCGGCCGGACGTGCGTACGGTGGGCGAGAGCTGGGCCACGGTGGTGGTCGCGCGGCTCGACGGCGCCGGCGCGCCCGCGGACCGACCCACCGCCCCCGGCCGCGCCGGGAACGGACCGGCCGGCGACCCGGCGGCGCTGCTCGGCGCGCTGCCGAAGGTCAGCGGCGACTGGGGCAGCGGCCGGCTGCTGACCGGGAAGCTGTTCAGCGTGCTGCTCACGGACGACGGCCGGCTCATCGCCGGCGCGGTGACGCCGGAGCGGCTCTACGAGGTGGCGAAGGGCTGAGAATCGGCAGTCCGGGGGCCCGCCACGCGGCGGGCCCCCGCTGTCTGCGCGGGACGAGTCGCGGTGTGGCCCGGCGCGCTTGGTCGAGGCGACCGGCGCACGGTATCTTTCTCAGTTCAGGCAACAAAAAAGAACGGCTGACATAGCCGTTCCGAGAGAGATGCTACTCGAATGGGAGACGGCTTGTCAAGGCATTCCGCCGATTCCGCCGAATTGCAGCCCGATGACGAAATCGGCCGCGAACAGGAATACGTCTCGATGCTCTACCGCCGGCTGGACGAGCTGCGTGAGCAGGCCTCCCGCCGGCTGAGCGACGAGCTGCGGGCGACCGGCGGCACCCGCCAGGCACTCTCCCAGCGCGACAGCACGGTGCGGATGTACGCCGACCAGGTCGAGCAGTTCTCCGCCGTGGAGAGCGGTCTGTGCTTCGGCCGGCTCGACACCGACGACGGCGGCCCCCACTACATCGGCCGCATCGGGATCTTCGACACTGACGGCGACTACGAACCGCTGCTGATGGACTGGCGCGCCCCGGCCGCCCGCGCCTTCTACCTCGCCACCGCGGCCAACCCCCAGGGCGTACGCCGCCGCCGGCACCTGCGCACCCGCGAGCGCAAGGTGACCGCGCTCAACGACGAGGTGCTGGACCTCGCCACCGCCTCCCCCACCGCCCACGAGGAGCTGACCGGCGAGGCGTCGCTGCTCGCCGCGCTCAACGCCGGGCGCACCGGCCGGATGCGCGACATCGTCGAGACCATCCAGGCCGAGCAGGACCGCATCATCCGCGCCGACCTGCCGGGCGTACTGGTCGTGCAGGGTGGCCCCGGCACCGGCAAGACCGCCGTCGCGCTGCACCGCGCGGCGTACCTGCTCTACACCCACCGCGAGCAGCTCTCCACCCGCGGCGTGCTCCTCGTCGGCCCGAACGCCACGTTCCTGCGCTACATCTCGCAGGTGCTCCCGGCGCTGGCCGAGACCGGCGTGCTGCTGCGTACGCAGAGCGACCTCTTCCCGGGCGTCAGCGCCCGCCGGGCCGAGCCCGCCACGACCGCCGCGCTCAAGGGCCGGGCCGTGATGGTCGAGGTGCTGGCCGCCGCCGTCCGCGACCGGCAGTGGGTGCCCGACGAGCCGCTGGAGATCGAGCTGCCGCAGCAGGAGGTGCTGCGGCTCGACCCGGAGACCGTCCTCGCCGCCCGCGACCAGGCGCGCCGCTCCGAGCGGCCCCACAACCTGGCTCGGGCGCTGTTCGACGTCGAGATCGTCCACGCCCTCGCCGCCCAGGTCGCCGAGCGCATCGGCGCGGACCCGCTGGGCGGGGAGAACCTGCTCGACGAGGCCGACGTGGCCGAGATCCGCCGCGAGCTGCGCGAGGAGCCCGAGGTGCGGGCCGCGCTGGACCAGCTCTGGCCGGTACTCACCCCACAGCGCCTGCTCGCCGACCTGTACGCCAGCACCGACCGGATCGCCGCCGCCGCACCCATGCTCAGCGACGCCGAGCGGGCCATGCTGCACCGCGAGCCGGGCGGCTGGACGCCGGCCGACGTGCCGCTGCTCGACGAGGCGGCCGAGTTGCTCGGCGAGGACGAGCGGGCCGCCGCCGCCCGCCGGGAACGGATCCGGACCTTGCAACGGGAGTACGCCGAAGGCGTGCTGGAGATCGCCCGGGGCTCCCGCTCCATCGACGTCGAGGACGAGGCCGACGGCGGTGAGATCCTCGGCGTCACCGACCTGCTCGACGCCGACCGGCTGCTCGAACGGCAGGAGGAGGCCGACCGGCTGACCACCGCCCAGCGGGCCGCCGCCGACCGGCGCTGGGCGTTCGGGCACGTGATCGTCGACGAGGCGCAGGAGCTGTCGCCCATGGCCTGGCGACTGCTGATGCGCCGCTGTCCGAGCCGCTCGATGACCATCGTCGGCGACGTGGCGCAGACCGGCGCGCTGGCCGGCACCCCGTCCTGGGCCGACGCGCTGGAGCCGTACGTGGCGCAACGCTGGCGGCTGGAGGAGCTGACCGTCAGCTACCGCACCCCGGCCGAGATCATGGCGGTCGCCGCCGAGGTGCTCGCCGAGATCGACCCGACGCTGCGCCCGCCCCGCTCCGTACGCTCCAGCGGGGTGCCGCCGTGGGACCACGCGGTGCCGGCGGAGCGCCTGGCGGCGGAGCTGGTGGCCGCCGCCACCCGGGAGGCGGCCGGCCTGGACGACGGCCGGCTCGGGGTCATCGTGCCGGCCGGACGGGTCGACGAGCTGGGCGGCGCGCTCACCGCCGCCCTGCCCGAGGCGGCCGTCGGCGAGGACCCGGAGCTGGAGAGCCGCGTGGTGGTGCTCACCGTCGGCCAGGCCAAGGGGCTCGAGTTCGACTCGGTCCTCCTGGTCGACCCCGACCGCATCGTGGCGGAGTCGCCCCGGGGTCGCAGCGACCTCTACGTCGCCCTCACCCGCGCCACCCAACGCCTCGGCATCGTCCGCCCCACCTGAACCACAGGCCCGCCTGACCCGGCCGGCTCCCACCCTCCCGGTAGGCGCTGCGGTAGATGGGTCGGCGGGTCACTCCGGGGTGAAGTCGCCGACCTGGCTGGCGGGGCCGGACTGGTCGCTGGTGGAGCCGCCCGCCGGGGTGCTCATGCCGCCGGTGGTGGCGTCGCCCGTGGTGGTCGGCGCCACCTTGCCGCGGTGCCGCTCCGGCTGGCGCGCCAACCGGCGCACGCTGGCCGGGCCGGCGGTGCCGCCGGTCGTGGTGACGGCGCCCTGTCCCCTGGTGGGGCCGCCGTCGCGCAGCACCTCCGGATCGACCGGAACGTGGGCCGGATCGTCCGGGTCCTCGTCCTGGATCACCCGCTGCACGTCGGTAGGAGGCACGGTCACCTCGTCGAGAGCGCCCTCGCCGTACACGCCACCGGCGATCCGCTCCTCGGCACGCCGGGCGGCGTCCTGCCGCATGTCGTCCTCACGCATGTCCATCACCTCGCACGAGTCGTAGTCCCGAGACGCGTGCCCACCACCCCCACCACCAAACCCCTGCCCAGGCCCCGGTCGAGCACGGGTACGGGGACGGTGGTGGGGGGCGGGCAGAGGATTCCCGGCTGGGCGTGGGTGTTACTGCCCCCGTCGGGTCGGGTAGACGGCGGGTGCCCCCGCCATGAACGCGAACCGTGCCGTGGCCGACACGCGGTAGCGGGGCGAGGGAACGCAGGTACGACTCATCGCATCCTGAGGAGGACAAGATGAGCACGCAGGCTGCTTCCACCAGGCCGATGAACCGGCCGACGCAGGACATGCCCAACCGGGCGATGCAGGACAGGGCCATGCAGGAGACGCCCACCCGTCCGATGCCGATGATGCACGACGGGCACCGGGAGGCCATGCAGGCGCCCGGCACGGAGACCAAGCCGTCGCTGCGGACGACCGAGTTCTGGGTCTACATCGCGGCCGTGATCGGCGTGCTGGCCGCCTCGCAGCTGGTCGGCCGGAACTCGGCCGGGGTGGACATCTTCCGGGCCGACAACGCCTGGTTCATGATCACGCTGCTGACCATCGGGTACCTGGGTAGCCGTGGTCTGGCCAAGGCCGGCAGCAACTGGCGCAGCGGCGAGGAGCGCAAGGCCCGGCACTGACCGGCACCGCGTAGCCGCGCACCACGGCAGCGCAGTGGCCCCCGGGACTGTCGTCCCGGGGGCCACCGTCGTGTGTGGTCCTACTCCTCGAAGCCGCCGAAGTCCTCGCCGTCGCCCTCGAAGGCGTCGCCGATCATGTCACCCACGATCATGCCGCCGACGGCTCCCACCGCGGCGCCGGCGACGACGCCGCCCATGCCGACGCCCCGGCCGTGCCCGTGCCCGCCGAAGCCGTGCGCGCCACGCAGGCTGCCGTAGCGGGACGTCGTCTCCCGCAGCCAGCCGTCGACCACCTGGACCCAGTCCGTCCCGTCGGCGTCGGTGTGCGCGACCCGGTAGTGACCGAACGCGTCGTGGCCCGGGGTGAGGAACCCGCCGCGCTTGTCGCACTCGAGGATGACCTCGACGCCGTGCGGGCTGGTCACGAAGGTCAGCTCGACCTCGTTGATGGTGCTCGCGTACTGGGGTGAGGCGAAGAACTCGATCTCCTGGTAGAACGGCAGCGTCTGCTGCGTGCCCCGGATGTGGCCGCGCTCCAGGTCGGCGTGCTTGAACCGGAAGCCGAGCCGCTGGAACGCCTCCAGGATCCGCTCGTGCACCGGCAGCGGGTGCACGTTGACTTGGTCCAGGTCGCCCTTGTCCACCGCCCGGGCGATGGCCAGCTCGGTACGCAGGCCCATCGTCATGCCGCGCAGCCGCTGACCGTAGACGTCGGTGATCGGCGTCTCCCACGGCATCGGGAGCTGGAACGGAATGGCGAGCTGCTGCTTCGCGGCGAGCTGGAGCGGGCCGCTGACCGGCAGCCGGTGGAACTCCATGACCCCGGCGTACTCCGTGTCGTGGCCCTCGATCTCGACCCGGGTGACCAGGCCGACGACGACCTGCTCGATGTTGGCCGGCGCGTCGCCGCCGAGCAGGTTCACCTGCCCCTCGAGGGTCAGGCCGGGCCGGGTGTTCGGGTTGGTCAGGACGGTGTCGACGCTCGGCCCGCCCACGCCGAACGCGCTCAACATCTTCTTGAAGACCATCTGAACTCCCGCGCAAAGACACCGCGCTCCACCCTGGAGCCGGTCGCTGACTTCCCGGGACCCTATCCGTGGGCGCTGTGAAGTGCCTGTGAAGGCCGCCGTCCGACGTGGAGACGTCCGGCCCGCGCCAGGACACGGGCTGAGGGTCACGCCCCGTACGGCGGTAGACACCGGTCAGCCGCACTCGACGACGACCAGTTCGCCCACCTGGTCGGCGAGCTGAGCGCGCGCCTGGGCGGGCAGGCCCGCGTCGGTGACGAGCACGTCGGCTGCGGAGAGCGGGGCGATGGTGGCCATCCCGACGGTCTCCCACTTGGTGTGGTCGGCCAGCACCACCAGCCGCCGCGACGCCTCGATCAGGCACCGGTTCGTCCCCGCCTCCAGCAGGTTCGGCGTGGTGAACCCCGTACGCGGGCTCATGCCGTGCACGCCGAGGAAGAGCACGTCGACGTTGAGGGAGCCGATCGCCGCCTCGGCCACCGGGCCGGTGAGGGCGTCCGACGGGGTACGGATGCCGCCGGTCAGCACGACCGTCCGGTCGGCGCGGGGGTGCTGGTGCAGGGCGTCGGCGACGGGGATCGAGTTGGTCACCACGGTCAGGCCGCGTACGTCGGCGAGCAGGGTGGCCAGCGCGGCGGTCGTGGTGCCGGCGGAGAGCGCGACGGCCATGCCGGGCTCGACGAGGGCGGCGGCCCGCTCGGCGATGGCCCGCTTCTCGGCCTGCTGGCGGACCGACTTCGCGGCGAAGCCGGGCTCCTCGGCGGAGCCGGGGCCGGGCAGGGTCGCGCCGCCGTGGACCTTGTCGACCAGCCCCAGCTCGGCCAGCACCTCCAGGTCGCGCCGGATCGTCATGTCGGAGACGCCGAACCGGCTGACGAGGTGGCTGACCCGCACGCCGCCGTGCTGCCGGATCAGTTCGAGGATCGCGGTCTGCCGTTGTCGGGCCAGCATCCGGATGTCCTCCTTCGCACCGTCACCGGGCCGCGCCGGCGGCCGGTTCCTCGCGGACCACCGCCACCTCGCCGGCCGGCACGACCAGGTGGCCCGCGCAGGGTGCCCCGGTCAGCAGCTCCACGCCGGTCGCGTCGAGCCGGGCGTCGGCGTCGGTGTGGTTGATGACGAAGAGCCAGCTGCGCTCGCCGGCGCGCCGCCGGACCACCTCCACCTCGGCGGGGACCTGCGCCGCCGGGCGTACGCCCGCCTCGGCGACCAGCCGGGCGACCAGCCGGTCGGTCGCCGCCGCGTCCAGCCGGGTGCCGACGTACCAGGCCGCGCCCGCGCCGACGGCGTGCCGGGTCAGCGCCGGCACCCCCGGCAGGGGCCCGTCGGCGTACGCGGCGAGCACCCGCGCGCCCTCGGGGTGCAGCCACTCCGTCCACACGTCGGCGCCGGAGCCGTCGTCGAGGGTGACCCGCTCCCCCGCCCGCAGCGGGAAGAACTCCTCGACGCGTACGCCCAGCAGCTCGCGGAACGCCCCCGGGTAGCCGCCGAGGCGGATGTGGTCGTGCTCGTCGACGATGCCGCTGAAGTACGTCACCAGGGCGGTGCCGCCCCCCTCGACGTACGCGCGCAGCGCGGCGGCGTGCGCGTCGCGTACCAGGTAGAGGGTCGGGACGAGCACCAGCCGGTAACGGGCGAGGTCGGTCGACGGGTGCACGACGTCGGCGGTGATCCCGGCCCGCCACAGCGCGTCGTGCAGCGCGCCGAGGCGGTCGACGTACGCGACGTCGACGCTGGGGTGCGAGTCCAGCTCGGCGCCCCACCACGCCTCGTAGTCGAACAGGATCGCCACCTCGGCCTCGACCCGGCTGCCGCGCACCTCGGCGAGGGCCCGCAGGTCCGCGCCGAGGCGGCACACCTCGCGGAACACCTTGGTCTCCGGGCCGGCGTGCGGGACCAGGGCGGAGTGGAACTTCTCCGCCCCGGCGCGGGAGGCCCGCCACTGGAAGAAGAGCACCCCGTCGGCGCCCCGCGCGACGTGCGCCAGGCTGTTGCGGCGCAGCTGCCCGGGGGCCTTCGCGACGTTGCGCGGCTGCCAGTTGACGGCGCTGGTGGAGTGCTCCATGAGCAGCCACGGCGCGCCGCCGGCGACGCCCCGGGTGTGGTCGGCCGCGAGGGCGAGGTCGACGTGGGCGCGCGGGTCGGCGGCGGTGAGGTAGTGGTCGTTGGCGACCAGGTCCACGTCGGACGCCCACGAGTGGTAGTCGAGGTGCTTGATGCCGGTGCCGACCATGAAGTTCGTGGTGACCGGCTGGCGCACGAGCCGGCGCAGCACCTCGGCTTCGGCGCGCAGCTGGGCGCGCTGCTCGTCGGAGGAGAAGCGCAGGAAATCCAGCTGCTGGGTGGGATTGGCGAAGGTCGGCGCGGTGCGCGGCGGGTTGATCTCGGCCCAGTCGCCGTAGCGTTGACTCCAGAAGGCGGTGCCCCAGGCGTCGTTGAGCCCGTCCAGGTCACCGTGGCGCTCGCGCAGCCAGCGGCGGAACGCCTCGGCGCTGACGTCGCAGTAGCAGTGCACGTTGTGGCAGCCCAGCTCGTTGGAGACGTGCCACATGACGACGGCGGGGTGTTCGGCGTACCGGGTGGCGAGGGCCTCGACCAGGGCCAGCGACCGCTGCCGGAACACCGGCGAGCTGGGGCAGTACGCCTGCCGTCCGCCGGGCCAGAGGATCGCGCCGTCGGCGCGCCGGGGCAGCGTCTCCGGGTGCCGGTGGGCCAGCCACGGGGGCGGGCTCGCGGTGGCGGTGGCGAGGTCGACGGAGATCCCGCCGCCGTGCAGCACGTCGAGCACGCGGTCGAGCCAGCCGAACTCGTACGCGCCGGGGGCGGGTTCCAGCAGCGCCCAGGAGAAGATGCCCACCGACACCAGGTTGACGCCAGCGCGGCGCATCAGCTCGACGTCCTCGGCCCAGGTCGACTCGGGCCACTGCTCGGGGTTGTAGTCGGCGCCGAACCACATGTCGTCGCCCTGCCATCGCCGCATGAACGCAGAGCGTGCCCGGCGAAGCCGGCCAAGTCAACACGTTCCAACATCGATCATCTTTACAACGTTTACCTCCCAATGCCCTTGTCGTGACCGGATTGGCAGGCTCTCACCGCCCTCTTGACAGCGCCCGGAGGACGAGTAGCTTGGGGCGCCACTGGCAATTCGTGTTCGCCAATGTGGATTCGCGATGGATCCGGATGTGTGATCACGGTTGCCGGGGCACCGCCACCGCCGGCCCTCGGGCACTCCTCTTCATCCGCAGGAGGCACCATGTCCCGTCCCCGCACCCGAGCCGAGTACCTCGCCCGGCTCGTACCCCCCTCCGTGGCCGGCCTCGGCCGTCGTTCGCTGCTGGCCGGCGCCGCCGGCACCACCGCGCTGCTCGGCACGGGCCTGCTCGCCGGCTGCGGTTCCGACTCCGGCGGCGCCGACGCCAAGACGGTGTCGCTGGGCTCCAACCAGTCCGACCCGAAACCCAAGGAGGTGGTCGCGAAGGTCGTGGACGGGTTCCAGACCTCGTCCGGCCTCCAGGTCGCGGTCAACACCGTCGACCACAACACGTTCCAGGAGAACATCAACAACTATCTCCAGGGCAAGCCGGACGACGTGTTCATGTGGTTCGCCGGCTACCGGATGCGGTTCTTCGCCGCCCGGGGCCTCGCCGGGGACCTCAGCGACGTCTGGGGCAAGCTCTCCGGGATGTCCGACGCGTTCCGCAAGGCGTCGACCGGGGACGACGGCAAGCAGTACTTCGTGCCGTCGTCGTACTACCCGTGGGCCGTCTTCTACCGCAAGTCGGTCTGGCAGCAGAACGGCTACCAGGTGCCGAAGACCCTCGACGACCTGACCGCGCTCGCCGGGGAGATGAAGAAGGACGGCCTCACCCCGATCGCCTTCGCCGACAAGGACGGCTGGCCGGCGATGGGCACCTTCGACATCCTCAACCTGCGGATCAACGGCTACCAGTTCCACATCGACCTGATGGCCGGCAAGGAGTCCTGGACCTCCGAGAAGGTGAAGAAGGTCTTCGACACCTGGCGCGGCCTGCTGCCCCTGCACCAGCCCGACAGCCTCGGCCGGACCTGGCAGGAGGCCGCCCAGTCGTTGCAGCAGAAGAAGAGCGGCATGTACCTGCTCGGCCTCTTCGTCGGCCAGCAGTTCGACGGCGACGACCTGGCCGACCTCGACTTCTTCACCTTCCCCGAGATCGACCCGGCGATCGGGGCCAAGGCCCTGGACGCGCCCATCGACGGCTACATGATGGCCCGCAAGCCGAAGCAGGAGGCCAACGCCAGGAAGCTGCTGGAGTACGTCGGCTCGAAGGCCGCCGCGGACATCACCATCAAGAACGACCCGAGCACGCTGGTCGCCAACGGCGAGGCCGACACCAGCGGCTACAGCGCGCTGCAGAAGAAGGCCGCCGAGCTGGTCGGCTCGGCCACCGAGATCGCCCAGTTCCTGGACCGCGACACCCGCCCGGACTTCGCCTCCACGGTGATCATCCCGGCGCTCCAGCAGTTCATCAAGGACCCGAAGGACATCGACGGGCTGACGTCCAGCATCGAGAACCAGAAAAAGTCGATCTTCACCGACTGACGGCGAGAGGGTGAGGGCACCGTGTCCGACCTGCCCCTGATCCAAGCGGATCGCGCCGCGCCGCCGCTGGCGGCGGCCGCCACCCCCACGGGTGGCCGCCGCCGGCGCGTACGGCTGCTGTCCCGCACCGACCGCGTGGTCGTCGCGCTCATGGTGGCCGTACCGCTGCTGCTCGTCGTCGGCCTGGTCTGGCTGCCGGCGGGCGCCACCGTGCTGCTCTCCGGCACCGACTGGGACGGCATCGGCCCGGTCTCCGACATCGAGTGGGTCGGCGGTCGCAACTACGCCGACGTGGTCCAGAACTATCCGCCGTTCGTGCCGGCCGTGCAGAACAACCTGCTCTGGCTGGCGGCGCTGTTCGCGGTGGCCACCCCGTTCGGCATGTTCCTGGCCGTCCTGCTCGACAAGGAGCTGCGCGGCACCCGGTTCTACCAGACCGCGCTCTACCTCCCGGTGGTGCTCTCCCTGGCATTGATCGGCTTCGTCTGGCAGCTGCTCTACTCCCGCGACCAGGGCCTACTCAACGCCGTCCTCGGCACCGGCGTCGACTGGTACGGCGACCCCGACGTCAACATCTGGGCCGTGCTGGTGGCCGCCGGCTGGCGGCACGTCGGCTACATCATGCTGCTCTACCTGGCCGGGCTCAAGGGCGTCGACCCGTCCCTGCGGGAGGCCGCCGCCGTGGACGGCGCGTCGGAGGGCCGGACGTTCTTCAAGGTGATCTTCCCGGTCCTGCGGCCCATCAACATCATCGTGCTGGTGGTGACGGTGATCGAGTCGCTGCGCGCGTTCGACCTGGTCTGGGTCATCAACAAGGGCCGCAACGGCCTGGAACTGCTCTCGGCGCTGGTCACCCAGAACGTCGTGGGCGAGGCGAGCCGCATCGGCTTCGGCTCCGCACTGGCGACGATCATGCTGGTCGTCTCGCTGCTCTTCATCACCGTCTACCTGGCGACCGTGCTGCGGGAGGGACGCCGATGAGCACCGCTACCGTGACCCGGGAAGCCGGCACCGCCCCCGCGCCCCGGCGGCGCCCGCCGCCGCGCCCGGCGCGGATCGTGCTGCACGTCTTCCTCGCCGCGGTGTCGATCGGTTGGCTCTTCCCGATCCTCTGGGCCGTGCTGACCTCGCTGCGCTCCTACGAGTACACGGCCACCAACGGCTACGTCTCGCTCGGCGGGTGGACCCTCGACAACTACGTCACCGCCTGGCGGACCGCCGAGTTCGGCAAGCACTTCCTCAACTCCGTCTACATCACCGTGCCGGCGGTGCTGCTGACCCTCTTCCTCGCCTCCTGCGTGGCGTTCGTCATCGCCCGGTTCAACTGGAAGACCAACATCGTCCTGCTCGGCCTGTTCACCGCCGCGAACCTGCTGCCCCAGCAGGCCCTGCTCATCCCCCTGTTCCGGCTCTTCACGCAGGTGCCGCTGCCGGCGTTCATGAGCGACTCGGAGGTGCTCTACGACAGCTACTGGGGGCTGATCCTGGTCAATGTCGCCTTCCAGTGCGGCTTCTGCGTCTTCGTGCTCAGCAACTACATGAAGGCCCTGCCGCACGACCTCTACGAGGCGGCGATGATCGACGGGGCGAGCGTCTGGCGCCAGTACTGGCAGGTCACCATGCCGCTGTGCCGACCGGCCCTCGCCGCGCTGGCCACCCTGGAGGTGACCTGGATCTACAACGAGTTCTTCTGGGCCACCGTGCTCATGCGTACCGGCGACAAGTTCCCGGTGACCAGCTCGCTGAACAACCTGCGTGGCGAGTTCTTCACCGACAACAACCTCGTCTCGGCCGGCTCGGTGCTGGTCGCCGTACCGACCCTGGTGGTGTTCTTCCTGTTGCAGAGGCAGTTCGTCCGGGGCCTGACCCTGGGAGCGTCGAAGGGATGAGCGTCGTCCACCTGCGGCGTGCCCGGACCAGCCTGGTGCTCGACGCGCGCGGCCCGGGGCTGCCCCGCCTCGCGCACTGGGGCGCCGACCTCGGCCCGGTCCCGGCCGACGACCTGCCCGCCCTGCTCGCCACGACCGTCGCGCCGGTCGTACCGAGCAGCTTCGACGCGCCGACGGTGCTGACCCTGCTGCCCGAGGCGTCGGCCGGCTGGGGCGGCCGCCCGGCGTTGGCCGGGCACCGCGAGCGCCGGGACTGGGCCACCGCCTTCCGGCTCGACGGCGTCGACGTGGCCGACGACGGCAGCGGTCCCGCCCGGGTCACCGTACGGGCGGCCGACGCCGCCGCCGGGCTGTCGCTGACCGTCGAGCTCACGCTCGACGCGACCGGGCTGGTGCTGCTGCGCCACCGGCTGCGCAACACCGGCGACCACCCGTACGAGCTGCGGGAGCTGACGCCGGTCCTGCCGGTGCCGGCGGTCGCCACCGAACTGCTCGACCTGACCGGCCGGTGGTGCCGGGAACGGTCCCCGCAGCGGCACCCCTGGCCGATGGGCACCTGGGTACGCGAGGGCCGGCACGGCCGCACCGGGCACGACGCGACCCTGCTGCTGGTCGCCGGTACGGCGGGGTTCGGATTCGGCCACGGCGAGGTGTGGGCCGTGCACACCGCGTGGAGCGGCGACCACGTCACCTTCGCCGAGCGGCGGCCGACGGGCGAGTCGGTCCTCGGCGGCGGCGAGCTGCTCGCCCCCGGCGAGGTGGTGCTCGACCCTGGCGGGGAGTACGCCACTCCCCTGCTGTACGCCGCCTTCTCCGCCGCCGGGCTGGACGGGATCAGCGACGTCCTGCACACCCACCTGCGTGCCCGCCCGCAGCACCCGGCCACGCCCCGCCCGGTCACCCTCAACGTCTGGGAGGCCGTCTACTTCGACCACAACCTGGAGCGGCTGCGCGCGCTGGCCGACCACGCCGCCGAGGTCGGGGTGGAACGCTTCGTGCTCGACGACGGGTGGTTCCGGGGGCGCCGCCACGACCGCGCCGGCCTCGGCGACTGGTACGTCGACGAGACCGTGTGGCCCGACGGCCTGCACCCGATCGTCGACCACGTACGCGGGCGCGGGATGCAGTTCGGCCTCTGGGTCGAACCGGAGATGGTCAACCCGGACTCCGAGCTGTTCCGCGCCCACCCCGGGTGGGTGCTGTCGACGCCCGGCCGGATGCCGCCGACGTGGCGGCACCAGCAGGTGCTCGACCTGGCCCACCCGCCCGCGTACGCCCACCTGCTGGAGCGGCTCGACGCGCTGCTCACCGCGTACCCCGGCATCGACTACCTCAAGTGGGACCACAACCGGGACCTGACCGAGGCCGGCCACCAGGGCCGCCCGGGGGTGCACGGACAGACCCTCGCGGCCTACCGGCTCCTCGACGAGCTGCGCCGCCGCCACCCGCGGGTGGAAATCGAGAGCTGCGCGTCCGGCGGCGCGCGGGTGGACCTGGAGATCCTGCGGCGCACCGACCGGGTCTGGGCCAGCGACTGCAACGACGCCCTGGAACGGCTGGCCATCCAGCGCTGGACGGGGCTGCTGCTCCCGCCCGAGCTGGTCGGCAGCCACATCGGGCCGGAGCGCTCGCACACCACCCACCGCGTGCACGACCTGGGTTTCCGCGCCGCGACCGCGCTCTTCGGCCACCACGGCATCGAGTGGGACATCGGGGCGATCGACGCGGGGCGGCGCCGCGAGCTGGCCGGCTGGGTCGCGCTGCACAAGCGGCTGCGCCCGCTGCTGCACGCCGGGCGGGTGGTCCGGGTCGACCACCCGGACCCGGCCGTCTGGGCGCACGGCGTGGTCGCCCACGACGGCTCCCACGCGGTGTACGCCGTAGCCCGGCTGGCCACCTCGGTGGCCCAGACGCCCGGGCCGGTCCGGCTTCCCGGCCTCGGCCCCCGCCGCCGGTACGCGGTGCGGCCCGTCACCGGCGTGCCGGAACCCGCGACCCTCGAACTGACCGGGCCGGGTTGGCTGGCCGACGGCGGCGTGACGCTCGGCGGCGCGGTGCTGGCGACCGTCGGGCTCCAGATGCCCGCGCTGCATCCCGAGCAGACCGTGCTGCTGGAGGTCACCGCCGTCGACTGAGCGTATCGCCCCTGTCGAGCTGCCCGTACAGACGGGGCAGGATGTTCCGGGTCCGCGGCGGCGGCCGGTCCCACGGACGGGGCAGCTCGACAGCGCGCACGGCAACGCCCGCCGGTGGCCGGGCCCGCGCGGGCCCGGCCACCGGTGGTACGCCGGATCTCAGCTCGCGGTGCAGGTCACCGCGGGCGTGGCGTTGGTGCCGTTCCAGCTGGCGATGAAGCCGAAGCTGGTGCTGGCGCCGGCGCCCAGCCGGCCGTTCCAGTCGGCGTTGCGGGCCGTGACGGTCGCCCCGCTGCTGCTCAGGACGGTGCTCCAGGACTGGCTGACGGTCTGGCCTCCTGCGAACGTCCACCTCGTCGTCCAGCCGGTGATCGCGGCCGAGCCGGCGGTCACCTTCACCTCACCCTGGAAGCCGCCCTGCCACTGGTTGGTCACCGTGTACGTCGCCGTGCAGCCGCCCGGCGGCGGGGTGGACGGCGGCGGGGTCGTGGGCGGCGGGGTGGTGGGCGGGGGCGTCGTCGGCGGCGGGGAGGTCGGCGGCGGGGTGCTGCCGTAGACCGTCGCCTCCTTCGCGGTGGCCTTGATCCCGTTCGCCCCGTTGAAGATGCGCTGGCCCCACGTGGTCAGGGCGGCGGGGTTGAAGCTGGTGACCATGTCGAGGTACTCGACGCCGCCGCCGTTGCCGCTCCACGACCAGCCCAGGTAGCCGATCCCGTTGGCCTGGGAGTAGGAGAGGATGGTGTCCTCGTCGGGGTTGCCGTCGGAGTGGTCGAAGCCGAACTCGCCGACCACGATCGGCAGCTTGGCGGCGCGGAACCGGCCGAGGTAGTCGCTGATCTCGGCGGCGGTGTCGAAGACGCCGTACATGTGGATGGAGAAGACGGTGTTCTTCTGCGGGTCCGCCGCGAAGACCGACGCGGCGTTGTCGCGCATGGTGAACGACCAGTCCTGGCCCCAGTTGGGGGCGTCGACCATGATGGTGTGCGTCAGGCCGCCCGCCCGCAGCCGCTTGATCGCGTTGGCGGTGTCGGTCGCCCAGGTGCCGTAGCCCTGGTTGCCGTACGGCTCGTTGCCGATGTTGACGATGACGTACTTCTCCTGGCCGGCGAGGGCGCTGGAGACGCTGAGCCAGTAGTCGGCCGCCTGGTCCAGGGTGGCCGCCCCGCTCTGCTCGCCGTAGCCGGTGGTGTCGTGCACCTCCAGCACGCAGATCAGCCGGTTGGCCTTGCACAGCGAGATGACGTTGGCGACGTCGGCGGTGTCGTTCTTCGCCCACCGCTGGCCGCTGGCCAGCACCACGCGCACCGTGTTCGCCCCGAGCGCCTTGATGTTGGCGAAGGAGCTGGTCTGCTGCTGGTACCAGGTGTGCGCGTGGTTGACGCCGCGCATGACGAACTCGCTGCCGTTGGCGTCGTAGAGCTTGCCGTCGGCGACGGAGAAGCCGGTGGCGGCCCGCGCGGGCTGGCCGAACGCCAGTACGGCGACCAGCAACGCGAGCAGGGCCGCACCGGCGGCGGAGAGTCTCTTCTTCATGGCCTTCCTCAGAGGGAGGACCCCCACTGCCCAGGTGGGGGTGGGACGTCACAGGGGATGGCGGCTGCAGCCCGGCAGCCGCCGCCCGGCTCCCGGCGGCGCAGGGATCAGCGTAGGCGGGTCGGGCCGGTCACGCAATGAACCGGTTAAGCAGCGGTCGGTCGACACCGGACGCGGGGGTTGACCGGGGTTGGCCGGGGTACCCGGGGATGATCCGCCCAGGTCGGAAGGAGACATCCATGGTCAACGTCGGCTACACCCTGATGTGCGAGCAGGCCGGTCCGAAGCAACTGGTCGACTACGCGGTACGGGCGGAGGCGGCCGGCTTCGACCAGCTCGTCATCTCCGACCACTACTACCCCTGGCTGGACTCCCAGGGCCACTCCCCGTACGCCTGGTCGGTGCTCGGCGCGGTCGCGCACGCCACCAGCCGCGCGGAGCTGATGTCCTTCGTCACCTGCCCGATCCGCCGCTACCACCCGGCGGTCTTGGCGCAGAAGGCCAGCACGGTCGGGGTGCTCTCCGACGGCCGGTTCACCCTCGGCCTGGGCGCGGGCGAGAACCTCAACGAGCACGTCGTCGGCGGCTGGCCGCACGTGCAGCAGCGGCACGAGATGTTCGAGGAGGCGCTCCAGATCATCCGACCGCTGCTGAACGGGGAGACGCTGACCTTCTCGGGCAACCACTACGACGTGCCCGACGCCTACGTGTGGGACCGGCCGGCCCGGCCGGTGCCGATGGCCGTCGCCGCCTCCGGCCGCCAGTCGGTCACCCTCGCCGCCGAGTACGGCAACGGCCTCGTCGCGACCGAGCCGGACCCGCACATCATCGAGATGTACGACGAGGCCGGCGGCGCCGGGCAGCCCCGCTACGGCCAGGTGGCCATCTGCTACGGCCCGGACGAGGCGGAGTGCCGCAAGATCGTGCACGACCAGTTCCGCTGGTTCGGGATGGGCTGGAAGGTCAACGCGGACCTGCCCGGGCCGGAGTCGTTCGCCGCCGCCACGCAGTTCGTCCGCGAGGAGGACGTGGCCGAGGGGATCTCCTGCGGGCCCGACCTGGACCGGCACGTCGAGGCGTTCCGCAAGTTCGTCGACGCCGGCTTCACCCACGTGGCGATCGTGCAGGTGGGCGGCGAGACGCAGCCGATGTTCCTGGACTGGGCGCAGGAGCAGCTCCTGCCGAGGCTGCGCGAGCTGTGAGGACCACACCGGCCCGGCGGCCCCGGGTGAGCCCGCCGGGCCGGTTCGGTCCGGCGGAGCTGCGCGTCGCGCTGGCCGCCCCGAGACCGGCCGCCGGGCTGACCAGCGAGTGGCGGCTGGTCGACGGGCTGCGTACGCACACCCGCCGCGCGGGCGACCCCGGCACCGCCACCACCCCGGTCGTGCTGGTGCACGGGCTGGCCGTGTCCCACCGCTACCTGACCCCGCTAGCCCTGGCGCTGGCCGACACCCATCCGGTGTACGTGCCCGACCTGCCCGGCTTCGGGCTGACCGAGCGCCCCGGCCGCGCGTACGACGTGCGCGAGCACGCCGCCCACCTGGCCGCCTGGCTGGCCGCGTACCGGATGCCGCCCGTCTGCCTGCTCGGGCACTCGTTCGGCGCGGAGGTCGTCGCGGCGCTGGCCGCCCGGCACCCCGACGCGGTCGCAGCGGTGGTGCTCGCCGGCCCGACCAGCGACCCGGCCGCCCGGTCCCGGCGGGCGCAGTTCGGACGCTGGCTGGTGGACACCCTGCGGGAGGCGCCGTTGCAGGCGCCGATCCTGCTGCGGGACGTCGTCGACGCCCGCCCCTGGCGGGTGCACGCGACGCTGTCGCACTCGGTACGCAACGGCATCGAGGCGGACCTCGTCCGCATCGCCGCACCCACCCTGGTGGTCGCCGGCTCCCGGGACCCGATCGTGCCGCCGTCCTGGCGTACGCAGGTGGGCCGGCTGGTGCCGCACGCCCGTACGGCCACCGTGCCGGGTGCCGCGCACAACGTCGCCACCACCGCGCCGACGCAGCTCGCCGACGCGGTGCGCGCCCTTCTCGCCCCCTCGCTGACGAACAGGTGATCACATGCGTATCGGCAACACGGAGATCCGGCCGGCCGGCGGCGGCCTCGGCTGCCTGCTGATGATCCTCTTCTCGATCGTCGCGTCGGTCGTCCTGACCGTCCTGCTCAACCTGCTCCTGTAAGCCCGCCCTGCTCGCGCTCCCGCTCCGCTCGCGCTCCGGAGATCTTGGTACGGGAGTGCCCCTGGAGGGGCCGTTCCGCGCCAAGATCTCGCCCGGGCACCGCTCAAGGGGCGGCGTGGGCGGTCAGCCGCGCAGGCCCAGGGCCGCCAACACCTCACGGGTCGCCTGGCGGACCGGGTCCACGACGGCGCGGCGCACCCGACGCACGGCCGGCGACACCGTCGCCCGCCACGCGGCGGCCACCGCCCGGCCCACCGGGCGGACGGCGTTCCGCCACAGCCAGCCCGCCGCCAGCACGAAGGGCCGCAGCGTGAGCGCGTAGCACCACCACAGCAGCCGGCCGGCGGCCCACCAGGCCCAGGCGAGCGCGTGCAGCAGCACCCGGCCCGCCGCCGCCAGCCAACGGCGGACCGCCGCGAGCCCGGCCAGGAGCAGGCGTCCGAGCGGGGCGAGCACGCGGCCCAGCCAGCGCAGCGGCGCCCAGATCAGGTGGTACGCCAGCCAGGCCAGCGGCACCCACACCACCGTCCGGGCCAGCCACGCCAGCCCGCGCCCCAACCAGACCAGCGGCACCCAGACCAGCGTCCGGAACAGCCAGCCCAGGCCACGGCCGAGCCACACCAGCGGCACCCACAGCAGCATCCGCAGCAGCCAGCCCAGCGGGCGCAGCAGCCAGCGGTCCAGGAACCGGCCGACCGGCGCGAGCAGCCAGCGGTGCAGCCAGCCGCCGACGGCGGCGACCAGTTCCCAGATCAACCGCAGCGGCACCACCACGACCAGCGCGATTCCCCGGGCGACGGCGACCAGCAACGGAGCGGGTGGCGACCCGGTGTGCCCCGGCTCCGGACTCGGCGAGTCGATCACCAGCTCACGGTAGTCCGCACCGGCAATGCGCCGCCGTCGCGGCCCTCGGGACGGCCAGGTGGTCAGGCCGGGTCGAGGTCGAGGTCCGCGACCACCGGGTAGTGGTCGGAGGCGTACTCGGTCTCGCCGCCGCGCAGCACCCGGCAGTCCCGCACCCGCTCGGCGAGCGCGGCGGTGCCGAACAGGTAGTCCAGCCGCATCCCCGAGAACTCGGCCCCGCCGCCGTGTCGGGTGGGGGCCGTCAGCCCGTCGTCCGGCCGGCCGGCCGCCGCGTACAGGTCGACCAGGCCGGCGGCGAGCAGCCGGGCCACCGCCCGGGTCTCCACCGTCCGACCGTCGCAGCGCAGGTGACGACGGCGGTACGCGGCCGGCAGCCGGGCGATGCGGTCGGTGTGCTCGGCGACCGGGTCGAGGGTGTTCAGGTCGCCGGCCAGCAGCCCCAGTCGCCCCGGCGCGCGGCCTAGCGCGGCGGCGGCCCAGCCCGCCTCGACGCGCCTCCGCAACCCCGAGTACGGGTCGAGGTGCACGCTCAGCACCGTCAGCGCGCCCGCGGTGGTGGCCACGCTGACGCGCTGCGCGGCGTGGTGGAACGGCCGGCGAACCGGGGCCGCGGCGAGCGCCCGTAGCGGCGGGCGGAGCAGCACCGCCACCGGCTGACCGAAGCAGGACCGGGCCAGGTGGGGACGCATCCCCACCCGGCCCGCGAAGTCGGCGAGCACGCCGCCCGCACCTGCGCGGCGATCACCGACGGGGGCAGGCGCGGCGGCCGGCCGGTCGTCGAAGTCCCGCAGCTCCTGCAACGCCAGCACGTCCGGCCGCTCGGCGGCGACGACCCGCACCAGCAGGTCCCGCCGGTCGGCGCCGCCCCGGTCGCGCCCGCCCGTGCGGATGTTCCAGGTCATCGCCCGCAGCATGGGCGGGTCAGTCCGTCCGGCCGGCCTTGGCCAGCTCGTCGTCGAGGGTGTCCACGTCCTCGGACTCGATGCTCGGCCGGTTGCCCTCGCGCAGGTCCTCGTTGGGACGTACGACCCAGTAGAGCAGCCCGATCCAGAGGGCGGTGAGGATGATCGCGCCCATGAAGTCGGTGGGGTGGTGCATCCCCCGGTACATCCGGCTGATCGCCACGCCGGCCGGCATCACGACCGCCAGCGCCACGAAGATCCAGCGCCACCACCGGTCGGTACGCGGAAAGACGATCACCGCGATCGCCACCCAGACGCAGAGCGTGGCGGCGATGTGGCCGGACGGGAAGGAGGAGGTCGGCATCGGCCCGTCGAGGTTGCCGACGGGCGGGCGCGGCCGGTCGACGGCGGCGGCGGAGGCGAGGAAGAGGCTCAGCTCGCCGAACATGGTCAACGCGACGAAGAGCACCGGCCGCCAGCGCCGCCACACGGCCAGCACGAGCGGGCAGAAGACCAGCGAGATGAGCAGGATGGCGTGGGTGTCGCCGGCCTTGCTCCACCAGTAGCTGAAGTCGTCCCGGCCCGGCGTGCGGTGCTCGGCGAACCACCGTGGCACGTCGGTGTCGAGGGTGGCGAAGAAGGTCCCGTCGGCGTAGTAGCTGACGAACATGCCGAAGCCGTACAGCGCGCCGAGGACGAGCACCCAGCCGACGATCAGCTCGAACACGGCGGCCCGGGGGTGCGGCAGCAGGTGCGCCTCGTCGGGGGCGGGCGCGACGTCGTGCGCGGCCTCCGGCTCCAGCCCGTCGGTCAGCGCCGGCACCGGACGGCCCCGCTCCAACCGCCAGAGCCGGAAGGCGTACGCGGTGACGCCGAGCCAGGCGGCGCCGAGCAGCCAGGCCCCCAGCACGTCCGAGACGAAGTGCACGCCCAGCGCGATCCGGGTCAGGCCGATGAGGAACACGACGACGGCGACCAGGGCGATCGCGGGCTTGCGCCAGCGGCGCGACATGGCCGGCAGGAAGACCAGCAGCAACGCCCCGTACGCGACCATCGAGCCGAGCGCGTGGCCGCTGGGGAAGCTGTCCCCGGCGTACGTGCCGATGGGCACCTCCACCTCGGGGCGCAGCCGGTCCACCAGGGTCTTGAGCGCCGGGTCGAGGACGAGGGCGCCGACGCCGGTGACGATCAGGAACACCGCGAGCCGGCCCTGCTTGCGGATCAGCAGGCCCACCACGGCGACCGACACCAGCCAGATGATGACGGCCCGCCCGCCGAGGTCGGTGAGCGCGTTGAGCACGGTCACCAGTGGTCCGTGCGGGGCGACCAGGTCGTTGAGCCATTGAGCGACGCCGTGGTCGACGTCGTAGAGGGGGGTCCACCGGGTCCGGACCAGTACGAGGAGCACCCCGAAGCCGACCCCGGCACCGAGCACGATCGCCAGACCGGCGAGGGTCCGCTCGGTGAAGTGACCCAAGGGTCGTCGCAACGCCTCTTTGACCGCACCCACGGCAGCCTCCCTCTCGCTTCTGGCGTGCCGCATTACCCGATCGGCGCTCCGCGTACACCGGGGGGTGTCCGATGCGGAGCTACAGCGAGCTCATCTCGCCCGTGTCGTGGATCTCCTCGCGCTGGGCCTCGGGCTCCCAGAGGTCGGGCTGGGCGGGCTCCCGCACGCCGATGCGCAGCGCCTCGAGCTGGGCGGCGAAGGAGAGTCCACCGAACAGCGCCATGCCCGTCAGGTTGGCCCAGAGCAGCAGCGCCATCATCCCGGTCAGCGCCCCGTACGTCTGGCCGAACCCCCCGCTGAAGCGCACGTACGCGGCCAGTAGCAGGCTGGCCAGCCACCACAGGGCGGTGGCGATCCCGGCGCCGAAGAAGAGCCAGGACAGGCCGGGCTGTTTGCGGCGGGGGGCGTGCCGGAAGATCACGGCGACGGCGAGGACGGTCAGGCCCAGGCTCAGCGGCCAGCGCACCACGTCCCAGACGCCGTTGGCGAGCTCGCCCCAGGCGTAGTGCCGTTGCACCGAGTCGCCCATCGGGCCGCCGCCGACGAGGATCAGGAACCCGGCCAACGCCGGTACGCCGGCAGCGAGCGCGAGGATGGTCGCGCGGACGTACTTCCACAGCGCGGGCCGGTCCCGTTCCACGCCGTAGATGCGGTTGGCCCCGCGTTCGATCTGGGCCATGGTGCTGGTCAGCGCGACCAGGCCGGTGAGCATGCCCAGGCCGAGCGCCAGTTCGCCGGCGCGTTCGGTGCGGTCCCCCTCGCCGAGCAGCTCGGCCACCATCGGCTCGCTCGCCCCGGGGGTGAGGGCCAGGACCGTGTCGGCGACGACGCGGCCGCCCTCCTCCACGCCGAGTTCGCTGATCAGGCCGGTCAACGCGATCAGGAACGGCACCACGGCGAGGCAGAGTTGCAGCGCGAAGGCGCGCGAGTGGCTGAACCCGTCGCCGTAGCGGAACCGGATGAACGCGTCGCGCAGCAGGTGCCAGCCGCCCTGCCGGCGCAGGGTGTGCCAGGCGTCGTCGGCGTTGAGTTCCTCGTCGGACATCAGCCGGGTCTCCGGCACGATCCGGGTGCTACTCACGGCGGGCTTCCTCGATCAACTGCTCACCACGCTCCGCGGCCGCCTTCGCGTCCTCGGCCAGGTCGGGATCCTGCTCCGGCTGCGGCACGCAGAGCCACAGCGCCCGCCGGCGGATCTCGGCCTTGAGGGTGCGCCCCGGCTCGATCAGATCGCCGTCGAGCTCCCGGGGCTGGGCCCGGTTGCTGGTGATCTCCACCCGCCGGGCCCGGAAGACCTCCATCCGGGGCACGCGGTCCTGCTTGCGTACGACCGCCCAGCCGAGCGCGAGCCAGTGCCGCAGCGTACGCGGCGTGAGCACCGCGACGTCGAGGTAGCCGTCGTCCGGTTCGGCCTCGGTGAGCAGGCGTACGCCGCCCTGGAGGCGGCCCACGTTGGCGACGAGGACGGAGCGGGCCCGGCGGCGCAGCGGCTGCTGGTCGTCGATGCGGATGGAGACCCTCATCGGCCGGTCCCGCAGGTGCCGGGCGGCCCCCACCACGTACGCCGGCCAGCCGATCCGCTTCTTGGTGGTCTCCGAAGTGTCGGCGAGCATCTGGGCGTCGAAGCCCATGCCGGCCATCACGGTGAAGTAGTGGTCCTCGACCGCGCCGACGTCGAGCAGCCGGCGGCCACGCTCGACGGCGACCTCCAGCCCGCCGGCCAGGTCGACCGACAGCCCCAGGTTGGCCGCGAGCAGGTTGCCGGTGCCCTGCGGCAGCACGGCGAGCGCCACGTCGGTGCCGACGAGGCCGCTGACGCAGGCCATCACGGTGCCGTCGCCGCCGCAGGCGAAGACGACGTCCACGCCGGCCGCGACCGCCTCCTCCGTCTGGCCCCGGCCCGGGTCCTCGACCGTGGTCTCGAACCACAGCGGCTCGGGCCAACCGGCCGCGGCGAGGGCGTCGTGGACCGTACGACGCAGCTCGTCGAGGTCGGCCACCTTCACCGGGTTGACCACCACGGCCGAGCGCAGACCGCCGTCGTGCGCCGGGCGTCCCTTGTCCTGTCCAGCATCCACGGCGCCAGTGTGCAGCAGATCCGGCACGGCAGCGACCCGGCGGCGCGGTGACGTTACGCGCAGCGCAAACACGTTTGCCGCGCCCTTGCGCCCCTCCCGCCGCCTCCCCCGCCCCGCCGCGACCCGTCGTCCAGGGGACGGGCGGTCAGGCGGGGGTGCGCAGGGCGGTCTCCACCCGGCGGCGCAGGTCGTCGAGGTCGGCGCCGGCCTCGGTGAGCACCAGCGCGCCGAGGCCCTGCCCCTCGCGGAGGACGCCGAGCAGGATGTGCTCCGTGCCGATGTGCCGGTGGCGCAGGCGCAGCGCCTCCCGCAGGGCCAGCTCCAGCACCTTCTTGGCGCGCGGGGAGAAGGGGCCGCCCGCGTACCGTCGACGGCCCCAGCGGCGACGCGGCGCCGGCGCGGCCTCGCGCAGCGCGTCGGGGCCGAAGGACTCCTCGATCCGGGCCACGATTGCAGCCAGGTCGATGCCGATCTCGCGCAGGGCCGCGGCGTCGGCCTCGCCGAGGCCGGTGGCTCCCCGCTCGGTGTGCCGGCGGATGCGGGCCCGCAGGTCGTCGGCGCGCAGGCCGGCCTCGACGAGCACCCGGGCGGCGAGGCTGTCGCCGTCGGAGAGCAGGGCGAGCAGCAGGTGCTCGGTGCCGACGGGTCGCTGGCCCTCGGTCCGGGCCTCGTCCCGGGCGTCGCGCACGACAGTGCGGGCCCGGTCGGTGAACCGTTCGAACATCACGCCTCCCAGGAGGATCCGACCGCCGGACGACCGGCGTGCTTCTTGTGGACCGCCTGCCGGCTGACTTCCAGCTCGTCGGCGATCTCCTGCCAGGACCAGCCCTGTCGACGGGCGTTGTCCACCTGGACCACCTCGAGCCGCTCGAGCAGCCGGCGCAGCGCGCGGACGGCGCGCAGCCCGACCCGGGGGTCGGTGCTGCCGGCTGCCGCCGCGAGTTCCGTTGCCTGACTCATGTCGTCAACCTACGTTGACATCGCGTCTAATGTCAACCCATGTTGACAGCCGCTATGGTGTATCGATGGCGTCGGTGTGGGTTCTCAGCGGGGTTGATCTGTTCTCACTGAACCTGATCCGTACCTGATCCGTTCTCACGGAACTTGATCCGCCCGACTGCGTGCCGCCGTCCGGGGGCCGTCGCTGTCCTGTCCACGTGAGGCTGCAACCGTCCGGCTGAAGTTGGATCAATCAGGGGGCGGTGTCGGCGACCGCCTGAATCTGTGGTGAGCAGTCCGGCTCTGGCTCGGACCTGCGTCTGCCCGAGGTCACAGGCACCGGGGTCCTTGCATGGCCCTGCGCATGGGTGGGCTGGGACAGCCCACTAAATATCTGATCTCGATCTGGGTCGTGTCGATCGTGGGGTGTTGTTGCCGACCCTCAAAGGACACGCGGGCAGACTCTACGCCGATAGATGGCGCGCGTCAGGGTCGGGTAACAGTGCCTCCTACATCTTGACGGGCCCATCACATGACGAGAGCCTCGCCGCAACTGCGAGGCTCTCGTGGTTTGTGATCAAGGGCGGTGTCGCCGGGCGGTAGGGCGTGTTGACCGGGCGTAGTGAGATGGAAGCTGCCGGGTCTCCGCCCTCACGTTCGCCGGATGTTTCGCCGGCCGAGGTTGTTGTCAGTCAGCGGTTGGTCGCCAGCGGCGTACTGCGCGGCTCGCGGTCTCTCCGCAGAGCAGACCGAGCGCGATGGCGGTGATCGTGACGGTGAGGACGGAGCCGGTCAGTAGTGGCCAGGAGAGGCGTCCGAAGCCGCGGGTGAGACTGAAGGCGTATCCCAGGGCGGCAGCTGCGGCGCCTCCGACGACGCCAGCGAGAATGAGCGGCACGGTGATGTTCCATTGAGCGATGGCGGTGTAGAGCCTTCGGCGGGTGTACATCGCGCCGAGCGGTCCGAGGGAGCGGGTCTGTAGCAGAAATGTGTCTATCGCGCCGATGGCGGTGGTCAGTGCCAGCACGAGGACACCGAGTAGTCCGAAGGCCCAGACCCAGGAGTATAGGTGTGCCTGGTCAACGGCACCGGAAATGCTGTACTGCCCGGAGGTGTGCACGTCCGGGAAGGCGAGTGTGGCGTAGGCGGTGCGGGCGATGGCTTGCACACCTGAGATGCCCTCGTCATTGAATACCAGGAAGCCCACGATTTGGTATCCGTTGGGCACGGTTGGGCCGACGAGTGGGTCCGTCCAGAGGATGGTAGATGCCGCGCCGGAGCGGATGGCGTCGCCGGTCGTGTTGAAGGTGCGGTACGCCGCAGGTGCAGGGGTGGGCGTGGCCATGCAGGTAGTCAAGGTACCCAGGTGGGCCAGGGCTTCGCAGGTGCCGACGAGGGCCTGGTTGTTGTTCCTGTCGGTGGCGACCCGAACGGTGCGATCGGTGCCGAGTGTGGTGGTGAAGCGTTCAGCCTCGATGGCGGGGTTGTTGGCGCGTACGGTGACGATGCGGTCGCCGAGTAGCTGTCGCTGCGCGGACCAGGTGCCCGCGTCGAGGGCCTGGTTGAGGTAGACCTGCAGGAAGGTCAGTACCGCCAAGCCGACGACGACGGCGGCGCACATGCGAGCGATCGCTGCGGAGCGGTCCAGTAGCCAGCGTCCACCGATGAGTGCGGCAGGCCAGCCTCGGCGCCGTCCGGTGCGGGCTGCGAAGCGCGCGACAGGCACAGCGAGGCTGGCGACGGCAGCGGGCAGGGTGAGAATGGCCACCAGCATGGCCGCTTGAAACACGCGCATCTGCAGGGCGTTGGGATACACCCCGCCGGCTTCGGCGGCTGACCATGTGGCCAGGGCCAGGAGCATCACGGCCACCGCGAACACAACTCGAGGCCATGTTCTCAGTCGAGCTGTTACGGCGCGGGGCCTCGTGCCCTGCACCGCGCGGCGCCGTAGCTGCGCGGCGATGGTCAGCGCCAGCATCAGCATGGCGGTGCCGACGGCTAGCAGCGCCAGCGCTGGACGGCCAGCCGACAGGTCGACCGAACGTACTCGGTAGTCCACGAACGGTACGGTGACGTCGACGACGGTGGTCAACGCCGCGGTCACGCCCCCGAGCAGGATGCCAACGGCAACCGGCAGGCCGGCTTCCCCGGCGAGCACCCAGGACTTGGCTCGTGCGGGTGCGCCAAGGGCATCAAGCATCGCCAGGCGTCGGTCCCGCTGCTCAGCGCCGGAGCGCACCGCAACCGCGATCAATACCAGGGTCGGTACGCCGATGACGAGCAGCATGAGCAGGTACATGTCGTGGGCGGTGCGGCCGGATAGACCCGAGGTGCGGTAGGTCAGCGGGGTGACCTGCGGATTGCCGAAGCCGCTGATACGGGTTTCGGCGCCGGAGCGGTCCAGCCAGGTGGGATCTGTCGGCTGCAGGTATACCAGCCACTCGGCGGGCTCGGCCAGACCATCGGCGTCGATCTCGCCGGCGAAGCGGCCGTAGCGTTGCTGAAGCTCTCCGTCGGTGTCGGCGGCCAGCAGCGCCGGCGACAGGAACGCTTCCCCGGGGGCTGGCCAACGCGGCAGTCCCGGTGGCGGCGGTGCGTCGGCGCGTTGTGGAACCACGTTGATGACGATGAACTGGCTGTCATGATGGAAGTCGCCGCGTTCGGCCCACTTGGCCATCGGCGCGCTGGTGTCGCCGCGGTCGAGGAAGACTGGTTCGCGGGAAACGATACGAGCGTCGCGAGCGGTGAATACCGCGTCCGCGGCGATGAACAGCCATCCACTCAGCAGTGCGACTATCGTCGCTGAGGCCAAGGCCACCCGGTGGGTCAACGCCGTCATGCCGCCGTGACGGCTACTGCGGTGACCGAGTACGGCGAGCATCGCGGTTGGGCCAGGACGCCTCATGCTGCCACCGTCGCTGGCACCAGTGCCCCGCCCTGCAGAACGACTGTGGAATCGGCGCGGGCGGCCACCTGAGGGTTGTGAGTCACCACTACCAGGGCATAGCCATACTTGCGAGGCAGCGCGTAGAGCAGGTCGGCAACGAGATCGGTGGCTGTTTCGTCCAACGCGCCCGTAGGCTCGTCGGCGAGGACTACCGCCGGACGCGTCACAAGCGCTCGGGCGACCGCCACCCGTTGGCGTTCTCCGCCGGACAGTGTCGCGGTCTGCGCCTCTGCAAGTTCGGCCACGCCCAAGTCGGCGAGCAGCTTTCCCGCCCGCTCGTATGCCTCGGCGGTTTTCACTCCCGCCAGCAGCGCCGGCAGGGCCACGTTCTCCACCGGCGCGAGCTCCGGCAGCAGCTCCCCGAACTGGTACACCACCCCGATGCGTGACAGTCGCAGCGCCGCGCGATCCCCGGCACGCAGCCCGGTCAACTTGGTGGCCGAGATGTGGATGCTTCCCTGCGCTACTGGCAGCAACCCGGCCAAACACAGCACGAGGCTCGTCTTGCCACTGCCGCTGGGCCCGGTGATCGCCACCGACTGCCCGGAGGCCACCGTCAGGTCCGCGCCAGCGAGCAGGGTGCGGCCCGCCACCTCGTAGCGAATCCCGCGCGCTATCAAGGCCATCTCCGAAGCGCTGCTGGCAGGTGTGCTTGTCGTCATCTGAACCCCGTCACTCATCGGGCATCGGTGCAACGGAACGCGGGCCGACGAAGCGTCGGCCCGCGCACCCCATCGGGTTACGGCTTCCATTCCCAACCGGAGTAGGAGTCCGGACCGGTGTAGTTGGCTGCGGCCCTGTGCCTGTAGACGTAGTTGGACGTGTCGGAGCCGCTGTTCACCGACGTGTTGCAGCCCTGGTAGTTGTTCACCGTCTGCGTGGTGCCACTCTGCTGGGTACGGCGGTACTCACCATAGACGCCCGTGGAGTCGCAGGCCGTGTCCTGGATGGTGACACCACCGTAGCCGTCGTAGAACAGGGTGCAGGCGGACATCTCGTCCGTGCACACCTTCGCCGCCGCAGGAGCGGCAGGGAGTGTGTTGATTTCCGTGTTTGGGCCTGTGGTGTGATCGAGGTTGTTAGATGGTGATCCGGTCGCCGTAGGCGAGGATCAGGGCGTTGAGGGCCTTGGCCCAACCGTAGACCCTGCCGGTGATGCTCCCGCCGCCCTTGCGTTTCTGCTGGACGACGAGGTAGAGGACCTTCATCGCGGCCTGCTCGGTCGGGAAGTGCCCGCGCCGGCGGGCGGCCTGCCGGAACCGGGCGTTCAGACTCTCGATGATGTTGGTGGTGTAGAGGACCTTGCGGACCTCGTGGTCGTAGTCGAGGAAGGGCACGAACTGCGGCCACGAGGTCCGCCACAGCCGGATGACGGCCGGATATTGGTCGCCGAACTCGGCGGCGAAGGCCTCGAAACGGGCCTCGGCGGCGGCGACGGTGGGGGCGGTGTAGATCTCCCGCAGGGTGGGGGTGATCTTCTGCCAGTCCTTGCGGTTCGTATAGCGCAACGACGCTCGCACCAGGTGCACGACGCACTGCTGGTGCACCGCCTGCGGCCAGACCTGTTCGATGGCGTCGGTCATGCCCTTGAGGCCGTCGGAGCAGACCATGAACACGTCCTCGACACCGCGGTTGCGCAGTTCAGTGAGGTAGCCGGCCCACTGCTTGGCGCCTTCCCCGCCGGTCCCGGCCCACATACCGAGCACGTCGCGTTCCCCGTCGAGGCTGATGCCGACCACGACGTAGACGGGCCGGTTCGCGACCTGCCCTTGGCGGATCTTCATCACCAGGGCGTCGATGAACACCACCGGATAGATCCGGTCGAGTGGCCGTTGCCGCCAGGCTTCCATCTCGTCGAGGACGCTGTCGGTGACCCGGCTGATCAACTCCCGAGACACGTCGGCGTCATACACATCCGCCAGATGCGCGGAGATCTCCCCCGTGGTCAACCCTTTGGCATACAGCGACAGGATCGCCTCGTTGAACCCGTCCAACCTGCGGACATGCTTGGGCACGATCCGCGGGGTGAACGACCCGGCTCGGTCCCGCGGAACCTGGATGCGCACCGGCCCGACCTCGGTCTGCACCGTCTTGGCCCCGTGCCCGTTGCGAATGTTCGTCCGCCGGCCGGTCTCCTCGTCGACGCCGACCTCGTCGAGGTGCGCATCCAGCTCCGCATCAAGCGCTGATTCCAGGACGGTGCGAGTGATCCCGACCAATAGCCCACCCGGCCCGACCAACGAGACTCCGTCGGCCTTGGCCCGTTCGAGACGACCGGCCGGGCCTGCGCCGAGGTTGGTTGGGAGTATCGGCTGGTGCACGAGCCGGATCCGGTGGTGATGGCGAATGTGCGGTGGCTGGCAGGGTATCGGTATCCGCGCTGCCTGCGCCCGGCCGTCGCCGCTGCCGCCCCGGCGGTGTTCGCGGAGCCTACGCCGTTGATGGACGGCGCGACACGGTTGGGTGACCCGCTGGCCAGTCTGCCGACGGTGTTCCACCTGCTGTGGCGCGGCCGGTTGGGCATCGACCTGACGGTTCCGCTGTCGGAGTTGTCGATCGTGTCGGCGGCGGGCCGGTGAGTGGCGCCGGCCGGGCGGTGCTGGGTGTAGGCGACCGGTTGCAGTTTGACGGTCGGTCGTGGGCGGTCGGCGGCTTGCAGGGGGTGCGGGTACGCCTGGTCGATGACGCCGGTGATGCCCAGGTGCTGCTGTTGGCGCATGTGCTGGCGTCGCCGGGCTTCGAACTGTTGGAGGCCGGTCCATCGCCTGCCCGGCTGGATCCGGTCGGGTTGATCGACGCGCTGCCGGCGACGGTGCTGGAGCGGGCCCGGCAGTGGGAGCGGCATGTCGTGGAGGTGCAGACCGGGTTGCCACCGGACGCGCCGGCAGGTGTCCGGCCGCGCGAGCCCTACGATCCGGCCCGGCACACTCTCGCGCAGCGGGAGGCGGTCAAGGCTGCCGAGTTGACCGAGGCGGGACAGCCGACCAGCGCGGTCACGGTCAAGCGGATGCGGCTGCGCTACCGGTCTGAAGGGTTGTGGGGCCTGGTCGACCACCGGGCCACCCGCCCGGTGTCCTCCTACGGTCGGGTCGACGACCGGGTGGTCGCGGCGGTCGAGGCTGTGATGGTGACCGAGACCGGGGAGTCGACCGGCACCCGGTCGCGGTTGCGGCACCGGGTGGAGCAGTTGCTGGCCGTCGAGCACGGGCCGGGTGTGGTGCCGATGCCGTCGACGGCGACGTTCTACCGCCTGGCCGCCGTGATGGACGCTGGCCGGCACACCTTCGGCGAGGCGACCACCCGCCGCAGCCTGGCGAATCGGCCGGCGCGGCCGTTCACCCGCGCCGTCGCGGTCCGCCCGGGCGAGCTGGTGCAGGTCGACACGTCCCCGCTGGACGTGATGGCGCTGCTGGACGACGGCGTGACCGGACGGGTGGAGCTGAGCGTCGTGCTGGACGTCGCGACTCGCTCGATCTGCGCGGCGGTGCTGCGTCCGCAGGGCACCAAGGCCGTCGACGCGGCACTGCTGCTGGCCAAGATGTTGGTCCCGGAGCCGATGCGGCCCGGCTGGGCGGACGCGCTGGCGATGGCCCGCTCGCGTATCCCCCACCGGCGGCTGCTGGACCTGGACGCACGGCTGGAGCACGCCGCCGCCCGGCCCGTCATCGTCCCGGAGACCATTATCACCGACCGAGGCGCGGTGTTCGTCTCCGAGACGTTCGTGCGGGCCTGCGCCCGGCTCGGGATCTCCGTCGAGCCGGCCCGGCCGGGCACCCCGACCGACAAGGGCCACGTCGAGCGGACGTTCGGCTCGATCCGCACCCTGTTCTGCCAGCACGTTGCCGGCTACGTCGGGCCGAACGTCACTCGTCGGGGCACGGCGGCTGCCACGGAGGCGGTGTGGTCACTTCCCCAGCTTCAGGAGTTGCTCGACGAGTGGATCGTCGCGGGGTGGCAGCCCCGCCCGCACGAGGGACTACGTGACCCGGATGCTGGTGGCCGGGTGCTGTCGCCCAACGAGATGTTCGCTGCCGCGATCGCGGCGGCCGGGTACGTCACCCTGCCGCTGACCGGCACCGACTACCTGGAGCTGCTGCCGGTCGAGTGGCGCACCATCGGCGATCACGGCATCCAGATCGACTACCGCCACTACCACAGTCCTGACCTGGGCCGTTACCGCCACGGGTCCTCCGGTGTGGTCGGCAAGGGCAAGCAGTGGGAGGTCCACTACGACCCCTACGACCTGTCGCACGTCTTCGTCCGGGACCACCAGTGCGGCGGCTGGATCACGGCCACCTGGACCCACCTGCCGATGGTCGGGCAGCCGTTCGCCGACTTCACCTGGCGGGCCGCCCGGCAGATTGTCGCCGCCCGCGGCGGCGACGACACCGACGAGACCGCCGTTGCCCGCGCCCTGGACGACCTCCTCACCCGGGCCGGTGCCGGCCCCGGCGGCGATGCCCGCCATCAGCGGGTGGCCGCCCGGACCCGCGCTGCGGCCCGGCCGATCCCGTCCACTCCGCCGGCCGACCCGGAAGAACCCGCCGACGCCGAAGAGGAGGGCCAGGACCTGCCGCTGGCGAAGGTGATCCCGTTCGGGGTGTTCGAGCCTGGCGACGAGCGGCGCTACCGGTGACCCGCACCCCGGCGGAAGATCTCGTCGACCCGCCTGCCCACGAACCGCCCACCACGAAGGAAGGCTGGGCGGCGTTCATCGAGCAGCAGCCCTCCCGGATAGAGGTTCTGGCGACCGCCCGGCTGGCCGCGCTCACCCCGGCCGAGCGGGACACCTACGACGATGCGCGGATCGCCCACCACGCCCGGCTCATCATCGTGGCAACCCCAACCGTCGACCAGATCGTCAACACCGGCCGGCGGCTCGTGCTGCTCAACCGCGGCACCGACACCGCGCGGCGGGGCCTGGTCGTCACCGGCGACTCCGGAACCGGCAAGAGCACCGCGATCAAGCAGCTCGGCAAGCACCACGAACTGCTGGCCCGGCGTCGACGCACCGCGCCCGGCCCGTTCCTGCCAGTCGTCTACGTCACCGTCCCGCCAGCGGCCACTCCGAAGGTCCTCGCCGCTGAGTTCGCCCGGTTCCTCGGCCTGCCGCTACCCCGCAATCTCAACCAGGTCAACATCACCAACGCCGTCTGCGACGTGCTCTCCCAGCTCGGCACCGACCTCGTGCTCGTCGACGAGATACACAACCTCAACCTGGCCACCAGAGTCGGCGCGGAAGCCTCCGACCAGCTCAAATACCTGGCCGAGCGGCTCCCTGCCACGTTCGTCTACGCTGGCATCGACGTCGAGCGCGCCGGCCTGTTCTCCGGCGTCCGTGGCCGGCAGATCGCCGGCCGTTTCGCCTCGATCACCACTACGGCGTTCGCGTACGGCACCCGCACCCAGCGCGAGCAGTGGGCCGCCCTGGTCAGCGCTCTCGAACACGCGCTACGCCTGCACCAGCACCGCACCGGTTCGCTGTTGCGTCTCTCCGGCTACCTGCACGAACGCACCAGCGGCATGATCGGCAGCTTGTCCCACCTGATCCGCGACGCCGCGATCGAGGCCATCTTCGACGGCACCGAACGCATCACCAAGACCGCCCTGGACCGGGTCGTCCTCGACCACGCCGCCGAACATCCCCGGCCGGGCGCCGCCGCATCACCGGCTCGGCCACGCCGGATGCCCGCACACACCGCCAGCAGCGGAGCCGCCTGACCATGCCCGACCCGCGCGACCCCTACTGGCAACGCCGCCTGCGCCCGTTACCGATCCCAGTCCGGCCGATGCCGCGCGAACTCATGATCTCCTACCTGCGACGGCTCGCCAACGCCAACCGCGTCGACCGCCCCCTGCTGATCCGCCACATCGCCACCGACCACGCCCACCACATCGGCCCGCTCCACACACATGACCTCGCGCTCAACCGGCCGGCGCTCGCGCGACTGGCCATCCTCAGCGGCTACCCCGAAGCCGTCCTACTGGCAGCCATCTCCACCCGCACCCTCAAGACACCTGGGCCGGAGCCGCTGCGCGACTGGATACCGCTGGGCGGCACCGGCCCCACTTTGCTACGCCCCTGCTCCCACTGCACGGCCCGCCATGGGATCCGCGTCCCGGCCATCATCCAGCTCGAACCGGGCCCGCCACCCATCTGCATCCGACACCGCCGCACGTTGGTGCCCTACCACTATCGATCCGACCGCGGCAACGAACAGCCCCTCGGGGCAGCACCCGAGATCGTCACCGCCGCGCACCGCTACAAGATCCTTCGCCGCCGCCATCGAAACACCATCGGCGAGGCGTTCGCCGCAGCCGCCAACATCACCCGCCTCTGGGGGCGAGGCCGGGTCGGTCACTACAGAGACAAGTCGGAGCAGATCAACGCCCGCTGGAACGCCCGAACCGAGCACCTCCCACACGTTCCCGACACCGTCATCCGCTACCCGGAGACCATCGCGCTCACCAGCCTGTTCGCCTCGGCCCCCACGCTGATGCTCACCCCAACCGAGGACCGCGAAGCCCCCTCCACCATGCAGTTCCTGCTCGCCGTCGCTCGATGCCTTGATCATCCAGCGCCCGAACAGCTACTCCGCCCCGCCCATCCGCTGTTCCGCTGGGCTGGCGGCTGGGGCATGCCCACCTGGTTCTGGCGCAACATCCAGGAGCCAGACCGGACGATCTACCGAACCCTGGCCCAAGGCTCAACCCAACTCAACCCCCGGCCGGCAAGAAGAGATCAAATCCAGTGAGAAGGCGACGGCCTGAGGCTTCTCACCGAAACTGACCCGCTGCTGGTCGGCTGGTCGCCCCTGGATCACCTTTGCTGAGAACCCACAGTCGGTCAAGCAGGTACAGATCACCTTCGACTGCGCGGAACCCGAGCGCGTCGCCCGCTTCTGGTGCGAGCTGTTGGACTACGTCGTACCGCCGGCACCCGAGGGGTACGCCACCTGGGACGATTTCGATCGCGCGCTGCCGCCCGAGCGACAGGGTTCGGCGTTCGCATGCGTCGACCCCTCAGGCGTGGGCCCGCGACTGTTCTTCCAGCGCGTCCCCGAGGGCAAGGTCGCCAAGAACCGGCTGCATCTCGACGTACGCGTCGGCACCGGGCTCGTGGGCGAGGAGCGCCTGGCCGCACTTGAGGCCGAATGCGCGCGGCTGGTCGCGCTCGGCGCGGTACGCGTGCGACTGCTGCGCGCCGACGGCTACAACGAGTCCTGCCTCGTGATGCAGGACATCGAGGGCAACGAGTTCTGTCTCGACTGAGTGGCCGCTGACGCCTCTCAGCCGAGCAGGTACGCGGTCAGCCGGTCGGCGAGCCCCTCCGGATGGCTGAGCGCCACCGAGTGCCCCCCGTCGATCTCGTCCGGGACGACGCCGAGCCGCTCGGCGGCCACCCGGCGCTGGAAGTCCGCCAGGAAGAACTGGTCGTCGCGGGCGATGAGCACCTTCGTCGGCACGGCCGGCCAGGCGTCCAGAGGCCACGGCTCGTTCCACTCCACGCTGACCTGCGCCCGGCTGTGCGCCGCGGCCTCCGCGACGACCTCGGTCGGCAGGCCGTTGTAGAACTGCTCCTCCTCGCTCAGCCCCTCCGCGACCCGGTGACCGGTGTCGTCCCACCAGTCCCCGGGCCTCTCACCGGGCTTGGGCACCATCGGCGCGAGCAGGACGATCAGCCGCACCGGCAGCCTGTCGGCGACCAGCGGCGCGGTGAACGCCCCGTACGAGTGCCCGACGACCACGAGATCGCCCCGGTCGCCGATCGCGTCGACGACCGCTTCGCAGAAGTCGGCGAACCCCGCCGAGACGTCCTCGATCGGCAACTCCGGCACCACCACGTCGTGGCCACGACGGATCAGCTCAGGGGCCAGGAGATGCCAGTCCCAGGCGCTGCCCCCGCCGCCGTGGATCAGAACGAAAGTCGCCACGCACCGAAGCCTCACACACGGGTACGACAGCAAGCCGGACACCCGGCCCGCCACGCCAGGCCTGCCGCCGCCGCCCCGGCTCGCCAAACCAGGCCAGGCCAGCCGCCGCCGACCCGGCTCGCCACGCCAGGCCTGCCGCCGACGACCCGACCCGGCACACCAGGCCTGCTGCCGCCGAACCGACTCGGCAGGATGGCCGCCGCGCCGTCAGCGCCTGGCGCCCCGGTCGCGGGGGCGGTCGGCGTCATGGTGGTGCGCGCGTCGCCGGCTGCAACAAACCTGCATGTCTCCGCTCTTGCCTCACCGGCAAGCGCTTTCCTAGCCTGTGTTTCATCGATGTTTCCGATTCTCGACCGGGCCGAGGGTGCGGACACGAAGCCACCTGCGGTGCCGGGCGGCAAGGCAGCGCCCCGCGCCGTGCCTACTCCTGAGGAGTCCCAACAGTGAGAACCGCAGTGCGACACAAGCTTCTCGCCGGCGGCACCGCCTTGGCCGCCGCAGCCGCGGTCGCCGCGGCGCTACCGATGGCCCAGGCGTCGGGTGCGTCCGGCGGCCCCAGTCCCGCATCGGTCAGCGCCAACGCGACCAACCTCAGCCTCGGGGGCGACTCCGACGGCTCCAGCAAGGCCAGCGGCACCAGCTACGGCAACGTACGCGACGGCGACATGAGCACCTACTGGTCACCGGCAGGCTCGACCGGCCGCATCTCGATCAAGTGGGATTCCGCCACCACGGTGGCCTCGATCAACATCCGGGAGGCGGCCGGCGCCGTCGGGGCCATCGGCTCCTGGCGGGTCGTCAACAACGACACCGGCACCACCCTGGCCAGCGGCGCCGGGGCGGGGGCCATCAGCTTCGCCGCCACCTCGCTTCGCAAGATCAACTTCGAGATCACCAGCTCGACCGGCACCCCGAGGGTCGCCGAGTTCGAAACGTACGCCTCGGGTACGACGACCCCGCCGCCGACGACCGGGCCGACCACGCCCCCGCCGACCACGCCCCCACCCACCACACCGCCGCCGACCACGCCCCCGCCGTCGAGCAGCACGCTGTACGTGGCACCCACCGGCACCGACAGCGCGGCCGGCACCGAGGCGAACCCGACGACGCTCACCTCCGCGATCACCCGGATCACCGCCGGCGGCACGATCTACCTACGCGGCGGCACCTACCGCTACTCGCAGACCATCACCATCGGCCAGGGCAACAACGGCACGTCGAGCGCGCGCAAGAACATCTTCGCCTACCCGGGCGAGACCCCGATCCTGAACTTCTCGGCCCAGAGTGAGGACCCGGCCAACCGTGGCCTCGCGGTGGGCGGATCGTACTGGCACATCCGCGGCATCATCGTCGAGCGGGCCGGGGACAACGGCATCCTGCTCGCTGGAAACAACAACATCATCGAGCGTACGGTGACCCGCCACAACCGGGACTCGGGGCTCCAGCTCTCGCGGCTGGTGGCCAACGCGCCCCGCGACCAGTGGCCCGCCAACAACCTCGTGGTGAGCACCGTGTCGCACGACAACGTCGACTCCGACGGTGAGGACGCCGACGGTTTCGCCCCGAAGCTCACCGTGGGCCCGGGCAACGTCTTCCGCTACACCGTGGCCCACAACAACATCGACGACGGCTACGACCTCTACACGAAGAGCGACACCGGGGCCATCGGCGCGGTGACCATCGAGTCCTCTCTCGCCTACAACAACGGCACCCTCAGCAACGGCGGCCAAGCCGGGGCCGGCGACCGCAACGGCTACAAGCTCGGTGGCGAGGACATCGGGGTGAACCACATCGTCCGGGGCAACATCGCCTACGACAACGGCAAGCACGGGTTCACCTACAACCGCAACCTGGGCACCATGCAGGTGTCGAACAACGCCAGCATCGGCAACACCGAACGCAACTTCACCTTCGACGGTGGCTCCTCGGTGTTCCGGAACAACACCTCGTGCGACGGCGGCTCGAACGACAAGATCGTCGGCAACTCCGACAGCTCGAACCAGTTCTGGTCCGGCACCAACGGATCCCGGTGCTCCCAGTACTCCGGCGCCCTGGGCTGGTCCTTCGCGTCCGACGGCCGCCTCGTCGTGACCTTCGGCGGCAGGGTGGTCACCCCGTAACGAGCAGGACGACGTCGGCGTCACCACAGCGGTGACGCCGACGTCCTGCTGCCGCGCCGGCCGAGGCGACAGGAACGACGGCTGGTCACCGGCACAAGGAATGGCGATCGTCCGCTCCGGTTCACCCGATCGGTGCCGCCACACAGACGCCGCTGGCCGGCACCCCGGGTGGGGTACCGGCCAGCGGCAGTCGTTCACACTGCTCAGGTCAGCTGTTCCAGTGCTCGGCGACCAGGTCGGCGGCCTGCTGCTCCCACTGGGCGTAGTGGTCCGGGTACGCCGACACCTGCACCGTCTGCGCGGCCTTCGTCAGGGGCATGTCCTGCCACCCGTCGACCTGCTTCAGACCCTTCAGGAACGCCGTCGTCGAGTACTCCGGGTCGGTGATCTGCTCCACCGTGCCCCAACCACTGGACGGACGCTGCTGGAACAGGCCCTGCGAATCATGGTCGTTGCGGTCACCCAGGTGACCCAGGTTCTCCAACTTCGACTCCTGCAACGCCGTCGCGATCGACACCACCGCGGCCCGCTCGTCCATGCCGGCCTTCTTCGTCGCCGCGATGATCGCCTTCACGTTGCCGACCTGCTCATCGGACAGGTCGATACGCGACTGGGCGCCCTGCAAACCATGCGGCACCAGCTTGCCCATGTCGGGCTTGTCGGCCTGCACCGCGGCGACGGCGACAGCCGTCGTGTCCACGCTCGGGGCGCTGGTGTGGGCGGTGTCGGTCATCGGACCGGCGGCCACACCACCGGCGAACGCGAGACCGGCGATACCGAGAACGCTGTTACGAATGATCGTGTTCATCGCAGATGCTCCATTCGGGGGTCGGCACCCACAATGCCGAGGGGGATCGGCTTCACGCGGGTGCAAGCACCGTCCGGCGCCCAAGGAACTCAGGGGATCTCCAGTCGAACCGGGGGAGATTTCTCCGGCGTCGTACCGGAGGAAAGGTCTCCCGAGTCGCGCTGGAGGAAAGATCAGATCGGCCGTGTCGGCCGGATGTCCGACCTGTGCGGGTCGGAAGGACCCGGACTGTTTCGCGGGGGCGGGGGGTGCCCTCACGTCGGCCGGACCATGTGTAACGACCACCGGCCCGCCGTCATTCCGGGACCCCGGTCCCGCCACCCCGTCGGGGCGGTCCCGCCATCCCGGCGGGGCGGCATCGCCTTGGCGCTTGCCCGTCGGGGCGGCGTGGCCTGGCCTCGGCGCGTGACCTTGCTCGGTCGTACGCAGGGTGTAACGACCCCGCCCCCGCCACGATTCCGCCCCCACGATGCCCCCGACCACACCCCCAAACCGGACAACCCGGCGGCGGGTCGCCCGGGAGGGACCGGCCCCAGCCATCCGGAAACCCGACACCCCAGACCCGACCAAGCCATCCGCACACCCGCCACGACACCGGACACCCCACGCAGTCGGATGCGGCGACGCCTCGGCAGCAGATCTTGGTAGATACCGGCCCCTGGAGGGGCACGTTCTTACCAAGATCTCCCCGGCCCCGGACCCGACCCCGACCAGGAGCCGGAGCCGGAGCCGCCGGACGTGGGAGGGGGCACCGTCGGAGTGTGGCCCGTCGTGCCCGGCGCAGGGATCAAGCCTGACCGCCCGGAGCCGGGCACGGCGGGCCACACCCCCACCCCCACGCAGCGCAACCGACCCCACCCCGCCGCACCCGCTACCGATCCCACCCCAACGCCGCACACCCACCCCGGACGCCGTACGACCGACCCCACCCAAGACGCCGCGCAACCCAAACGCGAAGCCACACCCGCCGAGCCGGTACGACGCAGCACGACCCACGCGGCACCAGCCACGGCAGAGACCAGCAGGCCGCGACGCGCGATCCCGCCCCACCCACGTACGGACGCGACTAGCCTCGACAGGAGGGCCGGGCGCGACGCCTGCGGAGGTGATTCGGATGGCCGCACCCACCGACGCGGCGGTGCTGGTCGGGCTCGGCGCGGAACGCAACCTGCCGGTGGTCCGACTGGCGGCGCAGGAGGCCGCCGCGCACGGGCGTCCGCTGTGCCTGTTGCACGCGTTCGACTGGGCGGCCGCGCTGGAGGCGCCGTCGGTCGCGGGGCCGCGCGTGGACGCCGAGGACCTGATCTCCCAGGCCACGCAGGTCGCCAACGAGGTCGAGCCGGCGCTGCCGGTGAGCAGCGAGATCGTCGAGGGTGCCCTCGTCCCCACCCTGGTCCGCCGGTCGGAGTCGGCGTTCCTGCTCGCCGTCGGGGACGGCGGCATGGCGGCCAGCGGCGAGTGTGTGTCGGTCGACGCGCCGGCGGTGCAGCTCGCCGCCCGGGCCGGCTGCCCGGTGCTGGTGGTCCGCCGGGATCCGCCGCCGCAGGGGCCGGTGCTGGTCGGGGTGGACGGCTCGGACAGTTCACGGGCCGCGCTGGAGTGGGCGTTCGAGTGCGCGGCCGGGCGGGAGGCGCGACTGTTGGCGGTCCGCGTCGTCGAGCCGGAGGACGGCGACGAGGATGCCGGGCCGCTGGTCGAGATGGTGGCGCGCTCGGCGCGCCGGTTCCCGTCGGTGGCCACGGAGTGCCACACGATCCGGGGTGACCCGGGCGCCGTCCTGGTGGAGCAGTCCCGCTCGGCGCAGGTGGTGTTGGTCGCCTCCCGGGGCGACGAGCCGTGGCGGGGCATGCTCGGGGCGGTGAGTCAGGCGCTGCTCTACCACTCCCCCGCGCCGCTGATCGTGGTGCGCGGGCTGACGGGGATTCCGGTGGACGGGCGCAACGCCCGCCACCCACGGGACCAACGGCCCTGATCCACATCGGCGTCGACCGGCGATGATGGGGCCGGCCCGGATGAATCCGCCCTCTGAGGATGCAGGATTCCCCTACCCGCGAGAGGCTCTTGCAGTATGGACACCGCTCTCGACCTGCACAGCCCCCTGACCGAAGATGAGCTGCGCCGGCTGGACGCCTACTGGCGGGCGGCGAACTACCTGACCGTCGGGCAGATCTATCTGCTGGACAACCCGCTGCTGCGCGAGCCGCTGGCCCCCGAGCACGTCAAACCGCGCCTGCTCGGCCACTGGGGCACCAGTCCCGGCCTGAACCTGCTCTACGCCCACCTCAACCGGGTCATCGTCGCCCGTGACCTGTCGGCCCTGTTCGTCACCGGCCCCGGTCACGGCGGCCCGGCGGTCGTCGCCAACACCTGGCTGGAGGGCACCTGGAGCGAGGTGTACCACCACATCGGCCGCGACGAGGCCGGCATGGCCAGGCTGTTCCGCCAGTTCTCGTTCCCCGGCGGCATCCCCAGCCACGTGGCGGCGGAGGTGCCGGGTTCGATCCACGAGGGCGGCGAGCTGGGGTACGCGCTCAGCCACGCCTACGGCGCGGCGTTCGACAACCCCGACCTGTTGGTGGCCTGCGTCATCGGCGACGGGGAGGCGGAGACCGGTCCCCTGGCCGGGAGCTGGCTCTCCAACGTCTTCCTGAACCCGGCCCGGGACGGGGCGGTGCTGCCGATCCTGCACCTCAACGGCTACAAGATCGCCAACCCGACGGTGCTGGACCGCATCCCCGAGGACGATCTGCTGGCCATGATGCGCGGCTTCGGCTACGAGCCGTACGTGGTCGCCGGTGACGACCCGGCGACGGTGCACCAGGCGCTCGCCGGCACGCTGGACCGGGCGCTGGACGAGATCGCCGCCATCCAGCGGCGGGCCCGCTCGGGCGGCGCCGTCGAGCGCCCCCGCTGGCCGATGATCGTCCTGCGTACGCCGAAGGGCTGGACGGGGCCGCACGACGTCGACGGCAAGCAGGTCGAGGGCACCTACCGCGCGCACCAGGTGCCGCTGTCCGAGGTACGCAAGAACCCGGAGCACCTGGCGGAGCTGGAGCGCTGGCTGCGCAGCTACCGGCCGGAGGAGCTCTTCGACGCCACCGGTGCCCCGGTCGCCGAGCTGGCCGAGTTGCCGCCCCGGGGCGAGCGGCGGATGAGCGCCAACCCGGTCACCAACGGCGGGCTGGTGCTGCGTGACCTGGTGCTGCCGGACTTCCGCGACTACGCGGTCGACGTGCAGCGGCCCGGCGAGACCGTGGCCGGGGCGACCGGCACCCTCGGCCCGTGGGTACGCGACGTCATCAGCGCCAACCCGGAGACGTTCCGCCTCTTCGGTCCGGACGAGGTCGCCTCGAACCGGCTCGGCGCGGCGTTCGAGGTCACCGACCGGGCCTGGGTGGCCGGCACCGTGCCCGGCGACGACCACCTCTCCCCCGACGGGCGGGTGATGGAGGTCCTCTCCGAGCACCTGTGCCAGGGCTGGCTGGAGGGTTACCTGCTGACCGGCCGGCACGGCATCTTCACCAGCTACGAGGCGTTCATCCACATCGTCGACTCCATGCTCAACCAGCACGCGAAGTGGCTGAAGGTGACCCGGGGCATCCCGTGGCGCAAGCCGGTGGCCTCGCTGAACTACCTGCTCTCCAGCCACGTGTGGCGGCAGGACCACAACGGTTTCTCCCACCAGGACCCGGGCTTCATCGACCACGTGATGAACAAGAAGGCCGAGGTGGTACGCGTCTACCTGCCGCCGGACGCCAACACCCTGCTCTCCACGATGGACCACTGCCTGCGCAGCCGGCACTACATCAACGTGGTGGTGGCCGGTAAGCAGCCTGCCCCGAACTGGCTGTCGATGGACGAGGCCGTCCAGCACTGCCGGCGCGGCATCGGCATCTGGGACTGGGCCAGCACGGACGCCGGCAGCGAGCCCGACGTGGTGCTGGCCTGCGCGGGCGACGTGCCGACCCTGGAGACGCTGGCCGCCGCGGACCTGCTGCACAAGCACCTGCCGGAGCTGAAGGTGCGGGTCGTCAACGTGGTCGACCTGATGCGGCTCCAGCCGCCGACGGAGCACCCGCACGGGCTGTCGGACAAGGAGTTCGACACCATCTTCACCCGCGACAAGCAGGTCATCTTCGCGTACCACGGCTATCCCTGGCTGATCCACCGGCTCACCTACCGCCGGACCAACCACGCCAATCTGCACGTGCGTGGCTACAAGGAGGAGGGCACCACCACCACGCCGTTCGACATGGTGATGCTCAACGACCTGGACCGCTTCCACCTGGTCATCGACGTGATCGACCGGGTGCCGGGGCTGGCCGACCGGGCCGCCCACCTGCGGCAGGAGATGGTCGACGCGCGGCAGGCCTGCCGGGACTACACCCGCGAGCACGGCGAGGACGACCCGCAGGTCGCGGAGTGGCGCTGGGTGCGCGAGACGGACCCGGGGCTGCGGGGTGACCAGTGAGCGCGAGGAGTGAGCTTGCGAGCCCCGCAGTCGCGCACGAAAGGCCGGCACCGGTGAGCGCGAGGAGTGAGCTTGCGAGCCCCGCAGTCGCGCACGAAAGGCCGGCACCGGTGAGCGCGAGGAGTGAGCTTGCGAGCCCCGCAGTCGCGCACGAAAGGCAGGCCCGGTGAGCGCGAGGAGCGCAGTCGCGAACGAGAGGTGGACCCGATGAGCGGCAACGAGATCCTGGTCGGCTACGACGGCTCCGCCGACGCCTCCGCCGCGCTGGAGTGGGCGTTGGAGGAGGCCGGCCGCAGCGGGCGACCGGTGCGGTTGGCGTACGTCTTCGAGTGGCTCACGGTGGCCGGCTGGATCGGCCCCGGCGTCGCCCCCGGCATCTGGCCGGACGAGACGGCCCGCCGGCAGGTCGAGGAGCTGGTCCGCAAGGCGGCGGCGGACGCGTCCGCCGCGCACCCGGAGCTGACCGTCACGGGCGAGGTGTTCGACGGGCCGCCCGCGCTGGTGCTCCAGGAACGCTCGGCGCAGGCCGACCTGCTGGTGCTGGGCACCCGGGGGCACGGCGGCTTCGGCGGGCTGCTCGTCGGCTCGACCGCGGTCGCCGTGGCCGCCCACGCGCACTGCCCGGTCGTGGTCGTGCGCGGCGAGGCCGCCGCCGGTGGGCGCAGCGGGCACGTGGCGGTCGGTGTGGACGGCTCCGACTGTTCGCTGTTGGCGCTGGGCTTCGCCTTCGAGCAGGCCGCCGCCCGGCGGGTGCCCCTGCACGTGGTGCGGGCCTGGCATCCGCCGACCGGCCAGCGCCCGCCGTCGGGCCCCGAGGCGCGGGAGGCCGCGGCGGCCGACCGGGCCGAGCTGGACGAACCGCTGGCCCGGTGGGGCGCGACGTTCCCCGACGTGCCGGTCACCGTGGAGGTGGCGGAGGGGCGCCCGGCGTCCCTGCTGGTCGACGGCAGTCGCAACGCGTGCCTGGTGGTGGTGGGCACCCGGGGCCGGGGCGGCCTGAAGGGGATGCTGCTCGGTTCGGTCAGCCAGCAGCTCATCCAGCACGCGCACTGCCCGGTGGCGGTGGTCCGGGAACGCTGAACGGGAGGCCCCGCGGGGGGCCTTCGGCGCGGTCACCGGGTCTCGGCCGGTTCCGCGGGGCTGAGCGAGAAGTAGTCCTCCTCCTCCTGGGCGAGGTGCAGCCGCAGGATCGCCTCCAGGCCGTAGAGGGTGGCGAGCAGGTCGGTGAGCTGGTCGCGGCGCAGCGGGCCGTCGCCGGCCTGCGCGAGATGGGCGCCGAGCCGCTCCACCAGTCGCCGGATCTCCACGTGGGCGCGGCTCATCGTCGAGGTCGCCTCGGCGCTGCCCAGCGGGTCGGCCAGCGCCGGGTAGAGCTGACGTTCCTCGGCCGCCTCGTGCGGCAGCACCTCCCCGGTCAGCCTGCGGTGCGTCCCGCGCAGCGCCGGCAGGCACTGCGGCGCGTCCGGTGCGGTGGCGACCAGGTCGGCGGTGTCGCGCAGAGCGGCGAGCACGTCGCGGACGCCGCCGTGTTCGGCCGCGTACCGGTCGAGCAGTTCGCGGGTGCCCGGCGGCACGTCGCGGCGACGCAACCCGCCCCCGAGGGCGCGCAACGCGTTGAGGATCACCAGCACGTCGATGCCCTCCTGGAGGAACGCGCCGGCGACCGGGGGCAGCCGGCCCAGCGCGGCGGCCAGCATCGCCAGCACCGCGAGGCCCATCCCGACGGTGGCGCTCTGCACCGCGATGCGGCGCGCGTAGCGGGCGATCTCCACCGCGTCGGCGAGCCGGTCGAGCCGGTCGACGGTGAGCACCGCGTCGGCGACGTCGGCCGAGGCGGTCGCCCCGGTGGCGCCCATGGCCACGCCGACGTGCGCCTCGGCGAGGGCGGGGGCGTCGTTGACCCCGTCACCGACCATCACGGTGACCGCCCGGTGCGCCTCCTCGCGTACGCGGGTCGCCTTCTCCGGCGGCGAGCACCGGGCCACCACGTCGTCCACGCCGACCACCCGCGCGACCTGGGCGGCGACGTCGGGCCGGTCCCCGGTGACCATCACGATGCGCCGCAGCCCCGCCTCGCGCAGCCGGCGTACGGTGCGGCGGGCGTCGGGACGTACCGGGTCCTCCAGCAGGATCGCCCCGAGCGGGCCCCGCTCACCGCTGACCCACACCACCGAGCGACCGGCCAACTCGGCCCGGGACCGGGCCCGCCCCGCCCAGTCGGGCAGGTCGCCGTCGAGCTGACCGACCCGTACCTGCCGCCCGTCGACCGACCCGCGTACGCCCCGGCCCGGCTCCTCGGTCACCCCCGCCGGCTCCGTCAGCGGCAGACCCCGCTCGCGCGCCTGCGCCACCAGCGCGCGGGCCAGCACGTGCGGGGAGAGCTGCTCCACCGAGGCGGCCAGACGCAGCACGTCGTCGCGGTCGCCGTCGGGGGCGGCCACCACCTCGGCGGCGCGGGGGCGGCCCGCCGTCAGCGTGCCGGTCTTGTCGACCAGCAGGGTACGGGCCCGACCGAGCAGTTCCAGCGAGCCGCCGTCGCGGACCAGCACCCCACGCCGGGCGGTACGCGACAGCCCCGACACGATGGCGATGGGGGTGGCCAGCAGCAGCGGGCACGGGGTGGCGACCACCAGCACGGCCACCGCCCGGACGAACTCGCCGGAGAGCAGCCAGCCCAACCCCGCCAGGACCAGGGTGAACGGCACGAACGCGGCGGCGTACCGGTCGGCGAGGCGGACCATCGGCGCCTTGTGGGCGGTCGCCTCCTCGGCCAGCCGGACGATCCCCGCGTAGGTGCTCCCCGCCGCGTCGCCCGTCGCGCGCATCGGAAAGCCGGCGCCGGCGTTGACCACGCCGCTGGCGACCTGCTCGCCCGCCGCGCGCCGCACCAGCCGGGACTCGCCCGTCACCACGGACTCGTCGAGGGTCACCGGCTCGTCGACCTGCCCGTCGACCGGCACCACGTCCCCCGGGCCGACCAGCAGCCGGTCCCCCGCCACCACCCGGTCCAGCGGCACCTCCTCGACGCCCCCGCCCGGGGTACGCCGGCGGGCGGTGCGGGGGGCGCGGGCGAGCAGCGCACGCAGGTCACGGGTCGCCCGCCCCTGGGCGTACGTCTCCAGCGCCCGCCCGGTGGCCAGCATCACCGCGATCACCGCCCCGGCCAGGTACTCCCGGACGACGAGCGCGCCGACCAGGGCCAGCACGGCGATCACGTCCACCCCGAACTGCCGGCGCCACAACTGACGCAGCACCGACCAGGCGGCGGGTGCCAGGGCGGCCACGGTGGCGGCCGCCCACACCGCGTCGGCCGCGTCCCGCCGCCCGGCGAGGCGCAGCACCGCCCCGACCAGCACCAACGCCGTCACGCCGGCCAGCGGCGCCCAGAGCAGCAGGCGCGACCGGTCCCGCCGTACCGGCTGCTCCGGCACGCACTCGCGCGACTCCGTTCCCACCTGCGGATCGTCTCAGCGCCCACCGCGCCACGGAGGGCATCCCGGCGAACCGGAGGGGGCGACATGCCCTGCCGCGCCGGGACCTGCGTACCGTGCGTCGGCACGGCCGATGGCGCAGGATGGAGCGGCAACCCCGCCCGGGGCACCGTCGGGCTGGGGCACGATGGGGAGAAACGGAAAGGTCGTGACCATGAGCCACGAGACGCCGGCGACGGATCGTCCGCTGACCACCGCACTCGCGGAGGCCGCCGCGACGGCCGGGCACGCCCCGTCGGTGCACAACGCCCAACCGTGGCGGTGGCGGGTCCTGCCGGACGCGCTGGAGCTGCGGGTGGTCCGCGATCCCCGGCTGGCGGCCACCGACCCGGAGGGCCGGCTGGTGGCGTACAGCTGCGGGGCGGCGCTGCACCACGCGCGGGTCGCGCTGACCGCGGAGGGCTGGACCGCCGTCGTGGAGCGGATGCCCGACCCGGCCGACGGGGACCTGCTGGCCCGGCTGACCGGGCTGGCCCACGCGCAGGCCGACCCCGAGGCCATGCGCCTCGTGCAGTGCATGCAGGTGCGGCACACCGACCGGCGCCCGGTCAGCGACGAACCCGTGCCGACCGCCGCGCTCGGCGAGATCGCGTCGGCGGTCGCCGCCGAGGGCTGCCAGCTGCAGTTCCTCGACCGCGACAACGTCCTGGAGCTGGCCGCCGTCGCCAGCCGCGCCGCCTCGGTCGAGGCGGAGGACTCGCAGCTGCGCGAGGAGCTGGAGTACTGGACCAGCCGGGCCGGCACCGGCACCGGACTGCCGCCGGAGGTGCTGCCCACCGAGGCGCCCCGGACCACCGTGCCGGCCCGTGACTTCGGCCGCCCCGGCACCCTGCCCGTCGGCCCCGGGCACGACCGGACGGCCGTGTACGGGGTGCTCTACGGCGACGAGGACGAGCCGGACAGCTGGCTGCGCGCCGGCGAGGCGCTCTCGGCCGCCTGGCTGACCGCGACCCGCCTCGGGGTCTCCGTGGTGCCGCTGAGCGGGGTGGTGGAGGTCGCGGGCACCCGGCAGACGCTGCGCGGGCTGCTGGCCGGCCTCGGCTACCCGTACCTCGTGATCCGGCTGGGGCTCGCGGACCCGGCGCACGCCGGCCCGCCGCACACCCCGCGCCTGGACGTCGCGCAGGTGGTCGACACGTCCGCGGTGCGCTCCTCGGACGCCTAGCGGAGCCTGGGCCACGGCCACCGGGCGATACCATCGTCCGGTGGCCAGCACCCCGAATCCGCGCCCCGAACCGCACGTGACCCCCTCGCTGGGGCTCAGCCCGCTGTCCCGGGTGCGGCTCGACGAGCTGCTCCAGGAGATGCTGGACCGGGTCGGCGAGGTGGTGACCAGCCGGGAGCGGCTGCGCGCCCTGCTCGACGCGGTGGTGGGCATCGGCACCGACCTCGACCTGCGCAGCACCCTGCAACGGATCGTGCAGTCGGCCTGCGACCTGGTCGGCGCCCGCTACGGCGCGCTCGGCGTGATCGGCCACGACCGCCTGCTGCACGACTTCATCACCCACGGCATCGACCCGGAGCTGCACGCCAGGATCGGTGACCTGCCCCACGGGCGGGGCGTACTGGGCCTGCTCATCGACGATCCGCGTCCGCTGCGGATGCCCGACATCACCCAACACCCGAAGTCCTACGGGTTCCCGCCGCACCACCCGCCGATGCACAGCTTCCTCGGCGTGCCCGTACGCATCCGCGACCAGGTGTTCGGCAACCTCTACCTGGCCGAGAAGCAGGGCGGCGCGCAGTTCACCGAGGACGACGAGGAGATCGTCGTCGCGCTCGCCGCGGCAGCCGGCGTGGCGATCGAGAACGCCCGCCTCTACGCGCTGGCCCACCGCCGGGAACGCTGGCTGGCGGCGACCGCCGAGATCACCGCCGTGCTGCTGGGCGAGGTGCGCCGCACCGACGCCCTCACCCTCGTGGCGCGACGCGCCCGCGAGGTCGCCGAGGCCGAGGTCGCGCTGGTGCTGCTCTACGACCCCGACGCCGAGGAGTTCACCGTCGAGGTGGTGGACGGCGCCGACGAGCAGGCCGGTGCCCTGGTCGGCACGGTGCTACCGGCGGCCGAGACGAGCTTCGCCGCCGCCGTCGTCGAGGGCCGGCACGACCGGGTGGACGACCTGGCCCACGCCGCGCCCTGGCCGGCGCTGCTGCGTACCGGCCCGGCGATGGTCGCACCGCTGGCCACCGCCGACACCCTGCACGGGGTGCTGGTGATCGCGCACCGGGCCGACCGGGCGCCCGTCGCCAACGACGACGACATGGCCCTGCTGGGCAGCTTCGCCGGGCAGGCCGCACTGGCCATGGAACGCGCCCGCGGGCAGGAGGAACGGGAGCTGCTGGTGGTCCTGGAGGACCGCGAGCGCATCGCCCGGGACCTGCACGACGTAGTCATCCAGCGGCTCTTCGCCACCGGCCTGCAGTTGCAGAGCGCCGCCCCGATGACGACGAAACCGGAGGTCGCCCGGCGGATCAACGCGGCGGTCGACGACCTGGACGCCACGATCAAGGACATCCGCCGCACCATCTTCGAGCTGCGTACCCCGATGAGCGCGGCGCTGCGCACCGAGATCCGCGAGGCGATCGAGGTGGCCGCCGAGTCGCTCGGACACCGCCCCCGCCTGGAGCTGAGCGGGCCGATCGACAGCGCCGTGCCCGACGCGGTCCGCCCCGACCTCACCGCCGTGCTGCGGGAGGCGCTCTCCAACGCCGTACGGCACGCGCGGGCCGACCACGTGGCGGTGGCGGTACGGGTCGACGCCGGCCGGGTGACCGTGACCGTCACCGACGACGGGGTGGGCTGCGATCCGGCCGACGCGCGGGGCGGCCTGGTCAACCTGCGCGAGCGCGCCGAGCGCCACGGCGGCGAGTTCCACGTACGCCGGGCCGAGCCCCGCGGCACCGCGGTGTGCTGGTCGGTGCCGCTGCGGGACTGACCCGCCGGCGTCAGGGGTCTTGCCCCGCAGGCGGGTCGGTCAGGGGGTCTTGCCCAGCAGGCGGGTCGCGAGGACCGCCGCCTGGGTGCGGCGCTCCAGGCCCAGCTTGGCCAGCACGCTGGAGACGTAGTTCTTCACCGTCTTCTCGGCGAGGAACATCTTGCCGGCGATCTCCCGGTTGGTCAGGCCCTCGGCCACGTACTCCAGGATCCGCCGCTCCTGCTCGGTGAGCGACTTCAGCTCGCGCGGCTGCTCCACGCCGCTGCGGATGCGCTCAAGCACCCGCGTGGTGATCGCCGGGTCGAGCAGCGACTGCCCGGCCGCGACCCGGCGCACCGCGTCGACCAGGTCGGTGCCGCGGATCTGCTTCAGCACGTAGCCCGACGCGCCGGCCATGATCGCGGCGAAGAGCGCCTCGTCGTCCTCGTATGAGGTCAGGATCAGACCCTTGATCGAGGAGTCCACGGCCCGGATGTCCCGGCACACGTCGATGCCGTTGCCGTCGGGCAGCCGCGCGTCGAGGATCGCCACGTCCGGCCGCAGGGCGGGGATGCGCCGGGCCGCCTCCTGGGCGAGGCCGGACTCGCCGACCACCTCGATGTCCCCGCTGCTCTCCAGCAGGTCGGCAAGGCCACGACGGACGACCTCGTGGTCGTCGAGCAGGAACACGCGGATCATCCCTCGTTTCTACCCCCGCCCACCGCATTCCGCACGGGCCGAAGGTCCCGAACCGGCAACACCTGCGCCGCCCGGCGGGACGGGACGTCCGGCCCTGCCCGCGACCCGCCGTCGTGACGCACCGTGGATACGTACCACCACCGCCGGCGCAGGACCTGTCACGGAAGGAGCACGACCATGGACACCGGCTTCACTGTCGAGCAGCTACGGGCCGCCGCCACCGACGCCGTCCGCGCGCCGTCGCTGCACAACACCCAGCCGTGGCGGTTCCGACTGCGCGACGGCGGCATCGAGGTGCTCGTCGACCCGGCCCGACGCCTGCCGGCCACCGACCCGAACGGCTGGGGCGTCCGCATCGCCTGCGGGGCGGCCCTGTTCAACCTGCGGCTCTCCCTGGCCGCGGCCGGCACCCCCGCGAAGGTGCGGCTGCGCCCCTACCCGGCCGAGCCGGACGTGGTGGCCCGGCTGGTCCCGGACGTGCCGCGCCGCCCCACCCCCGCCGAGCAGGCCCTGCACGCGGCCATCCCCCGCCGGTTCAGCAACCGTGCGCCGTTCTGGCCCGACCCGGTGCCCGCCGACGCCCGTTGGCGCCTGGCCGAGGCGGCCCGCGCCGAGCAGTGCTGGCTGGAGCTGCTGGTCGGCGTGAGCGCCGTGAACGCGTTCGCCGAGATCGCCCGCAGCGCCCACCGGGTGCTGGAGCGCAGCCCCGAATACCGGGCCGAACGCCAGGAGTGGGTACGCGCCACGCCCGCCACGGACGGCATCCCGGCCGCTTCCGGCGGCCCGCAGGGCGAGCCGCAGGACCTGCTGCCCTCCCGGGGCTTCGGCGGGCTCAACCGGGCACCGGGGCGGGACTTCGAGCCGGAGCCGCTGGTCGCGGTGCTCGGCTCGCCGGGCAACACGGCCGTCGACCAGGTCGTCGCCGGGCAGGCGTTGCAGCGGGTGCTGCTCACCGCGACGGACTCGGGGCTGTCGGTGTCGATGCTGTCCCAGCCGATCGAGGTGCCGTCGGCGCGCGAGCAGCTGCGGCTGTCGCTGGGGCGGTTCGGTACGCCGCAGATGGTGATGCGCGTCGGCTACGGCCAGCCGGGCTGGCCGACCCCGCGCCGCGAGGTGGACGAGGTGCTCGATCTGGCGGTCGTCCGGTCCTGACCGGCAGCGGGCCGGCGGCACCGCGTCAACCGGTCAGCGCGCGCAGCGCGTCGGCCCGCTCAGGTGCGTGTCGCGTGCGTGGCGGAGAGTAGCGCCGCCTCCCGGTCGGGGTCCAGCCCGACGGGGGCGCGCTGCGGTCTGCCTGCCCGGGGCGGGACGGTGCCGACCTCCCGCAGCCACGCCCACGTGTCGGCGACCGTCCCGGTCACCGGTCGGCAGGTCAACCCGGCCGCGTACGCCCGCTCGACGCCGCGCTCCTGCAACCAGCGGTACTCGTGCCCGACCGGGATCCAGATCGGCAGGTCGTTCCACGGCACCACGCCGGCGGCCAGGATGGGTTCCGGATCGGTCCAGCGCAGCCGGGCGTCGGCGCCGGTGACCGTGACGCAGGCGTCGAGCAACTCCCCCATCGTCGTGTGCCCGGGGCGGCTGACCACGTTGAACGTTCCGCCCGCGCCCCGGTCCAGCAGCCAGCCCGCGAGGTCACGCACGTCGACGTACTGCACCGGCAGGTCGACCGGGCCGGGCGCCAGCACGTCCCCGCCCCGCGCGACGCGCGTCAGCCACCAGGGCAGCCGGCCGATGTCCTCCCCCGGCCCGAGGATCAGCCCCGCCCGGGCGATCAGCGCACGCTCACCGAACGTCTCCCGTACGGCCCGCTCGGCGCCGGCCTTGTTGGCCGGGTAGTCGCCGTCGTCGGCGTCCGGCTCAGCGTCCACCAGCGGGGCGTCCTCGCCCACGCCGGGGGCGACGGGCTCGGCGTAGACCGAGCCGCTGGAGACGTAGACGTACCGGTCGACCCGGTCGGCCAGCGCGCGGGCGGCGTCCCGCGCCGCGCGGGGCGCACCGTCCCAGGTGTCGACCACCAGGTCCCACTCGCCGTCCGCGAGCGCCGCCAGGCCGTCGGGCGCCATCCGGTCACCCCGCAACCGGCGTACGCCCTCAGGCGTCGCGCCGTGCAGCCCGCGATTGAACGCCGTCACCGACCAGCCCCGGCGCACCGCCTCGGCGACCGTCGCGCCGCCCACGAATCCCGTTCCACCCAGCACCAGCAGCCTCATGCGCTCCACTGTGCCGGCTGCCGGGGGCGACGCGGTCCCGTGTTCACCGTCGGCGGATCTGCCCTCGGCAGAACCCGACGCGGTCAGGGCGTACGCGTGGTGGGACCGTCAGGTCTCGCGGCGGTGTTTCCCGCTCGCTGCGAGGGCGGGACGGGTTGACAGACGGATGGTGGGCGATACTGGGTTTGAACCAGTGACCTCTTCCGTGTCAAGGAAGCGCGCTCCCACTGCGCCAATCGCCCGGGGTGACCGCCCGCTCCGGCGGACCGGAGCACGTGGGGCGGATCGCGAGCGGACGACGGGATTCGAACCCGCGACCCTCACCTTGGCAAGGTGATGCGCTACCAGCTGCGCTACGTCCGCGTGTCGCCGGTGTTCGTCGGCGACGAGGGAAACTCTACCCGACGGCAAGATCGCCTCACACGCCGCCCCGCCGGGAGCCCGACCGGGCGAGGATTGCGCTGCTCACGCGTGGGGTACTGAGGTCCATCGACAGCACACCACATCCCTGACGAAGGAGGCTGTCGTGGGTATCGGCACCAGCATCTTCCTGATCGCGCTCGGCGCGATCCTCACCTTCGCACTCGACGCGAACCTCGGCGGTCTCAACCTCGACGTCGTCGGGTGGATCCTGATGGCCGCCGGCGTGCTCGGCCTCATCATGACCACGCTCATCTGGGGGCGCCGCCGCCGGGTGGTCAGCACGGCCGAGCCGGTCGAGTACCGGCGCGTCGAGGAGCGTCGGGACGTCGCCCCGCCGCTCTGAGGCGGCGGGCCGTGGGCCCGGCGGCCGTTCCGAGCGAGCCCCTCGGCCATCGGGTTAGCAGACGACGAAGGCCCGTCACCGGATGGTGACGGGCCTTCGTGCTGGTGGGCGATACTGGGTTTGAACCAGTGACCTCTTCCGTGTCAAGGAAGCGCGCTCCCACTGCGCCAATCGCCCTCGCTTGTTACCGAGGTGGGGACGGGATTTGAACCCGCGTACACGGCTTTGCAGGCCGTTGCCTCGCCTCTCGGCCACCCCACCGAGGTTGCCCCCGTCATGCGTGGCGGCAGCTCCGAGCGGACGACGGGATTCGAACCCGCGACCCTCACCTTGGCAAGGTGATGCGCTACCAGCTGCGCTACGTCCGCTTGTCTCCGGCGTTAACCGGTGACGGGTGAGAACTCTAGCCGAGCCGGCGAGCGGTTGCCAAATCGGGGCCCTCCCGGCGCGTCCGACGGGGGTCGGGCCTGCTCGACCACGACGTGATCGGCTCCGACGCGGGTGTGCGGCTCGGGGTGACGCCCGCCTCCCGCCCTAGCCTTCCTAGGAGGATGGGTCGGAATCCTCGGATCCGTCTCGCGGCCGGCGAGGCGAGGTCGGAACTGTCCGGCTTCCGACTGCATCGGGGCAACTGGGCCGTGATCCGTAACTGCTCGTGTTCGGCAGGATGGGCTACGGTAACGGCGTGACGAGACGTGCGGCCGAGATCCGCCTGGATGCCCTGCTGCGCACGGCCTGTGACGTGATCGTGGAGCGCGGTCTGGCCAACACCCGCACGGCCGACGTGGCGCAGGCCGCCGGGGTGAGTCAGGCGCTGGTCTTCTACCACTTCGCCACCAAGGACCGGCTGCTCGCGCAGGCGTTCGCGTACGCCGTGGAGCAGGACCTGGCCCGGCTCGACGCGGTGATGCGCTCCAGCGCCCCGCCCCTGACCAAGCTCCGCCGGATCGTGCGGCTCTACACGCCAGCGGGCCGGGCGACGTCCTGGGCCATGTGGATCGACGGCTGGGCGGAGTCGCTGCGTACCCCCGAGTTGGAGAAGGTCTCCCGCCGGCTCGACCTGCGCTGGCGGGAGGACCTGGCCACGGTCATCGCGGACGGGGTCCGCGATGGCACCTTCGAGTGCGCCGACCCGGCCGGGGCGGCGTGGCGGATCAGCGCGGTGGTCGACGGGCTGGCGGTGCAGCTCGCGGTGCACGAGCGGGTGATCTCCCGTCGGCAGTTCGCCGAGTGGGTACGCCTGCTCACCGCCCGCGAGCTGGGGCTGGACCCGGCACAGCTGGACTGACCGGGCACGGGCGGCGGCCGGAGGGCCGCGAAGCCGGCAAAACGGCTCGGCTGCCGGGGGCAGCCGGAACAATCGTCGGCATGGACCCGCTGGAGACGTACCGCCGCAGCCTGGCCGAATTCACCGACCGGGTGGACCGGGTCGGCCCCGACCAGTGGTCGGACCCGACCCCGTGCCCCGACTGGGACGTCCGGACGCTGGTCAACCACGTGGTGGGCGAGGACCGCTGGAGCGTGGCGCTGCTCGCGGGGCGGACGATCGAAGAGGTGGGCGACCGCTACGACGGCGACGTGCTCGGCCCCGACCCGGCCGGCACGGCCCGGGAGGCGGCGGGGCAGGCCGAGCTGGCCTTCACCCACCCGGGGGCGCTGGAGCGCACGGTGGCGCTCTCCTCCGGCGAGACCCCCGCCGACGAGTACCTGCACCAGTTGATCGCGGAACACCTGATCCACGGCTGGGACCTCGCCGTGGCGATCGGCACCGATCCCCGGCTGGACGCCGACGCGGTCGCCGCCTGCGCGCGGTGGTTCGACCAGCGGATCGGCGACTACCAGCGGGGCCGGCTCGTCCGCCCGGAGGTCGACGTGCCGGCGCGGGCGGACCAGCAGGACCGCCTCGTCGCCGCCTTCGGCCGCGACCCCGACTGGACGCCCTGAAAAACCCTCGGACGGCCAGCCGCCGCGACGCGGGTCCGCGTCAGTCGGCCCCCGGGCCCCGGCGGCGCTCGCGCAGCCGGCGCAGCGCCGGCGGGTGGACGTTGGCGCGGCTCAGGTCGCCGCCGTAGTGGGCGAGCACGCGGTGGTCCATCAGCCGGCGCCACACCGGCGGCACCAACGCGGCCACCACCATCGTGGCGTAGCCGGCGGGCAGCTGCGGGGACGACTCGAAGGTGCGCAGGGTCTGGTAGCGGCGCAGCGGATTGGCGTGGTGGTCGCTGTGCCGCTGGAGCTGGAAGAGGAAGATGTTGGTCACGCTGCGGTCGCTGTTCCAGCTGTGCCGGGGGTCGACCTTCTCGTAGCGTCCGGCGGGGGTGCGCTGCCGGGCCAACCCGTAGTGCTCCAGGTAGTTGACCACCTCGAGCAGGGAGAACCCGACCACCGCCTGGAGCACCAGGAACGGCAGCACACCCGGGCCGAAGGCGACGGCCAGCGCCGCGTAGAGCGCGAGGGTCATGGCGGACGCGTTGAGCACGTCGTTGCGCCACGTCCACGGGGTGCGGCCCCGCAGGCGGAACCGGGCCGCCTCCAGCCGCCACGCCGAGCGCAGGCTGCCTGAGACGGTACGCGGCCAGAACGCCCAGAAGCTCTCCCCCAGCCGGGCGCTGGCCGGGTCCTCAGGCGTGGCGACGCGGGTGTGGTGGCCCCGGTTGTGCTCGACGTGGAAGTGCCCGTACGCGGCCGGCGCGAGGGCCACCTTGGACAGCCAGCGCTCCACCGCCTCCCGCTTGTGGCCCAGCTCGTGGGCGGTGTTGATGGCGATGCCGTCGACCACCCCGATCGTGGCGACCAGGCCGGCCGCACCGGCCACCGTCAGGCCGCCCCGGGCCCAGACCGCGCAGCACAGCGCGAGGGCCGCGTACTGGGCGGGCAGGTAGAGGTAGGTCAGCCAGCGGTAGTAGCCGTCGGCGGCCAACCGGGGCACCGCCTCGTCGGGCGGGTTGCGACGGTCCTCGCCCACCAGCAGGTCGACCACCGGGATCAGGACGAACACGGCCGCCGGGGTGAGCCACCAGGCCCACGCGTCGCCGGTGGCCCGCCAGGTCGCCCAGCCGATGAACGGCAGCGAGGGGACGAGCAACGCCAGCGGCCAGAACGGCCGGCGGGCGTCCCGCCAGCCGGCGGCGGAGGCTGTCGCTGCGGGGTCGAGGGCCATGGGCCGGCCTCCGAATCTGTCGCGGTCCTCCCTCGACTGTGACAGCCGTCACGTCCGTGCACAAGGGACTGTTTTTGTCAAGACCGACGCGGGGGCGGTCCCGCGGCGTGGCGCCCGCGCGGGCCGCCTTGAGTAGGCGCGCCCCTTGTTCCCCACCAGGCAGGCTGATATCCAGATGCACATGCGCAACCGCGCCCGGCTTCGGCCACCAGCGGCTGACCGTCGTCGCCAAGGCCGGCAAGCAGGGGTACGTCGACCTGCGGATGAGCCGGAACAACCTGCGCGAGTTCGCGGTGCCGACCACGCTGGCCACGCACCTACGGTTGGAGGTGCTCGCCAGCCAGTGCACCGGCGGCCCCGCCTACGCCGGGGAGCAGGACGACGCCCCGGCGACCACCACCGACTGCGCGACGGCCAGCCCGGCGCGTACGCAGGTGCATCGCGGAGTTCCAGGCGTTCTCGAAGTGACCGCCCGTCGGGGCCGGTCGGCCCTGACGACCACCGCCGGTCAGCGGCGCGCCGCCCGCCACCGTCCGGACGCGACGGGTCGTTCCCGGCGTCGGTCCGGCCCGGCGGCGGCGTCGCCCGCGCCGGCGGCCCGAGTCAGGTGGCGCAGCCGCAGCAGCAGGCCGAGGCCGAGCGAGAGCAGCAGCCCACCCAGCAGGAACGCGGCCTGCACCACCCCGAAACCGCCGGATTCCGCCACCGGCCGCCCCGCGCCGGCCGGGGGCGGCCCCTCGGACGCGGGGTCGTCGGTCACCGGCTCGTCGGTGGCGGGTTCCGCCCCGGTCTCCGTCGCCCCGGTCTCCTCGGCCGCCGGTAGGGTCGGCCCGGGCGGGGTGTCACCGGGCGCCGGTTGCCCCGTCGGGGCCCTCCGGGCGTCCGGCCCGACGACCGACCGCGTGGCCGTCTGCCGCGACAGCAGCCGCAGGTTCGCGTCGTACGCCTCGGCCGCCAGGGTGATCCGCCCCCGGGTGACGTCCCCCGCGAAGGCCACCCGGTAGCGGGCGGTGACCGTCCGCCCCGGGCAGAGCGTGCCCGGGTCGAGCCGGCGGTCGGTCAGCCGGGCCACGTCCCCCTCGGCACGGACGTCCAGCGGGAACGAGCCGGTCTCCTCGATCCGGTCCATCCTGACCTGGTCGAGCCGGAGCCCGCGCACCCGCAGCACCATCGACCAGCGGACCTTGACGCAGCCGCCGTCGTCGCGGGAGACCACGGCGGAGACGGTCCGCACCCGGTCCCCGGCGGTGAACTCGTCCGGCAGGCCGCTCAGCTCGGTGCTGAAGGCCGCCTGCGCGGGCGCGGGCAGGCCCGCCCCGGCCAGGCAGGCGAGCACCATCGCGGCCCGTAGCGCGTACCGCCACACCGTCGCCACCTCCCGTCCGTCGCCGCCACCCCGCAACGCTGCCAGCGCCGCCGGGCGGTCGGTAGACGGGCGTGTTCGCACCGGCCGCCAACCGCGGTGCCCACTTTCACCGACGGTGGTGAACCGATCACCCCTCCCCCGCGACACGCCGGTCGTCCGACGTCGGCGGGTCGACGGCCGGGTTCGCCGGGACCGGCAGTGGTGGGGTTGTGGCCGGGTCGCAGGGATCGGCCGGGGTGGCGGCGGTCGGCGGGTGCGGGTGAGGGGGGACAATCGCCGGCGTGTCCGAGCTCTCCACCGCCTTCGTCCGGCTGCACGCCAGCCTCACCCCCGTCGCCTTCGTCCCCGAGGTGCGGCTGCACCAGGCGGACGACGCCATCGGGCTGTGGGAGTTGACGGAGGGCGAGTTCCGCAGTTCGCAGCCGCCGCCGTTCTGGGCCTTCGCCTGGGCCGGCGGGCAGGCGTTGGCCCGGTACGTCACCGATCACCCGGACCTGGTCACCGGCCGCCGGGTGCTCGACCTCGCCGCGGGCTCCGGCCTGGTCGCCATCGCCGCCGCGCGGGCCGGCGCCGCCGCCGTGCGCGCCGTGGAGATCGACGAGCTGGCCGTCGCGGCCGTCGCGGTCAATGCCGAGGCCAACGGGGTACGCGTCGACGCCGAACTCGGCGACATCCTCGACGGCGACGCCGGCGGCGCCGAGGTGGTGCTCGCCGGGGACGTCTTCTACAGCCAGGCGATGGCCAACCGGGTACTGCGCTTCCTGCTCCGGGCCGCCCGCGCCGGGGCCCGGGTGCTGGTCGGGGACCCCGGCCGCGCCTTCCTGCCGCACGACCGCTTCGACGAGGTGGCCGTCTACGACGTGCCGGTACCCGAGACGCTGGAGAGCGTACGGGTGAAGCGCACCACGGTGTGGCAGTTGCGGGCGGGGCTGCCGGGGGCGGGCCGCTAGCGTGTCGGCGTGCTGTTCCGGAGCTGGGCGCAGACCGCCGACGCGCACTGGCCGGACGTGGCCCGGGTGGCCGACCACGTGGGGGTCGTGCACCTGGTGGTGACCCGGCACGCCCTGGTCCGCCAGGTGCTCACCGATCCGGTGACGTACCGGCCGGACAACGCGCTCGACGCGGTGACCCCCGTCCCGGTCGCCGCCCTGCGGGTGCTGGCCGGACACCGGTTCCGGCTGCCGCCGACCCTGGCGAACAACGGTGGCGCCAGCCACCCGGCGATCCGGGCGATCGTCGCCGACGCCCTGCACCCGAGCCGGGTCGCCGCGCAGCGGCCCTGGCTGACCGGGCTGGTGCGGGAGCGCGTCGCGAGGATCGGCGCCGCCCTGGACGCCGGCACGCCGGTGGACCTGTACGCCGAACTCGCCGCCGACCTGCCGCTGCTGGTGCTGGCCCGGCTGGTCGAGCTGCCGGACGCGCCGGTGGGCGCGGTGAAGGAGTTCGCCCGCGCCGCGCTGGAGCTGTTCTGGGCTCCGCTGGACGCCGAACGGCAGCTGGCCCTCGCCGCCGAGGTGGGCCGCTTCCACCGGGTACTGCGGGAGTTCGCCGCGACCGGGGGCGGGCTGGCCGGCTCGCTGCGGTCCGCCGGGCACCCGCCCGACGTGGTGGTCGGCGCGCTGTTCTTCCTGCTGGTGGCCGGCCAGGAGACCACCTCGCAGTTCCTCACCCTGCTGCTGCACCGGCTGGCCGGCGAGCCGACCGTACTGGCCGGGCTGCGCGACGGCACCGTCGCGGTCGCCGACGTCGTCGAGGAGGGACTACGGCTGGAGCCGCCGATCGTGACGTGGCGGCGGGTGGCGGCGCTCGACACCACGCTGGGCGCGACAGCCGTGCCGGCGGGCAGCAGCATCGTGCTCTGGCTGGCCCGCGCCGGCCGGGACCCGGCCACCGTCGAGGCGCCGGACGAGTTCCGGCCCGGGCAGCGCGGCTCCCGCCGGCATCTGGCCTTCGGGGCGGGCGCGCACCGCTGCGTCGGCGACCAGCTGGCCCGGATGGAGGCGGCGGTGGTGGTCGCCGAGACCGCCGCGCTGCTGGACGGGGTCACCGTCGTCCGCGAGCCGTGGTGCCCGGACAACCTGACCTTCCGCATGCCCGACGCCTTCGTCGTCCGCCGCCGCTGACCCCGCACACCCCGCGCCGTCCCGCCGAGTGCTCCGCCGCCCGGAACGCCCGAGCCCGCCACCCCCACCCACCCCCACCCACCCCCACGGCAGTGACACGAGCGCTCGGTGATCAGGACGCCATGGACCTTCCCCGGCGTTTTTCAGGTCCATGGCGTCCTGATCACCACTGGAGGGGCCGGGCCTGCGGGGTGGGTTGGCGACCGGGTGAGCAGGTCGGGCGGCGGAGGCCGGACGGGGTGGGTGGTCGGACGGGGGCAGGCAGCCGGGCGGGGGTGGTGGGTGGCGGGGCGACGAAAGTCGGGGGTCGGTGGTGCCGTTCGGGGGCGGTCGGCGCGGGGGTGCCGGACCTAGCGTCAACACATGATCACATTACGTGGGTTGACGAAGCGGTTCGGGGACGTGACCGCCGTCGACGCCCTGACCGTCGACATCGGACCCGGGCGGGTCACCGGCTTCCTCGGCCCGAACGGCGCGGGCAAGTCCACCACCATGCGGATGATCCTGGGGCTGGACCGGCCCACCGCCGGGCAGGCGCTCGTGGGCGGGCGGGCGTACGGGGAACTGCGGCGGCCGCTGCACGAGGTCGGCGCGCTGCTCGACGCCCGGGCGGTGCACCCCGCCCGGTCGGGTCGGGCGCACCTGCTCGCGATGGCCCGCAGCAACGAGATACCGGACCGTCGGGTGGACGAGGTGCTCGCCACCGTGGGGCTGGACGCCCGCGCCGCCGCCAAGCCGGGCCGCACCCTCTCCCTCGGCATGGGCCAGCGACTCGGCATCGCCGGTGCGCTGCTCGGCGACCCGCCGGTGCTGATGTTCGACGAACCGGTCAACGGCCTCGACCCGGACGGCGTGCGCTGGGTACGGCAGCTGATGCGGTCGCTGGCCGACGAGGGCCGGACGGTCTTCGTCTCCAGCCACCTGATGACGGAGATGCAGCTCACCGCCGACCGGCTGGTGGTGATCGGCCGGGGTCGCCTGCTCGCCGACGCCCCGATCGACGAGGTGATCGCCGGCAGCGCGGTGGCGGTGCGCGTACGCAGCCCGCAGCCGGTCGGCCTCGCGGCGCTCGCCGAGCGGCTCACCGCGACCGGGGCCACCGTCGAGGCCGCCGGACCGGACGAGCTGACCGTCACCGGCGCCACCGTCGAGCGGATCGGCGATCTGGCGTACGAGCTGGGGGTGCCGCTGCACGGGCTCAGCCCGCACGGGGCCTCCCTGGAACAGGCCTTCATGGAACTGACCGCCGACAGCGTCGAGTACGCCGGCACCCCGACCCGGAGCGAGGCACGATGAACACGATCTCCGCCGAGTGGACCAAGCTGTGGTCCGTACGTTCCACCTGGTGGTCGCTGCTGGCCGGGGTGCTGCTGATGGCCGCCACCGCCGGTCAGCTCGCCATCTACGCCGCCAACGCGAACACCAACGACGACCCGGCCGACGACGCCGGGATCGTCACCGTCGGCAGCGTCGTGATCGGCTCGGTGGAGCTGACCCAGTACGCCGTGCTGGCCCTTGGCCTGCTCGTGGTCACCAGCGAGTTCACCAGCGGCACCATCCGTACGACCCTGCAGTGCACGCCGTCGCGCGGCCGGGTCCTGCTGGCCAAGGCGGCGGTGACCGGGGCGGTGACGTTCGCCCTCGGGCTGCTGCTGGGCACGGTCGGCGCGCTCGTGGCCCGCCCGGTGCTCGGCCGCTGGGGCGCCGCGCCGGCGGGCGGCACCGTCGGCGACGTGCTGGCGGTGGCGACCTACCTGGCGCTGGTCGGCGTGCTGGCCCTCGGGCTCGGCGCGGCCCTGCGCAGCGCGGTGCTCGCCCTCGTCGTGCTCGTCGCCACGCTGATGATCGTCCCGCTGTCGTTGCAGGAGCCGGACATCGCCGTACTCAACCGGATCGCCGACGCCTTCCCCGGGGTCGCCGGCGGGCACTTCATGGCCGGGAACACCGGCCCGTACCCGGCTCCGATCGGGTTGCTGCTGCTGGCCGCCTGGGCCGGCGCGGCGCTGCTGCTGGGCCGGGCCACGCTGCGCCGCCGGGACGCGTGAGCCACCGAGGACGTGTGCGGTGCCGGGGCGGGGCGGGTCAGCCGGTCGGCTCGACCAGCCCCGCCTCGTACGCGAGGATCGCCGCCTGCACCCGGTTGCGCACCTCCAGCCGGGTGAAGACGCTGGTCAGGTAGCTCTTCACGGTCCCCTCGACCAGGTGCAGCCGGCGGGCGATCTCGGCGTTGGACAGCCCGGCCCCGACCAGCGCGAGGACCTCCCGCTCCCGCTCGGTCAGCCCGGCCAGCCGGTCCCGGGCCACCGGCCGGCGCGCGACCCGGTCACCGCCCAGTTCGATGACCCGGCGGGCGACCTTCGGCGACAGGTACGCGCCGCCCTCGGCGACCGCGTGCACCCCGGCGATCAGCTCGCGCGGGTCGCCCGCCTTGAGCAGGAATCCGCTCGCCCCGTGCCCGAGCGCCCGGGCGACGTGGTCGTCCTCGCCGAACGTGGTCAGCATGAGCGTCGCCGTCTCCGGCACGAGCCGACGGATCTCGGCGGCGGCGGTGAGCCCGTCCAGCCTCGGCATCCGGATGTCCAGCAGCGCCACCCGGGGCCGGTGCGCCCGGACCAGCTCCACCGCGGTCCGGCCGTCGCCGGCCTCCGCCACCACCTCGATGCCCGGATCGGTGGCCAGGATGGCCCGGACCCCGGCCCGGATCATCGCCTCGTCGTCGGCGAGGACGACCCGCACCGGGCCGGCCGTGTCGGCGTTCATCCGTCGATCCGCTCCTTGCTGACCAGCCGGCCCTCGACGAAGCAGAGCCGCCACGTCGGCTGGGCCAGGGGGAAGTTGCCATCGGTGTAGTGCTCGCAGCCCGGGCGCGCCGCGCCGTCGGGCGGGGTGAGCTGCCGTCGGGGCAGCCCGGTCAGCTCGGCGCGCTGCGCGCCGAGCGGCAGCCGCGCGAAGGCCCCCTCGTCGAGGACCGTCCCGGCGGTGGCGACCGGGTAGTAGACCAGCGAGAGCACCAGCGCCAGGCCCGCCGGGGCGCCGAGCGCGGTCAGCAGGCTGAGCCGGACCCGACGGCGGGCGTCGCGCAGCCGCCGCTCGGCCTCGGTCGCGGTCGCGGACTTCGACGGCGACGGCCCCGGCCGCTCCCCCGGCGACCCGCCGTCCGACGGATCGGCGCCCGCCCCCGGGGCGACCGGAAACCCCGGCTGGTCCGCCTCGCCCGCCGGCCAGCCGCCCACCGCCCACCTGCCGGCGGGGTCGGGATCGCCTGTGCGCGACGGGAGGGCGTCGCCCCCCGGCCGAGCAGTCACGGGCGGGCGGGCGTCGGCGCCGCTCGGCTCGGCGACCGGCAGCTGGGCGCGGACGGCGAAGCCGCCACCGTCCTGGTGACCGGTCGTCAGGGCGCCGCCGGCGAGCCGGACCCGCTCGGCGAGGGCAAGCAGGCCGGAACCGGTGGACGGCGGTCCCGGCAGCGGCCCGGCCGGTGGGGGCGCGTTGACGACGGCCACCTCGAGCCGGTCGCCGTCGCGGCGCAACACGACGTCGACCGCCGCACCGGGTGCGTACCGGGCGGCGTTGGTGAGTGCCTCGCGGACCATCCGGTGCGCGGCGTGCACGGCCATCGGGGACAGCGCCGCGAGGGCGTCCGCGCCGTCCAGCCGTACCGACATGCCCGCCTCGCGGGCCCCGTCGACCAGCTCGCCGACGCTCTCGTCGGCCGGCCGGATGGTCGCCGCGCCGTCCGGCTCCCGGAGGACCCCGATGATCCCGTGCAGCCGCTCGGTGGCGGCGGCGACGCTGGCGCGCAACTCCCCGGCGGCGGCCCGGTGCCGGGGCGCGAGGTCGCCGGCGACCTCCAGCGCGGCGGCGCGCAGGGCGATCAGGCTCAGGTCGTGTCCGAGGGAGTCGTGCATCTCCTGCGCGATGCGGGCCCGCTCCCGCAGCCGGATCCGCTCGGCGGCGCCCCGCCGCTCCCGGTCCCGCGCCTCGGCGTGCCGGCGGCCGGCCTCGACCAGCACGGCCTGCTGACGCCGGTACCGCCCGACGAGCCACGGGAAGACCCCGGCGAAGAGCAGCACGGAGGCGAGCAGGAACCAGGTGGCCGCGCCGGTGCCGAGCCACCCCAGGTTGAGCGCCGTGCCGCCGGCCGCGAGCACGGCGAAGGCGACGGCGGCCGGTACGGCGGTGGCGCTGCGGCGGCCGGTCAGGTAGCTGAACACCGGGATCGCGAAGAGGAAGTTGCCGTCCAGCAGCGAGCCGAGCACGACGACGACCAGGGCGGCCACCGGCCATCGCCGGCCGACCGCGACCGCCGCCGCGAGCAGCAGCAGCACGCCGAGCGTCAGGGCGGTGGCGCGCCCCGAGTGCGGCGGGGTCACGCCCGCGTACGCGATCGGGGCGGCGGTGCCCACCCACAGCAGCAGGTCGGCGCCGCGTAGCCGGACGACCGCCCGGGACCACCGACCGCCGCCCGCCCGGGCGGACCGCCAACTCTCCACGGCGGCCAGGCTACCGACGCCCGACCTGCGCCGACACCGACGAAAGTCAGGTGCTCAGCTGATCTCCTCGGCCCACGCACGCCAGTCGTCGAGCACCCCGTACAGCGTCGGGGTCAACCAGCCGGACGCGGACCGGCGGAAGACCCCCGGGTCCATCGCCCCGGTGCCGGCGGGCAGGGCGCCCAACAGCTTCGGCACCAGGTCCGTCAGGTTGGCCCAGTGCACCAGCTCCGGCGCGGCCGGCCAGGCGCCGACCACCACGCCGGCCGGCACCGCCCGGCGCTCCAGCGCCTCCAACGTCAGCGCCGTGTGGTTCAGGGTGCCCAGGCCGGCCCGGGTCACCACCACGGCCGGGCAGCCCAGCTCCACCGCCAGGTCCGCCACCGTCCAGGGCTTCCCCTCCGGCCACAGCCCCATCGGTACGAGCAGGCCGCCCGCGCCCTCGACGAGCACCAGGTCGTGCTTGTCGGCCTCCTCGTGGACCGCGTCGACGGCGGTGTGCAGCTCCAGCGGCGCCAGCTCGGCGACCCGGGCCGCCGCCAGTGGGGCGAGCGGGTCGGGGAAACTCGCCAGGGTCCGACCGGTCAGCGGGGCCGCCAGCCGGTTGACCGCGTCGACGTCGCCGGGCTCACCGCCGGCCGTACCCGTCTGGGCGGGCTTGACCACCGCGACCCGCAGTCCGGCGGCCTGCGCGGCGGCGGCGATCGCGGCGGTGACCACCGTCTTGCCGACGTCGGTGTCGGTGCCGGTCACCAGCACCGGCCCGCGCCACGGCCCGGTCATGTCACCACCCCGACCCCGCTCACTCCTCGCGCTCACCGTGCCACCTTTGTTCGCGACTGCGGGGCTCGCAAACCCCGCTCACTCCTCGCGCTCACCGTGCCACCTTTGTTCGCGACTGCGGGGCTCGCAAACCCCGCTCACTCCTCGCGCTCACGGGGCACACGCCACGATGGTCTCCAGGGCGCGCTCGAAGTCCGCCCGGGGGACGCCGGCGCCGATGGTCAGGCGCAGCCGGGACCGGCTGTCGGGCGTGGACGGGGGCCGGAAGCAGCCCACGGCGACCCCCCGGTCGCGGCAGTCCGCCGCCCAGGCGGTCGCCGCCTCGGGGCCCGGCGTGGTGACCGAGACGACCGCGCCGTCGGGGGCGGAGACCGCCAGCCCGGCGGCGCCGAGCCGGCGCACGGCCAGGGCCGCCCGGTCGGCCAACTCGGCGCGCAGGTCGTCACCGGCGCGGGCCAGGCCGACGGCGGCGTGCACGCCGGCGGCGACGGCCGGGGGCAGCGCGGTGTCGAAGATGAAGGTGCGGCCGGTCTCGATCACGTGCCGGACGAACTCCGCCGGCCCCGCCACCACCCCGCCCGCGCCGCCGAGGGCCTTGGAGAGGGTGGCGGTGACGACCACGTCGGGCTGGCCGGCGAGGCCGGCGGCGGCGACTCCCCCGGCGCCGGACGGGCCGGTCACGCCGAGGGCGTGCGCGTCGTCGACCAGCAGCAGCGCGCCGTGCTCCCGGGCGACGGCGTGCAGCCGGGCCAGCGGGGCGAGGTCACCGTCGACGGAGAAGACCGACTCGGTGACGACCACCGCCGGACGGCCCGGCGCGGCGGCGAGCGCGGCGGCCACCGCCGCCACGTCGGCGTGCGGGGTCACCACGGTCTCCGCGCCGGAGATGCGGCACCCGTCGATCAGGGACGCGTGGTTGTGGGCGTCGGAGACGAGCAGCGTACGGGGCCGCACCAGCGCCCGCACCGCCGCGAGGTTGGCCAGGTAGCCGGAGGAGAAGACGAGCGCCCGGTCGGCGCCGAGCCAGTCGGCGAGGGCGTCCTCGAGCGCGTGGTGGACGTCGGTGGAGCCGCGCACCAGCCGCGACCCGGTGGCCCCCAGCCCGTACGCCGACAGCGCCCGCGCCGCCGCAGCGGTGACCTCGGGGTGGGTGGCCAGGCCGAGGTAGTCGTTGCCGGCCAGGTCGACCACGGCGTCGCCGGCGGCCCGCGCTCGCAGCCGGCGGGTCAGCCCCGCCTTCGCGCGCAGTGCGGCGCGGCGGTCGAGCGCCGCCAGCCAGTCCGCCACCGTCACCCCCACGCCGCCCGCGCCGGCCGCCGTCGGCCGCTTCCGCCGGGCGAAATTACCACCCGCCGGCCAGCGCCCGGCGTGTCCACCCCGCCTCCCCGGGTGCCGACACGCGGGCCGTTCATCCCGGCCAGCTGGCCTTGTAGGGTACGAGCCATGCCAGAGATCCTCGACCAGGCCCGAACCCAGGTGCTGGAGAACGGCGTCGGTCTCGACGAGGCCGGCGTCCTCGCCGTGCTGAACCTGCCCGACGAGCAGTTGCCCGCCGCCCTCCAGCTCGCCCACGAGGTGCGGATGCGCTGGTGCGGGCCGGAGGTGGAGGTCGAGGGCATCGTCTCGCTGAAGACCGGCGGGTGCCCGGAGGACTGCCACTTCTGCTCGCAGTCGGGCCTGTTCACCTCCCCGGTCCGGTCGGTCTGGCTGGACATCCCCTCGCTGGTCGAGGCGGCGAAGCAGACCGCGGCGACCGGGGCGACGGAGTTCTGCATCGTGGCGGCCGTGCGCGGCCCGGACGCCCGGCTGATGAAGCAGATGCGCGAGGGCGTCGCCGCGATCAAGGCCGAGGTCGACATCCAGGTGGCCGCGTCGCTGGGCATGCTCAACAAGGAGCAGGTCGACGAGCTGGTCGACATGGGCGTGCACCGCTACAACCACAACCTGGAGACCTGCCGCTCCTACTTCCCCAACGTGGTCACCACCCACTCCTGGGAGGAGCGCTGGGAGACCCTGCGGATGGTCCGCGAGTCCGGCATGGAGGTCTGCTGCGGCGGCATCCTCGGCCTCGGCGAGACGGTGGAGCAGCGGGCCGAGTTCGCCGCGCAGCTCGCCGAGCTGGACCCGCACGAGGTCCCGCTGAACTTCCTCAACCCCCGCCCCGGCACCCCGCTGGGCGACCGGCCGGTCGTGGAGGGCAAGGACGCGCTGCGCGCCATCGCCGCCTTCCGGCTGGCCATGCCGCGCACCATCCTGCGGTACGCGGGCGGCCGGGAGATCACCCTCGGTGACCTGGGCACCCGCGACGGCCTGCTCGGCGGCATCAACGCGGTCATCGTCGGCAACTACCTGACCACCCTGGGCCGGCCGGCGACCGACGACCTGAAGATGCTCGACGACCTGAAGATGCCCGTCAAGGCGCTCTCCGCGACGCTGTGAGCGCCCCGGTGACGACGAGTGACGCGGCGACGGCGGCCGGCGGGGCGTCGGCCGCCTGGTGCGACCGCTGCGGCGAGGCCGTGGCGGCCGGGTCGCACGACGGGTGCGCGGCGGCCCGGGTGCTGGAGCCGCCGCGCTTCTGCCCGCACTGCCGCCGCCGGATGAAGGTGCAGGTGCTGCCGGTCGGCTGGGCGTCGGTCTGCGTCGAGCACGGCGAGATGCGGGGCTGAGGGCGATGCTGCGCGGCCGGGCGGTGACCCTGCGGCCGGTGACGGCCGGGGACGTGCCGGCGCTCGCCGCGATCCGGGCCGACCCAGAGGTCCGGCGCTGGTGGCGCGGCGGCGACGACCTCGCCGCCGCCGTCCGGGCCGACCTCGACGACGAGGCCCTGTCGGTGTACGCGATCGAGCACGACGGCCGGGTGGTCGGCGCGATCCAGTGGTACGCCGAGGACGACCCCGACTACCGGCACGCCAGCATGGACGTCTTCCTCGACCCGGCGGTACGCGGCGCGGGGCTGGGCGGTGACGCGATCCGCACCCTGGTCCGGCACCTGATCGACGAGCACGGCCACCACCGGTTCACCATCGACCCGGCGGCGGCGAACACGGCGGCCGTGCGGGCGTACGCGAAGGTCGGCTTCCGCCCCGTCGGGGTGCTGCGCCGCTACGAGCGCGGCGAGGACGGGCGCTGGCACGACGGGCTGCTGATGGACCTGCTCGCCGACGAACTGGCCGACTGACACCCCGGCGACGCACCGGGCGCAGCGCGTCGTCAGCGGCCCGGCGGGGCGGGGCGCATCGTCCGCAGCCACCGCCGGCGCCGCCGCCAGAGCAGCACCGACCCCAGCACGGCGGCGACCAGCAGGGCCGGCGGCACCGCCACGAACAGGATGACCGGCCGGGCCGGGAACGGACGAGGGTCGGTCGCCGGGGCGCCGAAGCGGCCGGCCACCAGCAGGTCCCGCGCCACGTCCATCGCCCACACCGGGCCGGGCGGGTCGAGCAGCGTCTCGACGTGACCGTCGGGGCGCAGGGCCACCAGCCGGACGTGCCCGGTCTCCCAGTAGCCGGTGTCGTTCCATTCCGGGAGGTCGGTAGTGCTGGTGCCCGGCTCCGGTTCGTAACGCACCGCCACCAGGTCGGTCCCACCACGCCAGCCGAGCGCCCGCAGTGCCTGCCCGCGTACCGGCGGGAGCGCGGGGCCGGCGCCGTCGCGTCCGGTGGCGGCGTCGACGTACTCGACCCGCCAGGTGCGCGCGGCCCGCTGGTCCGCGTCGCACCGGCTCAGGCAGCCGTCCAGGTGGAGCACGGCGACGGCCGAGCCGTCGGGGGTGAACGCGCCGATCCCGGCGAGCCGGCGGTCCGGCCCCAGCTGCCTGGACCAGGACGACTCCCCGTTGCGGTCGAGCATGACCAGTTCGTCGCCCGCGCTGGCCACGATCCGTGAACCGTCCGGGGAGAAGGCGGCCAGCGAGCCGGTCCGCACGCTCCACCGGTCGCCGAGGCCCGGCCCGAGGTCCCTGGTCGCGCCGCTGGCCAGCTCCAACAGCACCAGCCGGCTGGGCCACGGGCCGTCGTAGCCGGCGTCCTGGCCGGTGCGCTCGGCATGGTGCAGGACGAGCAGCGCGCTGCCGTCGGGCGCCCAGGCCACCGGCGTACCGCAGCAGGTGCTGCCGGCCCAGCCGGTGAAGACCCGGCGGCTGCCGTCGGTGAGGTCGGTGACGCCCACCCAGCCATCGGTGAAGCTGTCGGCGACGTACCGGCCGTCCGGGGAGAGCAGTACCTCCTCCCCCGCGACACTCTCCCGGCCGCCGTAGAGCAGCATCCGGTACCGGCCGTCGCGGCCGAGGACCGCGACCTTGCCCTCGTGGTCGAGGCCGTCGATGCCGCGCAGGCCGAGGCCGCCGCCGCTGAACAGCAGCGAGGCGGGCCCGGGCGGGTCCTGCTCCACGGTGGCCTGCCACATGTACGGCAGGCCGATCCGCTCCGGCACGCCGTCCGGGGCGGCCGCAGGCGTCGCCCACGGGCCCGGGGCCCCGAGCCCGGCCGGCACGCCGAGCGCGCAGGCCAGCGTCGCGACCAGGACCGCCCCGGCGGTACGCCAGCGGGCCCGCCGCCGCTGCCGCCGCCCGGCGGCCCACGGGTCACCGGGCAGCCGGGCCGGCGGCATCCGCTCGCCCAGCTCACGCAGCGCGGTACGCAACTCGTCGCTCATCGGTCCCTCCGTGTGGTCACGCCGACCAGGTCGGCCAGTTCGGGGGCGTGTGCCCGCAGCCGCGCCAGGGCGTCCCGCGTCTGGCTCTTGACGGTCGAGACCGAGCAGCCGAGCGCGTCAGCGGTCTCCGCCTCGGTGAGGTCCTCGAAGAAGCGCAGCACCAGCACGGCCCGTTGGCGTGGGGCGAGCCGGGCGAGTGCGGCACGGACCACCATCGCGCGGGCGACCCCGGCGCTCCCGTCGGGCGTCGCCTGCTCCGGCGGGTCCGCGCGCAGGTCCACCTGCCGCCAGCGACGCCGCCAGAGCGAGACGTGCTGGGTGTACATGACCCGCCGGACGTACGGCTCGGGGTCGCCGGCCGCGCTCACCCGCTCCCAGTGCCGGGCCACCCGGACCAGCGTGAGCTGCACGAGATCCTCGGCCTGGTGCCGGTCACCGGTCAGCAGCCACGCCGCCCGGGACAGGGCCGCGATCCGCCCGGACACGTACGCGCGGAACGACTCCTCAGGGTCCACACCCACCTCCCGACACGGAGCACGCCCGGCGGTGGCCGCGCGGGTGGGTCCGGCGGGGAGTTTTTCAGGCGTCCCAGATCAGGTCGCGGTCACCGCAGCGGCGGGCGCCCTCGGCGGGGCGGTGCGGGGTGAGCCGGCCGTCGGGCATCAGGTGGGACACCGGCACGCCGTGGGCCAGCACGGCGACGTCGGCGATCAGCCGCCGGTGGCAGCGCCACCAGACGCTCTCGCTGCACATCACCGCCGTGGTCCGGGTCGCCGCGTCGGCCAGCACCGCGTCCAGCGCCGCCCGGAAGTCGGCGGTACGGGTGTACGCCGCGTACGCCCGGAAGGCGGCGACGGTCCACCAGGCGTCCGGCTCCTCGGTGCCGGCAGGGGTGTGCCGCCGGCCGCCGAGGTGCTGCTCCCAGCGGTAGTCCACGCCGGCCGCCGGCAGCCAGCGGGCCAGCTCCTCCCGGCGTACGTCGGGGTTGGTCCGGCTCGCCGGGAACCGCCGCACGTCCACGACGAGCGCGACCCCGGCACCCGTCAGCAGCTCGCCCAGCCGTTCCCGGTCCGCCGCCCCGTGTCCCACCGTCAGCAGTGTCACGAGGAGGATATGCCCCGATTCCCGGGTGGCTACCGCCCGCGCGAGGCGGAGACCGCCGGGATCTCCGCGCGGGGCGGGCGACGCGGCCGGGCGGCGAGGGTGGTACGGGTGCGCCCCGACCTTCCGGCCGACGAGGCCGACGCCCTCGACTGGCTGGCGTTCGAACAGGCCGGCGTCGTCACCACCGCCCAGGTGACCCGGTCGCTGACCGAGGGCACCGTACGCGGACGCGTGCGCTCCGGGCGGTGGCGCTCGATCTGCCGGGGCGTCGTGCTGATGGGCAACGGCCGGCTCACTCGGGACCAGCAGTTGTGGGTGGCGGTGCTCGCCGCGGGTCCCCGGGGCCGTACTGGCCGGACAGTTGCCGTTCCACGGGAACGGCAACTGTCCAAGGTTCTCCGATGGCGCGGACGGTGACGTCCGCGCCACCGGATCGTGCGTCAGGAGACCGTGCAGGGGGTGCCGTTGAGGGTGAATGCCGTGGGCTTCGGGTTCGAGCCGGTGTGGGTGCCGTTGAAGCCGACGCTCGTCGACGCCCCCGGCGCGAGCCGGCCGTTGTAGGAGATGTTGGTGGCGGTGACCGCGGTGCCGGTCTGGGTCCAGGTCGCCGACCAGCCCTGGCCGACCTTCTGGCCGGCGCTGGGGAAGGCGAAGGCGAGCGTCCAGCCGTCGATCGTCGTCGTGCCGGTGTTGGTGAGGGCGACGTTCGCGGTGAAGCCGGTGTCCCAGCTGCTGGCCGTCCAGGTCACGGAGCAGCCGCCGGACGCGGGCGGGTCGGCGGTGGTGACGGCGACCGGCGCGGACGCCGCCGAGGCGTTGCCGGCCGCGTCCACCGCCACCACGAAGAACTGGTACGCGGTCGCGGCGGTCAGCCCGGTCACGGCCAGCGTGGTGCCGGTGGGCGAGCCGACAAGCGTGTCCCCACCGGCGGCCGACCGGTAGACCCGGTAGCCGGTGACCCCGACGTCGTCGGTCGACGCCGCCCAGCTCAGCGTGAGCCCGGTGGCGGTGACCGCCGAGGCGGTCGGCGTGCCGGGGCGGGTCGGCGCGACGGTGTCGGGGGCCGGCGCGACGGGCGTGGTCACCTCGGCCACGGGCGAGGCGGCGGAGCGGTTGCCGGCACCGTCGCGGGCCCGCACCGTGAACCGGTACGTGCGCTCGGGCAGCAGCCGGGTCACGGCCAGGGTGTTGGTGGCCGAGTTGAGCAGGACGAGCGCGTCGCTGCCCACTTGCGCCTGGGTGACCTCGTAGCCGGCCAGCCCGCTGCCGCCGGCATCGGTGGACGCGGGCCAGGTGAGGGTCAGCCCGGTCGCGGTGACCGCCGAGGCGACGGGGGTGCCGGGGGTGGTCGGCGCGGTGGTGTCCGGGATGGCCGGCCCGGGCTCCTCGCCCCAGACGCGGGTGGCGCCGGAGTGGAGCGTGACCTTCCGGTTCGGCCCCGCCGTCGCCTGGTACGACGGGTCGTTCGTCGGGTCCCAGGTGCCGCCCTCGGGCACGCCGATCTTGAACTGCACCTCCATCCGGTGCTGCGACTGCCCGGCGGGCGCGATGGTGTGCCCGGTGCAGTCCACCTCGACGTACCAGACGTCGCCGCTGTGCTGGCGGGCCGTGGACGGCGACGGGCAGCCCTGGGTGTAGCCGGGGGTCACCGTGACCGGGCCGGTGCCGTCGGGACGGAAGTAGTAGCGGAACTTCCCGTCGGTCAGGGCGCGGGCCGGGAACGCCGACTTGTTGTAGACGATGGCCTTGAGGCCGGTGGCGCGCGGCTCGGCCTGCATGACCGTGGTCTCGACGGTCAGCTCGTCGATGTCGGGCGTCTCGGCGCGGGGGAAGCCGGCGAGCGGAGTGCCGCCGTACTCCCGGGTGAGCCGGGCCAGCGCGGAGGTGAAGCCGGCGTTGTAGTCGGTGGCGACCTCGTTCATCACGTAGTCCGACCGGTTGTCGGTGTACGCGTCGTTGGCCGCCGACGGGCCGCCGACCAGCGCGCCGTAGAGGGTGTGCCGCGTCTCGACGGGCACGGTCTGGCTGTCCCACCAGGAGCCGTGCGCGGTGCGGTGGTGCGGGTTCTTCGGCGGGTTGGCCCCGAAGCCGATGACGTAGCTGGAGGCGCGCGGGTTGTCGCCGAGCGCGTAGTCGATCTGCCGGACCGCGAAGTCGTGGTAGCGGGCCTTGCGGGTGGCGTCGGTGGTCTTGTCGCTGTAGACGAGGGCGGCGAAGGCGGTGTTCGCGGCGTAGCGCAGCGCCCCCCACGAGTCGAGCACGGCCATCCCGCCGGGCGAGTACGGCACCCGCTGCCCGTTGACGCCGACGGTCCAGTAGTCGAGCCAGCGGTTGGCGTCGTCGACGTACTTCTGCTTGCCGGTCAGGTTGGCCAGCAGCACGTACGCCCCGAACTGCTTGTTGTCCCAGGCGATGGTCCACTTGTAGGAGCGGGTGGTGCTCTGGTTCTCGGTGCCGAGCCTGTCGTACTCGCTCTCGGCCTTGGCCAGGTAGGCGGGGTCGCCGGTGGCCCGGTACAGCCAGATGGCGGACCAGACCAGCTCGTCCTGCCAGCCGCTCCAGGAGCGGTAGAAGCTGGTCGCGTCGGTGATGCACTCGTGGTAGTTCTTCCGCACGGTGTCGGCGAAGGTGTGCAGCTGCTTCGCGTGCCCGAGCAGCCGGTCGGCGTAGGCGGCGTCGGCGGGCCGGAAGACCATCGACGACGCGGCCATCGCCGCCGCCGTCTCGCCCGCCAGGTCCGCGCCGCCGCAGCTCGCGTCGATCTTGTACGCGGGCCGCGCCATCGGCATCACCTCGGCCGGGCCCCACCACTTGTGGTCGTCGTCGCCCTTGCCGACCTGCCCGTAGAGCACGCTCGGCGCGGGGTGCGCCTTGACGAAGTAGTCGTTGACGAAGCGCAGGTTGTTGAGCAGGTGGGGCAGTTGGCCGGAGGCGACGTAGCCGGCGCGGTACTCGACGGCGCCCCAGGCGAGCATGGTGGCGCTGAACGCCATCGGGAAGCCGAACTTGACGTGGTCGCCTGCGTCGTACCAGCCGCCGGTGAGGTCGAGCCCGACGTCGGCGCCGTCGGTGAGCGCGGAGTCGCCGCGCCAGGAGACCCGGTTCCAGTCCGGCAGCGGGCCGGACTGCTGCGCCTCGTAGAAGTAGAGCGACTTTTGCAACGCCTCGGCGTAGTTGAACGCGCCGGCCGCGGCGGGTGTGGTCCGTGCCGTGGCGGTGCCGGCGGTCGCGGCGGTCCGCGTGGCGTCCACGGCGGACGCGGGCGCCGGGCCGGTGACGGCGAGGGCGAGGCCGGCGACGAGGGCGGTGCCGGCGGCCAGCAGGAGGCGCGACCGGGGCGGGGCGCCCGGCGGGCGTGGAGAGCTCGGATGGCGCATCAGGTGCTCCTGTCGGTGGTGTGGCCCGTCGGGCACCGGCGGGCGCGGCGCTGCGGGCGGTGCGGGTCCCCGTGGCGACGAGGGTGGTGAGTGGCACGGGCAGGGCGGGCGCGGTGCGACCACGGTCGCCGGGAGCGCTCCCATGGATAGACGACAATGTAAAGCGGGCGCGGACGATTTGGGAAGTGTCGCCGCGCCGGACAGGGCGACCCGGTGTCGCCGGAGCGCTCGCGGGATCGAAAGCGTTACAGCGACACGCCCACCGAGAGTCACGGATTCTCCTGCCGCCGAGAAGAGAGGTGACGCGTATCGGCAGCTCAGGCCGATCGCCCGATCCCCAGGACCGTCACTCATCGTGCGATCATGGGCCGTCCCCTCGATCAATTCCGGAGGAATCCTCATGGCACACCGTCGGCGCGTGGTGCGCGCGGCCGTTTCCACCGCAGCCGCCACCGCCTGCCTCGCCCTCGCCACCCCGGCCTGGGCGTCGAGCACCATTGCGATCAACCCGGACCACCGGGACGAGACGGCCGGCGGCTTCTCCACGCGGGACTGCGCCGACCCGCGGTTCGCGGACCGGCCGGCGGACCACGACGGCTGGCACTTCGTCCTGCCCGGCGGCAAGGCCTCGGGCGGCTTCGAGAGCCTCACGCTGACCTTCGGGACCGGCACGGGCGAGGTCACCGTCACCGTGCCGGACGCCGACGATGCCTACCCCGACGCCCTCTACCCGGCGGGGAAGAACGAGGACCGGCTGATCCACGCCTACCTCTTCACCCCGGCCGGCTGGACCCTGCTGGACGGCAGCGCCGTCATCACCGGGACCGCCGGCAAGTTCAACCTGAGCCACACCTGCGGGGGCACCGCGCCGTCGCAGTCGCCGAGCCCGAGCCCGTCGCCGACCACCTCGGAGTCGCCGCAGCCGTCGGAGTCCCCGTCGGAGTCGGCCTCCCCGAGCGCGTCCGCCCCGCCGTCGGAGTCGGAGTCGCCCTCGGACTCGGCCTCGCCGTCGACGCCGGCCACCGACTCGCCGACGGCCAGCCCCGGTGGCAGCGGCGGCGGTGAGGGCGGCCTGCCGCTGACGGGCGTGGCGACGACCAGCATCGCGCTGGGCGGGCTCGCCCTCATCGGGGGCGGCGCGCTGCTGATGCTGCGCCGTCGTCGCGACGACATCACCTTCACGAGCTGACCCCACCCAGCGCCGACCCGGCCGCCGGACACCTCGTCCGGCGGCCGGTCCTCGTCTCCGCCCCGGACGGCCCGCCACCCGGACGCCCGACGGGCCTCCCGCGACCACCGGACGTTCATCACATCATCTAAGTACGTCGATGTGACGTCGACATATGCCCAGGTCAACCTGCCGGAAGGGGTCCAAAAAGACGCGGCGGGACCGGTGCGACGCGGGGCCGGCGTTCCGGCATACGAACGTACTGTTGCCGCGCCGCTTCCCGGCGCGCGACAGTACGCCTCACCAGCGGTGCCATCGACGCCGCCGCTCCCCCGGTCAACCCTGAGGAGATCGCGATGGCTCTACGACTCGCCGAAGGCACCGCCTGGTCCGACACCCTCGCCCGCGCCGTGGCCGCCGCACCGGAGGCGTTCGGCTCCCCGGTCGACGGCGTCACCACGCTGCACAACCTCGTACGCGGCGACTGGCACGCCGTGGGCTCGCCCAGCCCGGTCCGCACGCCGGTGGACAACACCGTGCTGGTCAGCCTGGCCCGCCTCGACGCCGAATCCGCCCGCGCCGCGGTCGCGTACGCCGCCGCCGCGCACCGGGTCTGGGCCGACACCCCGCTCGCCGACCGCAAGGCCCGGGTCACCGACGCCCTGGACGCGCTCACCGCCCACCGCGACCTGCTCGCCCTGCTGCTGGTCTGGGAGATCGGCAAGCCGTGGCGGCTGGCCTGCGCCGACGTGGACCGGGCGCTCGACGGCGTCCGGTGGTACGTCGACGAGATCGACCGGATGCTCGCCGACGGCCGGGAGCCGCTGCCGGGACCGGTCAGCAACATCGCGTCGTGGAACTACCCGATGAGCGTGCTCGTGCACGCCGAACTGGTGCAGTTGCTCGCCGGCAACGCGGTCATCGCGAAGACCCCGTCGCAGGGCGGGGCGGTCTGCCTCACCGTCGCGCACGCGCTGATGCGCCGGGCCGGGCTGCCCGCCACCCTGGTCTCCGGCGGCGGCGAGGAGCTGTCCGAGGTGCTCGTACGGGCGCCGGAGATCGGCGCGGTGGCGTTCGTCGGCGGGCGCTCCAACGGCGGCAAGGTCGCCGCCGCGCTGCTCGACTCCGACAAGCGGCACTTCATCGAGCAGGAGGGCCTCAACGCGTGGGGCATCTGGCACTTCTCCCAGTGGGACCTGCTCGCCGGGCACCTGAAGAAGGGCTTCGAGTACGGCAAGCAGCGCTGCACCGCGTACCCGCGCTTCGTGGTCCAGCGGGACCTCGTCGACGAGTTCCTCGACATGTACCTGCCGGTGGTGCGCTCCGTCCGGTTCGGACACCCGCTCGCCGTCGGCGACGGCTGGACCGCCGGTAACCCGCTGCCCGAGCTGGACTTCGGCCCGCTGATCAGCGGCGCCAAGGCCGACGAGCTGCGCCGCAAGGTCGACGAGGCGGTACGCGGCGGCGCCGTGCCGCTGCACCGCGGCAAGCTGCACGGCGCGCCGTTCCTCGACGGGCAGGACACCTCCGCGTACGTGGCCCCGTCGGTGCTGCTGGCCCCGCCCGGGCGGTCCCGGCTGATGCACGCCGAGCCGTTCGGCCCCGTCGACACCATCGTCGTGGTGGACACCACCGACGAGCTGCTGGCCGCGATGAACGCCTCGAACGGCGCGCTGGTCGCCTCGCTGGCCTGCGACGACGAGGAGTTGGCCGGCAAGCTCGCGGTCGACCTCCAGGCGTTCAAGGTGGGCATCAACAAGCCGCGCTCGCGGGGCGACCGCGACGAGCCGTTCGGCGGCCGGGGCGCGTCCTGGAAGGGCGCCTTCGTCGGCGGCGACCTGCTGGTGCAGGCCGTCACCCAGGGCGGCGACGGCCGGCTCTACGGCAACTTCCCCGACTACAGCAGCTACCCCGCCACCTGAGACGTGAGGCAGCGCCCCCTGTGCACGTCGCAGGGGGCCCTGCCGACACCACGGACGCGTACCGTCGAGTGATGTCGATCATCGCGCAACTCTCCCTGGGAGTGTCCGATCCGCAGCGGGCGGCGGCCTTCTGGTCGGCCGCGCTGGGCTACCACCGCCGCCCGCCCCGGTACGCCGGCGACGACTGGATCGTGCTGGAGCCGCCGCCCGGCGTGCCGGGCACCGCCATCGCCATGGACGTCAGCGAGAGCCCGGCCGAGGAGTTCCCCCGCATCCACCTCGACATCGACGCCGGCGACCGGGACCTCCACGAGGAGGTGGCGCGGCTCGTGGCGCTCGGCGCGCACCCGGTCGACTGGCGGCACTACCCGACCGACCCGCACCCGGCCGAACCGCCGTACGTGGTGCTCGCCGACCCGGAGGGCAACCGGTTCTGCGTGCAGGGGACGCGCGCACCCGCGACGTGACGCCTCCGCGCGCCCGCCGCGTCAGCAGGGGCCCCTTCCGTTGACCGAGGGCACGCCCGCGGTGAGCGGGACGGTGAGGCTGACCAGCGCGCCGTCCCGCTCGGCCGCGGCCGGCCGGTCGAGCCGCCGCACGGTGCGCAGCATCGGCGCGTTCTCCGCGTGGACGTGCAGCACCAGGGCCGCGTGACCGGCCTGCTCGGCGTGCCGGACCAGCCGGCGCAGCAGGGCCGAGCCGAGGCCCCGCCGCTGCCAGTCGTCGCGCACCAGCAGCGCCGCCTCGGCCTCGTCGCCCTCGGCGAGCAGGTTCGCCATCGCCACCACCGACCCGGTCGCGCCGGCGTCGCCGGCCGTGGCGAGCAGGGTCACGCCCCGGGCCGGCTCCAGCAGCCGGCGCAGCCGGGCCGGCGAGGGAGCCGCCGCACCGCCCAGGTAGCGGCGGTGCCGGCTGCGCGCCGAGCAGCCCTCGTGCAACTCGACGACGCCGGGCAGGTCGTCGACGGTTGCGGGTCGTACGGCCGCCTCGGCGCCGTCGGGCAGCACCAGGGTGACCTGCTCGGCGGCCCGGCGCGCGACGGCCGCCGACAGCTCGACCAGGGCCTGGGCGCGGGCGTACTCGGCCGGGGTGAAGCCCGGCACGGCGCGGCGCAGCGCGAACGACCCGCCGGCCGGGTCGTCCAGCAGCATCGTGGTCTCGGCGAGCCCGCCGCCGGAGCCGGTCGACGCGGGCCGCCAGGCGACCGCGTCCGCGCCGAGCAGGGCGCGCAGCGCCTCGCCGGTCGCGTCCGGGTCCCGCACCAGCCGGGTGGCCAGGCCGAGCGCCCGGGTCGGCTGGTCGGCGAGCCCGCGCGCCTCGCTGCGCGCCACCCAGCAGTCCCGGCCCCGCCCCCGGTGCACGGCGGCGACGAGGCCGGCCTCGTCGAGCGAGTCGGGCGCGTCGACCAGGAAGTCGTCGACGGCGCCCCGCTCGGTGGTGTGCACCTGCACGGCGAGGATGTTGACCCCTCGCAACGCCAGGCTCGCCGTCAGCACCGACAGGTAGCCCGGCCGGTCGTCCACGGTCGCCCGGATCCGCCACAGCGTCATGGTTCGCTCCCTTCCCCCGTACGAGGCTCGCGGGTCGCTGTTGCGGGCCGGTTGCTCCCGGGTGACGGCTCCGGTCCCGGCACGGCGACCTGCGCCACACCGGCCGCCGCCGGCCGGCCCGGCTCAGGGGTTCGCGGCCACCGGGGGCGCCCCGACCAGGTCGAGCCGGTCGCCGAGGATCACCGCGGCGGCCCGCACGAGCTGCGCCAGCCGGTCCACCTCCGTGGCGTGGAAAGCCGCCGCGGCCGGCGTCCCGGCGCACTCGCGGGCGGCCACCAGCACCAGGCCCGCCCGGCCGAACGGCGCGACCGCGACGTGCGGGCCGGCCGCGACGCTGATCGCCCGGGCGCGCAGCGGGGTCACCTCCGGCAGCGGCGGCGGTACGGGGGCACGCCAGCTCGCGTACCCGACGGTCGCCTCCCCGGCGGCGCCGGTCCGGGAGGCCCAGTCCACGGGCACCACCGCGGCCACCGCCCAGTCGGCGGCGAGCAGCCCGGGCACGGCGTCGACCAGCGTGGCGACGCCGTCGACCGGGTTGGCCGCGACCTGGGCCAGCAGTTCGGCGTCCTGCCCCGACGTGGTGGGCGCGCCGATCGCCCGCCACACCCCGTCCACCCGGACGCCGGGGATCGCCGCCAGCCCGGCGAGCAGCCGCTCGACCCGCGCCGCGCCCGGCCAGACCACGGTGAAGTCGTCCACCGCCCGCCCGCCGAGCCGCTCCAGGACGACCACCTGGACGATGTCCGCACCGGACACGCCCATGGTGCGCGCCACCTGACCGAGCGTGCCCGGACGGTCCGGCAGGGTGACCCGAACTCGCAGCAACATGTCTGAACCCTCCGCTCGGCGGGCCGGCACCACGGGCCGGCAGGCTGGGCCCCAGCCTGGTGGGTGGCCGTTTCGCCCCTGTTGCAGCGGCATGTCCCGAGGGTCAAATCCCGACCTTGACAGAATGGCGGAGCTGCCATCAACTAATCGGATGACCGAGCCGGCCGTCGACGCGCACGGGCCGGGCAGTGTGCCCGCCCCCGCCTCCCCCCGCGGGCTGGATCTCGACCGGCTCGCCGATCACCTGGCCCGGCACCGGCCCGACCTGGCCGACGGCCCGCTGCGGGCCCGGCTGATCGCGGGCGGCAAGTCCAACCTGACCTACCTGCTGGCGCTCGGCGAGCGCGAGGTGGTGCTGCGCCGCCCGCCGCTCGGGCACGTGCTGGCCACCGCGCACGACATGGCCCGAGAGTACCGGGTGATCTCCGCGCTGGCGCCGACCGACGTGCCGGTGCCCGCCGCGCTGCTGCTCTGCGAGGACGCCGAGGTCATCGGCGCGCCCTTCTACCTGATGGAACGGGTGCACGGCGAGGTGTTCCGCACCCGCGCCCAGACCGATCCGCTCACCGCCGAGCAGCGGCGGGAGCTGGCGCTGGCGATGATGGACACCCTCGCCGCGCTGCACGCGGTCGAGCCCGCCTCGGTCGGGCTGGCCGACTTCGGCCGGCCCGAGGGCTACCTCGCACGGCAGGTACGCCGCTGGGCGGGCCAGCTCGACCGGTCCCGCAGCCGGCCGCTGCCCGGCATCGAGGAGCTGCGGGACCTGCTCGCCGGCACCGCGCCGGAGGGCGCCAACGCCGGCCGGATCGTGCACGGCGACTACCGGCTGGACAACCTGCTCGCCACCGTCGACCCGGTGGCCGTACGGGCCGTGCTCGACTGGGAGATGGCCACCCTCGGCGACCCGCTGGCCGACCTCGGGCTGCTGCTGACCTACTGGGACGTGCTCGGCGGCAGCGACTCGGCCGCCGGCAACCCGGTCGCCGACGGGCTCGGCCCGCGTGCCGGGTTCCCCACCGGCGCGGAGCTGATCGCCCGGTACGCGGGGCGCGGCGACGTCGACGTCGGGCCGCTGCACTGGCACGTCGCGCTCGGCTGCTTCAAGCTCGCGGTGATCTGCGAGGGCATCCACTACCGGCACACGCTCGGGCAGACGCTCGGCGAGGGCTTCGACCGGATCGGCGACATGGTGGCACCGCTGGTCGAACACGGGCTGACCGCCGCCAGGGAGCGGTGATGGACTTCGCGTACGACGCCCGCACGGAGCAGCTGCGGGCCGAGCTGACGGACTTCCTGGAGCAGCACGTCTACCCCTCGGAGCCGGTGCACGCCGCGCAGGTGGCCGCCGCCGGCGACCCGTGGGCCCGACCCCCGGTGATGGCCGAGCTCAAGGCCGAGGCGCGCAAGCGCGGCCTGTGGAACCTCTTCCTGCCCGACCCGCGCCACGGCGCCGGCCTGACCAACCTCCAGTACGCCCCACTGGCCGAGCTGACCGGGCGCAGCCCCCACCTGGCCCCGGAGGCGCTCAACTGCGCCGCGCCCGACACGGGCAACATGGAGCTGCTCGCCGAGTTCGGCTCGCCGGAGCAGCAGGAGCGCTGGCTGCGGCCACTGCTGGAGGGCGAGATCCGCTCGGCGTTCTGCATGACCGAGCCGGAGGTGGCGTCCTCGGACGCGACCAACATCGCCACCCGGATCACCCGCGACGGCGACCACTACGTGGTCGACGGGCGTAAGTGGTGGTCGTCCGGGGCGATGGATCCGCGCTGCGAGATCTTCATCGTGATGGGCAAGACCGACCCGCAGGCCGACCGGCACCGCCAGCAGAGCATGATCCTGGTGCCCCGGGACACCCCCGGCATCGCCGTGCGGCGGGGCATGACGGTGTTCGGCTACAGCGACGCCTCGCACGGCGGGCACGCCGAGATCGACTTCACCGACGTCCGCGTACCGGTGGAGAACCTGGTCGGGGCGGAGGGCACCGGCTTCGCGATCGCCCAGGCCCGCCTCGGCCCCGGCCGCATCCACCACTGCATGCGGCTGATCGGCATGGCGGAGCGGGCCCTGGAGCTGCTCTGCCGGCGGGCCCTCGACCGGGTCGCGTTCGGCCGGCCGCTCGCCGAGCAGGGCGTGGTGCGCGAGTGGATCGCCGAGTCGCGGGTGCGCATCGAGCAGGCCCGGTTGCTGGTGCTCAAGACCGCCTGGCTGATGGACACGGTCGGCAACAAGGGCGCGCACACCGAGATCCAGGCCATCAAGATCGCCACTCCCGCCATGGCCGAGTGGGTGATCGACAAGGCCATCCAGGCGTACGGCGGCGCCGGCGTCAGCCAGGACACCCCGCTCGCCGCCCTCTGGGCGCAGTCGCGCACCCTGCGCCTGGCCGACGGCCCCGACGAGGTCCACCGCTCCTCGCTGGCCAAACGCGAACTTCGCCGCTGGTCGGACTGACCCCCCAGACACCCCCACCCGCGAACCGACCCCCCACCCCCACCCCTCCCACACCCCACCCCACCCCGGCCCGGCCCGGCCCGGCCCGTTGATCATGAAGTTATTGTCGCGACACGCCGATGTCGAGGGCAACAACTTCATGATCAACCCGGGAGGTGGGTCCGGAGGTGGGTGGGGTGGGTGGGCTGGGTGGGGTGGGCTGGGTGGGTGGTGGAGGCGGGTGGGTCAGGCGGAGGCGCGTTCGATCAGTTGGGTGTCGAGGAGGATGTGGGGGGACGGAAGCTCGTCGCCGCGGATGCGGGAGACCAGCAGGCGGGCCATCTGCCGGCCCATCTCCTCCACCGGCTGGAAGACCGTGGTCAGCGGCGGCTCGGCCTGCCGGGCGATCGGGGCGTCGTCGAAGCCGACCACCGCCACGTCCTCCGGCACCCGCCGACCCGCCTCGCGCAGCGCGCGCAGTGCCCCGAACGCCATCAGGTCGGAGGCGACGAAGACGGCGTCGAGGTCGGGGCAGGCCTCCAGCAGCCGACGCATCCCGGCCGCCCCGCTGCCCTCGCTGAAGTCGCCGTACGCGATCAGGGCGGGGTCGACCCCGCGCCCGGCGGCCTTGACCGCCTCCTTGTAGCCGGTCAGTCGGCCCAGGCCGGCGCCCATGTCCTGCGGGCCGGCGATGGTCGCGATGCGCCGCCGCCCCCGGCCGGCCAGGTGTTCCACCGCGCGCCGGGCGCCGCCGACGTTGTCCACGTCGACGTAGTACGCCGGCTGGGCACCCGGTTGCAGCATCCGGGCCGGACGGCCGCCGAGCACGGTGGGCAGGCCGCGCTCCTCCAGCAGGGTGGGCAGCGGGTCGGAGTCGTGCAGCGACAGCAGCAGGACGCCGTCGACGTGCTGGTTGGTCAGGTGGTGCTCGACCCGCTCCCGCTCGATCGGCGACTGCACCATGGCCAGCCAGAGCTGCAACGGGGTCTCCAGCAGCCCCGAGCTGACGCCCCGGACGATGCCGGCGAAGAACGGCTCGGTGAAGACCCGGTCGCCGGATTCGGAGACCACCAGGGCGATCGAGTCGGTGCGCTGGGTGACCAGGGCGCGGGCGGCCCGGTTCGGCACGTACCCCAGCTCGGCGATGGCCTGCTGCACCGCGGCGCGCGCCTCGGGGCTCACCTGCGGCGAGCCGTTGACCACCCGGGAGACCGTCCCGCGACCGACGCCGGCGCGGGCGGCGACGGCGTCGAGGGTCGGGCGCCCGAGCGACCGGGTGCGCTGCGTTGTCATTGTCTGCTCCTCCGACGGCGGACCGGCCCCGGCGCCACCCCCTGCGGGGTGGCGCCGGGGCCGCCCGTTGATGACTGGCCCTGGCCTATTGTGCGGCCAGACCGTTGCGTCGGATCACCTCGGCGTACCACCTGGCGCTGGACTTGGGGATGCGCACCTGGGTGTCGTAGTCGACGTGGACCATGCCGAACCGCTTCGTGTAGCCCCAGGCCCACTCGAAATTATCCATCAACGACCAGGCGAAGTATCCGCGCAGGGGCACCCCGGCCTCGATCGCCTCGTGCGCGGCGCGCAGGTGGGCGTCGAAGTACGCCAGCCGGTCGACGTCGTCGACCCGCCCGTCGACCACCTCGTCGACGAAGGCGGAGCCGTTCTCGGTGACGTAGAGCGGCAGGTCGGTGTACTCCTCGTGCACCCGGCGCAGCGTCTCCACCAGGCCGGGGGCGTCGATCTCCCAGTTCATGTCGGTGACCGGCACGCCCCGGGTGACGAACCGGACGTCCTCGCTGCCCGGCCAGCACGACGGCGCCCGCCAGTACGGCTCCGGCTCGGCGTCGGGCACCGGCGCGGCGACGACGTGGCGGCTGTAGTAGTTGACGCCGACCACGTCCAGCGGGGTGGAGATGGTCGCCAGGTCGCCGTCGCGCACGTGCCCGAAGTCGGTGACCCCGGCGAGGTCGGCCATCAGGTCGGCCGGGTAGGACCCGCGCAGCAGCGGGTCCAGGAAGAAGCGGTTGGCCAGCCCGTCGATGCGCCGCGCGGCGTCGACGTCGGCGGGCGCGTCGCTGGCCGGGGTGACCGGGTAGAGGTTGACCGTCACCCCCACCTCGGCGCTCGGCCGGGCCGCGCGCAGCGCCTGCACCGCGAGGCCGTGCCCGAGCATCAGGTGGTGCCCGGCGCGCACCGCGTCGGCGCCGTCCGAGCGGCCCGGTGCGTGCACGCCCGAGCCGTAGCCGAGGAACGCCGAGCACCACGGCTCGTTGAGCGTGGTCCAGTAGCGCACCCGGTCGCCGAGCGCGTCGGCGACCAGCGTGGCGTAGTCGGCGAAGCGCGCGGCGGTGTCCCGGGCCGGCCAGCCGCCGGCGTCCTCCAGCGGCTGCGGCAGGTCCCAGTGGTAGAGGGTGAGCCACGGCTCGATCCCGTGCCCCAGCAGCTCGTCGACGAGCCGCCGGTAGAAGTCGAGCCCCTCGGCGTTGGCCGGGCCGGTGCCGCCGGGCTGGACCCGGGGCCAGGAGACCGAGAACCGGTACGACTTCAGCCCCAGCTCGGCCATCAGCGCGACGTCGGCGCCCATGCGGTGGTAGTGGTCGCAGGCCACGTCGCCGGTGTGCCCCTCGACCACCCGGCCGGGGGTGTGGCTGAAGGTGTCCCAGATCGACGGGGTCCGGCCGCCCTCGGCCGCCGCGCCCTCGATCTGGTACGCGGCGGTGGCCGCGCCCCAGAGGAAGCCGGGCGGGAAGGTCAGCGGCGGACGGTCGTCGACGACGCCGACGGCGGGCGGGCTGGCGGGGTTGCTCACGACTTGACGGCACCTTCCATGATCCCGCCTACGATCTGGCGGCCGAACACGATGAACACGATCACCAACGGTAGAGTGCCGACCGCCGTGGCGGCGAACACCTGCGAGTAGTCGGTGTAGTAGGCGTACGACAGGAAGGCCAGCGAGACCTGGAGGGTCGGGTTCTCGGAGGTGAGCACCGCGTACGGCCACAGGAACGAGTTCCAGGTCTCCATGAACGTGAGCAGGCCGAGCACGGCGGCGGCCGGGCGCAGCGCGGGCAGCACGATGTTCCAGTAGATCCGGAACGTGCTCGCCCCGTCCACCCGGCCCGCCTCGATCAGCTCGTCGGAGATGGCCTGGGTGGCGTACTGCCGCATCATGAACACGCCGAACGCGCTGACCAGGAACGGCACCGTCACCGCGTAGAGGGTGTCGAACCAGTTCAGGTCCTGGATCATGCCCCACAGCGGGATGAGCCCGAGCTGCGTCGGGATCATCATGGTGACGATGATCGTCAGCAGCAGGGCGTTGCGGCCCCGGAAACGCAGCTTCGCGAAGGCGAAGCCGGCCAGCGAGCCGGTGATCACCACGGAGACGGTCACGATGCCGGAGACGATCACCGAGTTGAGCAGGCCGGTGAGGAAGTTCGCCGCCTCGTTGTCGAGCACGCGGCCGAAGTTGTCGCCGAACGACCCGGCGGGCGCGACCGGCGGCGGGACGTCGTTGATCGAGTCCAGGCTGCGGGTGGCGATGACCACCATGTAGTAGAACGGGTAGATCGAGAAGAGCGTCGCCAGGACGAGCGCGACGTAGGTCAGCGGGCTGGTGCGCCACAGGCGCCGGGATGCCGAGTTCATCTGGGCGTTCCTCACTTCACCGTGCGGCGGACGAGCAGGAAGTTGATCCCCGAGACGAGGGCGATCATCAGGAACATCGCCCAGGCGACCGCCGCGCCGTAGCCGGCCGTGTTGAGGTTCTCGATGCCCAGCTCGTACATGTACATGGCCAGGGTCTGGAACTCGCGCTGGTCGCCACCGATGATGTTGCCGTTGGCGAAGACGAGCGGCTCGGTGAAGAGCTGGAGCCCGCCGATGGTGGAGAGGATCACCACGAAGACGAAGGTCGGCGTGAGCATCGGCAGGGTGATCCGCCAGAACTGCTTCCACTGGCTGGCCCCGTCGAGCGCCGCCGCCTCGTACAGGTCGCGCGGGATGGCCTGCATGCCCGCGAGCAGGATCAGGGTGTTGTAGCCGGTCCACCGCCAGTTGACCATCGAGGCGATGGCGGTCCAGGAGCTCCAGCGCTCGGCGTCCCAGTCGATCGCGTCGATCCCGACGAAGCTCAACAGCCAGTTGATCACGCCGAAGTCGCGCTGGAAGAGCATGCCGAAGACGATCGCCACGGCGGCCACCGAAACCACGTTCGGCATGAAGATCGCCATCCGGAAGAACGTGCGCGCGCGCAGGAAGGTGCGGTTGAGCAGGTTCGCCAGGAACAGGGCGAGCAGCAGCTGAGGGATGGTCGACAGCAGGAAGATGCCGAACGTGTTGAGCGTGGCGTTCCAGAAGTACTCGTCCTTGACCAGGGCGACGTAGTTGTCGAACCCGATGAAGCTGTGGTCGCCGATCAGGTTCCAGTCGTGCAGGGACATCCAGGCGGTCCGCAGCATCGGGTAGAGCCCGAAGATGCCGAAGACCACGAAGAACGGCGCGATGTAGAGGTACGGCGAGTACTTCAGGTCCAGCCGGGTCAGCGAGTGCGACCGGCGCCGCGCGGGCGGGCGGGGTGGCGGTGCGGCGGGTGACGGCGGCGCCGTCGTGGCCGAGAGGCTCATGCGGGGTCCTTTCCCGGCGTCGGCACGGGCGCGCGCCGACGCTCAGGCGCTCTTACGCGAAAACGGGACGGCGCCGATGGCGTCCGGGGACGGAACGGGGACGGCGCCGGTGGCGCCCGGGTGTGTGAGGACCCGGACGCCACCTGGCGACGAGATGGGTCAGAAGGCGCCCTGCGTCTTGGCGTCCTTGGCGAACTGCTCCCAGGCCTTGTCCTTCGTGGCCTGTCCCTGTTCGTACGAGCGCAGCGCCGGCTCGAACGCGTTCTCCTTCACCGCCTGGTGCTTCGGGCCGAGGTGCAGCGGCTGGATCTTGGCGACGCTCTCACCGAAGATCTTGCCGGTCGGCGCGTTGTTGAAGTACTCGTTGGTGTAGGCGAGGAACTCCGGGTTCTTCAGCGCCTCCAGGTTGGTCGGCAGCGGGCCCTTGAGCTTGAACGCCGCCACCTGGCTCTGCGCGTTGGTCAGGTACTCGGCGAGCTTCGCCGCCTCCTTGGGGTACTTGCTCTGGGTCGGGACGCCCAGCCAGGAGCCACCCCAGTTGCCGGCGCCGCCGGGCACCGGGGCGACGTCCCACTTGCCCTTGTTCTCGGGGCCGGAGTTGTCCGCGACGATGCCGAGCATCCAGGACGGGCAGAAGGTCGCCGCGAAGGTGCCCTGCTTGAAGCCGGCCGACCACTCCGGCGACCACGTGGCCGTCTCGGCGGTGATGTTGGCGTCGGCCATCGCGACCGCGGTGTCCCAGGAGGTCTTCACCGCCGCGCTCTTGTCGGCGACGATGTTGTCGTCCTTGTCGTAGAACAGGTCGCCGCCCTGCTGGAACATCACCGCGCTGGCGGCGGTGGTGACCGAGTCGACCAGGCCCTTGCCGGTGGCGGCGCGGTACTTCTTGCCGGTCTCGATGAAGGCGTTCCAGTCCGGCCAGAGGGCGGCGACCTGGTCCCGCTCGACCGGCAGCTTGGCGGCCTGGAAGAGGTCGCGGCGGTAGCAGACGGCAAGGCTGCCGACGTCGGTCGGCAGACCGATCAGCCGGCCGTCGGGCGCCTTGCCCAGCTCCCACTTCCAGGGCAGGTAGTCCTTGCTGTGGTCGGCGACCAGCGGGGCGAGGTCGGCCCAGTTGGCGGGGTTGGCCTTGAACTCGTTGAGGATGCCCTCTTCGAGGGCGACCACGTCGGCCGCGCCCTTGCCGGTGGCCAGCGCCCGGACGATCTTCGGCCGGTACTCGTTGAGCTGGGCGGTCTTGCGCAGCTCGACCTTGATGCCGGTGTCCTTCTCGTACTGCTTGATGATCTCGTCGTAACCGAACTCGCCGAACGTGTCGACGACCAGCTTGGCGGGCTTCTCGCCGGCCGCGGGCGCGTCGTCGTCCTTGCCGCAGGCCGCGAGACCGCCGATGGCGGTGATCGCGGCCAGTGCGGCAGCCGCCATGCGGGTGCGCCGCGTGGTGAGGCTCATCGGAGACCCCTCTTTCGGTGGTGAGGCTGACTGGGTGTGGTGGGGGGGTGCCGTGCGCGTCGTCGGTGCCGGCCGGGGCCGGCGCTCGACGACCGGGAGCGGGGCGCGGGTGAGTCGTGCCACGTTCGCGGGAGCGCTCCCATGAGATTGCCGGCGGGTGTCGAGGGTGTCAATAGGCCTATGGGAGCGTTCCCAGATCGTTACCGCGAACGCGTCCGCGCGGAACGCCACGCGGCGCCAGCCGATCCGCACCCCGGCGCCACCTGGGCATCCGTCGGGTTGAAGCGGTTCAGCTCGCCAGCGCGGGCACGAGGGGCCCGCTCAGCGGCCAGCCCGGCAACCGGGTACCGGCCGCGGACGCGTCCCGCCGAAAGCGGTTCAGCAGAAGCGGCGGAGCAGGGTGCCGGCCCGGCGCGCGTCGAAGGCGTCCGGGTCGAACCGGTCGCCCACCCAGTCCCGCGTGCGCGCGTGCTCGGGGTGCCCCGCGTCCGCCAGCACGGCCAGCAGCGCCTGCCAGCCGGCCGGGCCGCCGGTGTCCTCGGGCGGGCACGCCCGCTCGCCGCCCGAGCAGGTCGGGTACCGCTCGTCCGGGTCGGCCGTGAAGGCGTCCTCCACCACCAGGTCGTGCTCCCACCAGTCGCCGAAGTCGTACGTGTAGTGGAAGCGGCTGCCCTTTCCGACGACGGCGTCGAGGCGGACGTCCAACTCGTCGCGCAGGGCCAGCTCGCCGTCGGGGTCGGGCTCGCCGTACTGGCGGCCCTCGATCTCGAACGAGTGCAGGTGGCAGTCCCGCCAACCCATGGCGTGCTGCACCACCCGGTGCAGCCGGTCCAGCGTGTAGCCACCGGGGACGAGGACCCGACGCCAGACGGGCGGCCGGACCCCGGCCAGGGAAATCTTCAGCTGGAAGATCTGACGCGGCATGCTGTCCCATCCTTCCTCGGCATAGGCTGCGGGCATGATCTGCCGAGCGTGCCGGGCCAGGCGGCACGACGACTGCCCGGGGCGGAACTGGTGCGACTGCCAGCACCGTACCTCCCGACCCACCCCTCCGGTCACTGGTCCGGCCGGCGAATGAGCGTCGGAATCCCGATCTCGGCGCTCTGGCCGCGACCGTCGGCGCGCCCGTTGGACGACGCCGCGCTCACCGCGCTCTACGGCCGGGTCGGCCGACCCCACCTGCGGGTCAACTTCGTGACCAGCGTCGACGGCGGCGTCTCCGTCGACGGCTACTCCGCCGGGCTCTCCGGGGAGCCGGACAAGCGCGTCTTCGGGCTGCTGCGCATGCTCTGCGACGCCCTGGTCGTCGCCGCCGGCACGCTGCGGCACGAGGGCTACCGGGCGGTACGCCTCGACGAACGGCGCCGGGCGTGGCGCCGCGAGCACGGCCTGCCCGAGTACCCGACGCTGGTCGTCGTCTCCGGCTCGCTCGACCTCGACCCGGCGCAGGCCGCGTTCGCCGACGCGCCGGTGCGGCCCGTGGTGCTCACCCGGGCCGGCGCCACGGCGCCGCCCGGCCTGAGCGACGTCGCCGACGTGGTGCGCCGCGGCGACGACCGGGTGGACCTGGCGGCGGGCCTGGCCGAGCTGCGCCGCCGCGGGCTCGGCCAGCTGCTCTGCGAGGGCGGTCCGCAGCTGTTCGGCGCGCTCACCGCCGCCGACCTGGTGGACGAGGTCTGCCTCACCGTCGCCCCGCTGCTCGCCGGGGCGGGCCCGGGGCGGATCACCGCCGGCGACGCCAGCGACGTACGCCACCTGCCGCTGCGGCACGTGCTCGCCGCCGACGACGGCGTGCTCATGCTCCGCTACGCCCGCGACTGACCGTGGCCGGACGGGCACCCTGCGGCTGAGGGCACCGCCGACGGCGTGGCGTCCGCCGCGTCGCGTGGCAACCTGTCGTACTCCTCGGGCAGGATGCAGGCGTGTGCCCCGACCGCGACGACCAGCCGACCGGAGTTGCCCGATGACTGACGACGGGTTCGACGGCCCGGGCGAGGCGGTCGGCCGGGTACTGGGCACCGCCGACGCCACCCCCCTGCAGTTCTGGACGGCGGTCTCCCCCGGCAGCTACCTCCAGCTCGACGACGTCGTGGTGACCCGGCGCGAGCTGCCCGACCGCGAGCCGGTGACGATCGCCGGGGTGGTCACCCAGGTGCGGGCCCGGCACGAGGGCGCCCAGTTCGAGTCCGACGTCTTCGCCATCGCCGACGGCACGCTGCCCGCCCAGGTGCAGGAGGCCGCCGAGATCACCACCACCCGCGTCGACCCGGAGCTCTACGTGCCGCCGTCGCCCGGCGCCGTGGTGCACCGCGCCGAGGGCGACGCCCGGGCGCGCGCGCTGCACTTCGACCGGATGGAGCGGCGCATCCCCATGGGCATGGGCCGCGACGGGGTGCCGGTCTACCTCAACGCCGACTTCCTCGACGGCAGCCGGGGCGCGCACGTGTCGATCTCCGGCATCTCCGGCGTCGCCACGAAGACGAGCTTCGCCACCTTCCTGCTCTACTCGGTGTTCCGCTCCGGCGTGCTGGGAGGCGACGCGGTCAACGCCAAGGCGCTCATCTTCAACGTCAAGGGCGAGGACCTGCTCTTCCTCGACCACCCCAACACCCGGCTCGACGACGCCACCCGCGCCTCCTACGCGAAGCTCGGCCTGGTCGCCGGTGCCTTCCCCGACGTGCGGGTCTACGCCCCGCCCCGGGTCGGCGACTCCTCCGGCACGCCCGACGTGAGCAGCCGCCTAACCGGGGTCGACAGCTTCTACTGGACGCTGAGCGAGTTCTGCGCCGACCGCCTGCTGCCCTACGTGTTCGCCGACGCCGACGACGAACGCCAGCAGTACACGATGGTGGTGCACTCGGTCGCCGCCCACCTGGCCCGTTACGCCCAGCCCGCCGACGGCGGGGTGAGCATCGACGGGGTGCGTCTCGGCTCGTACGCCGACCTGGTCGACCACATCGTCGAGCAGCTCAACGACGACGAGACCCGCTCCGACTGGGCCGGCAGCGCCGTCGGGCTGGGCACGGTCAACGCGTTCGCCCGGCGGCTGATCGGCAGCAAGAAGGACCTGTCCCGGCTGATCCGGGGCGACCTGGCCACCCGTCGCCCGCACAGCATCAACACCGCCGAGAGCGCCCAGGTCACCGTGGTCGACCTGCACAACCTCCCCGACCGCGCGCAGCGGTTCGTGGTCGGCGTGACGCTCAAGAGCGAGTTCGAGCGCAAGGAGAAGGCCGGCACCGCCAAGCCGCTGCTCTTCGTGGTGCTCGACGAGCTCAACAAGTACGCCCCCCGCGAGGGCTCCTCCCCCATCAAGGAGGTGCTGCTCGACATCGCCGAGCGGGGCCGCTCCCTCGGGGTGATCCTGGTCGGCGCCCAGCAGACGGCGAGCGAGGTGGAGCGGCGCATCGTCACCAACTCGGCGATCCGGGTGGTGGGCCGGCTCGACCCGGCCGAGGCGTCCCGCCCGGAATACGGCTTCCTGCCGCCCGCCCAGCGGCAGCGCGCGCTGCTGGCCAAGCCGGGCACGATGTTCGTCAACCAGCCCGACATCCCGGTGCCGCTCTGCCTGGAGTTCCCGTTCCCGGCCTGGGCCACTCGGGTCTCCGAGGCCGGCCGCGCCCCGTCCGAGACGCTCCGGTCGCTCACCCAGTCCGTCGACCCGTTCGCGGTGGTCGGCTCCGGCGGGGGCACCTCCGACGACGACATCCCCTTCTAGGGGGAGACCGGTGAGCGCGAGGAGTGAGCTTGCGAGCCCCGCAGTCGCGAACGAAAGGCTGGCACCGGTGAGCGCGAGGAGTGAGCTTGCGAGCCCCGCAGTCGCGAACGAAAGGCTGGCACCGTGAAGATCCTGCACACCTCCGACTGGCACGTCGGCAAGGTCCTCAAGGGGCAGTCGCGGGCCGAGGAGCACAAGCGGGTCCTGGCCGGCGTGATCGACGTCGCCCGCGCCGAGGCGCCCGACCTGGTCATCGTCGCCGGTGACCTCTACGACACCGCCGCCCCGACTCCGGAGGCCACCCGGCTGGTCACCCGGGCGCTGACCGCGCTGCGCCGCACCGGCGCCGACGTGGTGGCCATCGGCGGCAACCACGACAACGGCCAGGCCCTCGATGCGCTGCGACCATGGGCCGAGGCCGCCGGCATCACCCTGCGCGGCGGGGTCCGGGACAACCCCGACGAGCACGTCATCGACGGCACCACCGGCGGCGGCGAGCGGTGGCGGCTGGCCGCGCTGCCGTTCCTCTCCCAGCGCTACGCCATCCGCGCCGTGGAGATGTACGAGCTGACCGCCGCCGAGACCACCCAGACGTACGCCGACCACCTGGGCCGGGTGCTGGGCCGGCTGACGGAGAGCTTCACCGAACCGGACCGGGTGCACCTGGTCACCGCCCACCTGACCGTGGTGGGCGCGACCACCGGCGGCGGCGAGCGCGACGCGCACACCGTGCTGGGCTACGCGGTGCCCGCCACCGTCTTCCCGGGCACGGCGCACTACGTGGCGCTGGGCCACCTGCACCGCTCGCAGCGGGTGCAGGGCCCCTGCCCGATCCGCTACAGCGGCAGCCCGCTCGCGGTCGACTTCGGCGAACAGGAGAACGTGCCGTCGGTGACCGTCGTCGAGGTCACCGCGACCACGGCGGCGCAGGTGCGGGAGGTGCCGGTGACCGCCGCCACCACGCTGCGTACGGTCCGGGGCACCCTGGCCCAGCTCGCCGAGATGGACGTGCCGGACGCCTGGCTGCGGGTCTACGTGCGGGAGCAGCCGCGCGCCGGGCTGCGCGAGGAGGTGCAGGAGCTGCTCCCGCAGGCCCTGGAGATCCGGATCGACCCGGAGCTGGTGCCCGCCCCGGGCAGCGGCGCCCGGGTGGCGCAGCGGGCGGGCCGCTCGCCCCGGCAGCTCTTCGCCGACTACCTCGACAGCCGGGGGCACACCGACGACGGGGTGCGGGAGCTCTTCGACGAGCTCTTCGAGGAGGTCGACCACTGATGCGGCCGATGCGGCTGGACATGGCGGGCTTCACCGTCTTCCGCGACGAGACCACGATCGACTTCACCGACGCCGACTTCTTCGCGCTGGTCGGGCCGACGGGCTCCGGCAAGTCGACGGTGCTGGACGCGATCTGTTTCGCCCTCTACGGCACGGTGCCCCGCTGGGGTGGCGCCCGGGGCCTGACCAACGCCCTGGCGCCGTCGGCCACCGAGGCGCGGGTCCGGCTGGTCTTCGAGTCCGCCGGTTCCCGCTACGTGGCGACCCGGGTGGTCCGCCGCGACGGCCGGGGCAACGTCAAGACGGCCAACGCCGGATTGCAGCTGATGCCGGCCGGTTTCGACGTGACCAAGCTCGACACCGGGCTGAGCCCGGAGGACCTCGGCGAGGTGGTGGCCGGCACCCCCGCCGAGATGGAGCAGGCGGTGCTGGAGGCGGTCGGGCTGCCGTACGAGCAGTTCACCAGCTGCGTGGTGCTGCCACAGGGGCAGTTCGCGGACTTCCTGCACGCCAAGCCGGCCACCCGGCAGCAGATCCTGGTCAACCTGCTGGGCCTCGGGGTCTACGAGGACGTGCAGAAGAAGGCGACCGCGCGGGCCGCGCAGGCCGAGGCGAAGCTGGAGGCGGTCGACCAGGCGCTCGCCGGGCTCACCGACGTCGACGACGCCGCGCTGGAGGCGGCCACCGGGCGGGTCGACCGGATGCGGGAGCTGGCGGGGGCGGTGGCGAGCGCCGTACCGGAGTTGGAGGCGGCCCGGGCGTCGGCGCGGGAGGCGGGCGCGGCCCTGGCGGCCCTCGACGCCGACCTGGCGGTGTTGACGGCCGTGCGCGCGCCGGACGGCGTGGCGGAGGTGGCCCGGGCGGTGGCGTCGGCGCGGGCCGGCGCGGACGAGGCGGCGACGGCGGTGTCGCTGGCCGAGGAGGGGGAGGAGAAGCTACGCGGCGAGCTGGCCACCGCCGGTGACGAGAGCGCGCTGCGGCTGCTGCTGCGGGCGTACACCGACCGGGAGAAGCTGGCCGGCGAGGCGGCGGCGGTCCGCGCGGCGGTGACCGGGGCGCAGGCCGAGCACGGCGCGGCCGTGGCGGCGCTGGCCGAGGCGCGGGCGGCGGCCGAGCGGGCCGAGGCGGAGCTGGAGGCGGCCTTCCGCGCCCACGAGGAGGCGAAGGCGACCGACCAGGCGGTGGCGTTGCGCGCGCACCTGCGCGCCGGGGCGCCCTGCCCGGTCTGCGAGCAGACCGTCGCGACGGTGCCGGCGGTGCCGGCCGACTCGGCGGTGGCCGCCGCGACGGCGGCGGGACGGGCGGCGCGGGCCGCCAGCAAGGCCGCCCAGTCGGTGGTGCAGGAGCGCGACGGGGCGGCGCGGGAGCTGGAGCGGGTGCTGCTGCGCGCGCGGGCCCGGCAGGACCAGGTGCAGGCCCGGCTAGCCGAGCTGGACGACCATCTGGCCGGGGCGGCCGAGCCGGTGGTGCTGCGCCGCGAGCTGGACGACCACGCGCGGCTGCGCCGGGCGCTGGAGGAGTCGGCGGCGGCGGTGCGGGCCGGCCGGGAGGCCGCGCGGCGGGCCCGGGCGGCGGTGGACGCCGCCGAGGAGCGGTTGCGGGCGACCTGGCGCGCGTTCGACGCGGCCCGCGACGGGCTCGCCCGGTTCGGGCCGCCGACGGCGGACCGCGACGACCTGGGGGCCGCGTGGGCGGCCCTCACCGGCTGGGCCGGCGAGGAGGCGGAGCGTCGCCGCGCCGAGCGGGCCGGGCGGGCCGGGGCGGTGACGCAGGCCGAGGCGGCGGCCGCCGAGGTCGGCGAGCGCATCGCGGGCGTCCTCGCCGCCGCCGGGCTGCCGCCCGCCGACGATCCGCTGCGCGCCACCGACCGCGCCCTCGAGCGGGCCGAGGCCGACCTGCGCGAGCTGGAGCGGCGCCGGGAGCAGGCTGGTGGCCTGCGCGAGCAGCGGGCCGGCTACGAGCGCGAGGCGCAGGTGGCCCGGGCCCTCGCGGGGCACCTGCGGGCCAACAACTTCGAGCGGTGGCTGCTCGCCGAGGCGCTGGACCTGCTGGTCGACGGCGCCTCGGGCATCCTGCGGGAGCTCTCCGGCGGGCAGTACGACCTGATGCACGACAAGGGCGAGTTCTTCGTGGTCGACCACCACGACGCGGGGTTGCGTCGGGGCGTTCGCACCCTGTCGGGCGGCGAGACCTTCCAGGCGTCGCTGGCGCTGGCGCTGGCGTTGTCGGAGCAGCTCGCCGGGATGTCCACCACGGCGGCGAGCCTGGAGTCGATCGTGCTGGACGAGGGCTTCGGCACGCTCGACGCGGCCACCCTCGACACGGTGGCCGCCACGCTGGAGAACCTGGCCGCCCGGGGCGACCGGATGGTCGGTGTGGTCACCCACGTGCCGGCCCTCGCCGAACGCATCCCGGTCCGGTTCGAGGTCAGCAAGGACGCCCGGTCGGCCCGCGTCGAACGGACCGGCCGGTGAGCGGGGCCGCGGCGCGCGCGACGGGAGGTCCGCTGCGGTGACCGATCCCCGGTTCTTCGTCGACGCGTGGGACCCGGCGTACGGCGCGTCGTTCGAGGCGTCCGGCGGCGGCCCCGCCGCGCCGAGCAGCGCCCAGGTCGACGCGGACGCCGAGCTGCCGGCGGTGGACTGGCGGGCGATCGGGCCGCGCTCCGACGTCCGGGCCCCCGACGTGGTGCTGCTCGTCGACGGGGTGCGCCGCATCGACGCGAGCGTGTGGACGGCCGAGGACGACGGCGCGTCCTTCCCCGGCCTCGCCGCGTCGTACGCCGCCGGCGTGGTCCGGTGCGACCTGGAGCGCGGCGCGGCACAGCTCGCCGGGGCGAAGGTGGGCCGGGGCCTGTTCACCGCCAGTCCGTCGGCGGTGGACGTGGTGGCCGGCAGCGTCCGCTACCCGGTGCACCGGGTGAGCGGCACGGGCGAGCTGAACAAGCTCCCGGCCGCCGTGCAGGGGCCGCTGACGGCGCTGGAGGTGGAGGTCTCGGGGGCGGCCCGCACCGACGGCGACCTGCTGGTGGTCGACGGCCCGCTGCGCAACCGGCGGCAGCTGCCGCGCACCCTCGGCTACATCAAGACGCAGCACAGCCAATACCTGGACGCCCGGCTGACCGCCGTGGTCACCGGGTTGGCGGCCGGCGAGCGCTCCCCGGTGTTCAAGCTCGGCACGGCCTGGGGCGGCTGGTCGTGGTACCTGCGGCTGCCGGTGGCCCTCGGCGCGCCGTGGGCGGGCATCGTCCGGATGGAGTGCTCCGCCGAGCTGGGCATCGACGAGGCGGTGGGGCTCGCCGACCTGTCGCTGGTCACGCTGCCCCGGTTCGCGTCCACCCCCTATAAGGACCCGCGGGCACCGCAGAACCTGATCCCGATCGCCGGCCTGGAGCGCCGGCTGCGGTCGCTGCTCGGCGACGCGCGGCTGCTGCACCGGGTGCTCACCACCGCCGCCCGGGCCCGGCGCTGATGGGCCGCAAGCGGGCGGCCGACACGGTGGCCGCGCGGGTGGACACCGGCCAGGCCGAGCTGGTGCCCGATCCGGACCGGCCGGGATCGTGGACCCTGCTGCTCGACGGCGCCCCGCAGTCGCACGTGGACCTGGCCGATCCCACGCACCTGGAGTTCGAGTACGTCCGGCGGCTCGCCGCCGCGATCGACCTGCTGGCCCCGGCCGGGGCGCCGCTGCGGGTGCTGCACCTCGGCGGCGGCGCGCTCACCCTGCCCCGCTACGTGGCGGCCACCCGGCCCGGCTCCACCCAGCGGGTCGTCGAGGTGGACGGCGCGCTCGTGGACCTGGTCCGCCGGGCCCTGCCGTGGCCGCCGGACCCCCGCCTCAAGGTGCGGGTGGCCGACGCCCGGGCGGTGCTCGCCGCCAGCCGGGACGCCAGCTACGACGTCGTGCTCGCCGACGTCTTCGCCGGTGCCCGCACGCCGGCGCACCTGACCTCGGTGGAGTACGCCGCCGAGGTGGCCCGGGTACTGCGTCCCGCCGGTTTCCACCTGGCCAACGTGGCCGACGGCCCGCCGCTGCGCCACGCCCGGGCGCAGGTCGCCACGGTCCGCTCGGTGCTGCCGCGGGCCTGCCTCGTCGGCGACGCGGCGGTGCTGCGCGGGCGTCGTTACGGCAACCTGGTGCTGGTGGCCGGCCGGGTCGAGCCGCCAGTGCCGGAGCTGACCCGGCGCGCGGCCGGGGACTGGTTCCCGGGGCGGGTCCTGGCCGGCGAGGAACTCGACCGCTTCGCGGGCGGCGCGGCGGTGGTCCGCGACGTCGACGCCACCGACTCGACCCCGCCGCCGCCCGGGATCTTCTCCGTGGGTCGGTGAGCGGAATCTTTTCCGCGCGCCGTTGATCCGTTCGCCCCGTGGCCGCGTACCACCGGGCGGCCGTGCCCGCGGGGCACGGCCGATGTCATCGGACACCCGGAGGTCTGCATGCATGCGGTGGCGGCGGCCGGTTGGCCCGGCGACGGGGCGCGGGGGGACTGGATGTCCGCGCGGTCCCAGTCCCGGCCGGGCACGGCGGCACGCCGGGTCGACGCCCGCGAGGCGCCTCGCCAGAATGGGCCGGTGACGCCGAGATCCGCCCCCGGACGCCACCAGGCGGCACCGTCCACCGAGGCGGGTCACTCGGACCGGCTGATCCGGCTGCTCTACGCCGAGCACGCCGGGCCGTTGCTGGCGTTCGTCATGCGGCTCACCGGCGGCGACCGGCAGCGGGCGGAGGACATCGTCCAGGAGACGCTGCTGCGGGCGTGGCGCAACGCGCACCGGCTCGGCGCGCAGGGGCAGGGCTCGCTGCGGCCGTGGCTGGTCACGGTGGCCCGCCGCATCGCCATCGACGAGCACCGCAGCGAGCAGGCCCGGCCGGCCGAGACGTACGACCGGGACCTGACCGCGTTCGCCGAGGCGGACAGCACCGACCGGGTCCTGCGCACGATGACGGTGGCGGACGCGCTGCGTACGCTGAGCCAGTCGCACCGGGAGATCCTGGTGGCCACGTACTTCCGGGGTCGGACGGTGCCGGAGGCGGCCGAGGAGCTGCGCCTGCCGCTCGGCACCGCGAAGTCGCGGGTCTACTACGCGCTGCGCGCGCTGCGCACGGCTCTGCAGGAACGGGGGGTGACGGAATGAGCCGGGCGGACCACATGGACGTCGCGGCGTACGCGCTCGGCGTGCTGGACGAGCACGACACGCAGCGGTTCGAGGAGCACCTCGCCGCCTGCTGGGCGTGCGCCGCCGAGCTGGAGACGATGGTGCCCGTCGTCGGCCTGCTCTCCGACATCGACGGCGAGACGATGGCCGCGCTGGAGCAGACCCGGACCGATCCGGCCCTGCTGGACCGGACGCTGGTCGCGGTCCGCGCCCACCGGCGGCGCAACCGGGTCCGGCAGCTGCTGGCCACGGCCGCCGCGGTGCTGGTCCTGGGCGGGCTGACGGGGCTCGGTTTCGCCCGGATCGCCGGTGACGGCGCGCCCGAGGTGGTGGCCGAGCCGACCGCGACCGCGCTGGTCGCTCCGCCGACGGCCAGCCGCTCCAGCGACCCGAACGACCCGGACATCGGCGGTACGCTGCCGGAGGGCGACCCGGTCAACGTCGTCGACCCGACCACCGGCGTCGAGGCGACGTTCTTCGTCGTGTCGAAGGACTTCGGCACGGGCGTGGACTTCATCCTCGCGAAGCTGCCCGGGCCCCGGACGTGCCGGCTCGTCGTGGTGCGGCAGAACAACAGCACCGAGGTGATCTCCAGCTGGTCGGTGCCCGGCACCGGGTACGGCACCAACGCGCGCGCCGACAAGCTGAGCCTGTCGGCGTCGACGTCGACGCGCCTCGGCGACATCAAGCAGATCCAGGTGCAGTCGGTGGACGCCGGCGGGGTGGCGAGCCCGCTGGTCACGGTGCAGCTGTAGCGACCGCCACGACGACCGGCGCCGGCCAGCACGACGACCGGCGCCGGTCCCGCGTGCCGTCGCGGCACGAGGAACTGCCCTCGTGGCGGGAAACGGATTTCCGGCCCGTTCGGTTCAACAGTTTCCGGTGACATCGACCACGATCGCGCGTTCAACCTTGACAACGCCCCCTCCGTATCAATCGGTGAACCGCCATAACCGAGGAGGGCACGTGGCACAGATGAAGCGAACCGTCATCGTCGCGAGCGCGATGGTCGCATTGACGGCCTGCGCTCCCGCGGGTTACGAGGGGGCGAACTCGGGCGCGGCCGAGCCGGTCGCCGTGACCGCCGCCGAGCCCAGCGCGGCCGTCGAGCCCGAGGCGTCGCCGTCCCCCACCGCCGCGCCGTCCGACGCGGAGCTGACCGACGAGCTCAACGGCAGGAAGGTCGCCCGGATGGGCAGCGTGGTCACCGACCAGGACGGTTGGATCCTCTACCGCTTCGACAAGGACACCAACGACCCGCCCTCGTCGAACTGCGTCGACAAGTGCGCCCAGGTGTGGCCGCCGGCGCTGACCGACGGCGCCCCGGACCTCAACGGCGTCTCCGACGACAAGGTCGGCACCGTCACCCGGCAGGACGGCACCCGGCAGATCACCCTCGACGGCTGGCCGCTCTACCGCTACGTCGGCGACAAGAAGCCCGGCCAGTGGAAGGGCCAGGGCGTCGGGGGCACCTGGTTCGTGGTCGCCCCGGACGGCAAGAAGAACCTGAGCTGCCTGCCGACGGGCACCCCGAAGCCGGTCGCCCCGCCGACGGACGAGAAGGCCGACTCGAACTACTCGTACTGACCTGCACGGGACCCGGTCGCGGCCTCGGCGGGGCGCGACCGGTCCCCGTGCCGCGCGGTCGACGCGGTGGACCGGCCGGGCCGCCGGTGACGAGGCAGGACGCGTCGGCCGTGTCGCCGGTCACGGGGCCGGGACGTGACAGCATGTGCGGGTGACCGGGACCGAACCCACCGCGCGTCGGGAGCTGCGCCCGCCCACCGGGTACCGGCTGGCCGCCTCGGTGCGGGCGCTGACCTTCAGCCCGTACGACCCCTGCGCGCGCGTCGCGGCCGGCACCTTCTGGTGGGCCACCCGGACCCCGGAGGGGCCGGCCACCCTCGCCCTGCGGCCGTCGGGTGGCGCCCTGCTGGCCGAGGGCTACGGCCCGGGGGCCGACCGGGTGGTGCAGCGGGCGGACGCGATCGCGGGGCTGCGCGACGACGTCAGCGGGTTCGCGGCGCTCGCCGCGACCCACCCCGTGGTGGCGCGGCTCGCGGCCCAGCACCGGGGGCTGCGGATGCCGGCCACCGGGCAGGTCTTCCCCCGGCTGCTGCGGGCGGTCTTCGAGCAGAAGGTCACCGGCAAGGAGGCGTACCGCGCGTACGCGGCGACGATGCGGCACTTCGCCGAGGCGGCACCCGGGCCGATGCAGCCGCTGCTGCTCCCGCCGGACCCGGCGGCGGTGGCCGCCACCCCGTACTGGGTGTTCCACCCGTTCGGCGTGGAGCAGCGCCGGGCCGAGACGCTGCGCCGTGCGGCGGCCGTCGCGGACCGGCTGGAGCGCTGCGCGGACTCCGCCGAGGCCACCCGCCGGCTCACCGCCATCGCCGGCATCGGAGCCTGGACGGCCGCCGAGGTGGTGCGGATCGCGTACGGGGACCCGGACGCGGTCAGCGTCGGCGACTTCCACGTGCCGAACACGGTGGCGTGGGCGCTGGCGGGCGAGCCGCGCGGCGACGACGCCCGGATGCTGGCCCTGCTGGAGCCGTTCCGGGGTCACCGGGGGCGGGTCTGCGTACTGCTGGCGGCCGGTGGCGTCCAGGCGCCGAAGTACGGTCCACGGATGCCGATCCGCTCCTTCGCCCGCTTCTGAGGCGGGACGGCGGCGCGGGGTCAGCGCCGGGCGCAGAGCCGGCGCAGGGTGCGCCCGAGCCACCAGGCGTACGCCCGCTGGAAGGCCCGACCGGCGGGCCCGGCGGCGCGCATGACCCAGCGGTCCGGCCGGCTGAACGCGAGCACCTCGAACCAGACGTGGCCGGCGGCGTCGCGGCTGACCACGAACGCCTCCTCGCCGCGCGCCGGATGCCCGGGCAGCGTGCCGTAGCCGAAGCCGACCCGCCGCCCGTCCTCGACGGCCCAGACCACCTGGCAGGGCGCGGCCAGCCGCAGCGGGCCGACGCCCAGACCGGAGACCACCCGGACCCCGGGCGCGGCCCGCTCGGCGTCGGCGTCCATCCGGATGCCGGCCGCCCGGTGCAGCCGCCAGCCGAGCACGGCGTCCCCGGCGGTGGCGAAGCAGGAGTCGGGCAGCCGGACCCGGTGCCGCACGTGCCGCCAGCCGGGCGGCAGCTCGCCGGTCTCGGTGGCGCCCACGTGCGGATAGGTCAGTGCCGGCACGACGTACCCCCACGACTCGACGGAACCACCGCCAGCGTACGGGCGGTGCGGGCGGCCCGGTGGCCTGTGGTTGGCTGTCGAGGTGATCACCGAGCCGCGCATCGCCCCCGCCGACGTCGCCGACGCCGGCGAGATCCTCACCGTGCAGCGCGCCGCGTTCCTCACCGAGGCACAGCACTACGCGGACCCGTTCCTGCCCCCGCTGACCGAGACCCTGGACGAGGTGCGGGCCGCGCTGGCGGGGCCGGCGACGGTGCTCACCGCCCGGCTCGGCGACCGGTTGGTCGGTTCCGTCCGGGCGCACGTCGACGGCGACACCGCGCACGTGGGTCGGCTCTCCGTCGCCCCCGACCAGCAGGGCCGGGGCGTCGGCGGGCGGCTGCTGCGCGCCGTGGAGGCGGCCTGTGCCGCCCGGGTACGCCGCTTCGCGCTCCTCACGGGCGCCGACAGCGCACAGAACCTGCGGCTGTACCAGCGGCACGGCTACCGGGTCGTCGGGCACCGGCCGGACGCGAACGGCATCCGGCTCGCCCTGCTGGAGAAGACGCGGGTCAGTCCCGCTCGCAGCGACGCCTGAGCCCGTCGGCCTCCTGTCGCAGGTAGCGGCGCATCAGGTCGCCGTAGAGCCAGCCGACGGGCCCGGCCAGCGGCCCGGTCTGCGTGATGGCCAGCTCGACGCGGCTGCGCCCGCCGGGCAGCGGCAGCACCCGGTGCTCGCCGAGGGTGCGCACCCCCGGGCTGCCCGACACCCAGGAGAACGACCGCCCCTCCGTCAGCTCGGTGACCCGCCACACCGCCGGTCGCAGCTTCGGCTGCTCCAGCCGGGCGGTGGCGCCCACCGCGAGCGGCCCGGCCTCCCCCCGTCGCGCCCGGCGCACCGAGGGCGTCCACTCCGGCCACCGCTCGACGTCCACCAGCACCGCCCAGACCCGTCCGGCCTCGGCGGCCACCTCCGTACCGGCCTCGAACCGCATCGTGCCCCCTCCCCGTGGCGGCGCCCGACCGGCACCCGCTGCCCGTCCCGACGACGCTGCCCCACCGATCGTGACAGCGGCGGGCACCGGCCGGCGTGCCGGGCCGGCGGATCGCCGGGTGTCCGCCGGGCTCGCCCGCCGCCGGGTCAGGCGGCCTCGCGCAGGTCGGCCAGCCCGAGGGGGGTACGCCGGCGCAGCAGCTCCGCCAGCTCTTCGACGGAGCCGACCTCGCCGAGCACGTCCTTGCCCCCGCCGAACTGGCGGGGGTAGCGGCGCACCAGGCGGTACCGGTAGCGGCCCCGGATCAGCTCGACGCTCACCCGCCACCGCCCGCAGCACCCGCAGACCCACTCCGACACCCCGCGAAAGTAGCTCTGAGCTGCGGTTTCCTGATTCGCCCGGTGCGGCACGAGCGGTGCGGTGCGGGACACGCCGCCCACGTACCGACCGTGATCTGCCTCACCACTGTCGGTGTGGTCTGGTTGACTGTCGCCGTGAAGCTGCCGATCAGTCCGCCGGTCGAGCCGATGCTGGCCAAGAGTGTCCCGCGGGTCCCCACCGCGCCCGGGATGACCTACGAGCCGAAGTGGGACGGCTTCCGGTGCATCGTGTTCCGCGACGGCGACGAGGTGGAGCTGGCCAGCCGGGGCGGCAAGTCCATGACCCGCTACTTCCCCGAGGTGGTCGAGCAGGCCCGCCGCCAGCTGCCCGAGCGGTGCGCGGTCGACGGCGAGCTGATCGTCATCCGGCGCGACGGCCCGGGCGGGCAGCCCCGGCTCGACTTCGAGCTGCTGGCCCAGCGCGTGCACCCGGCCGCGTCGCGGGTGAAGCTGCTGGCCGAGACCACGCCGGCCGACTTCGTCGCCTTCGACCTGCTCGCCCTCGACGACGAGACGCTGCTCGGCGAGCCCTATCCCCGGCGTCGGGCCCGGTTGGAGTCGGCGCTGGCCGGGGTCCGCCCGCCGGTGCACGTCACCCAGGTCACGACCGACGTCGACACCGCGCACCGCTGGTTCGACGTCTTCGAGGGCGCCGGCCTGGACGGCCTGATCGCCAAGCCGGCCGACCTGCCCTACGAGCCGGGCAAGCGGCTCATGTTCAAGGTCAAGCACGCCCGTACGGCCGACGTGGTGGTGGCCGGCTTCCGCTGGCACAAGTCGGGCCCCGTGATCGGTTCGCTCCTGCTCGGCCTCTACGACGACGACGGGGTCCTGCACCACGTCGGGGTGAGCGCCTCGTTCACCATGGCCCGCCGGGCGGAGCTGCTGGAGGAGCTGGAGCCCTACCGCGAGGTGGGCGCCGACCACCCGTGGGTGCACGGCGACCACGAACGCGGCCAGCGCCTCCCCGGCGGGGTGAGCCGCTGGACAGGCACCCGCAACCTCGAGTGGGAACCGCTGCGCCCCGAGTTGGTGGTCGAGGTCGGCTACGACGCCATGGAGGGCGACCGGTTCCGGCACACCGCCCGGTTCGTCCGCTGGCGGCCCGACCGTGATCCCCGCTCCTGCCGCTACGACCAGCTCGACCGGCCCGTACGGTTCGATGTGGACCAGGTGCTGCGCGGCGATCCCACGGCGACCGTGGGGCCCGCCACCGGTCCGGCGTAGCCTGGCCGTCGACCCGACCACGGAGGCTCGCTCGTGACCCGCACCCCCGCCCGGACCCGCCGGTTCCGGCTCACCCTCGCCGGGCTGGCCGCCGCCGCGCTGGTCGCGGCCGGTTGCACCCTGCCGGCGATCGCACCCCGGACGGAGGCCGGCGGCGAGGCCGCCGCGCCCGGCACCGCGCCCACCTGGCGGGCCTGTCCCGAGGTGGCCGAGGAGCTGGTCGGGCGCGGTGCGTCGAACATGCGCTACGAGTGCGCGCGGATCAAGGTGCCCCGCAACTGGGGCACGGGCGCGGCCGGCGGGGCGACCGCCGGCCCGGGCGCCGGGCAGACCTTCGAGATCGCGCTGCTGCGGGCCCGGTCGACCAAGCAGCGCGACCGGATCGGCTCGCTGGTCGTCAACCCGGGCGGGCCGGGCGGCTCCGGCGTGGACACCGCCGTCTACCTCTCCTTCGGCCCGGCGTTCGGCGGTCTGCCCGCCTCGATCACCGACCGGTTCGACATCGTCGGCTTCGACCCGCGCGGGGTGTCCCGCTCCAGCCCGGTGGAGTGCATCCCCGACAAGGACCTCGACGCCAGCTTCGGCTACGACCCCGACCCGCGCAGCCAGGAGTCGTTCGACGGGTTCGTGGCGCTCAGCCAACGGATCGGGCGTGGCTGCGGCGACCGTTACGGCGACCAGCTGCCGCTCTACGGCACCGAGCAGGCCGCCCGCGACATGGACGCGGTCCGCGCCGCCGTCGGCGACGACAAGCTGACCTACCTCGGCTACTCCTACGGCACCCTGCTCGGCGCCACCTACGCCCAGCTCTACCCGCAGCGGGTGCGGGCGCTGGTCCTCGACGGCGCGGTCGACCCCCGGCAGGGCCTGGTCGCCGGCTCGGAGGGCCAGGCCAAGGGCTTCGAGCGGGCCTTCGGCAACTTCACCACCTGGTGCGCGGCCAACGCCGGGCGCTGCCCGATCGCCCCGGACGCCCGGGCCGCGGTCACCTCGGCGATCGACAAGGCGCGGGTGTCGCCGGTACGCGGGGACGACGGCCGGGAGGCCACCGCGGGCTGGGTCTTCTACGCGATCATCTCGTCGCTCTACACCGAGTCGGGGTGGCAGGAGCTGGCCGGCGCCATCGACAAGCTGGAGGGCGGCGACCCGGCAGACGTGTTCCGCCTCGCCGACGCGTACGCCGACCGGGACTCCGACGGGCGCTACTCGAACATGTTCGACGCCAACCTGGCGGTCAACTGCGCCGACGAGGAGGAGAAGCCGAGCCACGAGCGGATCCGGCAGCTCCAGTCGCAGTGGCGGGCGAAGTACCCGCTGTTCGGGCCGGCCCTGGCCGTCGGCCTGCTCTCCTGCACCGAGTGGCCCGGCGGTCGCGACCCGTACCCGACGGGCCCGGCCACCGGGGCGCCGCCGATCCTGGTGGTGGGCACCACGGGCGATCCCGCGACGCCGTACGAGCAGACCCCGGCGCTGGCCGCGATGCTGGGCGTGGGCCGGGTGCTCACCTGGGAGGGCGAGGGGCACACCGCGTACCCGCAGACCTCCTGCATCACCGAGGCCGTCGACGCCTATCTGATCGACCTGACCGTGCCCAGGGAGGGGCTGCGCTGCCCGGCCCGCTGACCGGCCGCTCCGGCGGCAGGTCGGGCAGGTCGATGCCCTGCCGGGCGGCGATCTCCTCCAGCAGCGCCCGCATCCGGCGTACGTCGGCCTTGAGCTGCTCCTGCTCCTCGTGCTCGAAGGCGTCGTCGTCGACGATGAGCTGGCTGGCGAAGTGCGCCGTGATCAACGGGATGACCAGCAGCACCATGGTGGAGATGAGCAGCGCGGCGAGGGTGCGGCCCTGCCAGCTCACGGGTGAGATGTCGCCGTAGCCGACGGTGGACGCCGTCACCACCGCCCACCAGACGGCGTCCGCCGGGCTGCGGTTCTCCACGCGGCCGTAGATCACGCCGGCCACCACGATCATCAAAAGGTACGAGATGATCAGCGTCCGGGGCGAGTTGGCGAACCAGACCAGCCCCCGGTAGATCAGCCGGAACGGCAGCAGCAGGGCGTCCATGGACAGTCATGTTGCCTGGCCCGGGCAAGCGCCGCCCGTCCATCGGTCCGGCTCGCTGTGCCACGCTGGGCGGCATGAGTGATGTGATCTTCCGCGAGGCCGTCCGGGCCGACCTGCCGGCCGTGGTCGCCCTGCTCGCCGACGACGTGCTCGGCAGGACCCGCGACTTCACGGAGGTCGACGCCGCGTACGAGAAGGCGTTCGCCGACATCGACGCCGACCCGCGCAACCAGCTGATCGTGGCCGACGCGGACGGCGAGTTGCTCGGCTGCATGCAGCTCACCTACATCCCCGGCCTGGGCCGGCACGGCGCCGAGCGACAGTTGATCGAGGCGGTCCGGGTCCGCTCCGACCTGCGCGGGCGGGGCGTCGGCGGGCAGATGATCAACTGGGCGATCGACCAGGCGAAGCAGCGTGGTTGCGCCCTGGTCCAGCTCACCACCGACAAGACCCGCCACGACGCCCACCGCTTCTACCTCAACCTGGGCTTCCTCCCCACCCACGAGGGCCTGAAGCTCCCCCTCTGACATCCCACCCCACCACCTGCCCCGCCCCGCCCCGCAGCGTCGATGATGCAGTTGCGGCGCCCCGCATAGGGACGCGGCGGCTCGAACCCCCACCACGACTGCATGATCCACCTCGCTGGGGGGGGTGGGGTGGGGCTAGGTGGGGAGGAGGTGGCCGTCGCGGAGGGTGAGGACGCGGTCGGCGAGGTCGATCAGGGCCGGATCGTGGGTGGCGACCAGCGCGGTCATGCCCCGGGCGTGCACCACCGCCCGGAGCAGGTCCATGATCGACCGGCCCGTCTCGGAGTCGAGCTGACCGGTGGGCTCGTCGGCGATCAGCAGGTCCGGCTCGTTGGCCAGGGCCCGCGCCACCGCCACCCGCTGCTGCTGCCCGCCGGAGAGCTCGTACGGGCGCTGGCCCGCGTGCCCGCCGAGGCCGACCAGCTCCAGCAGCACCGCCACGCGCTCCTCCCGCTCGGCCGCCGGGACCCGCGCCAACCGCAGCGGTACGCCCACGTTCTCGGCGGCGGACAGGATCGGCACCAGTCCGAACGTCTGGAACACGAAGCCGACGGTGCCCCGGCGAAGCTCCAGCAGCTCCTTCTCGCCGGCGCCGGTGACGTCGTGCCCGGCCACCACCACCCGGCCCGAGTCGGGGCGGTCCAGCCCGCCGACCAGGTTCAGCAGGGTCGTCTTGCCCGCCCCGGAGCGGCCCCGCACCGCGACCAGCTCGCCCCGCCCGGCGGAGAACGAGACGTCCCGTACGGCATGCACGGCGTGCTCGCCCCGACCGAACGTGCGGTTGACCCCCTCGGCCCGGACCACCTCGTCGGTGACCGTGGCACCCGCCGCCCCACCGGCACTCCCCATGCCAGCCGCCCGGTTGGCACCGCCCACGCCCGCCGCCGTTCCGGCCGGTCGTCCGTCCCGTTCGCTCACTGCCCCGCCTCCCGCTCCTCCTGCGCCCGGTCGCCCGGCCGCACCTCCACGTGGTCCGGCTCCAGGTTGAGCCGCACCCGGTCGCGCAGCGACAACGCGTCCACGAACGGCGCCGGCAGCTGCAACCGGCCGCTGCGGTCCAGCACGGCGTACTCCTCGCTGACCAGTTCGGTGCTGCCGTCCGCGCCGATGCGCGCGGTCCGGCGTACCTCGGAGGCGGTCCGGCCGTCGCGGATCGCGACGGTCCGGCGGACCTGGGTGGCCACGGCGTGGTCGTGGGTGACCACCACGATCGTGACGCCGAGTTCGGCGTTGATGGTGCGCAGCGCCCCGAAGACCTCGGCCCCGGTCGCCTCGTCCAACTCGCCGGTCGGCTCGTCGGCGAAGAGCACCTCGGGGTCGTTCGCCACGGCCACCGCGACCGCGCAGCGCTGCTGCTCGCCGCCGCTGAGCTGCCCGGGCCGCCGGTCGGCGCAGTAGCCGACCCCGATAAGGTCGAGCAGTTCCCGGGCCCGCTCGCGGTGGGCCCGCCGGCCGCCCCGCCGCCCGGCCAGCCGCATCGGCAGCTCGACGTTCTCCAGCGCGGTCAGGTACGGCAGCAGGTTGCGGCCGGTCTGCTGCCAGACGAAGCCGACCATGCTCCGCCGGTAGCTCAGTCGCCGCCGCGCGGAGAGGTTGAGCAGGTCGTACTCGCCGACGCGGGCGATGCCGGCGGTGGGCGTGTCCAGCCCGGAGAGGATGTTCAGCAGCGTCGACTTTCCGGACCCGGAGGCGCCCACGATCGCCACCAGCTCGCCCCGGTCGATGACCAGGTCGAGCCCTTGCAGGGCGACCACCTCCACCCCCTCGGTCTTGAAGATCCGCACCAGCCCGTCGCAGACGATGTGCCCGCGCAGCCGGTCCCGGCCGCCGGCCCGCTCCGCCGCCCGCTGGGCGGCCCGCTGTTGCAGGGTGGCGAGGTCCGGCGCGGCGGTGCTCTCCGCGGTAGCGGTCATGGTCAGTTCTCCTCTCCGAGCCGGAGCACCTCGCCGAGGCGCATCCGACGGTTGTTCAGGGCCTCGACGGCGACCGCGAAGCCGAGGGCGAGCGCCCCGAGGGCGACGACGGCGGCCACCAGGCCGGGCTCGAACGCCACCCGGACCTGGACGCCGTCGGTGAAGGCGGACAGTCCGAGCACCGGGTTGAGCAGCAGCGGCAGGGCCGTGCCGACCAGCGCTCCGGTCAGCACCGAGACGCCCACCAGTGGCGCCAGCTCCACCAGCAGCAGCCCGCGCCACTGACGTCGGGACAACCCGAGGGTGCGCAGCCGGGACAGCACCTGGCCACGTTCGCGGGCGCCGGCGAGCACCGTGAAGGCGATCGCGAGCAGCCCCAGCGCCGTCCCGCCGGCCGCGCCGGCGGTGAAGCCGAAGGCGAGTACGCCGTTCGCGCCGCCCTCGCCCACCTGGCGGCGGGTGTCCGCGTACGTCAGCACCTCCACGCCGCGCGGGGGCTCCCGGCCGGCGACCGTCCCGCCCGTCTGGAAGCGGGACTGTCCCGCGTCGCCGGCCCGGCGCAGCGCCTCGGCGTCCAGGTCGTCGCCGGCCACCAGGAAGCCGGTCGGCACGGCGGCGTAGTCGCGGCGGGGCAGGGCCTGCCAGGGCAGGACGACGAACCGGGCGCTGTCGGCGCGCAACAGCGGGAAGCTCTCCGCCCGCTCGGCCACCCGGAACTCGTACCGCTGGCCCTGGGCGCTGACGAAGGCGGAGCCGGTCAGGCCGGCGTCGGCCAGTTCGGCGGCGACCGTCGGGGAGACCACGGCGGGCAACGGGCCGGTGCCGCCGGCGGGGGCGAGCAGCGCCGCCGGCACCGTCATGTCGACGTCGGCCTCCCGGGCCATCCGGGCCAGGGCCGGGCCGTCGACCATGAGCACGGTCACCCCGCCGAGCCGGGTCTCGGTGCCGATCGCGTCCTTCGCGAGGCGCTGGCCGGCCTCGCGCAGCACCGGGCTCGCGGCGCGTACCCCCGGCAGCCGCTCCAGTTCGGCGCCCGTGTCCGCGGCGATGCGCTCCCCCAGGATCAGGGCGTCGGCCGGCACCACCCGGCTGGCGGCCCGGTCCCGGCTCGCCTCGATCGCGGCGGCCGTCACCGCGCAGAACGCCGCCGTCGCGATGGCGAGCACGACGACCACCAGCGGTACGGCGACGACCGACCGGCCGGCCCGCGCGGTGCCCAGGAACGCGACGCTGCCCCGGGCGCGGGCCGCGAGCCGGCTGACCAGCCGCAGCGGCCACGGGTACACCCGCATCGCGACCAGCGCCGCGGCGACGGCCAGCAGCACCGGCACCGAGACCAGCAGCGGGTCGACCTCGCCGGGGGTGAGGCCGCGGCGGCGCAGCAGCACGACCGCGAGGCCCGCGAGGACCAGCAGTCCCGCCTCCACCGTGAGCCGGCGCGCGGAGGGGCGCGCGCGGACCAGGTCGCGCCGCCCGCCGCCGGTGGACGCCGCGAGGGTGGCCACGGGCAGCGCCGCCGCCACCAGGACGGCCGCGGCGAGGGCGTACCACCGGGTCTCCCCCGGCGCCCCGGGGACGAGGCCGCCGACCAGCCAGCCGAGTACGGCGGCGGGCGGCACCACGAGCAGCGCCTCCGCCAGGCTGCGGCCCGCGCTCGTGGTTCTCGCCCCGCCCCGGGCGCGCAGCAGGGTGAACTCCGCCCGGCGCCGGCGCACCAGCAGCCCGGCGGCCAGCACGACGAGCCCGGCCAGCGTGGCCAGTACGCCCGCCGCGATCACCCCGAGCACCGTCCGGGCGCTGTCCACCTCGGCGGAGAACTGCCGCAGCGGGATGTCCAGCCCCTGGACGATGTCGCGGCCCGCCGCCTCCCGGGTCATCTGCTGGAGGCCATCGATCACCTGGTCCAGCTCGCGGATGTCGATGCCGTCGGCGCCCAGGCGGTAGCGCCAGCTGAACGCCAGCGGCCAGCCGGCGACGGCCTGACGGTTCAGCGCGCCGGCGTCGACGACCCCGACGGCGATGAAGGGATCGCCGTCCCAGGGCGGCTCGCCGATCCGCAGCAGCGGCGGCAGCCCGTCCCAGATCCCGTCGGAGTCGTCGCGGGGCTCGAAGAGACCGACCACGTGGACTGGGGCGCGGGGCGGGGCAGCGGGCGAGACGGGTCCCGGCGCGGCGAGGGTGAGCCGGCTGCCGACCCGCAGGTTCAGCTCGCGGGCCACGCGGGAGGCCAGCGCCACCTGCACCGGCTGGCCCTTCGGCGCGTCGGCCGGCCAGCGCCCCTCGACCAGCGTGCCGGCCTCCTCCATCCCGGGTACGGCCCGCAGACCGAGGTCGACCAGGAGGTTCTTCGCCGCCAGGTCCGGACCGACCACCCGGCTGGGCCTGGTCTCCGCGGTGAACCACCGCCGTTCGACCATCCGGCGTACGACCGGCGGCATCCCGGCCTCCACCGTCGCAAGGTCGCCCTGGCGCGCGGCCACCGGGGAGCCGCCCTCGCTCGTCGGAACGAGCGGGCCGGTCGAGTACGTCACGTCCCGCTGCTGCGGCGGCACGGCGTCCAGGTGCGTCCGCAGGCCCTCCTGGGCGTGCCCGTTGACGATCCTGGGCACCCCGCTGATCACCAGCGTGGTGACCAGCGTCAGGGTCGCGAGGAGCAGGAACTGCCCCCCGTACGCCCGCACCCGGCGCGCGACCGCCCCGATGCTCACCACGCCCCGACTCCGATCCCGCTCGTCCCTACGCTCCACCCGGTCACCGGTCTCCCCCGATCCGCAGCTGCGCCACGGCCACCCGCTGCCGGATGCCGAGGGCGATGAACGCGCTGAAGGCGAGTGCCGCCAGCAGCAGGCCGAGCGCGGTCAGGCCGATGGGCAGCCAGGGCAGCACGAAGGCGGCCTCCGGCACCGGCCGGCCGGCGGACGGCGTGAGGATGACCAGCGGGGCCATGGTCGCGCCGACCGCGGCACCCAGCAGCAGGCCCACGCCGACGCCGATCCCGGCCAGGAAGGTCTGCTCGGCCAGCAGCGCCCGGGCCAGCAGCCGAGGGCTGGCGCCGAGCGTGTGCAGCACGGCGAACTCCCCCAGCCGGTGCCGGGCGGTCGCCCAGACGTCGACGATCAGCCCGACGAGGGCCAGCAGCACCGATCCGAGCGCGGCGGCGAGCAGCCCGGTGCGGGCCCCCTGCCAGTACGGGTCGTCGGCGGCCCGCTCCGCCACCTCCCGCCGGTCGAGCAGCGTGGTGCCGGCCAACCCGGCCGCCGCGCGGGCCGCCTCGGCGTGGCCGTCGCCGTCGGTGCTCAGCCACCAATCCGCGACCGGTCGGACGCCGCCTCGGTCCCGGATCAGCCACTGCGCCGCCGCCGGCAGGTCCAGCAGCACGCCCGCGCCGGCCGTGGACGGCACCTCGTCCAGCTCGCCGACCAGCGTGACCGGCACCGTCGCGCCGGACAGCACGAGGTCGACCGTGTCGCCGGTGCGCAGGCTCAACGCGTCGCGCACGGCCGGGGTCATCAGCGCCGGCACCGGCCGGTTCTCGCCGGCCGGCACCACGGCGAACCGGCTCGGCGGCTGGAACGCGAACCGGCCGCCCGCCCGGTAGTCGACCTCCCGCTCGGCGCTCAGGCCGGTGGTCGTGACCGCCGCACCGGCCGCCTCGCCCTGCCCGTCGACGGCCGCCCAATCGCCGTCCAGCGACGCCGGCCGGGCCGCGCCGTCGGCGCCGACCAGCCGCAGGTCCGACAGCTCCACGCGGTACGCCCGCCCACGCGCGCTCCCGCCGTCGACCTCGAAGCCGGCCAGTCGCACGGGGCCCTCCCCGTCGGGAACGGCGACCGTGAACGGCGCCGGCCGCCCGTCGCTGCCGCTGCTGCCCGCCGGCAGCCGGAAGGCCTGCCCGTCCGCCCGGGTCAGCAGCACCCAGAGGCCGATCTGGTGCGGCGTCACGGCGGCGCGCACGGGCGTACGCACCGTGCCGGTGAGCGATCGGGTGCCGGCGGGCAGCTCCAGGCCGGTCGGCGCGGCGCGCGCCCGGGCCAGCCGGTCCAGCAGCGCCGGGGCCGGCTCGTCGGCCAGCCGTTCGTTGAGCCGAAGCACACCGGCCGCGCTCGCGGCGTCGAGGCTCACCACCGTCGTCGGCAGGTCGCCGCGGCCGAGGCGGATCTCGTCCCGCCAGGCCGGCAGCGCCGCGCCGACGCCGGGCAGCGCGCCGAGCTGGGCGGCCCGCCCGTCCGGTGCCGCGCCGGTGCGCTCGACCACCCGCAGGTCGGCACCGACGCTGTGGTCGGCCTGGTCGGCCTGCGACCGTTCGCCGGTGGTCACCAGCGACCAGGCCAGGGTGCTGCCGCCGACGGCGAGGGCGAGCAGCAGCACCGGGCCGGCGTGCGGGCGCCGGCCCGCCTGCCACATGCCGAACATGGTCGCGGTCCACGGTTTGCGGTCGACGAACCGCTCGGCGAAGCGGGTCGCGGGCGGCAGCAGCCGCAACGCCACGACCGCGCCGGCCAGCACGCCCAGCGTCGGCGCGGCGACCAGCAGCGGGTCCACCCCGAGCCGGCCGGCCGCCCCGGCGACCGGCGACGAGTACTGGCGCAGCTGGGTCCAGGCCAGCACCGCGAAGCCGACCAGCACCAGGTCGACGCTGGCGCGTTGCACGCTCGCGGCGCGGGTGGGACGGGACCGGGCCGCCATGTCGGCGACGTACGTGCCGGCCCCCCGCAGCGTCGGGACGACCATCGCCACCAGGCAGCCGGCGGCGGTGGCGGCAGCGGCGGCCCAGACGAGCGTGGTGTTGCCGGGGGAGAGCGTCAGCGGCGCGGCGCCGCCGGTGCCCACGTGCCGCAGCGCCTCGCCGGCGATCAGGGGTCCCAGCACGCCGGCGGGCAGGACGACCAGGGCGGCCTCCCGGGCCGCCAGGCCGGCGAGTTGCCGCCGCGCGGCGCCCCGGGCCCGCAGCAGGGCGGTCTGGCTGCGCCGGTCCTCGTGCAGCAGGGCGGCGACCAGCACCAGCGCGTACCCGCCGAGGACGACGATCAGCAGCAGCGGGGTGGCCAGCGAGGAGCGGCCCACCAGGTCGGCCCGGGTGACCCGGTCGAGGAGCCGGTCGACGGCCGTGACGGTCTGCCCGGAGGAGCCCAGCCCGGCGGCCTCGGGCACCTCGGCGAGGGCCGTGTCCAGCGCCTGCCGCACGTCGGGCAGCCGACCGGCGCCCGCCACCGCCACGAGGTCCGGCTCCACGATCCAGGACGCCGAGACCGGGCCCGGGTAGGTGGCGACGAAGTCCGCCGGGTCCAGCACGAACGGCCCGTACGAGGTGTCGGCCTCGACGGCGCCGGCCCCCACTCCCGGCGCCAGCCGCCAGTACGCCTCGGCGGGGTCGCGGGGCCGCCAGGTGCCGACGAGAACGACCCTGCTGGCCTCGTCGGAGCGACGGTCCAGCATCGGCACCTGGTCGCCGACGGCCATCCCGAGCACGGCGGCCACCTTCTCGGGCAGCGTGACCTGCAACGGCGTGGCTCCCGGGGCGGGCCAGGCGCCGCTGGTCAGCTCGGCGTGGGCGGCCAGGTCGTCGAGGGTCGCCAGGCTGGCGAAGACCGGGTCGTCGCCGTCGCGGACGACGGAACCGAGGTCGCCGGTCAGCTCGCGGCCACCGCCGTACCGGGCGGCCCCGACGGTGATCGGCACCCCGCCGAGACGGGCGGCGAACCCGTCGCGGATCGCCCGGTCCCTGGTGGCGAACTCGGCGGCGTCCCGGCCGCCCGTGCCGCTCACCAGGAGGCTGCGCTCCTCGAACGACGCGCCGCTGAGCAGGGCGCGCTGGCCCGCCTCGACCGCCCGCCGGTTGTAGTCGGACAGGCCGGTGACCAGTGCGACCGCCACCAGGGCCGCGACCACCGCGGCGAGCAGCAGCCCGCGTGCCTCGCGGGCCCGCCTCCACACCAGCTTCATCCGACGCCCTCCCCTGGCCCGGGGTCGGGCCGACGATCAGGGAGAGCGGCGACGGGCCGGGAAAGGTTCGCGCCCGTTACTTGATCGTTATCCGGGCGCGTGGCAGGGTCGCCGCGCGGGCGGACCGGGCGACGGCGGCGCGGTGGTGTGGATGTGCTTCCATCACCGGATGGAGATCACCCTCGCCCTCCTGATGGTTGTCGTCGTCGCGCTGCTGGCCGCCCAGTTGCCGGGCAGGACCGAGCAGGCGCGGACCGCGTACCGGCTGGCCGAGATCGAGCGCCGGCTCCGGCTGGTGATGGACCACCTGGGCGTGGTGGACCCCTCGCCCGTGCCGCCGGAGGTGCAGCAGCACCTGGCCCGGGGCGACAGGATCAAGGCGATCGCCGCGTACCGCAAGGCGACCGGCGCGGACCTGCTCTCGGCGAAGCAGGCGGTGGAGGCGTACGAGGGCCGGCGGTGACGGCGCGTGCCACCGGGCGGGTGGCGCCGGGCGGGCGTCGGGTGACGACGCCGTGCCGGGGCGCGGCGGTCAGCGGGGGCGGTCGCGGTCCTTCGAGGGCTGCACGCGCTTCGGCTCGCCGGGCATCTTCGGGTGGTCCGGCGGGTAGGGCATGTCGCCCTGGCCGGCGGCGGCGTCCCGGTCGGCCCACTCCAGCAGCGGGGTGATGTCCCACCCGGTGTCGTCGATGCCGGCGTGCGGGTCGCCGCACTCGGCCAGCCGGGCCGGGACGGTGCGCAGGTCGAAGTCGTCGGGGTCGACGTCGGGCAGCTCGTCCCAGGTGACGGGGGTGGACACGGTGGCCCGGGCGTTGGCCCGCAGCGAGTACGCGCAGGCGATCGTGCGGTCGCGGGCCATCTGGTTGTAGTCGACGAAGACGCGCTCGCCCCGCTGCTCCTTCCACCAGGCGGTGGTCACCAGCTCCGGCCGGCGCCGCTCCAGCTCGCGGGCCAGCGCGATGGTGGCCCGCCGCACCTCGGTGAACGTCCAGCGCGGCGCGATGCGCAGGTAGACGTGCACGCCCCGGCCGCCGGAGGTCTTCGGCCAGCCGGTGACGCCCAGCTCGTCGAGCAGCCCCCGCAGCTCACCGGCGGCGGTCGCCGCGTCGGCGAAGTCCGTGCCGGGCTGCGGGTCGAGGTCGATGCGCAGCTCGTCGGGGCGGTCGACGTCGGCGGCGCGCACCGGCCACGGGTGGAACACGATGGTGCCCATCTGGGCGGCCCACGCCACGTGGGCCAGGTCGGCCGGGCAGAGCTCGGCGGCGCTGCGACCGCTCGGGAAGCTGATGGTGGCGGTGCGCACCCACGGCGGCACGCCCCGCGCGGGCACCCGCTTCTGGAAGAACGCCTCACCCTCGACGCCCTCGGGGAAGCGCTGCAACGTGGTCGGTCGATCGCGCAGCGCGCGCATGATGCCGTCGCCCACCGCGAGGTAGTAGTGGAAGACGTCGCCCTTGGTGAAGCCGCGCTGCGGGAAGATCACCCGGTCGGGGCTGGTCAGCCGGACGTCGCGCCCGGCCACCTCGATCTGCTCGGCTGCGGCCTTCGTGCCACCCATTGCGCGACCATATGCCACACCCCCGACGTCCGACGTACCGTTGGCGGGTGAGTCTTGACGAGAGTGAACTGCCCCGTACCGAGGAAGAGTGGCGGGTCCGGCTCAGCCCGGAGGAGTTCCGGGTGCTGCGGGAGGCCGGCACCGAGCGCCCGTGGACGGGCGAGTACGTCGACACGAAGACACCGGGCACCTACCACTGCCGGGCGTGCGGCGCGCAGCTCTACCCCAGCGACACGAAGTTCGACTCGCACTGCGGGTGGCCCAGCTTCGACGACGCCATCCCGGGTGCGGTCAAGGAGATCGAGGACCGCAGCCTGGGGATGAGCCGCACCGAGATCCGCTGCGCCCGCTGCGACAGCCATCTCGGGCACGTGTTCCGGGGCGAGGGCTTCACCCCGAAGGACACCCGGCACTGCGTCAACTCCGTCTCCATCCGCCTGGAGCCGCGCACCGACGCCTGAGGACGTACGCCCCGGGTGTCCCCGGCGGGCGGCCGGGCCGCCGCCCGCCGGGGTCACGGCCGGGCCGGCGTCAGCCCGGCCATCAGCGAGACCTCGGCCGTACGCGAGCGTTCGACGCGCCCGGCGAGGTCGCGTACGCGCGGATCGGCGCCGACCGTCTGCTGCGCCCGGGCCAGGTCGGCGGCCGCCTCCTGGTGCGGGGCGAGCAGGTCGAGCAGGACGCGGTCGACCTCCCCGTCCGGGGCGGTCCGCAGGCGTGCCATGTCCTCGGCCGCGATCCCGTGCCCGTCGTGGTCGTGCCGACGGGCGGCCTCGGCGGCCTCCGGCCCGGCGTCGCGCAGCCAGCCGCGCATCGTGGCGAGTTCGTCGGTCTCGGTGACCTCGATGGCGGCGACGAGGGTGCGCAGCTTCCGGTCGGTGATCCGGTCGCGGCTGATCCGCACCATCTCCAGCGTCTGCTCGGTGTGCGCCGCCAGCGTGGCGAGGAAGACCACGTCGAGGCCGTTCAGCCCGGTCCCGGCGCTCGCCGCGGGACCCGTCGGCGCGGGGGCGGGCGGCGCCGGGGCGCAGGCGGGGACCAGCAGCAGGGCGGTGAGCAGGACGACCGTGCGCAGCCGTCGCATGGCGTACTCCGATCCACAGAGGGGTGACGGGTGCGGCGGGCGCCGGTGGGCGGGCCGCACCCGTGCGGTCAGACCTGGGTCCAGAGCGCCGGCACGTACGGCGGTTCCCAGCCGGGGATCGCGGTGTGCGCCTGCCGGCAGCGGTACGTCAGCCCGCCGTAGGTGACCCGGTCCCCGACCTGGTAGGCCCGGCCCGCCGTCCAGCTGCCGCCCGGGGCGGGCGGGGTGGTCGGGGCGGCGGTGGGGGTCGGGGTGGGCGACGGGGCCGGCGGCGTCGGGCTCGCGGTGGGCGACGGGTTGCCGCCCCCGCCGACCTGGAGGTCGACGCAGGAGTAGAACGCGTTGGCGGTGTCGGCGATGTTCCACACGGCGAGGACCTTCTGCCGCCCGGAGTAGCCGCCCAGGTCGACGGTGTGCGAGACGCTCGCCCCGGGCTGCTGCCCGCCGCCGCTGAAGACGGCCACCCGGGTCCCGCCGATGAAGTACTCCCAGTTGCTGGTGGCGTGCCGGGCGGTGTTGGTCCAGGTGAAGGTGACGGAGCTGCCGACCGAGGTGGCGGGCCAGCCCCGGCTGTCGTCGTTCAGCACGGCGAACTGGTCGATCCCCGCGTGGCAGCTGCGCAGCCCCTTGGGCCCCTCGACGCTCTGCGGCTCGTACTTGATCTGCCCGCAGTCGGGGACCCGGCCCTGCGCGCAGAGCGCCTGGCGGCTCGGCGGGCCGGAGACGTAGCCGTGGGCCTGGGCGGGCGCCGCGACGGCCAGTGCGGAGACGACGGCGCCCGTCGCCACGAGCGGGATCGTGATTCTTCGGCGCATGGTGGCAGCTCCTTCGGACTTAAGCCTGGTGAGGTGCCCTCCAACATAAATTAAACCTTGTTAACAGTAAAGACTCCTGTCGATAGGAACATCGAACCAAGCGAGCAGTAGCGTGACCGGTCAGAGCAACAGCAGGCTGCCCCGCTCGTCCACCCGGTCGGCGGACTCGTCGTCCAGCCACACCCCGCCGGTGGCGAGGTAGCGGAAGCGGTGCTCCCCCGGGCCGAGCCGCACCGTGACCGTCCGGGTGCCGTCGCGGCGTGGGACGAGCTCGTGCCGCCCCGGCTCCCAGCCGTTGAAGGAGCCCACCACGCTGACCGGGCCGGGCGGGGCGTCGCGGGGCAGGCTGAAGGTCACCCGCACCTGGTTGCCGAAGAGCTTGTTCCGCTTGATCATGTCGTGTTCCTCCGGGGTCGTACGCGGTCACCGGGTACAACGCCCGACACGCCGGGGGCGACACGCCGCCGGACCCGGGTGACCTGGGCGGTTTCGCCCGTCCGGCGACGCGCGGTGCCGCAGGCTGGGACAAAGGTGTCCGCGTTTCGGGGGGTTCTGTCGTGGCGACGTGCGAGGTCTGCGGTAACGAGTACTGGATGGCGTTCGAGGTGCGGACCGTCAGCGGCGACGTGCACACCTTCGACTGTTTCGAGTGCGCCGCGCACAAGTTGGCGCCGATCTGCGAGCACTGCCAGGTCAAGATCGTCGGGCACGGGGTGGAGGTGTCCGGCCGGTTCTTCTGCTGCGCGCACTGCGCCCGCGCCGAGGAGGGCACCCAGGGCGCCGAGATCCGCGACGCGGTCGGCGCCCGCCCCGCCTGAGCGCGGAACCGGGTCGGACGACGGCCGGGGCGGCGGGCCCGGGGGCGCGGCCTACCATCGCAAAGTGCCGCAGACCCCCGTGACGAGGGCCGCCTCGTTCGCCGACCTCGACACCCGCACCTTCCACGACCTGCTCCGGCTCCGGATCGACGTGTTCGTGGTGGAGCAGGAGTGCCCGTACCCGGAACTCGACGGACGCGACGTCGAGCCGGGGACCCGGCACCTCTGGCTCGACGACGGCGGCGCGCCCCTGGCGTACCTGCGGATCCTCGCCGACCCGGGCGGCGTGGCGCGGATCGGTCGGGTGGTGGTGGCGCCGCGGGCGCGCGGCGGCGGCCACGCGGGCCGACTGATGGCCGCGGCGCTGGAGCTGGTCGGCGACCGGCCCTGCGTGCTGGAGGCCCAGTCCCACCTGGTCGGCCTCTACGCCCGTCACGGCTTCGCCGTCGCCGGCCCCGAGTACGTCGAGGACGGCATCCCGCACACCCCCATGCGACGCGAAGGCATTGACCAGAGCCGATAGATATGGGAGCCTCCGGGCAGAGCCGTCGCGGAAGCCACGCAGCGCGCACGGGAGGGGCAACTCCCGCGCCGTCCGGGCGTCGTCGTCCGACCTCTCCCCCCGGGGGCTCCATGTCCACTCAACTTCGATCATCCCGCCTGGCGTGGCTGCTCGCCGTCGCGGCGACCGCCGTGCTGCTGCTGACCACCGCCCTGGCCAACCCCGTGTCGGCGCACGGCTCCGTGGTGGACCCGGCGTCACGCAACTACGGCTGCTGGCAGCGCTGGGGCAGCGACTTCCAGAATCCCCGGATGGCCACCGAGGACCCGATGTGCTGGCAGGCCTGGCAGGCCAACCCGAACGCCATGTGGAACTGGAACGGCCTGTTCCGCGAGGGCGTCGCCGGCAACCACCAGGCCGCCATCCCCAACGGGCAGCTCTGCTCCGGCGGCCGCACCGAGGGCGGCCGCTACAACGCCCTCGACACGGTCGGCGCCTGGAAGACCGCCCCGGTCTCCAGCAACTTCCGGGTCCGCCTGTACGACCAGGCCAGTCACGGCGCCGACTACATCCGGGTGTACGTGACGAAGCAGGGCTTCGACGCGCTCACCGAGCCGCTGGGCTGGGACGACCTGGAACTGGTCGGCCAGATCGGCAACACCCCGGCGTCGGGGTGGAAGCCGGAGCCCACCGGCGTGTCCATCGAGATCCCGGCGAACGCGCCGGGACGGACGGGGCGGCACGTCGTCTACACCATCTGGCAGGCCAGCCACCTGGACCAGTCGTACTACCTGTGCAGCGACGTCGACTTCTCCGGCGGGCCGACCACCCCGCCACCGACGACGCCGCCGCCGACCACTCCCCCGCCCACGACCCCGCCGCCCACCACCCCGCCGCCGCCGACGACCCCGCCGCCGGCCGGGGCCTGCACGGCCGCCTACCGGGTCGTCGGGCAGTGGGGCGGAGGCTTCCAGGGTGAGGTGACGGTGACCGCCGGCGGCGGCGCCGTCAAGGGCTGGTCCGTGACCTGGACCTACGCCGACGGCCAGCAGGTCACGTCGGCGTGGAACGCGACCGTGACCACCAGCGGCACGCGGGTCGTCGCCCGCAACTCGGCCCACAACGGGGCGCTGGCCCCCGGGGCGAGCACCACCTTCGGGTTCCTCGGCTCGTGGTCCGGCACCAACGGCACCCCGACGCCCACCTGCACGACCGTCGTCTGATCCGCACCGGGACCCCGGCCGGGGTCGCGTCCCACTCCCTCCGGGACGCGACCCCGGCCGGCCCGCGCGTCAGACCAGGCAGTTGACGATGTCGGCGACCGACCGACGGCGGCCGGTGTAGAACGGGATCTCCTCCCGGACGTGCCGGCGGGCGCCGGAGCCCCGCAGGTCGCGCATCAGGTCGACGATGCGGTGCAGCTCGTCGGCCTCGAACGCCAGCATCCACTCGTAGTCGCCGAGCGCGAACGAGGCGACCGTGTTGGCCCGCACGTCCGGGTAGCCGCGGGCCATCTTGCCGTGCTCGGCGAGCAGTTCGCGCCGCTCGGCGTCCGGCAGCAGGTACCACTCGTAGGAGCGGACGAACGGGTAGACGCAGACGTACGGGCGCGCCTCCTCGCCGGCCAGGAACGCCGGGATGTGGCTCTTGTTGAACTCCGCCGGCCGGTGCAGGGCCATCTGCGACCAGACCGGCGTGAGCGCCCGGCCCAGCGTGGTGCGACGGAACCGCAGGTACGCGTCCTGGAGGTCGTCGCTGGAGGCGGAGTGCCACCAGATCATCAGGTCGGCGTCGGCGCGCAGCCCCGAGACGTCGTACGTGCCGCGCACCACCACGTCCTTGCCGGCCAGCTCCGCGAAGAGGGCCTCGACCTCGCCGGTGACGTTCTCACGCAGCGACGGCAGCGGGCTGCTGGCCCGGTACACCGACCACATCGTGTAGCGGATGCTGTCGTTGAGTTCCCGCAGCCGGGCCGCGTTGGTCTGCTCGGTCATGTCCCCGATCCTCCCAGTGCTGTGATGATCTCCTCGGCTGCCGTCTCGCCGGAGCGGACGCACACCGGGATGCCGACCCCGTCGTACCCGGCGCCGGCCAGGACCAGCGTCGGATGGCCCGCCCGCAGCGCCGCCCGCGCGGCGGCCACCCGGTCGCCGTGGCCCGGGGTGTACTGCGGCAGCGACCCGCCCCAGCGCTGCACGTGGCCGGCGACCGGCGCGGGCAGCGGCACGCCGAGCACCGCCGACAGCTCCCGGTGCACGGTGGCGGCCAGGTCCTCGTCGGTGCGCTGCACCTGCCGTTCCTCGCCGTAGCGGCCCACGGAGGCGCGGACCAGCGCCAGCCCGTCGGTGCGGCGCAGGTGGCCCCACTTGGTGGTGAAGAAGGTCGACGCCTTGATCAGCAGGCCCTCGGTGCTCGGCACCAGGAAGCCGGACAGCTCCGGCAGCTCCGGCTCGGGCAGCGCCAGGGTGACCAGCGCGACGCTGGCGTAGTCCAGCCCGCCGACGCCTTCGGCCACCCGCGGCACCCAGCCGGCGAGCAGCCGGGCCGCCGGGCGGGCCGGCACGGCCAGCACCACGGCGTCGACGTCGACCAGCTCCGCGTCCCGGGTGGAGCCGACGGTCAACCGCCACCCGGGGCCGGCCGGCGTCAGCTCGCGGACCGCCGCGCCCCGCCGGACCGCCGCCCCGCTGGCCGCCGCCGCGGCCTCGACCAGGGTGCTGAGCCCGCCGGCCAGGGTGCCGAAGACCGGCGCCCCGGGCGCGCGGGGGGCCGCCGCCTGCGCGGCGCGCACCGCGCCGACCAGGGTGTGTTCCACCCGGGCGGCCCGGGCCAGCGCCGGCATCGTGGTCACCAGGGACAGGTTGTCGGCCCGGCCGGCGTAGACGCCGCCGAGCATCGGGTCGACCAGCCGGTCGACCACCTCGTCGCCGAACCGGGCCCGCACCAGCGCGCCGACGGAGACGTCGTCGTCCGCGCCGAGCAGCGGGCGGCCGGCGTCGGGGTCGGCGTCCGCCGCCGGGCGCGCCACCGTGGTCACCCGCTCCAGGTCCCCGGGTACGCCCACCAGCGTGCCGCCCGGGATCGGGCGCAGCCCGCCGTCGACGACGAGCGCGGCCTGCCCGACGGTGGGGTGCACGATCCGCTCGCCGAGGCCGAGCCGGCGGACCAGGGCCACGGCGGCGGACTCGCCCCCGGCCGGGTCGCGCATCAGGAACGACTCGGCGCCGAACTCCACCGGTGAGCCGGCCAGCTCGCCGGTGCGCAGCTTGCCGCCGAGCCGACCGGACTGCTCGTACACCGTGATCTCGGTGCCGGCGGGGGCCCGCTCGCGCAACCGGACCGCGGCGGCCAGCCCGGCGATCCCGCCGCCGACCACCGCCACCCGCCACGGCGCCCGCATGCCGCTCAGCCCCGGTCGCCCGACTGGGCGGACAGCTCGTGCACCAGGGCGACCACCCGGGTCAGCACGTCGGGGTCGGTCTCCGGCAGCACCCCGTGCCCCAGGTTGAACACGTGCCCGGGGGCGGCCCGGCCCTGCTCCAGGATCCGCCGCACCTCGGCCTCGACGACCGGCCACGGCGCGAACAGCACACACGGGTCGAGGTTGCCCTGCACCGCCCGGTCCGGCCCGATCCGCCCGGTCGCCACGTCCAGCGGCGTACGCCAGTCGACGCCCACCACGTCGGCGCCGGCCTCGCCCATCGCGGTGAGCAGCTCGCCGGTGCCCACGCCGAAGTGGATCCGGGGCACGCCCGCGTCGGCCAGCCCGGCCAGCACGCCCGCCGAGTGCGGCAGCACGAAGCGGCGGTAGTCGGCCTCCGACAGCGCGCCGGCCCACGAGTCGAACAGCTGCACGGCGGAGACCCCGGCGGCCACCTGGACCCGCAGGAACGCCAGCGTCACCTCGGCCAGCCGGCCGCAGAGCGCGTGCCACAGCTCCGGCTGGCCGTACATGAGGGCCTTGGTCTTCGCGTGGGTACGCGACGGCCCGCCCTCGACCAGGTAGCTGGCCAGCGTGAACGGCGCCCCGGCGAACCCGATCAGCGGGGTGTCGCCCAGCTCGGCGACGAGCATCCGCACCGCCTCGTCCACGTAGGAGACGTCGTCGCGGGTGATCGGTCGGATCCGTTCCACGTCGGTCAGGGTGCGTACGGGCTCGGCGACCACCGGGCCGGTGCCGGGCACGATGTCGAGGTCCACCCCGGCGGCGGCGACCGGCACCACGATGTCGCTGAAGAGGATCGCGGCGTCCACCGCGTGCCGGCGTACCGGCTGGAGGGTGATCTCGGTGACCAGGTCGGGGCGGCGGCAGGACTCCAGCATCCCCACGTTGGCCCTGATCGCACGGTACTCCGGCAGCGACCGGCCGGCCTGGCGCATGAACCAGACGGGGGTGTGCGGGCCGGGCTGGCGACGACAGGCCCGGACGAAGGGCGAGTCGGCCGGACCGCCGGGACGGGGGTCTTCGTCTCGGGCGTCGGCGCCCGTCGTCGTGGTGCTCATCGCGGCCATCGTGCCACGCGGGACGCGGCCGGCAGCGGGCACTGCCGCCTTTTGTGACCCGGTCGGCCCGTTGGGGAGCGGGTATCGAGGGACCCCTGTCCCAGACGGTAGGGGTCGCGGCGTGGGCGGCCTCGGCGCGCCTCTCGGGCGGGCGGGCGGCTTGCGGCATAGGCTGCCGGCATGGCCCCCCCGATCGCGCTTCCGGAGACCTTCGCCCGCGCGGTCACCGGGCTGCGGTCCGCGGCGCCCCGGTCGGAGATCGTGCTGGAGGAGGTCGGCGCCCCGCAGCGACTCGCCCCGTACGCCTTCGCGCTCTCCGCCACCGTCGGACGCGACGGCGACGAGGTGGCCTCCGGGCGGCTGATCCTGCTGCACGATCCGGCCGGCCACGAGGCGTGGCAGGGCACCCTGCGGCTGGTCACCTACGTGACGGCGGAGCTGGAGGTCGACCTGGCCGCCGATCCGCTGCTGCCGGGGGTGGGCTGGACGTGGCTGACCGACGCCCTGGAGGCGCAGGACGCGCGGCACCGGGCGATCGGCGGCACGATCACGCAGACCCTGTCGACCCGGTTCGGTGACCTGGCCGGCCCGCCGGCGGCCGGCGACATCGAGATCCGCGCCTCCTGGACGCCGGTCGACGACGACCTCGGCCCGCACCTGCTGGCGTGGTGCGCGCTGCTGGCCTCCACCGCCGGGCTTCCCCCGCCCGGGGTGACCGCGCTGCCGGAGCGTCGCCCCGCCGGCGCGGCCTGACCCCGGTTCGGGTCACCTCACAGATACTTCTCGGCCTCGTTGCAGACCTTGTCCATGCCCTGGATGGCCTTGTCGTAGGCCGGCTTGTTGCCGTTCGCCGCCGCGGCGAGCGCGGTGGTGAGCTTGTCGAGGCAGCTCGCGATGACCTTCTTCTGCCGGGCCTGCTCGTCCCGGTCGTTGCGGGTGCCCGTGAGGTCCTGCTCGGTGTCGCCGAGCTTGTCCCGGACCGCCTGGAGATCGGTCTTGAGCTTCTCGATCTCCTTGCCGTTCGCCGCGATGGTGCCGTCGCGCTGGCTGACCTCGCTGGCCATCTTCTTCTCGGTCCGGTCCAGCTCGTTCGTGGTCGACACGAACAGGCCGGTCATCACCCCGCCCAGGACGAAGAGCAGCCCGGCCACGACCGCCAGGATCAGCACCTTGTGGCTCTTGCCGGGGCCACCTGGCGCGGGGGCGCCGAAGGGCGGGGCGGAGCCGGGCGGCGTGGACATCGGCTGCCCGAAGGCCGGACCGGAGGCCGGGGGGACCGACATCGGCTGCCCGAAGGCCGGCCCGCCGGAGGCCTGCCCGGCGTGGGGCGACGCGCTGCCGGGGCCGTAGCCGGGCGACGCCGGCGGCGCGGACTGCGGGTAGCCAGAGGGCCCGGCCGGCGGCGCGGACTGCGGGTAGCCGGCGGACGGGGCCGGGTTGTACTGCTGCGGGGGCGCGGCGTACTGCTGGCCGGCGTCCGGCTGTTCGGGCGAGTACTGGCGCGGGCTGCCGTAGGTGGTGCCGTGCGGGGCGCCGCCCGACGGCGGCTGACCGGGCGCGGCCGGCGGGTACGGCGGGTAGCCCTCCGGCCCGGTCGGTGGCTGGGACATTCGTTCTTCCTCCACGTGTGCTGGTCCGGGGGCGTGCTCCGCCGGGCCGAGGGGGTGGGTCGGACGCTGACGGGGTCAGCAGATCTTGAAGCCGTCGCAGGCCACCTTGATGGGTACGGCGAGGCCGATCCCCTCGGCGTTACGGGCCTTGGCGGTGGCGATGCCGACGACCTGCTTGCTGCCGTTGATGACCGGGCCGCCGGAGTTGCCGGGATTGATCGGGGCGTCGAACTGGATGACCGGGCCCTCGCCGCCGCCGGCCTGACGGAAGGCGCTCACGACGCCGGTGGTGACGCTGTCCTCCAGGCCGAGCGGCGCGCCGACGACCACGATCTGCTGCCCGGACTTCACGGCGGCGGGCGCCGCGACCAGGCCGGTGAACTTGCCGTTGGTGCGCAGGTGGGCCACGTCGTTCGCCTCGTCGACCCGGACGATGGTCGCCGGGAAGCGCTGGTCGGTGCGCTCCAGGAAGACCTCGCGCTCGCCGGTCTGCCAGAGCGCGTCCACCACGTGGTAGTTGGTGAACAGGTTGGTGCCCCCGCCCGCGGCCGGCTTGCCGATCGCGAACGCGGTGCCGGTGGAGTTGCCGGCCCGGACCCGGAACACGCTGGGCAGCACGGCGCTGGCGACGGCCTCCGGGTTGAACGCGGCGCCGGCCTGCTTCTCCAGCGCCCCCGCCCGGGACTCCAGGCCGTCGAGCCGGGTGCTGTCGGCCGCCTGCCCCGCCGCCACCTTGCTGTCGGTGTCGCCCAGCCGGTTCGAGAGGCGGTTGATCTGGTACGCCTGCACGCCCGTCACCACGGCGAGCAGGCCGGCGAGCACGAGCGCGGCGACGGTGAGCCCGCGCCCCCTCGTCGCCGGGGCGGGGTACGGCTGGCCCGGTCCGGGACCCTGGGGGTGGCCCGGGGCGGCGACGCCCGACGGCACCGACCCGGACGCGGGGGGCCAGGCGGGCCCCGGCGGGTTCCCGGGCGGCGTCGACGGGCCCGGGATCGTGGACGGCGCGCCGCCCTGCCGCCAGCCACCGGCGGCGGGCGTGGCGGCCGGGGCGGGCGCGTTGGCCGGAGCCGCGCCCCACTGGCCCGGCTGTGCCGGCGGCGACCAGGCGGGCCGGGCGGGCGAGGGCTGCCCGGGGGCCCCCGGCGGCAGGTACGCGGGGGCGGCCGGCTCGATCCGGGGCGGCAGGGGCCCGGGACGAGCCGTCCCCGGCGGGAACCCGCCGTCGCCCGGTCCCGCCGGGCCCGTGTCCGCCGACCCGTAGCCAGCAGTCATTCGCCTTGCCCTCCCCGTAGACGCCCCGCTCCGTTCCGGGACCTGATGATGCCCTACCCGCGCAACGGCTCGATGGACCGTACCTGCGCCAACGGTCTTTGTCTTCCCCTATGTCCGGCTCCCGCGGGGACGCGTGGCGGTCGTCCCGTCGACACACACCGGACCGGCTTCACCCACCGCGTCGCGTCGCGCACTAGGGTTGTCAGGTGACCGACGAACCACCCCTGCGCCGTCGGCCCGCCGAAAGCCGTACGGGAAACGATGCGCCCCACCCGCCGTCGGCCCGACCGGAGCCGGAGGCCGCGGGGACCGAACCGACCGCCGACGGGCCCGTGCCGCTGACCGCTCCGCGCGAGGGCACACCCCAGCCGGCCGCCACGCCCGACGAGCTTGCCGAGGTCGTGGCCCGCTTCGCGGCGGGCAGCGGCCCCGTCGCCCTGGACGCCGAACGCGCCTCGGGCTACCGCTACAGCCAGCGCGCCTACCTGGTGCAGCTGCGCCGGGCCGGTTCCGGCACGGCGCTGATCGACCCGTTGCCGCTGCCCGACCTGAGCACCCTCGACACGGTGATCGGCGAGGCCGAGTGGGTGCTCCACGCGGCCAGCCAGGACCTGGCCTGCCTGGCCGAGCTGGGGCTGCGCCCGCGCCGGCTGTTCGACACCGAACTGGCCGCCCGGCTGGCCGGATTCGAGCGGGTCGGCCTGGCCGCGCTGACCGAGCAGCTACTCGGGTTCAGCCTGGAGAAGCACCACTCGGCAGCCGACTGGTCGAGCCGCCCGCTGCCGGAGTCCTGGCTGACCTACGCGGCGCTCGACGTGGAGATGCTGGTCGACCTGCGCGACGCGCTCGACGAGGAGCTGACCCGGCAGGGCAAGTCCGCGTGGGCGGCGGAGGAGTTCGCCGCGCTGGTGCGCACCGGGGCCCGCCCGCCGCGGGCACGCGCCGAGCCGTGGCGTCGCACGTCCGGCATCCACCGGGTGCGCGGGGCACGGGCCCAGGCCCGCGTCCGTTCCCTCTGGTACGCGCGGGACCAGATCGCCGCCCGGCGCGACGCCGCTCCCGGGCGGGTGCTGCCGGACTCGGCCATCGTCGCGGCGGCGGAGCTGGATCCGAAGGACGAGAAGACCCTGCTCACCCTGCCCGGCTTCGGCGGCCGCTCGGTGCGTCGACTGGCCCGCACCTGGCTGGCCGCGCTGGACGACGCGCGGCAGTTGCCCGACGACGCGCTGCCGGCCGCCCCGACGGTCGAGGGTCCCCCGCCGCCGCACCGCTGGGCCGAGCGGGACCCGGTGGCGGCGGCCCGGCTGGCCCGCTGCCGGGAGGTGGTGGTCCGCGTCGCCGGCGCGCACCAGCTGCCGCCCGAGAACCTGATCGCCCCCGACTCGATCCGCCGGCTGGCCTGGGTGCCCCCGGAGGAGGTCACGGAGGCGACGGTCGCCGAGACCCTCCGAGGCCTCAACGCCCGCGAATGGCAGATCACCCTCCTCCTCCCCGCCCTCGCCGAGGCCCTCACAGACCCACCCCCCACTCCCTGACCCTCCCTCCCCCCTTGATCATGGAGTTGTTGTCGCCCAACCCGGTGTGTCGGCACGACAACTCCATGATCAACGAGCCGGTCGCTGGCAAGGTGGTGTGGGGTGGGCCACACGGGGGCGGGTGCCGGCGATGGTTACTGGCGAGTAGCATCCGGGGGAACACGCCCGTGCCGGCGACCTTCGTTCCGTCCGTGGTGCCGCCCGTCGGCGCGGCGGCCGGATCGTGGTCGAAGAGGAGGCTCAAGTGCCCCGTGAAGTCCGGGATGTCGTCTTCGTCGACGGCGTCCGTACCCCGTTCGGCAAGGCGGGTGGCATGTACGCCAACACCCGCGCCGACGACCTGGTGATCCGCTGCATCCGCGAGCTGCTGCGCCGTAACCCGCAGCTGCCGCCGGAGCGGGTCGAGGAGGTCGCGATCGCCGCCACCACCCAGATCGGCGACCAGGGCCTGACCATCGGCCGGACCGCCGCCCTGCTGGCGGGCCTGCCCAAGACCGTCCCCGGCTTCGCGATCGACCGCATGTGCGCCGGCGCCATGACCGCGGTGACCACCGTCGCCAGCGGCATCGCCATGGGCGCCTACGACGTCGCCATCGCCGGCGGCGTCGAGCACATGGGCCGCCACCCGATGGGCGAGGGCGTCGACCCCAACCCGCGGATCGTCGCCGAGAAGCTGGTCGACCCGTCCGCGCTGGTCATGGGCGCGACCGCGGAGAACCTGCACGACCGGGTCCCGCACATCACCAAGGAGCGCACCGACGCGTTCGCGCTCGCCTCGCAGCAGAAGACCGCCAAGGCGTACGCCAACGGCAAGCTCCAGGACGACCTCGTGTCGGTGGCGGTCCGCGACGAGGAGAACGCCTGGGGCATGGCCACGGTCGACGAGGCCCCCCGGGACACCTCGCTGGAGAAGCTCGCCACCCTGAAGACCCCGTTCCGCCCGCACGGCAAGGTCACCGCCGGCAACGCGGCCGGCCTGAACGACGGCGCCACGGCCAGCCTGCTCGCCTCCGAGGACGTCGCCCGCGAGCTGGGCCTGCCGGTCGCCATGCGGCTGGTGTCGTTCGGCTTCGTCGGCGTCGAGCCCGAGGTGATGGGCGTCGGCCCGATCCCGTCGACCGAGAAGGCGCTGCGCCTCGCCGGCCTAACCATCGACGACATCGGCCTGTTCGAGCTGAACGAGGCGTTCGCCGTGCAGGTGCTCGCCTTCCTCGACCACTTCGGCATCGCCGACGACGACCCCCGGGTCAACCCGTGGGGCGGCGCGATCGCCATCGGTCACCCGCTCGCCTCCTCGGGCGTGCGGCTGATGACCCAGCTCGCCCGGCAGTTCGCCGAGCACCCCGAGGTCCGCTACGGCGTCACCGCCATGTGCATCGGCATCGGCATGGGCGGCACCGTGATCTGGGAGAACCCCCACTGGGAGGGTGGAGACAAGTGAGCGCGCTCGCCGCTACGAACGAGGTCGTCACCAGGGCGCTGCTGCGCCAGGTGAACGTACCGGGGCTGGACCGGCCGGCCGCCCTGATCACCCTCGACAACGGCTTCGACCACACCAAGCCGAACAGCTTCGGCCCGGGCGGCCTGACCAGCCTGGACGAGGCGATCACCGCCGCCCTCGCCGCGAACCCGGCGTTCGTCGCGGTCACCGGCAAGCCGTACGTCTTCTGCGTGGGCGCGGACATCACCAGCCTCCCGCAGCTCGCCGACCGCGAGCAGGCGCTGGAGATCGGCCGGCTCGGCCACCGGGTCTTCGCCCGGCTCAGGGACAGCGAGATCCCGACCTTCGCCTTCGTCAACGGCGCGGCGATGGGCGGCGGCCTGGAGCTGGCCCTGCACTGCCACTACCGGACGCTCTCCGGTGGCGCGGCGGCGCTGGCCCTGCCCGAGGTCTCGCTCGGCCTGATCCCCGGCTGGGGCGGCACCCAGCTGCTGCCGAACCTGATCGGCATCCCGGCGGCGACGCAGGTGATCATCCAGAACCCGCTGATGCAGAACAAGATGCTCAAGCCGAAGCAGGCCGCCGAGATGGGCATCGCGGACGTCCTGCTGGAGCCGGCGGACTTCCTGGAGCGGTCCCTGGAGTGGGCCGCCGGCGTGGTCCGGGGCGAGGTCACCGTGACCCGGCCCGAGGTCGACAAGGACATGTGGGCGGGCGTGCTCTACTTCGCCCGGCAGACCCTCGACGCGCGGCTGCACGGCGCGGTCCCGGCGGCGTACAAGGCGCTGGACCTGCTGGAGACGGCGAAGGACGCCGACTTCGCCACCGGCACCGCCGCCGAGGACGAGGCCCTCGCGGACCTGGTCTTCTCCGAGGAACTGCGCAGCGGCCTCTACGCCTTCGACCTGGTGCAGCGGCGGGCCAAGCGGCCGGCCGGCGCGCCGGACAAGGGCCTGGCCCGCCCGGTCACCAAGGTGGGCATCGTCGGCGCCGGCCTGATGGCCAGCCAGCTCGCCCTGCTCTTCGCCCGCCGCCTCCAGGTGCCGGTCGTCATGACCGACCTGGACCAGGCCCGCGTCGACAAGGGCGTCGGCTACGTGCACACCCAGATCGAGAAGGCCGTCAGCAAGGGCCGGATGGACAAGGGCACGGCCGCCAAGCTGTACGGCCTGGTCAGCGGCTCGGTCGACAAGGGCGTCTTCGCCGACGCCGACTTCGTCATCGAGGCCGTCTTCGAGGACCTGGGCGTCAAGAAGCAGGTCTGGGCGGAGCTGGAGAAGATCGTCAAGCCGGAGGCGGTGCTCGCCACCAACACCTCCAGCCTGTCGATCACCGCGATGGCCGAGGAGCTGGAGCACCCCGAGCGGGTGGTCGGCTTCCACTTCTTCAACCCGGTCGCGGTGCTGCCGCTGCTGGAGATCGTCCGGGGCGAGCGCACCGACGACGCCACGCTCGCCACCGCGTTCGCGGTCGGCAAGCAGCTGAAGAAGTCGAGCGTGCTGGTGAAGGACGCCCCGGCGTTCGTGGTCAACCGGCTGCTCACCCGGTTCCTGGGCGCCGTGTTCGCGGCCGTCGACGCCGGCACCCCGCTGGAGGTGGCGAACAGGGCGCTGGACCCGCTGGGCCTGCCGATGCGCCCGCTGGCCCTGCTCCAGCTCGTCGGGCCGGCCGTCGCGTACCACGTGGGCGGCACCCTGCACGCCGCGTTCCCGGACCGCTTCGGCGTCAGCGAGAACCTCAAGCGGATCGCCGACTCGGGCCAGCCGATCGTCGTCGACGACCAGATCAACGACGAGGTCGCCAAGCTGCTCGTGGTCGGCGACCAGCCGCTCACCGAGGAGCAGGTACGCCAGAACGCGCTCGACGCGCTGGCGCAGGAGATCCGGCTGATGCTCGACGAGGGCGTCGTCGCCGAGGCGCAGGACATCGACCTGTGCATGATCCTCGGCGCGGGTTGGCCGTTCCACCTGGGTGGCGTCACGCCGTACCTGGACCGGACCGGCACCTCCGAGCGGGTCACCGGCCGCCGGTTCCTGCCGCACGGGGTGGCCAGCCTGCCCGCCTGATCCGCACCGCCCCCCGCGTTCGCGGTGGTTGCCCCGTCCAGCTTGGATGGTGGTGGCCACCGCGATCGTCGTTGCGGCCGATGCGGTCGGGATCGGGACAGCGGTACCGTGCCGTGGCTGGCTACGATCACCCGTTCGCAGACTCGCCTGGAGCTGATCATGTCCCAACCGCCGGTCGATCCCTGGTCCGGGCAGCCGGAGCACGACACGCACTACGACTTCCACCCGCCGCGGCCGGACGGCTACCCGGCACCGCCCGACGGCGGCTGGACTCCCCCGCCCGGCGGCCAGCACCCGTCCGGCGGCCAGCCCTCGCCGGGCGCGGGGTGGCCCGCCACCCCGCACCCCGGTCCCGCGCCGACCCAGCCGTACCCCGGCCCGCCGCCGGCCCAGCCGCACCCCACCCAGCCCTACGGCGGCTACCCCGTCACGCCCCAGGCCGGCTTCCCCACCAGACCGTACGCGGGCTACGCGCCGCCGGCGCAGGGCGCGGGCCGGCCGGCGAGGCCCCACCAGCTGATGCTGACCCTGGGCCTGGTCGGGCTGCTGGTGCTCTGCATCGGCGGCGGCGGCATCGCCTACCTCGCCTACGAGGACGACCAGGGCGCCGACCCCCGGCCCACGCCGAGCGCGTCCCCGACCGCGGCGGCGTCGAGCGCCACCCCGAGCGCCGCCACGTCGTCCGAGGCCGCACCGTCACCGGAGTCCAGCGACCCCCCGCAGATCCGGGTCGTCACGCCGGAGACCCTCGCGGGCCGCCCGAAGAGCACCGAGCCGACCCTGCGCAAGGCCGCCGACGACATGGTCCGCGAGCTGCGTGCCTCGGTACGCGGCGAGACCGGCGTAGCCGGTGCCTTCTACGGCAGCGCCGACGAGCGGAACATGGTCATGGTGATCGCCGCCGCGAGCTTCGTGCTCAATCCCGAGCGGGAGCTCGACGACACGATCAAGGGCATCTCCAAGAACCTCGCCGTCACGAAGATGACCACCATCGCCCCGGGACCGCAGGGCGGCCTGGCCAAGTGCGGCGACGGCGAGTCCGCCGGCGTCCCCCTGGGCGTCTGCGCGTGGGCCGACCACGGCAGCGTCGGCATGATCGTGATGTTCTTCTCCTCCGCGGCCGCCTCGGCGGCGGAGTTCGTCGCCATCCGCGGCCAGATCGAGCAGAAGTACTGAGCCGTACGGCAGCGCGCGGGGACCCGCCCACGACGTGGACGGGCCCCCTCGCGTCAGCCCGCCGTGGCGGCCCGCTCGGCGGCGCTGCGCAGGACGCAGAACTCGTTGCCCTCCGGGTCGGCGAGCACCACCCAGCCCGAGCCGTCGGCGCGGCGCTGGTCGGCGACCTGGGTCGCACCGAGGGCCAGCAGGCGTGCCACCTCCTCGTCCCGGGTACGGTCCGCCGGCTCCAGGTCGAGGTGGAGGCGGTTCTTCACCGTCCTGCCCTCGGGCACCGCCACGAAGAGCACCTCCGGGCCACCCGGCGGCAGCAGCATGGCCTCCGGGTCGCCGGGGAAGTCGTCCGGCTGGCGGGGGCAGTCGAAGACCTGCGCCCAGAAGCCGGCAAGCGCGTACGTGTCGCGGCAGTCGATGCTGACGTTGTGGATCCGTGCGCTCACGGGTGTTCCTCCTCGATGGTCGTACCCGCCCACTCCGCCGCGCCGCGCAGGACGCAGAACTCGTTGCCCTCCGGGTCGGCGAGCACCACCCAGCCCGAGCCGTCGGCGCGCCGGCGGTCGCTCACCGGGACCGCACCGAGGCCGAGCACCCGCTCGACCTCCTGATCCCGGGTCCGGCCGGTCGGTCGCAGGCAGACGTGCACCCGGTTCTTGACCGTCCTGGCCTCGGGAACCCGCTGGAAGAAGACGTGCGGGGTGGTGTCGTCCGGGGGCAGCAGCACCGCCTCCGGATCGCCCGGGGCGTCGTCGGCGTGCCGGGCGTACCCGAGCACCGCCGACCAGAAGCCGGCGAGGGCGTAGGTGTCGTGGCAGTCGAAACTGATGTTCTGGATCCGTGGATACACGGGTTCCTCCGCTAGGGATGGAGGCGCCCCGCGTGCGTGGGAGTCAGCCGGCGAGACGGGGCGCGGAAGTCATGACGGTGGACATCGACGCACCCCCCTCCGATCCTCGTGCTGACGCCATGATCCTTCCACCGGGCCGGCGCCCGCCGCAACCCCCCGCAGCGCGAGCCGCACCCCCGCAGCGCGGGCCCTAACCCCCGCCGGCCCGTCAGCGGCGGGCCGCCGGCTCCTCGGCGGTGATCGCCGGTGCGGCCTCCGCCGCCGGCAGGGTCACCGTGACCTCCAACCCCCCGCCGGCCTGAGCGATCACCTTCACGGTGCCGCCGTGCGCGTCGCAGACCGCCCGGACGATGGAGAGCCCGAGACCGGAGCCGCGTGCGCCGGTACGCTCCCGGCCGCCGCGCCGGAACGGCTCGAACAGGCCGGGCACGTCGGCCTGGTCCACCTCGAAGCCGGTGTTGCCCACCACCAGCCACGACCGGCACCCGTCCGACCCCGTACGCACCCAGAGCCGGCCGTGCAGATGGTTGTAGCGGATCGCGTTCTCGATCAGGTTGCCCGCCAGCCGGTCGAGCAGCCCGGGATCGCCGACGACCGGCGCGGACTCCAGCGAGGTCTGCACCCGTAGCTTGATCCGCTCCACCTCCCGGCGTACCGCCGACAGGGCGTTGGCGGTGCCGGCGGCGAGGTCGCACTCGGTGCGCCGGCCCAGCCGGCGGCCCGCCTGGGCCTCGCTGCGGGCGAGCACCAGCAGGGCGTCGACCAGCCCGTTGGCCCGCTCGGAGGCGTCCCGGACCACCATGGCCATCCGGCGGTACTCGACCGTGTCCGCCTCGTCGTCGCTGAGCGTCACGTCGATCTCGGTGCGCATCACCGCGAGCGGGGTCCGCAGCTCGTGCGAGGCGTTCGCCACGAACCGCTTCTGCGCCTCGAACGCGGCGGCTATGCGGTCCAGCATCTCGTCGAAGGTCTCCGCCAGCTCCGCGACCTCGTCGTCGGCGCCCGAGTAGCCGATGCGCTGGTCCAGCGTCGTCTCGCCGAGCCGGCGGGCGGTGGCGGTGACCTGGTGCAGCGGGCGCAGCGCCCGCCCGGCGACCGCGTACGCGCCGGCCACCCCGACGACGCTGATCGCCAGCAGCGCCACCAGCCCCTTGACCAGCAGCTCCCCGCTGGCGGCGTCGACCAGCTGACGCTGCCACTGCGCGGCGTCCATCGACCGGCCGTCGGCCAGCACCACCGTGGTGCCGGGCAGCAGCTCGTCGGTCGGTCGCAGCGCGTCGCGGACCAGCAGCCAGGCCAGCAGCACCAGGATCGCGCCCGCGCCGACCAGCAGCACCCCGTTGAGCAGGGTCAACCGCAGCCGCAGCGTGGGCCGCAGCCGGGCCCGCCGGCTCGTGGCGTCGGCCCTCTTCCGCGACCGCCCAGCCTTCAGCGCCGGCTCACTCCTCGCGCTCACCGTGCCACCTTCGTTCGCGACTGCGGGGCTCGCAAGACCGGCTCGCTCCTCGCGCTCATGCCGGCGTCTCCGCCGTGCGGTAACCCGCGCCGACCACCGTCTCGATCAACGGCGGGTCGCCGAGCTTCTTGCGCAGCGTCATCACGGTGACCCGGACGATCGTCGTGAACGGGTCCGTGTTGGCGTCCCAGACCCGTTCCAGCAGCTCCTCGCTGGAGACCACCGCGCCGCGCGCCTTGAGCAGCTCGCAGAGCACGCCGAACTCCTTGTTGGTCAGGTCGACCGGCTGGCCGCCCCGGGTCGCCACCCGGCGGGCCGGGTCGAGGACCAGGTCGGCGAGTTCGAGCACCGGCGGCGCGGCCGGGGTGGCCCGGCGGCCGAGGGCCTGCACCCGGGCCACCAGCTCGTCGAAGGCGAACGGCTTCGGCAGGTAGTCGTCGGCCCCGAGCTGCAACCCCTCCACCCGGTCGGCGACGGTGCCGCTGGCCGTCAGCATCAGCACCCGGGTCAGGGTGCCGGAGGCGGCCAGCTCCGCGCAGATCTGGTCGCCGTGCACGCCGGGCAGGTCCCGGTCCAGCACCACCACGTCGTACCGGGTGACGAACGCCATCTCGTGGCCGCTGTCGCCGTCGTAGGCGACGTCCACCGCCATGCCCCGCTTGCGCAGCCCCCGCGCGATCGCGTCGGCGAGGTTGCGCTCGTCCTCGACCACCAGTACCCGCATCCCGGCCTCCTCGCGCCCCTGACCACTGACAACCTAGTGGCGGTAGCCAAACCGGTCCGCACCCGCCGTCCCCGGCCCACCCCGTTGCAGAAAACCTTCGTCGTACGCGATGCTCTCGGCACCAAGCTTCGTGCGACGGACGGGGAGACGCATGACCGACGCGGCGCCGACGATCCGGCGGGACGTCACCTACCGGGGCTTCCGCCTCCCCGACGACGCCGCGCTGGGCGAGACGTCCGGGCTGCGCGCGGGCGGGCGCGGCCTCGAACTGGCCGACCCTGCCGACCGGCTCGAACACACCGACGCCGACGGCCGCACCCGCCGGTACGCAGCCGGCAGCTGGACGTCCCCGCCGGTGCCGGTCGGCTTCGCCGTACGCGACGTGGTGCCCTCGTGGACCGGCGACACCCCCGGCGACTGCTGGCTGCGCGTGGAGCTGCGCGGCTGGCACGACGACGCCCCGGCCACCGGGTGGTACGTCCTCGCCGACTGGGCCGCCGACGACCACGCGCTCCGCCGGACGACCGTGCCGGGGCAGCGCGACGCCGACGCCCGGGTGGACACCGACACCCTGCTGGTGACGGACGCGACGGTCACCGGCTGGCAGGTGCGGGTGACCCTGCTCCGGCCGGAGGACGCCGACGCGACCCCGGTGCTGCGCGCGGTCGGGGCGGTCGCCGCCGGCCCCCGCCCGACGGCGACGACCGGACCGTCCCGCCCGGCCAGGGAGGACGCCCCGCCCACGGGCTGGGGCACCGTGCTGGACGTGCCGCGCTACTCGCAGCGGCTGCACGCCGGCAGCCACCCGCAGTGGGGCGGCGGCGGAGACTCCTGGTGCAGCCCCACCTGCACCTCGATGGTGCTGGCCTTCTGGGGTGCCGCCCCGGCCCCGACCCGGTACGCGTGGGTGGCCCCGGCCGGCCCCCGCCCGGTGGTCGTGCACGCCGCACGGCACTGCTACGACCACGCCTACGCCGGGGCCGGCAACTGGGCGTTCAACACCGCGTACGCGGGCCTGCACGGCGTGGACGCCTTCGTCACCCGACTGCGCTCGCTGACCGAGGCGGAGGCGTTCGTGGCCGCCGGCATCCCGCTGATCGTCTCCGCCGCGTTCACCGCCGGTCAGGTGCCCGGGCTGGACTACGACACCGCCGGGCACCTGATGGTGCTGGTGGGCTTCACCGACACGGGTGCTCCGGTGCTCAACGACCCGTACGCGCCGGACGACGACGCGGTGCGCCGGATCGTCGACCGGGACCGCTTCGAGGCCGCCTGGCAGGGCGGCAGCGGCGGGGTGGCGTACGTGCTCCGGCCGCCCGGCGTGCCGCTGCCCCCGGCGCCGGAGCAGCCCAACTGGTGACCCCGGCGCCGCAGCCGGCACACCGTGCCGGAGGGCGGGCTCAGCCGGGATAGCGCCAGACGCCCAGCTCGCCGGTGCGCAGCCGGCACACCACCGTGTCGGCCCGGCTGCGGCAGTTGCCGGAGGCCTCCCGGAGCACGTCCAGCACCCCGGCCCGACCGGCGGCGACGTCCAGCTCGGCCACCACCAGCCCGCCGCCGGCGACGGTCGGCCGCACGGTCAGGAGCCGCTCGTCGGGATACCAGGGCAGCAGCTGCCAGCTGCCCAGGTCGGCCACCTGCCGACCGGTCGCCGCGTCGAGCACGCCCAACCGGTCCCCGAGGGGCCCGGGCGCGACCGCCAGGAGCCGGTCGCCCCGGGTCGCCAGCACCCCGAACCACCGCTCGCCGGTCCACCGCTGCGCGCCGGTCGCCGGGTCGAGCGCGACGAACCTGTTCCCTCCGGGCGCGCACAGCAGCTCGCCGCACTCGTTGACGTGCTCCACCATGGGCACGCGCGCCTCCCACCGCCGCCGCAGCCCGTCCAGCCCGTAGGCGGTCACCACGCCCTGCGGCGGCCGGACGACCAGCAGCAGGTCGTGCGCCACCACCGCGTGCCCGGACGCCTCGCCGAGGCCCAGGTCCGCCGCGTGCACCAGCGCGCCGGAGCGGGGGTCGCGCACCTCGACACGGCCCGTGGCGGGGGCCAGCACGATCCGCTCGACGCGCCCGCCGCGCAGGGTGTACGTCGCGGCCTCGGGCGGCGTCGGCACCGACCACAGCGCCCTGCCGGAGGCCGGATCCACCGACCGTACGGTGCCGCCCTGCGCCCCGCCGGTCTGCATCAGCAGGATCCCGGTCGGGTCGGACCAGGGATGGCCGGGCTGCCGCCAGCGTTCGCGGCCGGTCCCGTCGTCGAGGGCCACCGTCTGCCCGTCGTCCTGGTCCCCGGTGATGGAGAACAGCACCGTCCCCGGCCCCGTCTGGACATGCCAGAACCGGCCCGCCGCCACGAGCCGGGTACGCCAGAGCGGGTCGGGCGGGCCGGCCTCGGCCGGCGCGCGTTCGGGCAGGGCGTACGCGCGCACCTCGACGGTCCCCTGGGGCTCTCCCTCGGCCGGTTCGACGACGTAGAGCCGGTCGCCGTGCGGGAACGCCTCCGCCCCGAGGCGGGCCGGAACGACGAGCGCGACCCGTGCCGACACCGGCGCGGCCGCCGCCACGGTGGCCAGGAGGAACGCGAGCGCCAGCGCGACCCGCAGCGGACTGCCGACGGCGCGGGGCGGGCGGGGCGGCGGCGCCTCCCGCTCCGGCTCGTCGCGCACCTCGCCGAGGTCGATGACCGTCACGTGCCGTCCTCCCCGTCACACCGTGGCCTCCGGCGGGCCGGCAAATCGGCCGTGGGGGCACCGGCCCGGCAAAAGCGACGCCGCCGCGCCTGTACGATGGCGCGTCGTGGCTGTGCCGGTGGTAGACCCCTCGCTGAACTCCGTCTCCGAGCCCGTCGCGGCCGAGCCGACGCGCCGGCCGCGGCGTAGGCCCTCCCGCGCCGACGTACTGGCCATCGGAGCCTATGTCCTGCTCGGCGTTCTCGTGTGCCTGAACTACTGGGCGGACGTGCACAACCGGGTGTCGTCGCACCTGCCCACCGACCACAGCTGGTTCGAGTGGCTCTTCTCGCACGGCGCCTACTCGGTGCGGCACCTGGAGAACCCGCTGTTCACCGAGCGGCAGAACGCCCCGGACGGGGTGAACATGATGGCGAACACCTCGCTGCTCGGGGTGACGCTGCCGCTGGCGCCGCTGACCATGCTCCTCGGCCCGCAGGTCATGTACGCGCTCTACCTGGGCGGCGCGCTGGCCGCGACCGCCGGCACGTCGTACTGGATGCTGTCGCGGCACCTGGTGCGCTCCCGCGCGGCGGCCTTCGTCGGCGGCGCGTTCCTCGGCTTCGCCCCGGGCATCGTGCACCACGCCAACGGCCAGCCCAACTTCGTGTCGAACTTCCTGCTGCCGCTGATCGTGGTGCGGGTGCTCCGGCTCGGCGAGCCCGGCCGGTGGCGGCGCAACGGCATCGTGCTCGGCCTGCTGGTGGCGTACCAGATCTTCATCAACGAGGAGATGCTGCTGCTCACCGCGTTGGCCTGCCTGGTCGTCGTGCTCGCGTACGCGATCATGCGCCCGGGGCGGACGCGGGCGGTGGCCGGCACCTTCGCCGCCGCGCTCGGCGTCGGCGGCGGGTTGGCGCTGCTGCTGACGGCCTACCCGATCTGGTTCCAGTTCAACGGCCCGCAGTCCTACCGAGGGTTGCAGGGCGGGGTGTTCCACAGCTGGGGCGAGGACCTGGCCGCCTTCGTCACCTTCGCGCGGGACACCGTGGCCGGCGACGAGGCCGTGGAGAAGACCATCGGGCTCACCGAGCAGAACACCTGGTTCGGCTGGCCGCTGGTGCTGCTGTCGGTGGTGGCCCTGGCGCTGCTGGTCCGCCGCTCGCTCGCCGCCCGGATCCTCGCCGTGCTGGTGGTGGTCTTCACGGTGGCCTCGATCGGCCCGAAGGTGCGGATCAACGGCGTGGAGACGGAGACGGACGGTCCCTGGGCCTACGTCTCCGACGACCTGCCGCTGGTCGAGATGATGATGCCGACCCGGCTGGCCCTGGTGGCGGCGGCGGCGCTCGGCGTGCTGCTCGCCCTGGCCTGGGACACCGTCGCCCGCAGTGGCCGCCCGCCGGTGCCGGCCCCCCGCGCCGGTGCCGACGGCGACGACAGCGCGGCCGGTGCCGACGCCGCCGGGCCGCGGCGGCGCTGGCTGCGCCCGGTCGGGTACGCGGCCGTCGCGCTCGCCGTGCTGCCGCTGTTCCCGCGCCCGCTGCCGGCGCAGCCCGTCGAGCCGCCGCCGCACTTCATCACCGCCGGCGGCTGGCGCCCGTACGTGCCGGACGGCCGGACGCTGGTGCCGGTGCCGATCCCGAGCAACGTGCACGGCCTGCCCACGCTGCGCTGGAGCGCCCTGACGCAGCACGCGTTCCCGATCCCGGGCGGCTACTTCATCGGGCCGAACGAGCGGGGCGAGGGCGTCTTCGGCGCGCCGAACCGGCCGACCAGCACCCTGATCTACTCCACGATGGACTCCAACGCCGTCCCCGCGCTGACGGAGGAGAACCGTCGCCAGGCCGTCGAGGACCTGCGCTTCTGGCGGGCGTCCGTGGTCGTCCTCGGCGCGCATCCCCGCGAGGCGGTCCTGCGTGAGCTGATGACCGCGCTGATCGGCCCGCCGCAGCGCGTGGACGACGTGTGGCTCTGGGACGTCCGCCCGATCGTCGGCTGAGCCGGGTCGTCAGCCCACCAGCGGGCGGACGTCCCACACGTGGGCGCCGGCCACCTCCCGGCCCGGGCCGAGCAGCGCGTCGACCGTACGGCGCACCGGGTGGCCGTGGTGCAGGCCACCCTGGACCACCAGGGCGGCGCGCCAGTGGCGCAGGTCCTCGACCGCCTGCCGGCGGTGCTCGTCGGTGATCACCGGCACCTCGCCGGTCTCGGCGACCCGGCGCAGCAGCGCGGCGGTGGGGCGGTCCGGGGCGCCCCACCGGGCGGTCGGATCGTCGGCGGCCCGGGGGCCGATGAAGTAGCCGCCCGGAGCCGGGAAGGCCAGCCCGGTGCGGGCCGACCAGAGCATCGCCGGGCTGACCCCGGCGCCGGTCACCGGCGGCACCGGGACCAGGGTCCGACCCGGCGGCACGTGGGCCCGCCAGCCGCCCTCGGCCACGAACGCCGGCACGGGCCAGGCCGGCACGGTCCGGATCGGGGTGGGGATCAGCGGCAGCAGCGCGGCGGCCACCGCCCCGCCCCAGAGCAGCCGCACCGGCACGGCACCCACCCGGGCCTCGGCCCCGGCCTCGGGGCGCAGCCGGCCCACCCCGGCCTCAGGGCGCAGCCGGTCCAGGGAGAGGGCGAGCAGGATGCCCAGCACCGGGACGCAGACCAGCGGGAAGCGCGCCGGCACCGCGTGGTCGAGCAGCGGCAGCTCGGCGACCAGCCGGTACGGCCCGGGGATGCCGGTGGAGGTGCCGTCCAGGCGGACCTGCTCGCCCAGCGAGAGCAGCGCGAAGAGCAGCCCGCAGGCGGCCAACGCGCGCACCAGCGGCCGGCGCCACAGCCAGATCACGATCACCACGGCGAGCACCAGCAGCCCGGGGCCGAAGAAGGAGTTCTCCTCGGTGGGGTTCGGCGCGAGCAGGCCGGGCAGGTGGTCGTCGCCGAGCACCGTCTGCCGTGCCGAGGCGGTGAAGGACGCGGCGTCGAGCTGGTAGCCGTACGCGTGGAAGGGCATCCCCCGGTAGTGGCCGGGGCCGAAGAACTGGAACCACAGCGGGTACGCCAGCAGCGGCAGCGCGACCGCCACCCCGATCGCGAGCCGGCCCAGCAGCACCGGTGCCAGCCGGCGTGCCGTCGCCCGATCGGCCGCCGCGTACGCCAACGCGAAGGTGCCGGCGGCGAGGACCAGGAAGAACGCCACCTCCTCGCCGAGGAAGACCTGGTACGCCACCAGCAGCCCGAGCAGCGTGCCGTGCCGCCGCACCCGGCGCGGGTCGGGGTGGAACACCAGCGCCAGGATCATCGGCACGAGGAACTGCGCCGCCATGTGCAGGTGCGCCCCGGCCTGCGCGACCATGCCGGGGGCGAAGCCGCAGAAGAGCCCGCCGACGGCCGCCGCGGCCCGGGAGTCGACCAGCCGGTGGCGCAGCAGCGCGTACCAGGCGGTCGCGGTGCCGGCGAGGCAGCAGACCACGGCCACCAGGAACGCGACCTGCGAGCCGAAGAGCAGGGTGACCGGCGTCAGCGGCACCCCCAGGCCCAGTACGGAGGTGTTGGCCATCAGGTTCACCCCGTCCGGGGCGTTCAGCTCCGCGCTGTACAGCGGGTTCTCCAGGCGGGTCACCGCCCGGGCCGCGCGGGCCAGCATCCACTCGAAGAGGATCTGGTCGCCGGCCTGGTGGAACAGCCGCCCGGGGCGGCCCCACTGGCCGACGGTCAGCAGCACCGCCAGGGCGAGGTAGCCGGCGACGACCAGCGCGTCCGGCGCGCGTACCGGCAGCCGGCGGGACCGCCGGGCGGGTGTCGCCTCGGCGGTGCCGGTCGCCGCCGGGGCGGCCATCAGGTCGGTCGGTCCGTCAGCGCCCGGACGTCCCAGACCCAGACGTCCAGCTCCCGGCGGCCGGGGCCGACCAGCTGCTCGACGGTGCGCCGCAGCTGCTCGGAGTGGTGCTGGCCGACCGGGAGCACGAGGATGGCCGCCCGCCAGTGCCGCAGCTCGTCGAGGGAACGGCGGCGCTGCCGGTCGTCCAGCTTCGGGATGCGGCCGGTCGAGGCGACGTCCTCCAGCAGCTGCCCGACGCCGCTGGGCCGGCCGCCGAAGCGGCCGGGGTCGCCGGTGTTGCCGTTGCGCGGCGCCAGGAAGTAGCCGCCGGGGATCTTGAAGTCGAGGTTGGTGGAGGCGGCCCAGCGCATGCCGTGGGTGTGTCCCATGTTCGGCACCGGGATCGGCACCAGGGTCTGGTCCGCACCGACGTAGCCGCGCCACCGGTCGGCGGTGATGAAGTCCGGCACCGGCGGGCGGGAGGTCACCTTCAGCGGCATCGGCGCGATCGGCAGCAGCGCGAGGACGAGGCCGGCCACGGTGAGCGTACGCAGCGTCCGCCGCTCCAGCGGCAGCGCCCGGGAGCGCTCGACGGCCAGCGCCAGCAGGATGCCCACCACCACGCTGGTGATCAGGCCGAAGCGGGTGGGCACCACCGCGTCGAGCAGCGGCAGCCGGACCAGCCACTCCCAGGGCCCGGTGAACAGCTCGCGGTCCCACCAGGACACCCGCTCACCGAGGGAGAGCACCGCGAAGAACGCCCCGGTCGCGGCGAGCGCCCGCACGAGCATCTCCCGGCGCAGCCAGGCCACGATGCCGACGGCGATCAGGGCGAGGCTCCAGCCGAAGAAGGCGTTCTCCTCGGAGTAGTTCGGCGCGAGGTTGACGTTGGCGCGTTCGTCGCCGCCGATCGTCGGCGAGCCGGGCGCGAAGAAGGCCGCGATGTCGTTGCCGTAGTCGCGGACCGCGTCGCTCAGGCCGTGGTACGCCATCGGCCCCGCGAACTGGACGTAGAGCGGGTACGCCAGCAGCGACCCGGCGAGCACGGTGCAGATCGCGAGGGCCTTGGCCAGGGGCCGCCAGGCCGTCGACCAGAGCGCGGGCCGCTGGGCGAGCACGGCGAGCAGGAAGACCCCGCAGGCGAGCGCCGTGAAGAGCAGGATCTCCTCGTTGATGAACGCCTGGGCGGTGACCATCAGGGCGAGCAGCACGCCGTCGCGCCACGGTCGCCGGGACCGGGTGATGACCAGCACCCGCCAGACGATGAACGGCAGCAGGAACTGCGAGATGATGTTGGGATGCCAGTTGGCGTGCGACAGCATCGCCGGCGAGAACCCGCAGAACCAGCCGCCGACGGCCGCCGCCAGCGGGCTGCGCACGACGTGCCGGGAGAGCACGAAGTACCAGGCCGAGGCGGTGCCGGCGAGCGCGAGCGTGACCAGCACCACGAAGGTCACGGCCGGCCCGAAGAGCAGCGTCACCGGCACCATCGGGATGCCCAGCGCGAGGATGGCCGTGTTGGCCATCAGGTTGACCCCGTCGGGGTAGTTGAACTGCTCGGTGAAGAACGGGAACTCGCCGTGCAGCACGACGCGTACCGAGTGGGCGAGGAAGAACTGCACCTGGGCGGGGTCGCTGCTGTAGAGCGAGGCCACCCGGCCGGCCGGGTCCACCCAGATCTGGCTGGTCACCCACACCGCGGCGAGCAGGAACAGGCCGAAGACCGTGAGGTCCTGCCGCCGCCGGCCCCACCGTCGGGGCCGGGCCGCGACGTCCGCCCCGCCGGCCTCGCCGGAGGGGGCGGCGGCGTCGGTCGTCGCGGCGGCCACGCCGGGATCGGCGTCGCGGGCGGCCCCGACCGGCGTACGGTCACCGGGGCCCACGGGCGGCGCCACGGGTTCGGACGCGGGGGCCTCGGCGGCGTCGGATTCCGACCAGGATTCGGCGCGGGTCTCGGCAGGCGTCACAGTCGGCGGAGTCTACCCGAGCGGGACATTCACCCTGAAACCACGGCACTGTCCTCTGTGGTTCGTGTCGGGCAGGGGCCCCGACCTGCGCGCGGACGGCCGGCGAGGTGGCGCGTCCCGGTGATCCGACATCTCGTACTATGGCGCTTTCCGTTGAACGACGGCTGAGGCGATCGAGGGGGCGTACAGGTGGCTCCAGTCCGCCGGCGCGGCATCACGGCCACCGCACTGCTGACCCTGCTGCTCACCGCGACGGCCTGCGGTCCGGTGGCCGACCGGCAGCCGGGCGACCTGCGGGCCGGCTACGACAGCCTGGACGGCGACCTCACGGTCTGGCCGCCACGCGGCACGCTCGCGGGCGACGACACCGTCCGGTCGGCCGTGACCGGGGCGGTACGCGACTGGCGTTCACCGGCCGACGACCGGGTGCACCTGCCCACGTCCGGAATCCTCTGGTCCGGCGAGGTCGACGGCGCGCCGCTGGCGCTGGTGGCCGCCGACGTGCCCGGCGAGAGCGCCTCCTGGCTGCTCCAGGTCACCGCCGAGGGCGGCCGGTACGCGGTCACCCGCGCCGCCGAGTACACGGACCCCGGCTACCTCGTCTACTCCGACGTGCTGCCCGTGCACACCTCCGACGGGCGGCGCTACCTCACGTCGGGCCGGGTGCAGCGGCTGCTCGGGCCGGACGGGCGCGCCCTGCGGGACACCGACGGCCTCACCGAGCCGGTGAACGTGCCGGCCTGCCGGGCGGTGCCGGTGACCGCCACGCTCAAGGCCACCCGGGCGCTGCCCCGGGGCCGGGCCGCCGACCGGCTGCTGGACCTCGGCACCGGCACCACCGACCCGCGCTACCCGCTCGTACGCGACGAGAGCGGCTCCGGCAAGCGGGCCCTCACCGGCCTGGACACCTGCGTGCTCGCCGGCGAGGAGGGCCCGTTCGGCAGCCTCCCCCGGCGCATCGGCGACCGGGACGCGCCGCGCTCGGTGCCGTCGTCGTGGCCGATGACCAAGCTGACCGTACGCACCCTGGGCGAGGTCGCCCTCGGCGGCGGCGAGCCGGCGGAGCTGGAGCAGCTGACCTGGGAGACGGCCGACGGCACGATGAGCGCCGTGGTCTACCGGCCCGCCGACGGGGGCGCCCCGGTGGTCTCCCCCGCCGACCGGTCCCACCCGTTGCAGACGTACAAGCTGCCGGTGCCGGGTCAGCCGCTGGCCGTGCTGAGCTGGCGGCCGACCGCCGACAGCTCGCTGGCGACGCCGCCGGACACGCTGCGGCTGGTGGACCGGCCGGGGCTGGTCGTGGTGCCGATGCCGACCCGCTCGGAGACGTTCAGCCTCGCCGAGGCGGAGAAGACGCACTACCGCTCGCTCGGCAGCCGCTGAACCGGCACGCGAAACGCCGACGGCGGGCGTCCCGGTCGCCCGGGGCACCCGCCGTCGGCGGTCGGCAGCTCAGTTCTGCGCGGTCGCGTCGTCGGCGGTGATCACCGGCTCGACCGGCTCGACGTCCAGCCGGGAGATCCAGCCGGTGACGTCGCGGGCCACGTCCTGCGCGGTCAGGCCGAGGTCGGCGAGGATCTGGGCGCGGGTGCCGTGCGGGTGCCAGTCGGCCGGTACGCCCAGGTCCTTCAGCGGCACCCGGACGTCGGCGTCCCGCATCGCCTGGGCGAGGGCGTCGCCGACGCCACCGACGCGGACGCCGTCCTCGACGGTGACCACGAGCCGGTGCCCGGCGGCCAGCTCGACCAGCTCGGCCGGGACCGGGCGGACCCAGCGGGGGTCGACCACGGTGACCCCGAAGCCCTGCCCGGCGACCCGGGTGGCGACCTCCATGCCGAGGTGCCCGAACGAGCCGACCGCGACCAGCAGCACGTCCTTGCGCGCCGACTCGGCCAGCACGTCGACCGTGCCGACGCGGCGCACGGCCGGCAGGTCGGCGGCGACGGTGCCGGTCGGGAAGCGGACGATGGTCGGGCCGTCGTCGACGGCCACCGCCTCGCGCAGCTCCTCGCGCAGGGTGGCGGCGTCGCGGGGCGCGGCGATCCGCAGGCCCGGCACGACCCCGAAGACGGACATGTCCCACATGCCGTAGTGGCTGGGCCCGTCCGGGCCGGTGATGCCCGCCCGGTCCAGTACGAACGTCACCGGCAGCCGGTGCATGGCCACGTCCAGCAGGACCTGGTCGAAGGCGCGGTTGAGGAACGTCGCGTAGACCGCCACCACGGGGTGCAGCCCGCCGAGCGCCAGGCCGGCGGCCGAGGTGGCCGCGTGCTGCTCGGCGATGCCCACGTCGTAGACCCGGTCGGGGTGCTTGCGGGCCAGCTTGGCGATGCCGGTCGGCTCGGCCATCGCGGCGGTGATGCCCACCACGTCGGGCCGCTCGTCGGCGATCGCGACCAGCTCGTCGGCGAAGACGTGGGTCCACTTCACCGACGGGGCGGCGACCAGCTTGCCGGTCTCGATGTCGAAGGCGCTGCCCGGGCCGTGCAGGCAGTCGGCCTCGTCCTCCTCGGCCGGGCGGTAGCCGTAGCCCTTGCGGGTGACGGCGTGCACGATCACCGGGCCGCCGAAGTTCTTCGCCGCCCGCAGCGCCGACTCGACCGCGGCCACGTCGTGCCCGTCGACCGGGCCGACGTACTTGATGCCGAGGTCCTCGAACATGGCCTGTGGGGCGACCGCGTCCTTGATGCCCCGCTTGACCGCGTGCAGCACCTCGTACATCGGCCTGCCGACCAGCGGCGTCGAGCCGAGCGCCTCCTTGACGGTGTCGAGGACCTTCTCGTAGCCGGGGTTGAGCCGCAGCGAGGAGAGGTGGTCGGCGAGGCCGCCGATGGTCGGCGCGTAGGACCGGCCGTTGTCGTTGACCACGATCACCAGCGGGTTGCGGGCGGTGGCGATGTTGTTGAGCGCCTCCCAGCACATGCCGCCGGTGAGCGCGCCGTCGCCCACCACGGCGACCACGCTGCGCTGCTCGCCCCGCAGGGCGTACGCCTTGGCCAGGCCGTCGGCGTAGGACAGGGCGGTGGAGGCGTGCGAGTTCTCGATGAGGTCGTGCTCGCTCTCGGCCTGGCTCGGGTAGCCGGAGAGGCCGCCGCGCTGGCGCAGCCGGTCGAAGCCGGCCTGCCGGCCGGTGAGGATCTTGTGCACGTACGCCTGGTGGCCGGTGTCGAACAGGAGCCGGTCGCGCGGGGAGTCGAAGACCCGGTGCATGGCCAGGGTGAGCTCCACCACGCCCAGGTTGGGACCGACGTGCCCGCCGGTGCGCGAGACCTTGGCGATCAGGAAGTCCCGGATCTCGGCGGCGAGGACGTCCAACTCCTCGGCGGACATCCGCTTGACGTCCTGCGGACCCCGGACGGTGGCCAGCAGCCCGGTGTGGTGGACCGTGCCCTCTTCAACGCTCATGACGCAAGAGTCTATCGGCCGTCCGGTACTCCGCAGCCTGGCCCGGACGCCCGCCCACCCGCCGGGGGCGCTGAGCGCCAGGTCAGGTGTCGGATGGATCGCGGGCACCCGGGGCGGTCAGGCCACGATCCGCAGCCGCCGGGGCGCCGCCACGGACGGGACGCCCCGGTACGCCGGGCCGGAGGGGGTCCAGGAGCCCAGCACGCTGGCCCGGGCGGCGCCGGTCACCGAGGGCAGCGCGCCGGGCAGCCCGTGCCAGGAGAGCCAGCCCAGCAGCGCGAACGCGTACGCCTCCTTGGCCTGCGCGGGCACCCCCAGCTCGTCGGTGGTACGCAGCCGCCAGCGCCCCGCCCCGAGGGCGGCCAGCCGGTCGGTCAGCGTCGGGTTGCGCACGCCGCCGCCGGCCGCGACCACCTCCGTCACGCCGTGCCGGTCGCACTCGGCGGCCACCACCCGGGCGGTCAGCTCGGTCAGGGTGGCGAGCACGTCGTCGGCCGGCACCGCCTCGCCGAGGGCGGCCAGCCGGGCGTCCAGGTAGTCGGCGTGGAACAGCTCCTTGCCGGTCGACTTGGGCGGCGGCGCCGCGTAATACGGCTCGGCGAGCAGCAGCTCCAGCAGGCCGGGGTGCACCCGACCGGCCGCCGCGCGGGCGCCGTCGAGGTCGCAGGGGCGGTCGAGGAACCGCCGGGCCGCCGCGTCGAGCAGCGCGTTGGCGGGCCCGACGTCGTACCCGAGCACCGGCGCGCCCGGCGCGAGGACCGTGAGGTTGGCGATGCCGCCCAGGTTGAGCGCGGCGCGCGGGGCCGCGCCGTCGGCCGGGTCGAGCAGCAGCGCGTCGAACGCCGGGACCAGGGGCGCGCCCTGCCCGCCGGCGGCGACGTCCGCCGAGCGCAGGTCGCTGAGCACGGGTACGCCGACGCGGGCGGCCACCCGGGCCACCGCGCCCAGTTGCAGGGTGCCCCGGGCGCGCCCGCCGTCGACCCAGTGGAAGACCGTCTGCCCGGGCGAGACCACCGCGTCGACCGCGCCGCCGGCCAGCTCGACGCCGAGCGCCGCCGCCTCGGCGAAGACCTCGCCGAGGCGGTTGTCCAGCCGACAGACCGCCTCGATCGTGGTGCTCCCGGGCGGCAGCAGCGCTCCGATGCCGGCGCGCAGCCCGTCGTCGTAGTCCAGGCCGCGCTGGCCCAGCGGGCGCAGCAGCAGCGTGTCGCCGTCGAGGGTGAACTCGGCGGCGGCCACGTCCACCCCGTCGTAGGAGGTCCCCGACATCAGCCCGACGATCTTCATCGCGCCAGGCTAGCGGGCGGCTCCGTCGGGCGGCAGGAGCAGGCCGACCAGCTCGACGTGCTGGGTCATCGGGAACAGGTCGAAGCCGCGCAGCGCGGCCAGCCGCCAGCCCTGCTGCGCGAAGGTGCGCACGTCGCGGGCGAAGGCGGCCGGGTCGCAGGCCACGTACGCGACCGCGCGCGGCCCGGCGGCCACCACGTCGCGCACCACCCGGGCGCCCGCACCGGAGCGCGGCGGGTCGAGCACCACCACGTCGACCGGCCCGGTGATCCGGCGGCGGGCCAGCGCGGTCTCCACCCGGGCCGGTACGACCTCCACCCCGGCCAGGTCGCGCAGGTTCTCGCGGGCGGCGGCGACGCCCTGCGCCGCCGACTCGACCAGGGTGACGCGGCCCGTCTCGCCCACCCGACCGGCGAGCGCGGCGGCGAAGAGCCCCGCCCCGCCGTAGAGGTCCCAGGCCCGCTCCCCCGGACGCGGGTCGACCAGCTCCAGCACGGCGTCGACGAGGGTGTCGGCGGCGGCCGGGTGGACCTGCCAGAACGACGACACCGGCAGCGTCCACTCCCGGCCCGCCGCCACCTCGCGCACGCGTTCCGGGCCGCTCACCGGGTGGGGCACCCCGTCGGCGACGGCGGTCACCGCCACGTCCCCGCCGGTGGAGGCGACCGTCTCGACGGTGTCCGCGTCCGGCCAGCGCGCCCCGGTCGGGGCCAGCACGGGCAGCTCCCGGATCGCCGGGTGGGCGATCAGGCAGCGGTCGATCGGGACCACCTCGTGCGAGCGGTGCTTGAGCAGGCCGGCCCGGCCCGCCCCGTCGACGGCGTAACGGACCCGGGAGCGCCAGCCGAGCGGCCCGCCGGGCAGCGCCTCGACCCGCACGCCGAGGGCGTCCAGCTCGGCGTCGGTGAGCCCACCGAGGCGGGTGAGCTGCTCGCGCACCACCGCGACCTTCCAGTCGAGCTGCGCGGCCGGGGCGACGTGCTGAAGGTCGCACCCGCCGCAGCGACCCGGCTTCGCGTACGGGCAGGGCTGCTCGACCCGGTCCGGGGAGGCCTCGAGCACGCTCACCGCGTCGGCCCGGACGAACCCCTTGTGCACCTCGGTCACCTCGGCGACCACCCGCTCGCCGGGCAGCGCGTGCCGGACGAAGACGACCTGCCCGTGCACCCGCGCGACGCAGTGCCCGCCCGGCGCGACCGCCCCGACGGTCACCTCGACCCGCTCGGCCTCCTCCAGCCCCCGGCCGTCCTCCTGCGGACTCACCGCTCACCCCCACCACTCGGGCCGCCCTCGCCGGGCGGCGCGGACACGACGGGCGGGACGCTCGGCGGCAGGGTGCCGCGCGGCGCGACCCGGGGACCGCGCGCCGGGCCCCGGGTCAGGGTGGCGTCCAGCCGGTCCAGATCCTTGCCGGCGGTCGAGGCGAGCTGCCACGGCACGCTGGTCACCATCACCCCCGGTTCGAAGAGCAGCCGACCCTTCAGGCGCAGCGCGCTCTGGTTGTGCAGCAGGTTCTCCCACCAGCGCCCCACCACGTACTCCGGGATGAAGACCGTGACCACGTCGCGCGGCGACTCCCGGCGCAGCCCGGCCACGTAGTTCAGGATGGGACGGGTGATCTCCCGGTACGGGGAGTCGACGACGGTCAGCGGCACGGGCAGGTCCCGCCGCTCCCAGTCCGCCTGCAGGTCCCGGGTGTCCTTGTCGTCGACGTTCACGGTCACCGCGGTCAGCGTGTCGGGCCGGGTGGCCCGGGCGTACGCGACGGCCCGCAGGGTCGGCTTGTGCAGCTTGCTGACCAGCACGACGGCGTGGTTGCGGGCCGGCAGCACGGCGCGGCCCTCGTCCGGCGGGGTCAGCTCCGCGGCGACCCGGTCGTAGTGCCGGCGGATGGCCAGCATCAGCGCGTAAATCATCGCCATCGCGGCGATGGCGATCCACGCGCCGAGCAGGAACTTGGTGACGAGCACGATGACCAGCACCGCGCCGGTCATCGCCATGCCGAAGGTGTTGATCGCCCGGGAGCGGAGCATCCGCCGCCGCGCCTGCGGGTCCCGCGCGGTCTTCAGATGCCGGTTCCAGTGCCGGATCATGCCGGCCTGGGAGAGCGTGAACGAGACGAACACGCCGACGATGTAGAGCTGGATGAGCCGGGTCACCTCGGCCTGGAAGCCGACGATCAACACGATCGCGGCGACGGCCAGGAAGACGATGCCGTTGGAGAAGGCCAGCCGGTCGCCGCGGGTGTGCAGTTGCCGGGGCAGGTAGCGGTCCTGGGCGAGGATCGAGCCGAGCACCGGGAAGCCGTTGAACGCGGTGTTCGCGGCCAGGAAGAGGATCAGCGCGGTGACGCCGGCGACCACGAAGAGCAGCACCGAGCCGGAGCCGAAGACCGTCTCGCCGAGCTGGGTGGTGACGGTCTTCTGCACGTACCCGTCGGGGCCGGAGATGATCTGGAGCTTCGGGTCCTCCACGAACTGCAGGCCGGTGAGCCGGGACAGCCAGATGATGCCGACCAGCATGGCCACCGAGATGGTGCCGAGCAGCAGCAGCGTGGTGGCCGCGTTGCGGCTCTTCGGGGCCTTGAACGCCGGCACCCCGTTGGAGATCGCCTCCACGCCCGTCAGCGCCGCGCAGCCGGAGGAGAAGGTGCGCAGCAGCAGGAAGACCAGGGCGAAGCCGGTGACGCTGTGCTCGGCCTGGATCTCCAGGCCGGCGCTGGGCGCGCGCAGGTCGTGGCCGAGCACGAAGACCCGCACCAGGCCGGTGAGCAGCATCCCGACGATCACGATGATGAAGCCGTAGGTGGGGATGGCGAAGGCCGTGCCGGACTCCCGCAGGCCGCGCAGGTTGACCGCGGTGAGCAGCACCACCGCGGTGACGGCGATCAGCACCTTGTGGGTGGCCACGAACGGCACCACCGAGCCCAGGTTCGCCACCCCGGAGGAGACCGAGACGGCGACCGTGAGCACGTAGTCGACCAGCAGCGCGCTGGCCACCGCGACGCCCGCCCGGGGGCCGAGGTTGACCGTGGCCACCTCGTAGTCGCCGCCGCCGGAGGGGTAGGCGTGCACGTTCTGCCGATAGCTGGCGACGACGGTGAGCATCACCACCACGACGGCCAGGGCGATCCACGGCGAGAAGAAGTACGCCGAGGCGCCGGCGATGGAGAGCGTCAGCAGGATCTCGTCGGGCGCGTACGCGACGCTGGAGAGCGCGTCGGAGGCGAACACGGGAAGCGCGATGCGCTTGGGCAGAAGCGTGTGCTTGAGCCGGTCGGACCGGAACGGTCGACCGAGCAGCAGCCGCTTCAGCAGCGAGGTGGGTCTGGCCACAACCGCCAAGCGTACGACCACGCTGGTGGGCGTCGCGGGGTGGTCGATCGCGACCGCGCGGGCGGGCGGAGTACCGTCGGTCCGCGCCCGCGCCGGGAACGTGGCAGGCTCGCAGACGGCACGTTCACCGGCCGGGCGTTGCGCACCTTGAGGAGGGACGCGGTGCATGTCGTGATCATGGGTTGTGGCCGCGTCGGCTCGACCCTCGCCTACAGCCTGGAGTCCCGGGGGCACTCGGTCGCGGTCATCGACCAGGACGCCGACGCCTTCCGCCGCCTCGGCCCCGACTTCGCGGGGATCACCGTCACCGGTGCCGGCTTCGACGGGGAGGTGCTCCGGCAGGCCGGCATCGAGCGGGCGGACGCCTTCGCGGCCGTCTCCAGCGGTGACAACTCCAACATCATCTCGGCCCGGCTCGCCCGGGAGACGTTCGGCGTGTCCCGGGTGGCGGCGCGGATCTACGACCAGCGCCGCGCGCAGGTCTACGAGCGCCTCGGCATCCCCACCGTGGCCACCGTCCGGTGGACCGCCGACCGGATGCTGCGGCACCTGGTGCCGGAGGGCAACGTGGAGATCTTCCGCGACCCGACGAGCACGGTGTCGATCGTCGAGGTGCCCGTGCACAAGGACTGGGTCAGCCGGCCGGTACGCGCCCTCGAGGGGGCGACCGGGGCCCGGGTGGCGTACCTGATCCGCTTCGGCATCGGCACGCTGCCCACCCCGTCCAGCGTCGTCCAGGAGGGCGACCAGGTCTTCATGCTGGTCACCGACGACATCGCGGCGACGGTCACGTCGGTGGCGGCGGCGCCGCCGGAAGGAGGGCTGTGAGCATGCGCATCGCCATCGCCGGTGCGGGCAACGTGGGCCGCTCGATCGCCCAGGAACTGATCGACAACGGCCACCAGGTGATGCTCATCGAGCGCCAGCCCCGGATGCTGCGGCCCGACCGGGTGCCGGCCGCCGACTGGGTGCTGGCCGACGCGTGCGAGCTGGCCAGCCTGGAGGAGGCCGACATCGCCGGCTGCGACGTGGTGGTCGCGGCCACCGGGGACGACAAGGTCAACCTGGTGGTCTCGCTGCTGGCCAAGACCGAGTTCGCGGTGCCCCGGGTGGTGGCCCGGGTCAACCGGGCCGAGAACGAGTGGCTCTTCACCGAGCAGTGGGGCGTCGACGTCGCGGTGAGCAAGCCGCGGGTGATGGCGGCCCTGGTCGAGGAGGCGGTCACCGTCGGCGACCTGGTCCGGCTGATGACCTTCCGGCAGGGCGAGGCGAACCTGGTGGAGATCACCCTGCCACCGGCCGCCCCGTACGTCGGGGAGCCGCTGCGCGCGGTCCCGCTGCCCCGCGACTCGGCGCTGGTGGCGATCCTGCGCGGCAGGCGGGTGCTGGTGCCCACCCCGGACGATTCGCTGGAGGCCGGCGACGAGCTGATCTTCGTGTGCACGGCGGAGGTCGAGGACGCCGTCCGCACGGTGATGCTCGGGGCGGACAGCGTCGAGCGCACCCGTGGGCAGCGCTGAGGCGGCGGCTCAGCCGCCGGGCAGCGCCTCCGGCTCCGACTCCCGGGTCACCCGCCGGACCGTCCAGACCGTGATCAGCAGCAGCAGCACGTACGGCGGGTAGCCCAGCACCAGCCGCGCCACGCCGAGGGCCGTGTCCTGGTGGGCGAGGTAGAGCCCGGCCTGCACGCCCACCTTCGCCAGCCACACCACGCCCCAGAGCACGGTGAGCCCCGTGAAGGTCCGGACGAGGCGCGGGTCGTCGCGCCACTCCGAGCGGCCCTTGGCCACCAGCACCGACCAGATCCACCCCACGAGCGGCTGACGGACCGCCGCCGAGACGAGCAGGGCCAGCCCGTAGCCGATGCCGTAGAGGATGCCGGGGAGGTAGAAGTCCCGCTCGTCGCCGGTACGCCAGGCGATCGCGGCGCCGACGGCGATGCCGAAGAGCCCGTTGACCGCGTGCCGCACCGGCCGGCGCTGCGCCAGCCGCAGACCGGCGATCACGAGCGCCACCGCCACCGACGCGATCACGGCGGGCCGCAGCTCGCCGATGATGTTGGCCAGCACGAAGACGACCACCGGGATGCTGGACTCGACCAGCCCCCGCCAGCCGCCGAGCTGGTCGGCCATCTGCTCGGCGAGGGTGGGCAGCGGCTCCTCGCCCTGCGGGTCGCTCTCCGGCTGTGCCGCCCGGTGCTGTCCCGTCGTCATCGCACGCCTTCCGTCCGCCGCGGCCACCGGGTCACTTCGGCGGTTCCAGCTCGTAGTACGGGTTGTAGATCACCTTACGGTCGTCGCGCACGGCCACCCGCCCGCGCGCGGTCAGGTGCCGGCCGGGCTCGATCCCGGCGATGTGCCGCCGGCCCAGCCAGACCAGGGTGACCACGTCGCTGCCGTCGTAGAGGTCCGCCTCCAGCGTGGGCAGGTTGGTCCGCGGGGTGTAGACCACCGTGCGCAGCCGGCCGGCCACGGAGACCACCTGGCCCCGCGTGCACTGCCCGGCCGGGACACCGCCGTGCTCGGCGCTCTCCCGGCGCAGCTCCTGCGCCTCGATCTCCGCCTCGCTCGCGGTGAGCCGTCGCAGCATCCGGCGCAGCGAACCCCGGCCCTCGTCGGTCGACATGACCTCCGCGTCACCCTCTCCACGCTGGCCGACACGTCGCCGGCACCCGGGCGGGCTCCGGCGACGCCGGAACCGTCCCGCCAGCGTACGCCGACGGGGCCGGTCCCGGCGCGTCGTGCCGGACGGTCAGGCCTCGCGGGGCGCGGGCGCGGGGTTGCCGTCGGCCGCCGCCTGCTCACCCGCCTGGTCGGTGACGTCGCGGGGCAGCCGCAGCGGCAGCGGCTCGCGCACCGGCTTGGCCTCCTGGCCCCGGTCGACCACGAGGCCGTCGAGGCACTCCGCGAGCGGGCCGGCGGCGCCCGGATCGGTGGCCGCGTCGCCCTGGTAGACGCCGCGGACCATCCAGCGCGGCCCGTCGATGCCGACGAACCGCAGGTCGGTCAGCCCGTCCGGGGTACGCACCCGGGCGCGCAGCTCGGTGCCGTACTCGCCCTGGACCTCCTGGGCGGCGGCGCCGTCGTTGAACAGTGACTGGCGGATCTCCTCACGCACCTCGTCCCAGATGCCCTCGGAGCGCGGCGCGGCGAAGACGCCGAGCTGGAGCGCGTTCGAGCCGTGCACGAGCACGACCTGCTGGATCACGCCCTCCGGGTCGGCCTGCACCCGCACCTCGACGTCACGCACCGCCGGGATGTGCAGGCTGCCCAGGTCGAGCCGCTGCACCCCCTCGGGCGCCTCCGAGAGGTCGTACGGGCCGCGGGCCGGGGCCGACTCCTCGTGGGAGTCGAGGACCTCGGTCGTCCGCTCGTCGCGGGCGTGCCGTGCGGCACTGTCCCGCTTCCGGGAGAAGATCACTGCGCCAACCCTCCGCTGTTCGTGCTCACCCTGCCACCTCTTCCGTCCGGCCGCCTGCCCGGTCCCGCTCTTCCCGTCGCGCGTCCGGCACGTCCGGCGCCCGCCGTGCGTCCGGGGTCGTGCCCTGCCCGCCACCCGTGGGGGACGACGCCAGGCCGGCGTGGCCGCCCGTGGAGCCGTGCCCGCCGCTGCCGCGCCGGGACTCCGGCAGCTCGGTCGCCGGCCGGAAGTCCGCCCGCGCCACCCGCTGCACGACGAGCTGCGCGATGCGGTCGCCACGGGAGATCTTCGCCGGTGTCTCCCGATCATGGTTGATCAGGTTGACCAGGATCTCACCCCGGTAGCCGGCGTCGACCGTACCGGGCGCGTTGAGCACCGTCACGCCGAGTCTGGTCGCGAGCCCCGAACGGGGGTGGACGAGGCCCACGTACCCCTCCGGCAACGCGATCGCCACGCCGGTCGGGACCAGGGCCCGGCCGCCGGGTGGCAGCTCGACGTCCGCCGCCGCCACCAGGTCTGCCCCGGCGTCACCGGGATGGGCGTACGCCGGCAGCGGCAGCTCGGGGTCGAGCTGCCGTACGGGCACGGGTACGACGTCGGTCACGGTTCCCCTCTTCCGTCCGTCCTGTTGGGGTGTCCCTGCCATCCTGCCGGTTCCGTCGGGCTTCGTGCGCCGTACCCTGGCAGGAGTGAGCCTGTCACCATCCTCGCCCTCCCCGGCGCCGGCCGCCGCGAGCCCCCCGCAGTACGCCGAGCGGCTCACTCTGCCCTGGTGGCTGTGGCTGGGCGGGCTGGGCGCGGCGGCGCTGCTCGCCCTGGAGGTCTGGATGGGCGCGCCCGGCGTGCGCGCCTGGCTGCCGTTCGTGGTGCTGCTGCCGGCGACCGTCGCCGGCCTGGTCTGGCTCGGCCGGATCAGGATCGCCGTACGCGACGGCGAACTGCGGGTGGACGACGCCCGGCTGCCGGTCCGGTTCGTCGCCGACGTCGTCCCGTTGGACGCCGCCGGCCGGCGTGAGGTGCTCGGGGTCGGCGCCGACCCGCTGGCGTTCGTGGTGCAGCGGCCGTGGGTCCCCGGCGCCGTCCAGGTGGTCCTCGACGACCCGGCCGACCCCACCCCGTTCTGGGTGGTCAGCACCCGCCGCCCGGTCGAGCTGGCCGAGGCGCTCCTCGCCGCCCGCGACGCCGCCCGGCCCTGAACCCGCCGCGACGCCTCGGTGGTGCCGGGGCCGCCCGTGCCTGAGTCGTCCCGGCCGCTGTCGGACCTGCTCCCGGCCGGTCAGTCGGCGCCGGGGAGGGCCGGCGGGCCGCCCGGCAGGGCCTTGGACCGGCGACGCAGGTCGCTGCGGAGCTGGTCCGCCATCGTCCGGGTGGCCCGGCGGTTGAGGTAGCTGGCCACCGCCGCCCCGGTGAGGAAGGGGCCGAGGGTGGTCAGGTTGCGGCCGAAGCGCTTGAGCAGGGTGTCGCGCAGTTCCTTGCGCGCGGCGGTACCCAGCACGGCGCCCACCCCGACGCCGGGCATCATCGGGTTGATCCCCCGCTGCCCGGCCCAGGACTGCACCAGCGCGACCGCCCGCTGGGTGCCGCCGGTCGGCACCGGCGCCCCGTAGACCTCGTGCAGTTCGCCGATCAGCTTCAGCTCCACGGCCACCACGGCGACCGTCTCGGCCGCCAGCAGGACCGGAGCGGAGAGCAGGGTCGGGGCGACCGCCCACTCGACCGCCGCCACTCCTCCGCCGGCGGCGCCGATCCCGGCGGTCGTCCGCGCGGCGTTGCGCACCAGCCGCTCGGCCAGCTCCTCGCCGTCCAGGCCGTCGAAGTGCCGACGCAGGGTGGCCAGGTCGCGTACGGGCACGTGGGGGGCGATCTCGGCGACCGTGTCGACCATCCAGCGCACCGCGCTCTTCGGCTTGAACAGATCGGTCAGCCCACGCGCGCGCGCCTGTCCGACGAGTCGGCCGAGCAGTTGCCGCCGGCGGGCCGGCTCGACGTCGTCGGCGGTCAGCGCCGCGACGGTGGCGCCCAGCTCGTCCGCGCCGGACGCGGACGCGACGTCGGCGTGGTCACCGCCTGCGGGCGCGGTATCGGCGTGGTCACCGCCTGCGGGCACGGTGTCGGCGTGGTCACCGCGTGCGGGCACGGTGTCGGCGTGGTCGCCCCGCGCACCGGGGTCGCCCACGACGCCGGCGCGGGGCGGGTCGGTGCCCCGCACGCCGCCGGACTCGCTCCGCTCGCTCATGCCCGACCTCCCGAATGGACCGACGTCGACCTGACGGTCACCCGTCAACGAGTCAAGCAGGTCCCCGGGAGTACCGCACGGCGACTCGATCAGCGGCGGCCCCGGCGAGGGAGCCGCCGCTGGTGCGGACGCACGATGTCAGACGCACTCGCGGCAGATGAGCTCGCCGTTGCGTTCCACCGCCAACTGGCTGCGGTGGTGCACGAGGAAGCAGCGGGCGCACCGGAACTCGTCCTGCTGCATCGGCAGCACCTTGACCGTCAGTTCCTCGTCCGCCAGGTCGGCGCCGGGCAGCTCGAAGCTCTCGGCCACCTCGGCCTCGTCGACGTCCACGGCGCCCGACTGTGAGTCGACGCGTCGGGCCTTGAGCTCTTCCAGGCTGTCCTCGCCGAGGTCGACCTCGTCGCGACGCGGGGCGTCGTAGTCGGTGGCCATCGGTTTCACTCTCCCATATCGATGTTGTCGCTTCCGGTTGTAACGCCGGACGACGCTGTTTCGGTTCCGCTGGCCGGCCACCACTTGTGTCGGTCACCCGACCCGAAGACAGCACGGACGGAGGCATCCCCAAGGAACACCCGGCGAGCGCGGAACATACCCCCCCTTTGGGCGAGGCATGTATACCGCCCTCGTGGCTGAGATGTACGCCCCCGCACGCGAAGTTGTTCCCAATGTGACTCAGGCGACACGAAGATAGGGGTAGTACTACCCGGTTCCCGGATGGCGCGCCGGCATGTCCGGCTGTTTCCACGCGACGGCCGGACAACCGTTAACCTCAGCGGCGTACTCGACGGCCGGCGGGGCGGCCCGTCCACCCGGCGGCCGCCACCACCCACCACTGTCCGGGGAGCACCCTGATGAGCTTTGCGCGAGTGCGAGCACTCGTTGTCGTCGGCCTGCTGGCGGTGCTGGCCCTCGTCTTCGTGGTCGTCGCGCTGGTCCGCGACACCCAGAGCAGCGCCGGCCTCGCCGGCGGCTGCCCCGAGGGCTGGCCGCTGGCCGACGTGACCCTGCGGGAACCCAAGGACGTCAAGATCAACGTGCTGAACGGCACGGACCGGATCGGCCTGGCCACGTCCATCGCCGACGACTTCCGCAACCGGAAGTTCCAGGTGAAGAAGTTCGGCGACGAGAAGAAGCAGATCGACGACATCGCGGTCCTGCGCTACGGCCCCAAGGGGGTGGGCTCGGCGCACCTGCTGCGGGCCTACTTCCTCGACAACGCCGAGTACGACTACGACGCCAAGCGCACCGACGACGTCGTCGACGTGGTGCTCGGCAGCGGCTTCCAGCAGCTCGCCACCACCACCGAGGTCAACCAGTCCCTGGGCGACCTCGGCGCGCCGGTCGCGCCGGCCGGCTCCTGCCCGATGCCGCAGGACGACTGACCGCGCCGCGCCCCCGGTTCCCGCCGGGGGCGCGGCACCGGCCGTCAGGGACCGCCCGAGGCGTCCAGGTCGGCGAGGCGGTCGTGCAGCGGCTTGAACAGCGCCGACGGCGCGGCGATCACCAGGTCCGGGCCGGCCGGCAGTCCGCCCAGCCCGGCGACCAGCAGCCCGGCCTCGGTCGCGACCAGGGCGCCGGCGGCCTGGTCCCAGGCGGCGAGCCCCTTCTCGTAGTAGGCGTCCACCCGCCCCTCCGCCGCGAGGCAGAGGTCCAGCGCGGCGGCGCCGAAGCGGCGGATGTCGCGAATGTGCGGGATCAGCTCGGCGACCACCCGGGCCTGGTGGGCCCGGCGCCCGGGGTCGTAGCCGAACCCCGTGGCGACCAGCGCCTGGCCGAGGTCGGTCTCCGTGGAGCAGCGCAGCCGCTCGCCGGCACGCCAGGCGCCCCCGCCGACGGTGGCCGTCCACTCCTCGCCGGTGCTGACGTTGCGCACCACCCCGGCGACCACCTGGCCGTCGACCTCGGCGGCGAGCGACACCGCGCAGTGCGGGATCCCGTAGAGGTAGTTGACGGTGCCGTCGATGGGGTCCACGATCCAGCGGACCCCGCCCGGGCCGACCGGGCCGGTCTCGCCCGCCCCGTACTCCTCGCCGAGGACGGCGTCGCCCGGCCGCAGCCGGCGCAGCGCGTCGATCACCTGCCGCTCGACCGCCCGGTCGGCGGCGGTCACCACGTCCGTGACCGTGCTCTTGGTGGCGGCCACCGAGACGCCCTCGACCCGCATCCGGTGCGCGGTCGCGGCCGCGTCGCGGGCCACGTCGACCGCAATCTCCAGCAGTTCCGACGGCGTCGAGCGATCCATCGTTCGTCCCCTTCCCACACGGCCGGGGTGTTCCGGGCCACGCGCGGTACCATCCTTACAAAGTCCACATCTGCGTCGAATCGGCGGCCCCCGCCGCCGGTCCGCCGTGCGGCGACGGATGATCGCCGCAGACGGCGTTACAATTCACCCCTGCCCACGCTGCGACGGACCGCCAACGACCGGCCGGCCCGGGACACGGGGGTCCCTCAACCACATCGCCCGGCAAGGTGCCCCGCTCTGCGTCGGACGACCCGGCCGTGCTCGCTCTTCGCCTCCGGAAGGTCATTCGTGACAGAACCCCGCCAGACCGGCGCCGACGTTCGCTCGCTCACCGACACTCTGATCGCCCACGCGCAGAGCGCCGGTGGTCAGCTCACGTCGGCTCAGCTCGCGCGCACCGTCGAGTCCGCCGAGGTGACTCCGGCCCAGGCCAAGAAGATCCTGCGGGCGCTCTCCGAGGCGGGAGTGACCGTGGTGGTGGACGGCTCGGCGAGCACCCGCCGCCGCGTCGCCGCCGCTCGATCGGCCACCCCGGCGTCCCGGGCCACCACCGCCAAGACCACCAAGAAGGCCGTCGCGCCCGCCCCGAAGCAGGCGCCCGCCGCCGCCGAGGCCCCGGCGCCCGCCCCACGCAAGGCCGCCCCCCGCAAGGCCGCCGGCACCACCGCCGAGGTGGCCGCCAAGGCCGCCGCGCCGGCGAAGGCGACCAAGTCGACCCGGGCCACCAAGGCGACGGTCGCGGCTGCCGGCGCCAAGCCGACCAAGGCCGGCGGCAAGGCCAAGGGCGAGGGCGAAGGCGACATCGACCCGGAGGAGCTGGCCGCCGAGATCGAGGACGTGGTCGTCGAGGAGCCCGCGGAGCTGACCCGGGCCGCCGAGACCGACGCCGCCAACTCGGCCAGCGACAACGACTTCGAGTGGGACGACGAGGAGTCGGAGGCGCTCAAGCAGGCCCGCCGCGACGCGGAGCTGACCGCCTCCGCCGACTCCGTCCGGGCGTACCTCAAGCAGATCGGCAAGGTCCCGCTACTCAACGCCGAGCAGGAGGTGGAGCTGGCCAAGCGGATCGAGGCCGGGCTCTACGCCGCCGAGCGGCTGCGCGCGTCCGAGGAGGGCGAGGAGAAGCTCACCCGCGAGATGCAGCGGGACCTGGGCTGGATCTCGCGCGACGGCGAGCGCGCCAAGAACCACCTGCTGGAGGCCAACCTCCGGCTGGTCGTCTCGCTGGCCAAGCGCTACACCGGCCGCGGCATGGCCTTCCTCGACCTGATCCAGGAGGGCAACCTCGGCCTGATCCGCGCGGTCGAGAAGTTCGACTACACCAAGGGCTACAAGTTCTCCACGTACGCCACCTGGTGGATCCGGCAGGCGATCACCCGCGCGATGGCCGACCAGGCCCGCACCATCCGCATCCCGGTGCACATGGTCGAGGTCATCAACAAGCTCGGCCGCATCCAGCGCGAGCTGCTCCAGGACCTGGGCCGCGAGCCCACCCCGGAGGAGCTCGCCAAGGAGATGGACATCACACCGGAGAAGGTGCTGGAGATCCAGCAGTACGCCCGGGAGCCCATCTCGCTGGACCAGACCATCGGTGACGAGGGCGACAGCCAGCTCGGCGACTTCATCGAGGACTCGGAGGCCGTGGTCGCGGTCGACGCGGTCTCGTTCTCGCTCCTGCAGGACCAGCTCCAGCAGGTGCTCCAGACGTTGTCCGAGCGTGAGGCGGGCGTGGTACGCCTGCGCTTCGGCCTGACCGACGGCCAGCCGCGCACGCTGGACGAGATCGGCCAGGTCTACGGGGTGACCCGGGAGCGCATCCGGCAGATCGAGTCCAAGACGATGTCCAAGCTGCGCCACCCGTCGCGTTCGCAGGTGCTGCGCGACTACCTGGACTGATCGCGATCGTCAACCGAACGTGTCGTTTTGATCACCTGGCGTGCAACGTCGGAAGGTGACCGTCCGGTTGCACGATTGTGATCGTTGACGTGGCACCCTTGGTGCACGGCACACTGTCCGTGCCATGTGTGACCTCGGTCCCCCGCGGGCACACAGGGAAGGCAGCGCCGGGACAGGGTGTTGCACGATAGGTGAGCAACGACCGAAGAGATTGTTCATCGGTGACGACCAGAGGAGGAAGGCGATGACCCCGACCCTCACGCCGCCGCCCGAGACGGTGGCTCCCCCAGCCGCCGATGAACGGTGCGACCGCTGCAATGCTGCCGGCAAGCTCCGGATCACTCTGGCGGGTGGGAGCGAGTTGGTGTTCTGTGGGCACCACGCGAACAAGTACGCGGAGGATCTCGTGAAGATCACCGTACGATTCGCGACGGACCCGGAGTTCAGCTGGCGTGGCGCCGATCTGATGGCGAACTGAGAGATTCCGCGGATCCACGACATAGCCGGCCGGAGGCCCCCGCAAGGGGCCTCCGGCCGGCTTTTCGCGTCCTTCGGGCCGATGGCGTCCCTACGAGCTGGCAGCGTCCCTAGGACCGGGCGGCGTCCCGTCGACCGGCGGCCTCCCCGGGGCCGAACGCGTTCCTGGCCGTTGGCCCCCTCAGGCCGGACGGCGGCCCTCCGACCGGAGGCGGCGCTCTCACGGAAGGCGTCCGACGTGCCGGCGGCGGTGATCCGGCCGCCGTCAGAGGGTCTGGACGGTGGCGATGCGTTCCTCGAGCTGCTCGATGGTGGCCTGGGCGCTCGGCGGGCCGCCGCAGAGGCGGCGCAGCTCCGCGTGGATCTTCCCGTGCGGCTGCCCCGTGCGGTGGTGCCGGGCGGCCACGAGGGCGTTCAGCTGGCGGCGTAGGGCGACCCGACGCTGGGCGGCACTCATCGGTACCGGCGGCGCCGTGGGGGCCTCAGCGGCCGCCTCAGCGGGCCGGGTGGCCCGGCGCCGCTGGGCGGCGAGCTGCTCCTGCTGGCGCTTGGTGAGCAGCAGGGCCACCTGGTCGGCGGTGAGCAGCCCGGGCAGGCCGAGGTATTCCTCCTCCTCGGGGGTGCCGGCCTGGGCGGCGGTGCCGAACGAGGCGCCGTCGAAGATCACCTGGTCCAGCTCGGCCGTCGCGGAGAGCGCGGCGAACCGCTTCTCCAGCTCGCCGCTGGCCTGGTCGTCGCGCTGGGCGCGCTCCAGCAGGTCGTCGTCGAAGCCCTCACGGTCCTTGGGCTTGCCGAGGACGTGGTCCCGCTCGGCCTCCATCTCGCTGGCCAGCCCGAGCAGGTGCGGCACGCTGGGCAGGAAGACCGAGGCGGTCTCGCCGGGGCGGCGGGCGCGGACGAACCGGCCGATCGCCTGCGCGAAGTAGAGCGGGGTGCTGGCGCTGGTCGCGTAGACGCCGACGGCCAGCCGGGGGATGTCCACGCCCTCGGAGACCATCCGGACCGCCACCAGCCAGCGCTGCTCGGACGCCGCGAACGTCGCGATCCGCGCCGAGGCGCCCACGTCGTCGGAGAGCACCACCGCCGCGCGCTCGCCCGTGACCTGCTCGATGAGCTTCGCGTACGAGCGGGCGGTCTGCTGGTCGCTGGCGATGATCAGCCCGCCGGCGTCGGGCATCCCCGCGTTGCGCAGGACGGTCAGCCGGGCGTCGGCGGCCCGCAGCACCTGCGGCATCCAGTCGCCCGCCGGGTCCAGGGCCGTACGCCACGCCTGCGCCACGAGGTCCTGGGTCATCGGCTCGCCGAGGCGCGCCGCCAGCTCGTCCCCGGCGTTGGTGCGCCACCGGGTCTCCCCCGAGTACGCCAGGAAGAGCACGGGCCGTACGACGCCGTCGCGCAGCGCGTCGGCGTAGCCGTAGACCGAGTCGGCGCGCGAGCGCAGCAGGCCGTCGCCGCCCCGCTCGTAGCTGACGAACGGGATCGGGTTGTCGTCGGAGCGGAACGGCGTCCCGGTCAGCATCAACCGGCGCTCGGCGCCCTCGAAGGCCGCCTTCACCCCGTCGCCCCAGGAGCGGCTGTCCCCCGCGTGGTGGATCTCGTCGAGGACGACCAGGGTGCGCCGGGTGAGGGTGCGCCGCTTGTGCACCTGGGGTGCCATGCCGACCTGCGCGTACGTGACGACGGCGCCGTGGAAGTCGGCGGAGGAGTGCAGGTCGGCGTTGCGGAACGCGGCGTCGAGCTGGATGCCGACCCGGGCCGCCGCCTGTGCCCACTGGGTCTTCAGGTGCTCGGTCGGCGCCACCACGGTCACCGCCTCGACGGTGCCGTCGGCGAGCAGCTCGGCGGCGATCCGCAGGGCGAAGGTGGTCTTTCCGGCGCCCGGGGTGGCGACCGCCGTGAAGTCGGGGTCCCGCCGGCGCAGGTACTCCACGAGTGCCTTGCGCTGCCACGCACGCAGTGCCGGAAACGTCTCGATCGCCGGCATCCGGGCCGCCACGGGAAGCTCCTCTCCGACCGCCTGACGGCGGACCCCGGGCGAGGGCCACGGGTACCGCCGCCCATGAAAACGCCTCCGCGCAGGTGGTGCCGCGAAGGCCGACTCAGCATAACCAGCGCGGCCCGCCCGACCCAGCCGACACCACGCTGGTCACATCCGTCACCGGAGTCAGGGGCGGTTGCCGGGGGTCCCCGTACGCGGGGGACGCAGGGTGGCCACCGGCGCCGACCAGCGCCGTCGCAGCGCCACCAGGCGCAGCAGGAAGACCACGACCGCCGCCGCGGTCAGCCAGACGGCGTTGGCGTGCCCGAGCGCGTCCAGCAGGGCCACGAGGATCGAGCCGACGAGCGCGGCGACGGCGTAGATCTCCCGCCGCAGCACCACCGGGATCTCGGCGGTGAGCAGGTCGCGGCCGAGGCCGCCGCCGATCGCGGTGAGCATGCCGATCACGCAGGCCCCCACCGCCGGCACCTGGGCGTCGAGGGCCTTGACCGTGCCGGTGACGGTGAACAGCGCCAGCCCGGCCGCGTCGAGCACCAGCACGGTGGTGCGCAGCCGGGCGAACTGGGGATGCAGCCAGAAGACGGCGGCGGCGGTGACGGCGGCCGTCGCGGCGTACCGCCAGTCGCCGAAGGCCAGCGGCGGCGCCTCGTCGATCGCCAGGTCACGGAAGATCCCGCCGCCGAGCGCGGCCACGAAGCCGACGAAGACGACGCCGAAGAGGTCGAGCCGTTTGGCCACCGCCGCGGAGGCCCCGGAGGCGGCAAAGACCGCCACCCCGGTGAGGTCGGCGAGGAGCAGGGCGGTGGAGGTGGTCACCGGCGAAGGTTACGTGCGCGACCCGGAGGGTCGCCCACGTTCACTCGCCCCAGGAGTCGTAGATCTCCTTGCACTTCGGGCAGACCGGCGAGCCGGGCTTGGCGGCCTTGGTGACCGGGAAGGTCTCCCCGCACAGCGCGACGACGAACGTGCCCATGACGGCACTCTCGGCGATCTTCTCCTTGCGCACGTAGTGGAACATCTCGGGACCGGTGTCGGCGTCCTTCAGCTCCGGACGCTCGAGAACCTCTGTGCTCACTTCTGCACCTCCGACCGTCAAGTCTGGCAGGTCACCCCCGCTCCGGTCCACTACAGGTCGCCCGGACGAGGGCCGTACGGTGGTGACGTGACCGACTTTCACATCCGCTACGGCAGCGAGGTTGCCGACGCCCTGCGCGACGGGCGTCCCGTCGTCGCCCTGGAGAGCACCATCGTCTCGCACGGGCTGCCCCGGCCGGACAACCTGCGGGTGGCCCGCGAGATCGAGCAGGCCGTCCGGGACGCGGGCGCGGTACCGGCGACCATCGGCATGGTCGGCGGGCGGCTCGTGGTGGGCCTCGACGACGCGGAGCTGACCCGGCTCGCCACCGTCGACGGGGTCGCCAAGCTCTCCGTACGCGATCTCGCCCTCGCCGCCGCGACCGGCGCGGACGGCGCCACGACCGTGGCCGCGACCAGCGCGGTGGCCGCCGCCGCCGGGATCGCCGTGTTCGCCACCGGCGGCCTCGGCGGGGTGCACCGGGAGGCGGCGCAGACCTTCGACGAGTCGGCCGACCTGGTCACCCTGGCCCGTACGCCGATCGCGGTGGTCTGCGCCGGGGTCAAGTCGATCCTCGACGTGGGCGCCACCCTGGAGCGGCTGGAGACCCTCGGCGTGGGCGTCGTCGGCTTCGGGACGCGGCGCTTCCCCGGCTTCTTCATCACCGACGGCGGCTTCGACCTGGACTGGTCGCTGGAGTCGGCCGAGCAGGTGGCGGACGTGCTGGTGGCCCGGGAACAGCAGCGCGTGCACCACGGCGGCCTGATCGTGGCCAACCCGCTGCCGACCGACGAGCAGCTCGACCCGCAGCTGCACGACCGGACCCTCGCCGACGGGCTGGCCCTGCTGGAGCGCGACGGGGTGACCGGCAAGGCCGTGACGCCCTACCTGCTCGCGCACTTCCACTCGGCGACCGAGGGGGCGAGCCTGGCGGTCAACGTCCGGATCATCCTGCGCAACGCCGACCTCGCCGCCCGGATCGCCGTCGCCGCGGCCGCCCGGCGCGCCGGGGCATGAGCGCAGGCCGCGTCCTCGTCGTCGGTGACCTGATCACCGACGTGGTGGCGGTGCTGGCCGGGCCCCTGGCCACCGGGTCGGACACCCCTGCGGCGATCCGGTTCAGCGGCGGCGGGCAGGCCGCCAACACGGCGGCCTGGCTCGCCGCCCAGGGCGTACCGGTCACGCTGGTCGGTGCCGTCGGCGACGACGACGCCGGCCGGGACCGGGTGGCCGAGCTGGAGCGCGCCGGGGTCGACTGCGCGACGACCGTGTGCCCCGACCGCGCCACCGGGACGGTCATCGTGCTGGCCACGGCCGGGGAGCGGTCGATGGTCACCGAGCGGGGCGCGAACCTGCGGTTGGCCCCGCGCGACGTCGACGCGGCGCTGGCCGCGGTGCCGGACGCGCGGCACCTGCACCTGTCCGGGTACACCCTGCTGGACGACGAGTCCCGACCGGCGGGACTGCGGGCGCTGGCCGCCGCCCGCGAGCGTGGTCTCAGCACCAGCGTCGACGCGGCCTCCGCCGCCCCGCTGCGGCGGGTCGGCGCGGCGGCCTTCCTGTCCTGGGTACGCGGGGTCGACCTGCTCCTGGTCAACGCCGACGAGGCGACGGTGCTGGCCGGCGGGCTGGACCCGGCGGCGCAGGGGCGGGTCCTGTCGGCCACCGCCCGGCGGATCGTCGTGAAGCAGGGCGCCGCCGGGGCGGTCTGGGTGGACCGGGCAGCCTCGGTCGCCGTCGCGCCGGCCCGCCGGGTGGCGGTGGTCGACGTCACCGGCGCCGGGGACGCGTTCGCGGCCGGGCTGCTGGCCGCCTGGCTCGACGGCGCCAAGCCGACGGTGGCGCTGGGCCGCGCCGGCGACCTCGGCGCCCTCGCGGTCTCGCAGATCGGCGCCCGCCCCGCTCCGTGACCTGCTGGCCTGCCGGGCAGGTGCGGGCGCCGGGCCTCCCCCGGCGGGGCGGGTGGGTCAGGGCTCGGCGTCGATGATCTTGTGGGGGCGCTCCTGGGCGGTGAGGCTCATCGGCGGGGTCTCGTCGCGGTGCCGCGGCTGGAACCGGTTGGCCAGCCGGTGCTGCTCCTTGGGCGGGCGGTCGTTGGCCAGCAGGACCGCCAGCCACGGGATGAGCACCATGCCCAGGGCCACCATCGGCAGCCAGAGCCAGAGCAGTGGGGCCTGCACGCCGACCAGGACGGCACCGACGATCACGCAGGCCACCCGGATGCCCATCATCAGCACGTAGCGCTTCTGACGGCTGGTGAGCTGGTCGTCCTGGCTGCGCGAGGCGTCGGTGATCAGGATCGGCTGGTACGCCTGACGCTTCACCATGGACCTCCTCGAGGGGGTTACGCCCCATCCTGACACCTCCGGCGCGTGATCAGCGAGAATCGCTCGACCCGGCCTCGTGTTACCTGCGTGGTACGCTCGCGCCGTGGGCAGCAGGTTCAGCTTCACCGACGAGGCGTTGGCCAACCTGAGGGTCTACGACGTCACGCCCGGGGAAGTCTGGGAGGCGCTGCACAGCACCCGCCGGGTGATCCGGCACCTCGGCGACGACGTGATGGTCGTCTACGCCGCCGCCCGCCGGGGGCGCCGACTGGCCGTGCTGCTCGCCGAGGCCGACGGCACCGACAACGACTGGGACATCCTCTCCGCCCGCGAGCTGAGCGACGTCGAGGCGAAGCGCTACGACGAGGCCGTGCGGAGATCTCGATGAGGAGGCGGTGACGATGAACCGTAACGACGCGACCAAGCAGTTCCACAGCGGCGGTGGCCGGCTCGCGGAGCTGATCGACGGGAGCCCACAGGTGGAGCTGCCCGCCCCCGACACCGACACCCCCATGGTCAGCCGCTCGGTGCGCCTGCCGCTGGAGACGTACGAGCGGGTCCGCGCCGCCGCCGACGCGCGCGGCATCGGGGTCACCACGCTCATGCGGCAGTGGATCGAGGCCGGCCTGGCCGACCTGGACGACTCCGCCACGGTCTCCCTCGCCGACGTCCGGCGGGCCCTGGCCGCCCTCTCCCGACCGACCGCCGCCTGACCCCACCGGATCACGGCGCGGGAAACTCACCCCCGCCGGTCCCGCCGTGTCCGAGCGGCGACGCGGCCATCTCGGACGGGCGGCCCCTGCTGCGCCGCGCGTCGGCGAACGCCACCGCCGCCAGCACCACGGCGGCCCCCGCCAGCGCCATCGTGGGTGGCCCCAGGGTGAACGCCGGTGACAGCAGGAGCAGCACCAGCAGGCCGCCCACCCGCGACCACGACACCCGGCCGAAGATCTCGTACTCGAAGCGGGACCGGGCCGCCAGGAAGATGGCCGGGCCGCCGACGATGAAGACCAACCAGGTGGGGTCGGTCCGTCCGTGCGGATACGCGATCACCAGTTCGTAGCCGACGGCGGTGCTCAGCACGCCGGTCACGATGATCAGGTGGGTGCTGCTGGCGGAGGCGCCGAGCCGCCCGGGCGACCGGGCCACCCGCAGCGCCTCGCCGAGCAGGTGACCCGCCCGGTGGAAGTAGATCCGCCAGAGCAGGGCCGTGGTGACGAAGGCGACCGTGAAGGCGCCGGCCCGGTCGGCGGTGAACTCCGCGCCGCTGTACGTCAGCCCGATCACCAGGATGGTCTCCCCCAGCGAGATGAGGAAGATCTGCTGGTACCGGTCGGCCAGGTGCTCACCGGCGATGAGCCAGCCGGCCGTGCGCGCCGGACCCAACCGGGGCAACGGCCAGCCGAGCAGCAGCCCGGTGTAGTCGACGGCGACGGCGAGCACCCAGACCGGCAGGCGCAGGTGCTCCGGCCCGAACGCCCCGACCAGCCACGGCACGGCACCCAGGACCGCCCAGGCAAGCAGTCGCAGCGGCACCGCGCGGCGGGGGTGACCGCGCAGCGCCGTACCGATGATCAGCGGCCGGACGACCATCACCGCCAGGTAGGCCAGCACGAACGCCAGGGCCCGGTCCTCGAACGCCCGGGGCAGCGCCACGGCCATCACCATCGCGCCGAACATCGACCCGACCACCACGAACTGGATCACCGGTCGCTCCGGCTCGTACCGGCTGGTGACCCAGGTGGTGATCGACCAGAGCAGCCACAGGGCGAGGAAGAGCACGCCCGTACGCGCGATCTCGGCGAGCAGCGTCCCGACGGAGCCACCGGTGCCGTCGATCAGGCGCATCGAGACCCGGGTCAACGCGAAGACGAAGACCAGGTCGAAGAAGAGTTCGAGGAAGGTGGCCCGGGGCGAACTCTCCTCCGGCCGCAGCAGCCGCCCGGCGCGTTCGTCCGTCATCGGCTGCCCGTCGTCACCATCCTGGCTACAACGACCGGCCCTACCTGACGGTTGCGTCAGCCCCCGACGGTCTTCGCCTTCGCCGCCGCCTTCATCTGCTGCTTGTACTCGCGCACCCGACGCAGCGAGTCGGCGTCGGTCACGTCGGCCACCGACCGGTGGGCGTCCGCGTCGCCGTATCCGCCGGCCGCCTCCCGCCAGCCCGCCGGCGTGACCCCGAACCGCTTGCCGAGCAGCGCGAGGAAGATCTGCGCCTTCTGCGCGCCGAAGCCGGGCAGGTCGGCGATGCGGCGCAGCAGCTCCCGGCCGTCGGCGGCGTCGGACCAGAGCCGGGCGGCGTCGCCGTCGTACCGGTCGACGAGGACCCGGCACACCTCCTGCACCCGGGCCGCCATGGCCTTCGGGAACCGGTGCAGCGCCGGCGGCTGGGCGAAGAGGGCGACCAGCGCCTCCGGGTCGTACCCGGCCAGCTCCCGGGCGTCCAGCTCGCGCCCGAGGCGCTGCGCCAGCAAGTACGGCGAGGAGAACGCCTTCTCCATCGGCACCTGCTGGTCGAGGACCATGCCGAGCAGCAGCGCCAGCGGGCTGCGCTCCAGCAGCCGGTTGGCCTCCGGGTCGATGGGCAGTGCGAGCGTCATGGCGTCAATGCTGTCACCACGCCGACCGGCCGGTGCCCGGACACGCGCGTTCGCGTACCGCCCACGGGTCGCGGGAGGTGGACCGGAGGATCGCCGGGTGGCCGCGTGCCCGCGCCGCGCACCAGGCAGGATGGCGACGTGGACGGACACGACATGTTGCTCTCCCCCGCCGGCGTCGAGGCGCTGCGGACCGCGCTGACCCGGGCGGCATTCACCTCGAACGGCATCGCCAGCCGGCTCGGCGCGCAGGCCACCGGCGGGGTCGCCCGCAACGACTTCCGGGCGGCGCTGCGCGCCACCGAGGACCGCGACCCGCTCGGCACCCTGATCCGCGTGTTCATCTGCGAGCAGACCGAGCCGGAGGCCGCCGTGGCCGCCGCGCTGGCGCCGCTGTCGCTGGACGAGGCGCTCGCCGGGGGCCTGGTCGAGCGGCACGGCGACGGCCTGCGCATGGGCGTGGACCTGGAGCCGTACGGGGACGACTGGTGGGTCCTCGCCGACGTGCCCGCCAGCGCCCGGCCCGGTCGCCCGCTGCACGCCGAGCACGTCCTCGGCATCGGCGGGGCGACGCAGACGCTGATCGGCGCGACCGTACGCCGGCCCGTCGAGACCGCGCTGGACCTGGGCACCGGGTCCGGCGTGCAGGCCCTGCACCTGGCCACCCACGCGGGGCGGGTCACCGCCACGGACCTCTCGGCGCGGGCGCTGCGCTTCGCCGCCACCACGGCCGCGCTCAACGGCCAGGACTGGGAGCTGCTCCGCGGCGACCTGGTGGCCCCCGTCGCCGGGCGGCGCTTCGACCTGGTGGTGAGCAACCCGCCGTTCGTGGTGGGCCCCGGCACCACGACGCACGTCTACCGCGACTCGGGGCGGGTCGGCGACGCGATCGGCGCCGAGCTGGCCGCCGCCGCGCCCGGCCTGCTGACCGAGGGCGGCACCATGCAGTACCTGGCCAACTGGGTGCACGTCGCCGGGGAGGACTGGGCCGAGCGGGTGACCGGCTGGTTCGCCGGCACGGGGCTGGACGCCTGGGTCATCCAGCGTGAGGTGGCCGACCCGATGGCGTACGTCAACCTGTGGCTCACCGACGTGGGCGAGGCGGCCGACCCGCGCCGGATGGCGGACTGGCTGGACTGGTTCGACGCGCACAAGGTGGAGGCGGTCGGCTTCGGCATCGTCTCGCTGCGCCGCTCCGGCCACGACGACCCGGTCCTGCGGGTGGAGGACCTGCGCCAGCGGGTGCAGGCGCCGCTCGGCGACCGGGTCGGCGCGTGGTTCGACCGCCAGGACTGGCTGCGCGACCGCGACATTGACGGGCTGCTCGCCGCCCGGTTCCGGGCCGCCGACGGGCTCCAGCTGCGGCAGGAGGCCACGATGGGCGACGAGGGCTGGGCGGTGGACCGGCAGGTGCTGGCCATGCCGCACGGCCTGCGCTGGACCGAGGAGATCGACCCACTGGTCCTGGCCCTGGTCGGCGGGGCCGACGGGCGGCTGCCGCTGCGCGACCAGCTCGCCCTGCTCGCCGCCGCGCACGACGTGGCCCCCGGGGAGCTGGCCGAGGCGGCCGGGCCGATCGTCGCGCACCTCGTCGAGCGCGGCTTCATCGAGCCGGTGGCCGACTGATGCGGGCCGTGGTGCAGACCGTCGGCCGCGCCGGCGTGACGGTCGACGGCGAGGTGGTCGGCGCGATCGACGACGGGCTGCTGGTGCTGCTCGGGGTGACCCACACCGACACCGTCGAGACCGCCCGCACGATGGCCCGCAAGGTGCACGAGCTGCGGATCCTCGACGAGGAGCGGTCCGCGGCGGACACCGGCGCGCCGATCCTGGTGGTCAGCCAGTTCACCCTCTACGGCGACGCCCGCAAGGGCCGCCGTCCGAGCTGGACGGCGGCCGCCCCGGCGGAGGTCGCGGAGCCCCTGGTGACGGCGGTCGTGGAGGCGCTGCGCGCCCGGGGCGCGAAGGTGCAGACCGGCCGCTTCCGCGCCCACATGCTGGTCGAGAGCGTCAACGTCGGCCCCCGTACGGTGCTGCTCGACCTCTGAGCGCCCGCACTCCCGCCCCTCCTCGCCGGTCACGGGGACGACGGCCGCGAGGGCCCCGTCCCGTCGCCCTCGTGCGCGGCGGAGAGGTCGGGGCAGGGGTCAGGAGAAGAGACCGCGGCGCTGGAGCGACTGGCGGATCCAGCCGTCGAGCTGGGCGGCCCAGTCGGTGCGCTCGGCGGCGGCGTGGTCGATGGTGAAGCGGCCGAACGCGTCGCGTCCCTCGGTGAACAGCCCGCCGCGCTTGTCGAGCTCCAGCACCACCTGGATCTGCTGCGGGTCGGTGACGAAGGTGACCTCCAGCTGGTTGATCGCCCCGGCGTACTGCGGCGCCGGGTAGAACTCGATCTCCTGGTAGAAGGGCAGGCTCTGCCGTACGCCGTAGATGTGGCCCCGCTCCACGTCGGCGCGGGCGAACCGGAAGCCCAGCCGCAGGAACGCCTCCAGGATCTTCTGCTGCGACGGCAGCGGGTGCACCGCCACCGCGTCCAGGTCGCCCTTGTCGACCGCGCGGGCCACCTCCAGCTCCGTACGCAGCCCCATCGTCATGCCGTGCAGGTGCTGCCCGTACAGCTCGGTGAGCGGCGTCTCCCACGGCACGGGGAAGCGGAACGGGATGTCGTGGCGCTGCCCCGCGTCGAGCCGGAACGCGCCGGTCACGGCCTGCCGGTGGAACTCCTGCGTGGTCTCGTAGTCGTTGTCGCCGCTCTCCACCTCGACCCGGGTGACCAGGCCCAGGGCGACGTACTCCACGTCGACGGGGTGGTCGCCGCCGGCCACGTGGACGACGCCCTCCAACTGCCCGCCGGGGCGGCAGTTCGGGTTCGCCAGCACGGTTTCCACCGACGGGCCACCCACACCCATCGCCTGCATGAGCCGCTTGAAGACCACACCAACCTCCTTGACCAGTTCGCTGCGCCGTGTCGCCGGCGACGCCGGCCGACCGCTGGCACGGTAACCGCCTGCGGCAACATCCGCTCGGCGACGAGCCGCGTACGCTGAGCAGGCCATCGACGCGTTCATTGTCGGGTCCCCGATCGCCTCACTCCCGTTTCACGCCCCGCCCGCCAAGCTGTGTGTCACACCGGCACCACTGGGCCGGAACCAACGGCACAGACGTGGACACGGGGAGAACTGAGATGGCCCAACAGATGACGGAGCACCGGACGCGCCCGGCCGGCACCACCGAGGCCGCGAGCGCCACCGACACCCTGACCGACCTCGACGCCACCGACGAGCGCGGCGTCTCCACGGATCTGGTCCGGGCATACCTGAACGGGATCGGTCGCACGAAGCTGCTGACCGCCGCCCAGGAGGTCGACCTCGCCAAGCGGATCGAGGCCGGTCTGTTCGCCGAGGAGAAACTGGCGACCTGCACCCCCGTCTCGACGGAGCTGCGGGCCGACCTGGAGCTGATCGTCGCGCAGGGTCGGGCCGCGAAGGACCACCTGCTGGAGGCCAACCTGCGCCTGGTGGTCAGCATCGCCAAGCGCTACACCGGCCGCGGCATGGCCTTCCTCGACCTGATCCAGGAGGGCAACCTCGGCCTGATCCGCGCGGTCGAGAAGTTCGACTACGCCAAGGGCTACAAGTTCTCCACGTACGCCACCTGGTGGATCCGGCAGGCGATCACCCGCGCGATGGCCGACCAGGCCCGCACGATCCGCATCCCGGTGCACATGGTCGAGCAGGTCAACCGCATGGTCCGGGCCCGTCGCGAGCTCTCCGTCTCGCTGGGCCGCGAGCCCACCGTCGCCGAGGTCGCCCGGGCCATGGACATCCCGGAGTTCCAGGTGATCGAGCTGATCTCGTACGACCGGGAGCCGGTGAGCCTCGACCAGGCGGTCGGTGAGGACGGCGAGAGCGCGCTCGGCGACTTCGTGGCCGCCGTCGACCCGAGCGCCGAGCCGGGCGACGCCGCCGCGCAGGGTGAGCTGCGCAACGAGGTGAGCATCGTGCTGTCCACCCTCTCCCAGCGGGAGCAGGCCGTGATCCGGCTCCGCTTCGGCCTCGACGACGGCCGGCAGCGCACCCTCGACGAGGTGGGTCGGGAGTTCGGCCTGTCGCGGGAGCGGATCCGGCAGATCGAGAAGGTGACCCTGCTGAAGCTGCGCGACCCGGAGCGGGCGCAGCGCCTGGAGGCGTACGCCTGCTGACGTTCCCTGCGCCACGCGAGGCCCCGGCGGTTCGCCGGGGCCTCGCGTTCGTCCGGCGCGGGGACGGTGCTTGCCCCGGCGGCGCCGCCGGGATATAAAACCATCTGGTTATTGAACCGGGAGGTTATCGAATCGTGCGCGCCGACCTGCTGGACGCGACCTTCGCGGCCCTGGCCGACCCGACCAGGCGGGCCATCCTGGCCCGCCTGGCGGCCGGCGAGGCCACCGTGACCGAGCTGGCGGCGCCCTTCGCGATGAGCCAGCCGGCAGTCTCCAAGCACCTCAGGGTGCTGGAGCGCGCCGGGCTGGTCAGCCGGGGCCGCGACGGCCAGCGTCGCCCGTGCCGCCTGGAGGCCGGCCCGTTGCGGGAGGCCACCGCCTGGCTGGCCGGCTACCGGGGCTACTGGGCGGAGAGCTACCAGCGCCTCGACGCCCTGCTCGACGACCTCCAGCCCACCGACCGGAGGGCCGGCGACCCCGCCGGCACCGGGCGCGACGACACCCCGGACGCCACCCGGTGACCGGCGACGGCGACCCACTGGTGGTCCACGCGCCGGGCGACCGGGAGATCGTGTTGAGCCGGCTGTTCGACGCGCCCGCGCCCCTGGTCTTCGCCGCCTTCACCCGCCCGGAGCTGCTCGTGCGCTGGTACGGCGCGCGCGGCTGGCGGCTGGTCGAGTGCGAGGTGGACCTGCGCGTGGGCGGACGGTGGCGCTTCGTCTCGCAGGGCCCGGGCGGGGAGCGGATGGGCCAGAGCGGGTGTACCGGCGGATCGACCCGCCCCGGCGACTGGTCCTCACCGAACTCTTCGACGACCAGTCCTATCCGGGCGAGACCCTGATCACCCACGAGTTCGCCGAACTCGTCGGGCGCACCACCGTCACCAGCACGCTGCGCTACGCCACCCCCTCGGGCCGCGACAGGGTGCTGCGCTACCCGATGGCCCGGGGCGTCGGCGAGAGCTTCACCCGCCTCGCCGACCTGCTGGGCCGGCCAACGACGACAGGAGGAGCGACAGCATGAACTGGACCCTGGAAGTGGTGATCGTGCCGGTCTCCGACGTGGACCGCGCCAAGGCGTTCTACGCCGACCGGCTCGGCTTCGCCGTCGACCACGACACGGTGATCGACGACGACGCGCGGATCGTGCAGCTGACCCCGCCGGGCTCCGGCTGCTCCATCGTGATCGGCAAGGGGGTGGTGCCGGAGATGCCCCCCGGCTCGCTCAAGGGCCTCCAGCTCGTCGTGCCTGACCTGCGAAAAGCGCGGGCCGAGCTGGTCGAGCGCGGCGTCGAGGTCAGTGAGATCCAGGTCGTCGGCGAGAACCCCCGCCCGGTGCCCGACCCGCTGGACAACGTCGGCTTCATCCACTTCGCCGACCCCGACGACAACGCCTGGGCGGTGCAGCAGATCTCCGAGCGGGCCTGAGCGCCGCACCGCCGGAGGGCGCCCTGCGCACGCGGCGCAGGGGCCCTCCTCACAGGCGACGGGGGCCGGTGTCGGGGCGGGCCACGGCGGAGCCGACCCGGACGGTGGCGTGCAGCACCGAGAAGCCGTCGGGGCGGGCGAGCACCGGATTGAGCGTCAGCGCGCGCACCCGGGGTTGCTCGTCGGCGAGGCGGCCGACCCGCAGCAACAGCTCCGCCAGCGCCGCCCGGTCCACCGGCGCCGCGCCCCGGTGCCCGCGCAGCAGCGGCGCCGCCCGGGGCTCGTCGACCAGCTCGGCGGCGTCCAGGTCGGTCAGCGGCACCGACCGCCAGGCCCGGTCGCCGAGCAGCTCGGTGGCGACGCCGCCCAGCCCGAAGCCGACCACCGGGCCGAACGCCGGGTCCTCCACCAGCTCGACCACGCAGGCCACGCCGGGCGGGACCATCGGCTGCACCAGGACGTCCGCGCCGAACAGCGCCGACATCTCCGCGTACGCGCGGTGGACCGTGGCCGCGTCGGGCAGGTCGAGCCGGACCGCGCCGAGGTCGAGGCGGTGCCGCAGGCCGGGGGCGGCGGCCTTGAGGGCCACCGGGAAACCCAGCCGCCCCGCCGCCTCGGCGGCCTCCCCGGCCGAGCGCGCCGGCACCGACTCGACCACGTCGATCCCGTACGCCGCGAGCAGCCTTGCCGGATCGAGGGCCTCCGGGCGCAGGGCGGCGTGCGCCGCCGAACGGTCCACCCGGGTCAGCTCCGGCGGCACCCCGGCGGACCGGCGCAGCCAGTCGGCGTACGCGCCGACCCGGGCGAGGGCACGCACGGCCTCCTCCACGCTCGGGTACGCGGGCACCCCGGCGGGCGCCCGGCCGGCCAGGAACGTCGCCACGGCCGGCTTGCCGGCGGCGAACGCGCTCGGCAGCGCGGCCGTGAAGTCGGCTTCGGTGTCGGTGAGCTGGCCGGGCAGCGGCGGGGCGAACACCACCACCAGGGCGTCCACCTCGTCGTCGGCGCCCGCCTCGGCGAGCGCGGCGGCGAACTCGGCGGCGCCGGCGCGCGGGCCGACGTCGCGCGGGTAGCCGGTGGCGACGGTGAGCCCCTGCGCGGCGCAGGCGGTGGCGGCCAACCCCGTCAGCGCCGAGGAGTTGCCGACCACGCCGACGCGCGGCCCGGCGGGCAGCGGCTGATGGGCCAGCAGCACCCCGACGTCGAGCAGCTCGGCGACGGTGTCCACCCGGATCACGCCCGAGTGGGCGAACAGCGCGGCGACCGCCACCTCGTCCGGGCCTGCCGAGTCGCCCACCCCCGGCGGCCGGGCCGGCGACGCCAGCGCCACGACGGGCTTGTCCCGGCCGATGCGGCGGGCCAGCCGGGCGAACTTGCGCGGGTTGCCGAAGGTCTCCAGGTACAACATGATCACGTCGGTGCCGGGGTCGTCCTGCCAGTACTGGAGCAGGTCGTTGCCCGAGACGTCGGCCCGGTTGCCGGCCGAGACGAAACTCGACAGCCCCAGCCCGCGCCGGTCCGCCTCGGCCAGCAGCGCCACCCCGAACGCGCCGGACTGGCTGAAGATGCCCACCCGACCGGGCACCGGCAGCCGGGGGGCGAGCGTGGCGTTGAGGCGTACGGCCGGGTCGGTGTTGGCCACCCCCAGGCAGTTCGGGCCGACCACGCGCATGCCCGCCGCGTGCGCCGCGCGGACCAGCGCGCGCTGCGCGGCCGCGCCCTCCCCGCCGGCCTCGGCGAAGCCCGCCGAGATGACCACCAGGCCGTGCGCGCCCGCGGCGGCCGCGTCGGCGACCACCTTCGTCGCCGCCTCCGGCGGAACCGCCACCACCGCCAGGTCGACCGGCACGCCGGCATCGGCCGCCGAGGGGTACGCGGGCAGCCCGGCGACCGACGCCGCGCTCGGATGCACCGGAACCACCGCGCCGGTGTAGCCGCCGTCGCGCAGGTGCCCGAGCACCGCGGCGCCGACGCCCTGCCCCGTGGCGCTGGCGCCGTAGACGGCGACGCCACGAGGGGCGAGCAGGCGGGCGACGGAGCGGGCCTCGGTGCGGTGCTCCCGGCCGCGCTGCACCTCCAGCGTCGCGTCGGTGGGGGCGATCGGGAAGGTCAGATGGACCACGCCGTCGGCGAACTGCCGCTGGACCTGGTAGCCGAAGTCGGAGAAGACCCGCAGCATCGCGCCGTTGGCCGGCAGCACCTCGGCCACGAAGTTGGCGATGTCGTTGCGGCGGGCCGCGTCGGCCAGGTGCTCCAGCAGCACCGAGCCGATGCCCCGGCCCTGGTAGGCGTCCTCCACCACGAACGCCACCTCGGCCTCGGGCGCCTCCGGGCCGAGCCGCTCGTAGCGGCCCACGGCGACGATCCGGTCGCCGACCAGCACCACGAACGCCTCCCGGTCGCGGTGGTCGACGTTGACGAAGCGTTGCAGGTCCCGCTCCGGGATGCGCGGGTACGGCGAGAAGTAGCGCAGGTAGCGGGTGCGCTCCGAGAAGCGGGAGTGCATCGCCACGACGCCCGGCCCGTCCGACGGGCGGATCGGGCGCAGCTGCACGGTGGTGCCGTCGCTGAGCAGCACGTCCGCCGGTTGTTCCACCGTGGTCACCTGTGCGGTCCCTTCCGGCACCGGTTCAGTCGCGTGGGTCGTGCGGGTCGAGCCCGAACAGCGGGAAGGCGGTCTTGCGGGCCGCCGCGATCGCCCGGTCCACCGCGCTCGGCTCCCCCGTCGGCTGCCACGGCTCGTACGCCGGGTCGACGTCGTCGGTCATCCGCAACGGGATCTGCCGGCCCGGCCGGCGCGCGGCGGCCAACTCCCGCCACGCCGGCGGGGTCAGCGTCGCCGGATCGACCGGGTCACCGGCGGCCACCGCGAGCAGGTGCGTCCAGGCCCGGGGCACCACCTCCACCAGCGCGTACCCGCCACCGCCGGTGGCCACCCAGCGACCCTCGCACAACTCGTCGGCGAGCGCCCGCAGGGCCAGGTAGGTGGCGCGCTGCCCGTCCACGGAGAGGTTCAGGTCGGCGAGCGGGTCGAGGCGGTGCCCGTCCGCGCCGCACTGGGTCACCAGCACCTGCGGCCGGAACGCGCGCAGCACCGACGGCACCACCGCGTGGAAGGCGCGCTGCCAGCCGGCGTCGTCCACGCCCGGCGGCAGCGGGAGGTTGACGGCGCTGCCCTGGGCGCCAGGCCCGCCCGTCTCGTCGGGGAAGCCGGTGCCCGGGAAGAGCGCCAGCGGTGTCTCGTGCACGCTGACCGTGAGCACCCGCGGGTCGTTCCAGAAGACCTGCTGCACCCCGTCGCCGTGGTGCACGTCCACGTCCACGTACGCGACCCGCTCGGCGCCCAGGTCGAGCAGGCGGGCGATCGCCACCGCCGGGTCGTTGTAGACGCAGAACCCGGCGGCGCGGGCCGGCATGGCGTGGTGCAGGCCGCCGGCCACGTTGACCGCCCGCCGGGCCTCGCCCCGCCAGACCGCCTCGGCCGCCGCCACCGTGGCGCCGGCCACGAGCGCGCTGGACTCGTGCATCCCCTCGAAGACCGGGTTGTCGGAGGTGCCCAGGCCGAAACCGGCGAAGAGCGGGTCGCGGGGGGCGACCTTCACCGCGGCGAGGTAGCGCGGGTCGTGCACCCGGCTCAGCAGCGCGTCGTCGGCCGGCTCCGGCTTGACCAGCCGCACCCCGGGACGGGCGAGGACGCCCAACTCCCGGGCCAGGGCGAAGGTCAACTCCACCCGTACCGGGTCGAGGGGATGATCACCCATGTCGTAGGCGAGCAGGGACTCGTCCCACACCACCACCGTGTCGTCGGACATGGCCCCATCGTCGCACGCGCAGCCGGGCGGGCCCGCACACGCGCTGCCCAGCCCCCGGGTGTCGCCCGACGCAGTTCCCCGCTCAGTCGCCGGGTGCCGTCGGTGCCCCGCTCCCCGCTCAGCCGGTCGGGCCCGGCCCCGTCGCCACCGGGCGGTCCGGGTCGGCGACCCAGTTGCTCCACGACCCGACGTAGAGGGCGGCGTCCGGGCGGCCGGCCAGGTGCAGCGCGAACACGGCCTGCGCCGCCGTCACCCCCGACCCGCAGTACGCCCCCACCGGCCGGTCCTCGCCCACCCCGGCGGCGGCGAACCGCTCGCGCAGCGCCTCGACGGCCGGGAACCGGCCCTCGGCGACGTACTCGCCGGCGGGCAGGTTCACCGCGCCGGGCACGTGCCCGGCGACCGGGTCGATCGGCTCGGTCTCGCCCCGGTAGCGGGGCGCGGCGCGCACGTCGAGCAGGACACCGTCGTCGGCCGCGGCCAGCCGGGCGGCCTCCGCCGCGTCGAGCACCGGCAGCGCGCCGGGACGCACCTCGACGTCGCCCGGCTGCGGGGTCGGCACCGTCGTGCTGACGGGCAGCCCGGCGGCCTGCCACGCCGGGAAGCCGCCGTGCAGCAGCCGTACCGGCCGGTGGCCCGCCCAGCGCAGGGTCCACCAGGCACGGGCGGCGGCCATGCCGTCGCCGCCGTCGTACACCACCACAGGGTGACCGGCGCGGACGCCGGCGGCCCGCAGCGCCGCCTGGAGGGCTGCGGGGTCGGGCAGCGGGTGGCGGCCGGCGGCGCCGGGCGGGCCGCAGAGCGCGGTGTCCAGGTCGACGAAGACCGCGCCGGGCAGGTGACCGGCGGCGTAGTCCTCCCGACCCGGCGGGCCGACGAGCCGCCAGCGGACGTCGAGCAGCGTGGGCGGGTCTGCCTGGCCGAGTTCGACCGCGAGCCGACCGGCCTCGACAATGAGATCATCGGAGGCGGGCATGGCGTCCAGTCAACACCATCCCGGCGCGGACCTGGCGGTTCGCCGTGGGTCGTTCGGTGAACGCCGAGGTAGCATCGTTGGCCGGAGGTCCGCTGACGTGAAGCATGATCTGGTCGACACGACCGAGATGTACCTCAAGACCATCCTCGAGCTGGAGGAGGAGGGGGTTCCGCCGCTGCGTGCCCGCATCGCCGAGCGGCTGGGGCAGAGCGGGCCGACCGTCAGCCAGACCGTCGCCCGGATGGAGCGCGACGGCCTGCTGACCGTCGAGGGCGACCGCCACCTGGCGCTGACCCCGCACGGCCGCAGCAACGCGGTCTCCGTGATGCGCAAGCACCGCCTCGCCGAGCTGCTGCTGGTCAACGTGATCGGGATGCCCTACGAGGAGGCCCACGAGGAGGCCTGCCGGTGGGAGCACGTGATGAGCGACGCCGTCGAGAAGCGGGTCTACGACCTGCTCAACCGGCCGACCCGCTCCCCCTACGGCAACCCGATCCCGGGGCTGGACCAGCTGGGCACGCCGGAGCAGACGACCGCCGCCCCGATCGAGGGCGAGCGCAACCTGGCGTTCCCGGGGCTGTCGGGGCCCGTCGTGGTGCGACGCATCTGCGAGAGCGTGCAGACCGACGCGGACGTGCTCCGGCAGCTGCACGCCGCCGGCGTCGACCCGGGCGCGACCGTCACGGTGGCGCAGGAACGCGACGGGGTGTCGATCGACCGCTCCGGTGACCGCATCAGGTTGCCGCGCGAGATCGCCTCCCGCGTCTTCGTCGCCGCGCACTGATCCGTCCCGGGCACGTCGCGTCCTCGGCCGGCTCGGGCCGGACGGAGAGCGCACCCGCACCGGTCGACGCGCGGGCGGCGGCCCCGGGCCGGAGTCAGAGCGCCCGGATGTCGAGTTGCCCGGCCAGCGTGACGAGCGCCTCCGTGAGCCGCTCGGCGTCGGCCTTGGCCGTGTCGCGCCCGGTGGCATAGCGCAGGGTGACGAGGCGGGCCTCGGCGGCCAGCCAACCCACCTCCGCGACCGGCCCGGCGCCGCCCTTGGCCGAGACGGTCCGCCGGTACGCCCGCTGGCCGAGCCCGGGCACCTTGGCCGCCTTCTCCGGCACCACGTCGGCGGTGAAGGTCGCCGCGTCGATCGACGTCCGCGTGACGGTCAGCGTCAGCTCCGGCAGGGCGTCCTGACCCGCGCGCACCACGCAGGTGTGGCTGTCGCCGGTCGCGCTCGCCGCTGCGACGTCGAAGCGGACGCCAACGTGCTGCTCGATCACGCCGAAGTCCAACAGCCGGCACGCCCCGCCGGAGGAGGCGGCGGCCACGTCGACCGCGACCGGTGCGGGAGGCGGTAGGGCCACCGGCTCCGCCTCCGCGCCGCAGCCGGCCACCAACAGCACCGCCACCCCGGCGCCCAGCATCCGCCCGCGCACGCTCACTCCTCCGCTGTCCACTCCGACGCGCCCGCCGGAAACCGTACGATGTGGCCCGGCCGGGCGGTAGCCCTCAACCGGACTCCTCAGTCGTCGACGTACGGGCAGTGTCGGCAGCCGCGCCCGCAGCAGGTGCCGCGCCGGGCCAGGAAACCCGCGCTGAGCACGAAGAGACCGGTGGCCGGGTCGAGGTAGCCCGCCTCGCCGGCGGTCAGGGCGGCGGCGTGCGCGGCGAGGATCCGCTCCCGGTCCGGATGCTGCGGCGGCAGGCGGGACGGGTGCGGCTCGGTCAGCGGCCGGTCCGCCAGCGGTCGTCGCTCTCCGGTCACCGGCGCAGTCTAGAGACGTGCTCGGCGGCGCCTGCCCCGGGCGGGGCGCCGGGCCACCGCCGGATCCCGCAGGTCGCGGCACTGCGGATGGCCGACCAGGGCACGCGCGCGCCGCCCGTACGGGGATCGGATAACCAGTGGCGTCGATCCGGGCGGGGCCGGCAGGCTGACCGGATGGACCAGGGACGGGCCGGGCGCCCGCGAGCCGCGCCGAATCCCGCGAGGTCGGCAACCTCCCCACACCGGTCACCGGCCCACACCGGCAGCCCGGCGTGACGCAGCAGGCGGCCAGACCCGCCGCAGGTGCCGCCCCGAAACGACCCTCGCTGCTGCGCAGCCGCAACTTCGGGCTGCTCCTGGCCGGGCAGACGGTCAGCGAACTGGGCACCCGGGTCTCCAACGTGGCGGTGCCGCTGCTCGCCGTCGGCACACTCGACGCCAGCGTCTTCCAGGTGGCGCTGCTGACGGCGCTCGCCTGGCTGCCGTACCTCATCTTCTCCCTGCCCGCGGGCGTCCTCGCCGACCGCGTCGACCAGCGGAGGCTGATGATCGCCTGCGACCTGGGCCGGGCCGGGCTGCTGCTGTCGGTGCCGGTGGTCGCCCTGGTCGGCCAGCTCACCCTCGGCTTCCTGTACGCGGTGGTCGGGCTCTCCGGCGTGCTCACCGTCCTGTTCACGGTGGCCCACAAGAGCATGCTGCCGAGACTGGTGCCGCCGGAGCGCCTCGTGGACGCCAACGCGAAGCTCACCGTCGGCCAGGACTCCGCCGAACTCGTCGGCCCGGCGATCGGCGGCGTGCTGGTCGGGCTGGTCGGCGCCGCGAGGACGCTCGTCGTCACCGCCGTCGCCTTCGCCGTGAGCGGGTTGACCCTGCTGCTGATCCGGGAGGCGCCGACCGGGCCCGCGCCCCGCCGCGAGCGGGTGCCGCTGCGGGTGGAGATGACCGAAGGGCTGGGATTCATCCGCCACCAGCCGATCCTGCGCAGCATCCTCGCCTGCACCACCACCTCGAACTTCTTCGTCACGGCGTCCGGCTCGATCGAGGTGGTCTTCCTGCTCAAGGAGCTGCACGCCACGCCGGCGCTGGTCGGGCTGGTCTTCTCGGTGAGCGCCGTGGGCGGCCTGGTCGTCGGCGCGTTCGCCGACCGGTTGACCGCGTGGCTCGGCTCGGCCCGGGTGATCTGGGTGGCGATGGTCACCCCGGGCCCGCTCTACCTGCTGATGCCCCTGGCGCAGCCCGGTTGGGGCGTACTGCTCTACGGCGTCGGCCTGGCCGCGTTCTCCGCCAACGCGGTGCTCTACAACGTGGCCGCCATGACGTACCGGCAGCGGATCACGCCGCCGGCCCTGCTGGGCCGGGTGAACGCGGCGTTCCTCTGGGTCTGCTTCGGGGTGATCCCGCTCGGCGCGCTCACCGGCGGCACCCTCGCCAGCCAGTTCGGGTTGCGACCGGCGCTGTGGATCTGTGTGTTCGGCACGTGGAGCGCCGCGCTCTTCGTCGTCTTCTCGCCGCTGCGGCGGATGCGGGACATGCCGGCGGCGTGACCGCTCGATGTCACAGGTCACACGCTCCGGCCGGAGGGTGAGCCGGGGCACCGGCCGGCCCGCGTGCGCACGGAAGCACGTTGGCTTTCCGATCCGCCCGGCCTATGGTGGCTGCATGTGTTCGACCGGTCAGCGCAGCAGCACCGCCGTCATGGTGACGGCGGCGTCCGCTGCTGCCTGCCGGTGTGCCCTGCGGGTGACCGTGGCGACCCGGGTGGTGCGATCCGCGGTCGCACCGTCGTGCGCCGGCTCGGTCGCCTCCCGACTGCCGAGCCCCGCCGGACGTAGCCCTCCGTGGACCGGTCGCAACTCTCGCGAACGGCCACCAGGGCGAAGCTATCCAGCTTCGGCCCTTTTTCTTTTTCCCGAAGGAGCTACGCCATGACCACGCCCACCCAGTCCAGCGAGCAGAAGTGGCTCGACGACCTGCGTACGACACTGACCAACGACTTCGAGGCGCAGACCGTCCGGCTGACGCAGCTCACCGCCGACACCGGCGACCCGGGCGAGGCGCACACCCAGAGCGCGCTGATCGCCGCCACCCGGCAGAGCATCGAGCAGATCAGCGGGGCGCTGCGTCGCCTCGCCGAGGGCCGCTACGGCATCTGCGAGCGATGCTCCGCCGCGATCCCCCGGGAGCGCCTGGAGGTGCTGCCGCACGCCCGCTTCTGCGTGCCCTGCCAGCAGAAGCAGCACTGACGTACGCGGGGCTGCCGTGCCGGAAGACGGCACGGCAGCCCTGTCGGTTCAGGCGAACACCGACAGGGCTACGGCACACCCCCGGGCTCGTTCGTGGCGTCGTACGGGTGCGCAGGTGTCAGGTGTCCACAGACGAGCGGGGCGGGCCGGCAGGTGCTCGCCGGTCCGCCCCGCTCTCTTCGTACGTCAGCTGCAGCCGCTGGTGGAGCCGCAGCCCTCGCAGACGTAGCAGCTACCGGCCGGGCGCATCTTCGTACCGCAGGTGAAGCAGAGCGGCGCGTCGGCGGCCTTGCCGATCACGGCCTCCAGCAGCTCGGTGCTGGAGCCCACGGGCGGCGCCGGCTTGGCGGCGGCGACGTCGGCGGTCTCCTGCGCCGGCTGGGCGATCGGGCCGGTCTTCGGCTCGGCCGGCGCTTCGACCGGGGCGGAGGCGGCCATCGCGGTGAGGTCCGCACCGCTCGCCTCCGCCTCCGCCTCGGCCCGGAGCTGGGCGGCCCGCTCGCTGGCGGTGAAGATGCCCAGTTCCGCGCGGCGCTCGTACGGCAGGAAGTCCAGCGCCAGGCGACGGAAGATGTAGTCCATCACCGAGGCGGCCATCCGCACGTCCGGGTCGTCGGTCATGCCGGCCGGCTCGAAGCGCATGTTGGTGAACTTGCTGACGTACGTCTCCAGCGGGACGCCGTACTGGAGACCGATGGAGATGGCCACCGAGAAGGCGTCCATCACACCGGCCAGGGTCGAGCCCTGCTTCGACATCTTGAGGAAGACCTCGCCCAGGCCGTCGTCCGGGTAGGACGAGGCGGTGAGGTAGCCCTCGGCGCCGCCGACGGAGAAGCTGACCGTCTGGGACGGGCGCTTCTTCGGCAGCCGCTTGCGCACCGGGCGGTACTCGACGACCTTCTCGACGACCTTCTCCACCTCGGCCGGGGCCTCGGTGGTCGCGGCGGCCTTGTTGGGCTTGGCGACCGACAGCGGCTGGCCGACCTTGCAGTTGTCGCGGTAGATCGCCAGCGCCTTGAGGCCGAGCTTCCAGCCCTCGAAGTAGATCTTCTCGACGTCCTCGACGGTTGCCTGCTCCGGCATGTTGACCGTCTTGGAGATGGCGCCGGAGATGAACGGCTGGACGGCCGCCATCATCCGTACGTGGCCCATGGGGGCGATCGAGCGCTCCCCCATCGCGCAGTCGAAGACCGGGTAGTGCTCCGGCTTCAGGCCGGGGGCGTCGACCACGTGGCCGTGGTCGGCGATGTGCTCCACGATCGCCTCGACCTGCTCCTCGGGGTAGCCGAGGCTGCGCAGGGCGCGCGGCACGGTCTGGTTGACGATCTGCATCGAGCCGCCGCCGACCAGCTTCTTGAACTTGACCAGCGCCAGGTCCGGCTCGACGCCGGTGGTGTCGCAGTCCATCATCAGGCCGATGGTGCCGGTCGGCGCGAGCACGCTGGCCTGCGAGTTGCGCCAGCCGAACTTGTCACCGATCTTGTTGCCCTGGGTCCACTGCTTCGTCGCCTCGCGGACGATCGCGGTGGCCACGGTGCCCGACGGCTTGATCTCGTCGTTGGCGGCGGCGTGCTTGCGCATGACCCGCTTGTGCGGCTCGGCGTTGCGGGCGTAGCCGTCGTACGCGCCGACGACGCCGGCCAGCTCGGCGGAGCGGCGGTACGCGGTGCCGGTCATCAGCGAGGTGATCGCCGCGGCGACCGAGCGGCCCTGCTCCGAGTCGTACGGCAGGCCGGAGGCCATCAGCAGGGCGCCCAGGTTGGCGTAGCCGATGCCGAGCTGCCGGTAGGCGCGGGTGGTCTCGCCGATCTTCTCGGTCGGGAAGTCGGCGAAGCAGATCGAGATGTCCATCGCGGTGATGACGAACTCGACGGAGCGGACGAACTTCTCCACCTCGAAGCCGCCGTCGGCGCGGAGGAACTTCATCAGGTTGAGCGAGGCCAGGTTGCACGAGGAGTTGTCCAGGTGCAGGTACTCCGAGCACGGGTTCGACGCGGTGATCCGCCCGGTCTCCGGGCAGGTGTGCCAGTCGTTGATCGTGTCGTCGTACTGCAGGCCGGGGTCGGCACACTCCCACGCGGCGTGGGAGATGGTGCGGAACAGGTTCTTGGCGTCGATGGTCTCGATCACCGAGCCGTCGAGCCGGCCGCGCAGGTCGAAGCCGCCGCCGTTCTCCACGGCGGTCATGAACTCGTCGGAGACCCGGACGGAGTTGTTGGCGTTCTGGTACTGCACGCTGACGATGTCGGCGCCGCCGAGGTCCATGTCGAACCCGGCGTCGCGCAGCGCGCGGATCTTGTCCTCCTCGCGCGCCTTGGTGACCACGAACTCCTGGATGTCCGGGTGGTCCACGTCGAGGATGACCATCTTCGCCGCGCGCCGGGTGGCGCCGCCGGACTTGATGGTGCCGGCGGAGGCATCGGCGCCGCGCATGAAGCTGACCGGGCCGGAGGCGTTGCCGCCGGAGGAGAGCAGCTCGCGGGAGGAGCGGATCCGGGACAGGTTGACGCCGGAGCCGGAGCCACCCTTGAAGATCAGCCCTTCCTCCTTGTACCAGTCGAGGATGGAGTCCATCGAGTCGTCGACGGCCAGGATGAAGCAGTTGTGCACCCGGAGATTGCCGGCCAGGAACTCGCCGCTCTCCGTCTGGATGTCGTAGACCTCCATCGTGCCGAGCGGCTCGACGTGGTCGATCTCCAGCCGCTTGACGTCGCCGGCCGAGCGGCCGGGCTTGGCGAAGCTCGCCTCGAGCTTGACCATCTTCTCCGCGCCCACGAACCCGATGTGCGTGGCGAAGAGGTCGCGGTCGCCGTCGTTCTGGATCCGGACCGACCAGCAGTCCTTGCGGTCCGGGCGCGGGTCCGCCTTGCGCCCCACGCGGGAGAAGATCCCGAACCGCAGCAGCAGGCTCTGCACGCCACGGATCAGCTTCTCCGAGATCATGTCCGCCGCGACGAGCGTCGAGTGCTCGCGCGCCGAGACGTAGCCCTCGGCCTGGAAGATGCTGCGCAGGTACGCCGCGACGACCGGCAGCGGCGCGGTGAAGAGCCGCTGCGGCACCTCCATGTCGACGCCGCGCGTCAGCAGGTCCCACTTCTCCACAAACGGACGCAGGTGCTCGCCGTAGAGTCGGGTACGCCGGCAGTCCAACTCGTCGCTCTGCGTCGTCACCGCGCGCTCGTGCCGGTGCGCGGTGCCGAAGACCTCGTCGAGCGCGACGGTGACCCAGTCCGACTCGTCGTCGTTGACCGTCATCGCCTCGATCGTCAGGGACCGGTTCGTGCCCTGGTCGTATTGGCCCACGAACCCGTCGGACTGCAACCAGCCGGCGAGGGCGGCCTCGCGGATGTCCCGCAGGTCGATCTCGCTCTCGCCGAAGGCGTACGTGCGGTGCCACTCGAGCTGGTCGCCAACCTGGAGGGTGCCGGCCTCGACCCAGCTGCCCGTGCCCTGGCCCGTGCTCTTCCACACCACGTGGTCCGGCGTGACGTCGAGCTGGTAGCCGGCCTTGGTGTGCAGCCGGATGACCTCACGCACCCCGTTGGCCTTGACGGCGACGATGCTGGTCAGGCCGCCGTTGCCGTCGTACACCTTGGTGCCGACGGCGTTCTCCTCGACCAGCTTGCCGATCGGCACCAGGCCGGCGGGCGTGCTGACCAGCGAGTCGTACGGCAGGCAGGCGCTGACCTGCTGCGGCGAGGGCGTGCCGACGTTGAACCAGACCGGCGAGTTGAAGCTGAACACCTGGTGCAGCAGCATCCAGGTCAGCTCGTGGGCGAAGACCTCGGCGTCGGCCGGGCCGGCGAAGTAGCCGTACTCCTCACCCGCGGTGCGGTAGGTGGTGACCACCCGGTCGATGAGCTGCCGCAGCGACCACTCCCGCTCGGGGGTGCCGACGGCGCCCCGGAAGTACTTGGTGGTCACGATGTTCGCCGCGTTGACGCTCCACGACTCGGGGAACTCGACGCCACGCTGCTCGAAGTTGACCGAGCCGTCCCGCCAGTTCGTCATGACGATGTCGCGACGCTCCCAGGCGACCTCGTCGTAGGGGTGCACCCCCTCGGTGGTCCAGACCCGCTCGATCTTGAGTCCCGCGCCGGCCTTGTTCCGTGCCCTGCTGGTTGTCACACCGTCCCCCGACATCTCATCCGCCCCCTCGTCCGCACGGCCACCCGCCGCCCGATCCGACTTGTCGTCATCTGCAAAGAAAAAATCAACTGGTACGGCCGGCGGCCTCGGCCGCCTCGGCCCCGGCGCCCTCCCGGGCGCGCGCGGCGGCCCGCAGCGTCTCGATCTCCCGCTCGAAGTCGGCGAGCGAGTCGAACGACCGGTAGACGCTGGCGAACCGCATGTAGGCCACCTCGTCCAGGTCCCGCAGCGGGCCCAGGATGGCCAGCCCCACCTCGTGGCTGGGGATCTCGGCGGCCCCCTTGGCCCGGACGGTCTCCTCGACCTTCTGCGCGAGCAGCGCGATCGAGTCGTCGTCCACGGGCCGGCCCTGGCACGCCTTGCGCACCCCGCCGACGATCTTCGTACGGCTGAACGGCTCGGTGACCCCGCTGCGCTTGACGACCGCGAGGACCGCCTCCTCCACCGTGGTGAACCGCTTGCCGCACTCCGGGCAGGACCGCCGCCGGCGGATCAACTGGCCGTCGTCGGCCTCCCGCGAGTCGACGACCCGGGAGTCTGCGTGCCGGCAGTACGGACACCGCATCGCACCCGACCTCCTTCGTCGATCGCGGGCCCGCCGACCGCTTCCCGGGCACGCGTGAGCGCGACGGAGCCATCTGTCGATGGTCTTCGCCGTGTCGACGGTGCCGGAGTGCGGTGGGTAGTCGAACCCAACCTGTAGGCGACTTACGCCCGTGTGACTACTACATCTAGGGGTCGACCGTAGGCCGCTGCGGATCGGAGGTCAAGTTGGCCGGCGTGTCCGGCGCGTCACCCGGACTGCGTGGCCGACCAGCACGCCGCCCGCCCCAGGACCAACCGTGCGGCGCTCCCGGGAGTTACCGGTCCGACCGTCGCGAAACGGCCGACGATCGGACGAAAGTCGAACACCCGTTCGATCCGACGTACCATTTATCAGAACACGAGTACGAGCGGACCGGTTTTTCACACCGACACGCCGAGCAAGGTCGTACAGATGTTTGAAAATGACCGATCTCACCTATACGGTCTTGAACAACCGGGCGCGGAATCCTCCGTCCACCGGTCACCTCGCACCACCGCACGCACCAGCATCACCGCACACCAGCACCCCGCACGCACCACGAGCCGCCAAGGCACCCAGCGCCGACCAGGGAGGACGGACGTGACCGAGGATCGGGCCAGCCGGCCGAAGAGCCCGCAGCAGATCACCGAGGCGGGACCGCCGGCCACCCGACGCCGGGGCGCCGCGCGCAGCCGGACCGGGCAGCCCGCCGTGCGCGCGGTCACCCCGGTGGTCAGTGCCTTCCCCGACCCCGCGACGGTGGATCTCACCGCCCGGCAGCGCCGGATCCTGGAGTTCATCCGCAGCTGGGTCGAGCGGCACGGCTACCCGCCGAGCGTGCGCGAGATCGGCGAGGCCGTCGGCTTGGTCTCGCCGTCCAGCGTCGCCTACCAGCTCAAGGAGCTGGAGAAGAAGGGCTTCCTGCGCCGCGACCCCAACCGGCCGCGCGCCGTGGACGTCCGGGCGCCCGCCGAGGTCGACGACGAGCTGGCCCGCTCGCAGCGTCCCACCCCGGCCTACGTGCCGATGCTGGGCCGGATCGCGGCTGGTGGCCCGATCCTGGCCGAGCAGGCCGTGGAGGACATCTTCCCCCTCCCCCGCGAGCTGGTGGGTGAGGGGGAGGTCTTCATGCTCCAGGTCAAGGGCGACTCGATGCTGGACGCGGCGATCTGCGACGGCGACTGGGTCGTGGTCCGGCAGCAGCCGACCGCCGAGGCCGGCGACATCGTCGCCGCCATGCTCGACGGCGAGGCGACCGTGAAGACCTACCGCCGCCGCGACGGGCACGTCTGGCTCATGCCGCAGAACCCGGCCTTCGACCCGATCCCCGGCGACGACGCCACGATCATGGGCCGGGTCGTCGCGGTGCTGCGCCGCATCTGATCCGCCACCGCGTCGGGTGACCGCCGTCGGCGGTCACCCGACGGTCCCTGACCGCCGACGGTCCCTGACCGCCGACGGTCCCTCAGGACCGTCGGTCCAGCGGAGTTCAGTAGCGATCGCCCCGGTAGCCCCGGCCGCCTCCGGGCACGTGCCCGTAGCCGCGACCGTCCTCGGGGCCGTCGTCGCGCCGGCGGAGCGGCCGCTCACGGGGATCCGGCTCGCCGCCCCGACGCGGCGGCTCCGCCCGGCCACCGCCGTAGACACCAGCGCCCGGCTGGCCCCCGCCACCGTAGACACCGCCACCTGGGCGACCGCCCCCCTGGCGTCCGCCGCCGCTACCGCCACCCTGCCGGTCACCGCCGCCCTGTCGGTCACCCACGCCACCGCCCTGGCGTCCGCCGCCCTGGCGGCGACCACCGGGTGGCGGCCCGCCCAGGCCGGGCGGCGGCCCGTCGACGGGCGGACGACCGCCGCCGTAGACACCGCCGCCGGCAGCCGGACGGGCTCCGCCGTAGACGCCGCCACCAGCCGGACGGGCACCGCCGTGCCCCCCGCCGCCGGCCGGCGGACGGCCGCCGCGCCCACCGGCAGGGCCGCCGTAGACCGCCCCCGCCGGCGCACCGCCGTAGACGCCGCGCCCCCGGTCGCCCGGCGCGACGAAGTCGTCGTCCGCCAGAGCACGCCGGTCGTCGCCGAGGGCGTCGTCGCGGTCCGGACCGTCGTCGCCGCGGACGGGCGCCGGCCTGCGCCGGGCCCGGAGGATGCCGAAGACACCGGCCGCCACCATCAGCGCGCCGATCACCCCCACTGCCGCGATCAGGTACGTGATGTCGCTCAGGCTCAGGCCGTCGACCCACGACTGGCCGGCCTTCTTCGGCGTCTCACCCCCGCCGGCCACCGGCTTCGCGCCCTCCGTGGAGGGGCTGTAGCCGAGGATGTCGATCGGGGCGTCCTCGTCGAGCTGACCGCCGTCGGAGACGGTGAGGAAGGTCTTGCCGTCGGGGCTGTAGGTGATCGCCTCACCGAACGGGTCGGCGAGCGCCGTCACCCGGGGCTTGCCGCCGGTGAGGGCGGCCAGCACGTTGCCGTCGGTGACGTCGTACTCGAAGGCGTCGGCGTAGGTGCGCACCACGACCCGGGAGCCGTCCGGTGAGCGGGCCGCACCCGTGATCGCCACGCGGCCGGGGGCGCCGAGCCGGTTGTCCGTGTCGGTCTCCGGCAGGCTGATCTCGCCGACCTTCTTCATCGGTACGGCCGGGGTGTCCCCGCTCTTCATCTTCTCGGCGGGGGTGAAGATCTGGGCCTTGCCGGACATCACCTTGGTGATGATCAACGGGTTGCCGTCGTCGCCGATCAGCAGCGCCTCGGCGTCGTGCGGCTTGCCCTCCGGGTAGGAGAGGCGGTGCAGCACCGGCCGCTTCGACCCGTTGACCGGCATGCTCCACAGCGCCACCCGCTCGCGACGCTGTCGGCTGGTGACGTTGTCACCGGTGTCGGCGATCCAGACCGTCGTGCCGTCCGGGGAGAGCGCCAGGTCCTCGGTGTCGAACGGCCCCTCACCCGAGTAGCGGACCGGCTCCTTCGAGATCCCGCACTTGGCGTCGAGGAAGAAGACCCGCTTGCGGCTCTCCACCTCGGTGCCGTCGTTGATCACGATGTAGCCGCTCTTGGTGGCCACCAGGCCCGACAGCTCCCGCAGCCGCTCGTCGGTGACCGTGCACCGCTTCTTGCCGGGAGCGGCCGCGAGCGGGGACGCGGCCGAGGCCGGTGCCGCAGCCAGGGCGACTCCGGTACACGCCACGGTCGCCCCCAGCAAGCCGAGGACGACCGTGACCGAAGAAACAGCGCGGCGCATTCAGTCAGTGTCGCACGCCGGGAGTTTCCGGCGCGTGACGCCGGGAGCCGTCACCGCGCGCCCGCGACCGCCGGATCCTCCTCCGCCCGGAACGGCGCCAACTCGGCAGCGAGCGCCTCGCCGACCCGGACGTGCACCAGGGTGCCCTCCGGCAGGTGGGAGGTGCTCAGCACCTCGCCCTGACGGTGCACCCGGGCCACCAGGTCGCCCCGGTCGTACGGCAGCACCGCGCGGACCTCCACGGCCGGGCGGGGCAGCCGCGCCTCGACGGCCTCGCGCAGCCCGTCGATCCCGCGACCCGAGTGCGCGGAGACGAAGACCGCCTCCGGCCAGAGCCGCTTGAGCCGCAGCAGCGTCTCCTCGTCGGCCGCGTCGGTCTTGTTGACCACCAGCAGCTCGGGCAGCCGGTCGGCGCCCACCTCGGCGAGCACCTCGTGGACCGCCCGGACCTGCTCCTCCGGGTCCGGGTGGGTGCCGTCGACGACGTGCACCACCAGGTCGGCCTCGGCGACCTCCTCCAGGGTCGAGCGGAACGCCTCGACGATCTGGTGGGGCAGGTGCCGGACGAACCCGACCGTGTCGGAGAGGGTGTAGAGCCGTCCGTCGGCCGTGGTGGCCTTGCGGGTGGTCGGGTCGAGGGTGGCGAAGAGCGCGTTCTCCACCAGCACGCCCGCCCCGGTCAGCCGGTTGAGCAGGCTCGACTTGCCGGCGTTGGTGTAGCCGGCGATGGCCACGGCCGGCACGGCGTTGCGGGAACGCCGGGCGCGCTTGGTCTGGCGTACCGTCTTCATGCCCTTGATCTCCCGGCGCAGCCGGGCGATGCGGTGGCGGATCCGGCGCCGGTCGGTCTCCAGCTTCGTCTCACCGGGGCCGCGCAGACCCACGCCGCCGCCGGCGCCTCCGCCGCGACCGCTACCACCGGTCTGCCGCGAGAGGGTCTCACCCCAACCGCGCAGGCGCGGCAGCAGGTATTCGAGCTGGGCGAGCTCGACCTGCGCCTTGCCCTCCTTGCTCTTGGCATGCTGGGCGAAGATGTCGAGGATCAGCGCGGTGCGGTCGACCACCTTGACCTTGGTGCGCTGCTCCAGGTTGCGCAGCTGCGACGGCGACAGCTCACCGTCGCAGATCACCGTGTCGGCGCCGGTGGAGAGCACCACCGAGCCGAGGTCGTCGACCTTGCCCCGGCCGACGTAGGTGGCGGGGTCCGGGCGGTTGCGCCGCTGGATCAGCCCTTCGAGCACCTGCGAGCCGGCGGTCTCCGCCAGCGCGGCCAGCTCGGTGAGGGAGTTCTCGGCGTCGCTCTGCGAGCCCTCGGTCCAGACGCCGACGAGGACCACGCGCTCCAGGCGCAGCTGGCGGTATTCGACCTCGGTGATGTCCGCGAGCTCGGTGGAGAGGCCGGGGACCCGCCGCAGCGCCTGCCGCTCCGACAGCTCGAACTCACCGGTGGTGGTGTCGAGCTCGTCGTCCTCGTAGGGAAGTAGGGTCTCCTGGTTGTGCAAGCCGGTCTCCTGTCCGTTCTGTCACGTACCGAGCAATCCTGACATGTGCCAACGCGGAACGCACCCGCTATATGCCCGCTCGAACGGGCCACAAAAGTGGGGGCGGATGCCGGAGGGGCCCGCCGGGGCGAGTAGAAATGCGGGGCGAGCCGTTCAGCGTCGACGGAGGGATCCCGTGGCCATCACCCGACTTCCAAGTGCCGGATTCTCGATCACGATTCGGATCGCCGTGCCGGCGGACGCGTCCTCGATCGGCCGGCTGACCACCTCCGTGGGTGAGGCCGGGGCGATCGTCACCGCGCTCGACGTGGTGGACTCCGACCCGACCCACGTGCTCGTCGACCTGACCTGCGACACCGCCGACGCCAGCCACGCCGACCAGGTGGTCGACGCGTTGACCGCGCTGGACGGCGTGGACGTGCGCAAGGTGTCCGACCGGACCTTCCTGCTGCACCTCGGCGGCAAGATCGAGGTCAGCTCGAAGGTCGCGCTGCGCAACCGTGACGAGCTGTCCCGGGCGTACACCCCGGGGGTGGCGCGGGTCTGCATGGCGATCGCGGAGAACCCGGCCGACGCCCGCCGGCTGACCATAAAGCGCAACACCGTCGCCGTGGTCAGCGACGGCTCCGCCGTGCTGGGCCTGGGCAACCTCGGGCCGGCGGCGTCGCTGCCCGTGATGGAGGGCAAGGCGGCGCTGTTCAAGCGCTTCGGTGGGGTGGACGCCTGGCCGGTCGTGCTCGACACCCAGGACACCGACGAGATCGTGCAGATCGTCAAGGCCATCGCCCCGGCGTACGGCGGGATCAACCTGGAGGACATCGCGGCGCCGCGCTGCTTCGAGATCGAGGCGCGGCTGCGCGAGGCGCTGGACATCCCGGTGTTCCACGACGACCAGCACGGCACCGCGATCTGCGTGCTGGCCGCGCTGACCAACGCGCTGCGCGTCGTGGGCAAGCAGCTCGCGGACGTCCGGGTCGTGGTCTCGGGCGCGGGCGCGGCCGGCACCGCGATCATGAAGCTGCTGCTGCGCCAGGGCGTCGGCGACATCATCGCGTACGACCGCCAGGGCGCCCTGCACCGCGGCCAGAGCGGGCTCAACCCGGCGTGGCAGTGGCTGGCCGAGAACACCAACAAGGAGAACTACTCCGGCGACCTGGCCGGGGCGGTACGCGGCGCGGACGTCTTCATCGGGGTCAGCGCGCCGAACCTGCTCACCGGCGACGACATCGCCACGATGGCCAAGGACTCGATCGTCTTCGCGCTGGCCAACCCGGACCCGGAGGTCGACCCGCGGGAGGCGCGCAAGTACGCCGCCGTGGTCGCCACCGGCCGCTCCGACCAGCCGAACCAGATCAACAACGTGCTCGCCTTCCCGGGCGTCTTCCGCGGCATGCTGGACGCGCACGCCGAGGAGTTCACCGAGGAGATGGCGATCGCGGCGGCCCGGGCCATCGCGGACGTGGTCGGCGAAGACAAGATCAACCCGACGGTGATCGTGCCCAGCGTCTTCGACTCCCGGGTCTCCCCGGCGGTCGCCGCTGCGGTCCGCGCCGCCGCCCAGAACCCGGCCCCGGCCCCCGCCGCCGACCCGGGCCCCGCCGACCTCCCCGAGATCGCCGCCGAAGCCAGCGCCACCCCCTGACGGACGACCGGGTCAGAGCCGGGCGGGGTGGGTCAGGGGGTCGTCAGGGTGGTGGGGTCCAGGGTGCCGGTGGCCACCAGGGTGGCCGGGCCGGCCAGCCAGCAGGAGTCCTCCGTCACCGTGACCGAGAGGCGTCCGCCCGGGACGTCCACCGCCAGTACGCCGGTGTCCCGCCCGGCGTCGCGCAGGGCCACCGCGGCCACCGCGCAGGCGCCCGTACCGCAGGAGAGGGTCTCGGCGGAGCCGCGCTCGTACACGCGCATGAGCACGTGACCGTCGGTGTCGTCGACGGGCTCGCCGGGCGCCGTGAACTCTACGTTCACCCCGGCGGGGAAGACCGTCGCGTCGACCTCGGGGGCCCGGGTGAGGTCGAGCGCGGTCAGTTCCAGCCCGGCCGGCAGCGCGCAGACCAGGTGCGGGTTGCCCACGTCCACCGCCGTACCGGGCAGCGTCAGCCCGCCGAGGGTGGCCGTCGCCGTGTCGTACAGCCGGGGGCGGGCCATCTCGACGGCGATGGCGTCGGCCGTGACCAGCGCGCGCACGACGCCGGCCCGGGTGGCCACGGGCAGCGCCCCCTCCGCCGGCTCGGCCAGCCCGGAGGCGACCAGGTAGCGGACGAAGACCCGGGCGCCGTTGCCGCACATCTCCGCGAACGACCCGTCGGCGTTCCAGTAGTCCATGAACCACTCGGCCTCGCCCGCCGTCGCGGCGCCCTCCGGGTGCGCGGCCGCCCGGACCACCCGCAGCACGCCGTCACCGCCCAGCCCGCGCCGGCGGTCGCAGAGGGCCGCGACAAGCCCGGGTGTCAGGTCGAGCCGGTTGTCCGGATCGGGAAGGATGACGAAGTCGTTGCCGGTGCCGTGGCCCTTGGTGAACTGCACGCCCCCATCATTGCGCAGGAGCGGGCAGCAGGCGCAGGGCGGCGGGGACCAGGTCCGGCGCGGCGGAGTCCAGCCAGTGGATCCGCGGGTCGCGGCGGAACCAGGAGCGCTGCCGTCGCACGAAGCGCCGGGTGGCCCGCACGGTCTCGTCGTGCGCCTCGGCCTCCGTCAGCTCCCCGGTGAGGAGACGCAGCACCTGCTGGTAGCCGAGCGCACGGCTGGCCGTACGCCCCGCCGGCAGGCCCCGCCCGACGAGGTCCCGGGTCTCGGCGACCAGCCCGTCGGCCCACATCCGGTCCACCCGCAGGGCGATCCGCTCGTCCAGCAGCGCGGTGTCCAGGTCCACCCCGAGCTGCACGGACGGGTAGTACGGGGTCGGTTCGGGCAGCGCGGCCGTGAACGGCGCCCCGGTCAGCTCGATGACCTCCAGGGCCCGCACGATCCGCCGCCCGTTGCCGGGCAGGATCCCCGTCGCGGCGGCCGGGTCGGCCTCGCGCAGCCGGGCGTACAGGGGCGCGGGGCCGGCCTCGGCGAGTTCCCGTTCCAGCCGCTCGCGCACCGCCGGGTCGGTGGCGGGGAACTCGAAGCGCTCCAGCACCGCACGCACGTAGAGCCCGGAGCCGCCGACCAGCAGCGGCACCCGGCCCCGGGCCAGGACGTCGTCGACGGCGGCGCGGGCCAGCCGCTGGTACTCCGCGACGCTCGCCGGCTCGGTGACGTCCCAGATGTCCAGCAGGTGGTGCGGCACCCCCTCGCGCTCGGCCGGGGTGAGTTTGGCGGTGCCGATGTCCATGCCCCGGTAGAGCTGCATCGAGTCGGCGTTGACGACCTCGCCGTCGAGGGCGTGCGCGAGCGCGATGCTCAGCGCCGACTTGCCGGCCGCCGTCGGCCCGACCACGGCGACGACCGTCCCGGCGGGCGGGCGGGCGGTCACGCCGGCGCCCAGGAGGAGACGAGGTAGGCGACGCCGTAGGGCGCCGAGTAGTGGCGCAGCTCGCCGCGCCAGTCGCCGCCGGTCGCGCGGACCGCGCCGGCCAGCACCTGCCAGGGCGCGCGCCCGGCGACCTTCAGCTGCGCCGACAGGGCCGGGTCAAGGTCGAGCAGGGCCTCGGCGTCCGCGTCGGCCAGGGCGCGGGCGACCCCGTCGTCGTACGCCTCGGCACGCGGGTCGTCGTAGCCGGGCGACTTCGGGCCCCGGCAGGCCGACCCGTCCCCCGTCACCAGCAGCGCGGTGCGCGGCTCCGTCGCCGCGCCGAGCGCCGCACCAAGCTCGGCGCACTGCGCCGGAGAGGCGTCGGCCGCGACGGACCGGGCCAGCCGGGGCGTCTCGGTGCGGGAGCGCCCGAGCAGCCACGCGCCGATGGTCAGGCTCAGCGGCAGCCGCTCGCCGCCGGCGCAGTTCACCTTCCACAGCCGCACCTGCCGGTCGAGGCCGTACGACCGCAGCGAGCCGTGGTCGGCCGCGTTGAAGCGGGTGGTCTCCGGCCCGCCGCCGACGAGGACGACCACCTCGGGCTCGGCGGCGAGCAGCCCGGCGACCGCGGCGTCGCAGGCGGCACGGAGCTCGTCCAGCTCGGGCGCGGCGGCGCCGGCCAGCTCGGGGACGATCAGCGGCGGATGGGGGCAGACGGCGGCGGCGACCAGGGGCACCAGGCAACGGTATCGGCACGACGGCGCCCACCACCCCGCACCCGCCCCGGGAACGCCCGGCACGTCGCAAACGCCGCATGGCGGATTGCGACACTCCCCCCAGGGAGCCCGTCCGCGGGCGGTAGGACACCGTATGGTCACGGTCGGCGATAGGCGCTCGACGGGAACGGGGTCGCACCTGTGACAATGCCGGGGGAAACTTTGCTGCGCCGTGGCGGCGATCGCGGGACTGCTCCCCGACGCCGGGAGAACGAGGATGGGCACATGAGCGACTGGACTGCCTTCGGACGGGTGGACGCGGACGGCACCGTGTACGTCAAGACCGCCGACGGCGAGCGGGTGGTCGGATCCTGGCAGGCGGGAGCGCCCGAGGAGGGGCTGGCCCACTTCGCCCGCCGCTTCGACGACCTGGTGACCGAGGTCAACCTGACGGAGGCCCGGCTCAACTCGGGTGCCGCGGACGCCGGCCATTCACTGACCACCATCCGGCGGATCCGCGCGTCGCTGGCCGAGGCGCACGTCGTCGGCGACATCGACGCGCTGGCGGCCCGGCTGGACCGGCTCGCCACGGTCGCCGAGGAGAAGGCCGGCGAGGCCAAGGCCGCCCGGGAGGCCGCCCGTGGCGAGGCGCTCGCGCGCAAGCAGGCCCTCGTGGAGGAGGCGGAGAAGCTCGCCGCCGAGTCGACCGGCTGGAAGACCGCCGGGGACCGGCTCAAGGAGATCCTCGACGAGTGGAAGACCATCCGCGGGGTCGACAAGAAGACCGACGGCGAGCTGTGGAAGCGCTTCGCCGCCGCGCGGGACGGCTTCACCCGCCGCCGGGGCGCCCACTTCGCCTCCCTCGATGCGCAGCGCAAGCAGGCGCAGACGGTCAAGGAGGAGCTGGTCGCCGAGGCCGAGAAGCTCAAGGACTCCACCGACTGGGCGGCCACCGCCAACCAGCTCAAGGAACTGATGAACCAGTGGAAGGCCGCTCCGCGGGCCTCCAAGGAGGCGGAGCAGAAGCTCTGGGAACGGTTCCGGGGCGCGCAGGACGAGTTCTTCACCCGGCGCAGCGAGGTCTTCTCCGCCCGCGACAACGAGCAGCGCGGCAACCTGGAGCGCAAGCAGGCGCTGCTCGCCGAGGCCGAGGCGCTGGACGTCGACGGCGACCCGAAGGGCGCGCAGGCCAAGCTGCGCGAGATCCAGGCCCAGTGGCACGAGGCCGGTCGGGTGCCCCGCGAGGCGGCGGCCGGGCTGGAGCGCCGGCTGCGCGCGGTCGACGAGAAGGTCCGCGAGGTGATGGACTCCGCGTGGCGCCGCACCACCAAGGAGGACAACCCCCTGCTCGCCCAGATGCGGGCGCAGGTCGCCGAGGCCGAGGATCGGCTGGCCCGGGCCCAGGCGGCCGGGGACGCCCGGCGGGTCAGGGAGGCCGAGCAGGCGCTGGCCTCGAAGCGGCAGTTCCTCCAGCTCGCCGAGCAGGCCGGCTGAGCCGCACGTCGGCTGGCGATAGCCGGCATCGCGCCCCGGTCGCCCGGCGAGCGCCGCGCACCGAGTTGCCACGGAAGCCCCGGTCCAGCACGGACCGGGGCTTCCGCCTGTCCGGCCCACCGCCCGGGCAGGAGGGTGCGGCCACGGTGATCGCCCGTCCGCCCGGGGACGGGGCGGTTGACGCATCGAGGCAGGCTGATCAGAATGAGCGGCGGAGCCAGGTCCGGCACCGGCGCGAGGGCGCCGACGGCGCACGTCAGGTCGTCGGGGGACGCCGGTGGTCCCGCGAGCGGCCGCATCCCACGTGCCACGTCCCGTCGCGCGCTGTCCGCGTACCGCTGAGGGCAGCCCGACGGGCGTCGCCCGGTTCCCGCCCGCGCCGCCCAGGCGGCGGCGGGCAGTTCGAAGTGGAGCTCGCATGCACCGACGCAGCGCCCTCGGCGGCGCGATCACCGCGCTCGCCACCGCCGCGGCCGGCGTCCTCGTCGCCGCCGCCGTCAGCACCGCCCCGGCCGTCGCCGCCCCCGCCGGCACCGGCACCGGCTACCTGCACACCAACGGCAACAGGATCGTCGACAGCACCGGCGCGACGGTACGCATCACCGGCATCAACTGGTTCGGCATGGAGACCGACAACAAGACCTTCCACGGGCTGTGGTCCACCAACCCGTGGCGGGGCCAGATCGACAAGATGGCCAGCCTCGGCTACAACACGCTGCGCGTGCCGTACTCGAACGACGCGTTGAAGCCGGGCGCCACGGCCAGCGGCATCAACGACTTCGTCAACCCGGACCTGGTCGGGCTATCCCCGTTGCAGATCCTCGACAAGGTCATCGGGTACGCCGGCGGCAAGGGGATGCGGGTCATCCTGGACCGGCACCGGCCGACGTCGGCCGGCCAGTCCCCGCTGTGGTACACCCCGACGGTCTCCGAGGCGACCTGGATCGACGACTGGAAGATGCTCGCCCAGCGGTACGCGGGCAACACCACCGTGATCGGGGCGGACCTGCACAACGAGCCGCACGCCGAGGGGACGAACCCGGCGGCCACCGGCGCGTGCTGGGGCTGCGGCGATCCGGCCCGGGACTGGCGGCTGGCCGCCGAGCGGGCCGGCAACGCGATCCTGTCGGTGCAGCCGAACTGGCTGATCTTCGTGGAGGGGGTGAGCTGCCCCAGCGGCGGCCTCTCCAACGTCTGGGACAACGACCCGAGCAACGACGAGGACTGCGGCTGGTGGGGCGGCAACCTGACGAAGGCCAAGGACTTCCCGGTCCGGCTCGACGTGCCGAACCGGCTGGTCTACTCGCCGCACGAGTACGCCACCTCGGTCTTCGAGCAGAACTGGTTCAAGTCCCCCGACTTCCCGGACAACCTGCCGGGCATCTGGGACAAGTACTGGGGTTACCTGCACAAGCAGAACATCGCGCCGATCATGATGGGCGAGTTCGGCAGCACCCTGGCCGATCCCCGGGACCGGGTGTGGCTGGAGAAGCTGATGGCCTACACCGACACCGGCCTCGACGGGATGTCGTTCACGTACTGGTCGTGGAACCCGAACTCGGGTGACACCGGCGGCATCGCGCTCGACGACTGGACCAGCATCAACACCACCAAGCAGGCGATCCTCCAGCCGTACCTGATCCCGCCGGTCGGCGGCGGGGGCGACCCGACGCCGACCCCGACGGCGACGCCGACCCCGACGCCGACGCCGACGCCGACCTCGACGCCGTCGCCGACCGGGGGCTGCACGGCCGCGTACCGGCAGGTCAACGCGTGGCAGGGCGGCTTCCAGGGCGAGCTGACGGTGACGAACACCGGCACCGCGACGGTCGACCCGTGGCAGGTCACCTGGAGTTGGCCGGCCGGGGTGAGCCTGGCCAGCGGCTGGAACGCCACGGTGACCCAGTCCGGCACCACGGTGACGGCGGCGGCCCCGACCTGGGCGGGGGCGCTGGCACCGGGCGCCTCGGTGACCGTCGGCTTCACCGCCGACGGCTCGGCCGCCGCGCCCGGCACGGTCAAGCTCAACGGCGCCGCCTGCTGATTCCACCTCCGGTCGCCCCGACGGCGGCCGCTGACGCTCCGGCCGGGGCCCGCGCGGGCGGGTCCCGGCCGGTCGCGGGTCAGTGCGCGGCGCAGCCCGTCGTCGGCGCGGGCGCCGCGGCCGGCGCGCCGATCGTCGGCAGCCCGAGCAGCACCCCCGGCGTACGCGGGGCGCGTCCCGCCTCGGCCGCGTCGCCGGCCCGGGTGCGCCGGTGCGACAGCAACTCGCCGTCGGCGTTGAGGTGGTGCGGGGCGGCGTAGGTGACGGTGGTGTGCACGACGTCGCCGGGACGGATCAGCCCCGCGTCGCCGGGCTGGCCGGTCGCGAAGTGGACCAGGCGGCCGTCGCGGGCGCGGCCGGACATCCGGCCCGTGCGCTCGTCCTTGCGCCCCTCGCCGACGGCGACCAGCACCTCGACGGTCTCCCCCACCAACTTCTTGTTCTCCGCCCAGGTGATCTCCTCGACGCAGGCGATCAGCCGCTCGTAGCGCTCCTGCACGACCTGCTTGGGCAGCTGGCCGTCCATGGTGGCGGCCGGCGTGCCGGGGCGCTTGGAGTACTGGAAGGTGAACGCCGACGAGAACCGGGCCTCGCGGACCACGTCGAGGGTGCGCTCGAAGTCGGCCTCGGTCTCGCCGGGGAAGCCGACGATGATGTCGGTGGTGATCGCCGCGTCCGGCATCGCCGCCCGCACCTTGGAGATGATGCCCAGGTAGCGCTCGGCCCGGTAGGAGCGGCGCATGGCCCGCAGCACGTCGTCGCTGCCGGACTGCAACGGCATGTGCAGCGAGTGGCAGACGTTGGGCGTCTCGGCCATCGCGGCGATCACGTCGTCGGTGAAGTCCTTCGGGTGCGGGCTGGTGAAGCGCACCCGCTCCAGCCCCTCGACGTCGCCGCAGGCGCGCAGCAGCTTGCCGAAGGCCAGCCGGTCGCCGAACTCGACGCCGTAGGAGTTGACGTTCTGCCCGAGCAGGGTCACCTCCAGCACGCCCTCGTCGACGAGCGCGCGAACCTCGGAGAGGATGTCGCCGGGGCGGCGGTCCTTCTCCTTGCCCCGCAGGGAGGGCACGATGCAGAACGTGCAGGTGTTGTTGCAGCCGACGGAGATCGACACCCAGCCCGCGTACGTGGACTCACGCCGGGTGGGCAGCGTCGAGGGGAAGACGTCGAGGGACTCGAGGATCTCCACCTCGGCCGCCGCGTTGTGCCGGGCCCGCTCCAGCAGCACCGGCAGCGACCCGATGTTGTGCGTGCCGAACACCACGTCGACCCAGGGCGCCTTGCGGACGATCTCGCCCCGGTCCTTCTGGGCGAGACAGCCGCCCACCGCGATCTGCATCTGCGGGTGCCGGGCCTTGACGGGGCGCAGGTGACCGAGGTTGCCGTAGAGCCGGTTGTCGGCGTTCTCCCGGACGGCGCAGGTGTTGAACACCACCACGTCCGGGTTGTCGTCGGCCTCGGTGGCGCGCACGTAGCCCGCGCCCTCCAGCAGGCCGGAAATGCGCTCGGAGTCGTGCACGTTCATCTGGCAGCCGTAGGTGCGCACCTGATAGGTGCGCGGGCTGCTCGCCGCTGCGGTAGTCATGACCCCGACAGCGTATCCGCCGCCCGCCGACCAACCCGAACGAGGAGGAGCCGTGTGCCGGAGCATCAAGACCCTGCGTGAGCCGTACACCGAGGAGGTGACCCCGGCCGACGTGGACGCCGCGGCGTTGCAGTACGTCCGCAAGATCTCGGGTTTCCGCAAGCCCGCCGCCCACAACGCCGCCGCCTTCGACGCGGCGGTCGCCGCGGTCGCGTCGGCCACCGCGACCCTGCTCGCCCAGTTGGAGGTACGCGGCGGCCGCTCCGCCGGCCCGGCGAGCTGACCCGCCGCCGGGCCCCGGGCCTTGCTGGCACCACGGCAACCGGCGGGTCAGGCGGCGGCGAGCGCCGGGAGCACCGAATCCGGCGCCCAGCGCGAGCGGTGGCACTGCGACCAGCCGCGACAGCGGGGATCCGCCTCGGTGCACAGGCGCTGGTTGGTGAGCAGTTCCCCGTCGTCGGTCTCCCGGACGTCGAAGTGCACCGGCCGGATCGTGCCGTCGGGCGCGACGAGCAGGTGCCGCCCGGCGTCGAGCGTGTCGTCGCGCAGCAGGCAGTTGCGGTCCAGCAGCCGCGCCAGCGCGGCCACGCTGCCGTGCTCGGAGAGCCGTTCGGGCACCCCGTAGCAGTCCACGATCGTGGCGAACTCGCCCGGCGCCTGCCAGACGTCGCAGATCACCGCGTACGTCGGCAGGCGGGCGGGGTCCGCCGCCGCCAGGGGCATCACCACCCGGCCGAGCGCCTCGGCCAGTGCCGGGTAGACCTCCACCGGCCGCACCTGCTCGATTCTCCAGTTCCACAGCTCGGTCATGCCGCCTCCTCGCTGTGCTCGTCCCACCGGCCTCCGGATCGGGCCTTACTGACGATGGTGGGGGGCATATGACCTCAGCCGGGGGCAAGTTACCGGTCTGTGACCATTCCGGGCAAAATTTCCTCGAGCGCCATTGCTCGGAGTAGCGGGAAGGTGACAGTTTATCGGGTACGGTGGCCCGCTCCGCACGCCACACGCCGGCCGGAAGGATCGCCGCGGTCGTGCCGCGGCCGTCCTCGACAGGCGCCCGGCCGGCGGCCCCGCAGCGCCAGGGACGCCCTCAGCGCACGACCACCCGGTGCCCCCCGGGCGGCAGCAGCTCACCGACCACGGTGGCGCCTGGCAGCTCGCCGGCGACCAGCAGGCCGCCCGAGGTCTGCGCGTCGGCCAGCAGCAGCCGGTCCTCCTCGGTCACCCGGCCGAAGTCGGTCCACGGCGTGACCCACTCCAGGTTGCGCCGGCTGCCGCCGCTGACGTGCCCGTCACGCACCGCCTCCCGGGCGCCGGCCAGGTAGGGCACCCGGGCCGCGTCGATCGCCACCGTCAGCCGGCTCGCCCGGGCCAGCTTGGACGCGTGCCCGAGCAGGCCGAAGCCCGTCACGTCGGTGCCGCAGCGCACGCCGGCCGCCACCGCCGCGCGCGCCGCGTCCCGGTTGAGCGTCGTCATCGCCGCGACCGCCTCGGGGAAGCTCTCACCGGTGGCCTTGTGCCGGGTGTTGAGCACCCCGACGCCGAGCGGCTTGGTCAGCGACAGCGGCAGGCCCGCCCGGCCCGCGTCCAGGGTGATCAGCTCCTCCGGCCGGACCACCCCGGTGACCGCCAGGCCGTACTTGGGGCCCTCGTCGTCGACGCTGTGCCCGCCGGCGAGGTGGCAACCGGCGTCGCGGGCCACGTCCTGCCCGCCGCGCAGCACCTCCCGGGCCAGCTCCAGCGGCAGCACGTCGCGCGGCCAGCAGAGCAGGTTCAGCGCGACGAGAGGGGTGCCGCCCATGGCGTACACGTCGGAGAGGGCGTTGGTCGCGGCGATGCGCCCCCAGTCGTACGCGTCGTCGACGACCGGGGTGAAGAAGTCGGCGGTGGTCACCAGGCCCGTGCGCTCGTCGAGCCGGACCACCGCGGCGTCGTCGCCGTGGTCGAGCCCGACGAGCAGCTCGGCGGTGCCGGTGGCCGGGCCGAGCCCGGCGACCATGGCCTCCAGCTCACCCGGGGGGATCTTGCACGCGCAGCCGCCGCCCCGGGCGTACCGGGTCAGCCGTACCGGTTCCGTCATCCCCACATGATCTCCGGGCCGCCCTTCCCCCGCCATCGCGGGCGGGCCGCGTCGCGGTCAAAATCGGACTCTTGACCCCCATCCGAACTGGTGTTATCGCTCCGTGACCAACTGAGTTGCGTACCGCCACATCCCCCCGCCTACAGTTGCCCAACCGGGGGTCACCCGACCCCGCGCGACGACAGGGACGGTGAACGACGTGACGACGGGCGAACCGCTCATCGTGCTGGACTCGGTCAACAAGTGGTTCGGGCCGCTGCACGTGCTGGACGACGTCTCGCTGTCGGTCGGGCGCGGCGAGGTGGTCGTCGTGATCGGCCCGTCGGGCTCCGGCAAGTCGACGCTGTGCCGCACGATCAACCGCCTCGAACCGATCAACTCCGGCACGATCACCTTCGACGGGCAGCCGCTGCCGGCCGAGGGCAAGGCGCTGGCGAAGCTGCGCAGCGAGGTCGGCATGGTGTTCCAGTCGTTCAACCTCTTCGCGCACAAGACGATCCTCGAGAACGTCACCCTCGGGCCGGTCAAGGTCCGCAAGGAGAAGCCGGCGGCGGCTCGCGAGCGCGGCCTGGCCCTGCTCGACCGGGTGGGCATCGCCAACCAGGCCGACAAGTTCCCGGCCCAGCTCTCCGGTGGCCAGCAGCAGCGGGTGGCGATCGCCCGGGCGCTGGCCATGCAGCCCAAGGCGATGCTCTTCGACGAGCCGACCAGCGCGCTGGACCCGGAGATGGTCGGCGAGGTGCTGGACGTGATGACGTCCCTGGCCAGCGAGGGCATGACCATGGTCGTGGTGACCCACGAGATGGGCTTCGCCCGGCACGCGGCGAACCGCGTCATCTTCATGGCCGACGGCCAGCTGGTCGAGGACGCGCCGCCGGCCGAGTTCTTCGCCAACCCGCGCAGCGAGCGGGCCAAGGACTTCCTCTCCAAGATCCTCACGCACTAGGCGTCCGTACCTGGAGCGCGCCGTCCCCCGGCGGTTCCGTCCACAAAGGAGATCAACATGCGTATCACGCGCGTAGCGGCGCTCGCGGCGGCCGCCACCCTGGCGCTCGGCATGACCGCCTGCGGTGGCGACGACGCCGACGAGGGCACCGGCGCCGGCAGCAAGTCCTTCGCCGCCGGCAGCACGATGGAGCGCCTGAACAAGGCCCAGGCCATCAAGATCGGCACGAAGTTCGACCAGCCCGGCTTCGGCCAGAAGGGCCTCTCCGGCAAGCCGGAGGGCTTCGACGTCGAGGTCGCGAAGATCATCGTCAAGGAGCTGGGCATCCCCGAGGACAAGATCGAGTGGGTCGAGGCCCCCTCGAAGGTCCGCGAGGACGTGATCGTGAACGGCACCGTCGACCTGGTCGCCGCCACCTACACGATCAACGACAAGCGCAAGGAGCGCATCGCGTTCGCCGGGCCCTACTACGAGGCCGGCCAGAACATCATGGTGAAGAAGGACGACACCACCATCACCGGGCCGGACTCGTTCAAGGACGGCGCCAAGAAGGTCTGCTCGGTCACCGGCTCCACGCCGGCCGAGGAGATCAAGAAGTACGTCAAGGACGTCGCCACCCAGCTGGTGCTCTTCGACACCTACGACAAGTGCCGCGACGCCCTCAAGGGCGGCCAGGTCGACGCCGTCACCACGGACAACGTGATCCTGCTCGGCTACATCGCCAAGGACGAGGCGTCGTTCAAGCTGGCCGGCGAGAACTTCACCAAGGAGCCGTACGGCCTCGGGGTGAAGAAGGAGGACACCGACTTCCGCAACTTCGTCAACGACACGCTGGAGAAGGCGTTCGCCGACGGCAGCTGGAAGAAGGCCTGGGACGACACCGCCGGTAAGTTCGGTGCCGAGCTGGGTTCCGCGCCGACCGTCAACCGCTACTGATCTGATCCGTTGATCTGGAGGGTGGGGAGGAAGACCGGCCCGTGAGTGTGCTCATCGACAAGTTCGACGTCTTCGCGGGTGGTTTCTGGCTCACCCTCCAGATCTGCGTACTCGCCGCGGTCGGCGCCCTGATCCTGGGCGCCGTCCTGGCGGTGCTGCGGATCTCCCCGGTGCCGCCGCTGCGGGCGGTCGGCACCGGCTACGTCAACATCTTCCGCAACATGCCGCTGACCGTGGTGATGTTCTTCGCCGCGTTCGGCCTGCCGGCGCTCGGCTCCAACGCCGACTTCCTGCGCATCCCGGTACTCGACTCGTTGTTCAGCCGGCTCGGCACGGATCTGCCGTACTTCCGCTTCGCGCTGGTCGCGCTGGTGCTCTACACCGCCGCGTTCGTCTGCGAGGCGCTGCGCTCCGGCGTGAACGCCGTGCCCGCCGGCCAGGCGGAGGCCGCCCGCTCGCTGGGCCTGACCTTCGGGCAGAACCTGCGCTACGTGGTGCTGCCGCAGTCCTGGAAGGCCTCGGTGGTGCCGCTCGGCTCGGTGATCATCGCAATGATCAAGAACTCGGCGCTGGTCGGCTTCTTCGGCGTCGTCGGCGACCTCTCGCAGACCGCCGACCAGCTGACCTCGGCCGAGGGCTACGCCTTCGTCCCCGTCGCCATCGGCATCTCGATCGGATATCTGATCATGACCGTCCCCCTCGGCGCGCTCCTCGACCGGATCGAGAAGCGGCAGGCGGTGGCCCGATGAGCCAGCAGAGCGTCCTCTACGACGTCCCCGGTCCCCGGCAGCGCCGGCTCACGCTGATCGGCAGCGTGGTGGCGACGGTGCTGCTGCTCGTCGCCGCGTACTTCCTGATCTACCGCCCGCTGGACGACAAGGGCCAGTTCTCGATGGAGCTGTGGGGGCCGCTGATCGACCCCTCCAACGAGAACTTCTCGCTGGTGTGGGACCGCATCGGCCTCGGCTTCAAGAACACCCTGACCGCCGCCGCGCTGGCGATCGTCTCCTCACTGGTGGTCGGCACCCTGCTCGCGGTGCTGCGGATCCAGCTCAAGAGCCTGACCCGGCGCCGCTTCACCGGGCTCGCCACGCCGCTGGCCTACCTGCTGCGCGGGCTGAGCGCGCTGCTGTCGGCGGTCACCCGGGTCTGCGTCGAGGTGTTCCGGGGCCTGCCCGTGGTCATCACGATCTTCTTCGTGGCCCGCGGCTTCCCCGAGTTCGGCGTCTCGTTCGACACGCTGTGGTACCTGGTCATCGGCCTGACCATCTACAACTCGGTGGTGATCGCCGAGATCCTCCGCTCCGGCATGGAGGGCCTGCCCGGCGGGCAGGCCGAGGCGGCGGCCGCGATCGGGCTCTCCCCGGCGCAGACCACCCGGATGATCCTGCTGCCGCAGGCGTTCCGGATCATGCTGCCGGCGCTGATCAGCCAGCTCGTCGTGGTACTCAAGGACACCTCGCTCGGCTTCATCATCAGCTACGAGGAGACCCTGAACATCGGCAAGCAGATCATCGGCGTACTGGACAACCCGATCCAGGTCTACGTCGTGATCGCGGTCATGTTCATCGTGGTGAACTACGCGCTGTCGAAGCTGGCCCAGTACGTGCAGCGCCGGCTCTCACGCGGTCGCAAGACCGCCGGCACCCCGGCGCAGAACCCGCCCCCGGCCGCGCTCAGCGCGCAGGCGGAGGGCACCGGCGGCGCCTGATCCACGCCCGACGACGAAGGGCCGGCCCGATGATCGGGCCGGCCCTTCGTGTCGACGCCGTCAGCGGGCGATCTCGGTCACCCGGGACTCGCGGACCACGGTCACCCGGATCTGACCCGGGTAGGTCAGCTCCTCCTCGATCTGCTTGGCCACGTCCCGGGCCAGCACGGCGGCGCCGATGTCGTCGACGTCGTCCGGCTTGACCATCACCCGGATCTCGCGGCCGGCCTGCATGGCGAAGACCTTCTCCACGCCGAGCTTGCCGGCCGCGATCTCCTCGATGCGCTCCAGCCGCTTGACGTACGCCTCCAGGCTCTCCCGCCGGGCCCCCGGCCGGCCGCCGGAGCAGGCGTCGGACGCCTGGGTGAGGACGGCCTCGATGGTCTGCGGCGGCACCTCGTTGTGGTGCGCCTCGATGGCGTGGACGACGTCCTCGCTCTCGCCGTACTTGCGGGCCAGGTCGGCGCCGATGATGGCGTGGCTGCCCTCCACCTCGTGCGTGAGCGCCTTGCCGATGTCGTGCAGGAACGCCGAACGCTTGATGATCGGCACGTCGAGCCGCAGCTCGGCGGCCATGATGCCGGCGATGTGCGCGGTCTCCACTAGGTGCTTGAGCACGTTCTGCCCGTACGACGTCCGGTAGCGCAACCGCCCCAGCAGGGTGACGAGCTCCGGGTGGATCTCGGTGATCCCGACCTCGACCAGGGCGTCCTCGGCGGCCCGCTGGCACAGCTGGTCCACCTCGTGGCGGGCCTGGTCGTAGACCTCCTCGATGCGGTGCGGGTGGATCCGCCCGTCCAGGACCAGCTTCTCCAGCGTCAGCCGGCCGACCTCCCGGCGCACCGGGTCGAAGCAGGAGAGCAGCACTGCCTCGGGGGTGTCGTCGATGATCAGGTTGACGCCGGTGACCGACTCGAAGGCGCGGATGTTGCGGCCCTCGCGACCGATGATCCGCCCCTTCATCTCGTCGCCGGGCAGGTGCAGGACGCTGACCACGCTCTCCGCGGTCTGCTCGCTGGCGACCCGCTGGATGGCGTCGACGACGATGTGCCGGGCGCGCTGCTCGGCGGTGCCGCGCGCCTCGGACTCGATGTCGCGGACCAGCAGCGCGGCCTCCCGCTTGGCCTGGACCTCGATCGCCTCGATCAGCTCGGCCCGGGCCGCGTCGGCGGTCAGGCCGGCGATCCGCTCCAGCTCGCGGCGCCGCTGCTCCTCCGCCTCGGCGAGCTCGGCCTCGCGCTGGGCGAGCGCGGCCTCGCGGGCCGACAGGGCCGCGCTGGCGGCGGTGAGCTGCCGTTCCCGCTCGGCGAGGCGCTCCACCTCCTCGGTGTGCAGCCGCTCGCGCTCGTCCATCCGGGCGGCCCGCCGCTCGACCTCGGCGGCCTGCTCCCGGGTGGTGGCAGCGAGCACCGCGACCTCCCGCTCGCCGCTGCGGCGGGCGGTGGCCCGCAGTTGCTCGGCGTCGGCCTCGGCCTGCTTGTGGGCCCGTTCCAGGACGGTGTCGGCCTCCGCCCGGGCGTCGTCGAGCACCCGGCGCGCCTCCGCCCGGGCCGCCTTGGCCTCGGCCTTCGCTGCGGCGGCCTCGGCGCGCGCCGCCGCGGCGGCGGACTTCGCCACGTCGATCGTGCTGTTGGCCTCGTCGGCGGCGGTACGCAGGGCCGCGAGGGACTGTTCCTGCCGGTCCTTCTCGGCGATGAAGGCGGGATCCTCCGGTGCCGGCGCCGCACCGAAGCGGCGCAGCGTCCGTACGCCGAGCAGCACCGCCCCGAGCACGACCACGGTCAGGACCAGCACCACGGCCAGGATCACGACGTCGAACCCGCTCATGCCGGCGCCCCGTCCCGCGACGCGGCCGAAGCGGAAGGGCCGTGGAGCGGCCCGGAAGGCCGAGGCGCGCGGGGTGCCCCGACGGACGCGGGCTCCTGCCCGGCGACCGGCCCGCTCATGTCGGCACCCCGATGCAACTGCGCCGCCTCGCCATGGCCGCCTCCCCTGAACGTCGGGACCGCAGCGACCGTGCCGATGGGCACGCACCCTGCGGCTGTGGACGCCCGACCGGAGCGACTGGCCGTGGGGTAGCTTCCGTCGGCGGTGCCCGCACGGGAGCATCGCCGACGGCCGGGTGCAGTTGTCGCGCCAGCGTCGGACCGGCCAGTCCGAGCTGTCGCCGATGACCGATCGGATCGGTCAAAGTGATGCTGTTCCGTTACGCGATCTATGTTGTGCGCTTAGCCTGCGCTTGGTCGGGCAATGTGAGCCTGTATGGCGAGGCTAGGTCTCCCGGGGTGCTCCGGTCAAGAACTCATGATCAAACCCCCCGAACGGAGAGAAGTTGCCGCGTCACGCACCGCTGATGCGCGCCCGGACACGGGCGGACAAAACGGCAGCCGGTCAGCTAGTGCGGCACGTCGGCCCAGCTCAGCCGGGCACACCCGCACCCGGCACCCGTCGGGGCACCCGCCACTGGCTGTGACGCACGCATCCCGGGTGAGCGATCCGCCGAAACCCGCCGGCACGCGCAGGGCTGCGCCACCCCCCTGATCGTCTGTCACCGAGCCGGTGCTTCGGGGCATCTGGGACCGGGCCCCATCAACCGATCTTGCGTACCGACGGGGCCGACGCATCGCGTAGGCGCGCGCCCGCACCGGCGGGCGATGGGAGGCGACGGGCGGGGCAGCCGGCGGGCGGTGGGGCGACGGGCCCCGGAAAGCGGGACGGCGGTGGGGCGACGGGCCGGTGCCGGCGTCGGGTGGGTCAGCGGGCACCCGCCGTCAGGGCCGCCGTCACCAGGGCGGCGTTGTCGGGGGTGGTCGAGCCGTCGGGCAGCGACAGCGTGTCCTCGAGCCCGACGCGGCTGTGCAGGCCCCGGCGTACCGCCTCGGTCAGCACCGACCAGGTCGCCGGCCCCTCGGCGTGCAGCAGGACCTGCGGGCCCCCGGGCGCGGAAGGCAGCGCCGCCAGCATCGCGGCGGCGTCCGCCAGCGCCACGGCCGGCCCCTCGGCCATGCACTCGATCAGGATCCGCCCGGCCGGCACCCGCCACCGCGCGTACGCGGCGACGACGTCGAGCGTCCAGAGCCCCGCCTCGACCATGACGCCCCGCTCGCGCAGCGCCTGCGCCACCGCCTCCGCGCCCGGCTCGTGCGCGTTGACCGAGGCGAAGTCGGGCAGCACCGTCCAGGCCCGGACGGCGGCCACCCGGGCGGCCGGCTCCGGCTCGATCCAGGCCCCGGTGCTCACCCCGACGGGCAGCCCCGGCCGGGCGGCCCGGATCGCCTCCAGCGCGGCGGCTATCACCGACGGGTGCAGGGACTCCCGGCCGTCGGCGCCCCGGGGATGCACGTGGACCGCGTCGGCGCCGAGGCCCGCACAACGGGCCGCGTCGGCCGCCAGCTCCGCCGGGGTGACCGGCAGCGCCGGGTGCTCGGCACGGGTGCGGGCCCCGTTGAGACACGCCTTCAGCATCGCAGTCTCTCCTCCGCCGTCGCCGGGCTCAGCGGGCTCGGCACCACACGCCCGCCGCCCCGCTCAACCGAGGGGGCGGCTGTCGCGGTCCAGCTCGCCCTCGGCGTCGGCGAGCGCGTCGGCGTCGATCTGGTCGGCGAACTCGGCCGCCTCGGCGCTCTGTGCGGCGAGCGCGTCCTTCACCGCCCGGATCGCCACGCCTGGCGGGTAGCCCTTGCGGGCCAGCATGGCCACCAGCCGCCGGAAGACGGCGTCCGGCTCGCCCCGGGCGGTGCGCAGCTTCCGCTCGACCAGGGCGCGGGCGGTCTCGGCCTCGGTCTCCTCGTCCAGCTCGCCGAGGGCCTCGCTCGCGACCTCGCCGTCCACCCCGCGCTGACGCAGCTCGTTGGCCAGCGCCCGGCGGGCCAGACCCCGGCCGGAGTGCCGGCTCGCCACCCAGGCCCGGGCGAACGCGGCGTCGTCGATGATGCCGACCTCGTCGTAGCGGTCGAGCACCTCCGCCGAGACCTCGTCGGAGACGCCCCGCTTCGCCAGCGCCCCGGCCAACTCGGCCCGGGTGCGGGGTCGGACGGCGAGCTGGCGCAGGCAGATCTCCCGCGCCAGCTCGGCCTCGTCGCGCGGTGGGGCCGGGGGCGCCTCGGGGTCGGTGTCGCCGGTCCGGCCGCGCCGGGCCCGACGAGGCCGGGGCGTGTCGTCGTCGCCCGCGCGGGCGGGGCTGGCATCCCAGCCCCGCCCGGTGCGGGCGCGTCTTCCTGCCACAGGTCAGGGACCGGTCAGAAGTCGACCGGCGGCAGCTCCGGGCCACCGGCGGCGTCACCCGCGCCGACCCCGACGCCGAGCTTCTCCAGGATCTTCTTCTCGATCTCGGCGGCCACGTCCGGGTTCTCCCGGAGGAACTCGCGGGCCTTCTCCTTGCCCTGGCCCAGCTGGTCGCCGTCGTAGGTGTACCAGGCGCCGGACTTGCGGATGATCGCCTGCTCGACGCCGACGTCGATCAGCGAGCCCTCGCGGGAGATGCCCTTGCCGTACATGATGTCGAACTCGGCCTGCTTGAACGGCGCGGCGACCTTGTTCTTCACGACCTTGACCCGGGTGCGGTTGCCGACCACGTCGGTGCCGTCCTTGAGGCTCTCGATGCGGCGCACGTCGAGCCGGACCGAGGCGTAGAACTTCAGCGCCCGACCACCCGTGGTGGTCTCGGGGCTGCCGAACATGACGCCGATCTTCTCGCGGAGCTGGTTGATGAAGATCGCCGTGGTGCCGGTGTTGTTGAGCACACCGGTGATCTTCCGCAGCGCCTGGCTCATCAGCCGGGCCTGGAGACCCACGTGGCTGTCGCCCATCTCGCCCTCGATCTCGGCGCGCGGCACCAGCGCGGCCACCGAGTCGATGACGATGATGTCGATCGCGCCGGAGCGGACCAGCATGTCCGTGATCTCCAGCGCCTGCTCGCCCGTGTCGGGCTGGGAGACCAGCAGGGCGTCGGTGTCGACGCCGAGCGCCTTGGCGTATTCCGGGTCGAGCGCGTGCTCGGCGTCGACGAAGGCGGCGATGCCGCCGGCCCGCTGGGCGTTGGCCACCGCGTGCAGCGCCACCGTGGTCTTACCGCTGGACTCCGGACCGTAGATCTCGACGACCCGGCCCCGGGGCAGACCGCCCACGCCGAGCGCCACGTCGAGCGCGATCGAACCCGTCGGAATCACCGAGGTCTGGACGACCGGCCGCTCTCCCAGCCGCATCACCGAACCCTTGCCGAACTGCTTGTCGATCTGAGCGAGAGCAAGGTCGAGTGCCTTCTCCCGATCGGGCCCTGCGGCCATGTTTGCCACCCCTGCCTTCGCCGGCGTCTTTCCTGAGCTTCGCGTCACGCGGACACGCTAGGCGCTGGGTCCGACAGAAAACCAGCCGACCGGCCGTGAGCTGTGGACGAGCGCCCCGCTGTGGACAATAGCCGAACAGGTGTACGAGTCGGCAAGCGACACGCGGAAGCGACGAAACGGCTGCTCAGCGTAGTCGTGCGGGCACCCGGTCGGGATAGGCGGCGCAGACCGCGCGCCACACCACGTGGGTCTGCTCACCCGACGCCAGGGCCTGCTCGACGGTCCGCCCGCCGAGCTGCGCGAGCACCTGGTCGCGGGCGATGCTGGCCGCGTAGCCGGGCCCGAACGCCTCCTCCAACCGGGACCAGAAGTCGGTCAGCCGCACGTGATCATTCCTCCTCGTCCGGTGCGCCCACCGGCACCGGCCGCAACGCTAGCGTCACCAGGGGCACCACCGCGACCGCCGCGAGCCCGGTGAGCACCGGATAGCCGGCCGCCGCCACGACAAACCCGCTGACCGCCCCCGCCCCGGCGCCGGCCAGGCCCATCGTCAGGTCCGAGAGCCCCTGCACGCTCGGCCGGATCCCCACCGGCACCGACTCCGACAGCAGCGTCGAGCCCGCCACCATGGTCCCCGACCAACCCAGCCCGAGCAGGAACAACCCGACCGAGAGCCGGGCCGTGTGGTGCCCGGCCGTGCCGGCGACCGCGCACGCCGCGAGCAGCAGCCCGACGCCGCCGAGGATCACCGCCCGGCGGCCGACCCGGTCGGTGAGCCAGCCCGCCACCGGGGCGAGTGCGTACATGCCGGCGATGTGCAGGCTCAGCACGAGACCGACCACCCGCAGCACGTCGGCGTCGTCGTGCCACTCGTGCAGGCGTACCGGGGTCATCACCATCACCGCGACCATGACCAGGTGGCCGACCGCCACCGCGACGATGCCGAGCCGGGCGGCCGGCCGCGTGCGTACCACCGACCAGGCGGCCCGCATGCCCGCGCCGTGCCGGGCGGTCGCCGCGGGCGCCGCGACGGGGGCCGGCGGGGCGACGGCCGCCGCCAGCCGGCGCGCGGTGAGCAGCGGGTCCGGCCGCAGCAGCGCCAGGATCGCCCCGGCGGCCAGCGCGAGCGCGGCGGCGCTGAACGCGAACGGGCCGGCCAGCGGCGGCAGCCCCCAGCCGCTGGTGGTGCGGTCGGCGAGCGAGGCGAAGTTCGGCGCGGCGACCGCGCCGATGGTGGTGGCCCAGACGATCAACGAGAGCTGGCGGCCCCGGCGCGCCGGAACCGCCAGGTCGACCGCCGCGTAACGGGCCTGGAGGTTGGCCGCGCTGCCGCCGCCGAACAGGAGCATGCCGAGAAAGAGCAGCGGAACCCAGCGGGTCACCGCGGCGAGGACCACCAGCACGCCGCCGGCGGCGCCCGTCAGGTACGCCACGACCAGGCCGGGTCGGCGGCCCCGGACGGTCATGATCCGGGTGACCGGCACGGCCAGCAACGCCCCGCCGACCACGGCGGCGCTGCTGACCAGGCCCGCGACGGCGGTGCCGGCCACGTCGGAGGCGAGCAGCGCCCCGACGGCGACGCCGATGGTCACCCCGATGCCGCCGATGATCTGGGTGGCGAAGAGCAGCCGCAGCGTACGCCGCTGGATGGGCGCGACGTCGGGCGCGGCGAGCGGCGCGGCCAGGTCGGTGGCCATGGCGGCTCCTTCGAGGTAAGGGGCGAGGTGCCGTCTCATCCTTGCGCACCCGCCCCGCCGCCCGGCAGCCGGTTGACGGTTACAGCCCGAGGCCCCGGCCGATGATCTCCTTCATGATCTCGGTGGTGCCGCCGTAGATGGTCTGCACCCGGCCGTCCAGCCAGGCCTTCGCCACCGGGTACTCCAGCATGTAGCCGTACCCGCCGTGCAGCTGCACGCAGCGGTCGGCGACCCGGTTCTGCAACTCGGTGGTCCACCACTTCGCCTTGGCCGCGTCGGTGACCGAGAGCCGGCCGGCGTCGTACTCCGCGACGCAGTGGTTGACGAAGGTGCGGGCGATGGTGACCTCGGTGTCCAGCTCGGCGAGCAGGAAGCGGTTGTGCTGGAACGCGCCGATCGGCCGGCCGAACGCCTGCCGGGAGCGCGCGTAGTCGAGGGTGACGGCGAGCAGCCGCTCGGCGGCGGCCACCGCGGCGACGGCGATGCTGAGCCGCTCCCGGGGCAGGTTGGCCATCAGGTGGTAGAAGCCGTGGTTCTCGGTGCCGATCAGGTTCTCCGCCGGCACCCGGCAGTCGTCGAAGAACAGCTCGGCGGTGTCGTTGGCCTTGAGCCCGACCTTGGCCAGCCGCCGGCCCCGGGAGAAGCCGGGCGTGCCGCTCTCCACGGCGATCAGGCTCACCCCGTGCGCGCCCTGGTCCGGGGCGGTACGCACGACCACGACCACCAGGTCGGCCATCTCACCGTTGGTGATGAAGGTCTTCTGGCCGTTGAGCACCCAGCCGTCGCCGTCGCGGACCGCGCTCGTACGGATGCCGGCCAGGTCGGAGCCGGCGCCCGGCTCGCTCATCGCGATCGCGGTGACCAGGTCGCCGGAGCAGAACCCGGGCAGCCAGCGCTTGCGCTGCTCGTCCGTGGTGAGTTCGGTCAGGTACGGCGCCACCACGTCGTTGTGCAGGCCGAAGCCGAGCCCGGTGCACCCGGCGGCGACGATCTCCTCGTCCAGCACGGCGTTGAACCGGAAGTCGCGCTGCCCGCCGCCGCCGTACTCCGTGTCGACGTCCATGCCCAGCAGGCCGGCGGCCCCGGCGCGGCGCCACACCTCGCGGTCGACGATCCCGTCGGCCTCCCAGCGCTCGTGGTGGGGCACCGCCTCGCGGGTCAGGAACTCGCGGCACAGCTCGCGGAACTCCTCGTGGTCGCGCTCGTAGAGATGCTGCTCCATGGCGGCAAGTGTGGCACCGCCCACCCGCCCTGCCCACACGCGGCCACGCTGCGTACGCCGCCACCGACCGCTGCCTCGGTCCGGAAACCCGATCGGCCGTCTGCCGGTCGGGCCAAGGTGAATCTTGGACAGTTGCCGTTCGAGGCGAACGGCAACTGTCCAAGATTGACGTGGAGTCTCTCGGGAGGCCGGGCGGCGGAGGGCTCCGTGCGGGCGTGACCGATGCACGGGGATTGGTTGAGGAGTTCAACGCGGCCTGGGAGCGGGGGGACCTCGACGCGGTCGTCGGCTTCCTGAGCGAGGACGTCGCGTACTGTCCGAGTGCCTGGGACGGGCCGGACTGACCGCCGACCGGCGGGCACCGGACGGTCAGGCGGCGAGGGTGCGGGCGGCCACGGTGAGGTCGGCGACCAGCCCCTCGTACGCCTTGTCCTGGTCGTCGGCGCGCAGCACGGCGGACGGGTGGATGGTGGCCAGCAGCCGGGCCGGCGGGGCGTCCGCGACGGCGCCCGTGGAATCCACCGGCACCCGCCGGAAGTCCTCCGGGTGCTGGGCCGACTCCGGCCAGGGCAGCAGCTCGCCGCGCTGGCGGGTGACCCGGAACGTCGGGCCGAGCAGGGCCTTGGCGGCGGTGGCGCCCAGCACCACCACGATCTCCGGGCGGAGCTGGGCGAACTCGGCCACCAGCCAGGGCCGGCAGGCGGTGACGTGCACCCGGTCCGGGGTCTGGTGGATGCGCCGCCTGCCGCGCAGCTCGAAGCGGAAGTGCTTCACCGCGTTGGTGAGGTAGATGTGGCCGGGGTCGAGCCGGGCGTCGTCGACCGCCCTGCGCAGCAGCCGGCCGGCGGGGCCGACGAACGGCAGGCCCTTCTGGTCCTCCAGGTCGCCGGGCTGCTCGCCCACGAAGACCACCCGCGCACCGGCGTCGCCGCGACCGAAGACGGTCTGCGACGCGTCCCGGTGGAGCTCGCAGCCCCGGCAGCCGGCGGCGGCGGCGCGCAGGTCGTCGAGGGTGTCGGCGCGCGGCGGGATGAACTTCTGCGCGCCCGGCGCGGTCTCGGTCTGCTCGGCCATGACGACTGTTCTACCCGGTGTGTGAGGGGACACGCGCTCCCCCCTCACGCCGTGAAGCCTGCGGTGGGTGCGGGCCGGACCGCCCGGGCCACCGCCCCGGCCAGCTCCGGGATCTCCGCCTCGTCGAGCGAGCTGACGGTGATCCGCAGTGCTGGCGGGCCGGCGATGCGGTGCAGCGCGCCGGGCGCGACCGCCCAGCCGGCGTCGCGCAGCGCGGTCAGCACGCTGGTCTCGTCGTCGACCGGCAGCCAGACGTTGATGCCGCTGCGCCCGTGGGCGGTCAGGCCGTGCTCGGCGAGCGCGCCGATCAGTGCCGCGCGCCGCCGCTCGTAGCTGCTGGCGGCCCGGTCCACCAGCACGGCCACGGCGGGGTCGCGCCAGAGCGCCAGGACCAGCCGTTGCAGCACCGTGGAGACCCAGCCGGCGCCGACCCGGGCGCGTCCGGCCACCCGGGCGACGGTGGTCTCGTCGCCCACCAGCACGGCCAGCCGCAGGTCGGGGCCGAACGGCTTGCTCACCGAGCGGACGAAGGCCCACGTCGGGGTCGCCCCGGCGAGCGGGTGCAGCGGTACGCGGGCCAGCTCGGCGGCGTGGTCGTCCTCGATCAGCAGCAGGTCGGACCGCCCGGCGAGCAGGGCGCGCAGCTCGCCGGCCCGTTCGGCGGAGACCGCCGCGCCGGTGGGGTTCTGGGCCCGGCTCGTCACGATCAGCGCCCGCGCGCCGGCGGCGAGGGCGGCGCCGACCCCGGCGACGAGCGGACCGTCGTCGTCGACCGGCACGCCGATCGGCCGCAGCCCGAGCGCGGCGACCAGGTCGAGCAGGTTGGCCCAGCCCGGGTCCTCGACCGCGACCGAGTCCCCAGGGCGCAGGTGCGCGCCGAGCAGCCGCTCGATGCCGTCCAGCGCCCCGCCGGTGACGGTCAGCTCCGCCGCCGGTACGCCGTCGGCTGCCAGCCGCTCGCGGGCCGCCTCGGCCAGCTCGGGCAGCACCCCGGCCGCCGGGTAGCCGACCGGCTCGCCCGCTGCGGCGGCCAGGCCCGCGAGGTGTGCCCCGAGGGGCGGCAGCAGCCGCACGTCCGGCTCGCCCCGGGAGAGGTCGCGCAGGCCGGCGGCGGGCGGCGGGCGCAACGCGGAGCGGCGGGCCGCCACGGGCGGCCGGGGCCGGACCCTGGTGCCGTGCCGGCCGGCGGTGACCACCAGGCCCCGCTGGCGCAGCTCCTGGTAGGCGCGGGCCGCGGTGGCGGGGCTCACCGCGAGCCGGGCGGCGAGCTCCCGCACCGGCGGCAGCGCGTCGCCGGGGGCGAGGGCGGCGGAGCGGATGCCCGATTCGATGCTGGCCGAAATCTCGGCGGCTGTCGTACCGGCGACCTGATAGCGTGCTGACACAAATCAGGGATTGTACTAGAACAAAGGTCGAGCCATGTACGCACCCACCGACCGGACCACCGCCAGCCGCTCCCGGGAGCGGATGAGCTACGACGAGGCGGCCGCGCACGCCGTCCTCGACGAGGCGTACGACTGCGCGCTCGGGTTCACCGTCGACGGCGAGCCCCGCGTGCTGCCCACCCTGCACGTGCGCATCGGCGACACCCTCTACCTGCACGGCTCCACCGGCAGCCGGCCGCTGCTCGCCGCCCGGGGCGAGGGGCTGCGGGTCTGCGTCGCCGTCACCCTGCTCGACGGCCTCGTCTACGGCCGCTCACAGTTTCACCACAGCGCCAACTACCGCTCGGTCGTGGCGCACGGCACCGCGCGGCTGGTCACCGACGAGCGGGAGAAGCTGCGGATGCTGACCGCCCTGGTGGAGAAGGCCGCCCCGGGGCGCAGCGCCGACAGCCGTCCCCCGTCGCGCCGGGAGCTGGCCGAGACGGCCGTGCTCGCCCTGCCGCTGCGCGAGGTGTCGGTGCGCGCCCGCGCCGGCGGCGTACGCGACGAGGAGACCGACCTCGCCCTGCCGCACTGGGCCGGTGTGGTGCCGCTGCGGCTGACCGCCGGGGCACCCGAGCCCGACGCCGGGGTGGGCGTGCCGGTGCCGGCGTACCTGCGGGAGCGCACCTCGCCGTGGCTCGAGCCGGCGGTGCTGCGCGGGGAGCACGTGCTGCTGGAACCGCTCGACCTCGCGCACGCCGACGAGCTGCACGCCGCGACCGCCGACCCGGAGGTGTGGCGGCACCTCGGCAGCCCGCAGCCGGCCGACCCCGCCGGCACCGCCGAGGGGATCGCCGTCGCCCTGGCCGCCCACCGGCGGGGCGAGCGGGTGCCGTGGGTGCAGCGCTGCGCGGTGACCGGCGCCGTGGTGGGGACCACCTCCTTCTACGAGGTGGACCCGGAGCGCCGGGCGGTGGCGATCGGCTACACCTGGCTGGGCCGGCCCTGGTGGCGCACCGGGATCAACACGGAGGCGAAGCTGCTGCTGCTCGCCCGCGCCTTCGACGAGCTGGGTGCGGAGCGGGTGGTCTGGCACACCGACATCCGCAACGAGCGCTCGCAGCGGGCGATCGAGCGCCTCGGCGCGTCCCGCGAGGGGGTGCTGCGCCGGCACCGGCTGCGCCCGGACGGCTCCTGGCGGGACACCGTGCAGTATTCGATGACCGTCGACGAGTGGCCGAACGCACAGGTCACGCTGCGGGAAAGGCTTCGCCGGGCGGCGCCCGTGGCCTCATGATGGCGGGCGTGCTGGGCATCACCGACATCTGGACGTACGTGCTGGGCACCGTGGCGATCGTTCTGCTGCCCGGTCCCAACTCCCTCTTCGTGCTCTCCACCGCCGCGCAGCGGGGCGTGGCGACCGGCTACCGGGCGGCCGGCGGGGTCTTCGTCGGCGACGGGATACTCATGTTCCTCTCCGCCGCCGGCGTGGCGTCGCTGGTCCAGGCGTACCCGCCGCTCTTCCTCGTGATCAAGTACGCCGGCGCCGCGTACCTCGGCTATGTGGGGTTGACGATGCTGCGCGGCGCGTGGCGGCGCTGGCGGACGCGCAACGACCCGACCACCCCGCGGCTCATCGACGCCGCGGAGCCGGCGGCGCTGCGCAGCCCGTTCCGCAAGGCGCTGGTGATCAGCCTGCTCAACCCGAAGGCGATCCTCTTCTTCGTCTCGTTCTTCATCCAGTTCGTGGACCCGGGCTACGCCTGGCCGGCACTGTCGTTCCTGCTGCTCGGGCTCATCGCCCAGGTCACCAGCGCGCTCTACCTGACCGCGCTGATCTTCACGGGCACGTTCCTGGCGGCCCAGTTCCGCCGGCGCCACCGCCTGGCCGCCGGCGCCACCACGGGCGTCGCCGCGCTCTTCCTCGGCTTCAGCCTCAAGCTGGCCACCGCCAGCGCCTGACCCGGCGGGGCGCCCTGGCCCTGCCGGGACGGTCGCCCGCCTGACTCTGCCGGGGCGGTGCCTCGCCACCCCGCCCCGGGTCAGGTGCCGTCGCCGCCGCCGGAGCCGCCGACGCCGGCTCCGCCGGCCGTGCCGCCCAGGCCGAAGCCGGGGTGGATCGGCTCGTCCGGCGGGCGGCTGACGTGCGCCGACTCGGAGATGGTCGCGGACCAGTCGGCGTGCGCGGCGGCCGCCGCGTGCCGGTTGATCGCCGCGCGCAGCCAGGCGTCCACGGTCGCGACCCAGTCCCGCTGCTCGGCGCCGGTGTGCCAGACCCGGAACCGGCTGATGCTCTGGTGGGTGATCCCGGCCAGGGCGAGCCGCCGGTCCAGCCAGAGGATCACCTCCAGGCCGGCCGGGTCGGCGATGAAGATCAGCTCCAGCTCGGTGATCGGCCCGGCGTAGAGCGGTGCCACCCAGTAGCCCAGCCGCTGGTGCAGCGGCAGGGTCTGCGCCACCCCCGGCAGCCGGTTGTCGACCAGGCCGGCCTGGCGCATGCTGAAGCCGAGCGTGTCGAGAGCCACCAGGACGTGCGCCTGGGTGGGCAGCGGGTGCACGAAGACCGGCACCATCGCGCCCTGGTCGAGCGCCGGCTCGACAGCCACCTCCGTACGCAGCCCCATCCGCAGGCTGAGCAGGGGCACCCCGCCGAAGACGGTCACGGGGGTCTCCCACGGCAGCGGGAACTCGAACGGGATCGAGCGGCCCCGCCCCGCGCGCAGCACGAAGGCGCCGGCCACCGTGGCCTGGTGGAACTGCACCAGGCGACGGGGTGCCTCCGGGTCGTCCGGTTCGGCCGTGGTGACCAGGCCGAGCCGGACGTGCAGGACGGGTACGTCGGTGGAGCCGGCGACGACGGTGACCCGCCCCGGCAGCCGCAGCCCGGGACGGGTGCTCGGGTTTGCCAGGGCCGTGCGCACCGACAGCCCGGTCCCGCCGGACTCGGGTGACACCCCCGTCAACCGCACGGCACTCCCCCCGTCCACGACCGGGCCGGGCCTGCCCGTCACCCCCATGGCCGCGGACCTCGCGCGGGGCCCCTCCATGCCCGCGGGCCTCGCGCGGGGCCCCCTCCATGGTCGCGGACCTCGCGGGTGGCCGCCCCGACTTCGACGAACAGCGGCCACCCCTCCGGTCTCATCTCATGCGTCGCCCGCGCGGCACCGGGTCGGTCTCGTCGTCGAACTCGCCGATGACCTCCTCCAGCAGGTCCTCCAGCGCGACGAAGCCGACCGGCCGGGCCGGCCCGCCGCCGTTGCGCACCAGCGCGAGCTGGGACTGCCGGGCGCGCATCTCCGCCACCGCCTCGGTCACCGACGCCGTGGCCGGCAGGGTGAGGGCGTTGGTCATCAGGTCCCCGGCGGTGACCGTACGGCCCGTGGTGGTGGCCCGCACCGCCTCCCGGACGTGGACCAGGCCGCAGACGTCGCCGCTGGCGTCCAGCACGGCCAGCCGCGACCGGCCGCTGTCCCGGCTGACCTGCTCGATGCGGTCGGCCCCCTCGTCGCGGCGCACCGTCACCATCTGGTCGAACGGCTCCATCACCTGCGCCACCGTGGTGCCCTGGAGCTCCAGCATGCTGGTGAGCATCTCGTGCTGTTCGGCGCCCAGCAGGCCGTGCTCGCGGGACTGCTCCAGCAGCATCCGCAGCTCGTCCGGGCCGTGCACCTGGGCGAGTTGGTCCTGCGGGTTGACCTTGACCAGCCGCAGCATCGCGTTGGCCAGCGCGTTCATCACCGACAGCACCGGCCGGGCGACCCGCGCGAAGGCGCGGAACGGCAACGCCAGCAGCACCGCCGAGCGCTCCGGGTGGGTGATCGCCCAGGACTTCGGCGCCATCTCCCCGACCACCAGGTGCAGGAAGGTGACGACGCTCAGCGCGAAGATCAGCGCGACCACGTGGCTCGCGGCGTCCGGCAGCCCGACCGCGTGCAGCAGCGGGCTCAGCAGGTGCTCGATCGCCGGTTCGGCGAGCGCGCCGAGACCCAGGGTGCACAGGGTGATGCCGAGCTGCGCGCCAGCGAGCATGAGCGAGAGCTCACGTACGCCGTCCAGCGCGGCCCGGGCGGCCCGACCGCCACCGGCGGCGGCGTGCTCCAGCCGGTAACGCTTGCTGGCCACCAGGGCGAACTCGGCGGCCACGAAGAAGCCGTTCAACGCCAGCAGGATCACCGACGTGAAGAGCGCGATGCCGGGGCTCACGCGGACACCTCCCCGGGCTCGGCGATCCGCAGCCGGACGGAGTCGGCCACGTGCCGGTCGACGGCCAGCACCTCGACCAGGGCGCGCGGTTCCTCCGCGCCGTCCTCGCCGTCGGCCGGCAGGCTGATCTCCAGCCGGTCACCGACCTCGGGGACCCGCCCCAGCTCCCGCATGACCAGGCCGGAGAGCGTGTCGTACTCCGGGGCCTCGGGCAGCGCGATGCCGGTGCTGTCGGCGACCTCGTCGATGCGCCAGCGGGCCGGCACCACCCAGGAGCCGTCCGCCTGCCGGGCCGGGGCCCGCTCGGGCGGGTCGTCCTCGTCCCGGATCGGGCCGACGAGCTCCTCGGCGATGTCCTCCAGCGTGATCACGCCGGCGAAGCCGCCGTACTCGTCGACCACGCAGGCGAGCTGCCGGTGGCCGGAGCGCAGCCGGTCCAGCACGGTCGGCAGCGGCAGCGTCTCCGGCACCAGGAGCGGAGGGCCGGCGACCGCGCTGACCGGGGTGCTCGCGCGCTTCTCCGGGGGTACGCCGAGCACGTCGGCGATGCCGACCACGCCGACGAGGTCGTCGACGCCCTCGGTGCCGCGTACGGGGAAGCGGGACTTGCCGGTGTCCAGCAGCTCGACGACCCGGCTGAGCGGCTCGTGCGCGCGTACGGTGTGCACGTCGACGCGGGGCACCATGACCTCGCCCGCGGTGAGCCCCCGGAAGTCGAGCCCCCGGTCGAGCAGCGTGGACATCTCGGCGGTCAGGTGCCCCTCCTGGCGGGACTCGGCGATGATCTGTTCCAGGTCCTGCGGGGTGGCGCCGCTGGGCAGTTCCTCGATCGGCTCGATGCCGACGCGGCGCAGCAGCCGGACGGCGGCCCGGTCGAAGAGCTTGATCAGCGGGCCGGCGATCTTGAGGTAGATCAGGGTGGAACTGCTCAGGGCCTTCGCGAGGGGCTCGGGCCGGGCGATGGCGAGGTTCTTCGGGGCCAGCTCACCGAGGACCATCTGCACCACGGTGGCGAGGACCAGGGCCAGGGCGACCGAGAGCGGCAGGCTGACCGCCGTCGAGACGCCGGCGCCCCCGAGCAGCTCGGCCAGCCCGGCGCCGAGAAACGGCTCGGCGACGTAACCGACCAGCAGGGCGGTGACGGTGATGCCGAGCTGGGCGCCGGAGAGCATGAACGACAGCCGCCCGGTCACCTCCAGCGCCCGTGCGGCGGCCTTGTCGCCGTCGTCGGCCAACTGCTTGAGCCGGCCGCGGTCCACGGCGACGTAGCCGAACTCCTGGGCCACGAAGTATCCCGTGGCGACGGTGAGAACGATGATGAGGAGAAGACCAACGACGATCAACACGGGTCGCTCAGGGCTCCCGGGGACGTCGGGGTCGGGATACGCCGGGCACGACCCGGCTGGCTACTGCTGCCCTCCTGGGCAGAAGAGTCGATCATGCGGCCCATTTTATCGGGATCGGCTGGATATCCGCTGAAGGTGTGCCGAAGGCCCCCGACACCGGTCGGTCGGGGGCCCCTCCCGGCGTCAGCTCTGGGTGATCTTCACGTCGTCGACGGCCGCCTCCACGAGGCTCGCGCCGCTGGCGTCGGCCGCGTCGATCACGATCCGTACGGTCTGTCCCCGCAGGGCGGAGACGTCGACGCTGGCGCTCTGCCAGGCCGCCGCCCGGTTGGTCGCGGCCCCGGTCGCGTTCAGCGCCGTGACGGTGCCGCCGCCCACCACCCGTACGCGCAGGTAGTCGGCGCTGCTGGCGTTGTTCAGGTGGGCCAGGTACCAGGAGAACGAGAGGTTCAGGGTGCCGGTCGACGGCAGCGTGATGGCCGGCGACTGGATGGTGCTCACCCCGCCGTCGAGGTCGTACGCCCCGGCGCTGCTGCCGGCGAGCGGCCCGGTGACCAGGTCGTAGCTGCCGCTGACGGTCGTGCCGAGCTGGGTGGCCACGCCGGAGCTGGTGGCCGCCGGGTCGCCGCGCTCCCACCGGCCGAGGGTGGCGGTGTCCGTGCCCGCCGGGTCGGCGGTCCACCCGGTGGCGGTCTCGAAGGTGTCGCTGAAGACGGTGGTGCCCGGCGGGGTACCGGTGCCGGCCAGCGCCCACACCGTGTGCGCGATCGCGTCGGCGTTGCGGTCCAGCGCGGTGTCGTTGATGTTGCTGGTGGTGTCGCAGGAGCGGTGGTAGCACGGGTCGAACGCCTGACCGGCCGTGCCGCCCCAGAGCGAGGCCTGGGCGCTGGACTTGGTGCCCTCGGCACCGGTGAAGGTGCCGCCGGCCGGGATGCCGACGCTGATGAACGGCCCGTAGTCGCTGCGGCCGTCGAAGTCGGTGCCCCGGGTGGGCACGCCGATCGAGCTGAAGTACGCCTGGATGGTCTGCTCGATCTGCGCCGAGCCGGCCGGGCCGGGGCCGGAGCCCACCCCGTCGGAGTTGTCGCCGTCGTAGACGAAGTAGCCGGCGTTGGGCGAGCCGACCATGTCGAAGTTCAGGTACTGCTTGATCTTGGTGCGCTCGGTCGACGGCAGGTTGTTCACGTAGTACTGGGAGCCGCGCAGCCCGAGTTCCTCGGCGCCCCACCAGCCGAAGCGCAGGTGCTTGGTGGGGGTGAAGCCGCTGCGGGCCACGGCGAGCGCGGTCTCCAGGATCGCGGCCGAGCCGGAGCCGTTGTCGTTGATCCCGGGGCCGGCGGTGACGCTGTCCAGGTGCGCCCCGGTCATGACCACCTGGTTCGGGTCTCCGCCGGGCCAGTCGGCGATCAGGTTGTAGCCGGTGGCGCCGCCGTAGCTGAACGACTGCACCACCGTGGTGAACCCGGCCGCGTCGAGCTTGCCCTTGACGTAGTTGACCGAGGCGAGGTAGCCGGGGCGACCGTGCGCCCGGTTCCCGCCGTTGGCGGTGGCGATGGACTGGAACTGGGACAGGTGCGCCTTCACGTTGGCCAGCGGGATGTCCGGGGCCGCGGCGAGCGTCGCGGGGGCGGCGGCGGGAACCGTGGTGGTGGGCGCGGCGGTCGCCGAGGAGGCGGTCACGACCGTCGCCGCCGCCACGGCCAGCGCGGCCAGCCAGGCGGAGCGGGGGGTGCGGGGTCTCATTGGTCCTCCGGGGTCCGGTGGTCCCGGTCCCGCCGGGTGGGCGGTGACCGGCGGACGGCCGTTGATCGACAGCCATCACTGCGAAAGCGTGCAGCGGGGCGGACCACCCGGCAAGACGCAAGGCTGAGATTCGTCGCAGTCCCCGAATTGGGACGCCTCGGATGCGATCCCCCGCAGGCCGCGGGTCAGGACGGATCGCCCCCGCCACCGGCACGGCGGTCGGCGGACGCGAGCTCGTCGGCGTCGAGCAGGGCCGGATCGACCCGGCCGGCGCGGTACGCGGCCCGGCCGATCATCTGCGCCGCCACGGGAGCGGTGGCCAGTTGGAAGATCCCGACCAGCGCCACCATGCCCAGGTCGGCCGGGGTACGCAGCCGCAGCGCCACGCCGAGCAGCAGAAGCAGCACCCCGAGCACCTGCGGCTTGGTCGCGGCGTGCATCCGGTCCAGCGTGCCCGGGAAGCGCAGCACCCCGATCCCGGCGGCGAGACTCAGCAGGGCGCCGGCCACCAGGCAGCCGCCGCCCAGCCAGTCGGCCAGCGTGCCCCACATCAGGCCTCCCCGTCCTCGCGAACGGCGAAGCGGACCAGCGACACCGACCCGACGAAGCCGAGCATGGACAGCGCCACCAGCACCGGCAGGGTGGTGGCATGACGGTTCACCGCGGCCTCCGCGCCCACCGCGCCCACCATCGTGGCGAGCAGCATGTCGGCCGCGACCACCCGGTCAATCAGCGACGGCCCGCGGTAGAGCCGGATCAGGGCCAGCAGCGCGGTCACCGAGAACAGGAGGGTGAGGACGGCGGCGAGGAACGTGGTCACGGTTCGGGTCCCCTCTCGACGGGATCGGCGCTGACCCGGCGGACCTCGGCGGCGGAGCCGACCGCGCGCACGAGCCGCCGCTCGACGGCGAGGATCCGCCGCCGGCTGCCCCTGAGGTCCTGCGGGCCGTGGGTGTCGAACACGTGCACGTAGAGGACCCCGGCGTTGCGGTCGACCTCGACGATCAGCGTGCCCGGCACCAGCGACAGCGCCTCGGCGGTGAGCGCCAGGTTCAGGTCGGTGTGCACCCGCAGGCGGACCGCGATGATCGCCGCCCGCGGCTGGTAGCCGGGCTGCACCGCGACCCGCGCGACGTGCGCGCTGGCGCTGACCAGTTCGCCGACGAAGCGCACCACGAAGACCAGCAGCGGCCCGAGGCGCAGCCGGCCGCCGAAGCTCACCGGCGGCAGCGGGAAGAACACCAGCACGGCGCCGGCCACCAGCACCCCGCCCACGAGGTTGCCCCAGGAGAGGTCCCCCCACAGCAGGATCCAGACCAGCACCAGCCAGCCGAAGGCGATCAGCTGGTCGCGGCGCCGCCCCCGCCCGCGCGGCGGCGCCTGCGGGGCCGGGTTCACGGGGCACCGACCGGCAGCACGGAACGGATGTACGGGGTGCGCTCGCGCAGGTCGACCGCCGCGTCGGCGGTGACGTCGAACAGCGGCCCGGCGACGACGGTCAACGCCAGCCCCAGCCCGACCAGCGCGATCGTCGCGCCGACCATCAACGCCGGCAGGCGCACGACCGGCTCGGTGGTGGCCAGTTGCGGGGCGCGCCAGAAGGCGATGTTCCACACCCGCGAGGCCACGTAGAGGGTGAGCAGGCTGGTCACGGTCCCCGCCGCCACCAGCGCGCCGGGCAGCGGCTCGCCGGCCGCGACGCCGGCCTGGAGCAGGCCGAGCTTGCCGAGGAACCCGGAGAAGGGCGGGATCCCGGCGAGGTTCATGGCCGGGACGAAGAAGAGGACGCCGAGCAGCGGGGCCGCCCGGGCCAGCCCGCCGATGCGGCGCAGGTCGGTGCTGCCGGCCCGCTCCTCGACGAGACCGGCGACCAGGAACAGCGTGGTCTGGATGGTGATGTGGTGCACCACGTAGAAGATCGCGCCGGAGAGCCCGGCCACGGTGCTCAGCCCCACGCCGAAGATCATGTAACCGATGTGGCTGACCAGGGTGAAGGAGAAGAGCCGCTTCATGTCGGACTGGGCCACCGCGCCGAGGATGCCGACCAGCATGGTCAGTCCGGCCACCACCATCAGCGGCCCGGCGAGCTGACCGCCGGGGAACAGCAGCGTCTCGGTGCGGATAATCGCGTACACGCCGACCTTGGTGAGCAGGCCGGCGAAGACCGCCGTGACCGGGGCCGGGGCGGTCGGGTAGCTGTCCGGCAACCAGGCCGAGAGCGGGAAGACCGCCGCCTTGACCCCGAAGGCGAGCAGCAGCATCAGCTGGAGGGTCAGCCGTACGCCGTCGGGCAGCGCGTCCAGCCGGTGCGCCAGCTGGGCCATGTTCAGGGTGCCGGTGGCCGCGTACACCAGGCCCACCGAGGCGAGGAAGATCATCGAGGAGAGGATGCTGACCACCACGTACGTCGAGCCGGTGCGGATCCGGGTCTCGGTGCCGCCGAGGGTGATCAGCACGAAGCTCGCGGCGAGCAGGATCTCGAAGCCGACGAAGAGGTTGAACAGGTCGCCGGCGAGGAACGCGTTGGTCACGCCGGCGGTCAGCACCAGGTAGGTCGGGTGGTAGATGGTCACCGGCACGGTCTCGCCGAAGTCGCCCTGCCCCTGGCCGACGGAGTAGAGCAGGACGCACAGGGTCACCGCCGAGGAGACCACCAGCATCAGCGCGGCGAGCTGGTCCGCGACCAGCACGATGCCCACCGGCGCCGGCCACCCGCCGACCTGGACCACCACCGGCCCGTGCCGGTACGCCTGCACCAGCAGCACCGCCGCCACCACCAGCGTGACCGCCAGGCAGGTGACGCTGACGACACGTTGCAGCCCGGGCCACCGGAACAGCAGCAGGGTCAGCGCCGCGCCCAGCAGCGGTACCACCACGGGCAGCGGCACGAGCCGGCTCATCGGGCGCCCCGTCCCGCGTACCCGGTCATCCGGGGCCGTCCCCGCGCCGGCGCGGCGGCCCCGGGTCGACCTGCTCAGGGTCGGCGTCCGGGCCCTCGCCCCCGAGGTCGGAGGTGGCCAGCTCGTTGCGCTCGGCCGCCTCCCGGACCTGCCGGTCCTCGAGGTCGTCGGGGACCTCGTCGTCGCCGGTGAGGTACCAGCTGCGGTAGCTCACCGCCAGCAGGAACGCGGTCAGCCCGAAGGTGATCACGATCGCGGTGAGGATCATGGCCTGCGGCAGCGCGTCGCTCAGCGTGCCGGCGGGCGCCGTGCCGACCACCGGGGCCGCCCCCGCGCGCCCGCCCAGCAGGATCAGCACGTTGACCCCGTTGCCGAGCAGGATGACGCCGAGCAGGATCCGGCTCAGGCTGCGTTCCAGCAGCAGGGTGACCCCGCAGCCGCACAACACCCCGGCGGCCACGACCAGCACCAGGGCCGGTCCCGCGACGCCGCTCCTCACGGCCGCTCCCCCCGCCGGTCGACCCGCAACCCGCCCCCGGACTCGCCGGCCGCCTCGATGTGCCGGTCCACCTCGGCGCCGAGGCTGCGCAGGATGTCCAGCACCAGCCCGACCACGACCAGGTAGACGCCGACGTCGAAGAAGAGGGACGTGACCAGGTAGAAGTCACCGATCACAGGCAGCCACAGGTCGATCCGGGCGCTCTCGAGCACCGACCCGCCCGCGAGCAGCGAGACGGCCCCGGTGCCGACCGAGACGAGCAGGCCGGCGCCGAGCACCGTGCCGGCGCCGACGGGGGCCGCCTCGGCCAGCTCGTAGCGCCCGCCGGCCAGGTAGCGCACCGCCAGCGCCAGGCTCGCCACCAGGCCGCCCGCGAAGCCGCCGCCCGGCGCGTTGTGGCCGGAGAAGAGCAGGAACAGGGAGAAGACCACCACCGTGTGGAAGATCAGCCGGGTCACCACCTCCAGCACGATCGAACGCTGCCGCTCGTGCAGGGTCGCCCCGCCGCGCAACCAGACCCGGTGCCCCGGCCGCTGCACCCGCTTCGGCGGCTCGGGGCGACGTGGGCGGGGCCCGGTGCGGGAGCGCTGGAAGACCAGGCTGGCCACGCCGGTCGCGGCCACCACCAGCACCGACAGCTCGCCCATCGTGTCCCAGGCCCGGATGTCGACCAGGGTCACGTTGACCACGTTGCGGCCGTACCCCTGGGTGACCGCCAGGTCCGGGAACGCGTCGGAGATGGTGGGCGCCTGGCGGGCCGCCGCAGCGGTCAGGGCCAGCCCACCGACCACGACACCGACGGCCGCCCCGATCGCGCGGCGCACCCACCGCCTGCGTCTCGGGCGGGCCGAGAACCGTTCCGGCAGCCGGCGCAGCACCAGCACGAACACCGCGATGGTGGCGGTCTCGACGAGGAACTGGGTCAGCGCCAGGTCCGGCGCGCCGTGGGCCACGAAGAGCATCGCGGTGCCGTAGCCCGTCATGCCCACCAGCAGCATCGCCGTCAGGCGGCGGCGGGCGCCCACCGCGAGCACCGCCGCGACGGTCACCACCGTCACCACCAGGACCTGCAACGGGCTGTCCCAGAGGGCGATCCGGTCCCGCCACGGCCGGGTGGCCAGCATCGCCCCGCCGGGCACCACCGTGAGCACCAGCAGGATGACGCCGAGGTACTGCGGCAGCGAGCCGCGCTGGGTGGCGCCGGTGACCTCGATGGCCAGCCGGTCGAGGCGGCGGGTGGTCCACTCGTACCCCTGGTTGCCGGTGACCGGGACGTGCAGCCGGGCCAGCACCGGGGCGAGCGGTCCGCGCAGCGCGAACAGGGCCGCGCCGCCGGCCACGGCGAGCGCGGAGAAGCCGAGCGCGGGGCTGAGGCCGTGCCACAGCGCCAGGTCCTTGCCGACCGTGCCGAACAGTTCGGCGTACGGGCGGAGCAGGCCGTCGAGGACCCCGGCGGCCGGGCCGGCGAGCAGCCCGACGGCGGCCAGCAGGGCCGGCGGGCCGAGCATCGACGCGGGGATCCGCCCGAGGACGGTCGGCGCCACGCCCGGCCGGGTGGCGAACGCGCCCCAGACGAACCGGAAGCTGTAGGCGACGGTGAGCGCGGTGCCGGCCACCAGCACGGCGAGGACGGCGGGCCGGTCGGTGAAGGCCGCCAGCACGGCCTCCTTGGCGACGAAGCCGACCAGCGGTGGCAGGCCGGCCATCGACGCGGCGGCGAGCACCGTCACGGCGACGAGCAGCGGCGCGCCGCGCCTGAGCCCGGACAGTTCCCGCAGGTCGCGGGTGCCGGCGCCGTGGTCGATGATGCCGACGACGAGGAACAGCGGCGCCTTGAACAGCGCGTGGGCCAGCAGCATCGCCGCCCCGGCCAGCGCGGTGTCCGGGGTGCCCGCACCGATCGCCACCGCGATCAGGCCGAGCTGGCTGACCGTGCCGTACGCCAGCAGCAGCTTCAGGTCGGTCTGCCGCAGCGCCGCCCAGCCCCCGGCCAGCATGGTGGCCAGGCCGGCGACCACGACCACCGGCCGCCACGGGCCGGCAGCCGCCAGGACCGGGGCGAGCAGCCCGATCAAATAGACGCCCGCCTTCACCATCGCGGCGGCGTGCAGGTACGCGCTCACCGGCGTGGGGGCCGCCATCGCCACCGGCAGCCACGAGCTGAACGGCAGCAGCGCCGACTTGGACAGCGCCCCGGTGAGGATCAGCAGCACCGCCGTGACCAGGTACGCCCCGCCCGGCAGCGGGGCCGCGACGATCTCCGACCAGCGGTAGGTGCCGGCGTGCCCGCCCAGCATGATGAATCCCACCAGCATCGCCAGCCCGCCGAGCGTGGTCACGGTCAGCGCCTGCACCGCCGCCCACCGGCTGGCACGCCGCTCGACGCTGTGCCCGATCAGCAGGTACGAGAAGATCGTGGTGAGTTCCCAGCACACGTAGAGCAGCAGCAGGTCGTCGGCGAGGACGAGGCCGAGCATCGCCCCCGCGAATGCCACCATGACGGCCGCGAAGCGGGCCACGCCGGTGGACTCCGGGCCGAAGTAGTGGGCGCTGTAGATCAGGACCAGCGCGCCGACGCCGCCGACGAGCAGGACCATCAGCCAGGACAGGGTGGTCAGCCGCAGCGCCAGGTCCACGTCGAGTTGGCCGATCCACGGGTACGTCTCGACCACCGCCCCGCCGTCGCGCACGGCGGGGGTGCGGGCCAGCGCCCAGCCGAACGCGGCCGCCGGCGCCAGCGCCAGCGGGTAGCAGGCGCGGGGACCCCACCACCGGACGAGCAGCGGCGCGACGAGGGCCGCCACGCAGTGGAGGATCAGCAGTACGAGCACCCGCGCTCCCGGTCGAGGTGGCTGCGGCGCGCGCCTGAGGTGGGACGGCACCTAGGTGCGATCACACGCCAGTTCGTTGCTCGGCGGGCGGTTTTGCGCGAATTCGTCCCGGTTGTGGCGGGACGCTCAACCGACGATGACCTCGGCGGCGGGGGCGACGGGCTCGCGGGCGGGACGCTCGCGCCGGGGCTCCACCAGCAGGTCGGGGCGGCCGAGCTGGACCACGACCTTGTTGACCACCCGCTGGGCCGCGGCGAGGGAGCGCACCGGCAGCAGCCGGCCCCGGCTCTCGCGCCGCAGCACGAAGTAGTGCACGGCGGCGCGGACCTGTCCCCGGTCGGCCGCGCTGGCCTGCGCGGTGGAGACGACCAGCTCCCGCAGCGCGGCGGCGAGCCGCTCGGCCAGCTCCAGCTCCGGGCCGGACAGGCCGGTGCGGACGGCGGCGAGATGACTGTCGACCTTGCGGATCAGCACGTCGGTGCTTGGCTCGAAGCTCCGCTGCTCGACGGTCAATCCGATCCCCTCCACCCCAGGCTCACGCTCCGAGTGAAGTTACTTTATGTTGTGGGACACAATCAAGCAGTTAAGTAAGACTTAATGGATTAACCGCGCAAACGGCGCGGTGGGGCCGGAGCGGGGCGCCGCGTCCCCGCCGCGGGCCTGAATGTCGGTCCGTCGGGGCAGGATGGACGGCGTGACGCATGCGATGGCGGGTTTCGGCGCGGCCACCCGGGAGTGGTTCGGCGCCGCCTTCGCCGCGCCCACCGCCGCCCAGACCGGCGCGTGGCATTCCGTCTCCGCGGGGCGCAGCGCGCTGGTGGTGGCCCCCACCGGTTCGGGCAAGACGCTGGCGGCGTTCCTCTGGTCGCTCGACCGGCTGGCCCGCGAGCCAGCCCCGGCCGACCCCCGGCACCGGTGCCGGGTGCTCTACGTCAGCCCGCTCAAGGCGCTCGCGGTCGACGTCGAGCGCAACCTGCGCACCCCCCTGACGGGCATCCGGCAGGCCGCCACCCGGCTCGGCGTCGCGCCGCCGGAGATCACCGTGGGGATGCGCACCGGCGACACCCCCGCCGACGAGCGACGGGCCTTCGCGCGCACCCCGCCGGACATCCTCATCACCACGCCCGAGTCGCTGTTCCTGCTGCTCACCTCCGCCGCCCGCGACTCCCTGCGCGGCGTCGAGACGGTGATCGTCGACGAGGTGCACGCGGTCGCCGGCACCAAGCGCGGGGCCCACCTCGCGCTCTCCCTGGAGCGCCTCGACGAGCTGCTGCCCGCCCCGGCGCAGCGGATCGGCCTCTCCGCCACCGTCCGGCCGGTCGACGCGTGCGCCCGCTTCCTCGGCGGCGCCCGCCCCGTCGACGTGGTCGCGCCACCCAGCGCCAAGACGATCGAGGTCAGCGTCCAGGTCCCGGTGGAGGACATGACCCGCCTCGACGAGCAGGAGCCGCCGCAGGACGACCTCGGCGGTCTCGGCGCACGTCGGGCGTCCATCTGGCCGGCGCTGGAGGAGCGCGTCTTCTCCCTGGTCAGGGCGCACCGCTCGACCATCGTCTTCACCAACTCCCGGCGTTCCGCCGAGCGCCTCTGCGCCCGGCTCAACGAGCTGGCCGGCGAGGAGTCGGCCGGGCAGGAGGCGACCGGCGGGTCCCCGCCGCCGGCCCGCGACGCCGACGGGTGGGGCGGCCCCGCCGGGCCGGTGCGCGTCGGCCGTACGCCCGCAGAGCTGATGGCGCAGGCGGGCGCGGCAGCCGGCGCGCCGCCCGTGATCGCCCGCGCCCACCACGGCAGCGTCTCCCGCGAGGAGCGCAAGCACATCGAGGAGGCGCTCAAGTCCGGTCAGCTGCCCGCCGTGGTGGCCACCTCCAGCCTGGAGCTGGGCATCGACATGGGCGCCGTCGACCTGGTGGTGCAGATCGAGGCGCCGCCCAGCGTGGCCGCCGGCCTGCAACGGGTCGGTCGGGCCGGGCACCAGGTCGGCGCGGTCTCCCGCGGCGTGGTCTTCCCCAAGCACCGGGGCGACCTGCTCTCCTGCACCGTGGTGGCCGAGCGGATGGCCGACGGCGCCATCGAGGAGCTGCACCATCCGCGCAACCCGCTCGACGTGCTGGCCCAGCAGATCGTCGCCATGGTGGCGTTGGAGCCGTGGCGCGTCGGCGACCTGGCCGTGCTGGTACGCCGGGCGGCGCCGTTCGCCGAGCTGCCCGACTCGGCGCTGCACGCCGTGCTCGACATGCTCTCGGGCCGCTACCCGTCCACCGCGTTCGCCGAGCTGCGGCCCCGGCTGGTCTGGGACCGCGCCACCGACACGCTCACCGGCCGGCCCGGCGCGCAGCGGCTCGCGGTGACCAGCGGCGGCACCATCCCCGACCGGGGGCTCTTCGGCGTCTTCCTGGCCGGGGCCGAGCGGGCCGCCCGGGTCGGCGAGCTGGACGAGGAGATGGTCTACGAGTCCCGGGTCGGCGACGTCTTCCTGCTCGGCTCGTCGTCCTGGCGGATCGAGGAGATCACCCCCGACCGGGTGCTGGTCTCCCCGGCCCCCGGCCAGGCGGCGAAGATGCCGTTCTGGAAAGGCGACCAGCTCGGTCGGCCCGTCGAGCTGGGCCGGGCCATCGGCGCCCGGGTGCGCGCCCTGCTGCGGCAGGACGACGAGACGGCCGTGGCCGCGCTGCGGGCCGGCGGGCTGGACGCCTGGGCCGCCGGCAACCTGATGGCCTACCTGCGCGAGCAGCGCGCCGCCACCCGGTCCCTGCCCGACGACCGCACGGTGGTGGTCGAGCGGTTCCGCGACGAGCTGGGCGACTGGCGACTGGCCGTGCACAGCGTCCTCGGCGCCCGGGTCAACGGGCCGTGGGCGCTGGCCATCGGCCGCCGGCTCGCCGAGCGCTACGGCGTGGACGCGCAGGTGATGCCGTCCGACGACGGCATCGTGGTCCGCCTGCCCGACACGGCCGACGAGCCGCCCGGCGCCGACGTGGTCGTCTTCGAGCCGGAAGAGATCGCCCAGCTCGTGGAGGAATCGGTCGGCACGTCCGCGCTCTTCGCGTCCCGGTTCCGCGAGTGCGCCGCCCGGTCACTGCTGCTGCCCCGGCGCGACCCGCGCCGCCGCCAGCCGCTGTGGCAGCAGCGCCAGCGCGCCGCCCAACTGCTCGACGTCGCCCGCGAGTACGCCGACTTCCCGGTCACCCTGGAGGCCGCCCGGGAGTGCCTCCAGGACGTCTTCGACCAGCCCGCGCTGGCCGAGCTGATGCGCGACCTGGCCGCCCGCAAGGTGCGCCTGGTCGAGGTGGAGACCGCCCAGCCGTCGCCGTTCGCCCGGTCGCTGCTCTTCGGCTACGTCGGGGCGTTCCTCTACGAGGGCGACGCGCCGCTGGCCGAGCGCCGGGCCGCCGCGCTGGCGCTGGACTCGACCCTGCTCGGCGAGCTGCTGGGCCGGGTCGACCTGCGGGAGCTGCTCGATCCGGCGGTGCTGGCCGAGACCGAGCGGCAGCTGCGCTGGCTGACCGAGCAGCGCCGCCCGCGCGACGCGGAGGACGTGGTCGAGCTGCTGCGCGTGGTCGGCGACCTCTCCGAGGCGGAGCTGGCCGAGCGGGGCGCCTCCCCCGGGTGGCTGACGGAGCTGGCGGCGGCCCGCCGGGTGCTGCGCGTACGCGTCGCCGGCGAGGAGCGCTGGGTGGGCGTCGAGGACGCCGCCCGGCTGCGCGACGCCCTCGGCGTGGCCCTGCCGGTCGGGGTGGCCGAGGCCTACCTCGCCCCGGTGGCCGATCCGCTCGGTGACCTCGTCGCCCGCTACGCGCGTACGCACGGGCCCTTCGCCGCCGCCACCTGCGCGGCCCGCTTCGGGCTCGGCGTCTTCGTGGTCGAGCAGGCGCTACGCCGCCTCGCCGCCACCGGGCGCGTGGTCGCCGGCGAGTTCACCCCCGACACCGCCGGCAGCCAGTGGTGCGACGCGGAGGTGCTGCGGCTGCTGCGCCGCCGTTCCCTGGCCGCGCTGCGCCGGGAGATCGAGCCGGTGCCGCCCCGCGCGCTGGCCGCGTTCCTGCCCCGCTGGCAGCAGGTCGGCTCGTCCGCGCGGGGGGTGGAGGCGCTGGCCGCCGCCGTGGAGCAGTTGCAGGGGGCGGCGGTGCCGGCGTCGGCGCTGGAACGGCTGGTGCTGCCCGGCCGGGTCGCCGACTACTCCCCCGCCCAGCTCGACGAGCTCTGCGCCAGCGGCGAGGTGCTCTGGGCCGGCTCCGGTGCCATCTCCGGCGGCGACGGCTGGGTCACCCTCGCGTACGCGGACGTCGCGCCGCTGCTGCTCCCCCCGCCCGACGAGGCGCTCACCCGCACCCCGCTGCACGACGCGGTGCTGGACGCGCTCGGCGACGGGCAGGCGCTGTTCTTCCGGTCGCTGTCCGACCGGGTCGGCTCGACCGACGACGCCGCGCTGGCCGCCGCCGTCTGGGACCTGGTGTGGGCCGGTCACCTCACCAACGACACCCTGGCGCCGATGCGCGCGGCGCTCGGCGGCGGCGGGGCACACCGGTCCCGGGCCACCGCGCCGCGCACCCGCTACCGGCGCCCCGGGCGGGTGGCCCTGCCGACGCGGGGCGGCCCGCCGACCGTCGCGGGCCGCTGGTCCCGGCTGCCCGAACGCGACACCGACCCCACCCGCCGCGCCGCGGCCCTGGCCGACGTGCTGCTCGAACGGCACGGCGTGGTGACCCGGGGCGCGGTGCTGGCCGAGCAGGTCACCGGCGGTTTCGCCGCGGTCTATCCGGTGCTCTCCGCGCTGGAGGAGCGCGGCGCGGCCCGGCGGGGCTACTTCGTCGAGGGCCTGGGCGCGGCGCAGTTCGCGGTGCCGGGTGCGGTGGACCGCATCCGGGCGCTGGCCGAGCCGACCGACGGCGGGCGGGGGCGTGGCGGGCCTGCCCTGGTGCTCGCCGCCACCGACCCGGCCAACCCGTACGGCGCGGCGCTGTCCTGGCCGGAGCGGGCCGTCGACTCGGGCGACGGGGCCGCCCCGGCGACCGGGCACCGGGCGGGGCGCAAGGCCGGTGCCGTGGTGGTGCTGGTCGCCGGCGACCTGGTGCTCTACGTCGAGCGCGGCGGGCGGACCATCCTCTCCTTCACCGACGAGGCGGACCTGCTGGCGGCAGCCGGGAAGGCACTCGCCGACGCGGTGCACTCGGGCGCGTTGGGCGCGATGTCGGTGGAGCGGGCCGACGGCGAGGCGGTGCACTCCTCGCCGCTGCACGACGCGCTCACCGCGGCCGGCTTCCGCGCCACCCCGCGCGGCCTGCGCCTGCGCGGCTGACCCGCCCCGCCCCGTCCCGCCCCGTCACGCCACGTCCATGGCACGTTCCAGCGGCGGTGGTGAGGTCTCATCGAAGCCCCGCTGGCTTCTGACCGACGACGGAAGGCGGGGGAAGCCGATGAACCATTACCGCGGGAACGCTGATACCTCTGCGGTATGAAGATACCTGCTTGGTATCGGAGACGAGCGGAGCACCGCCGGCCTCATAGTCTCTGTGCGCGAGCCCTAGGGCTGGCGCACAGAGACTCAGTCGACCGCGCCAGGCCGGCCAGGCCGCGCCCTGCCGGGTCGCGCCAGGCCTAATCACGCCGGGCCGGGCCGGGGACGGTGGGACGGGCGGTCAGCGCAGGCCCGTCAGGACCTTCTCGTAGCGGGCACGGTCGGCGGTGGGGGTCTTCGCCTCCAGGTAGTTGAGCACCACCGTGCCCCGCCGGAACGACTGACCGCCCCACGTCTCGGCGATCTCGCTGGCGCTGGTCTCGTCGGGGAAGACGTAGACGGTGACCGCGTCGGTGGCGATCAGCTCGGAGCAGCCCAGGCCGAGCCCGTCCGGGCCGCACTCGACCGACCGGTCCCGAGGGTTCGGCACCTTCAGCCCGGCGGCCTTGAACGCGTCCACGACCTGCCGCGCGCCGGGCGTACCGGTCGGCCGGGCCGGCAGCTTCACGGGCGGCGGGCTGGCGGGACGGCGCTCGGTCGCACCACCGGCGCTCGGAGCCGCCGGACCCGCCCCGGTCGGCGGGGCGGCCGGCGGGGCGGGTCGCGTCGGCGTGGCTGCGGGCGCCTCGGCCGGGCCCGACGACGGTACGGCGGCCGGGGTCGACGCCGGGGCGGCGGAGGGCGCCGCGCGCCGGTCCTCCGCGTCGTCGCCGCAGGCAGCGGTGAGGGCGGCGGCGATCACGAGCACGGCGACGGCGGGCAGGCTCCGGTTGGTCACCCCTGGCAGTCTGCCCAACCGGTTCCCGTCCCGGCAGTGGCCGGTCGGTCAGTGCCGCTGTCCCATTTCCGCCAACCCGCCCCGGTCGGTCGGCACCGGTACGATCCCGACCGGTCGACGAGGGAAGCCGAGGACGACGGGGGTGGACGCGATGACCGGGATGACCGTCCGGCCGGCGCGGGCCGAGGACCGCGCGGCGGTCGACGCGCTGCACGAACGCGAGTGGGGTGGGCCGTACGTCGTCGCCCACGACACCCGCCACGACCTGCGTACGCTGCCGACGCTGGTGGCGGCCGACGGCGCCGGCGCGGTGGTCGGGGCGCTCGCGTACCGTGCCGACGCCGACGGGCTGGAGGTCGTCAGCGTGGTGGCCGCGACGCCCGGCGGCGGCGTCGGCACGGCCCTGTTGGCGGCGGCCGCCGAGGTGGCCCGGGCCGGGGGCCGGCACCGGCTCTGGCTCGTCACGACGAACGACAACCTGCGGGCGCTGCGGTTCTACCAGCGGTGCGGGCTGCGGCTGGTGCGCGTGGACCGGGGCGCGGTGGACCGGGCCCGCCGGCTCAAGCCGAGCATCCCGATGGTCGGCGAGGGCGGCATCGGACTGCACGACGAGCTGGTCCTGGAGCTGCTGCTCGCCGCCGGCGAACGGGTGCCCGACGCCCGTGCGGAGCACGGCGCGGACCGCGCCCCGTGGATCTCGCTGACCACCGACTACGGCCTCGCCGACGGGTTCGTCGCCGCCTGCCACGGGGTGATCGCGCGGCTGGCGCCGCAGGCCCGGATCGTCGACGTGACCCATCTGGTCCCGCCGGCCGACGTACGCCGGGGCGCGGCGGTGCTCGCGCAGGCCGTGCCGCACCTGCCGGAGGGGGTGCACGTGGCCGTCGTCGACCCGGGCGTGGGTACGGCCCGCCGGGGCGTCGCGCTGGCCACCCCGCGCGGGCTGCTGGTGGGGCCGGACAACGGCCTGCTGGTCGACGCCGCCGAGGCGCTGGGCGGGGTGAGCGCGGCCGTCGAGCTGACCGATCCGGACTGGCTCGCGCCCGAGGTGTCCCGCACGTTCCACGGCCGGGACGTCTTCGCGCCGGTCGCCGCGCGGCTCGCGCTCGGCGCGCCGCTGGCCCGGTTCGGCCCGGCGGTCGACCCCGGGTCCCTGGTCCGGCTGCCGACACCGGTGCTCCGGCGGGAGGCGGACGGGTTCGCGGCCGAGGTGCTGACCGTCGACCACTTCGGCAACGTCCAGCTGGCTGCCCCGGGCGAGCTGCTGACGCCGCTGCCGGCCCGGGTCCGGGTGGGGCCGGGTGCCGGTTCCGCGCCCGGCCGGGAGGCCGTACACGGGCGCACCTTCGGCGACGCCCCGCCGGGCGGGCTGGTGGTGCACGCCGACTCCGCCGGCCGGGTCGCCGTGGCGGTCAACGGCGGCCGGGCCGTGGACCTGCTGGCGGTGGCGCCGGGCGACCTGCTGCGCGTCGCGGCCGGCTGAGCGGCCGGGTCGCCGCCCGACGTGGCCGGGCACCGGAGCGGGCCGCCGCCGGGGCGCCCGGCCGGTCCGGCCCGGTCACCGCGCCGGGCCGGGCGGATTCCGCCGACCGGCCCGGCGGGCGTACGGGGTGGCGGTCAGCAGAGCGGCACGGTGCCGCCGTAGACCGCCGAGACGTACGCGTGGCTGACGTACTGGCCGCTGGCGAGGCGGTTCCACCGGTTGGTGGTCCGGTACGGGCCGGCGACGGTCTGCCCGGTCACGTAGCACTGGATCGGCACGTTGGCGTACCGGGCGGCCAGGCCGCGCACCGCGTAGCCCGTACCGGCGCCGGTACGGATGTTGAGCGGGCCGTCACCCACCACGCCGCGCGGGCCGCTGCCGGTCCACAGGTACGCGACGTCCACCCAGGCGTTCGTGGTCAGCTGCAACCCGTCCCAGAAGGTGCCGTCGGCGAGGTCGACGCCGGCCGGGTTCAGGACCACCCGGCCGAACTGGTCCCGCCCGCCGTTGTAGCCGGACTGGTAGGCCGCCTGTGCCTGCGGCCGGCCCTGCGGCAGGTCCTTCCAGTTCTCCCGTACGGCGCTGAGGTTCCAGTGGTCGTCGCGGGTGTTCCACGGGCCGACGTCCCAGACCGGGGCGTACTCGCAGCGGCTGCCGGTGGTGGTGCAGACCCGGACGGTGTAGTCGCCGGTGTTCGCCGGGGACAGGCCGCGCCGCGACGGCAGCGCGACGAAGTGGTCCCGCGCCACGATGGTGTGCCCGTTGGCGGTCACCTCGCCGACCAGCCCGATGCGGGTCGCGTACACCCGGTAGGTGAGGCCGGGCGTGGCGGCGGAGACGGCGGCGACGGTGTCGGCGGCGAGCCGCACGGCGCGCACCTCGGCGCTGGCGCCGGGCCGGCTCGCGGTGAGCACCACCCGGGTCTGCACGCGGGTGACCGGCCGGTCGAAGACCGCCCCGCCGGTGGCGTCGCGCCACTCGGTCCAGCCCGCCGCCCGCCACCCCCGCACCTGGACCTCGGCGGTGCCACCGGCGACGGTACGGGCGACGACGGTGGCGCTGACCCGGGTGGCGGGCCGGGTCAGGATGCGCGGCGGCGCGAGGAAGATGCCCTCGGCGACCGCGCTGCGGGGTGAGCGGGCGGGCGCGGGGCGGGAGTCTGCCAGGCGGAGCCCCGCGCGGGTGTGCCGGACGTTGACGTCGTCGCCGTCGACGCGGGAGAGGTCGGCGCTCCACCGCTCGCCGTCGGCGGCGGCGAGCGCGGGGCTCGGGGAGGGCAGGAGGGCGAGGGCGAGGATGACGGTCAGAGCGGTGGTACGGGCACGACGTTGGGGCAGAATCATGGGCATTCTCCTCAGAACCCCCTGATCGTGCCCTTGTGGGTAGATCGATGGGAACCTCCATACAAATAGCGACACATGCGAATTCGACTCGGACGAGGAAGGATGGCCGGGTGCCCGAAGGCGACACCGTCTGGAACACCGCCCGCGTACTGCACCGCGCCCTGGCCGGCGCCCGCCTGACCGGCAGCGACTTCCGGGTGCCGCAGCTCGCCGCCACCGACCTCACCGACTGGACCGTGCGGGAGTCGGCCAGCCGGGGCAAGCACCTGCTGCTCCGGCTCACCGCCCCACCGAAGGTCGCGCCCCCGCCCACCGGGGCGACTTCCTCGGCGGGCGCGGGCGCGGGCCCGGCCGCGGCCGCGGGCGACGACGCCGGGGCGCGCTGGACGCTGCACTCACACCTGCGCATGGACGGCGCCTGGCGGGCGTACGCGCCCGGGGAACGGTGGACGGCCCGGCCGGCGCACCTGATCCGGGTGGTGCTGCGCAGCGCGCGGGCGGTCGCCGTCGGCTACCACCTGCACGACCTGGCGCTGGTGCCGACCGCCGAGGAGGAGTCCCTCGTCGGGCACCTCGGCCCCGACCTGCTCGGCGCGGACTGGGACCCGGCGGAGGCCGTACGCCGGCTGGCCGCCCACCCGGACGCCACCATCTCGGAGGCGCTGCTGGACCAGCGCAACCTGGCCGGCGTCGGCAACCTCTACAAGTGCGAGGTGCTCTTCCTGCGCGGCGTCTCGCCCCGGACCCCGGTACGCGCGGTGCCGGACCTCGCGGGCACCGTGGCGCTGGCGCGCAAGCTACTCGCGGCCAACCGGGGCCGCTGGACGCAGAGCACCACCGGATCGCTGCACCGGGGACAGACCAGCTACGTCTACGGCCGGCGCGCCCAGCCCTGCCGCCGGTGCGGCACCGCGATCCGCAAGGAGGAACTGGGCGAGCGGGTCACCTACTGGTGCCCGGTCTGCCAACCCGAACGCCAGGCGGACTGACGCCCGGGTCGGCGTGTCGGGCGGGACACTCCGGCGCTGCGGCGGCGAGTCGCATCCCCGCCACAGAAACGGACGATTGGGTACTTCCTAACCCCACCGTCGAGGTCGCATGCTGCGGTTGACTCCTCACGCATCGTCAGCGACGCGCGACGGGTCCGCCACGTCGCGGTGGCGGCCGCCGCGCCCGACACCGGGGAGAGCCATGGAGCTGTTCCGCAGACTCCGCGTCCCGTGGGCGCAGCGGATGCCGGCCCGCCCCGACGACGGGGCCGCCGACGGGGCCGGGGCGGGTCCCGTCCCGGCGGCCCGGCGCGCGACGGAGCCGGTCGTCGCGCCGGCCAGCCTCGATCCGGCCGCCGTCCCGCGCTACTTCGGCCCGGTGCCGAACCACGCGCGCAGCCCGCTGCCGGTCGTCGACGCCGACGGTTCCGTGGTGCCCGGCACCGGCATCCGCAAGTTCGTCGACGCGCTACCGCGCCTCGGCACGCCCGGCCGCACCGAGCTGGGCGCCCGCCTGCCGGTGGCGGTGCCCGACACGGTCAGCTACCCGGGCTGCGACTACTACGAGATCGGCCTGGAGCAGTACGCGCAGCGGCTGCACCGGGACCTGCCGGCGACCCGGCTGCGCGGCTACCGGCAGCTCAACCTCGGCACGGACGCCCACGGGCACAACACGGTCGTGCCGGCGGGGCGGCCCTGGCACCTGGGTCCGTTCATCCTGGCCCGGCGGGGCCGGCCGGTCCGGGTCAAGTTCATCAACCAGCTGCCAACCGGCCGCTCCGGCGAGCTCTTCCTGCCGGTCGACGCGACCGTCGACGGCGCCGGGACCGGCCCGCTCGACGGCCCGGCGCCCTACCCGCAGAACCGCGCGGTGCTGCGGCTGGCGGGCGCGCACACCGCCTGGACCAGCGCCGGCAACCCCTGGCAGTGGACCACCCCGGCCGGTGAGATCACCCCGTACCCGACGGGACCCGGCCTGACCCACGTGCCCGACATGCCGCCGCCCGGCGCGGGCGCCACCACCCTCTACTACCCGAACGAGCAGAGCGGGCGGCTGTGCTGGTTCCACGACAACACCGTGGGCCTGGCCCGGCTCACCGTCTACTCCGGGCAGCTCGCGCTCTACCTGCTCACGGACCCGGCCGAGGAGCGACTCGTCGCCGACGGGGTGCTCCCCGCCGACCAGCTGCCACTGGTGTTCGAGGACAAGACCTTCGTGCCGGAGGACGCCCAGCTCGCCGCGGAGGACCCCACGTGGGACCGGGACCGCTGGGGCTCCCGGGGCAGCCTCTGGCACCCGCACGTCTACCAGCCCCGGCAGAACCCGCACCGGGCCGACGGGGCGAACCCGACCGGCCGGTGGGACTACGGCCCCTGGTCGCGTACGGCCGACGACACCGGGCAGCGGGACCAGCCGGCAACGCCCCACCCGGCGGGCCCGGTGCCGAACCCGCACCACGATCCGGTCGCCGAACCCGACGAGCCGCCGCTGGCGCCCGGCGTACCGCACCCCTCGGCGGTGCCCGACGCGTTCGGCGACACCGTGCTGGTCAACGGGATCGCGTACCCGTACCTGGAGGTCGAGCCGAGGACGTACCGGTTCCGGATCCTCAACGCCTGCCTGGACCGCGCCCTGAACCTCCAGCTCTACCGGGCCCGCTCGGACGGGCCGATGTGGCACGCGGACGGCGCGCTGGCCGACGCCGACGCCGGTGAGGTGCCGATGGTGGAGGCGGTACGCGCGCCGGACCGGCCGGCCCGCTGGCCGACGGACGGGCGCGAGGGCGGGGTCCCGGACCCGCGCGCCGCCGGCCCGCGCCTCGTCCAGATCGGCAACGAGTGCGGCCTGCTCCCCGCGCCGGTGCCGGTGCCGAACCAGCCGGTCGGCTACCGGTACGACCGGCGCGACCCGACCGTGCTCAACGTCGACTCGCACGCGCTGCTGCTCGCCCCGGGGGAGGTCGCCGACGTGCTGGTCGACTTCTCCGCCGTCGCGCCCGGCGGCACGCTGATCCTCTACAACGACTGTCCCGCCCCGCTGCCCGGCTTCGACCCGCGCGCCGACCACTTCACCGGTGGCCCGGACCGCACCGCCGAGGGCGGGGCGCCGCCGACCCGCCCCGGGTACGGGCCGAACACCCGCACCCTGCTCCAGTTCCGGGTGGCCGGGACCCCGGCGCCGCCGTACGACCTGGCCCGGCTGCGCGAGCGCCTGCCCGCCGCGTACGCGGCCAGCCAGCGGCCACCGATCGTCCCGCAGCCGGCGTACGACGCCGCGTTCGGCACCCGGACGGCGCGCGACACGGTGGTGCCGGTGCACGCCGCGACGGTCAGCTTCGTCCCGGCCGGCGCCGCCGCCCCGGTGCTTCTGCCGATCGAGGTCAAGTCGGTGCAGCAGGTCTTCGAGCCGGAGCACGGCCGGCTCGTCGGCCGGCTCGGCGTCGGGCACCCGCACGCCGGGCCGCTCTCCCCCACCGTCCTGCCGCTCGGGCCGAGCGATCCGGCCACCGAGGTCCTGCACGTCAGCGACCCGGCCGTCGCGGTGGGTGGGCCCGCAGACGGCACCCAGCTCTGGCGGATCCGCGGCAACAGCCGGCAGACCCAGCCCGTGCGGTTCACCGGCTGCGACGTGCAGGTGATCGGCCGGGTCGGCTGGAACGGCGCCACCCGGGCGCCGCATCCGGCGGAGCGGGGCTGGAAGCAGGTCGTCCGGGTCGACCCGCGCGAGGACGTGATCGTCGCGCTCCGGCCGGTCGCGCCACCCCTGCCCTTCAAGATCGGCGACAGCGTGCGGCTGCTCGACCCGCTCCGGCCGGCGGGCGCCCGGACGGGCTCGACCCCGGTCAGCCCGGTGGACGGGCGGCCCGCGCTGGTCGTCAACCAGCTCGTCAACCTGGGCTGGGAGTACCACTGGCACAGCCAGCTCGGCGGCCACCGGGACCAGGGCATGATCCGGCCACTGGTGCTGCGGATGTCGCCCCGGGCACCGACGGGGCTGACCGCGACCCCGGCCCCCGGCTCGGCCACCGCGCTGCCGGCGATCGCGCTGACCTGGACGGGCAACGGCAGTCGTCCCCCGGCCACCAGCCACCTGCTCCAGCGGGCCACGGACGCCGCCTTCACGGACGGGCTCATGTCGATCACCGTGGCGGCCACGGCGACCCGCTACACCGACGCCACCGTCACGCCCGGGGTGACCTACCACTACCGCATCCGGGCGGAGAACGCGGTGAGCTGCTCCACGTGGTCCAACAGCGTGCCGGCCTCGGTGCAGCTCGCCGCGCCGGCCGGACTGACCGCGACGATCCCGCCCGCCGCGCCGCTGCGGATCGCGCTGCGCTGGGCCAACCGTTCCTTCGCCACCGGGATCGACGTGCAGCGGGCCACCAATCCGACGTTCAGCAGCGGGCCGGGCACCACGGCCATCGGGGTCGGCGACAACCACCTCGACGCCGCCGTGGCCCCCGACACCACGTACTACTACCGGGTGCGGACCACCTACCTCGGCGCCGCCTCGGCCTGGTCGACGGTGGCCCGGGCGACCACCCCGCCGGCACCGGGCCCGCCGACGGGGGTGACCGCCACCGCGACGGCCCCCGGGCCGGACACGGCGACGGTGATCCTCGGCTGGGCGGCGAACACCCCGGCCGCGCCGGGCGCGGGATTCATCGTGCAGCGGGCGCTGGACCCGGCGTTCAGCCGGGAGGTGGCGACCTTCACCGTCACCGGCCGGGGCTTCACCAACACCGGCCTGGCGCGCGGCGTCACCTACCACTACCGGATCCGGTCGTTCAACGTGGTCGGCGCCTCCCCGTTCACCGGCCCGATCCCGATAACCACGCCGCCGTGACCCGCCCGCGCCGGATCGTGAGGCAGGGCGGCGTCAGGGGGTGCGGAGCGGGGCGTTGACGGCGCGGAGTTCGGTCAGGGCCGAGGCGACGCCGTGCAGCAGGTCGGTCGCCTCGGTGAGGCGCGAGGCCGCCGGGTGCGCGGCGTCGGGGTGCGCGTCCCCGGCGACGTAGCCGGCGGCGGCCACGACCAGCCGCTCGTACGCGGTGACGCCCTCCTCCAACTGCGCGGTCAGGGCGCGGTGCGCCTCGGCCAGCGGCGGACGGGACTCGGCCGGGGCGAGCCGGAGCGTGCGCTCGACGCTGGCCACCCGGTCGGCGAGGTCGCGCAGCGACCGGTCGGCCTCGGCGGCCTCCAGCACGGCCGGCGACGCCAGCCCCGTCAGCCGCCCGGTCATCCCGGCGAGGGTGAGGGCGGCCCGGTCCAGCCGGGCCCACGGCTCGGCGGCGCTGGTGCCGCGCAGCGCCACCCGCGAGCGCACCCGCCGGACCTCGGCGAGCACCCCCGGGCCGACCGGCAGCCGCTCCACGGCGGCGACCAGCTTGGCGCGCGACCGCGCGGCGGCCTCGGCCGGGTCGAGCGGCGGCGGCGCCGGCTGGGCGGCCAGCGCCCGCAGGTCGATCCAGCGCCAGGCGGCGAGCACCAGCGCGCCGCCCGCGCCGGCCGCCCACGCCGCGTCGGGCAGCCCGAGCCCGGCGTACGGGGTCAGCACGGCGGCGGCGCCGCTCAGGCCACCGGCCGTGACGCTCCACCGGCGTGCGGAACCCCGCAACCGGCTCAGGCGCCGGAAGTACCGCGTGCGCTCGTCTGCCACCTCTGCCTCCTCGACCCGGCCGCTCAGCCGGCGGCGGTGGTGTCCCCGGTGCCGCGCTCGCGGCCCATGCTGGCCCGGATCTCGTCCAGCCGGGCGGCGGCCGCGGGGTCGGCGGCCGGCGCGGCGGGCTGGGTGTGCTCCACGGCCGGTCGTTCCTGCTTGCCGCCGAGTTGCTCGCCGGCCATGCTCGACCGGATCTGCTCCAGCCGGGAGGAGCCGGCCGAGTCGAGCGTGGACTTCTGGATCTCCAGCATGCGGCCCTCGACGGAGTTGCCGGCCAGCTCGGCGCGGCCCATCGCCGTGGCGTAGCGCTGCTCGATGCGGTCACGCACCTCGTCGAGCGAGGGCGTGTTGGCGGGGGCGGTCAGCGACGACATCGACTCCAGCGAGCGGGCCACGCTCTCCTGCATCTTGGCCTGCTCGAGCTGGCTGAGCAGCTTGGTGCGCTCGGCGAGCTTCTGCTGGAGGATCATCGAGTTGTTCTCGACCGCCCGGCGGGCCTGGGCGGCGGCGCCGAGCGCCTGGTCGTGCAGGGTCTTGAGGTCCTCCGTGGCCTGCTCCGCCGAGACGAGCTGGGTGGCCAGGGTCTGCGCGGACTGCTCGTAGCGGCCGGCCTCAGTCTCGTCGCCCCGGGCGCGGGCCTGGTCGGCGAGGACCAGGGCCTGGCGGGCGTTGGCCTGCAGCCGCTCGACCTCGGACATCTGACGGGACAGCTTCATCTCCAGCTGCCGCTGGTTGCCGATCACGGCGGCAGCCTGCTGCACCAGCGCCTGGTGCTGGCGCTGCGCCTCCTCGATGGCCTGCTGGATCTGCACCTTCGGATCGGCGTGCTCGTCGATCCTGGCGCCGAAGAGCGCCATCAGGTACTTCCACCCCTTGACGAACGGGTTCGCCATCTTTGCGTTGTCCCCTCAGTAGCGTCGCTCCGCCTCGACCGCGCCGGATGCTCCCGGCCGGCTCCGGCGCGGCAGTGGCTCCATCGTCCCAGCCGGACGCCACCCGGGCACCCGTACCGGCGAGCGAAGCGAGCGCCGACGCCGTCCGCGATCAAGGGTACGCGGCGCCGTCGAGGCCGACCACGTGGCGCGAGAGCGGAAGGTGGATCAGGCGGCGCAGACCACGTCGCGCTCGCTGCCCCGGACCCGGGAGCTGCGCAGGGTGGCCTTGAGCGGGGAGTCCTGACGGACCTGGACGGCGACCGTGCCGTCCGAGCTGACCTGGTGCACGCCCCGACCCGTGCTCCTGCGCACCGCGACGGGGGCGGCGGGCACGGCCGGCTCGTCCTGAACCGGCACCAGCACGCCGGGCATCTGCTCGGCGAGGGCGACCGTGTCGCTGACCTCGCGCAGCAGCTCCGACAGGCGCGCGCCGAGCGCGTCGCAGATCGCCGCCAGCAGCTCGCTGGAGGGCTCCTTCTGGCCGCGTTCGATCTCGGAGAGGTAGCCGAGGCTGACGTTGGCGGCGGAGGAGACCTCCCGCAGGGTGCGGTGCTGCCCCTGCCGGCGCGCCCGCAGTGCGTCACCGATCACGCGGCGTAGCAGGACCATTCGCACCTCCCCCTGAGGGACACCACTCTTTCACGCGGCCCGTCCGGCGCGTCGAGCCGCACCGGTCGCCGGAGCCTTCCCGCAACCGTACCCGTTGCGGGCCCTCACGACATCCCACCCCGCCCCTCGGATCCGGGGAGAACCGTCACCGGCGACCCGCGCCGGCCGCGTCGGTCCGCCCGCCGTCGGCCCCGGCCGTCCGGGTGCCGGACTCCGCCGGCTCGGCGGCGTCGGCCTCGTGGATCCGCCCGGCGAGCAGCCGCAACGCCTCGACGACCGTGGCCGAGCGGATGTGGTCGCGACCGCCGGCCAGGTCGAGCTGCCGGACCTCGGTGCCGGACGGCCCGGCCACGGCGACGTAGACCAGCCCGACCGGCTTGCCGTCCTGCGGTTCGGGACCGGCCACCCCGGTGGTCGCCAGGCCCCAGTCGGCCCCGCAGCGTCGCCGTCCGCCCTCCGCGAGGGCCACCGCCACGTCCGGGTCGACCGGCCCGCGGTCGGCCAGCAGATCCTCCGGTACGTCGGCGAGCAGCGACTTGAGCTCGGTGGCGTAGACCACCAGGCCGCCCCGGTAGATCCCGCTCACCCCGGCGATCTCGACGATCGAGGCGGCCAGCAGCCCGCCCGTGAGCGACTCGACGGTGGCGAGGGTCTCGTGCCGCTCCGAGAGGCTGTGCACCACGCCGGCCGCCGGGCTCCCGACCGGCCGTGCTCCGTCCGCGTCACTGTCCATGTCCCGGATCCTTTCCCCTCCCGGCGGGCCCTACGCATCCTCCCCGACCGGCGCGGGGGTACGTTCCGGAGCCGTCGACATCCGGGCGGCGGCTCAGGTGGTGGGGCGGCGGAGCCGGAGGGCCTGGGCGACGTAGTCGAAGCCGGTGACCACCGTGACGCCGACGGCGGCGGCCATGATCCACGGGCCGACGGCGGCGAGCACGGCCGGCATCGGCCACAGGTACCACGTGATGGCCAGGATCTGGAGCGCAGTCTTGATCTTGCCGCCCCGGCTGGCCGCGATGACGCCGTGCCTGATCACCCAGAAGCGCAGCGCGGTGATGCCCAGCTCGCGGGCGAGGATCACGGCGGTCACCCACCAGGGCAGCTGGTCGTACCAGGAGAGCAGCAGCAGCGCCGCCCCGGTGAGGGCCTTGTCGGCGATCGGGTCGGCGACCTTGCCCACCGAGGTGACCAGGGCGAACCGGCGGGCGATCCAGCCGTCCACCAGATCGGTCGCCGAGGCGACAGCGAAGATCAGGCAGGCGACCATCCGCCAGCCGGCGTGGGTCATCGCCGAGGCGACCACGGACGCCGCGAAGACCGGCACCAGGACGAGGCGCAGCGCGGTGAGCGCGTTGGCCGCGTTCAGCACGGGCACGCCCGCCACCACCGGCGCGGGAGTCGAGTCCGTCGCCCCGGTCACCGCCGCACCCCGCTCCGGCCGCCGTGGCGCACCTGGCACCCCACCACGTGGCTCCCCCGCTCCGTCCGGGCCCGCCGTCACCGTGTTGCGCCGGGCGCAGCCGAGATCATCTCATCCGGGACCGCGACCAGGTCCACCCCTTCGGTGCCGGTGACCGTCGCCCGCACCAGGTCGCCCGGGCGCAGCGCGGCCAGGTCCACCCCGCCGGCCGACGGGGCCACGAGGGTCGTCGAGCCGTCGACCTCGGGGGCCTGGTGGGCCGCCCGCCCCTCGACCACGCCGTCGTCGACCGAGTCGACCAGCACCTCGACCGTGGAACCCAGGCGCTCCTCGGCGCGCTGCGAGCAGAGCTCGTCGGCGAGCGCACTGAGCCTGTCGTAGCGGCGCTTGACCGTGGCGGCGGAGACCTTGCCCGACAGCCCGGCGGCCTCGGTGCCGTCCTCGTCGCTGTAGTCGAAGACCCCGATCGCGTCCAGCCGCGCCTCGGTCAGGAACCGGACCAGCTCCTGGTAGTCGGCGCGGGTCTCGCCGGGGAAGCCGACGATGAAGTTGCTCCGCGCGCCCGCCTCCGGGGCCAGCGCGCGGGCACTCGCCAGCAGCTCCAGGAACCGGTCGGTGGAGCCGAAGCGGCGCATCCGGCGCAGCACCGGCTCGCTCGAGTGCTGGAACGACAGGTCGAAGTAGGGTGCCACGCCGGGCGTGGTGGCGATCGCCTCGACCAGGCCGGGCCGGGTCTCGGCCGGCTGGAGGTAGCTCGCCCGCACCCGGACGATGCCGTCGATCGCGGCGAGCTGGGGCAGTAGCTTCTCCAGCGCCCGGGGGTCGCCCAGGTCCTTGCCGTAGGAGGTGGAGTTCTCGCTGACCAGCACCAGCTCGCGTACGCCGGTCTTGGCCAGCCACTCCGCCTCGGCGAGCAGCTCGTCGGGCGTACGGGAGACGAAGGCGCCGCGGAAGGCGGGGATGGCACAGAACGCGCAGCGCCGGTCGCAGCCGCTGGCGAGCTTGAGCGAGGCGACCGGGCCGGTGTCGAGCCGGTGGCGCAGCACCTGGCGCAGGTGGGCCGGGGTGTGCTCGTCGGTCTCGGTGACGCCCCGGACCGGGGTGCCGTGACCGGGCAGCGACACCGCGCTGTCGCGCCGCGAGACGGGGGTGAGCGGCAGCAGCTCACGCCGGTCGCGCGGGGTGTGCGCGCCGATCCGCTCGCCGGCGACCACGGCGTCCAGCCGGGCGGCGATGTCCGGGTAGTCGTCGAAGCTCAGCACCGCCTGCGCCTCGGGGAGGCTGTCGGCCAGCTCGCGGCCGTACCGCTCGGCCATGCAGCCGGCGGCGACCACCTTGGCGCCGGTGTCGGCGGCGGCCAGCAGGGTCTGGATGGAGTCCTGCTTCGCCTTCTCCACGAAACCGCACGTGTTGACGACCACCACGTCGGCGCCCTCGCCGTCGGTGGTCACCTGCCAGCCGTCGGCGTGCAGCCGGGCGGCCAACTCCTCCGAGTCGACCTCGTTGCGGGCGCAGCCCAGGGTCAGCAGGGCGACCCGACGGCCGTCGGCGGGGGAAGGGGAGGTGGCAGACACCATCCGAGGGTACCGGGCCGGCGGGCGGCGACCGTCAACGGCGGGCCGCCGCATCGACCGCCTCACACTCCCTCGCCGCGACGGCCGGCTCAGGCCACCGCCGCGCCGACCCGGACCAGCCGGTCGAGCAGGAAGACCTCCGTGCCGGCCAGGCCGGTCGAGCAGAAGACCGAGACCTGGTCCGCGTCGGTCCGGCCGGGGACCGCGCCGGCCAGCACGGCGCCCAGGTCGCGCAACCGCCCGGCGTACGCGGGCAGCGCCGCCAGCATCGGCGGGTCGTACGCGGCCGCCTGCGCGGGCGAGTCGGTCACCAGCAGGTCGGCGGCGTCCAGCAGGTCGGCGCCGAACTCGTGCCGGTCGACCTGCTTGAAGCCGACCGCGTTGACGTGGGTGCCGGGGGCCAGGTCGGCGGCGTCGAGCACCGGGGTGACGGCGGTGGTGGCGAGCACCACGACGTCGCGGTCGCGGACGGCGGCGCGGGCCGACTCCACCGCCCGCGCCGGCACACCCAACTCGGCGCGGACCCGGGCGGCGAACGCCTCCCGCCGGGCGACGGAGCGGCTGTGCACGGTGACCTCGCGCAGCGGACGGACGGCGGCGGCGGCCCAGACCTGGGTCCACGCCTGTCCGCCCGAGCCGATCACGCCCAGGGTGGCGGCGTCCGGTCGGGCCAGGGCGTCCACGGCCACCCCGCCGAGCCCGCCGGTACGCCGGGAGCCCAGCTCCTCGCCGACCGCCACCGCCCGGACCGCCCCGGTACGCCCGTCGTGCAGCACCACCACCTGCTCGCTCCCCGGGTGTCCGAACGTGTCGTACGAGCGGTAGCCGTACCACTCGCCGGTGAGGTGCCCCGCGGTGAGCACCATCCGTCCCCCGCCCAGCGGCGCGGCGGCCCGGGGCGGGGCCACCAGGCGGCCGGCGTACGCGGCGAGCAGGGCGTCGCGCATCGCGGCCACCGTGGTGGGTGCGTCCAGCGCGGCGGCGACGTCGGAGTCGGCGAAGAGCAGCGGCATGGTCCGATACTGCAAGTTGAAGCGAGGTTCACGTCAAGTCGTGGTGGCCCGGCTCACCCGGGCCGCCGCCCGGCCGGTGCTAACGTCGGTCGTGGCGGCCACGGTCGCCCCGGACGAGTGGTGGGCGTACCCGGTCAGGCCAAGACGCCCCGCGTGTGTGTACCGACCCACTCGTCCCGGCCCGACGGTCCGGGCGCCGACGCAGAGGTGATTCCCCATGGCCTGGATCGTGCTGGTGATCTCCGGACTTCTCGAGACCGCGTGGGCGATCGCCCTCGACCGCAGCGCCGGCTTCACGCGGCTCGTCCCCTCGCTGGTCTTCGGGGTGACCCTGGTGCTCAGCATGGCCGGGTTGGCGTACGCGCTGCGCGAGATCCCGGTCGGCACCGGCTACGTCGTGTGGGTCGGCATCGGGGCGGTCGGCACCGCCCTGGTCGGCATGCTGGCGCTGAACGAGCCGGCCAGCCTGCCCCGGATCGCCTGCCTGCTGCTGGTGGTCGCCGGCGTCGTCGGCCTGAAGGTCTTCCACTGACCGGCGTCCCCGGGCCAGGCGTGGCGGACGACCACAGTGGGTAGAGCTGTGCCTGGCACCGAAAGGCTCTCACCCACGGAGGCAGACATGGCCAACATGCACTCGACCGCCCGCCCGCGCACCAACGCCGCCCGCATCTGCACGATCCTGGCCTTCGTGTTCGCGGTCCTCGCGCTCCTGCTCAGCCCACTCATCTTCGGCGTGATCGGGCTGGTCCTGGGCATCGTCGGCGCCGTCCTGGGCGACAAGCCGCTCGGCTGGTACGCAGCCGCCGCCAACGTGGCCGCCATCATCCTCAGCCTGCTGATCGTCAGCGCGATCATCAACAACTGACCCCCGCTCCCCCGGGCGAAGACCGGGCCCGCCGGCGTGCCGGCGGGCCCGTCGCCTGTGCGCCCCGCCGGGTGGCTGCCGGCGCAGCCCCGCCTGGCGACGGTCGGGAACGGCCCCCCGCGCCATCAGCAAGCCGGTCCTACTCCTCGCCGCCGCGCAGGCCGGCCAGGACCTCCTCCAGCTCGTCCGGCTTGACCAGCACGTCACGGGCCTTGGAGCCCTCCGACGGGCCGACGACGCCCCGGGTCTCCATGAGGTCCATCAGCCGCCCCGCCTTGGCGAAGCCGACCCGCAGCTTGCGCTGGAGCATCGAGGTCGAGCCGAACTGCGAGGTGACGACCAGCTCGACCGCCTGCACCAGCAGGTCGAGGTCGTCGCCGATGTCCTCGTCGATCTTCTTCTTGCCGGCGTCGGGCGCGACGAGCACGTCGGGGCGGAACTCCGGCTCGCGCTGGTCCTTGCAGAACTTCACCACGTCGGCGATCTCGCGCTCGGTCACCCAGGCGCCCTGGATGCGGATCGGCTTCGAGGCGCCCATCGGCAGGAACAGGCCGTCGCCGCGGCCCAGCAGCTTCTCCGCGCCCGGCTGGTCGAGGATGACCCGGGAGTCGGCGAGCGAGGAGGTGGCGAACGCCAGCCGCGACGGTACGTTCGCCTTGATCAGGCCGGTGACCACGTCGACCGACGGGCGCTGGGTGGCCAGCACCAGGTGGATGCCGGCCGCGCGGGCGAGCTGGGTGATCCGGACGACCGAGTCCTCCACGTCGCGGGGGGCGACCATCATCAGGTCCGCCAGCTCGTCCACGATCACCAGCAGGTACGGGTACGGGCGCATCTCCCGCTCGCTGCCCGGCGGCGCCTTGATCTCGCCGTTGCGGACCTTGCGGTTGAAGTCGTCGATGTGCCGGACCCCGTTGGCGGCGAGGTCGTCGTAGCGCATGTCCATCTCGCGCACGACCCACTCCAGCGAGTCCGCCGCCTTCTTGGCGTTGGTCACGATGGGGGTGACCAGGTGCGGGATGCCCTCGTAGCCGGTCATCTCGACCCGCTTCGGGTCGATCAGCAGCAGCCGCACCTCGTCCGGCGTGGCCCGGGTCAGGATGGACACCAGCAGCGAGTTCAGGCAGGACGACTTGCCCGCACCCGTCGCGCCGGCGATCAGAATGTGCGGCATCTTGGCGAGGTTGGCCACCACGTAGCCGCCCTCGATGTCCTTGCCGAGCGCCACCACCATCGGGTGGTGGTCGCTGGTGGCGGCCCGCGAGCGCAGCACGTCGCCGAGCGCCACGTTCTCCGGGTCCGTGTTCGGGATCTCCACCCCGACCGCGCTCTTGCCCGGGATCGGGCTGAGGATCCGCACGTCGGGCGACTTCACCGCGTACGCGATGTTGCGGGAGAGCTGGGTGATGCGCTCGACCTTGACGCCCGGGCCGAGCTCCACCTCGTAGCGGGTGACGGTCGGCCCGCGGGTGAAGCCGGTGACGGCGGCGTCCACGCCGAACTGCTCGAAGACGCCGGTGAGCGCGACGATGACCTCGTCGTTGGCCTTGCTCCGGGACTTCGGGGCCGCACCGCTGCCGAGCATGTTGGCCGGCGGCAGCGTGTAGTCGCCCGACAGCCCGGTCAGCGCGAGCTGCTCGGCCCGGGTCGGGGCGGGCGAGTGCTCCGGCGGCTCGGCCGGCTTGCGGGTGGCCGGGACCCGGCCCGGGGGCTTGCGGGGCAGCACCAGGGTCTCCTGGAGGTCCACCCCGTCGAGGTCCTCGTCGAACTCCGCCGGGTCGAGCGGCGGCGGGGCGGCCCGCTTCGCCGGACGCTTACGGCGCGCGGGCTTGGCGGGCGCCTCGTCGGTCTCCTCCGGCCCGACCGGCGGGGCGATCCGGGTGCCGAACAGCAGACCGAGCCGCTCCGGGACCTTGTTGATGGGGGTCGCGGTGACCACCAGCAGGCCGAAGACCAGTAGCAGGATCAGCAGCGGCACGGCCACCCAGGCGGTGACCGCCCGCTCCATGAGGCTGCCGACGCCGGCGCCGACCAGGCCGCCGGCGAAGTCGCGCTGGCCCGCGTCGGCCGGCTCCTGTCCGATGTGCAGCATCGCGGCGGTGGCGACCAGCATGGACGTCCAGCCGACCAGCCCCCGGCCGCGGTGCTCGGGATCGACGGGCTCGCGCATCAGCCGCCAGGCGCCGATCATCAGCAGCACCGGCACTACGACCGAGATCGCCCCGAGGAAGAGCCGGACGGTGTCGGCCAGCCGCGCGCCGACCGGACCGGCGCCGGAGAACCAGAGGGCCACCGCGCTGAGCAGGGCCAGGCCGAAGACCAGCAGGCCCGCGCCGTCACGGCGCTGCTCCGGGTCGAGCCCCCGGGCGGAGCCGGCCTGCCGGAACGCCCAGCCGACGCCGTGCGCCATCCCCATCCACAGTGCGCGGACCGCCTGCCCGACGATCGGGCCCGGGCCGGGCCGGGCCGCCGGCCGCCGCCGGGGCGCCGCCCGGCCGGCCTTCTTCGCCGGCTGACGGGCACGACTGTTCGTGGTGCCACGCGGCGACGCGCCGCGCCGCCGGCTCGCCTGAGAGGTACGGCCCGCCATAGCATCAACCTAATGGCGTGACCCGGCAGAACGCCGCCTTTCCGGGTCGTGTCCGCGTGTCGCAGCGCGGGCCCGCCGCGTCACGTGATATCTGCCTCAGAAGGGATGCCCCCATGCCGTCGCCGGAGACCGAGGACGGCCGGGACGGCCCCCTGACCGGACACCCGGGGGCGCTGGAGCCGCTGACCGGCGAGCTGATCGCCGCCGTGCTGCGCAGCCGGGGATACCACGTCGGGGCCGACGCCGACGGCGACCTGGTCGGCCGCTGGGACGACAGCCTCATCTGGTTCCTGCGCCCCGGCACCGCCGGGGAGCTGCTCCAGGTCCGCACCCTGACCGCGCCGACGTTCCCCATCGAGTACGTGCCGGCGCTGCACGCCTTCTGCAACGCGTGGAACCACGACCGGCTCTGGCCGAAGGCGTTCGTCCACGTCGAGGACGACGGGCGGGCCCGGATCTGCGGCGAGGTCATCACCGACCTGGAGCGCGGCGTCACCGCCCACCAGCTCGACCAGCTGCTCGACTGCGGCATCGCCACCGGCTGCCAGCTCGCCACCGAGGTGGCCCGGCTGCCCGGCGGGGTGGTGGCGTGACGGGTCAGGGCGGGGGCGCGGCCGGCCGCGGCCTCGACCCGTTCGGGCTGCCCGGCTGGTGGAGCGGGCTGCGGCGCGGGGGCCGGCGGCCCGACCCCGCGCTGGCCGGCGCGCTCGCCGACGCCCGCGACACCGGAGACGGCGAGGCCCGCAGCACCGAGCTGGAGCGGATCGCCGCGCACGCCGACGCCACCGGCGACGACCGGACGGCGCTCGCGGCCCGGTTCGCGCTGATCGAGGCGTACCTCCTGCACGGGGAGCGGTGGCGGCTGGTCGAGCCACTGCGCCGCTGCCTCGCCACCGCCGGGCGCCGCCCCGAGCTGCTGGCGGGCGACCAGGCCGAGCTGCTGCGGCGCCACCGGCGCTACGCGGTCGAGGCCCTGCTCGGCTCGCCACGGGTCGGGCTGGACCAGGCCCGGGCCATGTTGGACGATCTCGCCGCGTGTGCCGCCGACGACCCGGCGGTCCTCGCCGAGCTGCGCTGCCGCATCGCCGACCACCTCGGCGACGAGCCGACCGCCCGGCGGTGCTACGAACGCTGGGCGGCGGAGGATCCGGGCCCGGTCGGCGGCTGCCCGGACTGCGCGGCGGCCCGGCGGGCGGAACTGCTCGCCGGATGGGGCGACCATCCGGCCGCGCTGACCGCCCTGGGGGACGTCGCCGACGGCTGCACCGAGCAACCGGAGCGGGCGCTGGCCGCCGGGATGCTGTCCTGGCTGCGGGCCGGTCAGCCGGAGCGGGCGGCCGAGGCGCACGTACGGGCGTACCGGCGGCACCGGCGGGAGCGGGCGGCCTTCCCGCTGCTCGCCGCTCACCTGCGGTGGTGCGCGCTGGCCGGACACCCCGCCCGAGGGCTCGACGTCCTCGCCGAGCAGTTGCCCCAGCTGGACCGGCCGCACGACGACCTGTCGGCGATGGAGTTCGCCGCCGCCGGGGCGCTGGTCTGTGCCCTCGCCGTGCAGGCGGGGCTCGGCGGCCGGACGGTGCACCGCCCGGCGTACGGGGTGCGGCCGGCCGCCGACCTGGACGTGGCGACGCTGGGCGCGACCCTGCTCGGGGTGGCCACCGCGCTGGCCGGCAGCTTCGACGCCCGCAACGGCACCGGCCACCAGTCCGGCCGGATCGCGTCCTGGCTGGCCGAGCGGCCGGCCGCCGCGCCGGTGCCCCTGCCGTCCGACGACGACCCCGACGACGTCGACGACCCGGCCGAGGAGGCCCCGCCGCCGGACGACGAACCCCGCCCGCTGGGCGTGGCGATGATCACCGCTGCCCTCGACCGACGCGGCGACCGCTACGAAGTGGACGACCGCGGCGCCGTGACGGGCCGGTGGGGCGAGGCGCTGATCCAGTTCCGGCGCGGCGGCGAGCGGGGCGAGATCCTCCAGGCCCGGTCCGTGGCGAGCCGCCGGCTGCCGGCCGACCGGCTGACGGAGGCGTACGCCTTCTGCAACTCCTGGAACCACGACCGGCTGCTGCCGAAGGCGTACGTGCACGAGCAGGACGGCGAGCTGATGCTGGCCGGCCACGTCGCCACCGACCTGGCGCACGGGGTGGCCCCCGCCCAGCTCGCGGTCCTGCTCGACGCGGCCGTGCAGACCTGCGTCGCGTACGCCGACGCGGTGGCCGCCCTGCCCTGACCGGCCGGCGGCCCACGGGTGGTGTCCGAAACCCGCCGGACGATCTCCTCGCGCCCTGGTGGACTGGTGCCCATGACGACGACGCACCAGCAGCACGCCGCCCAGCTCCTGCACTCCCTGCACCGCCCCGGCACACCGCTCGTCCTGCCCAACGCCTGGGACGTGGCCAGCGCCCGGATCGTGGCCGACTGCGGCGCGGCGGCGGTCGCCACGACCAGCGCCGGCGTCGCGTGGAGCCTGGGCGCCCCCGACGGCGACGAACTGGACCGGGAGCACGCCCTCGCGGTGGTGGCCCGCGTCGCCGCCGCCGTCACCGTCCCCGTCACGGCGGACATCGAGAGCGGGTACGCCGCCGACCCGGCCGGGGTGGCCCGCACCGTGGCCGGCGTGCTGGCCGCCGGCGCGGTCGGCGTGAACATCGAGGACGCCCCCGCGGCCGGGACGTCGGCACTGCGGCCGGTCGACGAGCAGTGCGCCCGGATCCGGGCGGCCCGGGAGGCCGCCGACGAGGCGGGGGTGCGGCTCTTCGTCAACGCCCGCACCGACGTCTACCTGCGGGCGGTGGGCGACCCGGCGGACCGGTCGACGGAGACGCTGCGCCGGGCGGAGGCGTACCGGGCGGCGGGCGCGGACGGGATCTTCGTGCCGGGCGTCGTCGACGCCGAGACCATCGGCGCGCTGGTCGCCGGGATCGACGGGCCGGTCAACGTGCTCACCGGGCCGGGTGGGCTGCCCGTCGCCACGCTGGCCGCGCTGGGGGTGGCCCGGGTCAGCCTCGGCTCGGCCGTCGCCGGGGCCGCGTACGGGCTGGTCCGGCGGGCCGCCGAGGAGGCGCTGCGCTCCGGGTCGTACGACTCGCTGGCCGGCGCGATCAGCTACGGCGAGCTGAACGCGCTGCTGGCCTGATCGGCGGAGGCCGGTCCGGTGCCCCACGACGACGCCCGCCGGCACACAAGGTGCGGGCGGGCGTCGTCGGCGCGGGTCAGACCTCGACGACGGTGGGAACGATCATGGGTCGACGCCGGTACGCGTCGTTCACCCACCGCCCCACGGTGCGCCGGACGATCTGCTGGAGCTGGTGCGGGTCGGTGATGCCGTCGGAGGCCGCGCGGTTCAGGGCCTCGGTGACCAGCGGGATCACCGGGCTGAACGCCTCCGGGTCCTCCGAGAAGCCCTTCGCCGAGAGCGTCGGGCCGCCCACCACCTTGCCGGTCACCGAGTCGACCACCACCGTGGTGGCGATGAACCCGCCGTCGCCGAGGATCCGGCGCTCGGTGAGCAGCGACTCGCTGACGTCACCGACGGCGAGGCCGTCGACGTAGACGTAGCGGCTCTTCACGTGCCCGACCAGGCTGGCCCGGCCCTCGACGAGGTCGACGACGTCGCCGTCCTCGCAGAGCACCACCCGGTCGGGGGCGACGCCGGACTCGATGCCGAGCCGGGCGTGCGCGCGCAGGTGCCGCCACTCGCCGTGCACCGGCATCAGGTTGCTGGGACGGACCACGTTGAGCAGGTAGAGCAGCTCGCCAGCGGGCGCGTGGCCGGAGACGTGCACCTTGGCCACGTCCTTGTGCACCACCACGGCGCCGGCCCGGGCGAGCCGGTTGATCACCCGGTAGACCGAGGTCTCGTTGCCGGGCACCAGCGACGAGGCGAGCACCACCGTGTCGCCCGGGGCGATGGTGATGTGCCGGTGGTCGCCGCTGGCCATCCGGCCCAGGGCACTCATCGGCTCGCCCTGCGAGCCGGTGGACATCAGCACGATCTGCTCGGGCGGCATGTTCGTCGCCTCTTCCAGCCCGACGACCAGCCCGGCCGGGATGTTGAGCAGCCCCAGATCGCGGGCGATGCCCATGTTGCGCACCATCGAGCGGCCGATGAGGGCGACCTTGCGGCCGTGCTCGGCGGCGGAGTCGAAGACCTGCTGCACCCGGTGCACGTGCGAGGCGAAGGACGCGACGATGATCCGTCCCTTGGCCTTCGCGAAGATCGAGTCGAGCACGGGCCCGATCTCCCGCTCGGGGGTGACGAAGCCGGGGATCTCCGCGTTGGTGGAGTCCGAGAGCAGCAGGTCCACGCCCTCGGCGCCGAGCCGGGCGAACCCGGCCAGGTCGGTGATCCGGCCGTCCAGCGGGAGCTGGTCCATCTTGAAGTCGCCGGTGTGCAGCACCAGGCCGGCGGGCGTACGGATGGCCACCGCGAGCGCGTCGGGGATCGAGTGGTTGACCGCGAAGAACTCGCACTCGAACGGGCCGAGCCGCTCCCGGCCCCCCTCCCGCACGGTCAGCGTGTAGGGCTGGATCCGCCGCTCGGCCAGCTTCGCCTCGACCAGGGCGAGGGTGAACTGGGAACCGACCAGCGGGATGTCGGGCTTGTGCGCGAGCAGGTAGGGCACCGCGCCGATGTGGTCCTCGTGGCCGTGGGTCAGCACGATCGCCTGGACGTCGTCGAGCCGGTCCAGGATCGGACCGAAGTCGGGCAGGATCAGGTCGACCCCGGGCTGCTCCACGTCGGGGAAGAGCACCCCGCAGTCGACCACCAGCAGCTTGCCGTCGTACTCGAAGACGGTCATGTTGCGACCGATGGCGCCGAGCCCGCCGAGCGGGATGATCCGCAGCCCACCCTCCGGCAGCGGCGGGGGCAGTTCCGTCTCGAAGTGCGCCTCGGTCACGCGTCCACCTCATTCTGCGACGCCGTCACTCGGCGTCCGTCGTGTCGTTCGGTCATTCGGGCAGTTCCAGGCCCGCCGCCGCGCTGTCGGCGCGGAGCTGGGCGATCTCGTCGTCGGTCGCGTCCACCAGCGGCGAACGCACCGGTCCGGCGGGCTTCCCGGCGGCCGCCAGGCCCGCCTTCACCAGGATCACGCCCTGGGCACGGAAGATGCCGGTGTACAGCGGCAGCAGCCGCCGGTGCAGGCTCAGCGCGGTGGCGGTGTCCCCCGCGTCGTACGCCTCGATCATCTGCTTGGTGAGCGCGCCGGTGAAGTGGGTCGAGGTGCCGACCACGCCGACGCCGCCCACGGCCAGCGAGGGCAGGGTGAGCGAGTCCTCGCCGCTGTAGAAGGCGAGGTTCGTCCGGCTGGTCACCCAGCTCGTGGCGGTCAGGTCGCCCTTGGCGTCCTTGACCGCGACGACCCGGGGGTGCTCAGCCAGGCGCACCATCGTCTCGGTGGCGATCGGCACGCCCGCCCGGTGCGGGATGTCGTAGAGCATCACCGGCAGGCCGGTGGCGTCCGCGACGGCGGTGAAGTGCCGCAGCAGGCCGCTCTGCGGCGGCTTGTTGTAGTAGGGGGTGACCACGAGCAGGCCGTGGGCGCCGGCCTTCTCGGCGGCCGCGGATAGCTCGATGGTGTGCCGGGTGTCGTTGGTGCCGACCCCGGCCACGACCTTGGCGCGGTCACCGACGGCCTCCACGACGGCCCGGATGAGCTGTTCCTTCTCCGCCTCGGTGGTGGTCGGCGACTCGCCGGTGGTGCCGTTGACCACCAGCGCGTCGTTGCCCTGCTCGTCGACCAGGTGGCTGGCGAGCTGCGCGGCGCCGTCGAGGTCGAGCGAGCCGTCGGCGGTGAACGGGGTCACCATGGCCGTGAGCACTCGCCCGAAGGGGCGGGACACCGCCCGGGCGGGCGTGTCAGGGTGGTCGTGCGTCATGCCACCAACCTAGCGGACGACCACCGGCGCCCCGCCGGGGAAGGCCTCAGGACAGCTCGGCGTGCGGGCTCGCCGCCACCTCGGTGCCGTCGGGCAGGGCCGAGATGACGAAGTCGGCGAAGACGTTCGGGGCGACGCCCTGGAGCTGCCGCAGGCACTCCACCGCCAGCTCACGGATCTCCACGTCGGCGTGCTCCGTCGCGCGCATGGCGATGAAGTGCCGCCAGGCCCGGTAGTTGCCGGTGACCACGATGCGGGTCTCGGTGGCGTTGGGCAGCACGGCGCGGGCCGCCTGACGGGCCTGCTTGCGCCGCAGCGTGGCGTTCTCCACGTCGGCGAAGCGCCGCTCCAGCCCCTCCAACAGCTCGTTGTACGCGCGCACGCTCGCCTCGGCGGCCTCCACGAACTTCTTGTGCAGCTCCGGATCGTCGGCGATCACCGAGGGCTCGACCATGGCGGCGTCGCGCTCCGGCACGTACCGCTGCGAGAGCTGCGAGTACGAGAAGTGCCGGTGCCGGATCAGCTCGTGGGTGAAGGAGCGGGACACCCCGCTGAAGTAGAAGCTGACCGAGCCGTGCTCCAGCACGCTCAGGTGCCCCACCTCGAGGATGTGCGCGAGGTAGCCGGCGTTGGTGGCGGTGGCCGGGTTGGGCTTCTTCCAGCTCTGGTAGCAGGCCCGGCCGGCGAACTCCGCGAGCGCCTGGCCGCCCTCGGCGTCGGTCGACCACGGCACCTCGTCGGGGGCCTCGAAGTGGGTCCACGCGACGAGCTTGACCTGGGGCTGCACCATCTCCGGCATTCCTGGGACTGTAGCGGCGGCGCCCCGGGCCACCCAAGCCAGGCTCGCCGGGTGCAATGTCGGTCACCGGCGGACGGACGGCACCGACGGGCGGATCACGGTCGACCGGCCGAGTGAGCGGGTGGCGGCAGGTGCGTTGGCGCGACCGGCCGACGAAGGCGCGGACGTCGGGCCCAGCGCGCCGCCGCCAAGCGGCCGGCGTGGACGTCGGGCTCGGCCCGGAGGGGTCAGACGTAGAGGGAGGTGAAGGGCGCCCAGGGCAGGTTGCGCAGGATCGTGAAGGCGAGCCAGGCGGCCAGGAAGACGCCGATCACCCGGGAGCTGATCCGCAGCTCGGGCAGGCGCCAGCCGAACGCCTGCTTCCCGGCCCAGGCGACGAAGAGGTAGGCCAGGAAGGGCAGCGCGAAGACGAAGAGGAAGTGGTGCCGGGCGGCGGCCGGCAGGTCGCCGTGCAGGACGTACCAGAGCGCGCGGGTGCCGCCGCAGCCCGGGCAGTCCAGCCCGGTGGTGAGCTTGAGCAGGCAGGTCGGCGCGGCGTCCGGCGCGGAGCGCGTGGGGTCGCTGATCAGCGCGTAGCCGATGCCGGCGGCGACGCAGCCGAGCGCGGCCAGCGGCACGGCCCAGCGCGGTGAGCGGTCGTAGAGGCGGACGACGAAGCGGGTGAGCCGGTCCGGCTCGGCGACGGGGTAGGCCGCCGCCCCCGGATAGGGCGAACCCGGATGGTCCGAACCCGGATAGGGCACCCCGGGGTGGGGCGAATCCGGATAGGGCGAACCCGGGTGGGGTGGCGCCTGGTCCGTGGGCAGTCCGCCGGCCGGTGCCGCCGGGCCCGCCTGGGGCGGGGCGTCGAGCCCGCCCGTCTGCGGATGCGACGGGGAGGCCGGTCCGTCAACGCTCGTCACGTCGCTCACCGTACACCGGCCACGCCCACCAGCGCGGCGGCCAGCGGCGCGGCCAGGTCGCCGGCGGCGGGCGGGGCCACCGCGTCGAGCCCCAGCCAGCCGGCGAGGCGGTGCAGCTCGGCGGCGAGCGCCAGGGCGGTCTCGCCCCGGTCGACGCCCGGCTCGCCCCACGCGGCCGGCACCAGCAGCACGCCGGCCTTCCGGTCGGCCTTCAGGTCGACCCGGGCGGTGAACCGCTCCCCCTGGAGGAAGGGCAGCACGTAGTAGCCGTGCACCCGCTGCGCCGCCGGCACGTAGATCTCGATGCGGTAGCTGAAGTCGAAGAGCCGCTCGGTGCGCGCCCGCTCCCAGACCAACGGGTCGAACGGGCTGACCAGGGTGTTGCCGCGCACCCAGCGGGGCAGTCGCGCCCCGGCGTGCAGCCAGGCGGGCCGCCGCCAACCCTGCACGGCGACCGGCAGCAGCTCACCCGCCTCGACCAGCTCGGCGATGGCCTGCCGGGCGCCGGCCACCGGCAGCCGGAAATAGTCGCGCAGCTCCGGCTCGGCGGCCACCCCGAGCGACCGCGCGGCGATGCCCACCAGCGCGCGGTGGGCATCCGCACCGGTCGGCGTGGGCGCGTCGAGCACCGCGGCCGGCAGCACCCGCTCCGGCAGGTCGTAGCGGCGGGCGAACGACGTGGTGCGGTCGGCGGCCGTCACCTCCCCCGCCCAGAACAGGAACTCCAGCGCCCGCTTCACCGCCGACCAGTTCCACCCCCAGTTGCCGGTCTCCCGGGGCGCGTCGTGCTCGATGTCGGCGGCCGTGAGCGGCCCCCGGGCGGCCACCTCGTCGCGGACCCAGGCGACCAGGTCGGGCTGATCCTCGACGATGCGCCGCATCCCGCCCCAGGCCTCCGAGCGGGCCCGGGCCATCCGCCAGCGCAGCGCGGGGTGCAGCCCGACGGGCACCAGCGACGCCTCGTGCCCCCAGTATTCGAACAGCTCCCGGGGGCGGCGGTAGGCGGCGGCGTCGAGCAGCGACGTCGGGTAGGGCCCGAGACGGCTGTAGAGCGGCAGGTAGTGCGCCCGTTGCAGCACGTTGACCGAGTCCATCTGGATCAGCCCGACCCGGTCGAGCACCCGGCGCAGATGCCGGCGGGTGGGCACCCCGGTGGGCGCGGGGTCGGCGAAGCCCTGGGCGGCGAGCGCCACCCGGCGTGCCTGGGCGAGCGAGAGCGATTCCGGTGCGGTCATCGTCGGGCACCCTAATCCAGACGTACGACACCGGTGCGGACGCTGGACCGGTGGCCCGCCGAGGCATACAACGGACACATGCTCACGATCCGTCGCGAGGAGCCCGACGACGCCGAGGCGGTCGCCCGGGTGCACATCCACGGCTGGCAGGCGGGCTACGCCGGCATCATGCCCGAGGAGGTGCTGCGGCGGCTCAACGTCACGGCCTGGGCGCAGCGCCGCCGGGACGTCGGCACCGCCGACCCGGAGCACCCGTTCACCACCCTGCTCGCCGAGGTCGAGGGGGCGCTGGTCGGGTTCACGACGTTCGGCCCGTACCGCAACAACCAGGACCGGGGCGACCTCGACGCCGCGCACGGCGAGGTGGTGGCGATGTACGTCGAGCCGGCGTACTGGGGCGACGGCACGGCGCGGGCGCTGCTGGCCGCCGCCCGGGCCGGGCTGGTCGAGCGGGGCTGGTCGGACTACCGGCTCTGGGTGCTGGAGGCCAACCACCGGGCCCGCCGGTTCTACGAGCGGGCCGGGCTGTCAGCGGACGGTGAGCGCTCGACCTATCCGGTGCCGCTGGCCGGCGGGGCTGCGCCGGTCGGGCTGGTCGAGCTGCGGTACGCCGGCCGTCTCGACGGCTGACCCGGCCGGCTCCGCCCAGCGACGGATGGGCAGGAACGCCAGCAGCGCCAGGCTGATCCAGACGTAGGTGTTGCTGCCGAGGAAGCCGTCGAGGCCGGTGAAGTCCTTCTCCCAGGCCCAGACGATCCGGCTGATCAGGAGGCCGTACCCGACGATCGCGGCGCCCAGCAGGACGCGGCGCCGGCGGCTGCCCGTGGGCGCGGCCGTCCCGTTGTCCACCAGCAGGATCAGCGCGGGCAGCAGCCAGACCAGGTGGTGCACCCAGGTGACCGGGCTGACCAGGCACATCACCGCGCCGGTGAGCGCCAGGCCGGTCGCCTCGTCGCCGGCGGCCACGGCGGCGCGGGAGCGCCAGGCCCACAGCGCCAGGGTGGCGAGCACCAGGGCCAACCAGGCCAGGGTGCTCGGGTGTTCCGGGTTCAGCCGGGCGACCACGCCGCGCAGCGACTGGTTGGAGACGAAGGCCAGCTCACCGACCCGGCCGGTGTTCCACAGCGCCTCCGTCCAGAACTCCCGCGAGGCGTCCGGGAAGAGCGCGGCGGCCAGCAGCGTCGTGCCGGCCGCGGCGGCCATCGAGGTGACCGCGGCCCGCCAGCGGCGGGTGACCAGCAGGTAGACGATGAAGATGCCCGGGGTCAGCTTGATCGCGGTGGCCAGGCCGATGCCCACGCCCGCCCACCGGCTGCCGGCCGGCAGCAGCCGGAGCAGGTCGATCGCGACCAGGAAGAGCAGCAGCATGTTGACCTGGCCGAAGTTGACCGTCTCGCGCATCGGCTCGTACGCGGCGGCCAGGCAGAGCGCCACGGCGAGGGCGAACCAGCGGGTCCAGCCGCAGCGGCGGGAGATCGGGTCGACCAGCCACCAGAACAGCACGGCGGTCACCACCACGCTGGCCGCCACGCTGACCGCGATCGCCGCCGTCCACGGCAGGTACGCCATGGGCAGCATCACCAGGGCGGCGAAGGGCGGGTACGTGAAGCCGTACTGGGTGCCGGGCTTGAGGAAGTCGTAGATCTCCCCGCCGTCGTGCACCCACCAGGTCAGCGCGCCGTAGTAGACCTTGAGGTCGAAGAAGCCGTGCCGGACGGCCGCCACGGACAGGAAGGCGGTCACCGCGACGGCGAGCGCGACGACGCCGGTGACCTGCCCGATCGTCCTTCTGGCACCCTGCGCCACCATCGCCTCCCTGGCCCTGCGTAGGCTTCCGTCCCATGGCTCTCGGGTACGTCCGCCCGGCGCGTCCGGAAGACGCCGGCGAGATCGCACGCATCCAACTCGCGACCTGGCGGGTCGCCTATCGCCGGATCCTGCCCCGGCACGTGCTCGACAACCTGGACGAGGCGTGGCTCGCCCGTCGGTGGAGCGCGGCCGTGCAGGAGCCGCCCTCCGGCGCCCATCGGGTGCTGGTCGCCGTCGAACAGGCCGAGCAATCGTATCTGGTGGGCTTCGCCGCCTCCGGTCCGGCCGACGCCGAGGCGCTCGCGCCGGGCGAGCCGGCGGAGGTCCTCGGGCCGGACGTCGCGGCGGTGACGGACCTGCTGGTGGAGCCGCGCTGGGGCCGGCGGGGGCACGGCAGCCGGCTGCTCGCCGCGACCGTCGACCTGTGGCGTGCCGACGGGTTCACCCGCGCGCTGGCGTGGGCCTTCGACGGCGACGCGGCGACCCGGAAGTTCCTCACCAGCACCGGCTGGGAGCTCGACGGGGCGGCCCGCGCGCTGGACGTGGAGGACATGCTCGTCGGGCAGGTACGCCTGCACGTGGCGGTGCCCGGTGACGCGGACCCGGCGGACGCGACGCCCGCCGAGGCGACGCTGCCGGACCTGCGGCCCGACGAGTCGTCGCCCGTGACGCCCGGGGACTGACCGACCGGCGTTCCCGGAGCACGCCACGCGGTGCCCACGTTCCGCCGGAAACCGTCGGGGGCGTCGCCTACGGTGACCCCATGGTCGCGGTGACGGCGTCCACGACAGGGAGGCAACGGGCATGTTCACGGACACGAGGGCGTGGAGCAGTTTCTCGGTGGACGACACCGGGCAGGCCGAGCGGTTCTACACCGACACGCTCGGTCTGCGGGTGTCGCGCGACGACGACATGGGCGGCCTGCTGACGCTGCACCTGGCCGGCGGCCGGGACGTCATGGTCTATCCGAAGGCGGACCACACCCCGGCGGCCTACACGGTCCTCAACTTCCCCGTCGAGGACGTCGGCCGGGCCGTCGACGAGCTGACCGCGCGCGGGGTCCGTTTCGCGCGCTATCCCGCGATGCCCCAGGACGAGCGGGGCATCATGCGCGACAACGGGCCGACCATCGCGTGGTTCACCGACCCGGCCGGCAACATCCTGTCGGTGATCGAGGAGGGCTGACCCGCCGGGGCGAGGAGGGTCGGGTCAGGTGCGCGGTCAGCCCCGCGCGGACGGCAGGAGCTCGACGACCAGCTCGTCGTCCTCCATCGCCCCCGTGGGCACGAAGCCGAGGCTCGTGTAGAGGCGGGCGGCCTGGGCGTTCTCGGGGTGGTAGGAGAGCCGGACGGGGTGTCCGCCGTCCTGGTCGCCCAGCCACGCGGCCAGGGTGCGCACGGCCGCCCGGCCGACGCCCCGGTCCTGCTCGGCCGCGTCGATCACCATGCCGCCGATCCAGCGCGACCCGTCGTCGTCGACGCCCCACATGACGTGCCCGACGACGGTGTCGTCCGCGTACACCGCCAGCGAGTTCCACACGTCGGAACGCATGGTCAGCAGCAGGTAGCGGGCGGCCAGCGCCGCGACCCACGCGCGCTGGTCGTCGCGCGGGGCGACATCGGCCACCGCCCGCCAGTTGTCGTCGTCCACGGGGCGCAGGGTGACCCGGCGCCCGGCCCGGTCGGAGAGTCCAGATTCGATCATCCGGGCAGCCTAGGGACCGCCCGGGTGCTCCGCGAAGGGTTTACCGTCAGTCGAGCAGGGCGTCCAGGCCGACCGTCAGCCCGGGCCGGGTGCGGACCGCGCGGACGGCCAGCAGGACGCCCGGCATGAACGAGACCCGGTCGTACGAGTCGTGCCGGATCGTCAACGTCTCCCCCACGGTGCCGAAGAGCACCTCCTGGTGGGCGACGAGCCCGGTTGCGCGCACGGCGTGCACGCGTACCCCGTCGATGTCGGCGCCCCGGGCGCCCGCGACCTCGTCCTTCGTGGCGTCCGGGACGGGGCCGAGCCCGGCCTCGGCGCGGGCGGCAGCGACCAGCCGCGCGGTGTGCGTGGCGGTGCCGCTGGGGGCGTCCAGCTTGCGGGGATGGTGCTGCTCGACGATCTCGACCGACTCGAAGTGCCGGGCGGCGCGGGCGGCGAACTGCATCATCAGCACCGCGCCGATGCCGAAGTTGGGGGCGATCACCACGCCCACCCCGGGCTTGTGGGCCAGCCAGCCGCGCACCCGCTCCAGCCGCTGCTCGGTGAAGCCGGTGGTGCCGACGACGGCGTTGATGCCCTGGTCGATGCACCAGTGCAGGTGGTCCATCACGACGTCGGGGGTGGTGAAGTCGACGACCACCTCGGCCCCGGCGTCGGACGCGGCGAAGAGGCCGTCGCCCTGGTCGACCATGGCCACCAGTTCCATGTCGGCGGCGGCGTCCACGGCCCGGCACACCTCGACGCCCATGCGCCCCCGGGCGCCCAGCACGCCGACCCGGATCAGCTCGTCCGGGCTCTTCTCCTGCTCGTCACTCACGGGGCACAACCTATCCCAATCGGGACGCGCGCATCCGAGCGGACCGTCAGCGGCCGGGACGCACCCGTCCCGGGCCGACCGTCCCCCGCCGGGCAGCACCCAGCCAGACGGGCCGTCAGCCGCCGGGACGCGCCATCCGGGCGGGCCGGTGCCGGGCAGGAGTGCGGGACGGGTCAGCGGGTGGCGAAGTCGTTCGCGCCGAACGGGCCGACCACGGCCAGCGACATCGGCCGGCTCAGCAGCTCGGCGGCCAGGGTGTTGACGTCGGCCACGGTGACCGCGTCGACCCGGCCGAGCAGCTCGTCGACCGGCATCAGGTGGCCGTAGAGCAGCTCGCCCTTGGCGAGCCGGCTCATCCGCGAGCCCGTGTCCTCCAGGCCCAGCACGAACGAGCCCTTGCTCATCCCCTTGCCCCGGGCCACCTCGGCCTCGGTCAGGCCGTCGGCCGCCACCCGCGCGAGTTCCGCCCGGGTCAGCTCCAGCACCTCGTCGACCTTGCCGGGCGCGCAGCCGGCGTAGACGGCGAAGAGGCCGGTGTCGGCGTACTGGCTGGCGTAGGAGTAGACCGAGTAGGCGAGGCCGCGCCGCTCGCGGATCTCCTGGAACAGCCGGCTCGACATGCCGCCGCCGAGGATGTTGTTGAGCACGCCGAGGGCGAAGCGCCGCTCGTCGAGCCGGTCGATGCCGGGGCAGCCGAGGATGACGTGCGCCTGCTCGGTCTCCTTCGGCTCCACCAGCGTGGTGGCGGGCTTCGTGCGTACGGCCGGGGTGGCCGACCGGTGCGACGCGGGCGCCGCCGGGTCGGTGTCCAGCGGGGTGCCGCGCAGCGCCTGGCGGACCAGCTTGACCACCGTGGCGTGGTCGAGGTTGCCGGCGGCGGCGACGACGATCCGCGACGGCGTGTAGTGGCGGCGGTAGAAGCCCTGGATCTGCCGCCGGGTCATCGGGGTGACGGTCTCCTCGGTGCCGGAGATCAGCCGGCCCAGCGGGTGGTCGCCGTAGGCGGCGCGGGCGAAGAGGTCGTGCACCTCGTCGCCGGGCTCGTCGTCGTGCATGGCGATCTCCTCGAGGATCACGCCCCGCTCGGTCTCCACGTCGGCCGGCTCCAGCAGCGAGTCGGCGACCGCGTCGCACATGACGTCGATGGCCAGCGGCAGGTCCTCGTCCAGCACGCGGGCGTAGTAGCAGGTGTATTCCTTGGTGGTGAAGGCGTTGGTCTCGCCGCCCACCGCCTCGATCTCGGCGGAGATGTCGAGCGCGCTGCGCTTGTTGGTGCCCTTGAACAGCAGGTGCTCCAGGAAGTGCGCCGCGCCGGCCTGCGGGCCGGTCTCGTCGCGCGAGCCGACCGCGACCCAGACGCCGAACGAGACGCTGCGCATCGCCGGGATCGCCTCGGTGAGCACGCGCAGCCCGCTGGGCAGCACGGTACGCCGTACCGTGCCGCCCAGCGGGTCGTCGCTGATCGTGCGGGTCACCGCCCGTGCGGCGCCGCCGGAGCGGGCCGCTCCGGTGCTGCGGCGCAAGGCCCCCGCGGGGCCCGGGACGGACGCCACCCCCCGTCGATCCGGCGGAAACGGCGCGCTGACGGCCCGACTCACGTGTTGCTCCCAGATCGACGAGGGGTGGGTGATGCGATGGTGCGGTGGGTCAGCTGCGTCGGGTGCGGCGGCGCGGACGCTCGCCGCCCTCGCCACCCTCGCCGCCGCCCTCGCCGCGCTCGCCGCCGCCCGGGCCACGACCGCCCCGGTCGCCGCCGCGCTCCCGGTCGCCCCGGTCACGCGGAGCCCGGTCGTCACGGTCCCGGCCGGCCGGACGCTCGCCGCCGGCGGCCTCGCCTGCGGCCGGCGCCTCGGCGCCCTCCGGGCGGACCTTGTCCAGGTAGATCTTGCCGCGGGCGTCGATGTCCGCGATCTCGACCTCGACCCGGTCGCCGACGTTGAGGAAGTCCTCGACCTTCTCGACCCGCTTGCCGTCGCCCACCTTGGAGATGTGCAGCAGGCCGTCGCGGCCCGGCAGCAGCGAGATGAACGCGCCGAACGCGGCGGTCTTGACCACGGTGCCGAGGAACCGCTCCCCGGCCTTCGGCAGGGTCGGGTTGGCGATCCCGTTGATCCGGTCCACCGCCGCCTGGGCCGACGGGCCGTTGGTGGCGCCGACGTAGATGGTGCCGTCGTCCTCGATGGAGATCTCGGCGCCGGTCTCGTCCTGGATCGCGTTGATGGTCTGCCCCTTCGGGCCGATCACCATGCCGATCTTGTCGACCGGGATCTTGACGGTGGTGACCCGCGGGGCGTACTCCGACATCTCGGCCGGGCCCTCGATCGCCGCCTGCATCACACCCAGGATGGTCTGCCGGGCCTCGTACGCCTGCTGAAGCGCGGCGGCCAGCACGTCCGACGGGATGCCGTTGAGCTTGGTGTCGAGCTGGAGCGCGGTGACGAACTCCGGCGTGCCGGCGACCTTGAAGTCCATGTCACCGAACGCGTCCTCGGCGCCGAGAATGTCGGTCAGCGTCACGTACTGGGTCTTGCCGTCCACCTCGTCGGAGATGAGGCCCATGGCGATGCCGGCCACCGGCGCCTTCAGCGGCACACCGGCGGAGAGCAGGCCCAGCGTCGAGGCGCAGACCGAGCCCATCGAGGTGGAGCCGTTGGAGCCGAGCGCCTCGGAGACCTGCCGGATGGCGTACGGGAACTCCTCGCGCGACGGCAGCACCGGGATCAGCGCCCGCTCGGCGAGCGCACCGTGGCCGATCTCGCGCCGCTTCGGCGAGCCGACCCGGCCGGTCTCACCGGTCGAGTACGGCGGGAAGTTGTAGTTGTGCATGTAGCGCTTGCGGTTCTCCGGGGACAGCGTGTCCACCATCTGCTCCATGCGCAGCATGTTGAGGGTGGTGACGCCCAGGATCTGGGTCTCGCCACGCTCGAACAGCGCCGAACCGTGCACCCGGGGCAGCACGCCGACCTCGGCGGTCAGCGGGCGGATGTCGCGCGGGCCGCGGCCGTCGATGCGGACCTGCTCGCGCAGCACCCGGTTGCGCACCTCGGACTTGGTGAGCGACCGGAAGGCGGCGCTGAGCTCCTTCTCCCGGCCCTCGAAGCGACCGCCGAGCTCCTCGGCGACCTTGGCCTTGATCCGGTCCAGGGCCTCCTCGCGGTCGGCCTTGCCGGCGATCTGGAGGGCCTCGGCGACCTCGGCGCGGGCCACGTCGGCCACCGCCTCGTAGACGTCGTCCTGGTAGTCCAGGAAGACCGGGAACTCGGCGACGGGCTTGGCGGCCACCTCGGCCAGCTCGGCCTGCGCGCGGCACAGCTCGCGGATCGCCGGCTTCGCGGCCTCCAGGCCGCTGGCCACGATCTCCTCGGTCGGGGCGGTCGCGCCGCCCGCGATCAGGGTCACGGCGTTCGGCGTCGCCTCGGCCTCGACCATCATGATCGCGACGTCGCCGTCCGGCAGCGAGCGGCCGGCCACGACCATGTCGAAGGTGGCCCGGGCCAGTTCCTCCAGGGTCGGGAAGGCGACCCACTGGCCGTCGATGTGCGCGACCCGGGTCGCCCCGATCGGGCCGGAGAACGGCAGGCCGGAGAGCTTGGTCGACATCGAGGCGGCGTTGATCGCCACGACGTCGTAGGGGTGCTGCGGGTCGAGCGCGAGGATGGTCTCGACGACCTGGACCTCGTTGCGCAGGCCCTTGACGAAGGACGGGCGCAGCGGCCGGTCGATCAGCCGGCAGGTGAGGATCGCGTCCTCGCTGGGGCGGCCCTCGCGGCGGAAGAACGAGCCGGGGATGCGGCCCGCGGCGTACATCCGCTCCTCGACGTCGACGGTCAGCGGGAAGAAGTCGAACTGCTCCTTCGGCTGCTTACCGGCGGTGGTGGCGGAGAGGACGACCGTCTCGCCGAGCTGGGCGACGACGGAGCCGGCGGCCTGACGGGCCAGCCGGCCGGTGGAGAAGGTGATCTCACGGGTGCCGAAGGACCCGTTGTCGATCACGGCGGTGCGGGATTCGGTGCCGAGGTTGGTCTCGGTCATGGTGCTGTCGTGCTCCTTCGCATCGGGGGCCCACGACGCGGGAAGCTGCTCAGACGGCCGGTCTTCGATCGAAGCGCCCGGGTGGCCGGCGCGAGGCCGGGGTGCCCGGGGGCCACTACCGGAGACCGGTACGCTGACCGGCTCCCTTTTCAGGTGGTCGCGCGGCCCGGTTTTCGTGTGGCGGCGAAGCGGGGGAGCGGCCCGGTCGGGCCACTCCCCCGTCACGTCACCGGCGCAGACCGAGCCGCTCGATGAGCGACCGGTAGCGGTTGATGTCCTTCTTCTGGACGTAGTTGAGCAGCCGACGGCGACGGCCGACCAGCAGCAGCAGCCCACGGCGGCTGTGGTGGTCGTGCTTGTGCACCTTCAGGTGCTCGGTGAGCTCGGCGATCCGCTTGGTGAGGACCGCGACCTGCACCTCCGGCGAACCGGTGTCGCCCTCGGCGGTCGCGTACTCCGCGCGGATCTTGGCCTTGGCTTCCTGGTCGAGCGCCATGTTCTCCCTGTTTCGTGGGTGGTTCGATGATGTCCGTCGGCTCGGTCAGTGGACCGGAAACGGACCGGTACCTCGCACCCGCGGCGTCGTGCAGGCACGCGAGGCCCCACGTCGGTCAGCCGACGTCGCAGCCAGACTACCAGCCCGGCCGGGTGGCGGCCTGTCAAGGGCCGCGACGCGGTCAGCCGAGCACGCGCCGGGTCCGCTCGACGTCCTGGTTCATCTGGGCGATCAGGGGCTCGATCGCGTCGTAGCGGATCTGCCCGCGCAGGTGCGCCACGAAGTCCAGCGCCAGCCGCTCGCCGTACAGGTCGCCGGTGAAGTCGAGCACGTACGCCTCCACCCGCCGCTCCCGCCCGGAGAACGTCGGGTTGGTGCCCACCGACACCGCCGCCGCCAGGGGCTCGGGGTGGCCCCGGCGCACCAGCCGGGCGGCGTAGACGCCGTCGGCGGGGATCGCCGCGTACCGGTGGCAGAGCAGGTTGGCGGTGGGGAAGCCCAGCTCGCGGCCCCGCTGGTCGCCGCGGACCACCACGCCCTCCACCCGGTGCGGGCGGCCGAGCGCGGCGGCGGCGGCCGTCACGTCCCCGGCGTCGACGCAGGAGCGGATGTACGTGGAGGAGAAGACGGTGCCCGCCTCGGCGACGAGCGGCGCCCCCTCCACGCCGAAGCCGAAGGTGCGCCCTAGCCGCTCCAGCAGCGCCACGTCGCCGGCGGCCTTGTGCCCGAAGCGGAAGTTGTCGCCCACCACGACCAGGGCGGCGTGCAGGTGCTCGACGAGGATGTCGTGTACGAACGCCTCGGCGGGCAGCCGGGAGAACTCCGGGGTGAACGGCACCACGCAGAGCACGTCCACGCCGAGCGCCTCGATCAGCTCCGCCTTGCGGGCGGTCTCGGTGAGCACCGCCGGGTGCGAGCCGGGGCGCACCACCTCGGCCGGGTGCGGGTCGAAGGTGACCACCACCGACTGCACGCCCAGCTCGCGCGCCCGGGACACGGTGTGCCCGATGGTCGCCTGGTGCCCCTTGTGCACGCCGTCGAAGACGCCGATGGTGACGACGGACCGCCCCCAGCCACCGGGCGCCGCGTCGTACCCCCGCCACCGCTGCATGCCGCTCCTCCCCTGCCTCCGCGGCGGCCCGCGCCGGCCGCCGGTCCTACGCCCCGTGCCCGTCAGGCGGGGGCGAGCACGATCTCCGCGCGGGCCCGGCCGTCCCGCTCGCTGACGATAGCGATCAGCCCGCCGTCGGGGCCGAAGACCGCGTAGGGGCCGGCGATCCCCGCCGGGTCGAGCGGCCCGCCGTGGGAGAGCACCTTCGCCTCGTCGGCGCCGGCGTCGCGGCGCGGGAAGAACCGGTCGGCCGCCGCGGCCAGCGGCAGGTTCACCACCTCGGGGGCGCGCTGCTCCAGCTCGTCGAGGGTGGCGGCCTCCGCGAGGGCGAAGTTCCCCACGGCGGTACGGCGCAGCGCCGTCAGGTGGCCGCCCACCCCGAGCGCCAGGCCCGCGTCGCGGGCGATCGCCCGGATGTACGTCCCCGAGGAGCAGGTCACGTCGATGTCCACGTCCACGACGTCCGGCGCGTCGCGGCGTACCGCCAGCAGCTCCAGCCGGGACACGGTGACCCGGCGGGCGGGCAGCTCGACACTCTCCCCCTCGCGCACCCGCTTGTACGCCCGCTGCCCGTCGATCTTGATGGCGCTGACCGCGCTCGGCACCTGGTCGATCTCCCCCGTCGACGCGGCCAGCGCCGCCCGGATCGCCTCGTCGGTGACCGCGACGGCGGGCGTGGTGGCGATCACGTCGCCCTCGGCGTCGTCGGTGACGGTGGCCTGGCCGAGCCGGACAGTGGCGGTGTAGCTCTTGTGCGCGCCGATCACATAGGTGAGCAGGCGGGTGGCCCGCCCGACCCCGATCACCAGGACGCCGGTCGCCATCGGGTCGAGGGTGCCGCCGTGCCCCACCCGGCGGGTCCGCGCCAACCGGCGGATGCGCGCCACCACGTCGTGCGACGTCATGCCGCCGGGCTTGTCGACCACGATCAGACCGTCTGTGCTCACGACACCCCAGCCTGCCAGACCGGGCCGGACGCCCCGCCGCCGCCGTACGGGGTCGGGCGGACGGCCGTCGCGGCGTCCACGTCCTGGAGCGCCAACGGCGCGGCTCAGCGCACCGCGCCGACCACGACCCAGCCCCCGGAGCGCAGCCGCAGCAGCAGGGCCACCAGCCGGATCACCACGAACAGCGTGAGTCCCGCCCAGATGCCGCCGAGGCCGAGGCCGAGCCCGTACGCCAGCCAGATGGCGGGCAGGAAGCCGCCGAGCGCGGCCACGATGGTGAGGTTGCGCAGGTAGCGGACGTCCCCGGCGCCGATCAGCACGCCGTCGAGGGCGAACACGACACCCGCCAGCGGCTGCATCGCCACGAACCACGGCCAGGCGAGCATGGCCTGCTCGCGTACCTGCGGATCGGAGCTGAACCAGCCGGGGACCACGCCGGCGCCGGCGGCGATGAGCACGGCGAACGCCACGCCGCAGACGCCCCCGAGCAGCCCGATCCGGCGGGCGACGTCCCGGGCCGCGGCGGCGTCGCCCGCCCCGAGGGCCGCGCCGACCAGCGACTGGGCGGCGATGGCGAGCGCGTCGAGCACCAGGGCGGTGAAGAACCACAGTTGCAGGGCGATCTGGTGCGCACCCACGGCGGCGGCCCCGAACCGGGCGGCGACGGCGGTGGCGGAGAGGAAGCTGGCCTGGAACGCGACGCCCCGGATCAGCAGGTCCCGGCTGAGCGCCAGTTGCTGCCCGATGAGCCGGGGCCGGGGCCGCAGCGACACCCGTTCGGCGACCAACGCCCCGGCGAAGAGCACCCCGCAGACGGTCTGCGCGATGACGTTGGCCACGGCGGAGCCGACCAGGCCCAGCCCGACCGGATAGACCAGCAGCGGGCAGAGCACGGCGGAGAGCAGGTTCGGGCCGAGCACGAACACCAGCGGTCGGCGCATGTCCTGCACGCCGCGCAGCCAGCCGTTGCCGGCGGCGGCGAGCAGCAGGCCGGGCGCGCCGAGCGCCGCGACCCGCAGCCACTGCGCGGCGGCGTCGGCCACCTCGCCGGGGCCTCCGGCGAGGGTACGTGCCAACGCCCCACCGCCGATCTGCATGCCGAGGGCGACCAGCACCCCCACCGCCAGGGCGAGCCACGACGCCTGGACGCCCTCGGCGACGGCGGACGCCCGGTCACCCGCCCCGAAGCGTCGGGCCGAGCGCCCCGTGGTGCCGTACGCGACGACGGTGCCGAGCCAGGCGATGAGCGTCAGCACCGTCCCGCCGACGGCGAGGGCGGCCAGCGGCACCCGACCGAGATGCCCGACCACCGCCGTGTCCACGAGCACGTAGATCGGTTCGGCGGCCAGCACCACCAGCGCCGGCAGGGCCAGCGCGGCGATCCGGCGGGGCGCGGCGGCCCGGTCGAGGGCGACGGAGTGGCTCATCGCCGCCGATCCTGACACGGCGCCGGTAAGGATCGCAAGCTAGCCGATCACTTACCGGGAGCCGGTCCGTCCGGAGCTGGCTGGACGCCCCTCGACGGCCCCGAACAGGAACACTCCCCCAACGAGCACCGGCACGGGCGGCGGCTCCCCGACGAGCCGGCCCGCGAGCAGCACGGCGGCGCGCGCCTCCGCCCGGGTGCCCGCTTCTCCGACTCCCCGTCTCGCCGGGCAGCTGCGCCGGGGAGACGGGGAGACGACGCGGCGGCACCGCCGCGACCGGCGACGACCGGCGACGACCGGCGACGAGCAGCGGCGACCAGGGCGGGGCGGGGCCGCCCTGCTCGCCGACGCCGGGGCGTACGCCCTCGCCGTGGCACGGGGCGGACCAGGGCCGACAGGCACGGCCGGGCCGCCGGCACCGTCGGGGTGTCGCGTGACACGAACGGCAACCCGATCAGCGCGACCAGGGCCGCCCTGAGACCCCTCACCCTCACCCTCACCCGACGCGAGCCACCGCCCCGCCTGACACCGCACGAGCGCCCCGGTGATCAGGACGCCATGGACGCTACCCGGCCTCCTTCAGGTCCATGGCGTCCTGATCACCGGGCGTCCCGGCGTTCTTGACTGCGCCGGCGCTCAGCGGGCGGACATTCCACCCGGTCCGCGGCAGGCGGGCGGCATACGGGCAGCGGCGGGCAGGCGGCCAGCGAACGACAGACAGACATGGGACGGGCGGCGGGCGGCGGGCGGCAGGCGGCAGGCGGCGGGCTGCGGGCGGCGGGCGGCAGGCGCAGGCGGCCAGTCGCAGGCGGCGGGCTGCGGGTGGCGGGCTGCGGGCTGCGGGTGGCGGGCTGCGGGTGG